>Ga0209148_1000122_pt1 | contig 186071 bp, 183 predicted proteins | sample AraplaCol_mMF_r2_2_FD_184288 | JGI IMG/M metagenome (GOLD analysis project Ga0209148, IMG submission 184288) | Arabidopsis root microbial communities from North Carolina, USA - plate scrape CL_Col_mMF_r2 (SPAdes) (version 2) | ecosystem: Host-associated > Plants > Roots > Endosphere | place...
CACCGTTTTTTAAGAAGCGGTCAACTTTTTTCAAAGACTTTCTTCACCACACACAACCAGCATCCCAGGACACCAGCCGCTTCAACAACACAAGGCCGTCAGTAGCGAAGCCCTCGAGTATATGACATTTCCGGGCGTGCGCAAGATGCTCGTGAAAGAATCTTGGATCACCGTCACCACGGGCCTTCTCTACATATCTACATATATAGGGGAGGGCCAGTGCCCCCCAAGAGCCCCGACATCCCCTCCTCCGATAATCCGCGCCACATGGCACTCATCACACTCCTCGACGCGCAACTCGCGTTCGGTCACGTCCCGCTGCTGGATCATGCGGACTTCTCTCTTCTCGAATCGGAGCGCGTCGGCCTGATCGGCCGCAATGGCGCAGGCAAGTCTTCCCTCCTCAAGATACTGGGCGGCCTGGAAAAGACGGACGACGGCACGCTCCAGCTGCAGCAGAACCTGCGCGTGGCCTACGTCGCCCAGGAGCCCGCGCTCGACATGGACTCGGACGTCTTCACCGCCGCCAGTCAGGGCCTGGCCCCAGTCATCGCCCTGCGCGATCTCTATCTGTCCGGTGCCGAAGGCCTGGACCTCGACGCGCTCCAGTCGCAGATCGAAGCCTTCGACGCCTGGAACTGGGAGCAGCGCGTGGAGGAAACGCTGCATCGCCTGCACCTCGATCGCGACGCGCGCGTCGGCTCGCTCTCCGGCGGCACCCGCAAGCGCGTGGCCCTCGCCCAGGCACTGGTGGCGGCTCCGGACGTCCTCCTGCTGGACGAACCCACCAACCACCTGGACCTCGACTCCATCGAGTGGCTCGAGCAGCTGCTGATCGACTTCAAGGGCAGCGTCGTCACCGTCACCCATGACCGCAGCTTCCTGAGCCGCGTGGCGACCCGCATCGTCGAGCTGGACCGGGGCAAGCTCGGCTCGTATCCCGGCAACTTCGAGCAGTACCTCGCCCAGAAGGAAGAGCAGCTCGCCCAGGAGGCCGTGATCAACGCCAAGGCCGACAAGCTCCTGGCCCAGGAGGAAATCTGGATCCGCAAGGGCGTCGAGGCGCGCCGAACCCGCAGCCAGAGCCGCATCACGCGCCTGCAGGAACTGCGTGCCAGCCACGCCGCCCGCCGGAACGTGCAAGGCAGCGTCAACATGGACGTGGCCTCGGGCCAGGCCAGCGGCAAGATCGTGGCCGAGCTGACGGACGCCACCAAGTCCTTCGGCGAGAAGACCGTGATCCGCAAGTTCAGCGGCACCATCCTGCGCGGCGACAAGGTCGGCCTGCTCGGTCCCAACGGCGCGGGCAAGACCACCCTGCTGAAGCTGATCCTCGGCGAGATCGAGCCCGACAGCGGCAAGATCCGCCGCGGCACCAACCTGCAGGTGGCGTACTTCGACCAGATGCGCGACAAGCTCGACCTCGACGCCACGCTGGAGGACTTCATCAGCCCCGGCAGCGAGTGGATCGAGATCGGCTCGCAGAGAAAGCACGTCAAGAGCTACCTCTCCGACTTCCTCTTCTCCCCCGCGCGCGCCAACTCCCCCGTGCGTTCGCTCAGCGGCGGCGAGCGCAACCGGCTGCTGCTGGCGCGCCTGTTCGCCCGTCCGGCCAACGTGCTGGTGCTCGACGAGCCGACCAACGACCTGGACATCGACACGCTCGAGCTGCTCGAGAACCTGCTTCAGGACTACGACGGCACCGTGTTCCTCGTGAGCCACGACCGCACCTTCCTCGACAACGTGGTCACCAGCACCATCGCGTACGAAGGCGACGGCAGCTGGCGCGAGTACGAAGGCAGCGTGCAGGACTGGCTGACCCAGTCGACGCGCGCCCGCGAGATCGCGGCGCAGCGCCTGGCTGCCGCCGCGCCGCCGCCGGCTCCTGCGCCCGCTCCTGCCGCCGAACCGGCCGCCCCGAAGGCGGCGGCGACCGGCGTGCGCAGGAAGCTCTCGTACAAGGAGCAGCGCGAGCTCGACGCCCTGCCGGCCCAGATCGAGGCCCTCGAAGCCGAGCAGAAGCGCATCACCGAGATGCTGGAGCTCGACGGCGGCGCCATCTATGCCACCGACTCCTCGCGTGCGGCGGAACTGGCGCAGCGCCACGCCCAGATCGACGACGAGCTTCTCGCCGCGATGGAGCGCCAGGAAGAACTCGCAGCCGGCCGCTGACATCCGCCCGAGCCGGCCGTCCGACGCCCGGCGGGCCCGGACTAGGCTATATATGCGGCACCCTCTCTCCGAGCCCCGGGAAAGCAGCCGCATGTCCTCCTCCTTCCAGACGTTCCTCCGCCGATCCTCGGCCCTGCTCGCGCTGATGATCCTCGGCGCCTGCGCGCAACTGCCGCAGAACGTCGACCGCCCGGTTTCGACAGCCATCGCCGCGCCCGCCACCGGCACCGCGCTGGCCGACCTGGTGCAGCAGCGCCGGCAGGCCGACAAGGCCGGCTACGAATCGGGCTTCCTGCTGCTGGGCGGTCCGCAGGCCGCCTACGGCAGCCGCCTGGCGCTGATCGAGGGCGCGCAGAAGACGCTGGACCTGCAGTACTACGCCATCCACGCCGACGCCAGCACCGGCCGCCTGGTGCGCGGCCTGAGGGCGGCCGCCGAGCGCGGCGTGCGCGTACGCGTGCTGCTCGACGACTTCCATTCCACCGGCCGCGATGCGCTGGTGCTGGGCCTGGCCTTCGTCCCCAACATCCAGATGCGGCTGTTCAACCCGCTGGCGGGCTCGCGCGACTCCTCCTTCAGCCGGCTGCTCAACTCGATCGACGACGCCTCGCGCATCCAGCAGCGCATGCACAACAAGCTGTTCCTGGCCGACAACGTGCTGGGCGTGACGGGGGGGCGCAACCTGGGCGACGCCTACTTCGGCAACGCGACCAACGGCAACTTCGTCGATGTCGACGTGCTGGCCGCCGGCCCCATCGTGCAGGACCTATCGCGCAGTTTCGACAGCTACTGGAACAACGAGCGCGCCTACCCGGTGCAGTCGCTGGTCACGCGGGAGGAACTCCAGGCCATGCGCGACCGCGCGCGAGCGGCCGACCAGGAACTGGCCGACGAATCGACCCGCCGGCAGGAAGGCGAAGGCCCGCCCACCGCCGAGCAGCGCGCCCGCGCCTGGGACGAGAAGCCGCTGGACCTGCGCACCGCCACCTTCGTCTGGGCGCCGGCGGTGATGCTGGCCGACAAGCCCGGCAAGATTCCCGCCGACTCCGGCCCCGGTAGCACCAAGGCGCCCGGCCTCGTCGTGAGCCGGCTCGACGACAAGCCCGGCACCTCCCGCGGCGCGGCCTCGCTGGAAGCCGCCTCCGACATCGCCGCCAACGGCGACACCGTGGTCGAGGGGCTGCTGCACCTCATCGGCCAGGCGCGAACCGACCTGACCATCATCTCGCCCTACTTCGTACCCGGGAAGGACATGCTCCAGGCCTTCTCGGCCGCCCGCGGCCGCGGCGTGCGCATTCGCGTGCTGACCAACTCGCTGGCCTCCAACGACGCCCCGGTGGCACACGTGGGCTATGCGCGCCACCGCGAGGAACTGCTGAAGATGGGCATCGAGCTCTACGAGCTGCGCAGCGAGCAGGCGAGCTTCGGCACCGTGTTCGGCGGCTCCACGGGAAGCAGCGGCGGCAGCGGCGGGAGCACGGGCATCTCGGGCGAATCGCGTGCGATGCTGCACTCCAAGGTGCTGGTGATGGACGGACGTCTGCTGGTGGTGGGCTCGATGAACCTCGACCTGCGATCGCAGCTGCAGAACACCGAGATCGCACTGCTGATCCGAAGCAACGAGCTCTCGCGCGCCGCGTCGGAGCAGATCGAGCGCGGCATGCGCGAGCGCTCGTGGCACGTCGAGCTGGTCGACGGCTCGCTGGTGTGGCGCGCCCCCCAGGGCAGCGGCCTGAAGGACGCCATCACCGAGCCCGACGCCGGCGCCATGCTGCGGCTGATGCTCAAGCTCTTCGGGCCGCTGGCACCCGACCAGCTGCTCTGAAAGCGGAAGCGGCGCCGGTCAGTGCTTGTGCTGGTGCGCAGCGCCGCCGGCATCCGCGCCTTCGGGCGCGCCCACCGGCAGCGTCACGTCCAGCGTGGTCTTGGCGCCCTTGGCGTCCTGGAAGCTCAGCGTCATCGGCACGGTCGCGCCCTTCGCCAGCGCGCCCTTCAGGTCCATCATCATCACGTGGTAGCCGCCGGGCTTGAGCTCGACGGTCTGGCCCGCGGGCAGGTCGAGGCCGCTCGAGAGCTCGCGCATCTTCATGGTGTCGCCCTCCATCTTCATCTCGTGCACTTCGGCGACGCCGGCGGCCGGCGTGGAGATGCCCACCAGCTTCGCGCCGGTGGGCGAGGTCAGCTTCATGAAGGCGCCGGTGCCGCTCTGGCCCGGCACCGACTGGCGCACCCAGCCGTCGCGCACGTCGACCGTGGCCACGCCCTGCGCCACCACGTCGAGCTTCGCGGCCGGGCTCTTCAGGCCGGCGGTGGAACTGCCCGAGGCCGGCACCTCGGCCCAGTCGGCTGCGCCCACGTCGCAGGTCTGCAGCACCTTGAACCACAGCGTGCCCGGCGTGGACGGCACCTTGCCGCGCAGCACGAACTCGGCGCGCTCGCTGCCGGGCAGCGCGTTCCCGGGCGTCTCGGCGGTCCAGCGGACTTCGCCCTCGCCATCCTTCGCGCCCTTCTGCACGTCGAGCTTCCAGCCCTTGCGCGCCTGCGCGTCGCTCAGGATGAAGCCCTTGGGCAGGCGCACGGCCAGGCCGGTGGTGGCCTTGGCGCCTTCGCAGGCGTGGCCGACGCGGAAGGCGGCGTCGTAGTCGCTGCCGACGGTCACGCCGCCCGGACGCAGCGTGACGTGCGCCACCGCGGCGCCCATGCCGGCCAGCATGGCGCAGGCAGCAGCGGTGGTCCTGAGGATGGCCAGCGGAATCTTGTTCGTCATGTCGTTTGGTCCTTGCAGTTGGAATGGAAAAGTCAAAGGTCGAACTTGAGCTCGGCCACGTAGGTGCGCTGCGGGTACGGGTGGAAGGCCCAGTACTTGTTGTTGTTCAGGTTGTCGATGCCGAAGGAGGCGCTCCACTGGCGGTCGATCCGGTAGCGTATGCGCGCATCGACCACGAAGAACTTCGAGAAGCCCATGTACGCGAAGCCGTTGGGGTCGCTGTTGTCGAGGGTGCCGTACTGCCTGCCGCTGTAGCGCGCGCCCACGGTGTAGCTCCAGCGGTCGTCCGGCCGGTAGGTGGCCAGCAGCGTGGCGCGCACCCTGGGCACGCGCGGCTGGTCGTGGCCGACGCTGGCGGGGAAGCCGCCGTTGGCGGTGATCTTCGAGCGGGTGAGCGTGAGGCTGCCGCTCAGGTCCAGCCCGCGCACGCCCACGTCGGACGCGTTCAACGCCACCTCCAGCCCGCGCGTGCGGATGGCGTCGACGTTCTGCACCGTGCTCACCAGGTTGTTGAGCGCCTGGGTGTAGAGCGCGTCCTTCGTGTTCTCGAAGAAGAGCGTGGTGCGCAGCACGCCGTCGAGCCCCCAGCCCTTGAGGTCGCGCTCGGCGGTGAGCTCGGTGGTCCACGAGCGCTCGGGCCGCAGGTTGGGGTTGGTGTTGACGATGCGGTTGCCGTCGATGGAGCCCTGGTAGAGCTCGCTCACGGTGGGCATGCGCACAGCGCGGCCGGTCGAGGCCTTGAGCAGCCAGTCGGAGGTGGCCTGCCAGGCGACTGCCGCCTTTGGCGAGTCGTAGCTGTTCTTGCGCGGCGAAAAGTTCAGCAGCGTGCTGGCGTTGCCGAGCTGGCCGCCGTAGGCCTCCCAGCGCTCATGGCGCAGTCCGAGCGTGGTCTTCCAGTCCTTCGCGAAGCGCCAGGTGTCCTGCACGTAGAGCGACTGCAGCCGGGTGTTGCCGTTGAAGGCCGAGAACGGCGAGACGGGCGAGCCGCCGATCCAGTCGAGCGTGTTGCTGACGCTGGTACGAAGCCGCGCCGTGTCCTGCTGGAAGCCGAAGTCGACCACGTGCGCGCCCACGCCCTCGGCCGAGCCGGTGGGCCGCCAGGTGCCGGCGGCCTTGAAGGTGCTCCAGCCGGTGCCGCCCATGTCGGTGGTGCGGCCCGGACCGCCGCTGAAGGCGCCGGGCAGCGGCGTGGTGGGCGTGCGCGAGGTGTCTCGCGAATAGTCGTACAGGCTCGCGGCAACCTCCCAGTCGAACACGCCGCCGGTGTGGCTCTTCACCGAGAGGCCGTGCATGTAGTGCGTGAGCGCGGTTTCGGTGGGCGCGAGCGCAGCGCTGGGCGAATCGAGGTTGTAGGCGCGCCCGCCGATGTTCACCCGCCCGCCGTACACCGGCCGGCCGAGGGCGTCGCGCAACCAGGTGTCGACGCCGCCGTGCGTGGTGTTGTTCCACGCGCCGAGCGTGTAGGTGGCGCGCACCGTGGGCGAGAAGTCGTAGGCCAGCTTGAGCTTGGCCTGCTCCTGCGTGGTGTCGTAGATGGTGGAGCCGCCGACCAGCCACCAGGGCTGGTTCGACGGGTTCAGCCCACCCACCGCGCCGGTCACCGGCGTGCCCGCGTTGCCGACCGTGCCGGCGCTGACGAGCCGGTTGCCGAACACCAGCGCCTGCCCCTTGCTGTGCGTGCGCGATGCGCTGAGCCACCACGACCAGTCGCCGCTGCGGCTGCCCAGCGACAGGTCGAGCTGCTGGCCGGCCGGCGAGGAGTGGCTGTTGTACAGGTCGAAGTTCGAGACGAAGCCGCTGAGCTTGACGTGCGCCTCGAACTTGGTGGGCATGCGCGTGACGTAGTCGACCACCGCGCCCACCGAGTTGCCCGGGTACGCGGCCGAGAACGGCCCGTAGAGCACGTCGACGCGCTCGATCTCTTCCGGCGACACCATGCCCCAGCGCGGCGCGTAGGTGGCGCCGTTGCCCAGCGGGTTCGACAGCATGATGCCGTCGGCATAGACCATCGAACGCGCGCTGTTGCCGGTGCCCGAGGCGCGCGTGGCCAGCACGGCGTGGTTGAAGTCGCCGATGTAGCGCTTGCGCACGACCAGGCTCGGCAGGTACTTCAGCGCGTCCTCGCTGTCGGTGGCGTTGACGGTCTCGACGATCTGCTCGTGCGTCACGCCTTCGATGGTGGTGGGAATCTGCGCGGGCAGCGAGGTCGGCCGCCCGCCGGTCACGGTGATGGTGTTCAGCGTGCGGCCGCCGGGGCCGCCTTCGGCGGTGTCGGCCGGCTGCGCCTGTTGCGCCAGCGCGGGCGCGCCAAGGGGAAATGCCATGGCGATCGCCAGGGCGCGGGAATGCTTTTTCAAGAGGAACCTTCTCCACGGAGCTTCAAGCCGGACGGGCCGGACAAGCCGCGCACGCGCTTCGGGCGCGCGTGCACGGCTACGGTTTCGAGAGCGTCAGGAGAAGGTCGGAGGCCCGCGCGCCGGCAGCGGCGCCGCGGTGGCCGCGGCCAGGCGCGCGGCGGGGATGGGCTGGACCACGCGGCCCAGCGGCAGGGGAAGATCGAAGGCCGGCACCGCCATGGCCGGCGGCGGCGCGCCGGTCAGCACGCACAGCGGGCAGTCCATGTGAGAGGCGCCCATTTCCTTGACGCCGTCCTCGGTGTGGACCACCACCTTGATGGAGCCCGCGGCGGAGCACACGAGCTCCATGGCCTGCGGGTTCACCAGCGGCGACGCCACCGCCACGCCCAGCGACATCACGAACCACAGCAGCACCCATCGACCGGCGAGGACGATGGAGCGGGTGGATCGGTGCAGCGCGTGCATGGCGGCCGCGATTATCGGCGCACTTTGCCCTTGGCGGCAGGGGCAGCGGCCTTGGAGGGCGCAGCCCTGCCGGTGGCCTTGGCCGGCGCGCGGGCCCCGCCCCTGGATGCGGCGGGTGCCGCCTTGGCGGACTTTCCGCCCCTTGCGGCAGCCGCGGGCGCCGCCTTTCCGCGCTGGCCCTTGACCGCCTTGCCGCCGCGCACGGCCCTGGGCGCCGGCGACGACGCCGCGAGCGCGGGCATCGGCTGCGCGGTCTGCTCCTGTGCGCTGGTGAGCACCGGCGTCACGGTGAAGCCCCGCGCCGCCATCAGCGTGGGCAGCCCCTGCGGGCCGATCATGTGCAGCGCACCGACCGCGGCGAACACGCCCTTGCCGCCTGCATGCAGGCGCTCGATGCCATCGGCGAGATTCGGGTTGCGGTCGTCGAGCAGGCGCTTGAGCAGCCGCTGCTCGGCGGGCGTGTTGAGGCAGTCGCACCACTCGGAATAGCGGGACAGCCGGGCCGCGTCGCTGCGGGCCCAGACCTCGGCCAGCTCCTTGATCTGGCCGCGCAGCTTGCCCGATTCGAGCTCGTCGAGCGCCGCGTCGACCTGCTCGGCCTCCTCGGCTTCTGAGCTGCCCGTCAGCACCTTGAGCTGGTCTTCCGCATTCTCGAGCGCCACGATGGGCTTGTTGCCGTTGCGCGCCGCGACGGCGAGCGTCTCGTCCACGCCGAATTCGGGATAGAGGCCGTCGACGCGCCCCACCAGCCCGGCCAGCGCCGTGACCTGCAGGATCGGCTGCAGCTTCGACAGCGAGCCCGGCGGCACGCAGGCCTCGCTGTTCTGGCGCTCGAGCCGGCGGGCGCGCTCGCCGCTGAGCATGCGGGCCAGCAGTTCGGGGTCGGCGGGCCGGGCCATGGCGCGGGCGGTGGCTTCGTCGCGCATGTCGAGTTCGAGCGCGACGGTGTCGCTCTGCGCCAGCGCCTTCTGGATGGTGGGGCCGGGCCGCACCCAGTCGCCGCGGCCGATGTGGATGGTGCCGTAGAGCCACGAGGTGCGCCCGTCGCGCTCGATGCGCCAGAGCACGCCGCGGTCGACGCCGTTGCGCAGGCCGACACCGGGCTTCTCGAGGCTCGCGATGGCGGAAGGCGGGCAGGCGGCCTGGGCCGCCCCGAAGGTGAAGAGGAAAGCGATGCCGCACAGGGGCGCGGCGAGGATCCGGAGTATCCGCAAGGCTTGCTCCACGATGAAAGAAAGTCCGGCATTCTCACAGCACCGCTGCCCATAATCCGAAACCATGCAGAGCATCTTCCACCTTGCCTTTCACGTTCGCGACCTCGACGTCGCCCGCAGCTTCTACGGCGGCGTGCTCGGCTGCCCCGAGGGCCGCAGCACCGACACGTGGGTCGACTTCGACTTCTTCGGCCACCAGATTTCCCTTCACCTGGGAGAACCCTTCGCCACCGCACGCACGGGCCGCGTCGGCGACGTGATGGTGCCCATGCCGCACTTCGGCCTCGCGCTCGCGCTGCCCGACTGGCAGGCGATGGCGCAGCGGCTGGAGGCCGCCGGCACCGAGTTCGTGCTGAAGCCGCAGGTGCGCTTCGAAGGTCAGCCGGGCGAGCAGTGGACGATGTTCTTCCACGACCCGTTCGGCAATCCGATCGAGGTCAAGGGTTTCCGTTCCCTGGACTCCCTCTACGACAAGTAAGCAGATGATCCCGCGCCCGGCAGCCGTCGTCGCTCCCCTCGCGCTGCTGTGCGCCACGCTCGCGCACGCCCAGCTCGACTGCGAGCTCAACGGCCACGGCGTGAACCCCGACAACGGCAGCAGCATCGCGGGCAAGACCGGCCTGCTGCGCTGCAAGGACCGCACGAGCGGCGAGCTGCAGCGCGAATCGCAGATACAGAACGGCGTGGCGATGGGCCTCGTGCGCATCTACGAGAAGGGCCGGCTCGCCAAGGAGCAGAGCGTCAACGCCAAGGGCAACCTGCAGGGCCGCGCGCGCGAGTTCTCCCCCACCGGCCGCGTGCTGCGCGACGCCACCTACGACGACGGCCAGGAGCGCGGCCTGGTGCGCAGCTTCTACCCCGACGGCAAGCTGCGGCGAGCGATCTTCTATCCCACCTCCGACACCGGCGGCGGCAGCGAGCGCGCCTCGGTCGAGTTCACCGAGCACGGCCAGCTCTCGGCCCTGCGCTGCGCCGACGCGCCCACGCTGGCGCCGGTGGTCGACGACGCCAGGCTCTGCGGCTTCTCGGGCACAGGCCCGTCGCAGGTCGACCTGTTCGACGCGCGCGGCATCCTGCGCTCGCGCCTGTCGTTCGTGTCGGGCAAGCGGGTGCGTGCGCAGAGCTTCTACGACAACGGCAAGCCCTCGTCGCTCGACGAGACCGTGGGCAACCAGCGCACCGAGCAGAGCTTTTCATCGGAAGGCATCAAGCGCCGCGAGACCGCCTTCCTGCTGGTGGAACGCACGAGCATCCGCGTGCGCGAGCAGGCCTTCTCCGAGAAGGGAACGCTGGTGCGCGACCAGCGCTGGAACAGCGCGGGCGAACCCATCGTCGACGACGCCTACTACCTCAACGGCCAGCCGCGCAGCAAGTCGGCCTACAGCGGCAGCGGCGACGCGCGCAGCGTCGAGATCACCGAGTTCTACGACAGCGGCCAGCGCGCCGCGCAGGGCCGCTACGAGATCCAGGGCCGCAACAGGCAGATCCCGGTCGGCACCCACCAGCGCTTCAGCGAGAAGGGCACGCTGCTGGCCGAGTCGAGCTTCGACGCCAAGGGCCGCGTCACGCGCGAGCGCGTCTGGGACGAGAACGGCGACCTGCAGCGCGACGACGAAGTCTTCGAAGACGGCTCGCGCAAGGCATATACAAGGTAACGCCCCCAGGCTCCGCGCACTTCGTGTCGCTCCTCCACCCCCTACCGGGGGCAACACCTGCGGCCCGGCCAAGCCGGTTCCGCGGTGTTTCGCGAAAAGAGAAGAGCTGCTCCTTGGCGAGCTCAGTCCAGCTTGATTCCTGCCTGCTTGATGATCGGGCCCCAGCGCTTCGACTCGGCGCGCGACAGCGCCGCGAACTGGGCCGGCGTGCCCGGCATCGCTTCCATGCCGAAGTCGTCGAAGCGCTTCTGCACGGCCGGCGTGCCGAAGGCCTTGTTCAGGTCGCCGTTGAGCTTGCTGACCACCGCTGCCGGCAGGTTGGCCGGGCCCAGGATGCCCTGGAACGCGAACACCTCCGTGTTGGGCACGCCCACTTCGGCCAGCGTCGGCACGTTGGGCAGCGGCTTGCTGCGCGCGCCCGAGCCGATGGCCAGCACGCGCACCTTGTTGGTCTGCATGATCGGCAGGCCCGAGGCCAGGTCGAGGAACATGCAGGGCACCTGGCCGCCCATCACGTCGGCCATGGCCGGCGCGGCGCCGCGGTACGGGATGTGGGTGATGAAGGTGCCGGTGCGCACCTTGAACATCTCCATGGCCAGGTGGTGCGGCGAGCCGTTGCCCGGCGAGGCGTAGTTGACCTTGCCGGGGTTCGCCTTCACGTAGGCGAGGAACTCCTTGAAGTCCTTCGCAGGGAAGTCGGGGTGCACCACCAGGGCCAGCGGGAACTTGCCGATGGCGCCGATGTAGGTGAAGTCTTTCTCGGGGCTGAAGGGCAGCTTGCTGAACAGGTGCTCGTTGAAGGCCAGCACCGCGTTGTCGGCCGACAGGATCGTGTAGCCGTCGGGCTTGCTCTTGGCGACGATGTCGGCGCCGATGTTGGTCGAGGCGCCGGGGCGGTTGTCCACCACGATCTGCTGGCCCAGCGTCTGGCGCATCGCCTCGGCCAGCACGCGCGCGATCACGTCGGTGCCGCCGCCCGCCGGATAGGGCACGACCCACTTGATGAGCTGTGCGGGGTACTCCTGCGCGCGGGCGAAGGGCGATGCGGCCATTGCGGCGCCGGAGGCGAGCGTGGCGAGAAGGGTGCGGCGATCCATGGAATCAGTCTCCAATCTGCTGGTTGTATGTATGTCGTTCCGGAAATCAGGAAGCGGACAGCGATGGTACGGGCAGAGCCCGCAGCGCGTCGGCCAGTGCGGTGCGGCAGCGCGCCTCGTCGCCGACCTGCTCGAACAGCAGCAGCGCGAGCCGCGCGAGGAACAGCGATTCGCGCTCGGCACCGGCTTCGGTGATGGCGCGCGCGCATTCGGCATAGAGGCGGTCGCGTGCGTCGGGTTGGAGCTGCGGTGTGGTCGTCGTCGTCATGCGGAAATCTCCCGGGCCGCGCGGGCCAGTGCGGGTTGCAGGGCGCCGGCGGGCAGGCGATGCCAGCGCGCGGCCACGTGGCCGTCGGGGCGCAGCAGGTAGACCGCGCCGTCCCTTGCGCCGAGCGCGTCGAACACGGCGGGCGATGCTTGCGCGTCGGCGCCGTCGACACCCGGGCTCGCGACGCTGCGCACGACGAAGGGCAGCGCGCCCTTGCGCGCCCGTTCGATGTCGGCGGCAGGCAGCGCGACGAGGTCGGGCCGCAGCACCAGCAGCGTGAAGGTGGGCGCGATCCAGTCGGTGAGATGGCCGCGCTCGAGCTGCTGCTCGGGCATCGCCTCGCCCGGCAACGGGCCGGCGGGCAGCGCATCTCCCTCGCTCGACAGCGGCGATGCGGCATAGCGCACCGCCTGCGTCTGGCGCGGGTTGATGAGCTGCGCAATGCCGCGATGCGCCTCCGACAGCGACAGCGCCGCCTCGCGCAGCAGGTCGAATCCGCGCGAGGGCGGCGACATGAACTCGGTGCTGCGCATCGCGTTCTCGGCGTTGACGTGGAAGGCCTCGATGCGCTCCTGCGAGTACGAATCGAGCAGCGCCGCGCTGGACAGCCCCTTCGCGACGAAGGCCAGCTTCCATGCGAGGTTGTCCGCGTCGTCGAAGCCGGAGTTGAGCCCGCGCACGCCGAAGATCGGCATGGCATGCGCCGCGTTGCCCGCGAACACGACACGGCCGTGGCGGTAGCTCTCAAGCGTCATCGCGCCGGCGCGATAGACCGAGGTCCACACCGTCTTCCACGGCAGGTGGCCTTCGCCGATGGCGTCGAGGTGGCGCTGCACGAACTCGGCGACGGCTGCCGGCTGCAATGCCTCCTCGGTGCTCTGGCCGGGACGCAGCTGGTAGTCGATGCGCCAGATGTCGTCGGGCTGCCGGTGCATGAGCACGGTCGATCCGGGGTTCCAGGGCGGGTCGAACCAGGCGCGGCGCTCGGTGGGGTGGCCGCTCTTGAGCTCGATGTCGATGATCACGTAGCGGCCTTCGTAGCCCGTGCCTTCGAGCGCGAGTCCCATCTGCTTGCGCACGAAGCTCTGGCCGCCGTCGCAGGCCGCGAGCCACCGGCCGCGCAAGCGGTAGGCGCCTTCGGCGTTGCGCACGTCGAGCGTCACGCCTTCGTCGTCCTGCGAAAGGCCGGTGAGCTCGGTGCCCCAGCGGATGTCGACGAGCCCCGGCGTGCGCTCGTTGCGGCGCAGGATCTCCTCCAGCAGGTAGTGCTCGGCGTAGTACTGCTCGAGGTTGATCATCGGCGGCAGCTTCTGCCGCTCGTCGTGCGGCATCTCGAAGCGGAACACCTCGGCGGTCTTGTAGAAGCTGCGCCCGCCGGTCCAGGGCAGGCCCTTGTCCATGAAGGCGCTCAGCACGCCGAGCCGCTCCATGATCTCCAGGCTGCGCCGCGAGATGCAGGCCGCCCGGCTGCCGACGCACACGGTGTCGTCGGCTTCGAGGATCACGCTGCGCACGCCGTGGTTCGCGAGCCCCAGCGCGAGCGCCATGCCGACCGGGCCGCCGCCCGCGATCACCACCGGATGGCTGGCGGCTTCGACGCCGTCGGGGCCGAGTTCAGGCGTGCGCGGGTCGTAGCGCGTGTAGTGGAACGCGCCGACCGAAGGCGGCAATCCGGCATCGGCGCCGGGCTTCGGCGGCACGGGGCCGCTGGCGGCATCGCCCAGGGTGGCAGCGGGGGAGTTCGTCATGCGGCGGGATTGTCCCGATGCGCGACGAGCGGCAATGTCATAACTTCGTACGAGGTGTTTACCCGCATGCGCGCCCTCTTCGTCTTCCCTTTCTTCCTCCGTCCCCGGCCATGAGACGCTGGCGCATCCAACCTTCCGAGGACGCCGCGCTGGCCGCGGCCGTGGTCGGCGACGTGCTCTCGGGCGTGGGCACGCCGCTGCTCGCGACCAGCTACCTCAAGGCCATGCAGCGCGTGATGCCGGTGACCTTCTGCACCGTGTTCGTGGTCGATGCGGCCGGGCGCATCGAGCTGGTGTCGGCCGCCAGCAGCTACGGCAGCACGGCGGAGCGCACATCGGAACGCTACGTGGCGCAGCGCTTCGACCTGCTCGACCCGAACATGGCCTGGCTCGCAGCGCGCAAGCTGCCCGGGCGCGCACAGCTGTGGATGGGCCACCAGCGTGCCGACGAGGTGGCCGACCCGGTGTACCGCGCCGCCTGCTATGGCGACGTGGGCATCCGCGAGCGCGCGTCGGTGCTGCTGCTGCAGCCCACGGGGCAGCGGGTGGCGGTGAGCTTCTATCGCAGCTTGGCGCAGCCGGAGTTCGGCGCGGCCGACTTCGCGCTCATCGAGGCCCATGCCACGCTGCTGGCCGATGCCACCGCGGCGCATGGCCGCAGCGCGGTCGGCGCCCGCAAGGCTGTGGAACCCGCCCTCGCCGAACGGCTGCTGCGCCTGAGCCTGCGCGAGCGCGAGGTCATCGGCCACCTGATGGCCGGCCGCACCGCCAAGGAGGCGGCGCGCGAGATCGGCGTGGAGCTGACGACCGTGCGCACCCACCAGTACCGGGCGTTCCGGCGGCTGGGGATACGGTCGCAGAAGGAGCTGCTGCGCGGCGCGGGGCCGCACTGAGCGGGCAGCCTCAGTCTTCCGGGGTTTCCTCTTCGACCTGCGGCGCCTCGTCGCCGGCCTGCGGCTTGACCAGCGACACCGGCGCATCCTTCGGACGGCCCGCGGTGGACACGATCTCCTGGTCGATCGCGCCGAAGATCGATCGCCCGTCCAGCCCCTTCATCTCGATGCGGATGGTGTCGCCGAACTTCATGAAGTCGGTGTAGGGCTGGCCGGTCTGGATGGTCTCGATGCAGCGCTTCTCGGCGATGCACGAGTAGCCCTTGGGCCACTCCGTCTGGCCGTCCTTCTTCTCGACGCCCTTGTTGCTCACGGTGCCGCTGCCGACGATGCTGCCGGCGCGCACGTTGCGCGTCTTGGCGATGTGGGCGATGAGCTGGCCGAAGTGGAAGGTCATCTCCGGGCCGGCGTCGCACATGCCGACCTTGCGGCCGTTCCAGCTGCTTTGCAGCGCGAGGTGCACGCGGCCGTGCTGCCAGGCCTCGCCGAGTTCGTCGAGCGTGACGGCCACGGGGCTGAAGGCGGTGGCGGGCTTGCTCTGGAAGAAGCCGAAGCCCTTGGCCAGCTCGGCCGGGATGAGGTTGCGCAGGCTCACGTCGTTGGCCAGCATCACGAGGCGGATGCCGTCGAGCGCCTGGTCGGGCGTGGCGCCCATGCGCACGTCGCCGGTGATGACGGCGATCTCGGCCTCGAAGTCGATGCCCATGGCCTCGCTGGGCACGATCACGTCGTCGGTCGGGCCGAGGAAGTCGTCGCTGCCGCCCTGGTACATCAGCGGGTCGGTGTAGAAGCTCTCGGGCACCTCGGCGTTGCGCGCCTTGCGCACCAGCTCGACGTGGTTGATGTAGGCCGAGCCGTCGGCCCACTGGTAGGCGCGCGGCAGCGGGGCCATGCACATCGAGGGGTCGAAGGGAAAGGCGTGGCGCGCGCGGCCGGCGTTGAGGTTGGCGTACAGGTCCTGCAGCTGCGGGCTCATGAAGCCCCAGTCGTCCAGCACCTGCTGCAGCCGGTTGGCGATGCCGGTGGCGTAGTGGGCGAGCGTGAGGTCGCGCGAGACGACGACGAGCTGGCCGTCGCGCGAGCCGTCCTTCAGGGTGGCGAGTTTCATGATGCGGTGCGTGCGTGTGGACTGGAGCGGACCGCCGGCACGGACCGGTCGCCGCTCCCACTTAAACTGGTTGAACGGGCGGCAGTTTACCGAGGTGGTCTTTGGTGAACCTCCGGGCCAGCGCCCCACTCCACATACCGATGCCGACGCTCGTCGCCCCCTCTTCCTCGCCGTCGCTGCCTCCCGGGTTGCCGGGGCGTCCGTCGTGGCGGGCGCTGATCGGGCTGACGCTGCTGGTGGGGCTGGTCCACCTGCTGCTGCTCGGGCTGGCGCCGATGGCCATCGGGCCGGAGCCCTCGCCGCTGGCGAACAAGTTCAGCACGCGCACCATCGTGATCGCGCCGCCGGCCGCCGAGGCGCCCGCACCGGCAGCCGCGCCCGCAGAAGCGAAGCCCGCGCCGCCACCGAAGCCCAAGCGGCCGCGCGAAGCCTCGGTGCCCAGGCCGAAGCCGGCACCGAAGCCCGCCCCCGCCGAACCCTCGCCAGAACCTGAGACAGTCGCGACGCCTGCGCCGGAAACGCCTGACCTGACGGCCCAGGCCGCTACCGATTCAGGAGCAGCCGCACCGCCCGAAGCTGCGGCCAGCGCGCCGGCAGGGACGACATCGCCTTCCGGCGGCAGCGGAACCGGCACCCAGGCGGCGGCCGGCGGCGAGGCCTCGGGCACCATCGCCGGCACCCAGGCGATGAAGATCCCGGGCTCGGTCACGCTGGACTTCGAGGCCACCGGCCAATCGGGCGCCTCGCCACAGCGCGGCGTCTTCGGCGAGCTGGTCTGGCTTCAGGACGGCACCCGCTACGACGGCCGGCTGACGCTCAAGGCGGTGTTCTTCACGCTGCTCAACTGGCACAGCACCGGGCGCATCGGCCCCTCCGGTCTGGAGCCGGAGCGGTATTCCGAAAGCCGCAAGTCGGAGGTGGCCTCGCATTTCGTGCGCGACCAGAACCAGATCGTGTTCAGCAACAACGCGCCCCCGGTACCGCTGCTGCCCGGCGCGCAGGACCGCATGAGCGTGATGATGCAGCTCGGCGGCCTGCTGGCGGCCAGCCCGCAGCGCTATCCCGCCGGCACCAGGATCTCGGTGCAGACAGTGGGGACCCGGGACGCCGAAGTCTGGGTCTTCGTGGTCGGCGACGAGGAAAAGCTCAGCCTGCCGGCCGGCGAATTCACCGCCCGCAAGCTCACGCGCGACCCGCGCAAGTCCTTCGACCGGAAACTGGAACTGTGGCTGGCTCCGGAGTACGGGTATCTACCCGTGCGGATCAGGCAAACCGAGCCCAACGGGGACTTCGCTGACGCGCAGTTGCGCAAACCCCTGCCTTCGGGCCCGCCAAATTGAGGAGAAAGTCACGCTAACGAAGCGAAAGGAGCCAGGGATAGGCCAATTAGCCAGTTGGTTTTACAGATAGACAACCTATCTTGAAACTGGCGCGTTGATTGCTATCTAACCCCCATGAACGCCATCGACATTCTCACAGGGCCCGCCATGAACATGCTTTATGACTCGGAGTCTTTCGTCGTCGTCCACGTGCAGCCGAACGAAGGCGAAACGCCCGCACAGCCGAACATGCCGGTCCTGGAGCGCCACGGCTTCGAGATCGTGGACAAGCGCTCGGGCAAGGAGGTCTACCTCGACGGCTCCTGGGCCGAACTGTTCCAGCAGCAGATCGCCGCATGGCAGCTCAACACCCCCACGCAGGAAGAAGTCGAGGACACCCTCGAAGGCTACGCCGAACTGGCGCACACGCCCGTTCTGGTGCACTGAAGCCGCTTCCGGCCCGCCAAGCTCCCTTCGGAGCGACAGAAAGCGCCCCCGCGGGCGCTTTTTTCATGGCCGCGCCGGCCTTGCTGCGTCCTGGCGATAGATCCACCGGAACATCGGCCCCACGATCAGCAGCACAGCCACCAGCCGGCAGACCTGGAAGGCCGTGACCACCGGCACGCCCAGCTGCAGCACCTTGGCGGTGATCGACATCTCCGCGATGCCGCCCGGCGAGGTGCCCAGGATCATCGTGGCCGGATGCAGCCCGGTCGCCCACGCCAGGAGCCAAGCCACCGCGGCGCAGAGCACCAGCATGCCGAAGGTGCCCAGCACCACCGATCCCAGCCAGCGCGGCGCCGTGTGCAGGAATTCGCGGCTGAAGCGCACGCCCAGGCTCACCGCGATGACCAGCTGCGCCGTGTTCGACATCCAGGCGGGCACGGCCGACAGCGACTGGCCGGCGATGGTGAAGCCCATCGCCACCAGCAGCGGCCCGATGAACCACGGGTTCGTGCGCTTCAGCGCGCGCATCGCCAGGGCGCCGATGCCGGTCGCCGCCGCCAGCAGCGCGAGGCCGCCGGGGTTCACCTCGCGCACGCCGGGCGGGTTGATCTCCAGCCCGTGCAGCCCGCTCCACTGCATCGCGAAAGGGATGGTCACCGTCACCACCACCAACCGCAGGCTGTGCGCCGCGGCCACGAGGTCGGTGCGCGCGCCGGCCGATTCGGCCATCAGCGTCATCTCCGACGCGCCGCCGATGGCGCCCGAGAAGTAAGTCGTGGCTCTCATGGACTTCGCCGGCACATGCGGCATGCGCTTCGCATGCATCGCGTGCAGCCAGCGGCCGAAGCCCACGCCCAGCAGCAGCGCCCAGGCGATCGCCAGCACGATCGCCCACCACACGCTGGCCACCAGCCCGACGACGTGCGGCGTGAAGTAGAGCCCCAGCGCCGTGCCGATGGTCCACTGCCCCAGGTTGCGCAGCGGCGTGAAGCTCGCGGTGGGCGCGCCCGCGATCGAGGCCAGCGACACCGCCAGCAGCGGGCCGATCATCCAGGGCAGCGGGGTGCGCAGCGCGAGGCAGACGCCCGCGGCAGCGAGCGCGAGCAGCAGCGTGGCCAGCACGCGAACGGGATATCGGGAAAGCACGGACCGGAAGAAGGGACGACAGGGAAAAGCGGCGAAGGACGGCACAGCATGCGTGTGCCGAGGGCATAGTATGGCGCGATGCCTCTTCCGTACCGGCCCGCCCGGGCTTACCGGCTCCCGCTGCTGCTCCCTCTCCTGGCCGCCGTCGCGCTCGCGGGCTGCTCGGCGTTCTCGTCACTCACGGCAACGGGTGCCGATGCGCCCGACGCCCCAGTCGCGCGCCGCGTGGCCGCCCTGCAGCCGCTCGATGCCCTGCTGATCGGCGAGCAGCACGATGCGCCGGAGCACCATGTCATCGAGCGCGAGACGGTCGAGGCGCTGGCTGCGCGCGGCCACCTCGCCGCGCTGGCGCTGGAGATGGCCGAGGAAGGGCGCAGCACCGCGCAGCTCGGGCCCGCCGCCACCGAGGCGCAGGTGCAGGCCGCGCTCGACTGGAGCGACAAGGCCTGGCCCTGGGCCAGCTACGGCCCCGCCGTGATGGCCGCCGTGCGCGCCGGCGTGCCGGTGGTCGGCGCCAACCTGCCGCGCTCGCGCATGAAGAACGCGATGGCCGACGTCTCGCTCGACGTGCAGCTCAACGGCGAGGCCTTCAGCGCACAGCAGGAGGCGGTGCGCGAGGGCCATTGCCGGATGCTTCCCGAATCCCAGATCGTTCCCATGACGCGCATCCAGGTGGGCCGCGACCGCGCGATGGCGCAGGCCATCGTCAAGGCGCGGAAGCCGGGCCAGACCGTGGTGCTGATCGCCGGCGCCGGCCACGTGGTGCGCACGCTCGGCGTGCCGCAGCACCTGCCCGACGACGTGAGGATCGCCACCGTGCGGCTGCTGGCTGCGCCGGCCTCTGCCGCCGGCCCCGAGACCGGCCCTCAGACCGCCCCCCAGACCGGCGACTACGACCGCATCTGGCGCACGCCGTCGCTGCCCGAGAAGGACTACTGCGCCGAGTTCAAGCGCCAGGCCAGACCGCAGCCCAGGACCTGAGCCGAGCTGAAAAGAAAAACGCCGCCGGCCCGAAGGCCCGCGGCGTTTTCTGTCGCCCTGGGAACGGCGCAGCTCAGCGTGAGCTGATCGTCGAGACCGCCGAGTTGCCCGTCGCCGAGGCGGTGATCTGGTTGCCGGTGGTGCGCAGCGTGCTGTTGCCCACCGGGCCGGAGATGCCGACGCCGAAGTTCACGCTGGTCACCGTGGCCGTCACCGCGCCGGTGTTGACCTGGTAGTTGCCGATGGCGGCGCTCGGCGCACCGGTGTTCAGCGCCGTCTGCGTCACGCGGTTGGTCGCGCTGTTGCCGAAAGCCTGGGCGGCCAGCGTGTTGCCGGTGACGCCGGCCGTGCCGTTCGGCACGCCCCCGACGGTGCCGTTGAGCGCCACCTGGTAGCTGGTGCCCGTGCTGGCGGCCGTCACCGTGCCCGCGTTGTTCTGGCTGTTGAGGATCGCAGCGCTCGCGCCGACATTCAGCGCCAGCGGAGCGCCGACCAGGCTCGACGTGCCCGCCGCGGCCGCGCCGCCGTAGCTGCTGCCCGCGCCCGATTCCAGCACGTTGGTCGCCGCGTTGCCGCGCGCCAGCGCAGCCGTGGTGTTGCCGTCGAGCGAGACGCTGCTGCCGTTGAGCGGCATCACGCCCGACAGCGTGGCGTTGGCCACCGTGTTCGACGTCGCCGTCACGCCCGCGGTGCTGCCCTGCACGTTGAGGATGCCGGCGCTCGCGCCCTGCGTGGCGCTGCTCGCAACGGTGGCCGTGTTGGTCGCGCGATTGGCGGTCGCTTCTGCGAAGGTGCTGTTGCCCGAGATCGTGAGCGCGCCGTTGGCCAGCGTGGTCGTGGGCGCGGCGTTGTCGTCGTTGTGGATCGAGGTGGCGGCCGTGCTGCTCACGGTCGATGCGGCGGTCTGGCGGTTCGACAGCACGTGGTCGCCGCTGGCCGTGATGTTGCCGGAGCCGCCGATCTCGCCGAGCGTCGCCGAGCCCGTAGCGCCCGCCGGCTGGGTGTTGACCGCGCTCACGCTCAGCGTGTTGGCCGCGTCGTTCATCACGCCCAGCGCGGCGTTGCCGTTGCCCGAGAGCCGCACGGTCGAGCCGGTGGAGCCGGCCGGCGCGAAGACCTCGAGCGTGGACGAGGCAGTCACCCCGGCGGTGCCCGACTGGCTCGACTGCAGCGCACTGCGCGCGCCCACGTTCGAGCCCGCCAGCGTCACGCTGTTGAGCGCGGTGTTGCCCACGGCCTTGGCGCTCTGGCTGTTGTTCGTCACGCCGAGCGTCGAGGCATTGACGCTGGACAGCGGCGCGGAGTCGATGCCGATGCTGCCGGTGGCGGTGGCCGACACCGCACCGGCGCCGACCTGCACGTTGGCCAGCGCATGGTCGGCCGAGGCCGCCACGGACGAAGCCGTCCCGCCGGTGGCGGTCGCCGATGCCGGCAGCCCTCCGACGATGGCGCCGCCCTTCACGTCGATGCTGTTGGTCGCGGCGCTGCCGGTGGCTGCCGCGGTGGTGACGTTGCCGTCCAGCGTGGCGCTGCTGCCGGCCAGCGCGGTCGGCCCGGTCAGCGTGAGCCTGGTCGCGTTGTTGGCATTGGCGGTCACGGCCGCGCTGCTGTCCTGCGCGTTCAGCACCGCAGTCTTGGCCGACTGCGATGCGCCGCCGGCCAGCGAGGCTGCGTTGGTCGCGCGGTTGGCCGCCGCTTCCGAATACGTGGTGTTGCCCGAAGCGGTGAAGCTGCTGCTGGCCAGGCCTGCGTTGCCGAGCACCAGGCGGTCCTCGTTGTAAATCGCGGTGTCGGCGGTGCTGGTGACCGAAGCGCCGGCCGATTGGCGGTTCACCAGGACCTGGTCGCCCGCCGCGATGGTGTTGCCCGGCAGCGGTCCCTGGCCGATGAGCGCCGGCGCCGGCAGCGCGCTCGACGTACCACCCGCGACGCCGAGCTTGTTGTCCACGTCGTTGATCACGCCCAGCGCCGTGTTGGCGTTGTTCGACAGCTTCACCGAAGAGCCCGACACCGAGGCCGGAGCGAAGGCCTGCATGAAGGACCGCGCCTCCACCGCCGCCGCGCTGCCCTGCGAGGACATCAGCGCGGAGCGGGCCGACACGTCGGTGGCCGCGAGCGCGATGGCGTTGCTGCCGGTGTTGGCGACGGCCTTCGCGCTCTGCGTGTTGTTCGAAGCGCTCAGCGTCGAACCCGCGATGACCGCACCCGGCGCCGTGTCCACGCCGAAGGCGGCCGCCACCTTGGAAGAGATGGTCGGGCTGGTCACCAGCTGGATGTTCGAGAGCGCATGGTCGGCCACCGCGCCCGCGATACCCCCGACGCTGGTCGCGCCGGCCAGCGGCAGTCCGTTGGCCAGGGCGATGGTGTTGCCCTTCACGTCGATGCGGTTGGCCGCGGCGTTGCCGGTGGCCGAGCCGCCGGCGGAGTTGCCGTCCACCGTGACCTGCGAGCCCACGATGCTCGCGCCGCCGAGCACGACCTGCACGCCGTCCTTGTTGGTCAGCAGCGCGCCTTCCTGGCCGGTGAGCGAGCTCACTGCCGCGCTGGTCAGCTGCAGGTTCTGCACCGCAGTGGTGGTGGCGACGCCGACAGCATCGACGGCCACGCCGTTGTTCGCGCTGTTGCTGGTCGCACCGGCCAGCGTCGCGTTGCCGGTGGCGGCGATCTTCGAGTCGCTGACCGCGCCGCCGACCGAGATGTTGACCTCGGGCCCGCCGCTGCGCTGCGCCGACACGGAGCCCTGGCCCGACTGCGCGTTCTGCACGCTGAAGGCCGCGTTGGTGGCGAGCGTGTTGCCGGTGAGCGTCGCGCCCGACAGCGACAAGCCGGAGGTGTCGATGTTGTTGCCCGTCACCTTCACCGTGTTGCCGGTGGCGCGGCTGCCGTAGGCCAGCGCCTCGGCCGTGTTGCCCGAGCTGGTGACCGAGCCATCGGCCAGCGTGCCCGTGACCGTGGTGCGCGCCACGACGCCGCCGGCCGCGATGGCCGAGACGCCGGTGCCCGCGCCCGCCACCGCCTGCGTGTTGGTGACGTTGGCCACCGAGGCATTCGCGCCGCTGACGTTGTTGAGGTTCAGCGTCACGCCGCTGGCCGCGTCGTTGCCGTAGGCCGCGGCGACGAAGGCGTTGCCGCTGTTCGCCACGCTCGCGGCGGAGACGTTGCCGGCCACCGCGGCCGCGAAGGTGTTGGGCCCGGCGGCTGTGGAATTGACGTTCGCCTGCACCGACTGGTCGTTCAGCACGCCGTAGGCGGCGCTCACCGTCGGCAGCGCGCCAGCCGCGTTGCTGAAGGGCAGACCGCTGAGCGCATCGACGGTGACGCTGGATGCCGGCGTGATGCCCAGGCCGGGCGCCGCAGCCACGTTGCCCGCGTTCACGCCGAGGGTGTTGGCGGCCGAGTTGCCGTAGGAGATGGCACGCTGCAGGTTGTCGGTGAGCGAGGCCGAGCCGCCCGCGAGGTTGCCGTTCACCGTCAGCCGCGCCTCGGGGTTCGAGAGCCCCGCGCCGACGGCGGAGTTCGCGTCGTTCATCTGCACGCTCGCGATGCCCGCGCCAGTGCCCACCGAGTTGCCCGAGAGCGTGAGCGTGTTGGTGGCGCCGTTGCCCAGCGCCACGGCTTCCTGCCGGTTGCCGTCCAGCGACAGCGTGCTGTTGCCCACCGCCGCACCGCCGCCGTTGGCGGTCAGCCAGATCTGCGAGCCGATGTTCACGGCCGCGACGCCACCGATGCCGCCTGCATAGTTGCCCTGCAGGTTAGTGAGCGTGGCCGAGCCGCTGGCGGACACGCGTCCGTCGGAGTTGGTGCCGCCCGTGAGCGTGGCGTTGCCGGTGCCCAGCGCCACCGTGCCGGCCTGCAGCGTGAGGCTCTGGGTGATCTGGTTGCCCTGCGCGCTGGCCGCCGAGGTGTTGTCGGAAACACTGACCGAGCTGCCCGTGGTCTGGCCCGTGCCGGGCGACTCGCCCGTCTGCGCCGCGATGACCGAAGGCAGCAGCAGCGCGCTGACCGGTGCATTCAAGTTGGCCTGCTGGTTCGACACCGCGGTGGTGCCGGTGAACGAGGCCGCGTTCTTTCCGGTGGCGATGCTGCTGGAGGCCGTGTTGCCGGCGACGGTGGCCGTGATGCTGTTGTCCGCCAGCGTGACCGCGCTGTTCTTGCTCGACTGCACGCCGGCCAGGATCTGCGCACCCATGGTCTGCGCCACGGTCGTCACGCCGAGGTTGCCCTGGCTGTTGACGATGGCCAGGTCGCTGTTGACGTTGCTGGTCACGCCCGCGCCGTTATGGATGCTGTTGTTGGCCGCCGTGGCCGCGGTGCCGCTGCCCGCGACGCTCACGTCGTCGACCACGATGCGGTTGCCCGCCACGCCGGCCGCGGCGCCCAGCGCCTCGTTGCCCGTGGCCGCGCTGGAGATCGCGTTGCCCTGCACCGACAGCGACCCCTGCAGCACGTTCGAGCCCCCCGCGGGCGCGCCGCTGACGATGCCCACGACCACCGAGCCGATGTTGGTGGCCGAGCGTGTCGCGAGGATGCCGTTGCCGTTCGCCTGCAGGTTCGCGACCACCGCCGAGCCGGCGAAGGTCGGCGCGCCGCCCGACTGGATCTCGGCCGTGCTGCTGGCGCTGTTGGCCTTGAGCACGGCGGAGATCGAATTGCGCTCCAGCGACGCGGCGGTGGTCAGCGTGTTGCCCGCGTTCGCGGTCAGCATCAGGTCGACCGTGTTGCCCAGCACCGTCGCGCTGGAGCCCGTGCCGGTGGCCGACTGCAGCGAGGTGACGACGATGTTGCCCTTGGCGTCGAAGAGCGGCGCACCCGCCGGGTAGGTCAGCACCGAGGTGCCGGCCTGCGCCGGCGCGGCGACGGCCGCCGCGCCCGAGATCACCGAGCTGCCGCTGTTGAGCGTGGTCGTGGCCGAGATGGTGTTGTCTGCGTTCACCACGCTGCCCGACTGCAGCGTGCTCGACTCCGAGGCCAGCTTGCTGCCGGTCACGCTGCTGCCGATGACGCCGGTGTTGGTCGCCACGCCGAGCGTGGCCGCGTTGTTCACGGGCAGGCCGGGCGCGGCCTGGATGCCGTTGCCGAAGCTGTTGCCGGTGGCGGTCGCGCCGATCAGGTTGCCGCTGGTGCTCACCGCCACCGGGTTCGGATTCGACGGCGTGCCGGTGGAGGTCGTGCCCACGGTGGCGCCGGTGATGGTGGCATTGACGTTGGCCGAGTTGGTGGTGCCCGCATTCACCGAGGGCGTGCCGGTGGCGGTGCCGTTGTAGGCGGCGTCCACCGAAGTCTCCGCGGCCTGCGCTCCGGAGGCCGCGGCGATCAGCGCCATCGCGACTGCGGTGCCGATGCTGCTGCGGCTGAACATGGGCGCGCGTGCGGCCCGGCTCTGGATCTTGCGTGCTTTCATGTCGTGACTCCTCGGATGTTGGATGCGGTCTGGCTTGAAAAACGGGTGAGTGCGCGATGCGTGGATCGCGCCGGGAGCCGGTCAGTCGCCCTTGACGGCGCCGTCGGCAGAAGAAGAAGCGGAAGAAGCTGAAGGGGACGAAGGAGCTGCCCCGCCGACGACCGGACTGCCGATGCGCAGCTTGGCGATCTCCTGCAGGCCCGGGCCGTCGCGGTGGATCGAGGTGTCGGCCGCGTCGGGCCGCCAGGTGATGCTGATCGCGCCGGGCGCCACGCCGCGGTTGGCCAGCGCCGAGGTGACGGCCGCGATGCGCTGGTCGGTGAGCTCGTCGCGCTTGCGGGCGTCCCAGTTCTCGGTGTCGCGCGCCACCAGCACGATGTCGGTGGTGCCCTTCTTGGCCGCACCCGCGATCTGGTCGATGAGCGCGAGCGAGGCGCCGCCCAGCGTGGTCGCGCCGAAGTCGAAGGGCACCTGCGTCGCCGTGCCCGTGAGGCGCGCACCGCCCGCACCGCCGGCATTGACCGCCACGCTGCCCTGCGCCACCGGCGAGGTGACGGCCGCGCCGCCCGTCGCGGCATCGCCCGGGTTGTCGACCTTGCGCAGCTCGGCCGCGGGCGTGAGCGGAATGGGCTCGCCGCCGCCGGGGCGCATCGTCATGCAGGGCCGGTGGTCGACCTGCGTGACGGCGGCCATGAGGCGCACCACGCCCTCTTCCAATGCGGCGCGCACACCCATCTGCACGGGCTCCTGGCCCTTGGCGCCGATGTCCACGTCGTACAGCTTGCTGCCGAAGAAGCGGAACACGTTCAGGCCCACTTCGTAGCCGTTGAACTGCTTGGTGAGGCTCACGGTGCGCACCACCATCAGCGACTTGGTGTCGACGATGCGCAGGTCGATGCTCACCGACTGGCTGAAGGTGCGCGCCTTCACGCCCACCTGGTTCACGCCGAACTCCGCGCCGCCGGAGTTGATGTTGTAGTTGAGCTCGGTGATGCCGCCCACGATGAAGTAGTCGGACTTGTTGATGGTGCCGCCGAAGTACGGCAGCCACGGCACGTTCTGCCCGCCGTTGGGTCCGCCGAGCTGGTGCGTGCGGCCGTCGCCGAGCTGGCGCCGGTCGGCGTACGCGAGCTCGCGCTCGGCGATCACCGGGTCGAAGCGCTCGGCGATGCTCACCGCGCCGCCGAGCTTGCCGAGCGCCGAATACACCATCAGCGCGCCGCCCTGCGTGATGGCGTTGCCTTCGTTGATGCTGTACTTGCCGGTGTAGTCCTTCACGTCGCCCACGCCGATGATCACCGGCGGGCGCCGCGTGGCCGCGATGTGGTCGGCGTAGCAGGCGAGCACCGCCTCCATCGGCGTGACGTTGTCGCGCACCGAGGGCCCGAGCACCACCGGCGCCTCGTTCGGTGCGAAGCGCTGCTGCGGCGCGGAGACGCAGCCCGCGAGCGCCAGCGTGGCGACGGCGGCTGCAAGAACAAATGCGCGGCGGATGCGATGCTGCATGACTCGCTCCCGCTCAGTTGAGCACGCCGAAGGCGCAGGCCGAGCTGCCGCCCACGCTCGCGGTCTGCGCACCGGTGTTGCCCTGCGCCGAGTTCAGCGCCTGGTTGGCCGCGCCCTGCACCTGCGAGCTGGTGCCGCCGACGATGCCCGATGCGACCGCGCCCGAATTGGCCTGCGAGGTGCCCACCGTCGCACCGCCCAGCGTGCCCACCGCGGTGCGGCTGTCGTTGCCCGATGCGTTCGATGTGGCGCCTGCCGTGCTCGGCGAATTCGCGACCGTGCTGTTGTTGCCGTCGTTGCCGGTGGAGCTGGCCGAGACGTTGCAGTTGTACTGGCGGCCGATGTAGTTGTTCGTGTTGTAGACCGGTGCCGAGTAGTAGCCGCTCTTCTGCTTGCGGATCATGTCCTGGATCGCGGCCTGGTTGACCTTGTCGGTGCTGGTCTGGAATTGCCATGCGGCGTTCTCGCCGACGTTGTTGGCGTGCGCAGCCAGAGGCACGCACAGCAGTGCCCAAAGAAATACGCGTTGCATGACGATCCCTTTTCTCGAAAACGCCCCCGCTGGATTCACGGGTGCTGCGTTTCACGAAGGGATGCTAGGGACCGGCTGCCGTGGCCGGTATCCCTGGAACCGGTAGGCGGCATCCCGCGAACCGGTAGAAGTGAAAGGAGGCCGGAAAAGAAGAAGAGCCGGGCAGGCCGGCTCTTCAGGGCACGGGGCGCTGCAGGCCCCAAGCGGATTGCGGATGCGCTTCGGGCGCGTTCAGGCGTGCGCCTTGATCGAGTCGGCCAGCGTGTTCACCAGCGTGTCGATGTGCGACTTCTCGACGATGTACGGTGGCGCGATCACCAGCACGTCGCCCGCGGGCCGCACCAGCGCGCCCTTGTGGAAGCAGTCGAGGAAGATCTCGTAGGCGCGCTTGCCCGGCGTGCCCGCGATGGGCGCGAGCTCCACCGCCGCGGCGAGGCCGAGGCTGCGGATGCTGATGACGTTGGGCAGGCCCTTGAGCGTGCCGTGGAATGCGTCACCCAGCACCTTGCCCATTTCGCCGGCGCGCGCGAAGAGGTTCTCCTGCTTGAACAGATCGAGCGTGGCGATGGCCGCGGCGCATGCCACGGGGTGGCCCGAGTAGGTGTAGCCGTGGAAGAACTCGACCACGTGCTCGGGTGCGTCGGTCTTCATCATCGCGTCGTAGAGCTTGTCGCGGCAGATCACGCCGCCCAGCGGGATGACGCCGTTGGTCACGCACTTGGCGAAGTTCAGCATGTCGGGCACCACGCCGAAGTAGTCGGACGCGAAGTTGGTGCCCATGCGGCCGAAGCCGGTGATGACCTCGTCGAAGATCAGCAGGATGCCGTGCTTGTCGCAGATCTCGCGCAGGCGCTTGAGGTAGCCCTTGGGCGGGAGGTACCAGCCGGCCGAGCCCGCCACCGGCTCCACGATGATCGCGGCCACGTTGCTCGGGTCGTGCAGCGGCAGGATGCGCGTCTCGAGCTCGACCAGCGGGTCTTCGGCCCACACCGGCTCCTCGTTGTGGATGTAGGCGTGGTTCACCGGGTCGTGGATGAAGCGCATGTGGTCCACCCGCGGCAGGAAGGCCGAGCCGAACACCTTGCGGTTGCCCGGGATGCCGCCCACCGACATGCCGCCGAAGCCCACGCCGTGGTAGCCCTTCTCGCGGCCGATGAACACGTTGCGGTGGCCCTCGCCGCGCGCGCGGTGGTAGGCCAGCGCCACCTTCATCGAGGTGTCGGCGGCTTCGGAGCCCGAGTTGCAGAACAGCACCTTGTTGAGGTCGCCGGGGGCGAGCGAGGCGATCATCTCGGCCGCCTTGAAGGCCTTGTCGTTGCTCACCTGGAAGGCGGTGGCGTAGTCGAGCGTGTCGAGCTGCTTCTTGATCGCCTCGTTGATCGGCTTGCGGTTGTGGCCCGCGCCCACGCACCACAGCGACGAGATCCCGTCGATCACCTTGCGGCCGTCGTGGGTGGTGAACTCCATGCCGTCGGCCGCGACGAACACGCGCGGGTCCTTGCGGAAATGACGGTTGGGGGTGAAGGGCAACCACTGGTTGTCCATGTTGAAGTCCTGGTAGGCCATGTCTCGCTCCTGCGGTTGGGGGATCTGGGAGGGGAAAATCGCGATTCTGGCACCCCTGCGACAATCCCACCCCTGGATCCGGATAACCCTAGGCTTGCCGACCCCATGCGGCCGACGGCCCCCCAACCGGAGCGCGGCCCGGCCAAGCCGGACATGCGGTATCCCTGGAAAGAAGACCGATGCAGGCAGCGTGGCCGCCTGCGGAGTGATCGAGCAACCGAACTGATATGACAACGAATACGCCCGCCTACATCCTGAACCTCTACTGCCCCGACCGCACGGGCATCGTGCACGCCGTCTCGGGCTTCCTGCTCGAGCGGGGGGCCAACATCGAGGAGGCGGCCCAGTACAACGACCACGACACGGGCCTGTTCTTCATGCGCGTGCGCTTCGCCTGCGGCGCGCACAGCGAGAGCGTGCTGCGCGAGGAGCTCAAGGCCTTCGCCACGGGCTTCGGCATGACGCTGCAGCTGCACGCGGCCGCCGAGCCGATGAAGACGGTGATCATGGTCAGCAAGGAAGGCCACTGCCTCAACGACCTGCTGTTCCGCTGGAAGAGCGGGCTGCTGGCCATCGACGTGCGCGCCATCATCTCGAACCACCGCGACTTCTACCAGCTGGCCGCCAGCTACAACGTGCCCTTCCACCACATCCCGGTGACGGCTGCGACCAAGGCGCAGGCCGAAGCGAAGCAGCTGGAGATCATCGAGGCCGAGGGTGCCGAGCTCGTGGTGCTCGCGCGCTACATGCAGATCCTGAGCGACAACCTGTGCCGCAACCTCTCGGGCCGCGCGATCAACATCCATCACTCGTTCCTGCCCAGCTTCAAGGGCGCCAAGCCCTACTACCAGGCCCACGACCGCGGCGTGAAGCTGATCGGCGCGACCGCCCACTACGTGACGGCCGACCTCGACGAAGGCCCGATCATCGAGCAGGACGTGGCCCGCGCGGACCACACCGACACGGTGGAGGACCTCACGGCCCGCGGCCGCGACACCGAGAGCCAGGTGCTGGCCCGCGCGGTGAAGTGGCACAGCGAACACCGCGTGCTGCTGAACGGGCACCGGACGGTGGTGTTCCGCTGAACTTCCATCCGGGAAGACCCGCCGTCAGGCGGGTGTAGCATCCTCGCGCCAGAAAAAGAGGAGAAGGCGCGATGCGACGTTGGATCGGTAGGGTGTTGCTGGCCGTGCTTGCGGCCGGCCTGTTCGGGTGCTCGGCCAGCGGGCCCCGGTTCTCGGAGATGGCGGGCAGCATGCCGTCGCTGGGCGAGAACGAAGGGCGGATCTACTTCTATCGCAACTCCATCATGGGTGCGGCAATCCAGCCCGATGTCGCGGTCAACGGCCAGGTGGTGGGCACGTCGCGACCCAACAGCTTCTTCTACATCGACCGGCCGGCCGGTACCTATCGGGCCAGTGCCCGGACCGAAGCCGAAGGCACGATCGACGTCGTGCTGCGGCCGAAGCAGACAGCCTATGTCTTGATGAGCATCAGCATGGGCCTGCTCGTCGGACGACCGGAGTTCCAACGTGTTTCCGAGGCCGAGGGCCGAAAGGAACTTCAGTCCCTGGCCTATGACGATGCCTTTGCTTCCGCACGGACGGCCAAGGCTTCGACCTCCGTGCCGTCCGCAGGCAATGCGGCGGCCTCAACGCCCCCATCCCCCGCGGCAGTGAGCAAGCCCGTGTCCCCCGCAGCAACTGTGGCCGCCGCGCCTCTCGCATCCGCCCCACCGCCACCGCCACCGCCACCGCCAGCGGCAGCCGCGCCAGCGCCATCGCCCGCCGCTCGCCCCCCTGCTCCGGCAGCGCCCGAAGCCACGCCCTTTGCCAAGACCTCCTTGAACGATCTGCGGTTGCTCCTGCAGGCCAACCGCTGAGATGCGCGCGATGAAATACCTGTCCTCCCCCGCGCTTGCAGCGCTCGCCATCGCGCTGCCCATCCTGACGGCACACGCACAGGATTCGCGCAGCGGCGCAGCACTCCCGCCCGATGCACTCTTCGCCCGCGTCTCGCCCAGCGTCTGGGTGGTGCAGGCCAGCGACGCACAAGGCAAGGTGCTCGCCACCGGCAGCGCGGTCGCCACCGGCGCGGGCACCGCGGTCACCAGCTGCCAGTTGCTCGCGAAGGCCGGCTCGGTGACGCTGAAGCGCGACAACGTGAGCTACGGCGCAGCGCTGGCGCTGCCCGATGTGGAGCGCGATCTGTGCCAGCTGCGCATTCCGAACCTGCCCGCTGCCGTCGCCGAAGTGGCACCGGCGAATGCACTGCAGGTTGGCATGCCGCTGTACGTGATCGGCGCCCCGAGAGGCAAGGAACTGACGCTGGGCATCGGCATGCTGGGCGGCATCCGCCGGAACGCAGCGGGCGAACTCGAAGCCCTGCAGTTGACCGCGGCAGCCGAGTCAGGGCTTGGCGGCGCGGGGGTCTTCGACGCACAAGGCCGCCTCGTGGGCTTGCTGCCGGCCTCGGCAGCCGGCACGGCAGTCGCGAACCTCGCCATGCCGGCGTCCTGGATTGCGCAGCTGCCAGAGCGCGGCAAGCAGGCGATCGAGCGGCTGGCGTCGCTGCCGGCCACAGCCTCGGGCAACGCCGGCACTGCGGCCACTGTCGCCAGCCAGGCAGGTGCCGTGGCGGGCCGGCCAAGCGTCATCGAATATCAGCTGCACGACCGCCTCACCAACACCTACCGCAAGGTGGTCTACAGGATCGACCCATCGACCGACGAGCAGATCAGCTTCAACAACGGTGGCTGGGTGGAAAAGCCGAGCGGCGAAGTCGTCAGCGTCACGTCGGCCATCGCAGGCGAATTCGATTCGGTCATGCCCCCGGGCGGCTGGACCAGGGAGAACCTCAAGGAAGAAGCCGCCTGGAGAGCCCGCTACAACTCCACGCTGGGCGGCTCGCGTTCCAACATGGACCTGAACGCGACCGTGATGGAAGACACGGCGCTGACCATCGGCGGCAGGGAATTCAAGGTCGTGCGCATCGAATACAAGGGATATACGCAACGCTTCCCGAACGCGGGCGCCGTGGTCGGAAACCAGTATGGCCGCTATCTTGCGAACGTCTGGTTCTCGCCGGAACTCAAGCGCGTGGTGCGTTTCGAGGCGGAAACACGCGGCGGCGCGGGGCCAGCCGCATTCCAGGTACGCGAAACCCTCGAGCTGGTCAGCATCCGCTAGAAAGCTTGATGCGGCGGGGCTGCCTCGCAAGGCAGCCCCGCGCGTCGGTGGCGTCAGTTGCGATACGGATTGTTCGGCCGGCGGTCGTAGCGGTTCGGCACGCCATCGCCGTCACGGTCCCAGCGGCCTGCGTTGTAGACCCAGCGGCCGCCGTCCTGGCGCCACTCCGGCGGACGGTAGGCGTAGCCCGGGCGGGCACGGACCCAGCCGCCGCGGATCCACACATGGCGGCCGCCGCGCCACTCGTAGTGCCCCGGCGCCCACACGTAGCCGCGGCGCGGCGGCGGAACGCGTTCATAGCGCGGCGGGGGCGGAGGCACCTGGATGGTGACCACCGGTTGTGCCTGCGCAGCCGTCGGCACGGTCAGTGCGCCCACCGACAGAAGCGATGCAGCGCCGACGGAAAGAGCCAATGCGAGTTTTTTCATGAAGGACTCCTCATGAGTTGTTGGAGGAGCCTTCATGCTGCCGAGCCGTTGTGAACCTCCTGTAAGCCGCGCGCGAAGTCTTGTGTAAAGCTGTGACGCGCGTTTGGGGCCTTTCCGGCTCTTGCTAGCGCTCACTCACTCGTGCGCAAGAACCGTTGAAAGCTCATTCCTGCAGCTCGTGCAGGTCGATGACCGAGGCCATGGCCGCATGGCCGGCCTTGTTGGGATGCAGGTGGTCGCCCGAATCGAACAGCGGGTTCAGCGCCTGCGGATCGGCCGGGTCGCGCAGCGCGGCATCGAAGTCGATCACGCCGTCGATGTCCTGCTTGCCGCGGATCCAGCGGTTGACGGCCTCGCGCATGGCCTCGCTCGATTCGCTCCAGTAGGGCGTGTTCCTGAAGGGCGGCACGGTGCCGATCAGCACCTTCACGCCCTTGGCCCGCGCCTGCTTCACGAGCTGCTGCAGCCCTTCGGTGATGCGCTCGGCCGTCGGCATGTCGCGCGGCTTCAGCTCGGCGCCCGGCACCTTGGCGAACATCGCGCGGCCGATGTCGTTGGTGCCCAGCAGGATGATCGCGTGCGTCACGCCGCTCTGCTTGAGCACGTCGAGCTCGAAGCGCGAGAGCCCGCTGGGCCCGATGCCATCGGCCAGCAGGCGGTTGCCGCCGATGCCCAGGTTGAGCACCGCGACGTCCTGCCCGCCGGGCTGGGTGTCGCGCAGGCGGGTGGCGAGCATGTCGGGATAGGCGCCGCTGGTGGCTTCCGTGCTGCCGGCCGTGATCGAATCGCCGAACGCCACGACAGTGCGAATGGACCTGGTGGTGAGCACGTCGAGCCCGGTCACGATCTGGTTCAGCACCAGCGCCGACGGGTTCCGCAGCTTGGGCGTCATCACCGCGTTGCCGGGGGTCACCCAGGTCGAGCCCGATTCCAGCATCGATGCCGTGGCGAACGGCGTGGTGCGATCGAAGAAGGCGCTCACGACAACGGTCTGCCCTGCCTGCACCGGAAGATCGACGCCGTCGCTCCATGCATCCGCCCCCGGGGCGATGGTGAGACTGCCACGGCCGCCGAAACGCAGCGCGCGCAGAGTGGCCGGCGAGAACGCCTCGGCACCGGTGCCACGCGCGACACTCGCTGCCGCGATGCGCAGCGGCGTCTTGCCGAAGCGATTGGAAAAGCGGATGCGGATGCGCTCCCCGTCGAGCGACAGTTCCACCTTCTGGCGCAGCGTCTGTCCGCGCAGGTCATTGCCCGCGGGCGAAGAGAAGCTGGCGCCTCCAGGGCTCGCGGCCATCTCGCTGAAATCGACGGGCGCCACGGCCCAGCTCGCGACCCAATGCGCCTCTGCAGGCTGGCGCGGACGTCCGTCGGGCGTGACGGCCTGGACGCCGACGGCAAGCAGGGCAAGGAGGAAGGCAGCCACCCAGTGCGCGACGGCCACGTCGCGGAGGCGGGCTGCCCATCGGGAGACCAGATTCATGCGCGCAAAGCGACCCAGTGTACGGAGCCACTGTTCCCCCGCGCGTGACGAGGTCTAAAGCCCGGTTACCAGGTGTCTACGTACGCAACCGCCGGCCCTTGCGCCTTCGTGGCCGACGACAGCCCACGCACCAGCCAGGTGCGCGTATCGGCCGGGTCGATCACCGCGTCGATCTCCAGCGTCTGCGCCATGTGGATGGCCTCGCCGTTCTCGTACTGCTGCGCCACCAGCTTCTTGAAGAGCGCATCGCGCTCGGCGCCCTCGGATGCGGCGGCCAGCTCCTTGCGGAAACCCAGCCGCACGGCGCCTTCGAGGCCCATCGCCCCGAACTCGCCCGTGGGCCATGCCACGGTGAAGACCGGCGCATCGAAGCCGCCCGCCGTCATCGCCTGCGCACCGAGGCCATAGCCCTTGCGCAGCACCACCGCGAAGAATGGCACGCGCAGGTGCGAGGCCACCATGAACATGCGGCAAACGTGGCGCACCTGCGCCTGTGCCTCGATCTCGGGCCCGACCATGAAGCCCGGCGTGTCGCACAACGAAACAATTGGCAGGCCGTGCGCGTTGCACAGCTGCATGAAGCGTGCGGACTTGTCGGCCGCCTCCACGTCGATCGCGCCGCCCAGGTGATGCGGGTTGTTGGCCATCAGCCCGACCGGCCTGCCCTCGATGCGCGCGAGCGCGGTGACGATGCCCGCGCCGAAGCCCGCGCGCAGTTCGAGCAGCGAGCCGGTGTCGGCCACGCCGCGCATCGCGGCGCGCACGTCGTACACGCGCAGCCGGTTCTCCGGCACCACATGACGCAGCGTGCGCGGGTCGGCGCACTGCCAGTCGGAGGTCGCGCCCTGGAAGTACGAGAGGTACTGCTTCGCCGCGGCCACCGCGGCGGCCTCGTCCTCCACGAGGATGTCGATCACGCCGTTGCGCGACTGCACGCCGCTCGGCCCGATCTGCTCCGGCGCGAAGGTGCCGAGCCCGCCGCCCTCGATCATCGCGGGGCCGCTCATGCCGATGTTGCTGCCCCTGGTGGCGATGATCACGTCGGCGCAGCCCAGCAGCGCCGCATTGCCCGCAAAGCAGCGCCCATGCACGATGCCCACCACGGGCACCTTGCCCGACAGCGCCGCGAACTGGCTGAAGGTGTGGTTGTTGAGACCGGCCACGATGGGCATGTCGGTGTCGCCAGGCCGCCCGCCGCCGCCTTCGGCGAACAGCACCACCGGCAGCTTCAGCTGGTGCGCCACCGCCAGCAGCCGGTCGGTCTTGTGGTGGTTGCGCATGCCCTGCGTGCCGGCCAGCACGGTGTAGTCGTAGGCCAGCACCGCGCAGCGCGAAGCCTCGGGCCCGAACTGCTTCGCGTTGACACTGCCCAGCCCCGTGACCATGCCGTCTGCGGGCGTGTTGGCGATGAGGTCTTCCAGCGTGCGGCGGCGCGTCTGCGCGGCGATGGCGAGCGCGCCGTACTCGATGAAGTTGGCCGGGTCGGACGCGGTGTCGCACAGGTCCGCGATGTTCTCGCGCGCGGTGCGCCCGCCCTGCGCATGGCGCTTGTCGACGGCCGCCTTGCGATTGACGTCGAGCGTGTAGGCATGGCGGTCGATCACCTTCCGAAGGTCGGGGCGGATCGTGTCCAGGTCCTGCTCCGCGCGGGCTTCCGCCTGCACGGCCTGCGCATCGACGGCCTCGAGCTGCACCAGCGACTGCCCTTCGACGAGATAGTCGCCGGGCGCCGCCAGCAGTGCCACCACGCGGCCGGCCACGGGCGCGTGCAGCAGGTGCTCCATCTTCATCGCCTCGAGCACGCCGAGCTGCGCGCCCACCGGCAGCACGTCGCCCACCTCGACCTCGAACTGCACGAGGCGCGCGGGCATCGGGGCCTTGACGGTCAGTTCGTCCGATCCGTCGTCGGCGGCAACGGGCAGCGGCTCCGCGGACGCAGCCGCGGTCTTTCGCACCTGCTTCTCGAAGGCCGAGGCAGCGGCGAGCAGATCGCCCAGGTGCGCCTCCACGAAGCGCGTGTGCACCGCCTGCGCGGCGAACTCGGGCCGCGCAGCGATGGCGCGCAGCAGCGGCAGGTTGGTGGCGATGCCCTCGATGTGGCATTCGTCGAGCGCGCGCAGCGAGCGGCGCAGCGCGTCCTCGAAGCGCGGCGAGGGCGAATGCACGATGAGCTTGGCCAGCAGCGTGTCGTAGTGCGGAGAAGGCGCGAGGCCCGCGTAGCCGTGCGTGTCCACGCGCACGCCGGGGCCCGCCGGCAGGTCGAAGCGCGCGAGCGTGCCGCCCGAGGGCCGCGCATTGCCCTGCGCGTCGAGCGTCTCGGCGTTGATGCGCCACTGCACCGCGAAGCCGCGCTGCGGCGCCGTGCGATCTGCCTCCACGCCGAGTTCGCCGAGCGGCTGGCCAGCGGCCACGGCGATCTGCAGCTGCACCAGGTCCAGCCCCGTCACCGCCTCCGTCACGGTGTGCTCGACCTGCAGGCGCGGATTGGCTTCGATGAACACGAAGGGCAGCGTCGCCGATGCCGCATCGACCAGGAACTCGAAGGTGCCGAGGCCGCGGTAGCCCACCGCCTTGGCCATGCGCAGCGCGGCCTGCGTGACCTGCGCGCGCAAGGCCCCGGGCAGCGAGGGACTGGGGGCGATCTCCACCAGCTTCTGGAAGCGCCGCTGCAGCGTGCATTCGCGCTCGCCGAGGCTGGCCACGGACTTGCCGTCGCCGATCACCTGCACCTCGATGTGCCTCGCGTTCAGCATCAGCCGCTCGACGTACACCCCCTCGATGCCGAACGCCGCCTTCGCCTCGGACATGCAGCGCGCATGCGCCTCGGGCAGCTCCTGCGCGTTCAGCACCGCGCGCATGCCGCGCCCGCCGCCGCCGCCGATGGCCTTGACCATCACGCCCGCGCCCTGCGCCTGCTGCCCGGCGAAGAAGGCCTGCGCCTGCGCGAGCGTCACGGCGCCGGCGCTGCCGGGCATCACCGGCACGTCGCATTGCGTGGCGAGTTCGCGCGCACGTGCCTTGTCGCCGAACAGGCCGAGCTGCTCGGGCGTGGGGCCGATGAAGACCAGGCCCGCATCCGCGCAGTCCTGCGCGAAATCGGCGCGCTCGCTGAGGAAGCCGTAGCCGGGATGCACCGCATCGCAGTCCTGCGCCTTCGCCACCTCGATCAGCGCGGCGGCATCGAGGTATGCGGAAGGGCCGGTGGCATCGAGCGCCACCGCGGTATCGGCCAGCTGCACATGCAGTGCGGCGGCATCGTCGCGCGCATGCACCGCCACGCTGGCGATGCCCAGGTCGCGCAGCGCACGCACCAGGCGCACCGCGATCTCGCCGCGGTTGGCAATCAGAACTTTGGAGAACAGCAAACGGAACCTCTCAGCTTTTGTCTTTGAGCAGGCGGCGCAGCACCTTGCCCGCACCGGTGGTGGGCAGCGCGTCGATGAAGCTCACCGCGCGCGGCGCCTTGTAGCTCGCCATGTTGTCGCGCGCCCAGGCGACGAGCGCATCGGCTTCGAGCGCGGCCCCGGGCTTGCGCACGATGAAGGCCTTCACCACCTCGCCCTTCTCCGCGTCGGGCTGGCCGATCACCGCCGCCTGCGCCACCGCCGGATGCTTGATGAGGATGGTCTCGACCTCCTCGGGGAACACGCTGTAGCCCGAGACCTTGATCATCTCCTTGAAGCGGCCGATGAAGGTGAGGTAGCCGTCGGCGTCGATCCTGCCCATGTCGCCCGTGTGCACCCAGCCGTTGCGCAGCGTGGCGGCGGTGGCCTCGGGCTTGTTCCAGTAACCCTTGAAGGTGCCGGGGCTGGTGAGCACGATCTCGCCGACCTCGCCCGCAGGCAGGTCGGCCTGCGTGTCCGCATCGACGATGCGGATCTTCACGCCCGGCACCGCGACGCCCTGCGTGCCCCAGCGCGGCGCATGGTGCGGCGTGTAGGTGTCGCAGGTGTGGGTCTCGCTCAGGCCGTAGGCGGCCTCGAAGGAAGTGCAGTTGGGCGCATGCGAGCGCCACTGCAGCGCCAGCGGCTCGGTGAAGGCGATGCCGAAGCTGGTCACCGGGTTCATCTTCAGGCTGCGCAGGTCGAAGCCGGCGATGTCCGGCACCTGCATGCAGGCCACGTTCATCGGCGCGATGCTGTACCACCAGCTCACCTTGTACGCCGCGATGGCCTGCAGCGCGGCACGCGGGTCGAATCGGTGCAGCAGCACCGAGGCGGCACCGCTGAGCACCGGCACGTTGACGCCCATCAGCATGCCGGCGATGTGATAGAGCGGCGCGATGGACAGCAGCACGTCGGCGGGCCCCACGCCGTTGCAGTCGGCTGCCGCGCGCGTCTTGAAGAGCGCGTTACCGTAGCTCAGCATCGCCCCCTTGGGCAGGCCGGTGGTGCCCGATGTGTAGGTCATGAGCGCCACGTCGTCCATGTCGATGACCACCGGCTGCGGTTTCGCGTCGGCGCGCATCACGGCGAGGAAGTCTTCGCAGCCTTCGGGCACGCTGCGTTCCGTCTTGCGTTCGGCGGCCAGCTCCGCCGGCAGGTCGAGCGTGGGTTCGGCCGGCAGCAGGTCGGCGTAGTGCACCACGAACACGTGCTCCAGCGAACTTCCGGGCTGCACCTTGCGCACCACCGGCAGCAGCGGCGCGGCCGCGACGATCACACGCGCCTTCAGGTCGTTGACCTGGTAGGCCAGCTCGTGCTCCTTGTTGAGCGGCCCGCTCGGGCAGACGATGGCGCCGATCTTCTGGATGCCGAAGTGCGCCACCAGGTACTGCGGGCAGTTGTTGAGGAAGAGCACCACCGGCTCGCCCTTCTTCACCCCCAGCGCCTGCAGCCGCGCGGCGAAGGCGTCGCTGGCGCGGTCGAGCGCGCTCCAGCTCGTGGTGTGGCCGTACCAGATGCAGGCGGGGCTGTCGCCGCGCTCTCGCGCGTGGGTGCGCAGGTACTCGTGCAGGGGCTGCTGCGGGCGGTCGGGCAATGTCTCCATGGCGTCACTTTCTCAGGGTTATCGATAGCAGCCCGCGAGGGGCTGGCGCTTGCCAATGGTGCATGGTGCACGAACAATCCTACCCATGGGTATAACTTCCGCGACACGGCAAAAACCCTCTGGCTCTGCAGACCAGAGCAGCGTCACGGCGCAGCCGCACCTTCCGCAGGGCACGGGCCGGCAGCGCGCGGCCACGCAGGGCACCGACCTGCAGCGCGAGCGCATCCTGCAGGCGGCCGCGCAGCTCTTCGCGGCACAGGGCTACGCCAACACCACCATGGCGCAGATCGTGCGCGAGCTGGGCATGACCAAGCCCTTCGTGTACTACTACTTCCGCGACAAGCAGGAGATCTTCGAGACGCTGTCGTGGCGCCCCGCGGTCGACTGCTTCACCGCGCTCGACTTCGCGGCCACCGACCCGCGCCGCGCGAGCGAGAAGGTGCTCGAAGGCCTGGAGCGGCTGATCCGCGCGACCATCTCGCACCACCCGGTGGCCTTCTTCCCGTACCGCGAGCCGCAGGTGTACCGGCCCGAGTACATCGCCGCGCAGAAGAAGCTCGCGCATCACTTCTACGAGCGGCTGTGCCCGCTGCTCGAGGAGGCGCGCGCCGACGGCGACCTCGACTTCACCGAGACCAAGATCACCGCGCTCGCGGCCTGCAGCCTGCCGGGCTTCCTCTACAGCTGGTATCGCCCGGGCGGGCGCCTCTCGCCCGACGAGGTCGTGGCCGAGCTCACCAGGCTGGCAAGCCGCGTGATCGGGCTGCGAACGAAGAACTGAAGACAACACCTCCGGAGACAAAGCACCATGAAGTTCAGGAAAGCGCCACTGGCGCGGATCGCCCTCGCCTGCCTGCTGGCCGCTGCTGGCGCATCGCATGCCCAGCAGGCAACCTACAAGATCGCCTATATCGACCCGCTCTCGGGCCCGTTCGCCAACGTCGGCGAGCTGATGCTGATGCACACGCAGTACGCCATCGAGGACATCAACGCGAAGGGCGGCGTGCTCGGCGGCACGAAGCTGCAGCTGCTGCAGTTCGACAGCAAGCTCTCGGCACAGGAGAGCCAGAGCGCGCTGCAGGCGGCCATCGACCAGGGCGCGAGGGCCATCGTGACCGGCGGCTCGGGCTCCTCGGTGGTCACGGCGCTGGTGCAGTCGGTGACGCGCTGGAACCAGCGCAACCCGGGCAAGGAGCTGATCGTGCTGAACCACTCCTCCATCGATCCCGAGATGACGGGCAAGGCCTGCAGCTTCTGGCACTTCCAGACCGAGGCCAACACCGCGATGAAGATGAAGGCGCTGGCCAACTACATCAAGAAGACGCCCGACGTGAAGAAGGTGTACCTGCTCAACCAGGACTACGCACACGGCAAGCAATGGGCCAGCTACGGCCGCCAGCTGGTGGGCCTGGCTCGGCCCGACATCCAGTTCGTGGGCGAAACGCTGCACCCGATCGGCCGGGTGAAGGACTTCGCACCCTACATCGCCAACGTGAAGCAAAGCGGCGCCGACTCGGTCATCACCGGCAACTGGGGCCAGGACATGACGCTGCTGCTGAAGGCGGCGGGCGACGCGGGCTACGACCTGCGCTACTTCAACCACAGCGCGGGCTCGGTGCCGGGCACGGTCACGGCCGTGTCGCAGGCCAGGCTCGGCCAGCTGACCTGGGTGGCCGAATGGCACCCGGGCGAGGCCGATACGCCCAAGGTGGACGCACTGGCCAAGGCCTACAAGGCCAAGACGGGCAAGGACTTCCTCGCGCCGCGCATCGACATGACGCCGCGCCTGCTGGCCGCGGCCATCAACAAGGCCGGCTCCACCGACACGGTGAAGGTTGCGCATGCCCTCGAAGACCTGAACTTCGACTCGGTGGTCGGCCCGGTGCGCATGCGTGCCGAAGACCACCAGCTGCTGCTGCCGCAGGTGGTCAACACCATCGTGCCGGTGGACGGCAAGACGGTGAAGACCGGCTGGGAAGGCACCAACTACGGCTTCCGCACCGATGCGGTCTATACCGGCAACGAGCTCGCGCAGGGCACGGAATGCAAGATGGTCCGGCCCTGAGCGATTTCTTCACGACTGCTGAAGAGGGCGGAGGTTTGTAAGGGAAACCCCGTCCTGCCTGCCGCCTGTGCCGTCGGGATACTCCGGCTTCGAAGCCCGGATATCAGAGGCGGGTCCATTCCAAAGGCACAACAAGACCATGGCAGGCAAAAACTCGCTCCACCCGATCCCGCATCCGGCGAAGAAGCCCTTCGTCGGCAACCTGCTGTCCATCGGCTCCGACTCCCCCGTGCTCGACATGTGGAAGATCGCGCAGGACCTGGGCGGCATCTACTGGCTGGACATGCCGGGCATGCCGGTGATCGTGGTGTCGTCGCCCGCGCTGGTGGACGAGCTCTGCGAGGAGGAGCGCTTCGACAAGAGCACGCGCGGCGCCCTGCGCCGGCTGCGCGCCGCTTCCCATGGCCTCTTCACTTCCGACACGCACGAGGAGACCTGGTCGAAGCCGCACAACATCCTGCTGGCCAACTTCAGCCAGCGCGCGATGCAGGCCTACCACCCGATGATGCTGGACATCGCCGGGCAGCTGGTCACCAAGTGGGAGCGCCTGAACTTCGACGAGGAGGTGGACGTGGTGCGCGACATGACCGCACTCACGCTCGACACCATCGGCCTGTGCGGTTTCGGCTACCGCTTCAATTCCTTCTACCGCGAGGGCTTCCATCCCTTCGTCGACGCGATGGTGCGCACACTGGAGACGGTGCAGAACCGCCGCGGCCTGCCGCTGGAAGAGCTGATGCTGAAGAAGGAGCTCGCGCAGCAGCGCAAGGACATCCGCTACATGCACAAGATGGTGGAGGACATCATCGAGGAGCGGCGCGCGAGCGGGGCCGACATCGCCACCAAGCCCGACCTGCTGAGCTACATGATCGCGGGCGTGGACAAGAAGAGCGGCGAGAAGCTCACCGACAAGATGATCCGCGACGAGTGCATCGAATTCCTCATCGCAGGGCACGAGACCACCAGCGGGCTGCTGTCCTTCGCCATCTACTTCCTGCTGCAGAACCCCGAGGCCATGGCCAAGGCGCAGGCCGAGGTCGACAACGTGTTCGGCCCCGACACCACGCAGAAGCCCACCTATGCGCAGGTCAACCGCCTGCAGTACGTGATGCAGGTTCTGAAGGAGTCGCTGCGCCTCTACCCCACCGCGCCCGCGATCTCGATGCGCGCCAAGGAAGAGACGAAGATCGGCGGCCAGTACACGATCAAGAAGAACAACATGGTCATCATGCATGCGCTGGCGCTGCATCGTGACAAGGGCATCTGGGGCGAGGACGCGGACGAGTTCAACCCCGAGCACTTCAGCCGCGAGGCCGAGCGCGAGCGTCCGGTGAACGCCTTCAAGCCTTTCGGCAACGGGCAGCGCGCCTGCATCGGGCGGCAGTTCGCGCTGCAGGAGGCGGTGCTCACGCTGGGCATGATCCTGCAGCGCTTCAACCTGGTGGACCACACGGGCTACAAGCTGAAGATCAAGGAAGCGCTCACGATCAAGCCCGAGGGCTTCAGGATCAAGGCGCTGCTGCGCGACCCGGCCACGCGCCCCCGCGGGAACATGAGCGATGCAGCCGCGGCGCCGGTGCAGCCCGCGAAGGCCGCCGAGCGCAAGCCGCAGGCGGCGCGCCACGGCACCTCGCTGCTGGTGCTTCAGGGCTCCAACCTAGGCACCGCCGAAGACCTCGCGCGGCAGCTCGCGGAGGCCGGCGAGATGCGCGGCTTCTCCACGCAGCTGGCCTCGCTCGACGACTATGCCGAGCGACTGCCGGCCAGCGGCGCGATCGCCATCGTCTGTGCCTCGTACAACGGCGCGGCCCCCGACAACGCGGCCGAGTTCCACCGCTGGCTCGACAAGGCCGACGACTCGCTCAACGGCGTGCGCTTCAGCGTCTTCGGCTGCGGCAACACCGACTGGGCCTCCACCTACCAGGCCGTGCCGCGCCGCATCGACGAGCGGCTGGAAGCACTGGGCGCCGATCGCGTGCATTCGCGCGGCGAGGGCGATGCGCGCGAGGACATGGACGGCGCCTTCCAGGACTGGAGCGATGCGCTGTGGCCCGCGCTCTCGAAGGCCTTCGGCATCCAGACGGGCGCCGACACGCCAGCGCAGGGCGAGCCGCTCTACACGCTGGAGGAGCTGCCGCCGCCGCAGAAGAACGCGATCGTCGATGCGCTGGGCGCGGTGGCGCTGCGGGTGATCGAGAACCGCGAGCTGCAACGCGGCGGCAACGCTGAAGCCGGACGCTCCACGCGTCACGTCGAACTGATGCTGCCCGAGGGCCTGGTCTACCGCGCCGGAGACCACCTGAGCGTGGTGCCGCGCAACGGCCCGGCACAGGTCGAACGCGCGATGGCGCGCTTCGGCTTCGACCGGACGGCCCACGTGCGCCTGCACGCGGCCGCGGGCCGCAAGGCATCGCTGCCGGTGGAACAGGTGATCGCGGTCGACCGGCTGCTGGGCGACTACGTCGAGCTGCAGGACGTGGCCACGCGCAAGCAGATCGCCACGCTGGCGGCGTACACCGAGTGCCCGTTCACGAAACCCAAGCTGGAAGCCCTCTCGGGCAGCGACGACGCCTCGCAGGCGAAGTACAAGGCCGAGGTGCTGCACAAGCGCAAGTCGCTGCTCGACCTGCTGGAGGAGCACCGCGCCTGCCAGGTGCCGTTCGCGGTGTTCCTCGAGATGCTGTCGCCGCTGTCGCCGCGCTACTACTCGATCTCGTCCTCCCCCACCATGACGCCGGGCCGCTGCAGCGTGACGGTGGGCGTGGTGAGCGGGCCTGCGAAGTCGGGCATCGGCACCTTCGAGGGCGTGTGCTCGAACTTCCTGGCGCGCGCCGAGGCCGGCGACACGGTGCACGGCGTGGTGCGCGAGACCACGGCCGAGGGCTTCAGGCTGCCGGAGGATGCAAGCCGGCCCATCATCATGGTGGGCCCCGGCACCGGCCTCGCGCCGTTCCGCGGCTTCCTGCAGGAACGCGCCGCGCGGGCCGAGGCGGGCACCGCCCTCGGCGAAGCGCTGCTCTTCTTCGGCTGCCGCCATCCCGAGCAGGACTTCATCTACGCCGACGAACTCGAGGCCTGGGCACATCGCGGCCTGATGAAGCTGCACACCGCCTTCTCGCGCGCCGGCGAGCGCAAGGTCTACGTGCAGGACCTGATCCGCGAGCAGGCTGCCCACGTGTGGAAGCTGCTGGAGGCCGGCGCGGTGGTCTATGTCTGCGGCGACGGCTCGCGCATGGAGCCCGACGTGCGTCGCACGCTCAGCGACCTCGCGCGCGAGCACGGGCACGACAGCGCAGCGTGGATGGACAGGATGATCGCGGACCAGCGCTACGTGCTGGACGTGTGGGCGGGAAGCTGAAGCGGCAGCGGAAGCTCAGGCCTGCAGCGCAGGCGCGAAGGCGTGCAGCGTGCCGCGCACGCACCAGCCGTCGGCGGTCAGCGCCATCACCCTTTCGGAGAGCCCTTCGGACCCGGCAGCCGCCCTGAGCTTTTCGGCGGCGGCGCACATGCGGCCCAGCGCCTCGGCGGCGCCCCGGCTGTCGGTGAAGTAGACGACGTCGCGGCTCGGCACCACCGCGATCAGTTCGCCCTCGAAGTCCTGCGCGAGCTGCTCCCACAGGTCGGGCAACAGGAGCATGCAGGCCTCGAAGCCATCGCCCGCGACCAGCGCCTTGTAGCCGCCGAAGTCGCGCGTGCGGACATTGGGCGCCACGAGCCGCAGCATGTTGTCGATGGCCAGCTCGTACATCGACTGTGTATCGAGACCCGTCTCCAGCAGGCCTTCGCGCGTCAGCGTGGCGAACCGGGCCGACGTGTCGACCACGAAGCTCACGATCAGGTCGGAACCCTCGGCAAGGGGAAAGGCCACGGCCTCGTGCGCCTCGCGGCTGCCGCCGAGCGACTCGATCAGGTCGAGCACCGGCCGCATCGCTTCCTCGAGCAGGCCGGCACGCCTGATGCGAGGGTAGACGGGCGGAAGGCTGTGCATGGTGCCGCCATTGTTCGGGGCGCGTGGGAGGAGCCGCAAGTGACGGAAGTCATGCCATCGCGATGGTTTCGCTGCGAGCCGCGGTGATGTCGGAAATGTCCGATCTATCGCAATCTATCGTCTTACTGGTGTTTCAGCCTCGAATTGCTACGATTTGCTTCGTCAGCCAGGAACCCAAGAACACCAGGGAGATTTCATGCCTGTCGGCGCAGCCCAGCTCGCGCGTGTCCTCACTGCTTCCTCGTCCGCGATGCCCACGCTCGGCGATGCGCCGGCGCTGGAGCCCATCGCCATTGTGGGCGACGAGGGCCTCAGCAGCCTGTTTCGCTACACCCTGACGCTGGCCACGCCCGAGCAGCCGGGCTACAACGAGCGCCAGGCGGCCAACGTCGCCATCAAGCGGCTCGTGGGCGAGACGCTCACGGCGCACATCGTGCTCGACGGCCGCCCGGGTTCGGGGCCGCAGCAGCGGCACATCTCCGGGCTGGTCACGCGCGTGCGATTCCTTCGGCTGGAGAACCGGCGCGCGCTCTACGAGGCCGTGATCGAGCCCTGGCTCACGCTGGCCACGCGCACGAGCGACTACCGCATCTTCCAGAACCAGAACGTGCTGGACATCGTCAAGACGGTGCTCGGCAAGTACGGCCTGCCCTTCGACGTCCGTGCCACGCGCAGCTATCCGCCGCGCGAATTCCAGGTGCAGTACGGCGAGAGCGATCACGACTTCATCGCCCGGCTGCTGCACGAATGGGGGCTCTACTACTGCTTCGAGCACGAGGAGAACAGCCACAGGCTGGTCATCGTGGACGAGATGGCCTCGCACCAGCCCTTCGCCCACGAGGGCTACCAGACCATCCCCTTCCACCCTGCGGACGCGACCGTGCGCGAGGAACACTGCGACCGCTTCAACGCCTGCGAGGAGCTGCAAAGCGGCCGCTGGGTGACGGACGACTTCGACTTCATGCGCCCCAAGGCCGAGCTCCAGCAGATCAGCGCCATGCCGCGCAAGACCGCGCAGAACACCTGGGAGCGCTACGGCTGGCCGGGCGACTACGTCGTCGAGTCCGAAGGCGAGCAGCTGGTGCGCACGCGCATGGAAGAGACCGGCAGCCAGGGCGAACTCGCCAGCGGCTCGGGCAATCTGCGTGCCGTGGTGCCCGGCTGCCTGCTGACGCTGGAGCGCCATCCGCAGAACGAATCGAACCGGCAGTACCTGGTCACGCATGCCCATCTGCGGCTGCAGGACGTGGGCGATGCGAGTTCGCAGCAGGAGTTCGAATGCCGCGTCGACTTCGACGTGATACCCGCGAGCAAGGTCTTCCGCCCGCCGACACCGCCGGTGCCCAGGCCGCGCACCACGGGCCCGCAGACCGCCATCGTCACCGGCCCTGCAGGCCGCGAGATCTGGACCGACGAGTACGGCCGCGTGAAGCTCAGCTTCCACTGGAACCGCTATTGCACGAAGGACGAGAACAGCTCCTGCTGGGTGCGCGTGTCATCGCCCTGGGCCGGCACCAACTTCGGCGGCATCCAGATACCGCGCATCGGGCAGGAGGTGATCGTCGATTTCGAGAACGGCGACCCCGACCGGCCCATCGTCACCGGCCGCGTCTACAACGCCGACAACATGCCGCCGTGGACGCTGCCCGACAACGCCACGCAGAGCGGCCTGCTCACGCGCAGCTCCGAGGGCGGTAGCGAGGCCAACGCCAATGCCTTGCGCTTCGAGGACAAGAAGGGTGCCGAGCAGGTGTGGCTGCACGCGGAGCGCAACCAGGACATCGAGGTCGAGCACGACGAGACCCATTCAGTGGGTCGCGACCGCAGCAAGAAGGTGGGCCGCAACCAGATGGCGACCATCGGCATGGCCTACATGCACAACGTGGGGCTGGCCAAGATGGTGAACATCGGCCTGGCCTACTCCTTCAACGTCGGCATGCTGCGCAACACCGTGGTCGGCATGATGGACAACACCATTGTCGGCAAGACGCAGACCACCAAGGTGGGCGAGAAGTACCTGCTGTCCGTGGGCGGCGACAAGGGCAGCCACATCGAGATGGACGGCAAGACCATCTCGCTGCGCGTGGGTGCATCGGTGGTGCAGCTCAAGGCCGACGGCTCCATCGCGGTCACGGGCAGGAAGATCAACATCACCGCGCAGGGCGACGACGTGACCGTCAACGGCGAACACATCTGGCTCAATCCGAAGGGCGGTGGCGCAGCGCTGCAGCCGGATGCGGTGCCCACCCCGCCGCCGGCCGAGCCTCCGGGCAGCCCGCTCGCGAGCCTGGGCGCGCTGATGGGAGGCAACCCGGCCGACCTGCTGGGCAAGGCGGGGCAGCTCGCGTCTATCGCGCAGCAGGTGGCCGGAAGCGCTGGTGGTGGCGGCGAAGCAGCTGGCCAGGTGACACAAGTGCTGGGCACCGTCTCCGCGGCCGTTTCTGCCGGCGTCGGGAAGATGGCGGCGGACAAGGACGACAGTCATGGCTGAGCCCGCGCCGCCGATTCCCGAGCCGCGCCTCGCGCAACTGCGCAACGCGACGCCCTTTCCTCACTTCCAGTTCGACAAGATGGGCAAGGGCCGGCGCTTCCACGACGTGGTGGTGGTGTGCGCGAGCTTCGTTCTCGCGCCCGGGCGCCTGGAGCCGGCAGCGTTCCACCGCGGGCCGGTCTTCGCGGACGAGCCGTGGGACGCCGACCATGCCACGCTGTCGAGCCTGCGCGCCGCGACCGACCTGCTGCTGCGCAAGCCCGGTGCCGACGTCTACGTGACGGGCACCGCGCACGCCCCCGGCTGGACGCCGTCGAGCGAGTGGCATGCGCAGCTGCTGGTGCGCCGGCAGGAGGAAACGCTGCTGCACAAGGCGCTGCGCCTGACGGGCCCGCGGCACTGGAACTGGCACGAGGACACCGCACAGCGCGGCCTGTCCGATCCGCAACCCACGCTCGCCGTGCCGCTGCGCTATGAACTCGCCTATGGCGGATGGGGCTTCGACCAGGGAGACGATGAAGCAGCCCAGCCGCGCACGCACGCAGCCAACCCCTGCGGCACCGGATGGTTCGGCAGCGCAGCCCGCGAAGACCACCCCGGAGGCCGCCACGCCACCGGGCAGCCGTTCTTCGGTCCGCAGATCGAATACGCCGGTGCACCGCTGCAGCACGCCAACCAGGAGGACGCGCAGCCCGCCGGCTTCAGCCCTGTCGCACGCTTCTGGCAGCCGCGCGTCGCGCTGGCCGGCACCTACGACGACGCCTGGCGCCAGCGTCATGCCGGACAGCCGTACATGGACTACGCCGACGATTTCGACGAGCGCTTCTTCCAGTACGCGCCCGCCGACCAGGTCGTGGCCGCCGGCCTGCGAGGCGACGAGTCGGTGCGCATGAGCGGCTTCTTCGCCTCCGCGCCGCATATCGAGTTCCAGCTGCCGCAGCTGTGGATCGAGGCGCTGTGCAGGGACGGCGGCGGCACCGAGCGCAGCGAGGCCATGCATCTCGACACGGTCCACGTCGACCTCGACGAGATGCTCGTGCACCTGACCTGGCGGCTCACGCTGGACCAGGAGCTCGACACGGTGGCGGTCGACCTGTTCCACCGGCCGATCGCCGAGGCTGCCGCGGGCATGGCGGAAGTTCATGGAGTGCCCGCATGAACACCGAGAAGCACATCGCCGATGCGGAGTCGGGCTTCATGGTGGTCAACGTCGTACCCGACTTCTGCATCGTCGGCACGCAGGTCGTTCCCTTCGACATCGTGTCGATCCTTCCACCCGAGAAGGCCGCCTACTCGCACACCGTGTTCGCGCGCAGCGAGAAGGTGCTGATGGTCGACAGCATCGTCAAGGGCGTGACAGGCAATGCGGGAAGCGGCGTGCGCTCGGGCGTCTCGCTGGGAGCGGGCAACGTGAAGATCATCTCGGGCTCGCAGACCGTCTTCGTCGAAAGCCGTGCCGTGGCACGCCATGGCGATCTTTGCGAGATGAACGGATCGGCCTGATGAGTTCGACGCCCGACGACAAGAAGACGCTGGGACAGGTGCTGTCCACCTCTTCCTCGTCTTCGTCGCCTTTCTCGACTCCAGCCTTCAACAGCAACGGCACCCTTGGCCGAGTGCTGACCTTCGAGGTGCCCAAGGGGCCGATGCTGCGGCGCCGGCCCGGCATCTGCAGCGAACGGTACGAGCGCGAGAGGGCAGAGTTCGAGAAGCTCCCGTGGTACGAACGAATGTTCATCGGCACCGGCCGCGACGCGCGCCTGGAACCGACCGATGCACTGCAGTCGGCCAAGACGTTCCAGCGGGCATGCGAACAGATGCCCGACGAAATCCCGAAATCGGCGTTGGACGACAAGCTCCAGCAGTTGAACGACCACTACAGCGGCAAGAACCCCCTGCCGCCCGAACAGTCTCTGGAGCTGAAAAGAAGGACATCCTTCCTGCAGGATGTGTATACGCCCGGGCCGCGCTGGGAGAACAGCACTTCCGGCGCAGAGAGCGCCTGGCTGAGCGAACAGAACCTGCGCTTCGGCAACTCGCTGGGCATCGCCTTGCTGGGCCCTCTCTTCGGTGCCCCTGGCGCCGCCACGCGTGTGCTCGGCGGGTCGGAACAGCAGGTTGCAGCGGCCAATCAGTTCGGGGCCAGCGCGTTCGACATGGCTACCGCGCATGTGGGCCTCGGCGGTGGCAAGCGCGCGCCCGAGCCACTCCCGCGGCCTGGCGAATCGATGCGCGGGGCGCCGCTGGAGCCGGTCAGCCGAACTGTGGAGGGCAAGCCGCGCGGGCCCGTGCAAGAGCCCGTGCCGAGCAAGACCTCGGGCGCGCGCGAAGGCACAGTGGTCACGCGTCGTCCCATGTCTCCGCAGGAGCGCGCACAAAGACTGGAAGAGCTGGCCAAGGACCCCGCACAAGGAGGCAAGGCCACAGCCAAGACACGCCGGGAAGCGGAGGTTGGACTTTCGATGGAAGAGCAAGGCAAGCTGCCAGGCCCCATCACGCGCGACCCCACCGGGGCATCGGAGTTCATCGACGCCACGGGCCAAAAGTGGGATGTGAAGGGCTGGAACTCCCAATACGCCCCGCGTGGCTACAACACACCCGATGCGATGGCGCTGATCCAGAAAGAAATGGGCGTCGGCGAGAACGTCATCGTCGACACGCTGAAGATGTCACCACAACACATCGGCGAACTGCAGACTGCGGTGGGTAATGCAGGCCTCAACAATCGAGTTATCTTCCACTAATCATGCAAGAGAAAGTCTCCCAAGCGGAAGTCATCGCGAACCTGGCCGCCCAGGCAGAAGGCGAGAGCGTTGATCTAAGTCATTCAGATCTGTCCGCCATCACGTGGGAGGGCCTCGATGCTTCGGGCGCGACCATAGCGATGTCTCTGTTTCGGGGCGCCCGCTTTGCAGCGCCCCAGGCGCTGAATGGCTGCACTTGGATCGGTGATCGCTTGGAGAACTGCCGTTTCGAGTCCGTCGACATGACGAAGGCCGAATTGCTGGACTGCGAGTTCGAAAACTGCTTCCTTAAATCGCCTCGCCTGTTCAGGGTCGATCTCTCGGGCACGGTGTTCTCGGCTTGCCATCTCATCGACGTCGATTTTTCGCAGGCGGCCATGATTCGGACCCGCTTCACACAGTGCACCTTCACCAACGTGCGGCTGACCGATGATCTTGTGGTTTCCGGCAGCGGCAACTTCGAGTTCGGGCCCGACGGCACCGCTCTTTCCTCGCCACCCCCAGAATGGACAGTAGATGCTCGCACTTGAGGCTGGCTCGGCCGACAGCTTCGCTTTTGAGCGCGAGTCGAGATTCGAGATTCGAGATTCGAGATTCGAGATTCGAGATTCGAGATTCGAGATTCGAGAGGCTGGTAGGCAATTGCGCGCAGACTACTTGCCGCTCCAGCTTTCCTGGACGAAAACGATCGACGCGGAGTTCCGCTTCTTGGCGACTGGTCCGGACGACGAAAATTGACCGTCCGGCTGAGCGATTTTCCGGAAGAGCCGATGTACACGCTCCTGCTAGATGCGCAGCCGCTCACAAGCTTCGACGACTGGCCCCCTGGAGAGTGGGCTGAACAATCCGGACGGCCTCAGGCACTCCTGTCCGGATCCGGATAGACCAACGGCCCCAGCACCCCGCGATTGAACGGCTTCCACTGCCCCTCCGGCTGCGCCAGCCGGTCGGCCACCGCATAGAGCACCGCCGGATGCGCGCCCAGCCCCAGGTGGCTGGCGATGACTTCGATGTTCTCCGACTGCGGGCCGGTCTTCTCGATGCTGCAGCGCCATGCGACGACGCCGTCGGTGCGGCTGAAGATCGAGGTGGTGGGCACGGGCGGCGTGGGCTGCACGAACTTCATGCGGCGCGGGTCGTGCGAACTCTGGCCGCTCACGCCTTCGTACACGCGCCATGCGTTGGTGGCGCGTGGGCTGCCGGAGAAGGGGCTGCCCAGGGTGATGACGTCGCGGATCATGTGCGAGTAGGACGAGGCCAGCATGCGTGCATACACGCCGCCGAGGCTCCAGCCGATGATGCTGACCTTCTGGCCGCTCTCGTCGTGCAGCTTCTTCAGCAGCTCGACCATGCCCTGCTCCACGCCGTCGCGCGGGCCGAAGTTGCGTCCCTGGCCCCATCCGTGGGCGTCGTAGCCGCGGCTGCACAGGTAGCGGCGCAGCAGCAGTGTCGAGCCGTCGCCGGCCACCAGGCCCGGCAGCACGAGCACCGGGTGCCCGTCGCCGCGCGGCGTGAGCTGCAGCAGCGGCCACATGGCGATGCCTGCACCCGTCTCCCACAGCGCGCGGCCCTCGGCCAGCAGCAGCAGGCGCGACGGCGGGGTGAGGTCTTCCTTGGCGTAGGTGGCGGTTGCGCTGGTCATGTTGGATGGCTCCTTTGTGCTTCTTGTATCTGCTTCACAACGAGGGTGAGGCCTGCAGGGCGAATGCCCCGTCGGACGTCACCGGCATTTATCCGAGGTATTTGGCCCGCAGGTAATCGAGGTAAGCCCTCGATTCGCCGGAAACATAGGGGGAAACCAGCGTGAGCGTGTAGAAGGCCGCAAGGCCGGGGTCGGCCTGCGCCAGCGCCTCGCGCCCCGGCACCAGCCGCTCGAAGGAGAGCCAGCAGGTGGTGGTGAAGACCATCTGCAGCGCCAGGATGCGGGCCTGCTCGGCGCTGGTCTCGATCACGCCCGAGGCCACGAGGCTCTCGCACAGGGTCTGCGCGGCCAGCAGGTTCTGCGCGGTGAGGGCCTGCGCACGCTGTCCCAGCGAGGGGTACTCGCTGGCCAGGAAGGCCATGTCGCGGTAGATGAATCGATATTCGTCGATGGCCTCGAAGCGCAGGTGCAGCGCTAGCCAGAGGTCGTCGATGGCAGCGATGGAGGCCGATGAGCCGTTCAGCGCCTCCAGCCGCTGCTCGAAGCGCCTGAAAAGCCATTCGACGATCAGCTGCTTGGCCTTGAAGTGGTAGTGCAGGTTGCCCGGGCTGATGCCCAGTTCCGCGGCGATCTTGTGGGTCGACACGGCCGCGAGGCCTTGCGCGTTGAACAGCGCGAGGCTGGCCTGCAGGATGCGGTCGCGCGTGGTGTTGGAGCTGGCCACAAGCGGCTTGCTGCGTTGCCTGCCGTTCAGCGCTTGCCGCGCCCGCGGGATGTGCCTGCGCCGACACCAGCACCGGCTTCGAGCTGCGCCACGCGCTCGCGCAGCTGCGCCACTTCGTCGCGCAGGGCCTGCACCTCGGCGGCGTCGGGCATGCCCAGGCGCTGCAACGCGGTGGCGACGCGCTGGTCGAACACGTCCTCGAACTTGCGGATGCCGAAGCTGTCGAGGCCCAGGCCCGGCACCTTGCCCTGGCCGATGCCGAGCAGGCCTTCGATCACGTTGGCCTGGCGCTTGGCGACGTCGTTGCGCACGTTGTCCAGCGCCTTGAGGCCGGCGCGCAGCAGGCCTTCGGCCTTGCCGGTCCGCTCCCCGGGTTCGTGCTGCCCCCTGGGCGCGGCCTTGCGGGCCGCAGTCTTCTTCGCGGCTGCGGGAGCCCTGGATTTTTTTGCTGCAGGCGCCGCCCTCTTCTTCGACTTTGCGGTTTCGTCAGGACGGGTGGCCATTCGGTGGTGCTCCAGATGCCGGAAGAGAAATGAAAAGGGGCGCGACGCGCCCCGGGAATCAGACCGCCTTGCGGGCGGCAGCGCGGCGAACCGGCTTCTTGGCGGTGGCGGCGGCCTTGGCCTTCACCGTGCGCACGGGCTTGGCGGCTTCTTCTTCGCTGCCGCTCACGCGGGCTTCGATCTGCTTCGTGCCGGCGGCGATGCGGTCGGCGATCTGCACCGACACGGTGGCCAGCGGCTGGTTCAGGGCGCCCAGGGCGTTGATCACCGAGGTGGCGACCGGCGATTCGACGCGGGCCACGCGGTCGGCGACGGCTTCGATGCCGCTGGTGGTGCCGGCGGCGACGCGGTCCATCACCGAGACGATGCGGCCGGTGTCGATATCCACGCGGTTGGCCAGGAAGCCGTTGATCTTCTCCTGCGCGCCGATCAGGTTGGCCTTGACCTGCTCGCTCACCAGCGGGAGCTTGCGGCTGCCGAGGAAGTCGCTGTAGCGCGAAGCGGCGCCGCCCAGCAGGCGGTGCACGCCGGCGCGGTAGGCGCCGACCAGGGTCTTGCCCGCGTCGTTGTACTGGCCGACGACGTGGACGGCTGCGGAAGCGATGGAGGTTTGCGTGGACATGATGGAGATTTCCTTGAAGTTGATGGGCTTCGCGAAGGAAACAGGAGCTGGATCAGTCGCGATGGGCCTATCTTCTTCCAGGGGGCCTAGGCCTGGAAAACTAGAACGGTCGGAAAACTAGTCCAACTGCCCCAATTTTCTTTCCGGGCCCGCCCCCCTTGTGCCGCTCACGCCGCCGCGGCCCTGGGCGAGGCGCTCGAGGACCGCTTGGCCGGGGCGGCCTTGCGGGCCGGGGCCTTTGGCGCGGCTTTCCTTGCGGCGGTTTTCGCGGGTGCCTTGGCCGCCACCTTCGCGGCGGCCTTCACCGGCGCTTTCGCTGCAGCCTTCTTCGCAGCGACCTTGACCGGAGCCTTCTTGCGCGCTGCCGGCTTCTTCCTCGCGGCTGCCGCAGGCTTCGCTTCGGTTTCGGTTTCGGCTTCGGCCTCGTCCGAAGGCTCCGCCACCGTCTTCGGCGGCACCGGAGCGGGCGCGGCGCCGGCGACGGCCGGATGCTTCTGCGTCAGCTCCATCAGCAGCTTGTGCTCGGCCAGCATGTAGTCGCCGATCTCGGTGATGTCAGGCACGGCGCGGCGGCAGGCGATCAGGCCGTAGTCCATGCGGCCGTTGTAGCTCTGCACCGTCACGTTGAGGGCGGTGCCGTGGCTGGCGATGGACACCGGGTAGTAGCAGGTGACCAGCGCGCCCGCGAAGTACATCGGGAAGGGCGCGCCCGCCACGTTGGAGATGGCGACGTTGGCCGCCGGCGGCAGCAGGTTGACGATGCCCGAGCGCCCCACCATCGAGGCGATGCCCGACACCAGCCAGGGCGCCGCGAAGGTCGGGAAGTCGTCGAGGATCACCGCCTTGAAGCGGTTCATCGTCGACTTGGAGCTGGTCGACGAGGCGTTGATGGCCTTCAGCCGCTGGACCGGGTCGGTGATGTCGCTGGCCAGGCTCACGAGGATCATGCTGGCCTGGTTGTTCGCCGTGTCGTCGCCCGCCTCGCGCAGGCTCACCGGCACGCCGGCCACCAGGGGCTTGGCAGGCAGCTCGTTGTTGTCGGCCAGGTAGTGGCGCAGCGCGCCCGACACGGTGGCCAGCACCACGTCGTTGAGCGACACGCCGAAGTGCTTGGCGATGTACTTGGTCTCGGCCAGCGAGATGGTGCGCCCGGCGAAGGTGCGCTGGTTGGTGATCGACACGTTGAGCGAGGTGCGCGGCGCGAAGAGGTTGAACTTCTTCGGCGCGGCGGCCGCGTCCTTCTCGGCCGCCTTCTCGTCGGGCCTGGCGATGCCGCTGATGGCGCGCGCAATGGCCGGCGCCATCTTGAAGAGCTTCACGTACTGCTGCGCGGTGTTGCGCAGCGCCGCCGTCGCGAGCTCGGCCATGCCCAGCTGGTAGTTGCTGCCGCGCGGGCGCGAGCGCGGCGGCTTCACCACGCGGCCGGTGGGCTCCAGGTCGAAGATGGCCTTGCCCACTTCCACCCCGGCCTGCCCGTCGATGCCCGCGTGGTGCACCTTGGTGTAGAGCGCCACCTGGCCGCTCTTGAGGCCGTCGATGATGTAGAACTCCCACATCGGGCGGCTGCGGTCGATCAGCGACGAATGCAGCCGCGCCACGTACTGCTGCAACTGCCGGTTGGTTCCGGGCTTGGGCAGCGTGATGTGTCGCACGTGGTAGTCGAGGTCGATGTCGTTGTCTTCCACCCAGACCGGGTTGGTCATGTCGAAGGGCATCAGCGCGAGCTTGCGCGTGAACACGTCGGCCAGGTGGATGCGGCTGGCCATGAACTTCTTGGCGTCCTCGTAGAAGTCGCCCGCGTAGCCCTTCGGAAGGTCGAGCACGTTGAGCGAACCCACGTGCATCGGCATTTCCGGCGTTTCCAGGTGCAGGAAGGTGGCATCAAGACCGCTCAGGTGTTTCATGTGTAGTGTCTCCTCGGTGGGGCATGAGCCGTCTGGCAGGATACCGTGGGCATCGCGTTCCCGGGCCCTCGCTTATTCAGTGTTTCCACCGAGGCAGGGCGCCGGCGCGACAGGGGTTTGCCCCAGTAATCCGAAAGTGCGGCATCCCAAAGCCCCCGCAACAACTGCTCACATGGCGCCATGTCCTTCCATGTCTTTCATGGGGCCTCCGTACACTGGGGCCATGACATCCAGCCTCCCCATGCAACAGGACGACGACAACCTCTGGCTAGAGGACATCGACGGAGAGAAACAACTGGCCTGGGCGCGCGCCGAGAACGCCGTCACCGTGCAGGCGTACGCGCAGTCGCCCGCGTTCGAGGCGCTCCAGCAGGGCATCCTCGAGGTGCTCGACTCCGACGAGCGCATTCCGATGGTCTACAAGATCGGCCCGCGCTTCTTCTACAACTTCTGGCGCGACAAGGCGCATCCGAAGGGCGTCTGGCGGCGCACCACGCTCGACGAGTACCGCAAGCCGCGGCCCGAATGGGAGACCGTGCTCGACCTCGACGCGCTGGCCGCGGCCGACGGCGAGAACTGGGTCTGGCACGGCGCCGACTGCCTGCAGCCCGAGTACAGGCGCTGCCTGATCTCGCTGTCGCGCGGCGGCGCCGACGCCGACGTGGTGCGCGAGTTCGACCTGGAGACGAAGCAGTTCGTCGAAGGCGGCTTCTCGCTTCCAGAGGCCAAGAACCACGTGGGCTGGAAGGACATCGACCACCTCTACGTGGCCACCGACTTCGGCCCTGGCTCCATGACCAGCTCCAGCTACCCGCGCATCGTCAAGCAGTGGCGGCGCGGCACGCCGCTGGAGAGTGCGGTGACGGTGTACGAGGGCCTGCACGAGGACATGTCCGTGAGCGCCTGGCGCGACAACACGCCCGGCTTCGAGCGCGACTTCGTCTCGCGGCAGATGGACTTCTACGAGAGCGAGACCTGGCTGCGCGGCGCCGACGGCAAGCTGGTGAAGATCGACGTGCCCGACGACTGCGACACCGACATCACGCGCGAGTGGCTGCTCGTCGAGCCGCGCGAGGACTGGACCGTGGGCGACACCACCTATACGGCGGGCTCGCTGCTGGCCGCGAAGTTCGACGACTACATGGCCGGCAGCCGCACGCTCACGGTGCTGTTCGAGCCCGACGACACCACCGCGCTCGACGACTACTCGTGGACGCGCAACCACCTGATCGTCAACGTGATGCACGACGTGGTGAACCGCCTCGAGGTGCTCACGCCGCCCGCCGACGGCAAGGGCCCATGGAAGCGCGAGGGCCTGGGCGGCGCGCCCGAGCTCTCGACCATCGCGGCCGGCGGCATCGACGAGGACGAGAACGACGACTACTTCCTCACGGTGAGCGGCTTCCTGCAGCCGACCACGCTCTACATCGGCACCATCGGGCAGGGCGAGCCCGAGGCGCTCAAGCACAGCCCCGCCTTCTTCGACGCCTCGCGCCATCGCGTGAGCCAGCACTTCGCCACCTCGAAGGACGGCACGCGCGTGCCCTACTTCGAAATCGCCCCGAAAGACCTGAAGGCCGACGGCACCAACCCCACGCTGCAGTACGCCTACGGCGGTTTCGAGGTGCCCCTGCAGCCCGCCTACAGCGGCAGCATCGGCCGCGCATGGCTGGACCAGGGCGGCGTGTACGTCATCGCCAACATCCGCGGCGGCGGCGAGTACGGTCCGCGCTGGCACCAGGCCGCGCTGCAGGAGAACCGGCTGCGCACCTGCGAGGACTTCGCGGCGGTTTCCGAGGACCTGATCGCGCGCAAGCTCACCTCGCCCGCGCACCTGGGCGCCATGGGCGGCAGCAACGGCGGGCTGCTGATGGGCAACATGCTCACGCTGTACCCGCACCTGTACGGCGCCATCGTCAGCGAGGTCGCGCTGCTGGACATGCGCCGCTACACGCACCTGTCGGCCGGCGCCTCGTGGATCGCGGAATACGGCGACCCCGACCAGCCGCAGGAGTGGGAATTCATCCGCACCTTCTCGCCCTACGAGAACGCGAAGCCGGGGCTGGCCTGTCCGCCCGTGCTCTTCACCACCTCCACCCGCGACGACCGCGTGGGGCCGGTGCATGCGCGCAAGATGCACGCGAAGATGAAGGCACTGGGCTACGACAGCAGCTTCTACGAGAACCTGGAAGGCGGCCACAGCGCGGCCACCGACAACAGGGAGTCGGCCTTCATGGATGCGCTGGGCTACGCCTACCTGTGGCGGCACCTGAGGAGTTGAGATGAGCAATGCCAACGTCACCCTCGAACTGATCGGCGCACCCACCGACGTCGGCGCCAGCGTCCGCGGCGCGGGCATGGGCCCCGACGCGCTGCGCGTGGCGGGGCTGCCGGAGGCGCTCGCGCGGCAGGGCTATGCGGTCGTCGACCGGGGCAACCTCGCGGGGCCGGCCACGCCCTGGACGCAGCCGCCGAGCGGGCTGCGTCATCTCGACGAGGTGATCGCCTGGAACCGCTCGGTCTACGAGGCCATCGACACGGCGCTGGGTGCCGGCCGCGTGCCGCTGATGATGGGCGGCGACCACTGCCTGGCCATCGGCTCGATCAGCGCGGTGGCATGGCATGCGCGCAAGCGGGGCAAGAAGCTGCGCGTGCTGTGGCTCGATGCGCACTCCGACGTCAACACCGAGGCCTCCAGCCCCAGCGGCAACCTGCACGGCATGCCGGTGTCGTGCCTGCTGGGGCACGGACCCTCGGCGCTCACCGGCTGGAGCGGCGAGCGCGCGGCGCTGCAGCACGACGCGATCCGCTTCATCGGCATCCGCAGCGTGGATGGCGACGAGAAGGAAGCCATCCGCACGCTGGGTCTGAACGTGTTCGACATGCGCCACATCGACGAGCACGGCATGCGCACCACCATGACCGAGGCGCTGCAGGATGTCGACGAAGACACCCACCTGCACGTAAGCTTCGACCTCGACTGCCTCGACCCCGCCGACGCGCCCGGCGTGGGCACCGGCGTGCGCGGCGGCCCCACCTACCGCGAGATGCAGCTGTGCATGGAAATGATCGCCGACACCCGCCGGCTCGGCTCGCTCGACGTGGTGGAGCTGAACCCGGCGCTCGACGTGCGCAACCAGACCGCCGAGGTGGCCGTGGAACTCATCGAGAGCCTGTTCGGCAAGTCGACGCTGGCGAGGTAGGAAGAACTCCCCCAGGCTTCGCGCACTTCGGGTCGTTTGTCCTTCCCCTCGCCGGGGGCGACACCCGCGGACCGGCAGAACCGGTTGCGCGGTGTCTCGCTAACGCGCTCTCCCGAGCCCAGGGGAAATCGATCAGGGCCGCTCGACCTGCGCCGCCTTGGCGCGCGTGCTGTAGCCCTGGTAGGCCGGCAGCGCGATGGCCGCGAGGATGCCGAGCACGGTGATCACCGGCAGCAGCCACGCGCCGATCAGCACGCCGATGCCATTGGGCGGCGGCGGCGCGCCGAAGCGGTTGCGGCCCTTGGTGCCGGGCTTGAAGACCCAGATCAGCGCGACGAAGGGGATCAGCGCCAGGAACAGCATCCAGCCCGACCAGTCCATGTCGTGCGAACGCTGGATGCCGGTCAGCACGTAGAAGACCAGGTACGGGATGGCGAGCACGAAGGTCAGCCCGCCGATCACGCCCTCGGAGCGCGCAAGGCCGGTGAAGCCGAGCACGCCGCCCATCACGGCTGCCGCGATGATGAAGATGATGTACGAATAAAGCGTGTACGCCAGGAAGCGCGCCCGGCCGATGCGGCCCTTGGCGGACCACAGCTTGACGGGCTGCACGGCGCCGGATTCGCCCTCGTACACGTCGGCCACCGCGGAGCGCGGCGCGGCGTAAGGATTGGGGTTGGTGAAATCTGTCGTCATGTGTTTCTCTCTCCTCTGCTTTGATTTGTGAAGCGCCCATTGTGGGCAAAGACCTTTACAAAAGGCCAGCCCTTTTGACGGCGTGGTAGCGATTCACCAGCGCCACCGCGAGGTCGGCCGGCTCCACGTCGACCGACAGCGGATCGTTGCCCACCACGCGCGCGAAGGCGTCGCGGCGCGACTGATCGAAAAGGTGCGCCGCGGCGACGTCGACCGCGTCGCGCGCATGCACCAGCGGCTGGCTGGCGATGCGCCCGATCACCCGCTCGCGCAGGCTCGCGACCAGCACGAGGTGCTTGCGGCGCAGCAGCTTGATGGCAGGGCGCAGCTCGGCGGCGTCTTCGTCGCGGAAGTTGGTCAGCACGATGACCAGCGCGCGCCGTTTCTGCACGCGCAGCAGTTCCTGCGCGGCCAGGAGGTAGTCGGAATGGGTGGCACCGGGCTGGATGTCGTGCAGCCGGTTCATCAGCGCGTTGAGCGTGGCGCTGCCCTTGCGAGGGGCGAAGTCGCGCCGCTCTTGCGGCGGGCAGCCGAAGGTCATGGCGCCGACCTCGTCGCCCTCCTTCAGCGCGACGTAGCTCAGCAGCATCAGCGCGTTGAGGGCCTCGTCGAAGTGGCTGGTGCTGCCGTTGCCGTCGGCGCCGCCAGCCTGCTGCGCCGGCGCGCCCTCGTCGGCGCGCATGCGGCGGCCGCAGTCGAGCAGGAACAGCACGCACTGGTCGCGGTCGTCCTGGAACTCGCGCACGATGGGCCGGCGCTGGCGCTGGGTGGCCTTCCAGTCGATGTGGCGCAGCGAGTCGCCGGTCTTGTAGTCGGCAAGCTGGCGGAAGTCGGTGCCCAGCCCGCGCTGCGCATAGGTCTTGATGCCGATCTGCGCGAGCCGCCGGTCGCCCGAGAGCCACGCGTAGCGTGCCAGCGCCGCGAAGTTGGGATACACCCGCAGCCGGCGCGGCTCGCCGAGCGTCTGCCGCACCTCGAAGCAGCCGAGGCGGGTGCGCCAGCGCAGCTGGGTGGCCCCGAACCGAGCCACGCCGCGCTGCGTGGCGGTGGCCGTGTAGCGGATCGCGACGCGCGAGAGCGCCGGCACCGTGTGCTCCTGCGGCAGGCCCTCGAAGGCGAAGTGCGTGTCGAGCTCGTCGAACACCGACACCCGCCAGGCCTGCGCACCTTCGTTCACCAGCGTGAGGGTGAGCACCGTGGGCACACCCAGCGAGAACGCGCCGGGCAGGTTGCACTCGATGCGCAGCGGCGCGGCGCGCCACAGCCGCAGGCTCTGCCAGAGATCGAAGCCCGCCAGCACGAGGCCCAGCGCCAGCAGCACGCCCGCCGCGAGGGCGACGTATTCCAGCGGCGCGCCCAGCAGCAGCGCCGCCGCGGCGGCAGCGCTCAGGCCAGCCAGCGCCAGCACGGGCGCCCGCGCAGGAATTGGCAGCAGACGCATCAACGGAGCACCGTCCCTTCGGGAAACACCGCGGAACCGGCTTCGCCGGGCCGCGGGTGTCGCCGCCGGCATGGGGTTGGCGCAGGGACGCGAAGGGCGCGAAGCCTGGGGGCGAACGTCATAGCCGTGGTGCTTCGACGCTGTCGCGCGCGGCGCGCAGCAGGGTGTCGACGCTCAGGCCTTCGAGCTGCGCGTCGGGCGAGATCATCACGCGGTGCCGCAGCGCGGGCAGCGCCTGGCGCGCCACGTCGTCGGGCGTGATGAAGTCGCGCCCTGCCATCAGCGCGGCGGCGCGGGCGGCGCGCACCAGCGCCATGGTGCCGCGCGGGCCGGCGCCCGACGACAGCCCCGGCCAGTCGCGCGTGGCGCGCGCGATGCGCACCGCGTAGTCGATCACGCGCTCGTCGGCCTGCACCAGGCAGGCCAGCCGCTGCAGTTCGAGCACCTGCGCCTCGTCGAGGCAGGGGCGCACCGCCTCCAGCGGAAACTGGTTGCCCGCGCGCTGCCGCGTGGTGAGCTGCACGATGGCGTTCTCCTCGCTGTGGCTCGGAAAGCCGATGTCGATCTTCAGCAGGAAGCGGTCGAGCTGCGCCTCGGGCAGCGGATAGGTGCCCTCGGTGTCGATCGGGTTCTGCGTGGCCATCACCATGAAGGGCCGCGGCAGCGCCATGGCCTTGCCTTCGAGCGTGACCTGGTACTCCTGCATGACTTCGAGCAGCGCGCTCTGCGTCTTGGCCGGCGCGCGGTTGATCTCGTCGGCCAGCAGCAGGTTGGTGAACACCGGGCCCTGGTGCACGCGCAGGGTGCCGAGGCTGCCGTCGCCGCGCGAGGCGATGTCGAGCACGGCGTGGCCGGTGACGTCCGAGGGCATCAGGTCGGGCGTGAACTGCACACGCGAATAGCGCAGCGTCATGGCCTGCGCCAGCGCCCGTGCGAGCAGGGTCTTGCCGAGCCCCGGCACGCCCTCGATCAGCACGTGGCCCGAGGCCACCAGCGCCACCAGCGTCTGGTCGACCGCCTCGAGCTGGCCGACCACGGCCTGGCCGACCTCGGCGCGCAGCGTCTGCAGCCACTGGGCCGCACGCGTCAGTTCTTCGGGTTGGATGGCTTGCATGGGCATCTCTCGGTTCAGGATGAAGAGGAAGAAGAAGGTGACAAAGAAGAAGAGGCAGGCCGGGACGTGAACGGCCCGTTCGCGTCGAGCCGGCGGCGCGCGGTCTCGAGCACCTCCAGGTCGATCGCCATGGCGCCGGCATGGCGGGAGCGGGCCTCGTCCATCGCGCGGGCGAGCATCGCCGGCTCCAGCCCCGTCGCCTGCGCGATGGCGGCTGCTCGCGCCGCCGCGTCGCGACGCACGTAGCCGCGCAGCTGGCGGCGGGCAGATTCGTCGAGCGCGCGCAGTTGCGCCACGTGCAGCGCAGCCGCGCCGTGCGCGTGCAGGAAGCCGGCGGTGCCGCGCACCTGCTCGGCCATGGAGCGCCGGTGCGTTCCCGCCGAAGGCGCGAGCGGCCCGAAGCGCACCGCCGCGCGCCACAGCGCAGCCGCCAGCGCCAGCAGGCCGAGCACCAGCGCCACCCAGCCTTTCTGCCAGAGCCACAGCAGGAAGGGCTCGCGCGCCTCGTCGGCGACGAACCAGATCTCGGCGCCGCCGCGCGCCTGCACGGCAGCGGCGGCGAACAGTGCGTTGTCGCCGCGCAGGATGCCGTCGTTGTGCCACACGCCCCAGGGCAGCACGGTGACGGAGCCACGGCCGACGGCCACGCGGATCGCCTCGGTGCCGCGCGAGCCGGCCACCGTCCACAGCGCAGGGGGCTGCCTGTCGGCGGGCCGGTAGCGCGAGGGCGACCACCAGGTGCACAGCCGGTAGCCGCGCCCACCCGCGAAGCTCGCAGGCACGGTCGCGGGTTCGGTCACGATGCGGCAGTCCGCGTCCTTGGCGGACGGATCGGGGATGCGCGGGAGGCCGGATCTCTTTTTCTTCTTCGGCTCGGACGCCTCATCGTTCTTCTCGTCGGACGCGGGCGGCTTCTCGCGCACCAATGGCAGCCAGTCCTCGAGCTGGTCTCCGCCGACGAGGTAGCCCGGCATCACGAGGTGCCCGCCCTGCTCGACCCACTGGCGCAGGCGCTTGCCGCGCTCGGGGAACATGTCCCAGTGGCTGGAGCCGAGCACCAGCCGCGCCTGCGCGGGCGGCATGGCGTCGAGGCCGTCGCGCTTGACCACCTTCATGCCGAGCTCGCGCAGCAGCACCTGCGCGCCGTAGAAGCGGTTGGTCTTGGCCTCGCCGCTCGCAGGGGTCGACACCTCGGTGTCGGCCCATTCGGTGGCGTTGACCAGCCAGAAGCCGGCCAGCGCCAGCACGAGCACCACGAGGATGCGGACCACCCAGGCGTTCATGCGGCCGCGCCCTTCATCAGGCCGTCGTCCTGCCCGGCGACGGCTGGCCTGGCGGGCAGGTGCGCGTCGAACTCGCCGCACAGCGCGAGCACCTGCGCGGTGGACGGCAGCCGGCCACCGTAGGCCGCCAGCTGCCAAGCCTCGACCAGCCGCACGAAGAAGGCCTGCGCCTGCGGCGACAGCCGGGTCGCGGCGAGCGCCACGCATTCGCCCTCGGTGCTCGCGGCGCGCACCGGCACCGCATGCGCATGCACGAGCCGCGACAGCGCCCCGCGGTACAGCAGCGACAGCGCGGGCCGATGCTGGCCGCGCTGCCAGAGGCCGGCGGCGGCATTGCCGATGTCGTCGGGCAGGCTTTCGGGGCGGATGTCGAGGCTGCCCACGTGGCTCGGCAGCTGAGCCTTGCCGGGCCGCGTGCCTCCGGCGCGCACGCGCACCCAGCGATGCAGGCGCACGACCAGCCAGGCCAGCGCCAGCGCGGCCAGCCCCCAGATCAGCCAGCGCGCACCCTCGGCCACCGCGCGCACGAAGTCGCGCAGCCAGCCGAGGCTGTCGGCCTTGTGCTCGGGCTCTTCCTCTTCGTCGTCACGCTCCTTGAAGCGCAGCTTCTTCTCGGTCCTGGTGCCGGGCATGTTCGGATCGGCGCGGACCTTGTCGGCCGCGGCCTTCACCTGCTCGCGCGTCAATGGTGTCTCGGCCGCGGCAACAGGCAGCGACACCACGCACCCAGCCAGGAGCAGAGCAACCAGCACCCTCATTCCAGGGATACCGTGGAACCGGCTTTGCCGGGCCACAGGTATCGCCCCCTGCAAGGGGGTTGGCGAAGCGACACGAAGTGCGCGAAGCCTGGGGGTGAGCTCCAAGCCCACGCGGAACCGGCTTCGCCGGGCCGCCGGTATCGCCCCCTGCAAGGGGGTTGGCGCAGCGACACGAAGTGCGCGAAGCCTGGGGGTGTCATCGAAATCCACGACGGAACTCCTGCTCGATGTCCCAGGCTTCGAGCTCGACCCGGCGGTTGAGGTACATCGCGAAACCCGCCGCCACGTAGAACGGCTCCAGCACGCCGACGACCAGCGCGTAGGCGCCGGCCGCCAGCAGGCTCTGCGCCAGCGAATCGGACTGCGTGAACCACGCGAAGAGGTCGCTGGCGCTGCCTTCGGGCGCGAACCAGAACAGCAGCGACAGCAGGCAGATGTCGAGCGCCATCTCGACGTTGGCGAACACCAGCTGCATGCCGGTGGCGGCGCCGCGCCGTCCGTACAGCAGCTGCGTGCGCCGCTTGCGCCTGGCGCTGCCGCGCTGGCCTTCGAGCTGCTCGATGGCCTGGGTGAACGAGCGCCAGGGCGAGAAGCGCCGCCACAGCAATGTGCGCAGCAGCTGTCCGCCCCACACGGCGCGGCGATTGGCCCAGAGGTCGGACCAGCGCGTCTCCTGCCCGAACACGGCGCGCGAATGGACGAACAGCAGGCTGCGGTCGAGCCAGGGCTTCAGCCAGAAGATCAGCAGGCCGGGCAGCCAGCCTGCGATCTCGACCGTGCAGAGGGCCAGCAGCACCGTGACGACGTAAACCGGCAGGAAGGTGCGCCACACCGATCGCGCATGGCTGCGCACCAGCTGCGCGCCGAGGTCGGCGGCCTCGGCCATGGGCCGCGGCCTCAGCGCGATCGCGAGGCCGTCAACCTGCATGCGCTTCTCCCGCCTCGTCGCTGGCGCGCGGCCTTCCCTGCCAGCCCAGGTAGGCCAGCACCAGCAGCCAGCAGGCGCCGCCCACGCCGTACTTCACGGCCGGCGCGATCCAGCGCGCCGACGACCAGAAGGCCTCGATGGCTGCGGCGATCAGCAGCAGCCCGACCACCCCGTAGACGATCACCACCGCATGCCGCGCCGCCAGCCGCAGCGCCTCCAGCCGCGTGTGCCGCCCCGGCGCCACCCACGAATAGCCCAGCCGCAGGCCCGCCGCGCCTGCCAGCACGATCGCGGTGAGCTCGAAGGCCGAGTGCGTGACGACGAAGGACAGGAAGTTCTCGGCATGCCCCGCCGCAATGAGGTAGCCGCCCACCGCCCCGATCTGCACACCGTTGAACAGCACCACCGCGGCACTGCCGATGCCGGCGAAGATGCCGGCCGCGAAGCAGCGGAACCCGATGCCGATGTTGTTCATGATGTAGTAGCCGAACATCTGCCAGTCGTCGCCCGCGCTGCGCGTGCGGCCGAGCGACTCGGCACCGTCGCCGTACATGGAATCGAACTGCTGCACCGAGCTGGCGTCGAGCAGGTGCAGGATGAAGCCCGGGTCGCGCCAGGCCGCCCAGCCCGCCATCAGCAGCGGCAGCACGAACATCAGCGCCGACACCAGCAGGTAGAAGCGGTGCGCGCGCACCGCCTCGGGAAAGTCGACCAGCGCGAGCCGCGCGAAACGCGCGAGGCCGTAGTCGTGGCGGCGGTAGATCAGCCGGTGCGCGCTTTGCGTGAGGCCCTCGAGGCGTTGCGTGAGGTGGATCGGATAGGCGCGCGCCTGCGCCAGCGCGAGGTGCTCGCACACGCGGCGGTACAGCGTGGCGAGCCGGGCTCCGTCGAACTTGCGCCTGGTCTCGGCCGTACGGATGACGGCCTCGAGCTCGGCCCACAGTGGCGCGTAGGCGGCTTCGAAATCGAGCGGCGTCATCGCACTGCCCTTTCCTGCGCATCGACATTGCCACCTGCGGCGGCACCGGCGCGCCGGCCCAGCACCCACTGCGCCACGCCGAGCAGGCGCTGCGAGGCCGGGGCGCCCGTGGTGTCGTGGCCCAGCACCGGCTCCGCGATGCGGGCGAGTTCGTCGAAGCGCTCGGGCGTGAGGCGCGTGGCGCGCCCGGCCCACGAGACGATGGCCATCTGCTCGCGCGCCGACAGCGGCCGCGCAGGCGCCTGCGGCTCGGCCGGCGGCAGGCTGCCGTGCAGGCTCACCTGGTCGCTGAACACCACCAGCGTGCCGGCGGCCAGGTCGCCCAGGCGCTTGCTGTCGTGGCGCCACAGCATCGACACGATGCCCGCGCCGTAGAAGGAAGGAACGAAGTCGGCCGCGCGCAGCAGGTTGCGCGTGAGCGCGGCGGCGGGCGTGACCGGCAGGCCCGAATCCATCACCACGCGCAGGCCCATCACGCGCTTGCCGGGCGTGGCCGCCGCGCGCGTGAGCTCGAAGACCACCGGGTAGAACCACTCCAGGCAGAAGTAGGCGATCAGCAGGATGCCGAAGCCCATCTTGCCGAGCATGCCGACGGCGATGGAGATCGCGACGAAGATGCCGAGCCGGATCGCGAAGTCGATCAGGTAGGCCAGCCCGCGCGCGACCAGCCCGGCCGGGCGAAGCGAGAGCGCGATGCCTTCGGGGGTCTCGGCGGTGTAGAGCGTGTCGAGGCGCACTGTGGTCGCGCCGGCTCAGGCTTGCAGCACGACGGTGTCGGCGATCTGGTCGTGCAGGCAGCGGCGCGACGCGCGGAAGATGAAGAGGCAGTCGATCAGCACGTAGATCGGGCCGAGCAGCGGCCAGATGCTGGTGAAGAACAACGGGCCGTCGCGCAGCGCGAGGATGCGGCCGATCTGCGCACGCGAGCCGTCGGGCCGCGCGATGCGGATCTTGAAAAGCGCCTTGCCGATGGTCTGGCCGCGGGTGGCCAGCAGGTAGCCGTGCAGCACGAGGTAGAGGACGACGCCGGAAGCCGCGCTGGAGATGCGCGGCTCCCATATGCCGAGGCCGTCGTCTTCCCAGAGGTTGATGGGCGTGAATGTCGCCAGGAGCCAGATCGCCGCGATGGAGATGCCCGCATCGAGCATCGCCGAGAGGAAGCGCGTGCCACGCGATGCGAGTTCGCCCGACTGGCCTCCGCCCGGCTGCACCACGTCTTCCACATGGGATTGCGGAGGCGCGTAGCGCGCGTCCTGCGACTGATCTTCCATGCCCGTCCCTCTCCGAAACGAATGAATTTTCGGAAGATTCTAGGACCTTCGATGTCGGCGCCGGCCGGCGGACTACGTCGGCTGGCGTGCGGCGATGACCGCCTGCAGGCGCCGCAGGTCGTCGAGCAGCAGGTTCAGCGGCGCGGCCAGCAGCGCGTTCGACGCCTCGTGCCGCGATGAAGCCTGCGCGGCGCAGCGGGCCAGCTCGCCCAGGTCGGGCGGGGCGGACTGGCCCGCGAGCGCGTCGGCCATGCCGGCGATGGCCGCACCTGCTGCCTGGGCCGCTTCAGCTTGCGCCGCGGGGGCGAGCCGCAACACGCGGTCGAGCACCGTGGCGTCCTGGAAGATGCGCGCCGCCAGCCTGGCCTTGTCGCGATAGCGGCCGCCGGTGCTGCCGCGGCGCCACCAACGGGCCTCCAGGTCGGCGCTGCCGGCCAGCGCACTCAGGCGGCCCAGCGACGCGCGCGTGCCTGCCTGGACGCGCTCGATCTCCGCAGCGTCGCTCGGCCGCCGCGATGCGGACATGCGCCTGCCGATGCCGCGCAGCAGCGCCGCACAGCCCTCGTCGAAGCGCATGCCTGCGTGGTACTCCGACATCACCGTCGCGACGGCCAGCGCCACGCCCACGCCGATGCCGATCTGCACCATGCGCAGCATCGCCACCTGCAGCGGCGAATGGCCGGGAATGCCGCCGGCAGACAGGATGATCAGCGCCGCCACCGGCGCGCTGCGCATGCCCGGCACCGAGGCGCTGGCAAACGCGAGCAGCACGACGAAGGCCAGCGTGGTCGCGATCGGCGGTGCCCCGTGATGCTGCAGATAGACGCCTGCCATGCCGGCCAGCGCGCCGGCGGCGGTGCCGCGCACGCGGTCCCAGCCTGCATCGAGCGTGGAGCCGGCGCTCGGGCGCATGACGATCAGCACGCTCATCACGGCCCAGAAGCTCTCGGGCAGTTGCATCGCCGTGGCCACGCCCCAGGCGATGGCCACCGCCGCCGCAAGCTGCGCCCCTGGGCGCCAGCGGCCGTGGCGCCAGGGCTCGGCCAGGCGCTGCAGCGCGCGCGAGCCGTTCATGATCCGGACAGCTTCGCGCTGCCGTCGACACCATCGAGTCGGGCGGCGATGCCGTCGATCAGCCCGCAGGCTTCGAGCAGCAGGGCGCGCTGACGTTCATCGAGCGAGGCACCTATGGCCTCGGCCAGCGCCGCCTCGCGCGTGCGCATGATCGCCTTCAGCCGGCGCGTGCCATCGGCAGTGAGCGACAGCAGCCACTGCCGCCCGTCGCCCGGATGCGGCGCGCGGCCGATCCAGCCCTCGGCCTCCAGTTCGGCCAGCAGCCTTGTCAGCGACTGGAGCTTGACGCGCTCCAGTCCAGCCAGCGTCGTGGGCGTGCAAGGACCGTGCTGATGGAGCTGGCCCAGCACGCTGAGCTTGGCCACGCTGGGGCTGTCCGCCGCAGCGCTGCCGCTTCGCAGCTGGCGGGCGAGCAGCGACACCGCGCTGCGAAGGCGAGAGGCGCATTGCGCCGGGTCCGGGATGGTGGAAGCCATGCACGGATTGTAAGACGCATCTTGGTATCTGGAGCTTCAGCCCCGGTTGGGGGACGAAGTCACGGGATAGGTGACGGCCGGTGCCGGATCGGAGGCCGGTGCCGTTGCCGGCGCCGTCAACGGCGCGGGCGCCGCGGCCGGAGAGGCGACCGGCGATTCGACCGGCGACTGCTCGGGCTTCGCCGCGGCCGCCTCGTCCTGCGCTTCCGGACCTTCGAGGAAGCGGTCGAGCAGCGCGAAGAAGCGGTCGTAGAAGCGCTCGTCGGTCAGCGTCTCGCTGGCCACCTTCACCATCGCGTCGTCGCTGCTGGCGAAAGGCAGCGAGAGAGAGCCGATCGCGCCCACGCCGAGGCTCGCCGAGTTGTTCACCTTCTTGAGCCCGTAGCGGTCCTGCAAGGCGGTGGCGAAGGCCACGGTGCTCCTGCCCGCCTTGCCGCTGCGGGTGCTTTCGCGCGCGCAGACCACGCGGAACTCGACCTCCACATGCACCTCGGCGGCCGGCTGGAAGCTCTTGCGCCCGGTCACGAGGTCGGCGTTGGCCGCCGTGATCATGTAGCCCTGGCTCAACAGGGCACGACGCGCGGCCTCGCAGGTCTCGGCCTCGGTGGCCTCGTAGTCGCGGGTATGGGTGTTGGTGGAACTGAAGGCCTCGGGCTCGTAGCTGACCTGTCGGGAGGCGCTGCCGCAGCCGGCGAGCAGGAGAGCGGCGGACAACAGGCCCGCGGCGAGAACCGATGTACGGACCGAGGCAGGGACGGCGAACAGGGAATTGGAGTGCATGGACGGCATGAAGCGGCGAATGCTAACCGGCGGCCTTGCCGGCAAGCCTTCGAGCGCGCCCGTGCAGCGGCGTTCCCGCCGCGATGCCGAAATTTTCAGGACCAGGGCAGCACGTGATGGGCGCGCACCCGCGTCTGCGCGATCAGCCGCGCGTTCGGGGCGTCGGTGCTCTCCACCCAGGCGCGCGCCTCCTCGGCGCTGCGGCCGAACTGCTGGTGGCGGCGAACCAGCCGCTCCTCGCGCACCGCGTCGTCGATGTCCACGTACCAGACCTCATCGAGCATCGCCGCCGCGCCGGCCCATGGGCCGACGTCGTGCAGCAGGTAGTTGCCCTCGGTGATGACGAGCTGCGTCGACGGCAGCACCGCGATCGCGCCGGCGATCGGCTCCTCGATCTCGCGGCGGAACTCGGGCGCGTAGACGATTCCGCCGTCGGGCCGCTGCTCGCGCAGCCGTTGCAGCAGCGCGACGTAGCCGGCGCTGTCGAAGGTGTCGGGCGCGCCCTTGCGTGCGGCGCGGCCGAGCCGTTGCAGCTCGACGTTGGCAAGGTGGAAGCCGTCCATCGGGACCACCTGGGCACGCTGCGCCCCCACCGCCTGCAGCAGCGCAGCCGCGAGCGTCGACTTGCCCGCGCCGGGCGCACCGACGAGCCCCAGCAGCCTGCGCTGCCCGCTGGCCATCAAGGCCTGCAGGCGGACCGCGCTTTCGGGCGGGAGTGGAGGAAGCGGGGGAAAGGTCTGCGCGGGGGTGGTGGTCATCCCCCGAGCGTAGCTTTTCCTTGGGTCAAAAAAGCATCAGGGGTACAGGCCGCGTTCCTGGCGGGCCATCAGGATGCGCTCGCAGGCCACCGCGTATGTCGCGGTGCGCAGCGTGATCTTGTGCTTGTCGGCCGTGTCCCAGATCTGGTTGAGCGCGTTCATCATGATGCGGTCGAGGCGCACGTTGATCTCGTCCTCGTCCCAGAAGAAGGACGAGAAGTCCTGCACCCATTCGAAGTAGCTCACGGTCACGCCGCCGGCGTTGCAGATCACGTCGGGCACCACCAGCACGCCGCGCTCGGCGAGGATGTCGTCGGCCTGCGGCACGGTGGGGCCGTTGGCGCCTTCGAGCACCAGCTTGGCGGTGGTCTTCTGCGCGCGCTCGGCGGTGAGCTGGCCTTCGAGGGCGGCCGGAATGAGGATGTCGCAGGGCGTGTTCCAGAAATCCTCGTTCGGCACGATGTCGCCGCCGGCCTTGAAGCCGACCACGCCGTCGGTGCGCGAGATGGGCACGAGCTTGGCGAGGTCGAGGCCGTTGGTGTTGACGATGGTGCCGGTATGGTCCTGCACGGCGACGATCTTGGCGCCGGCTTCGGCGAAGAGTTCGGCCGCGACGGAGCCCACGTTGCCGAAGCCCTGCACGGCGATGCGCGCACCGCGCAGGTCGATGCCGAGGCGTCGCGCGGCTTCGCGGCCGGTGACGAACACGCCGCGGCCTGTGGCCTTCACGCGGCCCAGCGAGCCGCCCAGGTGCAGGGGCTTGCCGGTGACGACGCCGGTCGCGGTGCCGCCGACGTTCATCGAGTAGGTGTCCATCATCCACGCCATGATCTGGGCGTTGGTGTTGACGTCGGGCGCGGGGATGTCGGTGTGCGGGCCGATGATGATGCCGATCTCGCTGGTGTAGCGGCGAGTGACTTTCTCGAGTTCCTGCGGCGAGAGCTTCTTCGGGTCGACGCGGATGCCGCCCTTGGCGCCGCCGTACGGCAGGTTCACGGCGGCCGTCTTGATGGTCATCCAGGCCGACAGGGCCATGACTTCCTCGAGGGTGACGTCGGGGTGGAAGCGGATGCCGCCCTTGCCCGGGCCGCGGCTCATGTTGTGCTGCACGCGGTAGCCCTCGAAGTGGGCGATGCTGCCGTCGTCCATTTCGATCGGCACGTCGACGATGAGCGCGCGCTTGGGGCGCTTGAGGGTTTCGACCCAGCGGGCCAGCGGGCCGAGGTACGGCACGACGCGATCGACCTGCGAGAGATAGGTGCCCCACGGGCTGTTGGCTGTAGGACTGACGAAGGAGAGTTGTTCGCTCATAGGGGTTCCCTTGTTGGTTTGTGAGGGTGGCCGCAACGATAGACCTCCGCCGCACGTTGCGCCATGGCTTATGCGCGCCGCGGAGGCGGTTATGCAAGAGAGGTTGGCAGGCCTGCGATGCCGACATTGCGTCGATGTCATCGCGGCGAGCGCGGGCTGACTGTTTCGCTTCCTAGATTGGCTGGGTCGGCGCCATTTCCGGCGACGGCGAACAACCGATCAGGAGATACCGACCATGCCGCATCGCACGCTTCTCGTTTCTTCCGCTCTTCTCGCAGCCGCGCTGATTCCTTTGGCAGCGTCCGCCGCCGGCGAGTACCACTTCGCGCCTACAGAGGCCGGCGTCACGCGCCACCCCGATCACGCGAGGCAGGACCCGTCGCGCGACAGGGTCGTGGCCGAGCTGGAGACGGCGCAGAAGCAACCCGCATGGAACAGCGCGAGCCGCGGCGCGCCCTGGCCCGCGGCACGCACCGGCCAGCCCGCCACGCGCGACGCGGTGGAGGCCGATGCCATCAAGGCGATGCGGGCGGGAGCGATCCCCTCGGGCGAGCGATAGGTGCGCGCCTCTTCACCGGAGATGACAGAAACGTCATCGACGGGTTATCGCCCTCACAGGTCCGCTTTTTAGAGTCGGATCACCAGGCAAACAACCAACGTCACATATATCAAGGAGTCACCAAGCAATGAGCAAGCAAGCATCCGCCACCCGCTTCATCGGCACCGCCGCCCTCGCCGCGCTGCTGGGCACCATCGCAGCGCCCAGCTTCGCCGGCAACTACGCCGAGGGCGATCCGCGTCCTGTGCCGCTGGTTTCGTCGACCACGCGCGCTGCCGTGACCGCCGATGCGATGCAATGGCTGAAGACCGCGCCCACGCAGGGCTACAGCAGCAGCTACGAGCAGCAGGCGGTGGCGGTCTCGGCCAACTCCCGCGCCGCAGTGGCTGCCGACACGCAGCTGTGGATCCGCTCGGGCCTGGCGGCCCGGCAGAACAGCGAGGCCGGCGCCGACACGATGAAGCCCGGCTACCGCGAGGCCGCGGCCGAGTACGCACGGCTGCGCGCGAGCCCCGCCTACGGCGCGCTGGTCGACCAGCTCAGGAACCAGCAGGCCGCCGCCCAGCCGCAGACACGGCTTCGCTGACCGAAAGGAACGCGCCGGCCCCCCTTGCGCTGCCTGGGGGCAAGCAAGGGTAGGCCGACGGCAGTTCCTTGGTTCTATCTCCTACGACCTGATGTCATAGGCCGCATCTTTTGCCACGATTCGATGCGCGAGCCGGATAATCCTCCGATGCTCGACCTGGACCGCATCGATCTCCGCCTGCTGAAAATCCTTCAGGAGGACGGCCGCATCACCAACCTCAAGCTGGCCGAAGCGGTGGCGCTCTCGCCCACGGCCGTGCTTGCGCGCGTGCAGCGGCTCACGCGCGACGGCTTCATCCAGGGCTACGAGGCGCGGCTCGATCCGCACAAGCTGGGCCGCGGCTTCACCGTCTTCGTCGAGGTGCTGCTCGACCGCACCACCCCCAACGTGTTCGACCAGTTCAAGGCCGCCGTGCAGGTGCGCGACGAGATCATGGAATGCCACATGGTCGCCGGCGGCTTCGACTACCTGCTCAAGACCCGCATGGCCGACATGGCTGCCTACCGCGAGTTCGCCGGCACGGTGCTGTGGCAGCTGCCGGGCGTGCGCGAGACGCGGACCTATGCGGTGATGGAAGAAGTGAAGAACAGCGCTCGGCTGCCGCTGGGGGTCTGAGGCAAGCCCGTCAGGCCGGCTTGGCGTAGTTGCGGCCGCCGAAGATCGCCGTGCCCACGCGCACCATCGTGCTGCCCGCGCTGATGGCTGCCTCGAGGTCCGCGCTCATGCCCAGCGACAGGGTATCGAGCGCGATGCCCGCGTCGCGGATCGACTGGTACACCGCATGCGCGCGCAGGCACAGCTCACGCTGCGCTTCGAAGCCGGTGGCCGGCTCGGGAATCGCCATGAGCCCGCGCAGCCGGAGTTGTGGCAAAGCCGCAACAGCGCGCGCAAGCGCCAGCGCCTCTTCAGGAGGCACCCCGGACTTGTTCGCGCCGCCGTCCACATTAACCTGAAGGCATACATCCAGCGGCGGCAGGTGCGGCGGGCGCTGGGCCGAAAGACGCTCGGCGATCTTCAATCTGTCGATGCTGTGGACCCAGTCGAAGTGCTCGGCCACCGGCCGCGTCTTGTTGCTCTGCAGGGGCCCGATGCAGTGCCATTCGAGGGAGGAACGCAGGTCGGCGAGGGCTTCGATCTTGTCCAGCCCTTCCTGCACGTAGTTCTCGCCGAAGGCCGACTGGCCCGCCGCGTGCGCCTCGCGCACCGCATCCGGTCCGAAGGTCTTGGACACCGCCAGCAGGCGCACGCCGGCCGGGTCGCGGCCGGCCGTTACACATGCCTTCGCGATCCGGTCGTTTACTTGCTGGAGGTCGTCGCCAATCATCGTCATAATCGTCCAAAATCGTATCAAAACGTCACGAAACCCGAGCCGAGGAGCCCCGTGGACATCACCCAACTGCTGGCGTTCAGCGTCAAGAACAAAGCCTCCGACCTGCACCTTTCCGCGGGCCTGCCGCCGATGATCCGCGTCAACGGCGACGTGCGCCGCATCAACGTCGATGCGCTCGACCACAAGGGCGTGCACGCCATGGTGTACGACATCATGAGCGACACGCACCGCAAGCACTATGAAGAGTTCCTGGAGGTCGACTTCTCCTTCGAGATCGACGGCCTCGCGCGCTTCCGCGTGAACGCCTTCAACCAGGCGCGCGGCGCGGCCGCCGTGTTCCGGACCATTCCCTCGAAGATCCTCACGCTCGAGCAGCTCAACGCGCCCAAGATTTTCGGCGAACTGGCGCTCAAGCCGCGCGGGCTGGTGCTGGTGACGGGCCCCACGGGTTCGGGCAAGTCGACCACGCTGGCGGCGATGATCAACTACCTCAACGAGAACGAGTACGGCCACATCCTCACGGTGGAAGACCCGATCGAATTCGTGCACGAGTCGAAGAAGTGCCTGATCAACCAGCGCGAGGTGGGGCCGATGACGCTGTCGTTCTCCAACGCCCTGCGCTCCGCCCTGCGCGAAGACCCCGACGCCATCCTGGTTGGCGAGCTGCGCGACCTGGAGACCATCCGCCTGGCGATGACCGCGGCGGAGACGGGCCACCTGGTGTTCGGCACGCTGCACACCTCGTCGGCCGCCAAGACCATCGACCGGATCATCGACGTGTTCCCGGGCGAGGAGAAGGAAATGATCCGCGCCATGCTCTCGGAGTCGCTGCAGGCCGTGATCTCGCAGACGCTGTGCAAGACCAAGGACGGCCAGAGCCGCGTGGCGGCGCACGAGATCATGCTGGGCACCCCGGCCATCCGCAACCTGATCCGCGAGGCCAAGGTGGCGCAGATGTACTCCACCATCCAGACCGGCCAGGGCTCGGGCATGCAGACGCTCGACCAGAACCTGACGGAACTGGTGCGCCGCAATACCATCTCGGCAGCGGAAGCCCGCAGCAAGGCGAAGATTCCCGAGAACTTCCCCGGCTAGCCATGGGGCGCCACGGCTTTTCACTTCGCTGCGCTGCGCGCACCGCCTCCTCCCGTGGGGAAGGCGCGGCCGCCTTGGGAAGGCCCGGCGGTCGGCCGCCAGCAGGTTCTATCTAAACAGATCAAGGAGCGCTCTCATGGAACGCGATCAAGCCAGCCAGTTCATCAACGACCTGCTCAAGCTCATGGTGAGCCGCAATGGCAGCGACCTGTTCATCACGGCCGACTTTCCGCCGGCCATCAAGGTCGACGGCAAGGTCACCAAGGTCTCGCAGCAGGCGCTGGGCGCGCCGCACACGCTGGCGCTGACCCGCTCGATCATGAACGACCGCCAGACGGCCGAGTTCGAGCGCACCAAGGAATGCAACTTCGCGATCTCGCCCACCGGCATCGGCCGCTTCCGCGTGAACGCGTTCGTGCAGCAGGGCAAGGTCGGCATGGTGCTGCGGACCATTCCCGCGAAGCTGCCGACCATCGACGGCCTGGGCATGCCGCAGGTGCTGAAGGACGTGTCGATGACCAAGCGCGGCCTGTGCATCCTGGTGGGCGCCACGGGCTCGGGCAAGTCGACCACGCTGGCGGCCATGATCGACTGGCGCAACGAGAACTCCTTCGGCCACATCGTGACGGTGGAGGACCCGGTCGAGTTCGTGCATCCGCACAAGAACTGCGTGGTGACGCAGCGCGAGGTGGGCATCGACACCGACAGCTGGGAAGCCGCGCTGAAGAACACGCTGCGCCAGGCGCCCGACGTGATCCTGATGGGCGAAATCCGCGACCGCGAGACCATGGAGCACGCGGTGGCCTTCGCCGAGACCGGCCACCTGTGCATGGCCACGCTGCACGCCAACAGCGCCAACCAGGCGCTGGACCGGATCATCAACTTCTTCCCCGAAGAGCGCCGCGCCCAGCTGCTGATGGACCTGTCGCTGAACCTGCGCTCGCTGATCTCGCAGCGCCTGGTGCCGACCGAAGACGGCCTGGGCCGCGTGGCCGCGGTGGAGGTGCTGCTGAACACGCCGTTGATTTCCGACCTGATCTTCAAGGGCGAGGTGGGCGAGATCAAGGAGATCATGCGCAAGAGCCGCAACCTCGGCATGCAGACCTTCGACCAGGCGCTGTTCGACCTGTTCGAGAGCCACTCGATCAGCTTCGAGGACGCCATCCGCAACGCCGACTCGGCCAACGACCTGCGCCTGCAGATCAAGCTCAACAGCCAGCGTGCACGCAGCACCGACCTGGCTGCGGGCACGGAGCACTTCGCGATCGTCTAGGGCTGCGCGCGGTTCACGGCGCCGCCAACCGAGGACGGCGCAGGTAGCCGTAGAGCAAGGCGACCACTTCATCGACGAATTGGGGTCGCTCGAGTACTGCGGGATCGTGCGACGTCGCCTCATGGATGACCGCATGCGCGGCGACCAGCCCGATCCGGATCGCCACGCGCAGATCGGGAACGTGGCGCGCGTACGGCTCCAGAGCCTTTCGCAGTTGCTCGACCCGGTCTTCGTTGTCGATTTCACATCGCACCGACCTCGGCAACTCGTCGGCGATGGCCCGATGCACTGCGGGAGCGATCCGGTGTTCGTCGACCATGGCCTGAACGAGCAACACGAGAGCTTCGCGCAAGGTGCGCTGGGCGGGTAGCTGCACGAGGGCTTGCGCCAACTTGCTCTGGGTCTGGAGGATGTGACGCCGCTGCAGCTCCGCGACGATCGCCTCCTTGTTCGGGAAGTACTGGTAGAGCGAGCTGATGTTCACGCCGGCGCGTTCCGCGACCGCGTTCGTGGTCAGTCTCTCCCATCCGAAATTCACCAGAATGTAAGCCGCCGCTTGGGTAATGGCGTCGACGGTCAGATGCGAGCGTTGCTGGCGCGGGAGTTTCCTGGGTTCGGTGGCCTTGCGGGCGGCTCTCATCTGGCGGCTCCGGAATGCAAGTATCGAAAAACAAAGCATGAGCTTACTATTTGCTCATGAAGACGCAAAGCAGTCCGTCGCTCTGGACGGCATTTCTTGAAATCAACCACCGCCGTCGCGCCATCCGCGATTTCGACAGAACCGCGGTCCTGGCCGATGGCGAAGTCCGCGAGATCCTCACGGAGGCTGCGCGTGCGCCCTCGAGCGGCAATCTGCAGCCGTACCGCTTCCACTGGGTTCGAGACCCGGACATGAGGGCGCGCCTGGCCGCCGCGTGCAACGGCCAGCGCGCCGCAGCGTCGGCTGCCGCGCTGATCGTCGTCGCCGCCAGCCCGCAGATTGCACTCAGCACGGCTTCACAGCAACTCGCCCACGTCTCGGCCGACAGCGAGTTGCCGGAGCGAGCGAAGGACTACCATCGAAAACAATTGAGGATGTTCCGCCGCGTTCTCGGAACGGGCTCCTGGGCTCCCTGGACACTTCTTACGTCGCTCGCCGCCCTGATTCGACCGGCGCTTTCTCTGCTGCCCGTGGGCCACCTGGGGGGACGCGGCTGGGTCGCGCGGAATTCCGCGTACGCAGCACAGACACTCATGCTCGCGGCCGCCGCCAAGGGCATCGATTCATGCCCCATGGAAGGGTTCTCCGCCCCGAAGGTCGTCGATCTTCTCGGTCTTCCCCGGGGGACAGTCATCCCCGTGATCATCGCGTTGGGATACCGGGCAAGCAACGCCCGCGTCGAACAGCAATGGCGAAGGGCCTCGGCCGAGGCTGTCGTCGAGCACTGAATCCATCGCGGGGACGAACCCCGGGTACGGCGTCGGCGAGATCGTTGTGGCCGCTACCGCACCAGCGGCGGCGATGGGAATCTAGTCGATCGTCTTCTGCCACGCAGCGAACACCCCCGCCGCCAGCGCAATCACCGCCATCGCGGTGAAGCCGTCCAGCGAGGCCATGAAGGTGGCCTGCTGTTCCAGCGTGCGCCAAAGAGTGCCCAGCGCCATCGCGTGGGCCTCGCCCGCCGAATGACCCGTCGCGGCGAAGCCGTGGGTCAGTGAATCGAGTGCCTGCATGAAGCTCGCGTTCGCGGCATTGGCCGATTCGCTCAGCCGCACCTCGTGAAGCGCCAGCCGGTGCTGCTGGAGCGCGATCACGGTCGAGGTCGCGAACGAGATCGCGAGCTGGCGCACCAGGTTCTTCAGCCGATAGCCGTGGGCGAACTCCTCCGCAGCGAAGGGCCTGAAGGTGAGGTTGGCAACGGGCAGCACGACGAAGAGCATCAGCAACCCGCGCAGCAGCAGCGGCACCAGCAGGGCCTCGCGCCCTGCCTGCGGCGTGATGCGCGAGAGCATCCACGCCGCCAGCGCCGCGATGCCGAAACCGACGACGATGAGCCACTTCTTGCGAGCCAGCCGCGCGGAGTACTTGAGGTAGACGAAGACCAGCAGCCCCGTCGCGAACGAGGCGGCCCCGGTGAAATAGCCGGTGTTGCCCACGGTGAAGCCGAGCCCGCCTTCCATCATGCGCGGCAGCAGGTAGCTGAAGCCGGTCGAGAGGTAGTAATAGACGACGTAGAGCGCCAGCCCCACGCGGAACGACGCGTTGCGCAACGCATGCAGGCGCACCAGCGGCGCCGGATGCCGCCACTGCTGCCAGCCGAACCACGCGAGCCCCGCCACGCCGGCGATGGCAAGTCCGACGAGAGCGGGCGAGCCGGCGAAGAGCTCGAAGTGCGAGCGCGTCAGCACCACCTGCAGCGCAGCCTGCGCGAGCGCGAACACCAGGTAGGCGAGGTAGTGCGGCTCGGTGCGCTCGTGCGGCTCGACGTCGCCGATGTCGGGCAGCGTCCACAGCACGAGCAGTCCGATGAGCGCTGCCGCCGGCGCAGTGCTTGCGAACAGCCAGCGCCAGTCGAAGTTGGCGACCAGGAAGGCACCCGCGACGGGCGCCAGCGCGCCGCCGAAGACGATCAGCACCATGAACGCCTTCAGCGCCTTGGCGCGGCGCGCGGCCGGAATGCCGATCTGGATCAGGATGCGGCAGGCGCCCAGCATCGGCCCGACGAAGTAGCCCTGCAGGGCACGCGCGAGTGTGAGCTGCATCGAGCTGTCGCACAGCGCCGCGGCCGCGCCGCCGGCAGCGAAGGCGAACATGCACACGGCGAGGTAGCGCCTGTAGCCCAGCCGCTCGATCCACGCATGCTGGTGCAGGATGCCCAGTACGGCGCCCAGCGCGTAGGCGCTGGAGGCCCACACGAGCTCGTCGGGCGACGCATTCACGCCCCCGGCGATGTAGCTGGCGAAGAAGGCGAAGAGCGCGTTGTCGAAATAGTCGATGGCCGTGACGAGGCCGATGGCCCAGGGCAGCAGCGCGACCGCGGCGGTGCTGCCGCGCGAGGGCCACGCCAGGGCCGGGGTGCTCATGGCGCGGGCCGCTCCCTGCGGCGCTGCTCGAGCGCCTCTTCGAGCGGCTCGCCCGCAAGGCGGCGCTCCACGTAGTCCAGGTCGCGCTTGAGTTGCGCCTGCAGCGCCGCGGCTTCCTTGAGCTCGCGCCGGACCTGCGCCACGCGCGCATCGAGCGTCTCGAGCTGGCCCGTGAGCGTTTCGCGCAGCGTCTTGAGCGAAGCGTTCGACAACCGCGGACGGCCGCCTTCGGCCGGCGCTTCCATCGGCTGCTGCAGCATCGCGGTGATGGCCGTGAGCGAGAAGCCCAGCGATCGCATGCGCAGCACGCGCGCAAGCTTGTCGAGGTCGGCCTGCTCGTAGAGGCGGTAGCCGCCTTCGCTGCGCATCGGCACCACGAGACCCAGCTCCTCGTAGTACTTGAGCGTACGCGGCGTGACGCCGAGCCGCGCCGCGGCATCGCGCACGGTGATGTTGCTGGCGGGGGTCTGGTCGGTCATGATGGGTCGATCCTAGCCAAACCTGTACGTTCACGTACAGGTTGACCGAGGATCCCACCTCTCGTGGAATGGCTTTAAGCTGTGGCCCCATGAGCAGCATCAACCCCCGCACCTACGAATCCATCCCCGCGCAGACAGTGGCCTTCCTCGGCCTCGGCGTCATGGGCGGCCCGATGGCCGGCCACCTGGCCAAGGCCGGCCACCGCGTCACGGTCTACAACCGCACCGCCGCCAAGGCGCAGGCCTGGGCCGACGAATTCGGCCCGCCCGGCCGCCATGCAGCCACTCCGCGCGAAGCGGCGGATGGCGCCGACATCGTGTTCTGCTGCGTCGGCAACGACGACGACCTGCGCTCGGTGGTCCTGGGCGACGACGGCGCCTTCGCCGGCATGAAGAAGGGCGCTGTGCTGGTCGACCACACCACTGCCTCGGCCGACGTGGCGCGTGAACTCTCGAAGGCCGCGCAGGCGCTGGGCCTGCATTTCATCGACGCCCCCGTCTCGGGCGGCCAGGCCGGCGCGCAGAACGGTGCGCTCACCGTGATGTGCGGCGGCGACGCGGCAGTCTTCGAGCGCATCAAGCCGGTGGCCATGGCGTTCTCGCGCGCGGTCACGCTGCTGGGCGAAAGCGGCGCCGGCCAGCTCGCAAAGATGGTGAACCAGATCGCCATCGCGGGCCTGGTGCAGGGCCTGTCGGAAGCCATCGCCTTCGGACAGCGCGCGGGGCTCGACATGGAAGCGGTGCTCGGCGTCATCAGCAAGGGCGCGGCCCAGAGCTGGCAGATGGAGAACCGCGGCAAGACCATGATCGAAGGCAAGTTCGACTACGGCTTCGCGGTCGACTGGATGCGCAAGGACCTGGGCCTGGTGCTCGACGAGGCCAAGCGCAACGGCGCACGCGTGCCGGTGACGGCGCTGGTCGACCAGTTCTATGCCGACGTGCAGCAGGCCGGCGGCCGACGCTGGGACACGTCGAGCCTCATCACGCGGCTGAAGTGACCGCCTGAAGAAAGCAAAAAAGCCCGCGGATGCGGGCTTTTTCATGGGTGGTGGACGGTGCCTCTTTCTCAGCGCACCGGAGAAGTCGTCACCCCGTTCGAGGGCGGTGTGGACGACGAGCCCGCCGGGGGCAGCGGGTCCATCGGCGGCAGCGGCACGCGCGAGCCGGACGACGACGGCGCGGACGGCGTGGCCGAGGTGACCGGCGCCGGACCCGTGCCGCCGCGCTGCGCCGCGGCCTGGTTCGCGGCCTGGCTGGCGGCCAGGTCGGCCTCGCTCACGACCTCGACCATGCGCACCACCTTCACCACGCCCGAGACGCCGCGCGCGATCTCGGTCGCGCGGTCGGTCTCGCGGCGCGTGGCGATGCCCATCAGGTAGACCACGCCGCGCTCGGTCACCACCTTGAAGGAGTTCGCGAAGATGTCCTTGGCGTCCAGCAGCGAGGCCTTCACCTTGCCGGTGATGTAGAGGTCGTTCGAGCGGTCCTGGAAGGTGCTCGAGGAGCCGACGGTCAGTTCGTTGACCACCGAGCGCACGTTAGCGATGCGGCCCACCTCTTCCTCGACGCGGCGGCGGTCGGCATCGCTGCCGACGGCGCCGGTCAGCAGCACCTGGCGGTTGTAGCTGGTGACGCTCACGTACATCTGGTCGTTGGCGATGTCGCGCACGCGGGCCGCGGCGCGCAGCTCGATGCCCTGGTCGTCGAGCTGTGCGCCCGAGCTGCGGCGGTCGGTGGCCACCATGCCCACGCCCACCACGGCCGCGCCGCCCACGACGAGCGGTACGCAGGCGGAAAGGCTCGTGACCAGTGCGGCGCCCAGTGTCAGGGCGAGTGCGAAACGTTGGGTCGATGTCGTCGTCATGGTCTTGAAGGTCATGAGGAAGCTTCCTGTTCTCCGAGTAGCTGGGCGTCCACGCCGTCGCAAAGGCAGTGCAGTGCGATCTGGTGGATCTCGTGGATGCGCGCCGCACGCTCGTGCGGCACGCTGATCTGTACGTCCGTCTCGCGCAGTGCGCGGCCGATGGTGCTGCCTGCACCCGATGCCGCGTTGCCCAGCAGCGCGACGACGGTCATGTCGCGCTCGTGCGCAGCGGCCACTGCCGCGAGCACCGATGCCGACTGGCCGCTGATGCTCAGGGCGAGCAGCACGTCGCCGGCCTGGCCGAGCGCGCGCACCTGGCGGGCGAAGCGATCGGCATCCGGAGCGTCGGGGCCGTCGGCGGCGGGGTCGGTGGCATCGCCGGGCAGCGCGATGGCGCCGAGCTCGGGCCGCTCGCGTTCGAAGCGGCCCACGAACTGCGCGGCGAACTGGGCCGCCAGCAGGCCGGAGACGCCGGCGCCGCATGCGAGCACCTTGCCGCCGCTGGTCACGCAGGCCAGCAGGGCCTGCATCGCTTGGGAGATGGGTTTGCTGAGTACCGGCCCGGTCTGGTACTTGAGGTCGGCACTGTCGATGAAGTGCTGCTGAATCCGTTGCTCGAGCATGGGGCGGGATGATAACTGGGGGCTGTGAAACAAGACGTTCGAGTGTGGAGCCTGCATTGCGGCTTCAGTTCCCTCGGACGGCGCATCAGCCGGCATCGAAGGCCGCCTGCAGCCAGGTGATCCGGTCCTCCACCAGCACCACGTCGAAGCGGCACGGCGGCACGGTGCGCAGCCGGCTCAGGTAGTGCTGCGCGGCGAACACGATGCGACGCTGCTTCAGCCCCGTGATGCTGCCGCCCGCGCCGCCGTGCGTGCCGCGGCTGCGATGGCGCACCTCCACGAACACCAGCGTGCCCGTGGGAGACGGGCGCGGATCGCGCATGATCAGGTCGATCTCGCCGCCGCCGCGCCCGGGCGTCCGATAATTGCGGGCGAGCAGCACGAGGCCCGCGTCCCGCAGGTGGTCGAGCGCGGCGTCTTCCGCCGCATCGCCCCGATGCTTCGTTGTGGTGTCGGTCTTCATGGCCCTCCCTGGCCGGCTCTCGAGAGTCTTCTTTTTCCTGCTGCCTGTTCGTTCCGACGGAGAAACCCCTTGGCTTCACTCGCTCCCGCTTCTTTCGGCGCAGCCCTCGCGGCCGCTCATGATGCCGCGGGTGCGCAGCATTATCCGCAGGGCACGCTCTACGTCGTCGCCACGCCAATCGGCAACCTGGCCGACATCACGCTGCGCGCCCTGCACGTGCTGCAGCTGGTCGACGCCGTCGCCTGCGAGGACACCCGCCATACGCAGAGCCTGCTGCGCGCCTACGGCATCGACCGGCCCGGCTCGCAGCTGCTGGCGGTGCACCAGCACAACGAGGCCGAGGCGGCACAGGCGGTTGTCGCGCGGCTCGCGCAGGGCGAACGCATCGCCTACGTCAGCGACGCCGGCACGCCCGGCGTGAGCGACCCCGGCGCACGGCTCGCGGCCGCGGTTCGCGCCGCCGGACAGCGCGTGCTGCCACTGCCGGGCGCCAGCAGCGTGACCACGCTGGTCGGCGCGGCGGGGCTGGTGGCCGAGGGCGGAAACGACGGCAACGCCAGCAGCGCTTTCGTCTTCGCGGGCTTCCTGCCGAGCAAGGCCGGCGAGCGCGATGCGGCCGTGCAGGTGCTGTCGCGGGAACCGCGCGCGGTCGTGCTGCTGGAGGCCCCGCACCGCATCGAGAACCTCGCACGCGCCCTCGCCACGCTGGGCGAACGCCGCATCACCGTGGGCCGCGAGCTCACCAAGCAGTTCGAGGAAATCGCCACCGTCGCCGCGGGCGCGCTGCCCGACTGGTTCGCCGCCGACCGCGACCGCACGCGCGGCGAGTTCGCACTGGTGCTGCATCCCGTGGCCGTGAGCGGCGACGGCGGGGCCGAAGGCGAGCGCGTGCTGCGCCTGCTGCTGGCGGAGCTGCCCGTGAAGACGGCCGTGAAGCTTGCCGCCGAGATCACCGGCGCCCCGCGCAACACGCTGTACGACACCGCACTGCGCATTCGCGACGAGGCGCAGGAAGACTAGCCCGGCGGCAGCAGGAGAAGGAATTCCGGCGGCACCGCCGCCGTGAGCCACACGCCGTTCTCCGCGCGATGGAAGACGTGCCCCAGCGCTTGCATGCGGCCTGCCTCGACCTTCAGCACATGCGCCTTGCCGTGGCGCTGCCCCACCTGCACGGCAGTGGCTTCGTCGGCGGACAGGTGCACATGCTGCCGCGAGCCAGGCAGCAGGCCTCGGGCGCGGATGGACGCCAGGAACCGCGTGGCCGTGCCATGGAAAAGAATCGGCGGCGGCTCGACCGGCTCGAAGCTGCGGTTCACCTGCGGCGTGGAATGACCCTGCAGCGCGCGGATGCGCAGCCCGTCGGCCGACAGCTCGTAGCGCTTCTTCGTGCCCGAATCGACCGCCTGTGCAACCTCTGCCACCGTCAGCACCCGCCCTGCGGCCACCGCCCCCGCCACCAACGCATCGATTCCGGCCCAGCCCTGCGCATCGAGCCTCAGTCCGATGGACTCCGGCGCGTGCCGCAATACGTAGGCGATGAACTTGCTGATGTCTTCGGGCCTCGTCATCGGGTCTTCCAGTGATCTGCGTGCGCCAGCAGCGCGTCCATCACCCGCTGCACGTGCGCGGCCGGCGGCCGGTCGGCCGCGTGGAACACGTGATAGTCGATCGACGGATAGCCCTGCAGCGGAATCGCCACCAGGCCATGGGGAATGTGGCAGCAGGCATTCACCACCGTCAGGCCGAAGCCCAGCTGGGCGAAGCGCAGCATCAGCTCCCAGCCATTGGCTTCGAGCGACGGCTGCAACTGCACCGACTCGGCCTGCAGCAGCCGGCCAAGCAACTCGCGGTGTGGTCTTCCTGCCGGCGGCACGATCAGCGACGCGCCCTTGAGGTCGCGCAGGCGCACCGACTTGCGCGCGGCCAGAGGATGCGTGCGCGGCACGACCAGCACCTGCCCCACGGTCGTCAGCCGCATGGCGCTCAGGCCGGCGGGCACGGTGCCGAGCGGCGCGATGCCCAGGTGCGCCTGCCCCGAGCGCACCGCCTGGATGGATTCGTCGCGATCGCGCGTGAGCAGCTGCAGATGAGGTGAGGCACCCGCGCCGGAGAAGCGCGAGAGCGCCTTGCCGAGCAGGTAGAGGTAGGCGCCCTCGCCGGCCGCCAGGGTGACCACCGCCGCGTCATTTCCCTGCGCCAGGCCTTTCACGAAGCGCTGGTTCAACGCGAGCAGCTCCCGCGCGTGCCGCGCGACCTGCTCGCCGGTAGCGGTGAGTTCGAGAGCGCCGCCCACCCGCATATAGAGCTTCGCATCGAGCTGCTCCGAGAGCTTGCGCACCTTGGCGTGCAGCGCCGGCTGGCTGATGTGCAGAAGGCGCGCCGACTCGCTGAAGTTCAGCGTGTCGGCGAAGACGGCGAAAGACTGCAGCGCGTCGAGATTGGTGCGGGGGATGTCCATCTGGTTGCCTGTCGCTATCCATTTTATGGATAGCTTATCCAGTATCAGTAGTTCCTGATGATGACCTTCGTTCCTACGATCCGCCTGCTCGACGAAAGACTCGACAGCAACAAAACAAGGAAGGAACACGAAATGAAGAACACATCCGCATCGGAACTCCCCCGTCTCGGCATCGACATCGGCCGCGTGCTCATCGCGGCTGAAGGCACCGACGGCGCGGACACCTCATTCATCGGCGGCTCGCTGCAAGACGCGCTGGACACACCGCCGTACGAAGGCATGTTCGAGGCGGTCGCGCCGCTCGTCGACAGGTTCGAAGGCCGCGTCTGGCTGGTGTCGAAGTGCGGACCGAGCGTGCAGGCCAAGAGCCGTGCCTGGCTGCAGCATCACCGCTTCTTCGAGCGCACGGGCGTGCCGCCCGCGAACCTGCGCTTCTGCCTTCAGCGCCCGCAGAAGGCCGACCACTGCCGTGAACTGCGCATCACCCACTTCATCGACGACCGCAGCGACGTGCTGCGCCACCTCGAGGGCATCGTGCCGAACCGGTATCTGTTCGGTCCGCAGCGCAAGCCGGTGACGGTGGATGGGCTCGTGCTGCTGCCGGCGTGGAAGGACGCCGCCGCACTCGTCGGTTGACCGATCGGCCAGCGGGTGCGCCGAATGCCTGTGTCGCTAGCCGTCCAGCTCGGCGTAGCGCCTGAAGATGCCGTCCTCGTTGAACGCGATGCGGCGCGGGCTCTGCAGGTAGTCATGCACGCGCTGGCGACGCCGCACATTGGCATGCAGTTTCTCGACCGCGGGCGTGGCAGCGAGCGCACGGGCCGCCGCCTTCGGAAAGGCATATCGCAGGCCGTCCACGAGTTGGAACAGCGACAGATCCGCATAGGTCAGCGTGTCGCCCACCAGATGCTGCGCACCCGCGGGATTGCGCTGAAGCACCCGCTCGAACCAGTGAAGGAATTTCGGAATGCGCTCTTCACGGAAGGCCCGCGCGCGCAGCATCGCCGCATCGCGCTGCTCGTCGTAATAAGCGCCCACAGAGATCGGATGATGCGTGTCATGCGCCTCCGCCACCGCGTCGGCGATCGTGAGCTGGATCTGGTGCGTCCACAACCCGTCGGATTCGCCCACACCCGACAGACCCAGCCGCGGCCCGAGATAGAGCAGGATCGCGGCCGTCTGCCCGACCACGATGTCGCCATCGACGAGGAACGGCGGCGCGAAGGCCGGACGCGCGGCCTCCGGGTCGCCCAGCCGCTCGCCCAGAGCGGATTCGCCACCACCCTCACCCTCGGGCAAGCGCGCGACGTCGACATAGTCCGCGCCGGTCGCTTCGAGCGCGAGCCGGACGAATTCACCTCGGCCCTGGATGGTGGGCCAGTAATGGAGTTGGTAGGGCATGCAGGCGATGGTGGCACGGGAGGGGAGCGGGGGCAATCACGGGCTTCGCAGTGCGGGAACAGACTTGGCCATCAGCACCACGGGCGTTCCGTTATCAAGGTAGGAGTTCAAGTCCCCACGCTCAAGGAGCTCGAGTGATTGGAGGAAGAAGCGAGCAGAAGGCACGCTCGATTTCTTTCGTTTTGGCAGACGCTTTCAAAGCTTGAGGGTAAGTTTTGACGCTTCTCGCCCCAACCGTGAAGCTCATCATGCGGAAGGATCTTTCTCCGTCATAGAAAACGATTCCATCCAATCCATCGCGCACATTTCTCTCTGGATGCCTGAAGGAGCGCAATGCCCGGCTTAACGCAGGGAAGGATTCCGTGTTGTGCTCGATAAAAACCTTCCGAAGCAAATCATCTGGAATTTTCAATACGCGATTATTGAAGTACAGGATTGAATCATTGTTTTTCCATTGAATTCCACAAATGGAATCAATGCGATCACTATTCGCAAACTCCTTGATTTTTTCGGCCAACTCTCGATTGCCAGGATCGGGTCCAATACTGCTCCATGCAACGAAATGATCACTTCGCGCCCCGGCAAAAGAATCCATCGAGAACAGAATACAAAACGCCAAGGCAACGACAATCTCAATTCGCTTCCCCCACATAGCCATCTTCATCTAATTTCCTTTCAGTTGGTTCTCGGCTCCGACTTTTCCCCCTTCTTCTCGGGAGGAACACCGATTATTTTGTTCAACGCGTCCACGTCCAGTGATTCCAAGCCAGGACTCGCAAGATCCCTTTTGGCTTGTTCGTAATAGGAAACAGGAACGAAATACTTCAGATAGCTTTTGCTTTTGATTGTTTTTTTATTCCTCCTTCCACTCTTTTCCACCACCTCAACCACTCTTTCGGCATCCATGTTGAAAGGTGAGAACTTGATGCGATCGTCTTGATTTCCACCGAGCAGGATCAGATTTTTTCCGCCCGCTTTCCCGTACGCAAAGCCAACGTGATAGCCATGCCCGTTCCTGCGCGTTGCAACCGCGATCGCGCCATATATCGGTTTATCCATCTCGACGAACAGCGGATTCCGTATCTTCCTTCCCTCATCTATTTCATAAAAGCCATGAGCTCTACCGAGCGTGGCACGCCGCTCTCTAAATCCCACGTTGTCTACCGGATAACCAGCCTTCAACAAGCACCAGTTGGCAAAGGCAGCGCACCACGCCCTTTGAGAAAGAAATTTCGATCCATCTCCTATCTCCACGTGATAGTCGATCTCCGCCTCCAACACTTCTTCTCTCTTGCCATATCTGGTCTTCGCTTCAGCGATGGCGACAGGCATCCAAGGAGCCCGCCCCGGCACCGGATTGATCAGCGCCAGAACCTTCCCTTCGCCCTCTTTCGACCGCTCTGAGTCCGATGACCTGATTCCGGATGGAACAGGTGGTGGTGGAGGAGAGACCACTCTTGGCCTCGACGGTGCTGCCGGGTTTGTCGTCGCGCTTGCAGTCGGTGGCTTGGCAGCGGCAGTAGCCGTGGTGGAAGGAGCAGTCGAAGGCCTGGGGTCCGGCTTGGTCTTGCCGCTCCCCGCAATCAACAGCACCTCACCCGGATAGATCCTGTCGCGCTCCAGCTCGTTGTCATCCCTGATGGCTTCCACGCTGGTGCGATACAGCTGCGCGATCTTCCAGAGACTGTCGCCCGGCTGCACGACATAGCTCATGGGCTTTCTCTGCCCATGGGTCGAACTGTTGATCTTTTCCGAGCCGGCGACGCCCTTCCACCTCTTGAATTTCGCCAGAAGGTTGAAATCCTTTCCGACGTCGCCCTGGATGGCTCCAACCGTCACGGCCTTCCTGCTCTTCGGATCCATCACCTTGACGTGCACGGTCGACTTGTCGGCGGGGTGAATCACGGGAGGAAATCGCCCTGCGGCATCGGACTTGACGACTTCCTCCCTGTCGCCTCTTTGCAGAATGATCTCCGTGCCTGGCAACGGCTGGCTGCCATCGGTCGCGTTGATCCTGCTCACGGCAACCCAGGTTTCCTTCCGCGTGTCGGCGTTCGCGTGGTAGCCCTCGATCTCGGCGATGCTGTTCACGATCTTTTCGAGTTCGGCGTCACTGCACTCGCCGATCTTTCTGCCAGCCGGGATGCCACTGGTCTTGAGCAGATCGCGTATGTATTTCTCCGTGTCGTTTTCCTTTTTCGGGGCGTAGACGGGAACGGCTTCGGAGATCGTCCTGTCGCCATGCAGGCGCTTCAGGTTCGCCTTCAGTTCCTCCCGGCCGGCGCCTTCATCGGGAAAGATCAGGAAGGTCCTGCCCGATCTGGTGGTGGCGAATCCGATGTAGCCCTTTGCTTTCCTGGGCACCGGCACGCCGTCGACCTTCCGAGCGGTCAGGTCGCCGGGGTTGTTGATGCGCCAGGGCAGCGTTCCGCCCGAGCGCAGCAGGTGGCGGCCGTCTTCGCAGATGAACTCGGCGACTTCGATGTTGGGGTGGTAGGTGGCGGAGATCAGTCTGGGCATGCTGGTGTTTCCCTTGCTCAAGCCAAGCCGTTCAAATGGGCTTCGACGGCGGATTCGGAAAGAAAGTGGCCGGGGTCGACAGCACCCGCAGCAGACGCATACATGGTGTCTTCCGCTCCCGGCGATCCGGTCTCGCCGTCGTCATCTGTTCGGTCATCGTCTTCCGCGCCGCCAGGCTCGCTGCGGATCGTCGGAACGGGCGTCCAGTCCCACGCTTCCTCTCCCACTACCAGCACTGCCTCGTCCGGCGTTTCGAACGCGACGCGGGGCAATCGCCCGTCGTCGGGAATGACGCCTTCGGCCAGCGTCCGGCGCTTCTCGTCGAGGATCCTGTAGGGCAGCCCCGACATGCCGACGTGCTTGAATATCTCGTCGCTGCCAAGGGGCGCGAAGCGCACGCTGTACTTGTCGTCGTGGCTCACGCCTTCCATGCGCCGGCGCTTGGCCATGTCCATCGGCCCTGCATAGCTGTGGGTGGCCGCGTGCTCGCGCCAAAGGCCCTGGGTGCCGTGGACGATGCCCGAGGCACTCCACCTGGAAAAGCTGCCACCGCCGTTGACGACGATCTCGTCCCTGGCGGTGATGCTGATCCTGTCGGACTCCAGCTTGATGTCGAGCCTGGCCAGCAGGTTGATGCTGTTCTGCAGCGCGACGATGTCGATGCCGGCCGTGGCTGCCGTCAGGCGGATCGCCTTGTATGCGAAGAGGCGCACAGCCTCCCTCACGCTCACCAGAAAGCTCCTGCCGGCGCTGATGCTGGTGTGCGCGCCGCTGCTCAGCGCGTTGTGCGTGATGCTTGCGATGTGGGTGGCACCCGCCGCCGTGCTCTGGATGCCGGCCGCACTGGCAAGCATGAGATGCGGTTCGCAGAGTTCAGGGAAACCTCCCTGCCGCGAAGCTCGGCCCTTGATCGCATCGTTCTGTTCCCTGAGGGCCTCGGTGACCGCGTCCTGGTCGCCCGCCTCGTGCGCCTTCGCCTCCTGCGCAGTCTGGCTCTGGCGTTCATGCAGGTCGCGCGCGGCCGTCAGTCGTGCAACCGTTTCCCCAAGATCGGTGATGTGCGCATCGGCTCCGGGCCTCGGCTCGGTGCTGAGCAGCAAGCCCCTTGCGGCGCGCACCGCGGCATGGCCATCGGTACGCAACTCGGCGCCCTCACCCCGGTCGTCCTTGCGGCCTGCCGTGCCGTCGATGCGCCCGATGTGGCCGAGGCTCAGGCTGCTGCTGAGATGGTCGCTCTTGAGCTGCGCCTGGATCTTTCCGGGCAGATCGTCCAGCACCAGGTGGTTGCCGCGCGATCCGCCTGCTGCGCCCGCGTTCAATTCACGGCTGCGGAGGCCCGAGAGGTTGCTCTGCTCGGGCAGCCGCCATGCGGGCATGTTCTCGGCATTGAACACACGGCCGGTGATGATGGGACAGTCCGGGTCGCCGCCGAGGAAATCGACGACCACCTCCTGGCCGACGCGCGGCAGCGCAGCCGCCCCGAAAGTCTCTCCGGCCCAGGCCATGGACACACGGATCCAGCAGCTGGAGTTCTCGTTGCGCTGCCCGACACGGTCCCAGTGGAACTGCACCTTCACGCGGCCGTACTGGTCGACCCAGATCTCCTCGTTCTTCGGCCCGACGACGATGGCAGTCTGGGGTCCACGGGTGCGGGGCTTCGGAGTGATGCGCGGCGGGCGCCACGCATGGCTCACGGGCTGCGCATCGAAGCCGAAGCGCTGGACGGAGCCTTCGCCGGCATCGGCGCCCTCGGTGGCCCGGAGGTTCTCCTGCAATACGTAGTCGACGGCAACCACGAGGTGCTTGCGGTTCTGATCGTCCCTCGGGTGGCCCGCCAGCTCGAAGATGCAGCCCGGCGCAAGTTCTCGCCTGTTGGAGCGACCGCTGGCAACGCTGCCGCCGCTCAGTTGCTCTTCGACGCGGGTGCGTACATATGCTTCGCCGTCGTGGTAGTGCCTGTAGCCACCGGGCCATTCGTACAGCTCGAGGTCGTCGTGCGCGTGGCCGCAGCGCATCTCGCGTCGGCTGGAGAGATCCGCCTTTGGCTTGAGAGGGTCGTAGTCGTTGGTGAAGTGCAGGCCGGAGCGGACCTCTTCTCTCGTGCGCCATTCGTAGACACGTTCGTTCCCCGTCACCCCACCCCCGGTCATTCCCGCCTTCTCCAGCGGATGAAACCGCACCGTCTCTCCTCCAGGCATCGGATCGTGCGAGCTCAGCACGTCGTCCGCGAACACCAGCACCTGCCGTTGCGCCTCGTGCCGGAAGTAGTAGTAGATGCCTTCCAGCTCGCACAGCCGCGAGACGAAGGAGAAGTCGCTCTCGCCGTACTGCACGCAGTAGTCCCAGGTGCGGTACTCGCGGGCCAGCCGCTTCTCCATGGCGTAGCCGTAGGCTTCGAGCACGTCGGCGACGATGTCCGGAACGGTCCTGCCCTGGAAGATGCGGAAGTCGCTTCGCCGCGTCGCGAGCCACAGCCACGGGCGCAGCCTCATGCGGTAGAAGCTGTGCCGTGCGTCCTCTTCGGCCAGGCCGAGGGACGCGACGACACCGCCCAGGTAGCGCGTGCCGCCGCTCTCGGTCTGCATTGCCACGGTGGCGGTCTTGCCGAGCAGCGCCTTCGGATCGATGCCGTTGCTGCTGCCGAGCAGTTCCACCTCGAAGTCGTGGAGCTGGCTCAGTGCCTCGCGGTCGGTCAGCCGGTGGAACTGAAGCGCTTCCCCCAAGGGGGTCTGAATGGAAACCCGGCGCGTCATAGCACCGCCACACACGCAACGGCGCACGACACCGGGCGAACATGCCGGCGCGTGCCATCGAAGATGGACATGGATCCTCCCTGAAATCATTCATTGCCGCTCTGCTCGGCGGCATGTTTCGTCGGAGTATCCAAGCGCTCGGCGTCTTTCGTTCGACGCCGGCGAATGCGTCAGCGGAACCGTGAACGAATGCGCGCAGCGGCGGCGGTGCCTCTGCCTGCGCCGGCGCGCAGATGTCGAATGTTCACAAGCCGCGTAAGCTTCGGCCGATGCGCATCACGCGTTCGCGAACCTGTCCGCATAGGCGCGGAAAATCGCGTTGCGCTCGTCGAGTGCCTCCTGCGTTGCGGGCACCATGATCGGCGCGCCTTCGCTCGCGAATGCCTGGCACTGTTCGACATACGGCCGCAGCTTCTCGTGATAGACCGGCGACGCCGCCGCCATGTCGCCGCCGTGCTCGGTCCATGTGGTCGCCAGGAGCTCCGCCGAGACCATCGCCAGCGTGGTGCCCATGCCCGACAGCAGCGCTGCGCAGTGCCCCGCATCGCCGATGACCGCGACCTTGCCCTTGATCCAGCCCGGCATGCGCGTCTGGCTCACCGAGTCGAAGTAGAAGCCCTTGGCATCGGGGTCGATGAAGGCCGCGCGCATCGCAGGCACCTGCCAGGCATCCACGCGGGAGAGGAACTGGTCGAGCAGCCTGCGCTGTGCATCGAGGTCGCGGTAGTCGTAGTCGATCTCGGGGCTGGCGACGATCATCATCCCCTGCGGCCCGTCGCCGGCGTCGCGCACGGCGATGGTGAGGCCGGGCACGTTGAGCATCGCGCGTCGCCATTGCCGGCCCGGCGGCAGATCGACGAGCGCGACGTAGTGGCCGAAGTGCCGCACGTAGTCCTTCTCCGGCCCGAAGGCCAGCCTGCGCACGTTGGAGTGCAGGCCGTCGGCGCCCACCACAAGGTCGTAGCGGCCCGTCGCGCCATCGGTGAAGCAGACATCCACTCCGCCCGCGCGATCGTCGAGCGACGCGATCGAAGTCCTGAAGCGGAACTCCACGCCCGACGGAATGGCGTCCAGCAGGATCCGGTTGAGGCGGTCGCGGGTGATCTCGATGTCCTCGTCGGTCTCGTTGGCGAACCAGCGCAGGTCGAGCGTGGCGACCTGCGTTCCGCTGCCGTCGAGCACCGGCGCCGGCTCGATGGTGGCGACCTTCTCCTCGGCGATCCTCTGCAGGATGCCCATGCGCTGCGCGGTGCCGAGCGCGCGGCCGCGAACGTCGATGGGCGCGCCGCCGGGGCGCAGCCCGTCGGCGCGCTCGACCACGGTGACCCGGTGGCCCAGGCTGGCGAACCAATAGGCGGCCGACAGGCCGGCCATGCTGGCGCCGGAAACGAGTACGTCCATGGGCTGATCCTCCTTCTGCGGCTACAGCTTGAATGCCCGGGCCATCTGGATCACCGCCTGCTTGTCGAAGGCGTTGATCTCGTCGATCAGCTCGTTGGTGAAAAGCCGGTTCGGGTCGCCGAGTTCGCTGGCGAGCTTCGGGTTCTTGCTGGCTTCGGCGGCCATGTCGACGTTGGCCTTCCATTCGGCCGGCGACGACGCGCCCATGCGCTGGTCGGGATCGTCGGGGCGGCGCATCCAGCTGTTCTTGCGGTCCTTGAGGATGAAGGCGAGCTCCTTTCGCGCGTCGTCCTCGCTGCGGCCCTTGGGCCGGCTCTCGGGATAGACCGCGCAGTGCAGGTCGATCGCGGCTTCGAGGTTCGCATTCGAGAACAGGGTCGACTTCGCGATGCCCTGGAACAGAGCCACCAGCGACTTGCGGTCCTCCTTGAGCATCTTGCGCGGCACGCACATCCAGCCCGAGCCCACCTGCGCGAACCTGGGCGTGAGCGGCACGTAGCGCAGCTTCGTCCCCACCAGCTCGATGCGGGCTGCTGCCGTGTCGAAGGCCACCATCGCGTCCACGCGGTCGTTGTCTATCGCCGCGCCGGCGGGCGCGCCGTCGCCGATGGCGATGTACTCGCAGCCGTCGTCCTTCAGGCCCAGCTCGGCCAGCATGGTCCTGGTGATGACGATGCCGGTGTCGCCCTGGCTGCGCACGCCGATGCGCTTGCCCGCGAGGTCGGCGGCCGACTTGATCGGGCTGCCGGGCTTCACCACGATGACGTTCGCATTGCGCGGCAGCCACTTGTAGACGCTCACCAGGTCGAGCGACGGGTCCTTCGCCATCGCGGGCAGCAGGATGCCCGGCACCGCCGGCCCGAAGTCCACGTGGCCGGCGCGCAGGCTCTGCAGCGCCTGCGTCATGCTGGACATGTTGACGTACTCCACGTCCACGCCGCCGGGCTTGTAGAAGTTCAGCTTCGGGTGCTGGCCCGCGGTGCAGAAGCACTGCTGCGGGTCGTTCACCGCCGCGGTGTTCGCCACCTTCATCACCCGCACACTCTGCGCCAGCGCCGGCAGGCTCCCGGCCAGGCCGAGGGCACCGAGGCCCAGGCCGAAATCACGTCGCGTCAACATGGCTCGCTCCTTCATACGGAAAAACAGGAATCCTGAATTGCGGGGATGCGGCGTTCAGACGTTCACCGTCCGCTGCGAGGTGTCCGCCGGCATCCAGTGCAGCACGCGGCGCTGGATGCGGCGCAGCAGGTCGGTCATCACGATGCCGATCACCGAGAGCACCACGCACACCGCGAAGCTGCCGCCGGTGTCGGCCTGCGCCTCCATCTGCAGGATGAGCACGCCCAGCCCCGCCTGCGCGCCGACGAACTCGCCCACCACCGCGCCGACCACGCTGAAGGCCGCGGCCATGTTCAGCCCCGCGAAGATGTAGGGCAGCGCGCTCGGAAACTTGGCCTTGCGGAAGATCTGCCACTGCGTCGCCGAGAGCGAGCGCAGCAGGTCGATGCGGTCGGGGTCCACCGCCTTGAAGCCCGCGATGCTGGTCACCAGCACGGGGAAGAAGGTGAGCAGGCAGATGATCATCACCTTCGAGCCGATGCCGAAGCCCAGCCACACTACGATGATCGGCGCGACCGCCACCTTGGGCACGCTCTGCAGCGCGGCGACGTAGGGCTCCAGCAGCGCCTCGACCCTCGGCATCTGCGACACCACGATGCCGATCGCGAGGCCGACGCCGCTGCCGACGAGAAAGCCCAGCAGGATCTCGGTCACGGTCACGCCGCCGTGGTACCAGAAGCCATCCTTCGCAAGCGGTCCGGTGGCGAGGCCGCGCCACAGCGCGACCAGGATGTCGCTCACCGGCGGCACGAGGTGCTGCGGGACCTTGAAGAGCCGCACCCCCGCCTCCCACGAACCGAGCAGCGCGGCGAGCAGCAGGATCGACTGCACCCGCGTCGAGGCGAGCGGATTGGCACGGCGGCGCGGCCTGGGGCTGGCGGCGGGGGCCGGCGCGCGGTCGCCGGATAGCGCAGGAGAGTCGGACTTGGCAAGCATGGCGGTGGTCATCTGGTGGCCTCTTTGAATCGAACGGAATCAGTCGAACGAAGCCGCATGCGAGAAGCGCTCGCGGATCGACGCGGATGCGGCAGCGAAGTCGGGGTGCGACATCACGTCCATCGAGCGCGGGCGCGGCAGGTCCACGGGCAGCACGCGCTCGAGCGTGCCGGGGCGCGGCGACATCACGAACACCCTGTCGCCGAGGAACACCGCCTCGGGAATCGAGTGCGTGATCAGCACCACCGTCTTGCCGCTTTCCATCCAGATGCGCTGCAGCTCCAGGTTCATGCGCTCGCGCGTCATCGCGTCGAGCGCGCCGAAGGGCTCGTCCATCAGCAGGATCTTGGGGTCGTGCAGCAGCGCCCGCGCGATGGAGGCGCGCTGCTGCATGCCGCCGCTGAGCTGGCGCGGCAGCTTGTGCTCGAAGCCTTCGAGCCGGACCATCTGCAGCAGCTGCATCGCCCGCTCGCGCGCCTGCTTTGCGGGAATGCCCAGCACCTCGGCGGGCAGCATCACGTTCTCGAGGATGGTTCGCCACGGCAGCAGGATCGAACTCTGGAACACCACGCCCACGTCGCGCCGCGTGCCGTGGATCGGCTGGCCGTCGAGCAGCACGCGGCCGATGCCGTAGTCGAGCAGGCCCGCGAGGATGCGCAGCAGCGTGCTCTTGCCGCAGCCGCTGGGCCCGACGATGGTCACGAAGCTGCCCTGCTCGATGCTGCAGTCGATGTCTTTCAGCGCGAGCACGCCTTCGCCGCCGTCGCCGAAGTGCTTGGACAGCCCTTCGATGCGGATGTAGTCGGCGCGGCCGCGCGCGCGGTCGTGGTTCGGGCTCATGGCCTGGCTCCTTCGGGTTTCAGTTCTTGAGGAAGCGCACGATGTGCTGCGCCAGCATCTGCGGCGCCTGCATCGCGGTGACGTGGCCGATACCAGGCAGCAGCACCGCATCGGCGCCGCGGATGCGGCCGGCCATCGAGAGCGTCACGCTCGCGGGCACCACGCGGTCGAGCTCGCCGGCCAGCACCAGCGTGGGCGCGACGATGTCGGCCACGCCCCTCTCGATGGCGGTCAGCGCGGTCGCCATCCGCCGAGCGGAACGCGCCGAGCCGGGCCGCGCGCTCGCGAAGATGCGCCGCAGTTCGGGCCGCTGCTGCAGGAAGACTTCGGGAAAGAACCATGTCGCCAGTTCTTCCGCGGTGGCCGGCAGCCCGCTGCGCAGCTCGGCCAGGCGCTTCGCATCGGGGCACAGTTCTTCGTAGGGCCTCGGCAGCGGCCAGGTGCTGCCGAGCACGAGGTGGTCTACCGAGCGCGGATGAAGCAGCGCCAGTGCCTGCGCGACGCGCCCGCCGAAGGACGAGCCGAACACGTGCGCGCGCTTGAAGCCCAGCGCCTTGATGAGCCGCTGTGCGTCGTCGGCAAGATCGGCCAGGGTCGAAGGGCGCTGCGGCCCCTCGGTCTCGCCGCAGTCGCGCTGGTCGTAGGCGATCACGGTGAAGTGCTTCGACAGATGCGGCACCAGCGCCGAGAACATCTGGCGCGAAGCTTCGGCGCCATGCATGAGCAGCAGCGGCGGGCCTTCGCCCTCGCGCTCGAAGGCGACGCGCAGTTCGCCGGCCTGCACGAAGCCGGTCATGCCGCGCCCCCTTCCTCGCCTTGGCGTTCTTCCTGGTCCATCCAGAAAGTCATCTCGATCTTCAGGCCGCGCGGATCGTGCAGAAAGAGCTGGTGGATCGCCCAGCCCGGGATCGGCGCCTCGGCGAACGCGACGCCCTGTGCATGAAGGTGCGCGCGCATCTCGGCAAGCCCATGGGAGCGGAACGAGATGTGGTCGACGTGGCCGGTGACGGGCTCGACAGGCTCGTCGGGCGTCGAGAGATGCGCGTAGAGGTGCACGATCGGCTGGCCGTCCGCATACAGCCAGGCGCCGGGCGCGGGGATCTCCGGCCGCGCGCCGACGGTGAGGCGAATCACGCGGGTGTAGAAGTCCAGCAGCGGCGGCAGCTCGTGCGGCGCGCAGCGGATCGTGAAGTGGTGCAGGGCGGTCACAGGCATGGCGTTTCCTCGAAGCTGTAGGCCAGTCGGGGCGCGACGGGCACCCAGCGCGCGGCGGCGAGCGCCAGCATGCGGATGCCCAGCACCTCCTGCGGCAGCCAGTGCTCGCGCGTGCCGAAGACGTTGAAGGTGGCGAAGCAGGTCCGCCCCTGCATCAGCGGCACGTTGACCACGCTGCGCAGGCGGTATTCGCGCATCTGCTCGAAGTCGTCGAAGTTGCTCGCGAGCACGTGCTCGCCCTCGCCGACGAACACGCGGCCGCGCACGAAGAGGCATTCGCTCCACGGCGTGAGCGTCTTGCGCTTCGCGCCGTTCACCGGAAAGCTCGACGCCTCCGACGAATAGAAGCGGCGCAGCAGGACCTGGCCCGCCGCGTCGCCATCGGTCGTCACGTTCTGCTGGATGCTGAAGATGCTGCCGGGCGCGACCTGCAGCCGGCGCTGGTCGATCAGCCGCATCGCCTCGCCGGCGTCCTGCGCCTCGGCCAGCGAGTCCAGGAAGGCGGCCGTGATGGCGGTGCCGGCAGCGACGGCGGAGGTTGTTTTCAGTGCAGTGGTCGGGTCCATGGGAAAAGTCTAGGACCCTCGATTCACCAAAGTGAAATAATTTCTGATAGCTCGATAACCGTGGAGTTATGGCCTTGCCCACCGCCCGCGACCCCGCCGCCGAACTGCAGCGCGCGCTGCTCTCCCGCCTCAAGCTGCGCCAGCTTTCGCTGCTGCAGGCCATCGACCGGCACCGCACGCTCGGCCGCGTCGCCGCCGAGATGCAGCTGAGCCAGCCGGCGATCACCAAGGCGCTGCACGAGGTGGAAGACATCTTCGGCAGCACGCTTTTCGAGCGGACCAGCAGAGGGCTGGTGCCCACGGCCGCGGGCGAGGCGGTGCTGCGCTACGCGCGGCGCTGGCTCGCCGAACTCGAGGCGACCGCGCGCGTGCTCACCTCGCTCGAGGCGGGGCGCGCCGGCCGCCTTCGGCTGGGCTTCACGCAGCAGGTGCCCCAGCAGTTGATGTCGGCCGCGCTCACGCACCTGCTCGACCGCACGCCGCGCATTTCGGTGATGGCGCGCGAAGGCACCACCGACGAGCTGGTCGCGAGCCTCATCGCGCGCGAGCTCGACTGCGCCATCGGCCGCTCCTACGACGGCGACGCGACCGGGCTGGTGCAGGAGGCGATCCACGAGCAGGAGCCCTGCCTCGTGGTCGGTGCGAAGAACGTGCGGCGTCTCTCGCGCGGCCCGCTGGACTGGGCCCGGCTCGCGCAGCTCGACTGGATCCTGCCGCCGCCGAACACGCCGATGCGCAGGACCTACAACGCGATCTTCGTCGGCGCGGGCGTGCAGCCGCCGCTGCCGATCCTGGAGACCACCTCGATCCGCAGCATCGAGACGGCGCTGCGCCAGGAGCCCAACGCGATCACCATCTTCGCGCGCGACGTGGTCGCCGGAATGGAAGGCGCGGGTCACCTGGCGGCGCTGCCCCACCGGCTGAGCTGGAACCTGCCGCCGGTGAGCTTCTTCACGCTGAAGGAACTGGAAGCGCACCCGACCGTGCAATCGCTGCGCGCCGCGGTGATCGAGACCGCGCGGCGCATGAAGCGCGCGGCGGGCTGAGCGCCGGACACCGTCGCCGTTGAACACGGCGACTCGGCTTCGCCTGTCTCGCCTTTCTTCTCTACTTTCTTTCTTATTTAAAGATAGTAGTAGTAGATAAGGGTAAACCCTGTCTGTGGAAAGTACCGCTTTTTCCTTGCGCGACAAGGACTTGCAGTCCCCGTACCGCTGTGAGCGCACGTGCTTCGGTGCTGCATCGGAAAAGGGAACAACATCCGGCAAGCGGCTGCGACTGTGGATAACGCATGACTTGTGCCGGGACTGTCCCCAGGTTTTCTGTCGGCGGCGCCCATCGCCCGGATCGCGCAGGCTGCGCGAACGAGGAGCCGGAAAACAAAAAAGCCGGACACATGGGAATGTGTCCGGCTTGGTGTCTGGTCCCGCCGCCAGGAATCGAACCTGGATCTCAGCCTTCGGAGGGCCGAATTCTATCCGTTGAAATACAGCGAGGAATCGGGTCCGGTTTGCACCGGAGTCCGACATTATCGCCTATCAGGCGGCGGCTGCTTCCGCCTCGGCCGCGACGGGGGCAGCCGGCTGCGGCCGGGCGAACCCGAGACCCGCCAGATAGACCCTGAAGGTGCGCCTTCCGGTGGGTACGAGGTCGAAGGCCTCGGGGTCGAGCAGCCAGTTCTGGATGAGGCCGCTGATCAGCGCATGCAGCCCCTGCGCCGCCACGTGGCCCGGCACCGGCAGCTTGATGCGGCCGCGCCGCGCGGCCAGGCGCAGCGCCTTCTCGAAATCGGTCACGCAGGCGTTGCGCGCGTCCAGGTGGCGCTGCTGCACCGAGGCCATGTCGTGCGTGTACTCGACCTTGTGGGTGGCGACGTCGAACACGCGGCGCACCTGCGGGTCGGTGGTCATGAGGGTGAGCGCGTGGACCATGCCCTCCTCGATTTCGGCCAGCGGATCGTCGACGCCAGGCGCGGCGGCCGCCCTCGGCGCGGCCTCCAGCGGCAGGATGACGCGCTCCATCATCGCGTTGAAGAGGTCGGCCTTGTCCTTGAAGTGCCAGTAGATCGCGCCGCGCGTCGCGCCGGCCTGCTGCGCGATCTGCTGCAGCGTGGTCTGCGAAACACCTTGCGCCTGAAACAGCAGCTCCGCGGCATCGAGCAACCGATGCCGCGTGGCCAATGCTTCTTCCTTCGTACGACGTGCCACCAAGTCTCCTGATTTGTAAAGACAACGCCCTCTATGTATCGTGGGGCCATTGCTCGGCCTGTCACTATACATCCATGAATGTATGTAAACTAGCCGGCTTCCCCGATGGCCTCCCTGGCTGTACAGGTTTCCGGTTCACGCCGCGAACGCGCCATCTCCCGTCTTCGCTTCAAAGGAATCGCATGCCCCTCCTGCATGTTTCGCGCCCATCGTCCTTTTCGCCGCGCCTCGCGACCGTGGCGGCCGTCGTCCTGCTGGTCCTTGCGGGCTGTGGCAAGAGCGATGCGCCCGCAGGCGCGGGCGCCGGAGGCGGCGGCGGTCATCCGGCTCCCGAAGTCGGCGTGATCGTTGCCACGCCGACCGACGTCGGCCTCGTCACCGAACTGCCCGGCCGCCTCGAGGCCTCCCGCGTCGCCCAGGTCCGCGCCCGCGCATCGGGCATCCTGCTGAAGCGCGAATTCCGCGAAGGCAGCGACGTGAAGGCCGGCCAGCTGCTGTTCCGCATCGACCCGGCACCGCTGGTGGCCGCGACCCAGAACGCGCAGGCCACGCTGGCGCGCGCCGAAGCCAACGCGGTGCAGGCCAGGGCCCTGGCCGAGCGCTACAAGCCGCTGGTCGAGGCCAATGCCGTGAGCAAGCAGGAATACGCGACCGCCGTGGCCTCCGCCAAGCAGGCCGAGGCCGACGTGGCATCGGGCCGCGCGGCGCTGCAGACCGCCAAGATCAACCAGAGCTATGCCGACGTGACCTCGCCCATCGCGGGCCGCATCGGCCGCGCCCTCGTGACCGAAGGCGCGCTGGTGGGCCAGGGCGACGCCACCGAGCTCGCCGTGGTGCAGCAGATCAATCCGCTGTACGTGAACTTCACGCAGTCGGCCTCCGACGCGATGAAGCTGCGCCGCGCCGTGGCCGCCGGCCAGTACAAGCGCGCGAGCGGCGAGGAAGCTGCGACCATCCGCGTGGTGCTCGAAGACGGCACCGACTACCCGCTCGAAGGCAAGCTGCTCTTCTCCGACCTCACGGTCGACTCCACCACCGGCCAGGTCACGCTGCGCGCCGAAGTGCCCAATCCCAAGGGCGAGCTGCTGCCCGGCCTGTACGTTCGCGTGAAGCTCGAGCAGGCCCAGGCCACCAACGCGATCACGGTGCCGCAGCAGGCCGTCACGCGCACGCAGCAGGGCGACACGGTGTCGGTGGTCGACAAGGACGGCAAGATCAGCAAGCGCACCGTCAAGATCAGCGCCGCCAAGGACAACCAGTGGGTGGTGCTCGACGGCCTGAAGGCCGGCGAACAGGTGATGGTCGACGGCTTCCAGAAGCTGCAGATGATGCCGCCGGGCACGCCCGTGAAGGCCGTCCCGTGGACCAAGCCGAACCCCAACGGCGGCGCAGCCAAGCCCGCCGCCGAGGCAGCCGCGCCCGCGGCAGCCGCCTCCGCCGAGAAGGCTCCGGCCGACAAGGCCCCGGCCGAGAAGAAGTAATCAGGAGCGCGCCCGCAAATGGCCAAATTCTTTATCGACCGACCGATCTTCGCCTGGGTGATCGCACTGTTCATCCTGGTGGTGGGCGGCGTGTCAATCACCCAGCTGCCGATCTCGCAGTACCCGCCGGTGGCGCCGCCCGCCATCGTGATCAACGTCGCCTACCCCGGCGCCTCGGCGCAGACGCTCGAGGACAGCGTGCTGTCCGTCATCGAGCGCGAGATGAACGGCTCGCCGGGCCTGATCTACATGGAATCGGTGGCCCAGGCCGACGGCACCGGCTCCATCACGATCAGCTTCGAGCCCGGCACCAACGACGACCTCGCGCAGGTGGACGTGCAGAACCGGCTGTCGCGCGCGACGCCGCGCCTGCCCTCCGCCGTGACGCAGCAGGGCGTGCGCGTGGACAAGTCGCGCAACAACTTCCTGATGTTCGTGATGCTGTCCTCGGACAACCCGAACTTCGACCCGGTTGCGCTCGGCGACTATGCCGCGCGCAACGTTGTGCCCGAGCTGCAGCGCGTGGTCGGCGTGGGCCAGGCGCAGCTCTTCGGCTCCGAGAACGCGATGCGCGTGTGGATCGACCCGGCCAAGCTGCAGGGCTTCAACTTGTCGGCCACCGACGTCAACAACGCCATCCGCGCGCAGAACGCGCAGGTGTCCTCGGGCACGCTGGGCGACCTGCCCAACATTCCCGGCCAGGCCATCGCGGCCACGGTGACGGTGAACGGGCAGCTGGTCAACGTCGAGCAGTTCAAGAACATCGTGCTGCGCGCCAACACCGACGGTTCGACCGTGCGGCTGAAGGACGTGGCGCGCGTGGAACTCGGCGGCCAGTCGTACGCCACCTCGGCGCGCCTGAACGGCGTGCCCGCGGTCGGCGTCGGCGTGCAGCCCACGCCCAACGGCAACGCGCTGCAGTCGGCCAAGGCGATCCGCGCCAAGATGGCCGAGCTCGAGCGCTACTTCCCGCAGGGCGTGAAGTGGGCCATTCCGTACGACAGCTCGCGCTTCGTGCAGATCTCGATCAGCGAAGTGGTCAAGACTCTGCTGGAAGCCGTGGCGCTGGTGTTCCTCGTGATGTTCCTCTTCCTGCAGAACTGGCGCTACACGATCATCCCGACCATCGTGGTGCCGGTGGCGCTGCTGGGTACCTTCGCCTCGCTGCTGGCGCTGGGCTTCTCGATCAACGTGCTGACCATGTTCGGCATGGTGCTGGTGATCGGCATCGTGGTGGACGACGCCATCGTGGTGGTGGAGAACGTCGAGCGCATCATGAGCGAAGAGGGGCTCTCTCCACTTGAGGCCACGCGCAAGGCGATGCGCCAGATCTCGGGCGCCATCATCGGCGTGACCGTGGTGCTGGTCTCGGTGTTCGTGCCGCTGGCCTTCTTCGCGGGCTCCACCGGCAACATCTACCGCCAGTTCTCGGCGGTGATGGTGGCCTCGATCGCCTTCTCGGCCTTCATGGCGCTGTCGCTCACGCCGGCGCTGTGCGCCACGCTGCTCAAGCCGGTGGAAGCGGGCCATCACCATGAGAAGACCGGCTTCTTCGGCTGGTTCAACCGCGGCTTCGCCCGCACCGCCAAGGGCTACGAAGGCTTCGTCGCGCGCATCCTGCGCCGCGCCGCACGCTACCTCGTGATCTACGTGGCGATCATCGCCGCGGTGGTGTTCACCTACACCCGCCTGCCGAGCTCGTTCCTGCCTCAGGAAGACCAGGGCAACATCATCGTGAACGTGCAGCTGCCGCCGGGTGCGACGCAGGAGCGTGCGCTGTCGGTCATGCAGCAGGTCGAGGGCTTCATCCTGAAGCAGCCCGAGGTGCAGAGCATGGTGGGCGTGATGGGCTTCAGCTTCTCGGGCCAGGGCCAGAACGCGGGCCTCGCCTTCGTGACGCTGAAGGACTGGGAAGAGCGCAAGGACCCGGCCCACTCGGCCAGCGCGCTCGCCGGCCGTGCCTTCGGTGCGCTCTCGGGCATCCGCGACGCCTTCATCTACCCGCTGAGCCCGCCGCCCATTCCCGAACTGGGCAACGCCAGCGGCTTCAGCTTCCGCCTGCAGGACCGTGCCGGCGCCGGCCACGACGCGCTGATCGCCGCACGCAACCAGCTGCTGGGCATGGCCTCGCAGAGCAAGGTGCTGGCGCAGGTCCGTCCCGACGGCCTGGAAGACGCGCCGCAGCTGCAGATCGACATCGACCGCGACAAGGCCAACGCGCTGGGCGTGAGCTTCGACGCGATCAACGCGACGCTGTCGACCGCGCTGGGTTCGAGCTACATCAACGACTTCCCGAACCGCGGCCGCCTGCAGCGCGTGGTGGTGCAGGCCGACGCTCCGGCGCGGATGCAGCCCGACGACCTGCTCAAGCTGAACGCCAGCAACACGCAGGGCCAGCCGGTGCCGCTGTCGGCCTTCGCGACCACCAAGTGGGTCACGGGCGCCACGCAGACGGTGCGCTACAACGGCTATCCGGCCATCCGCATCAGCGGCGACGCGGCACCGGGCTACAGCACCGGCGCGGCGATGGCCGAGATGGAGAAGCTCGCATCGCAGCTGCCCGCCGGCTTCGGCTACGAATGGACCGGCCAGTCGCGCGAGGAAAAGCTCGCCGGCTCGCAGGCCATCATCCTGTACGGCTTCGCGATCCTGGCGGTGTTCCTCTGCCTGGCCGCGCTGTACGAGAGCTGGTCGATCCCGCTGTCGGTGATCCTGGTGGTGCCCCTGGGCGTGCTGGGCGTGCTGCTGGCGACGATGCTGCGTGCGTATTCGAACGACGTGTACTTCCAGGTGGGCCTGATCACGATCATCGGCCTGTCGGCGAAGAACGCGATCCTGATCATCGAGTTCGCGAAGGACCTGCAGGCGCAGGGCAAGGGCGTCATCGAGTCGGCCCTGGCCGCCGCCCACCTGCGCTTCCGCCCGATCATCATGACCTCGCTGGCCTTCGGCCTGGGCGTGGTGCCGCTGGCGATCGCCTCGGGCGCCGGCTCCGCCAGCCAGCGTGCCATCGGCACCGGCGTGCTCGGCGGCATGCTGACGGGCACCGCGCTCGCCGTGATGTTCGTGCCGGTGTTCTTCGTGGTGGTTCGCAGCCTGTTCAAGGGCAGCAAGCGCCAGCAAGAAGCCGACAAGCGGCATGCCGAAGCCGCCGGCATCTCCGCCGAGGAAACAAAACATGATTAAGAAATTCATTCCCACCGCATTGGCCGCGGCGATGCTGCTGGCCGGCTGCTCGCTGATCCCGACCTACGAGCGCCCTGCGGCGCCGGTGCCGACCACCTACCCGGGCGACCCATCGCAGCCGCCGGGCCAGGCCGCGGCCAACCTGCCGTGGCAGGACTTCTTCACCGACCCGCGCCTGGCGGGCCTGATCCGCACGGCGCTCGCGAACAACCGCGACCTGCGCGTGTCGGTGCTCAACATCGAGCAGGCGCGCGCGCAGTTCCAGATCGAGCGCTCGAACCTGTTCCCCGCGCTCGGCCTGACGGGCACGGGCTCGCGCTCGAGCCCCAACGCCTACCAAGCGATCGACCCGAGCCAGGGCAGCGTCGCCTCGCAATACAGCGTCAACTTCGGCTTCACCTCGTGGGAGATCGACTTCTTCGGCCGCATCCGCGCACTGAAGGACCAGGCGCTGGCGCAGTACCTCGCCACGGACGAGACCCGCAAGGCGGTGCAGATCAGCCTGATCGCGTCGGTCGCCAACGGCTGGCTCACGCTGCTGGCCGACGACGAGCTGCTGGAGATCACGCGGCAGACGATGGTCACGCGCGAGGAATCGGTACGCCTCACGAAGATGCGCTTCGACAACGGCGTGTCCTCCGAGCTCGACTTCCAGGCCGCGAACTCGCTGCTGGAAACGGCGCGCGCCTCCTATGCGCAGCAGCAGCGCACCCGCTCGCAGGACGAGAACGCCCTCGCCCTGCTGCTGGGCGCGCCGGTGCCTGCAGATGCACTGGCGGGTGGCGCCAGGGGCCTCGACGGCATCAAGCCGATGCCCGACGTGCCGGCCGGCCTGCCCTCCGACCTGCTGGCCGAGCGGCCCGACATCCGCTCGGCGGAGCAGCAGCTGATCGCGGCCAATGCCAACATCGGCGCGGCGCGCGCGAACTTCTTCCCGCGCGTGTCGCTGACCAGCTCGATCGGCACTGCGAGCAGCGAGTTCTCGGGCCTGTTCGACCGCGGCTCCAAGGCATGGTCCTTCGCGCCCACGGTGACGCTGCCGATCTTCGACGCAGGCCGCAACATCGCGACGCTCGACTCGGCCAAGGCCGGGCGCGAGATCGCGGTGGCGCAGTACGAGAAGTCGATCCAGACGGCATTCCGCGAAGTGGCCGACGCGCTCGCGGGCCGCGCCACGCTCGGCGAGCAGGTTCGCGCGCAGCGTGCGCAGGCCGATGCGGAGGCGGTGCGCTTCAAGCTCTCCGACCTGCGCTATCGCAACGGCATCGCCAGCGCGCTCGACCTGCTCGACGCGCAGCGCTCGCTGTTCACCGCGCAGCAGTCGGCGGTGACGACGCGCCTGCTGCAGCTGCAGAACCAGGTCACGCTCTACAAGACGCTGGGCGGCGGCTGGGCCACGCGCGAAGGCGACGGCGGCAAGGGCTGAGCCTCGAGGGCGTCTCGAAGCCCCGGCAGGGGCCGAGACGCCAAGGCGTCCCATAAGGGAGGTCCCTTGCCCCTGTCGGCGGGGGCTCTCTCTATAATCGCCGGTTGGTTAGGAAAAGCCCCCCGACGAGCCCCCGATAATTGAGGACGCGAATGAGCGCAGACCCGCATTACCAGGCCACAGAAGAAGCCCACACCGGGCCGATCAAGAACCCGAAGCAACTGCTGCTCGCGGTATTTTTTTCCTTCATTGCCCCGATCCTGATCATCATGGGTCTTGTCTCCTACGTGGCCTCGGGCAACAAGCCCGCAGGTACCGCGCAAGGCGACAACATGGCGCTCTACGGCGTGACCAAGGAAGCGCGCGACCGCGAAGTGGCCGAGCGCCTCAAGAAGGTCGGCACCATCGAGATCCGTGACGCCAACCGTCCGCTGGCCACCGGCGAGGCCGTGTTCAAGGCCCAGTGCGTCGCCTGCCACGGCGCTCCCGGCATTCCCGGCGCGCCGCACCTGAACGACGCCGCAGCCTGGGGCCCGCGCATCGGCCAGGGCTACCCGACGCTCCTCGAACATGCACTGAAGGGCAAGGGCGCCATGCCTCCGCAGGGCGGCGGCGACTTCGAAGACCTCGAAGTGGGCCGTGCCGTGGTCTACATGGCCAATGCCGGCGGCGCCAAGTTCCCCGTGCCCGATCGCCCCGCTGCTGCGGCCGGGGCGCCGGCCGAAGGTGCTTCCGGCGCAGCGCCTGCCGAAGGCGCTGCGGGTGCGGCTCCTGCTGCAGCTGCTGCGGCGAGCGCTCCAGCCAAGTAAGCGTTTTCCCTGATCTCCTCATGAAAGAACAAAGCCGGCCCAGCGCCGGCTTTGTTCTTTCTGCATTCGGCCTCAGGCGTGCGAAGCGGCTTCGTGGCGCTCGGCCGGGCTCAGCACGTGGCCGAAGCGCAGGGGCAGTTCGCTTGCCTGCACCGGCTCGGGCGTCCAGATGCCGCGCTCGATGGCCTCTGCGGCGATGCCCACGTCCTGCGTGTGCACGAGCCCGAGCCCCATCGGCGATGCCAGATAGAGCCTGCCGTCCTCGTCGAGCAGGCAGCCCGACACCTTGGCTGCCGTGCCCGTGTGGGCTGTGACGCTGAAGCCGCCGCCATCCGCCTCCTCGGCAACGCGCCACACGAGGGGCGCGGCCTCCAGCTCCACGTACACGCGCTGCGGGCCGTTCTGGAAGAACCACTGGCCCTCGTCGTCGTGCTCGTAGTTGCGGTGGATGAATTCGATCAGCTTGTCGTGCCGCAGCATCGAGCCCTTGGCGGTACGGAACGGGCCCTGGGCCTGGGTGCGGTCGTCGCGCATGTACCAGTTGCCGCGCGCGTCGAGGCCGAGCCAGCCGTAGCAGTGCGGCACGTTGGGCCACTTGGCCAATGCTTGCTTGACGATGTCATCCATGGCGTCATTCTCTTCCTGGCGGCAAGCCCCCACCGTCAGCGGAAGCGCCGCCGTGCAGCTGCAGCCAGCCGCCGACCTGTTCCGGCATGCCCCGCACATGACCCGGCGGCAGCCCCATCGGAAAGCCGACGTGCCCGCCGTGTTCGGGCTGCCACAGCGTGACGTACGAGCCGACCTCGCCGGGCTTCGGCAGGCTGCAGGCCGGAATGAAGGGGTCGTTGCGCGCGTTCACCACGAGGGCCGGCACCCGGATCGAGGCAAGGTGCGGCTTCGCCGAGCCCCGCGCCCAGTAGTCGTCGGCATCGCGAAAGCCGTGCAGCGGCGCGGTGAAGACGTTGTCGAACTCGTAGAGATTGCGTGTCGACACCAGCCGCTCGCGGTCGAACAGGCCCGGAAACTGCGCCAGCTTGGCCAGCGCCTTGGGCTTCATGGTCGAGAGAAACATGCGCGTGTAGACCAGCCTGTTGAAGCCCTTGCCGATGGCCTCGCCGCCCGCGGCGAGGTCGAGCGGCGCGCAGACCGAGGCGACGGCACTCACCACGCCGGAGGCGGTCTCGCCGGCTTCGCAAGCCCATCGCATCAGCGCATTGCCGCCCAGCGACACGCCCGCCGCCAGCACCGGCCCGCCGCCCTTGCTCGCGTGCTGCTCGCGCATGCGCGCGAGAATCCAGCCGATCTCCTCGAAGTCGCCCGAGTGGTAGGCGCGCGGCGCGAGGTTCATCTCGCCGCTGCAGCCGCGGAAATGGGGCACCGCGAAGGCCATGCCGCGCGAGGCCGCGAAAGCGGCGAAGGCCTCTGCGTAGTGGCTTCGCGAGGAGCCTTCGAGCCCGTGGAACAGCACCAGCAGCGGCCTCGCGCCGGGCATCGGGGCGTCGACGAAATCGACGTCGATGAAGTCGGTGCCGTCGGGGGTCGACCAGCGCTCTCGGCGGTAGACCGGCGCCGGCCCATCGAAGCGGCGGGCGTAGAGCGCGGGCCAGATGGTCTGCAGGTTGCCGCCGGGCAGCCAGCGCGGCGCGGCGTAGCCCATCGCCTCGAGGGAAGAAGTTCCGGCCGCGGCGGCCGGGGAGAAGGAAGCGACCGGGGAGAGCATCGATCGATCGTCAATCAATGCAGGACCTGGGGCGGATCGTTCGCGTCGTCCGGCTCGCGCGCGGTGCCGGGGCTCGCATGGTGCGCCACCATGCGCCAGCCCTGCGCGGTCTTGTGATAGACGTTGGTGGCCAGCACGAAGGCATGGCGCGGGCCCTCGGCGGTGAGCACCTCGATGCGCTCCAGCACGTTGTGCACGGCGCTCGCGAGGGACTCGATCTTGCGCACCCGAGCGGGCATCGCATGGATCGCGCCGTTGCCGAACATCTGCTCGAAGGCCGCGCGGATCGCCACGGCCCCCACCAGCCTCGGGCCGCCGGGGTGCACGCAGAACACCTCGTCCTCGTCGGCCCAGCAGGCCATCAGCGCATCGATGTCGCCGCGCTGCAGCGCTTCGTAGAAAGCCGCCTCGACGTCGTCGGCGGTGCCGCCGATGGCCGCTGCGGCACGGAGTGGGGTCTTGGGCATGGCGTGATTTTGCCCCGCCCTCCGTGACGCGGGCACTGCACCGCTTTGGTCCTTGCCGCACCGGCTGGCCGCACTTCGGGCGGATCGCATGCTCCGTTTTGGACCAAATGGTCAAACCCAGAACGCCTGTTCTTCGCAAGTCTTTGATTTGAAAGGATTTATCCAACTGGCACGCCGCATGCATGGAGCCTCCCGAACCCGCAACAGGAGCCCTTCCAATGAACGTCGGCATCTTCATTCCCATCGGCAACAACGGCTGGCTGCTTTCCGAGAACGCACCGCAGTACAAGCCCAGCTTCGAGCTCAACAAGGAGATCACGCTGAAGGCGGAGCGCTACGGCGTCGACTTCGCGCTGTCCATGATCAAGCTGCGCGGCTTCGGCGGCAAGACGGAGTTCTGGGACCACAACCTGGAGTCCTTCACGCTCATGGCCGGCCTCGCCGCGGTCACCAGCAGGATCAAGCTCTTCGCCACTGCCGCCTCGCTGGTGATGCCCCCGGCCATCGTGGCGCGCATGGCCTCCACCATCGACTCGATCTCCAACGGCCGCTTCGGCCTGAACCTCGTCACCGGCTGGCAGCGGCCCGAGTACTCGCAGATGGGCATGTGGCCCGGCGACCAGTTCTTCGGCACGCGCTACCAATACCTGTCCGAATACATCCAGGTGCTGCGCGACCTCTGGGGCAAGGGCTCGTCCGACTTCAAGGGCGACCACTTCAAGATGGACGACTGCCGCCTCAGCCCCCGCCCGCAGGCCGACATGAAGGTGATCTGCGCCGGCCAGAGCGACGCAGGCATGGAGTTCTCGGCCAGGTACGCCGACTACAACTTCTGCTTCGGCAAGGGTGTGAACACGCCCAAGGCCTTCGCGCCCGCGGCCGACAAGCTCATCGAGGCCACCGCGAAGACCGGCCGCAAGGTCACCACCTACGTGCTGATGATGGTGATCGCCGACGAGACCGACGAAGCCGCGCGCGCCAAGTGGGAGCACTACAAGGCCGGCGCCGACCACGAGGCCATCGCGTGGCTGGGCCAGCAGGGCGCGGCCGACACCAAGTCGGGCGCCGACACCAACGTGCGCCAGATGGCCGACCCGACCTCCGCCGTGAACATCAACATGGGCACGCTGGTCGGCTCCTACGCGAGCGTCGCGCGCATGCTCGACGAAGTGGCCGAGGTGCCCGGCACCGAAGGCGTGCTGCTGACCTTCGACGACTTCGTGCAGGGCGTCGAGGCCTTCGGCGAGCGCATCCAGCCGCTGATGAAGAGCCGCGCGCACGTGCACAGCCCCGTGCCCTCGCAGGTCGAACCCGAGCGCCTCGCGGCCTGAGCGGAAGGAGCGCCACGTGACCACTCCCGCACGCAACACCACCCTCACCTCGAACACGCCCGTCGGCGCGCCGCGCGCGCCCGGTGCACCCGCGCCGCTGATACTGCCCGCGCGGCCCGAACCGCTGGCGCTGCACGCGAGCGACTCGGCGCTGATCGTCGTCGACATGCAGAACGCCTACGCCTCCATCGGCGGTTACGTCGATTCGGCCGGTTTCGACATCTCCGGCGCGCAGGGCACCATCGCCGGCATCGTGCGCGCCATCGCGGCGGCGCGCGCGGCGGGCATGCTGGTCGTGTTCCTGCAGAACGGCTGGGATGCGAACTACGTGGAAGCCGGCGGCCCCGGTTCGCCCAACTGGCACAAGTCGAACGCGCTCAAGACCATGCGCGCCAGGCCCGAGCTGCAGGGCAAGTTCCTCGCCAAGGGCGGCTGGGACTACGAGCTGATCGAGGAGATGAAGCCACAGCCTGGCGACATCGTCGTGCCGAAGACGCGCTACAGCGGCTTCTTCAACAGCACCCTCGACAGCACCCTGCGCTCGCGCGGCATCCGCCACCTGGTGTTCACCGGCATCGCCACCAACGTGTGCGTCGAATCGACGCTGCGCGACGCCTTCCATCTCGAATACTTCGCCGTGATGCTGGAAGACGCCACGCACGAGCTCGGCGGACCCGCCATCCAGAAGGCATCGGTCTACAACGTGGAGACCTTCTTCGGCTGGGTGTCCACGACGGAGCACTTCTGCAGCACCTTCGCGCCCTCCCTCGGTACCCAGGCCGCCAAGGCCGAAGCGGCCGTCGCCTGATTTCCCCTTCCCTCCCTCTTCGACAAGGACCCTCCACCATGCCCAAGCAAGCCATCATTCCTCCCGGCACCGGCGTTCCCATCGCTCCCTTCGTCCCCGGCACGCTCGCCGACGGCGTGCTCTACGTGTCGGGCACGCTGCCCTTCGACAAGGACAACAACGTGGTGCACGTCGGCGACGCGAGCGCGCAGGCCAGGCACGTGCTGACCACCATCAAGGGCGTGGTCGAGGCCGCCGGCGGCACCATGGACGACGTGACCTTCAACCAGATCATGCTCAAGGACTGGGCCGACTACGCGAAGATCAACGCGGTGTACGCCGAGTTCTTCCCCGGCACCAAGCCCGCGCGCTACTGCATCCAGTGCGGCCTGGTGAAGCCCGACGCGCTGGTCGAGATCGCGTCGATCGCGCACGTGGGCAAGAAGGCCTGAGCTTCATGAGCGCGCTGCACTACGAGGTGCACGGGCCGTCCGATGCAGCGGCCACGGTGCTGCTGTCGTCGGGCCTCGGCGGCTCGGCCGGCTTCTGGCAGCCGCAGCTCGGCACGCTGACCGCCGCCGGCTACCGCGTCATCGCCTACGACCAGCGCGGCACCGGCCGCAGCCCCGCCGCGCTGCCCGAGGCCTACGCCATCGCGGACATGGCCCGCGACGTGATCGAGATACTCGACGCGACGAACACCGCGCGGTGCCATTTCGCCGGCCATGCGCTCGGCGGCCTCGTCGGACTGCAGCTTGCGCTCGACGCGCCTTCGCGCATCGCGAGCCTCGCGCTCGTCAACGCGTGGTCGAAGCCCAATCCACATTCGGCGCGCTGCTTCGATGCGCGGCTCGCGCTGCTCGGCGCATGCGGCCCGCGCGCGTACGTCGAGGCGCAGCCGATCTTTCTCTATCCCGCCGCCTGGGCCGCCGAGAACGCGCAGCGCGTGGCCGACGAAGTCGATCACGCCTTCGCGCACTTTCCGGGCGAAGCCAACATGCGGGCGCGCATCGCCGCGCTGCGCGCCTTCGACATCGACGCCCGCCTCGCCGACATCGTCGCGCCCGCATTGATCGCCGCGGCCAGGGACGACACGCTCGTGCCCTGGACCTGCTCGCAGCGCCTGGCCGATGGCCTGCGCGACGTCACGCTCGACTTCATGCCGCACGGCGGCCATGCCCACAGCGTGACAGAGGCCGACGCCTTCAACCGCAGCCTGCTCGACTTTCTCTCGCGGGTCAGCGCACCCGCCGTTCCAGCATGACCCTCAAGAACACCCTCGACGACGCCGCGCTGTCGCTGCTCTTCACCGGCGCGCGCACCCACAACGGCTGGACCGACGAGCCCGTCACCGACGCGCAGCTCGCGCAGATCTACGCGCTCGCGAGCCTCGGCCCCACATCGGCCAACTGCTCCCCCGCGCGCTTCGTCTTCGTGCGCACGCCCGAAGGCAAGGAGCGCCTCGCGCCGGCGCTCTCCAAGGGCAACCTCGAAAAGACCATGACCGCGCCCGTCACCGTCATCGCCGCGTGGGACCGCAAGTTCTACGACAGGCTGCCCACGCTGTTCCCGCACGCCGACGCGCGCAGCTGGTTCACCGGCAGCCCCGAGGCCGCGCACGAGACGGCCTTCCGCAACGCCAGCCTGCAGGCGGGCTACCTGCTGCTCGCGGCGCGCGCGGTCGGGCTCGATGCGGGCCCGATGTCGGGCTTCGACAAGGCGAAGGTCGACGCGGCCTTCTTCGAGGGCACCGACTGGACCGTCAACTTCCTCATCAACCTCGGCCATGGCGACACGTCGAAGCTGTTCGGCCGCCTGCCGCGGCTGGCCTTCGACGAGGCCTGCCTGCTGGCCTGAAGGAGTCACGCGAGATGCTGCACAACGCCATGGCCTCGAACCCTGCTTCATCGTCACCCAACCCAGCCCTGCTTCCGCAGGGCCTGCAGAAGGCCGACTACCGCAACGCGATGGCGCGGCTGGGCGCGGCGGTGAACATCATCACCACCGACGGCCCCGCAGGCCGCGCGGGCTTCACCGCATCGGCCGTGTGCAGCGTGACCGACGAGCCGCCGACGCTGCTGGTGTGCCTCAACCGTTCGGCCTCGGTGTACCCGGCGTTCAAGGCCAACGGCGTGCTGTGCGTCAATGTGCTGGCGGCCGGGCACCAGTCGCTGTCCACGCTCTTCGGCGGCAAGACGCCGATGGACGAGCGCTTCGCCGCAGCCCGCTGGAGCAGCAAGACCACCGGCTCGCCGGTGCTCGACGATGCGGCCGTGTCCTTCGACTGCCGCGTGGTGCACGCGACGAGCGCAGGCACGCACGATGTCCTGTTCTGCGAGGCCGTCTCGATCGCCATCGGCGGTGCGGCGCAGGGCCTCATCTACTTCGATCGCCGGTATCACGAGATCGCTGCGCCGCCGCAGCACTGATCCGTTTTATCCCCTCTCCCCTCGGGGAGAGGGTTAGGGTGAGGGGGCAAGGCGCTCGCAGGAGCAGCAGTGACTTTCAGGCCGCCGCCCGCACCCCAGCCCTCTCCCAAGGGGAGAGGAAGCAGGCCTCAGCGCGGCACGATGCCCTGCAGCACGATGCGCTGAACGTTCTCCACCGCACGCTCGAAGAAGGCTTCGTCTTCCAGCGTATGCCCCGACAGCGCCTGCACCTGCACGCCGAAGTCCGCGTAGTGCTGCGTCATTGCCCACAGCGCGAAGATCAGGTGGTGCGGATCGACCGGCGCCAGCTTGCCCGCATCGATCCATGCGCGGATCACTTCCGATTTCTTCTCCACCAGCGTGCGCAGTTCGCGATCGAGTTCGTCGCGCAGCAGCGGTGCGCCCTGGATCATCTCCAGGCAGAAGAGCCGCGACGCATCGGGCCGGTCGCGCGAGATCACCAGCTTGCGGCGGATGTAGCCGCCGATGGCCTCGACCGGGTCCTGCTCGGCGCTGAAGCCGCGCAGCGGTTCGAGCCACAGCGCGAGCAGGTCGCGCAGCACGTTGACGTAGAGCTCTTCCTTGTTCGCGAAGTAGTAGAGCAGGTTGCTCTTCGACACATCGGCGCGCGCGGCCACCTGGTCGATGGAGGTGCCATGCAGGCCGAAGCGCGAGAACAGCCCCAGCGCCGCGCCGAGGATCGCGCTGCGCTTGTCCTCGATCTGGCGCAGCCTGCGGTTCACCGCGGACGCGCTGCGCACCGCAGGCTTCGCGCGCTTGCGTGCGGGACTCTCCTTGCTGGCGCTCGCGGCCAGTGCTTTGGTCTTCGGCATCTTCCCTCGATCCTCCCTCGTTCGTTCGTTCGATCGGTCGGTCCTGCCTCGGCAGGCGGTACGGCGCACCACTGTAAGGCCGTGGTGCATCGCCTTGCGCCGCGACCGTCTTCGCGGCACGGCAATTCGCACCATGCTGACGCGACGGATGGGTTTTGTCCATTTGGTCCAACTGGCACAGACGTTGCATGGCGAAAGGCATGCCAAGCAAGAGGAACCTGCCATGACCCTGCTTTCCGTACCCATCATCGATCTCGCGCCCTACTTCGCCGGCACCGCCGAAGGCAAGGCGGAGGTAGCGAAGAAAGTCGACGAGGCCTGCCGCAGCATCGGCTTCCTCGTCATCACCAACCACGGCATCTCGCCCGAGCTGATCTCGCGCGTGTCGTCGCTCTCGCGCGAGTTCTTCGACATGCCGCTGGGCGAGAAGCGAAAGGTCGATCGTCCGCGCGAAGACGCTGTGCGCGGCTACAGCGCGGTGGGCGAGGAAGGCCTCTCCTACAGCCTGGAGGAAGCGGCACCGGGCGACCTGAAGGAGTCGTTCTCCATCGGCCCCTCGAACGTACCGGACGACTACTACCACCGCGGCCCCGCCGCGGGCCCGCACTTCGAGCCCAACAGCTGGCCGCCGCTCGAGGGCTTCAAGGAGGCCTACGAGCAGTACTTCGAGGCGATGAGCGATCTCTCGCGCTCGCTGATGCGCGTCTTCGCGCTCGGCCTCTCGCTGCCCGAGACCTTCTTCGACGACAAGATCGACAAGCACATCAGCATGTTCCGCGTGCTGAGCTACCCGCCCCAGCGCGAGCAGCCGCTGCCCGGCCAGCTGCGCGCGGGCGCGCACAGCGACTACGGCAGCCTCACCATCGTGCTGCCCGACGACAAGGGCCTGCAGGTGTTCAACAAGGCCGGCCAGTGGGTGGACGTGCCGCAGGTCGAGGGTGGCCTGGTGGTCAACATCGCCGACCTCATGATGCAGTGGACCAACGACCAGTGGGTGTCGACGCTGCACCGCGTGATCAACCCGCCCTTCGAGGTGGCGAGCACCAACCGCCGCCAGTCGCTGGTGTTCTTCCACCAGCCCAACTACGACGCGATGGTCGAGTGCCTGCCGAGCTGCCTCGCGCCGGGCGAGCAGCCGAAGTACGCGCCCATCTCATCGGGCGACCACCTCACCTCCAAGTTCGTCAAGCAGACGACCTTCGGCGGCACCAAGGTCGCGGCCTGAATCCTCGGAGGCGCCCGGATCACATGGCCCACCTGTCCTACGTCAACGTCTTCGCGAAGGACGTGGTCGCGCTCAGCGGCTTCTACCAGCGCGTGTTCGGCTTCAAGGAGATCGAGGCGATCCGCTCGCCCATCTTCCGCGGGCTGGACACCGGCAAGTCGAGCCTCGGCTTCAACGCGCTCGATGCCTACGAGCTGCTGCACCTGAGCGAGTTCTCCGACACGCGCGGCGTGAAGTTCCTGCTGAACATCGACGTCGACAGCCAGGCCGACGTCGACCGCATGGTGCCAGTCGCGCTCGAGGCCGGCGCCACGCTCGTGAAGGCGCCCTACGTCACCTACTACAACTGGTACCAGTCGGTGCTGCTCGATCCCGAGGGCAACGTGTTCCGCATCAATTTCATGATGTAGCGGCGCGCGGCCCTCGCCTCTCTTCTCTCGCTTCTGCTTTTCCCTCCCCCGTCTTCACGCTCCTCACGAAAGGTTGCTCCATGCCGCGCATTTCCTCCAACGGCCCGGCCCTCGGCCTGGCACTGACGCTCGCAGCCTGCGGCGCCTCGTTCTCGCTGCCGGCCGCCGCCGACGGCTTCACGCTGAAGGACAAGCCGAAGATCGCGATGCTCTACTTCGGCCCCAAGAACGACGGCGGCTGGACGCAGGCCTTCGACGAGGCCCGCGTGAAGATCGAGAAGGAGATCGGCCAGAAGATCCAGTTCGTGGAGAACGTGCCCGAGGACGCCTCGGCCATCAAGCCCGCGGCCGAGAAATTCATCCAGCGCGGCGCCAACATCGTGATCGGCACCGCCTTCGGCTACTCCGACAGCTTCAAGGACCTGGCCGCCAAGTACCCCGACGTGGCCTTCCTCAACGGCTCTGGCACCACCAACGGCAGCAACCTCGAGTCGTTCTACGGCCGCACCTACGAGAGCCAGTACCTCTGCGGCATGGCCGCCGGTGCCGCATCGAAGACCGGCAAGCTCGGCTTCGTCGCGGCCAACCCCTTCGGCGTGGTGAACTGGACCATCAACGCCTTCGCGCTCGGTGCGCAGAAGATGAACCCCAACGCCACCGTCAACGTGATCTACACCGGCGCGTGGAACGACCCGGTGAAGGAGCGCGCAGCCGCCGCCGCGCTCATCGACCAGGGTGCCGACGTGATCGGCCAGCACGTGGACAGCCCCACGCCGCAGATCGTCGCGCAGGAGCGCGGCGTGTACGGCACCGGGCACCACCGCGACCTGCGCCAGTTCGCGCCCAAGGCAACGCTGTGCTCCTCCGTGTGGGTGTGGGACCGCTTCCTGACGCCGGAGCTCAAGAAGATCATGGCCGGCGGCTGGAAGCCCGCGCAGTACGGCGCCTTCATCGAGATGAAGGACGGCGGCACCGACATCGCCGGCTTTGGCCCGGCCGTGCCCAAGGACAAGGCAGCCCTCATCACCGCCGAGCGCGACGCGATCATGAAGGGCAAGCAGATCTACGCCGGCCCGCTCGCCGACCGCGACGGCAAGGAGCGCGTGGCCAAGGGCGCCGTTCTTTCGGACGCCGACCTCTGGAAGATGGACTGGTTCGTCAAGGGCGTGGTCACGCAGAAGTAGGCCCGCAGACAAGGCAAGGCCGCACATGCCCAACGCGCTCGAACTCACCGGCATCCGAAAGTCCTTCGACGGCTTCGCGGCCCTGACCGACGCCCACTTCGCAGCGCGCTGGGGCGAGGTGCATGCGCTGCTCGGCGAGAACGGCGCAGGCAAGTCGTCGCTGATGAACATCGCGGCCGGGCTCTACGCGCCCGAAGCCGGGCAGCTGCTGGTGGACGACAACGCGGTGCGATTCGCCGGGCCGCGCGATGCGGCGAAGCACCGTATCGGCATGGTCCACCAGCATTTCAAGCTGGTGCGGCCCTTCACGGTGGCACAGAACATCCTGCTCACCGCGCCGCCGCCGGCGGAGTTCCAGAGCCATGGCGAGAGGCTGCGCGAGATCACGCGCGACATCCGCAACAAGGCCGCGGAGCTGGGCTTCGACATCGATCCGTCGAAGCGCGTCGATGCGCTGTCGGTCGCCGAGCAGCAGCGCGTGGAGATTCTCAAGGTGCTGCTGGCGGGCGCGCGCATCCTGATCCTCGACGAGCCCACGGCCGTGCTGACCGACCAGGAGGCCGCGCGCCTCCTGCAGACGGTGCAGGGCCTGGCGCGCAAGGGCTCGGCGGTGGTGCTGGTCACGCACAAGATGGCCGACGTGAAGACCTACGCCGACCGCGTGACGGTGATGCGCGGCGGCCGCACCGTAGCCACGCTGAAGCCGGAAGAAGCGTCGGTGGCCGAGCTGGTGAAGCTCACCGTGGGCGAATCGATCGCCGCGCAGGGCTTCCAGCCCTCGGCGGCGCCGCGCGGGCCGGTGCGCCTTTCGGTGCGCGGGCTGCGCACGCCGGCCTCGCCCGAGGGCCGCCGCGTGCTCGACGGCGTGGACCTCGAACTGCATGCCGGCGAGATCTACGGCCTCGCCGGCGTGGGCGGCAACGGACAGGGCGAGCTGGCGGGCGCGATCATGGGCCTGGACGGCGAACCCACCGAAGGAGAGATGCGGCTCGAAGGCCATGGCGACCTGAAGACCATGCCCGCCTCGGTGCGCCGGAGCATCGGCATCGCGGCCATTCCCGCCGACCGCTACGGGCTAGCGCTCGCGGGCGGCCTCTCGGTGGCCGAGAACTACGCCATCGGCCAGGTGCACACCGGCCGCTACGGACCCGTGTGGCGCCTGCGCCGCGGCCGCATCCAGAGCGACACGCAGGAAGCGGTGCGCGCCTTCGACGTGCAGGGCGTGCGCTCGGTCGCGCAGAAGGCGGCGCTGCTCTCGGGCGGCAACGCGCAGAAGCTGGTGCTGGCGCGCGAGTTCGGCAAGTCGCCCACGCTGGTGCTCGCGCACAGCCCGAGCCGCGGGCTCGACGTGCGCGCCAGCGCCGAGGTGCACGCCAGGCTGCGCGCCGCACGCGACAGCGGCGCGGCGGTGCTGCTCATCAGCGAAGACCTCGACGAGGTGCTGCAGCTCGCCGACCGCGTCGGCGTGATGACGCGCGGTCGTATCGCCGGCGAGTTCGCGCAGCCCGCGGACCGGCAGGCCATCGGACAGGCGATGGTGGACCATGGCTGACGCATCCCTCATGGCCGACATGGCAGCTCCCTCTTCCACATCCTCCACGCCTTCCAAGGCATCTGATGCCGTCGCGCAAGAAGCGCCGCGCGCGGTGCAGCCCGTGCAACCGCTGGCACGCCGCCGCTACGCGCTCGAGATCCGCCAGCACATGCCGTGGCGCTGGCAGGCGCTGATCCTTGCGGCCGCGCTGCTCGCGGGCTTCGCGATCTCGGCGGCGATCCTCATCGCGGCGGGCGTACCCGCCGACGAGCTCGCCAACGAGTTCGTGACCCAGACCTTCTTCGACGGCCAGAACTTCCGCGCCGTGCTCTTCCAGGCCGCGCCGATGATCCTCGTCGGCCTCGCGGGCTGCGTCGCCTTCCGTGCGCGTTTCTGGAACCTCGGGCTCGAAGGCCAGATGATCTGGGGCGCCATCGGCGCGACCACCATCTCGATGTGGCAGATCGGCCCCGAGAACCTGCGCCTGCCGCTCATGTTCGCCGCGGCCATCGGCTGCGGGCTGATGTGGGTGCTGGGGCCCGCGTGGCTCAAGCTCAAGCTCGGCGTGAACGAGATCATCTCCACGCTGATGCTCAACTACATGGCAGCCAACTTCCTGCTGCACCTGGTCTACGGCAGCTGGAAGGACCCGAAGGACAACTTCCCCTACTCGCCGCAGTTCCGCGCCTTCGAGCGGCTGCCCGAGCTGGGCGCGGGCATCGGCAGCTCGATCCTGCTGGCGGGCGTCGTCGCGCTGCTGGCGTGGTGGCTCGCGAGCGTGAGCCGCATGGGCCTGTACCTGCGCTTCGTCGACGCCAACCCGCGCATGGCGCACGCCAGCGGCGTGCCGGTGCGGCGCACCATCTACGGCGCGGTGCTGCTGTCGGGTGCGATGGCCGGGCTCGCGGGCTTCGCGGTGGCGGCGGGGCAGGAAGGCCGCCTCACGCAGGCCTTCTACCAGGGCTACGGCTTCTCGGGCATCCTCATCGCCTTCCTCGCGCGCAACAACCCGCTGGCGGCCACGGTGGTGGCGCTGCTGGTGGCGGCGCTCTTCGTCACCGGGCGCAGCCTGCAGGTGTTCTACCAGGTGCCGTTCTCGATGGTGCAGCTGATCCAGGCGGTGATCGTGGTGTGCGTGGCGTCGAGCGACTTCTTCATCCGCCACCGGCTGCGCCGCGTGGGCGGGGAGGCCGTGCAATGAGCGGCGGAATCGTCCTCAACTGGCTCGCGAGCACGCCGGACTTCGCGGTGCCCTATGCGCTCGCCGCGCTCGGTCTCATCATCTGCGAGCGCGCGGGTGTGCTCGCGCTCGGCGCCGAGGGACTGATGCTGGTCGGCGCGCTGGCCGGCATCGGCGCGCAGATCGTGATCGGCCAGCCGGCCGTGTCGCTGGTGCTCGCGATGCTGGCTGCCAGCGTGGTGTCGGTGCTGTTCGCGGTGATGGTGATCTGGCTGCGCGTGAACCAGGTGATCGCCGGGCTCGCGCTGGTGTTCTTCTGCCAGGGGCTCACCGCGCTGGTGGGCTCGATGGCCGAGTGGACCAACCATGCGACCGAAGGCATCGGCACGATGGGCCTGTGGCCGCTGTCGATGCTGCCCGGCGTGGGCCGGATCTTCGAGCAGAACGCGATGGTGTGGCTCACGCTGCCGATCTTCGGCGCGGTGGCGTGGTTCTTCGCGCGCAGCTCGGCCGGCCTGCGGCTGCGCGCGGTGGGCGAGAACCCGCAGGCGGCCGACGCGGCGGGCATCCGCGTGACGGCATGGCGCTTCGCGGCGGTGCTCGCGGGCTCGGCGCTGGTGGGGCTGGCGGGTGCCTACATCTCGGTGGTCAGCACCAAGCTGTGGATCGCCGGCATGACCGGCGGCCGCGGCTGGATCGCCGTGGGCCTCGTGATCTTCGCGCGCTGGTCGCCGTGGAAGGCGCTCGTCGGCGCGCTGCTCTTCGGCTGCATCGAGGCGCTGATTCCCCAGCTGGCCGCCGCCGGCGTGCAGCTGCCGCAGTACTTCGTGATGATGACGCCGTATGCGGTGACGCTCGGCGTGATGGTGTGGGTCGCGCTCTCGCGGCGCGGCGCCGATGAAGAGCCCGGCGCGCTGGGCCAACCCTACGTGAGAGAAGAGCGCCGATGAAGGCCTGGGTCTACAACGAAGAGCGCGAGCTCGACGCGGCGAAGTTCGCCGACTACCTCAATCCCGCCACCACCGCTGTCGTCTCCATCGACATGCACCGCGGCCACCTCGACGACAGCCCCGACTGCCCCTGCCCCGCGCCGCGTGCGCGCGACGTGGTGGCGCCCATCGACGGCTTCCACGACACGGTGCGCGCGCTGGGCGTGCGCATCGTGCACGTCAGGTCGGTGCTGCGGCCCGGCGGGGTGGACGACATCAACGGCATTCCGTCGGCATGGCGGCGCACCTTCCCGCTGCACGTGGGCGAGATCCCGAACGCCGACGCGCACGCCATCGAAGGCTCGAAGTGGACCGAGTGGGTCACGCGCGTGGAGCCCGGCGACATGCGCGTGGACGGCAAGCGCCGGCTCTCGGCCTTCTATCCGACCGACCTCGACTTCCTGCTGCGCAACCAGCGCATCGAGACCGTGGTGCTCGACGGCGGCTTCACCGACTGCTGCGTGCTCAACACCGCCTTCGACGCCAGCAACCGCAACTACCGCGTGATCGTGCTGCGCGACCTGGTGCGCGGCACCGACGCGCACCTGGAGGGCGCGGCGCTGGCGATGGTGTCGCTGCACCTGGGGCTGGTGATGGACTCGCGCGAGCTGCTCGACCAATGGGGCGGCGCGCCCCGCCATGGCTCTTCTCCTTCTCCATCCCTTTCCTGAGATCCGACGCCCGATGCCGAACTCCATTCCCCTCGTCGACCTCGGCGGCAACCTCGCCCCGAGCACCCCCGCGGCCAAGACCTCCGCCTTGCAGCTGCACGAAGCGCTGAGCACCATCGGCTTCGCCTACATCTCGGGCCACACCGTGCGGCGTGCCACGCGGGACGCGGCCTTCGCGGCTTCGCGCGAATTCCACGCCTCCACGCTCGAGCAGAAGCGCTCGCTCGCGATCAACGCCTTTCATCGTGGCTACATGGGCATGGCCACCTCGACCATCGTGACCTCGTCGGTGGCCAAGGTCACGCGGCCGAACATGAGCGAATCGCTGATGCTCATGCACGAGCTGCCGCCCGACGACCCGGGCCTGCTCGCCGGCCTGCCGATGCAGGGCCCGAACCAGTGGCCCGCGTGGCTGCCGGGCTTCAAGCCCGCGATGACCGCGTACGTGAGCGAAGTGGACGCGCTGGGCCGCTACATCGTGCGCCTGATCGCCATGAGCCTCGGCCTGGAGGCGCACGCGCTCGACCACCATTTCGAGCGCCCGACCACATTCCTGCGCGCGCTTCACTATCCGCCGCAGCCGCCCGTGGAGGACGACCAGATGGGCTCGGCGCCGCACACCGACTACGGAATCATCACGCTGCTCGCGCAGGACGATTCCGGCGGCCTGCAGGTGCGTCCGCGCGGCGGCGACTGGATCGAGGCGCCGCCGATTCCCGACACCTACGTGCTGAACGTCGGCGACATGCTGGCACGCTGGACCAACGACCGCTTCGTGTCCACGCCGCACCGGGTCATCAACCGCTCGGGAGGCGACCGCTACTCGCTGCCCTACTTCCTCGATCCCGGAATGGACGCGCTGATCGAGTGCCTGCCCACCTGCACCGACGCGCGGCATCCCCCGCGCTACGAGCCCGTCACCTACGGCGAATACCTGCTCGAGCGCCTCGACAAGAACTACGCCTACCGCAAGCAGGCCAACGCCTGAGCGGCCCCTTCTTCCATCTTCCCCAGGACCTCCACCATGAAAAACTTCTCCCGCCGTGACTGCCTGCAAGCCATGGCGGCTGCGGCCGGCATGTCCGCACTCGCGATGCCCGGCATGTCTCTCGCCGCGCAGAGTCTCGTCGTCAACACCTACGGCGGGCGCTGGGAGAAATTCTGGCGGTCCGACCTGATGCCGATGTTCACGAAGTCGGCCGGCGTGGACACCACGCTCGACGTGGGCCTGGGCAAGAACTTCGTCGCCAACCTGCGCGCGGCCGGCGTCGCGAAGCCGCCCTACAGCATCCTGATGGTCAACGAGAACATCGCGAGCCTGGTACGCGCCGAAGGCTACTTCGAGCCCATTCCCGCGGCCAAGGTGCCCAATCTCGCGAACGCGTACCCCATCCTGCGCAACCCGGACGACAACGGGGTGCGCGGCATCGTCTCGACCATCGGCATCGGCTATCGCAAGGACCTGGTGAAGACGCCGCCCAAGTCGTGGTCGGACCTGTGGAGCAACCCCGAGTTCAAGGGCAAGATCGGCCTCTACCAGATCGGCAACACGGCAGCGATGCTGTTCCTGCTGATGACGGCCAAGCTCTACGGCGGCTCTCAGGACGCGATCGACCGCGCCTTCGTCGAGATCAAGAAGCTGCTGCCGTTCACACAGGCGGACTGGAGCGGAACGCTTTCGACCATGCTCACGCGCGGCGACGTGACGGTGGCGGTGATCGACTTCCCCGAGATCGTGGCGCTGCAGAAGAAGGGCGTGCCGGTGGAGATGGTCGTGCCCACCGAAGGCGTGCTGGCCTTCGAGCAGTCGTTCAACGTGCTGAAGAATGCGCCGGCCAAGGAAGAGGCCTACAAGTATCTCGACTTCATCCTGCGCGCCGACGTGCAGGAGATGATGGCCAAGGAATTCTTCACCTCGCCGACCAATGTGCGCTCCAGGCTGTCGCCCGAGCTCGCCAAGGACGTACCGGTGAGCGGTGAGCGCATGAAGTCGATCTTCCAGTTCGACTGGACCAAGGTCAATCCGCAGGTCGCGGCCATCACCGACCGCTGGAACCGGGAGATGAAGTGAGCGCGTCCGCCCCCACCCGCACGGCGACCGGCCGGCGCACCACGCGGGTGTCGCTCGACGGCCTGCGCAAGCGCTTCGACAACGCGCCGGCACCGGCCATTGCGCACCTCGACCTGAAGACAGAGGAAGGCGAGTTCATCTCGCTGCTGGGCCCGAGCGGCTGCGGCAAGACCACCACGCTGCGCTGCGTGGCCGGGTTCGAGTTTCCTGACGAAGGCCGCGTGCGCCTGAACGACGAGGACATCACCGACCTGCCGCCGGAGAAGCGCGACATCGGCATGGTGTTCCAGAACTACGCGCTGTTCCCGCACCTCACGGTGTGGCGCAACCTCGCGTTCGGCTTGGAGATGCGGGGCATCGGCAAGGCCGAGTGCAAGCGCCGAATCGACGACGTGCTCGCGATGGTGCAGCTCACCGCGATGGCCGAGCGCTACCCGCGCCAGCTCTCGGGTGGCCAGCAGCAGCGCGTGGCGCTGGCACGCGCGCTGGTCATCGAGCCGCGGCTCCTGTTGCTCGACGAGCCGCTCGCCAACCTGGACGCGGTGCTGCGCGAAGACATGCGCGTGTTCATCCGCGAGCTGCAGAAGCGCGTGGGCATCACCACCCTGTATGTCACGCACGACCAGTCGGAGGCGATGGTGATGTCCGACCGCGTGGCGGTGATGCTCGGCGGCCGGCTGCTGCAGTTCGACGTGCCCGAAGCGATCTACATGCGTCCGCGCAGCGTGGAGGTGGCGCGCTTCATCGGCCGCTCGAACCTCATCGAAGGCCGCGTCGAAGGGCTCACCGACGAACCCGGCCCGTACCCGACCTACCGCGTGAGCACGGCGCTCGGCAGCGTGCCGGCAAGCCACGACCAGCCGCTGGCGACAGGCCAGCCGGTGCACGTGACGATCCGTCCGGAGGCCATCCGCTGGCGCAACGACGGCCCCTACGCCGGGCTGGTGCAGTCAGCCTATTTCCTCGGCAGCACGGTGGAGCACATGGTGCAGTGCGCCGGCGGCCAGAGCCTGCTGGTGCAGACCTCGCCGGGCCAGCGCGCAGAGGCCGGAGCCGAGGCGGCCTTCGCCTTCGACCCGGGCCACGCCTGGATCATCGCGGCTGCGCCATGAATGCCGTGATGACGGCCGAGGCACCGGTGCACGGCGCCGACCGGCTCCATGGACGCAGGGCACGCAAGGGACGCCCGGGCCGGGGCGCGTTCTGGCTGATCGCTCCCGCGCTGGTGCTGATCGGCGTCTTCCTGGTGCTGCCGTACCTCAACATCATCGGCATGAGCCTGCGGCCCACCGCCGTGGGCGCGCCCTATGGCGCGGGCTTCACGCTCGCCAACTACGCCAACGCGCTGGGCGACGGCTACATCCTCGGGGTGCTGGCCGACACGCTGCTGCTCGGCGTCACCACGGTGCCGATCTGCCTGCTGCTGGGCTACCCCGTCGCCTACCACCTCGCACGCACGCGTTCGCGCTGGGGCGGCCTGCTGTACGTGCTGGTGCTGTCGCCATTGCTGGTGGGCGTGGTGGTGCGCAGCTTCGGCTGGCTGATCCTGCTGTCGGGCAACGGTGTCATCAACCGGGCGCTGATCGATCTCGGGCTGATATCGACGGCCCTGCAGCTCATGAACAACCGGCTGGGCGTGACGATCGCGCTGGTGCACGTGTTCCTGCCCTTCATGATCCTGCCGCTGGTGGGAGTGATCCAGAGCATCGATCCGACGCTCGAACAGGCGGCGCGCTCGCTCGGCGCCTCCCGGCTGAAGGTGTTCTGGCGGCTCGTTCTGCCGATGTCCTGGCCCGGCATACAGGCCGGCACCAGCCTCGTTTTCGTGCTCACGCTGAGCGCCTACGTGACGCCGGTGATGCTCGGCGGCGCCCAGGTCAAGACGATGTCGGTGCTGGTGGTGCAGAACCTGATCGACAACTTCCAGTGGCCCGCCGGCGCGGCGCAGGCACTGGTGCTCTCGGCCTGCGGCATGGTGGCCGTGTGGCTGTACGCCCGCCTCACCGGACGCTTCATGAAAGGCCTGCAATGACGATGAAGCGCAAGCCACTGGCCGCGCGTGCGGCCGATGCCATTGGGCTGGCCTACGTCGGCGCGGTCTACGTGTTCCTGCTGCTGCCGATCGCGGTGATCGTGCTGATGTCCCTCAACGCGGGCGAGTTCCTCACCTTCCCGCCGCAGGGGATCTCGCTGCGCTGGTTCGGCGCGCTCTTCGCCAACGAAGCCTTCATGCGCGCCATCGGCACCTCGCTGCAGGTGGCGGCCATCGCGACGGTGTGCTCGAGCGTCATCGGCGTGGCCGGCGCGCTCTACGTGGTGCGCCATGCCACGCGGCTGCGCGAGGGCCTGCGCATGATGCTGATGCTCCCGCTGATGCTGCCCGAGATCCTCACGGCGATCGCGCTGCTGTTCTTCCTGTACGCGAGCGGCATCGGCACGCGCACGATGTTCGGGCTGGTGGTGGGGCACGTGCTGGTCACGCTGCCCTATGTGTTCACCAACGTGGCGTCGGCGCTCTACAACCAGGACGGCACGCTGGAGCAGGCCGCGCGCAGCCTGGGCGCATCGCCGTGGCGTGCCTTCGTGCGCGTGACGCTGCCGCTGATCAAGCCGGGCATCATCACGGGCGCACTGTTCGCGTTCGTGATCTCGTTCGACCTGTTCAACATGTCGCTCCTGCTCAAGGGCATCGGCATGACGACGCTGCCGCTGCAGCTGTTCGACTACCTGCGCTGGGACTTCGACCCGACGGCCGCGGCCGTGTCCACGGTGAGCATCGTGGTCACGCTGGTGGCGGTGATCTGCGTCGATCGCACCGTGGGGCTGCGCTCGCTGCGCTTCGGCTGAGGCCTAGGGCCGGAGCCACGCGCGCGCCGCGCCCTCCATGTCGCCCTGCGACGCGCGCCACACCATCTCTGGCGCGGCCACGTGCACGCCGGGAGGCGCGATGCGCAGCGTCACGTCGACCAGCTCGGCCACCTTGGCCGCGCGCACCGGCTGCTCGCTGCTGGGCACCATGAAGCGCACCACCGACAGCATCCAGGCAGCGACGCGCTCGAAGGGGTTGGCGAGCTTGGCATTCGCCGGCTTGCGCGCCGAGCGCACGAGGATCACGCGCTCGAAGCCGCAGGCCACCACCGCCTGCTCGTCGAGGCTGGCCAGGCCGCGCTTGAGCGCCTCGGGCAGCCGGCCCTGGTCGTGCGGCAGCACGATGGCCAGCGTCTGCACGCCGCACGAGCGCAGCCAGCGGGCCAGCTCGGGCAGGTTGGACGGCTCGGGCACCCACAGCGCGCGCTCGCGGTCGTGGTACAGGCGCGGCGGGTCGAAGGCGATGATGGCCGTGTGGGCCGAGGTGGGCGGCCACTGCGCGATGGGCAGGCCGGGGCTCAGGTAGGTCTCGACGCCGCGCAGCCCGTCGCGGATCGGCTCCTTCGCGAGCACGCGGGTGTGCGCATGGCGGTGGCTGCCCGCCAGCCGGCGCAGCAGCTCGGCGCCCAGCGCACCGGTCGCTCCCGCGATCAGCAGCGTGCCGAAGGCGGAGGAGGCAACGGGCAATACCGCACGGTTGGCGGCTTGCAGGGCTTGCAGCGGATCAAGGGCCATGGAGCCGCCTATGCTACCTTCCGCATCTTCTGCGGAGGTAATGCAAATGATGATGAAGCGCTGGTTCCTGATCCTTGCGGCGGTCGTTTCCCTGAGCGGCTGCGGCTACAACCAGTTCCAGTCCCTCGACGAGGCTAGCAAGTCGGCCTGGAGCGAGGTCCTCAACCAGTACCAGCGGCGCGCCGACCTCGTGCCGAACATCGTGGCCACCGTCAAGGGCGAGGCCAGCTTCGAGCAGGACACGCTCACCAAGGTGGTCGAGGCGCGCGCCAAGGCCACCTCGATCCAGGTGACGCCCGAGACGCTCAACAACCCCGAGGCCTTCAACAAGTTCCAGCAGGCGCAGGGCGAACTGTCCTCGGCGCTGTCGCGGCTGATGGTGGTGTCGGAGCGCTACCCCGACCTGAAGGCCAACCAGGCCTTCCGCGACCTGCGCGTGACGCTGGAAGGCACCGAGAACCGCATCACCGTGGCGCGCAACCGCTACATCGAGAGCGTGCAGGAGTACAACGTGCTCGCGCGCAGCTTCCCGACCAACCTCACGGCCAAGATCTTCGGCTATGCGCCGAAGCCGAACTTCTCGGTGCAGAACGAGGCGCAGATCTCGACCCCGCCCACGGTCGACTTCAGCCCGAATAAAAAGTAACTCCCCCAGGCTTCGTGCACTTCGTGTCACTTCGCCAACCCCCTCGCCGGGGGCAACACCGGCGGACCGGCAAAGCCGGATCCGCGGTGTTCCTGGAATGGGGCGCGCGCTTGCTGGCGGCGCTGGTCGCGGGCTGGATGCTGCTGGCGGCAGGTGGTGCGCTGGCGCAGAGCCTGCTGCCGATTCCCGCGCTCACGGCGCGCGTGATCGACCAGACCGGCACGCTCGACAGCGCGCAGCGCAACGGCCTGGAGACCAAGCTTGCGGCCTTCGAGCAGCGCAAGGGCTCGCAGATCGTGGTGCTGATGGTGCCGACCACCGCGCCCGAGGACATCGCCAGCTACACGCAGCGCCTGGGCGACGCCTGGAAGGTCGGCCGCAAGGACGTCGGCGACGGCCTGCTGCTGGTGGTGGCCAAGGACGACCGCAAGATGCGCATCGCGACGGCCAAGGCGCTCGAAGGCGCGGTGCCCGATCTCGCGGCCGCGCGCATCATCGACGAGGAGATGAAGCCGCGCTTTCGCAACGGCGACTTCGCGGGCGGGCTGAACGCGGCGGTGGACCGGCTCATCGGGCTGGTCGACGGCGAGCCGCTGCCAGAGCCCTCGCGCAACTCCGGCGGCAGTGGCAACGAGGGCTTCGACTGGGAGAACCTCGCGATCTTCCTGTTCGTGGGCGTCTTCGTCGGCGCGCCGATCGCGCGCGCCGTCCTCGGCAAGAAGCTGGGCACGATGGTCGTGGGCGGCGGCGTCGGAGTGGTCGTGTTCTTCATCACCACAAGCATCGTCATCGCGGTGATCGCGGGCTTCGTGGCGCTCATCGTGTCGCTGGTCGCGGGCACGGGAAGGCCTGGCGGCGGTGGAGGTGGCGGCTGGAGTTCCGGCGGGGGTGGCTGGAGCAGCGGCCGTGGCGGCGGAGGCGGCGGTTTCAGCTCCGGCGGCGGCGGCAATTTCGGCGGCGGCGGCGCGTCAGGGGACTGGTGAACACGATGCGGACCACGAACACCGAACCGAACGACGCGGGCCTCTTCGCGAAGCTGGGCCGCATCTGGCGCCACCGCTGGATCGACGAATCCGAGGTCCGGCGCGCGCTTCCTCCGGCTGCGCTGGAGCGCCTTGCGCACCGCGTGACGGCGAGCGAGCGGCGCCACAGCGGCGAGATCCGCATCTGCGTCGAGGCCGGCCTGCCGATGTCGTACCTGTGGCGCCACGCGCCGCCGCGCGAGCGTGCCGTGACGCTGTTCGGCAAGCTGCGCGTATGGGACACGGCGCACAACAACGGCGTGCTCATCTACCTGCTGCTGGCCGAACACGCCATCGAGATCGTGGCCGACCGCGGCATCGACGCGCACGTGGACGACGCCGAATGGGCCGCGATGGCACAGCGCATGAGCGCCGCCTTCCGCGAGGGCCGCTTCGAGGACGGGCTCACGCAGGCGCTGGAAGAGATCTCCGCGGTGCTGGTGGAACACTTCCCGCTGGCCGAAGGCGAGCTCGACGTGAACGAGCTGCCCGACGAGCCGGTGGTGCTCTGATTCTTTCTCCCTCCCCCTCTGGGGGAGGGCGGGGGTGGGGGCACGCGGCGTCCGCACTGGGCGCCCTGCCTGCCCCCATCCCAGCCTTCCCCCAGAGGGGGAATGAGCAAAAGTCACTCTTGGACAGGCAGCGCCCAGACGGCATCGCCGCCCACCGCATGAAAGCGCCGCCCCGGCGCCGATTCCATCAGCCACCCGCCCGTGAATTCGCCGAAGGCCGGCAGCACGGCCTGCTGCCCGTCGCTTGCGAAGCAGGGCAGCCGCACGCTGTCGCGGCCCCGGCCGTGGAGCCTGCAGACGGGATGCAGATGCCCGGCGAGCACGAAGTGCGTGGCATGCGTCTGCGGATGGTGGCAGCAGGCGAAGGGGCCCAGCAGGAAGGGCTCGTCGACCACCTCGATGCCGAGTTCCGGCGGCGGATCGCCCGCGCGGCTGTCGTGGTTGCCGCGCACCAGGGTCATGGCGACGGCCGCATGGCGCGCGCGCCAGGGTTCGACGGCGGCGAGCACCGTGCGCGCCTGCGCCGCATGGAGGAAGTCGCCGAGGAACACGATGCGCACGGGCGCATGCCTTTCGATCAGCGCATCGAGCCGCGCGAGGTTCTGCTGGGTGGTGCCGCCGGGCACTGGCTGGCCGAGCGCGCGGTAGGTCGCGGCCTTGCCCAGGTGCAGGTCGGCCACGAAGAGCACCCGCTGGCCGGGCCACCAGAGCGCCCGCTGGGGCAGCAGGTGCAGCAGTTCGCCCGCCCAGTGGACGACGAGCGGCGAGGTCGATGTATCTGTATCTGGGGATCTCACCCGGCCAGTGTCGCAAAACCTGCGATTGCCTTGCAAAGGCCCTCCAGAGCCCCCATCTGCCTGCAATGACCGAATCGCCACCGCTGCACATCGTCTGTCCGCACTGCCACACGACCAACCGCGTCCGCGCGGCGCAGCTGGACAGCGCGCCCGACTGCGGCAGTTGCCACCGCCCGCTGTTCACCGGCCATTCGACGGCATTGGCGGACGCCGCCACCTTCGAGCGCCACATCTCGCGCAACGAGATCCCGGTGCTGGTCGATTTCTGGGCGCCCTGGTGCGGCCCCTGCCGGCAGATGGCGCCGGCCTACGAACAGGCGGCCGCCCAGCTGGAGCCGCACGTGCGGCTGGCCAAGGTCGACACCGAGGCGGTGCCCGCCCTGGGCGCTCGCTTCAACATCCGCAGCATCCCGACGCTGGCGCTGTTCCGCGGCGGCCGCGAGGTGGCGCGGCAGGCCGGCGCGATGGGCGCGGCGGACATCGTGCGCTGGGTGAAGGCGCACGGCGCGGGCTGAACCTCGCATCAGAGTGGCGGCAGCGGCCTTGAGGGCCGCGACGGCCGCCTGCGGTCGCGCCGCTGGCCCACCGGCTTCGGCGGCTTGCCCGGCCCTTCCTGCCCGAAGGCGAGCGTCCCCTTCACCCGCTCCACGCCGCCTGCCGTGACCACACCGCCCGCCGCCTTCTCGAGCTGCTCGACCATGCGCGCGATGCGGTCGGCCACGTTCTCGTTCGACAGCTTCTCGCGGAACAGCTCCACCATCAGCGGAAACGAGAACGGCGTGGGCCGCACGAGCGGCTTCAGCACCAGCCGCTGCGTGGTGATGCGCTCGAGGCTCGCGCGCAGGCGGCCGATCTCGAGCTCCTGCGCCAGCAGTTCCTGCTCGGCCTGCAGCAGCAGCCTGTTGCCGGGGTCGTACTTGCGGAACACCTCCCAGAAGAGCGACGACGAAGCCTGCAGCTGCTTGCTGCTGCGCTTCTCGCCCGGATAGCCCTGGTAGATGAGGCCCGAGACGCGAGCGATCTCGCGAAAGCGCCGCTGCGCCAGTTCGCCCGCGTTGAGCGATGCCAGCACCTCGTGCAGCAGCGCCGCGCGCTGGTCTTCGCCCTCGCCCTGCGGCAGCGTCAGCACCTGCGGCAGCAGCGCCGGCCAGTCGACCTCGGTCGCGCTCAGCAGCTCGAAGCCGTAGTCGTTGACCGCGATCGAGAAGGTGCGGGCCTCGTGCTGCGCGACGCGCCACGCCAGGAGGCTCGCGAGCCCGAGGTGCACATGCCGGCCCGCGAAGGGGTAGAGGAACAGGTGCGAGCCCTCGCGCGTGCTCAGCGTTTCGGCCAGGAGCGTCTGCGGCGTGGGCAGCGCCGACCACTGCTGCTGAATCTCCAGCAGCGGGCGCACGCACTGCAGCTCGGGGGAGTCGTAGCGCCCTTCGCCGGCCTGTGCGAGCTGCTGCACCACCGCGTCTGCCAGCGTGTTCGACAGCGGCATGCGCCCGCCGCCCCAGCGCGGCACCGCGGCCCGCTTGCCGCTGGCGCGCCGCACCCAGGCCGTCATGTCGTGGATGCGCACGAGTTCGAGCAGGCGGCCGCCGAACAGGAAGCAGTCGCCAGGCTTCATGCGCGCGACGAAGCTCTCCTCCACGCTGCCGATCTTCGAGCCGCCGAGGTACTGCACCGAGATGCTCGCGTCGCTCACGATGGTGCCGATGTTCATGCGGTGCCGCCGCGCCAGGCGCGCATCGGGCACACGCCACACGCCCTCGGCATCGGGCACCACGCGCTTGTAGTCCGGGTAGGCCGCGAGCGACGGTCCGCCCTGCGCCACGAACTCCAGGCACCACTGCCAGTTCTCGCGAGAGAGGTTCTCGTAGGCGGCCGTTCCCCGAACCTCCTCGTACAGGTCGTCGGGCACGAAGCCGCCGCCCAGCGCCACCGTCACCAGGTGCTGCACCAGCACGTCGAGCGGCTGCTCGGGCGAATGGCGCGCCTCGATGTGCCCGGCCGCGATGGCGGTGCGCGCGGCCGAGCCTTCCACCATCTCCACGCTGTGCGTGGGCACGAGCGTGATGCGCGACGGCCGCCCCGGCGCATGGCCCGACCGGCCCGCTCGCTGCAGCAGCCGCGCCACGCCCTTGGGCGAGCCGATCTGCAGCACGCGCTCCACCGGCAGGAAGTCCACACCCAGGTCGAGGCTGGAGGTGCAGACCACCGCCTTCAGCTCGCCGCTCTTCAGGCCCAGCTCTACCCACTCGCGCACCTCGCGGTCGAGCGAGCCGTGATGCAGCGCGATGAGACCCGCCCACTCCGGCCTGGCCTCCAACATCGCCTGGTACCAGATCTCCGCCTGCGAACGCGTGTTGGTGAAGACCAGGGTGGTGCTGCTCGCCGCGATCTCCTCGATCACCTGCGGCAGCATCGTGAGGCCCAGGTGCCCGCCCCATGGAAAGCGCTCGGCCACGCCGGGCAGCAGCGAATCGATGACGAGCTTCTTCGGCACCTGGCCCTGCACGAGCACGCCGTCCTCATGGCCCAGCAGCGCATGCATCGCCTCGTGCAGGTTGCCCAGCGTGGCCGACATGCCCCAGACCGCGAGACCCGGGTTCCAGCGCCGCAGCCGCGCGAGCGCAAGCTGCACCTGCACGCCGCGCTTGTTGCCCAGCAGCTCGTGCCACTCGTCGACCACCGCCATGCGCACATGCCCGAGCACCTCGCGTGCATCGGCGCGCGCGAGCAGCAGCGAAAGGCTCTCGGGCGTGGTGACGAGCACCGTGGGCAGGCGCTGGTTCTGCGCGCTGCGCTCGGCCGACGTAGTGTCGCCGCTGCGCGCACCGGCGCTCCATGGATGCACCCGGGTGCCCAGGGCTTCGAGCGGCTGCTGCAGGGCCCTCAGCGTGTCGGCCGCCAGCGCGCGCATCGGCGTGAGCCACAGCACGGTGAGCGGATCGGCAACGGGCCGGGCGTTCGGCCGCGCATCCGACCGCTCATTCGCCGACGCGGCCGTCTTGCGCGCCCGCACGAAGGCCTGCAGCGCACCGAGCCACACCGCATAGGTCTTGCCCGCGCCGGTGGTGGCATGCAGCATGCCCGACCTGCCATCGGCGATCGCCTTCCAGACCTCGCGCTGGAACTTGAAGGGCTTCCATCCGCGCTCGGCGAACCATGCATCGAGGGCGGCCTTGACTGCCTTGCTCCTTCCCCCTTCGGGGGAAGGTCGGGATGGGGGCAGGCGGACGTCGACGGGCAGCACCTTCTCGATACGCCGCGTGCCCCCACCCCTGCCCTCCCCCCGAAGGGGAGGGAGTGAAGACGGGGCTTCTGGATCGCTGCTCATTCGGGCAACAACGCCGCCAGCGTCTGAAGCGTGTCGGCCTCTTCCACCGGCTTGTCCTCGCGCCAGCGCAGCATGCGCGGAAAGCGCACCGCGATGCCGCTCTTGTGCCGCGTGCTGCGCGCGATGCCTTCGAAGCCGAGTTCGAACACCAGCGTGGGCTTCACGCTCTTCACCGGGCCGAAGCTCTCCACGGTGGTCTTGCGGATGATCGCGTCCACGCGCGCCATCTCGGCATCGGTGAGGCCCGAGTAGGCCTTGGCGAAGGGCACGAGCCTGCGGTCTTCCTGCCCGGGCGGGCCGTCCCACACCGCGAAGGTGTAGTCGCTGAAGAGGCTGGCGCGCCGGCCGTGGCCGCGCTGCGCGTAGATCAGCACCGCGTCGACGCTCAGCGGATCGATCTTCCACTTCCACCACACGCCCACGTCCTTGGTGCGGCCCACGCCGTACTGCGCGTCGCGGCGCTTGAGCATCATCCCTTCCACGCCCATGGCGCGCGCCGCTTCGCGCTGGCGCGCGAGGTTGGGCCAGTCGGACCCGGCGAGCATCGGGCTGGGCAGCAGCGAGGGGTGGTCCATGCGCCCGACCAGTTCGTCGAGCAGCACGCGGCGCTCCGACTGCGGCAGCGCGCGCAGGTCGCGCCCCTCCCATTCGAGGATGTCGTAGGCCAGCAGCACCACCGGTATGTCGCGCAGCAGCTTGGCGCCGAGCGTCTTGCGGCCGATGCGCTTCTGCAGCTCGGCGAAGGGCTGCACGCGGCCCTCGCGCCAGACGACGATCTCGCCGTCGAGCACCGTGCCGTCGGGCAGCGCCTCGCCGAGCGCGGCGAGTTCGGGGAAGCGCTCGGTCACCAGTTCCTCGCCGCGCGACCACACCCACACCGTGCCCGCGCGCGTCACCAGTTGCGCGCGGATGCCGTCCCACTTCCATTCGACGATCCAGTCCGAGGGCGGGCCCAGCACCGCGTCGAACTGCTCCAGCGGCAGGTTGAAGGGATGCGCAAGGAAGAAGGGATAGGGCTGGCCGCTGGTCTTCTGCTCCTGCTCGGTGCCCGACTCCGGAGCGATGAGCGACTGGTAGTCAGCGGCCCGCGGCCTTCCTCCGATGTGCGTGTAGCCCATGAGCCGCTGCGCCACGCGCTTGGCGTCGATGCCGCCCACGGCCGCGAGCGCCTGCGTGACCTGCAGCTTCGACACGCCGACGCGGAACGCGCCGGTGATGAGCTTGAAGTACACCAGCCGCTCCTCGGGCGCGAGCTGCCGCCACTGCGCACGCAGGCGGTCGGCAAGCTCGTCGGGCGCGTTCTTCGCGGCGTCGCGCAGCGGCAGCAGGTGCTGCTCGACCCATGCGGCAAGGCCCAGGTCGTGCGCGGCGGTGGGTGGCGGCAGCAGCAGCGCGATGGTCTCGGCCAGGTCGCCCACCGCGTCGTAGCTCTCGTCGAACAGCCACTCGGGCAGGCCCGCCGCCTCCTGCGCGAGCAGCCGCAGCAGCTTGACGGGCACCAGCTGGCGCGGCTTGCCGCCCGCGAGGAAGTAGACGGCCCAGGCCGCATCCGCCGGGTCGGCCTCGCGCAGGTAGCGCTGCAATGCGGCCTGCTTGGCGAGGTTCGACGTGCTGGCGTCGAGCTCGTGATAGAGCGCGGCGAAGGCCTTCACGGCATCTCTCCGTCCCCTTCTGGGGGAAGGTCGGGATGGGGGCTCTCGGCCGCCCCATCGAGCGCCGTCTGCCCCCTCCCCTGCCCTCCCCCAGAGGGGGAGGAGGGAGTCTCCTGATCATCTTCATCGCCGTACTCGGTCCTGAAGGACTGCGCGTCGAGCCCGTTCTCGGTGAGCCACCGCACCATCACCTGCACGCTGCCATGCGTGACGAACACACGCTCGGCCCCGGTGCCGGCGATGGCCTGCTGCAGGCCGGGCCAGTCGGCGTGGTCGGACATCACGAAGCCCCGGTCCACGCCGCGCCGCCTGCGCGCGCCGCGCAGCTGCATCCAGCCGCTGGCGAAGGCGTCGGCGTAGTTGCCGAAGCGCTTCATCCATGGCGAGCCCTGCGCGGAAGGAGGCGCGAGCACCAGCGCGCGCTTCAGCAGTGCGGCATCGACGCCTTCGTCTCCCACGCGCAAGGTCGGCGGCAATGCCACGCCGGCCGCCCGGTAGACGGCATTGAGCGGCTCCACCGCGCCGTGCACGACGATGGGCCCGATGCTCGCGTCCACGCCGTGCAGGATGCGCTGCGCCTTGCCGAAGGCATAGCAGAACAGCACAGAGGCGCGCCCGGCTTCGGCGTTGGCGCGCCACCATGCGTCGATCTGCGCGAACAGCACCGGCTGCGTGGGCCAGCGGTAGACCGGCAGGCCGAAGGTCGATTCGGTGATGAAGGTGTCGCAGGGCACCGGCTCGAACGGCGGGCAGGTGCCGTCGGGCTCGGTCTTGTAGTCGCCCGAGGCCACCCACACGCGCCCGCCGTGCTCGAGCCGCACCTGCGCCGAGCCCAGCACATGGCCCGCCGGATGCAACGAGACGCGCACGCCGTGGTGCTCGATCACCTCGCCGTAGGGCAGCGTCTGCAGCGCGATGTCGCGGCCCAGGCGCGCGCGCAGCGTGCCGGCGCTGTCGGTGTGCGCGAGGTAGTGCCCGTGCCCGGCTCGCGCGTGGTCGGAATGCGCATGCGTGATGACGGCGCGCGCCACCGGCCGCCACGGGTCGATGTAGAAATCGCCGGGCGGGCAGTACAGGCCCTCGGGCCTGGCGACGACGAGGAGGTCTTCTTCCTGCTTTGCGGGAGGCATGGCCCGCCATCGTAGGCGCTGGCGGGCTTCTGCGCCGCCGTGCGCCCGGCGCAAAGCGTTGTGGGCGGGCGCCTACCCGCCGGCCCGAACTGGGGCGCTAGGGGCGCCTGGGGCCGTTCTTCATCATGTCGAGCACGTTCATCTTCATGCCGTTGGGCATGACCATGTCGCCCGGCTTCTGGTCGGACTTGCAGGGGCCGAGCCACCTGGCCTCCATGGCGCTCGTTCCTTCGGCGCGGCCCATCAGCGGCGGGCTGTAGGTGGACGTGCTCTCCATGCGGTAGGCGGTCTGGAAGTCGCCGCTGATCACGGCGTGCGAGGTGGCCACCGTGTTGCCGATCTTGCAGACCGAGTCCATGACCAGCTTGCCGCCGTCCGAGCTCAGCGCCTGCTTGGAGCACATGTCCTTGCCCATGCCCTGGCCCATGTCGCGCAGCGCCTTGTCGGTGGCGGCGTCGATGCACTGCTGCACCGTGTGGGCGCCGCCGGGGCCGGCGGCCTTGCCCGCGGCTTCGCCCGCCTGGGTCCGAATCTCCCAGAGGCCGGGCTTGCGCGAGGGAAAGTCGAGCGCCCACGCGGGCGCAGCGACGAAGCCGGCGGCCAGGAAGGCCGCGATGCAGGCCCCGATGTCGGCTTCGACGGCGCACAGGCGAATCTTCATGGCTGTCTCCGGTTCCTTCGAGTGGCGAAGCCCGGGTTGTACCGTGCGCACCGCCGCGCCGGAATACCGCGATCGGCCTACGCCGGCGCGGCCGCCGCGGCGCGCTCGCGCGTGGCGAGGCCGAAAGCCACGCCCAGCGCCAGGCCGCCCAGCACGTCGATCAGCACATGCTGGCGCACCGCCATCGTCGAATAGACGATGCCCACGGCCCAGGCCACGTTGACGGCGCGCAGCCAGGCCGGCGCTCCCACCGCCCGCAGCTGGCGCGCCAGCACCACGCAGGTGAACACCGAGAACGACACGTGCAGCGACGGAAAGGCATTGCCCGCCGAGTCGACCATCTTGAGGAACTGCAGCGAGGTGCCGGGCGTGGTCTCGACCGCGAAGTTGGGAATCGCCGTGGGCAGGAACCAGAACACGAGCAGCGCCAGCAGCGTCATCGCCGCGGAGCCCAGCGAGAAGCCGACGAGCTCGCGCATGTCCCGGGCCAGCAGCACCGGCAGCGCGATGTAGCCCCACAGCGAGAGATACACCGGCAGCAGCCATGGCCAGAAGGCGATGAGCCCGTCGATGGGCGTGAGGGGCAGCACCCAGGCCTGGCCCGCGTTCCTCATGATCCAGAAGTACAGCGGGAAGAAGCCGAGCGTGGCGACGGTATTGCCGACCAGCTTCAGCGGGAACAGCGTGATGCAGCGCCTCCACAGGCCCGCGAGCCATGGCGGCAGCATCGATGGAGGCGATGCTGCAGAAGACGACGAAGAAGAGGTGGAGGACGTGGCGTCGGACGCGGGAGGTGTCATGGAAGCCCGGGCAGCGCGCCGCGCGCTACCAGGGCGTCCACTTTAATTCGCTTTTCGCCGAAGCCACCGTGCGTTCGATGAAGCGCACGCCGCGCGCGCCGTCCTCCACGCGCGGGTAGTCGGCCGCCAGCGGATCGGCCGGCTGGCCCGCGAGCCTGGCGCGGATGTCCGCCGCCACGCCCGCGTACACGTTCGCGAAGGCCTCGATGAAGCCTTCCGGGTGCCCCGCCGGCAGCCGGCTCGCGCGCTTGGCGGATTCGCACAGCCATGGCGCGCCGCGCGTGAGCACCTGCAGCGGTCCGTCGTGCGGCAGGTGCACCAGCCGGCTCGGCTGCTCCTGGTGCCATTCGAGCGTGCCCAGCGTGCCCGACACGCGCAGGCGCAGGTCGTTCTCCAGGCCGGTGTTGATCTGCGAGGCCACCAGCACGCCACGCGCGCCGCCCTCGAAGCGCAGCAGCAGGCTGCCGTCGTCGTCGAGCATGCGGCCCGGCACCAGCGCGCCGAGGTCGGCGCACAGGCTCTCGATGCGCAGGCCGGTGACGGTGGCCACCAGGTTCTCGGCATGCGAGCCGATGTCGCCGATGGCGCCCGCAGCGCCGCTGCGTGCGGGGTCGGTGCGCCAGTCGGCCTGCTTGTTGCCGCCGCCGGCTTCGACATGGCTCGCGAGCCAGCCCTGGTTGTATTCGACGACGACCTTGCGCACCTCGCCGATCAGGCCCGAGCGCACCATCTCGCGCGCCTGCCGGACCATCGGGTAGCCGGTGTAGTTGTAGGTGACGCCGAAGACCGTGCCCTTCTCCGCGACGGTGGCGACCAGCGCGTCGGCCTGCTCGCGCGTATGCACCAGCGGCTTGTCGCACACCACGTGGAAGCCCGCTTCGGCGAAGGCCTGAGCCACCGGAAAGTGCACGTGGTTGGGCGTGACGATCGACACGAAGTCGATGCGCTCGCCCTCGGGCCGCCTCAGTTCGTCGGCCAGGAGTGCCTGCCAGTCGCCGTGGTTGCGCCCGTCTGCCAGGCCGAGGTCGCGGCCCGAGGCACGCGCCTTCTCGGGGCTGGACGAGAGCGCGCCCGCGACGAGCTCGATCTGCCCGTCGAGCGCCATTGCCTTGCGGTGCACGGCGCCGATGAAGGCATCGCGGCCGCCGCCGACCATGGCGTAGCGCAGTTTGCGAGGAGGTGTGTCTGTCATCGATCGTCTCGGCGTTTCCGGAAACTGTTCCCTCTCCCCTTGGGGAGAGGGCTAGGGTGAGGGTGGCGGCACTTGCGCACGCACCGTTTTCGCCGGCACCGCTGGCCCTCACCCCAACCCTCTCCCCCAGGGGGAGAGGGAGCAAGGCGGGCCTGCCGCTTCAGAACATCAGAACGGCGAATTGGGGTGGTAGAAGTCCTTGGCGTTTTCCTTGGTGATGAGCACCGAAGGAATGATCGTGGTCGCCGGCAGCTTCTCGCCCTTCAGCCGCGCCTCGGCCGTGAGCTTGATCGCGTCGTAGATGAACTTGGGCGAGTAGCTCACGTCGGCCGTGATGCGCGGGTCCTTGCCGTCCATGATGGTCTTGACCATGCCTTTGGCGCCCGCGCCGCCGAAGATGATCTTGATGTCGTCGCGCTTGGCCTGCTCGACGGCCTTGAGCACGCCCACGGCCATGTCGTCGTCGGCGGCCCAGATGGCGTCGATGTTCTTGAAGCGCGTGAGGTAGTCCTGCGTGACCTTGAAGGCGTCGTCGCGGTTCCAGTTGGCGTACTTGGCATCGAGCAGCTTGATGTCGGGGCTGCTCTTGAGCACCGCGTTGAAGGCGTCCATGCGCTCGTTGTCCAGCGTGGTCGCGATGCCGCGCAACGCCACCACGTTGCCCTTGCCGTTGAGCTGCTTCACGATGTATTCGGCCGGGATCTTGCCGAAGGCGGTGTTGTCGCCGGCCACGTACGCATCCTGCGCGCTGGTGTCGGTGAGGCCGCGGTCCACCACCGTCACGTAGGCGCCCTTGGCCTTGACCTGGGCCACCGGCTTGGTCAGCGCGGCCGACTCGAAGGGGAACACGACCAGCGCGTTGATCTTGGTGACCGTCGAGAGGTCCTGCAGCTGGTTGGCCTGCTCGGGCGCGTTGGCGGCCGTCTTGATGGTGATCTTCAGGTCCTTGTGTTCCTTCTCCAGGTCCTTCTTCGCCTGGTTGGCCCAGTAGTTGATGCCGCCCATGAAGCTGTGCGTGGCCGCGGGAATCGAAACGCCGAGGTTGACCTTCTCCGCGGCGAGCGCGGGCAGGCTGGCGAACGCTGCGGCGGCAACCGCCGTGAGAGCGAGGCGTCGGGTGAAAGTCGTCATGCTGGATGTCTCCTTGTGGTTGATGAGGGAACGGGAACGGAAAACTGAGCCGATGACCGGTTCGCGCCACGCCGCGGAACCGGCCTCGACGGGCCGCAGGTATTGCCCCCGGCGAGGGGGCGGCGCAGCGGCACGAAGTGCGCGAAGCCTGGGGGAGAGTTCATCTCCTGCCTCTTTGAAGGAACGCCACGATGATGATCACGAAGCCCTGCACCGCCGCGTTGAGGTACACGCTGATGATGCTGGTGAGGTTCAGGATGTTGCTGATGACCGAGAGCAGGATTGCGCCCACCACCGTGCCGGTGATGCTGCCCGCGCCGCCCTTGAGCGCCGTGCCGCCGACGATCACCGCCGCAATGGCTTCCAGCTCCCACAGCAGGCCGGTGGTCGGCGAGGCCGAGCCCAGCCGCGGCACGTACAGCAGCGTCGCGATGCCCACGCACACGCCGAGCAGCACGTAGGTGAGGATCTTCACGCGGTCGACGTCCACCGCCGCGTAGCGCGCCACCTGCTCGTTCGAGCCGATGGCCTGCACGTAGCGGCCGTAGGCCGTGCGGTTGAGGATGAGGCCGCCCACGACGGCGACGATCACGAACACCCACACCGGCACCGGGATGCCGGCGAGGCTCGCGTAGTACACGGGCGCGTAGAGATCGGACAGGTCGTTGTCGAGCGTGAGCGCGCCGCCGTCGGCGAAGTACGTGAGGTATGCGCGGAAGATGCCCAGCGTGCCCAGCGTCACGATGAACGGCTCGATGCGCCCCTTGGTGATGAGCAGCCCGTGCGCCAGCCCGAACACTGCGCCGAGCACCACCGCGAGCACCGCGCCCATCACCACCGCCAGCAGCGGCGAGCCCGAGGCCGGCCCGGCCCAGTTGATGAACATGATCACGCTGCCGGCGATCAGCGCCGCCATCGAACCCACCGACAGGTCGATACCGCCCGAGATGATCACGAAGCACATGCCCACCGCGATGATGCCGATGAAGGCCGTGCGCGTGAGCACGTTCATCGCGTTGTCGAGGGTCGCGAAGTCGCCGTTCAGCAGCGTGCCGGCGATGCACAGCAGCATCAGGCCGATGACGGGGCCGAGCCCGTGCAGGCGCTCGGTCCAGCGCGGCTTCGCCTCGCTGCGGTGCGTGGTTTCGGCGGAATCGGTAGGGGAAGCCATGTCTTATCGATTCGTTGGGGCATGCAATTGCGACTCGGCAGCGAGCGCAGCGAAGCTCGTTCGGGGAACACCGCGGAACCGGCTTTGCCGGGCCGCTGGCGTTGCCCCCTGCAAGGGGGTTGGCGCAGCGACACGAAGTGCGCGCAGCCTGGGGGTTAGCTCATCTGGTTCCGGTGGCATGAGCGATCAGCTCCTCTTCTGTCAGATGGTCGGCGTCGAGCGTGGCGACGATGCGGCCCGCGCGCATCACTGCGACGCGGTGGCACAGGCCGATCAGCTCCATCAGCTCCGACGAGACGACGATCACCGCGAGCCCTTCGCGGGCGAGTCGCTGGATCAGGAAATAGATGTCGCGCTTGGCGCCCACGTCGACGCCGCGCGTGGGCTCGTCGAGCACCACCACCTTCGGCCTGGGCTGCAGCACCTTGGCGAGCGCGAGCTTCTGCTGGTTGCCGCCCGACAGGGACGAGGCCTTCACGTCGAGCGAACCGGTGCGGATGCCGTAGTCCTTCACCGCCTCGGCCAGCGCACCGCGCTCGGCCTCCGGCCTGAGCCAGGGTTGCGCGTAGCGCTCCAGCGCCATCAGGGTGAGGTTCTGGCGCAGGCCGAAGTCGACGTGCAGGCCCTTGCCCTTGCGGTCTTCGCTCAGGTAGGTGAGGCCGTGCCGCGCCGCATCGCGCGGGTTGCGCCAGCTCTTGCCGTGCGCGACGGGCTTGCCGAGCATCTCGACGCTGCCGCCGCTGGCGGGCCGCAGGCCGAGCAGGCCCTCGAAAAGTTCGGTGCGGCCGGCGCCGACGAGGCCCGCGAAGCCGAGGATCTCGCCGGGGCGCACCTCGAAGCTCGCGTCCTGCGCCCAGCCCGGCACGCTGAAGCCCTGCACGCGCATGGCGGGTGCGCTTGCGGTGGTCACCGGGTCGCGCGGCGGGTAGAGGTCGGCCAGCTCGCGGCCCACCATCAGGTTGGCCATCTGCTGGCGCGTGACCTCGGCCGTCGGCGCGCGCGCGACGAAGCGGCCGTCGCGCATGACGATGACATCGTCGGTCACCTGCTCCACCTCGTCGAGCTTGTGCGAGATGTAGACGATGGTCACGCCGTCGGCGCGCAACTGGGCGATGAGTCTGAACAGGCGCTCCGTCTCGCCGGGCGTGAGCGTGGCGGTGGGCTCGTCCATCACGAGCAGACGGGCACGGCGCGCGATGGCCTTCGCGATCTCGACGAGCTGCTTCTCCGCGACGATGAGCCTGCGCACCTTGGTACGCGGGTCGATGTTCAGGCCGACCGCCGCGAGCGCGGCGGCGGCGTCGCGCTCCATGGCGACGTCGTCGAGCAGCCAGCCCTTCGAGGAAGCGCCGGGCCGCCCCAAGCTTCCTTGCTCCCCTCGGGGGACGGACGGCGCGAAGCGACGGCCCAGGGGCCACATCTTCTTCTCGTGACCGAGGAAGATGTTCTGGGCCACGTTCAGGTCCTCGGCGAGGTTGAACTCCTGGTGGATCAGCACGATGCCCAGCGCCTCGGCATCGCGCGAACTCGCGAACTGCTGCGGCTGCCCGTTGATCTTCAGCGTGCCGCCGCTGGGCGACTCGTAGCCCGCGAGGATCTTCATCAACGTGGACTTGCCCGCGCCGTTCTCGCCGAGCAGGCCGTAGACGCGGCCGGGTGCCAGCGTGAAGCTCACGCCGTGCAGCACCTGCACCGGACCGAAGGCCTTCACGATGCCGTCGAACTCGACGGCGACGCTGCCCTTGTCCGTCGCCTGGCTGGCGGCCGCGTCCATCATGGCGCCACCCCTCGGGCCTTCAGGGTTTCCTGCATCGCGAGCACCCCGGCGCCGATCACGCCGCCCTGCATGCCCAGCGGCGTGTACTGGATCTCCAGGTGCCGCGTCGAAAGCGCCAGCGAGCGCTGGTACACGCTCTGCCGCACGGCAGCCAGGAACAGCGGCCCGATGCGCGTGATGCCGCCGCCGATGAACACATGCGAGGGATTGAAGAAGTTGACGACCGACGCGAGCATCTGCCCGATCAGGCTGCCCGCGCGCTGGATGATCGCGTTGGCGGCCGTGTCGCCGCCCCGGCTGGCCTGGCCCACGTCGATCGCGTCGATGCGGCCGTGCTGGCGCAGCACCTCGGCCAGCGCGGCGCTCTCGCCCGCTTCCGCGGCCTGTACCGCCATGCGCGTGATCGCCGGTCCGGCGGCCATCGCCTCGACGCAGCCGAGGTTGCCGCAATGGCAGCGTGGCCCCTCCTGGTCGACGCAGATGTGGCCCACGTCGCCGGCCGAACCGGCGGCGCCGCGGTACACCTCGCCGTGGCACACGATGCCGCAGCCGATGCCGGTGCCGATCTTGATGACGAGGAAGTTCTGCAGCGAGCGCCTGAGGCGCCACAGTTCGCCGAGCGCCATCAGGTTCACGTCGTTGTCGACGAAGACGGGAGCGGCGTAGTCCTCGCGCAGGTAGTCGCGGATCGAGAAGCTGTCCCAGGCGGGCATCAGCGGCGGATTGACGAGCTGGCCGATCTCGAAGTTGACCGGGCCGGGCACGCCGATGCCGATGCCGAGCACCTCCTTCGCGGTGTGGCCGCAGCGCGCCAGCAGCTCGCGCATCAGCACGCGCACGCGGGCCAGCACGACTGCCGGCCCTTCGCGCACGTCGGCGGGTTCGTCGTGCTGGGCGAGCACGCTGAGGTCGGGGCGCAGCACGGCCACGTCGAGGCTGGTGGCGCCAATGTCGACGCCGACGAGCACGCCGAGCCCGGCATGCAGCTGGAGGTTTTCGGGGCGGCGCCCGCCCGAGGAGCGCTGCAGGCCGGCCTCGGCGAGCAGGCCCTGGTCGACGAGACCGGCGATCAGCCCGTTGGCCTTGCTCTTGGAAAAGCCCAGCTGCTCCGCCATGGCATGGCGCGAACCGCCGGCCGACCAGAAGGTCGTTTCCAGCAAACGCATCTCGTCCGCAGTGATGCCACTCCAGGGTGCCACGCGCCTTGTCTCCAGTGTTCTTGTCTTGCGCCCACGGTCCAGGCCGCCGGGCGAAGGCGAATACTAGGTGGCAGGCTTCAGCCGGACAAGGCCAAACTTCGACCTTATTGAGGTCAAAGACGGTTGCTTCTGAAGGATCGCAGGACGAAAAAAAGCCGCCTCGAGGGCGGCTTTCTTGTGCTCCAGCGAAGGGAGCTTACTTCTTCTGACGGTACTTGCGCAGCGCCGCGATCTGGGCGGCCATCACGGCCAGCTCGGACTGGGCCATCGCGATGTCGATGTCGCTCTTCGCGTTCTTCAGCGCTTCTTCGGCTGCGGCCTTGGCCTGGTTGGCCTTCTCGTCGTCGAGATCCTTGCCGCGGATCGCGGTGTCGGACAGCACGGTGACGGCGTTCGGCTGCACTTCGAGGATGCCGCCGGCCACGAAGACGAACTCTTCCTTGCCGTCGGCGGTTTCGATGCGCACGGCGCCGGGGCGGATGCGCGTGATCAGCGGGGTGTGGCGCGGGAAGATGCCGAGCTCACCGGCTTCACCGGGCAGCGCGACGAACTTGGCTTCGCCCGAGAAGATCGACTCTTCCGCGCTGACCACGTCCACATGAATGGTGCCTGCCATGGTGATTCCTTCTTAAGCGACCTTCTTGGCCTTCTCGAACGCTTCGTCGATGGTGCCGACCATGTAGAACGCCTGCTCGGGCAGGTGGTCGGCTTCGCCGTTCACGATCATCTTGAAGCCGCGGATGGTTTCGGCCAGCGGCACGTACTTGCCGGGCGAGCCCGTGAACACTTCGGCCACGTGGAACGGCTGCGACAGGAAACGCTGGATCTTGCGGGCACGGGCCACGGCCAGCTTGTCTTCCGGAGCCAGTTCGTCCATGCCCAGAATGGCGATGATGTCGCGCAGTTCCTTGTAGCGCTGCAGCGTGCCTTGCACGGCGCGGGCCACGTTGTAGTGCTCTTCGCCGACCACGTTCGGGTCGAGCTGGCGCGAGGTCGAGTCCAGCGGGTCCACGGCGGGGTAGATACCCAGCGAAGCGATGTCACGCGACAGCACCACGGTGGAGTCCAGGTGGGCGAAGGTGGTGGCGGGCGACGGGTCGGTCAAGTCGTCGGCAGGCACGTACACGGCCTGGATCGAGGTGATCGAACCGACCTTGGTCGACGTGATCCGCTCCTGCAGGCGGCCCATTTCCTCGGCCAGCGTCGGCTGGTAGCCCACGGCGGAAGGCATGCGGCCCAGCAGAGCCGACACTTCGGTACCGGCCAGCGTGTAGCGGTAGATGTTGTCCACGAAGAACAGAACGTCACGGCCTTCGTCGCGGAACGACTCGGCGATGGTCAGGCCGGTCAGCGCCACGCGCAGACGGTTGCCCGGGGGTTCGTTCATCTGGCCGTAGACCATGGACACCTTCGAGTCCTCGAGCTTCTCGAGGTTCACGACGCCCGAATCGGCCATCTCGTGATAGAAGTCGTTGCCTTCGCGGGTACGTTCGCCCACACCTGCGAACACCGACAGACCCGAGTGAGCCTTGGCGATGTTGTTGATGAGTTCCATCATGTTCACGGTCTTGCCCACGCCGGCGCCGCCGAACAGACCCACCTTGCCGCCCTTGGCGAACGGGCAGACCAGGTCGATCACCTTGATGCCGGTTTCCAGCAGGTCCTGCGAGGGCGACAGTTCGTCGTATGCGGGAGCCTTGCGGTGGATCGAAGCGGTGAGCTCCTGGCCCACGTCGCCGCGCTCGTCGATCGGACGGCCGAGCACGTCCATGATGCGGCCGAGGGTGGCCTTGCCGACCGGCACGGTGATGGGAGCGCCGGTGTTGGTCACGATCAGGCCGCGACGCAGACCGTCGGACGAGCCCAGTGCAATGGTGCGCACCACGCCGTCGCCGAGCTGCTGCTGAACTTCGAGGGTCAGCCCGCCGCCTTCGAACTTCAAGGCGTCGTAGACCTTGGGCATCTGGTCACGCGGGAACTCCACGTCGACCACGGCGCCGATACATTGGACAATTTTTCCTTCAGCCATGGCGTTTCCTTCTGGATGGATCTCAATAAATTTGCGACAGGTTCTTGCAGAAGCGTCCTGCTGCCAAAACGGGCCGCTTGTGCAAGAAAGCCGGACGGGCCGGCATCCTTGAATTTCTCTTTGCCTTGCAGTCTTCGCTGTCTAGTTCTTCATCAGCACTTCATGGCCGTCGCCTGAGCGGCGAAGGCGTCCGAAGCGGCCTTGCAGGCCTGGCCCAGGGCGGCCTTGTCGGCGCCCATCGAAGCCCATGTGGCCTTCGTCTGATCGAGGCTTGCCTTCATGGCGTCGGCAGCTGCACCGCTTTGCGAAGCGACGCAGGTCTGGACCTTCGCCAGGTAGTCGTTGCATTCCTGCGGCAGGTCGGCGGAGGCCGTCGGCGCTGCGGCGGGAGCTGCCGCCGGCGCTGCTGCAGGAGCAGGCGCGGGAGCCGGAGCGGGCGCAGCAGGTGCAGCGGCGGGAGCAGCCGGTGCAGGTGCAGGCGCCTCTTCCTTCTTGGAGCAGGCGGTCAGTGCGGCGGCAACGGCCACCAGAGCAAGCATCTTCTTCATTTTGCGCAGAGTCCCCTAAATAAAGGCCTTGGGTTACCGGGGACGCGAAACGCCCCCGATCAGCAACGCGGCCTGTTGCATTGCTTCAATCAAACGCCTGCGGCAGCGGCCGCGCCGGACACGATTTCCGACAGTTCCTTCGTGATGCCGGCCTGGCGGGTCTTGTTGTAGACCAGCTTCAGCTCGTTGATCACGTTGCCTGCGTTGTCGGTCGCGGCCTTCATGGCCACCATGCGCGCCGAGTGCTCGGACGCCATGTTCTCGGCCACGGCCTGGTAGACCAGCGATTCCACGTAGCGCACCAGCAGCTCGTCGATCACGCTCTGTGCATCGGGCTCGTAGATGTAGTCCCACGAGTGATGCGCCGGATCGGCCTGCAGCGTCTCGGCCTTCAGCGGCAGCAGCTGCTCCACCATCGGCTCCTGTTTGATGGTGTTGATGAACTTCGTGTAGCACAGGTACACCGCGGACAGCTTGCCTTCGGCGTAGGCGTCCAGCAGCGTCTTGACCGGCCCGATGAGCTTGTCCAGATGCGGCGTGTCGCCCAGCTGCGTCACATGGGCCACCACGCGCGCGCCGATGCGGTTCAGGAAACCCAGCCCCTTGTTGCCGATGGCGACCGACTCGACCACGTTGCCCGCTGCTTGCGCTTCGCGCAGCTTGCCGGTGACGGCACGCAGCAGGTTGGTGTTCAAGCCGCCGCACAGGCCCTTGTCGCTGGTCACGATGATGAAGCCGACGCCCTTGGCGTCGCTCGTCTTCATGAAAGCGTGGGTGTACTCCGGGTTCGCCTTGCCGAGGTTGGCTGCGATGTTGCGGATCTTTTCGCTGTAGGGGCGAGCGGCGCGCATGCGATCCTGCGCCTTGCGCATCTTGGAAACCGAGACCATTTCCATGGCCTTGGTGATCTTCTTGGTGTTTTCCACCGATTTGATCTTGCCGCGGATTTCCTTACCAGCTGCCATGAGAGCTCCTTCTTGCGTCGGTCAAGGCGTCGATCAGGCGAACGACTTCTTGAACGCGGTGACGGCTGCCAGCAGTTCGGCTTCCGATTCCTTGTCCAGAGCCTTGGCCTTCTCGATCTTGTCGAGCAGCGCGGCGTGGCTGGACTTCAGGAACTGGTGCAGGCCGTGCTCGAAAGGCAGCACCTGCTTGATCTCGAGGTCGTCCATGAAGCCCTTGTTCACGGCGAACAGCGACGCACCCATCAGCGAGATCGGCAGCGGGCTGTATTGCGGCTGCTTCAGCAGTTCGGTCACGCGGGCACCGCGGTCGAGCTGCTTGCGGGTGGCTTCGTCGAGGTCGGAAGCGAACTGCGCGAACGCAGCCAGTTCACGGTACTGGGCCAGGTCGGTACGGATACCGCCCGACAGGCTCTTGATGATCTTCGTCTGGGCCGACGAACCCACGCGCGACACCGAGATACCGGCGTTGATGGCGGGGCGGATACCTGCGTTGAACAGGTTGGTTTCCAGGAAGATCTGGCCGTCGGTGATCGAGATCACGTTGGTCGGAACGAAGGCGGACACGTCGCCGGCCTGTGTTTCGATGATCGGCAGTGCGGTCAGCGAACCGGTCTTGCCCTTGACTTCACCCTTGGTGAAGGCTTCGACGTAGTCGGCGTTCACGCGGGCTGCGCGCTCGAGCAGACGGCTGTGGAGGTAGAACACGTCGCCAGGGTAGGCTTCGCGGCCCGGGGGACGGCGCAGCAGCAGCGACACCTGGCGGTAGGCGACGGCCTGCTTCGACAGGTCGTCATAGACGATCAGCGCGTCTTCGCCGCGGTCGCGGAAGTATTCGCCCATCGTGCAGCCCGAGTAGGCCGCGACGTATTGCATGGCTGCCGATTCGGAAGCGGATGCCGCGACCACGATCGTGTAGTCCATGGCGCCAGCTTGTTCCAGGGCGCGCACCACGTTCTTGATCGACGAAGCCTTCTGGCCGATCGCGACGTAGACGCAGGTCATGTTCTGACCCTTCTGGTTGATGATCGCGTCGATCGCCACGGCCGTCTTGCCGGTCTGGCGGTCGCCGATGATCAGCTCGCGCTGGCCGCGGCCCACGGGCACCATCGAGTCGATGGACTTCAGGCCGGTCTGCATCGGCTGGTCGACCGACTTGCGGGCGATCACGCCCGGTGCGACCTTCTCGATCACGTCCGTCATCTTGGCGTTGACCGGACCCTTGCCGTCGATCGGCTGGCCCAGGGCGTTCACCACGCGGCCGACGAGCTCGGGGCCCACCGGCACTTCCAGGATGCGGCCCGTGCACTTGACGGTGTCGCCTTCGGAGATGTGCTCGTACTCGCCCAGAATCACGGCGCCCACCGAGTCGCGCTCGAGGTTCAGTGCCAGGCCGAACGACGGGACGCCGTCGGCAGTGGCGGGGAACTCCAGCATTTCGCCCTGCATCGCGTCGGACAGGCCGTGGATGCGCACGATGCCGTCGGTCACCGACACCACGGTGCCTTCGTTGCGGATGTTGGCGCTGACCCCGAGGCCCTCGATGCGGCTCTTGATCAGCTCGGAAATTTCTGCGGGATTGAGTTGCATGACTCTTTCCTTCTTTCTTTGTAAGGGGCCGGGAGCCGTCAGGCCACCAGCGCAACTTTCATTTGTTCAAGGCGCGCTTTGACGGAGGTGTCGAGCACCTCGTCGCCGACCACCACACGGATGCCGCCGATCAGTTCAGGCTCTTGGCGAACCGTGACCTGGAGCTTGCGACCGAAGCGCTTCTCGAGCGCGGCAGACACATTGGCCAATGCAGCGTCCTCGATCGGGAAGGCGCTGTAGACCACTGCGTCGGACGAGCCGCTTTGCGCGTTGGCGAGTGCCCGGAACTGCTTCGCAATTTCCGGCAGCACCGAAAAGCGCCCGTTCTCGAGGAGTGCGGACAGGAAGTTCTGGGCAGGAGCGGCCAGCGGTGCACCGAATGCACCGGCGACCACGCCGATCACCTGTTCGGCCGTGGCCTTGGGGTTGTCGGCGAACTGCTGGAGCTCCGGATTGGCCGCAATGGCGGCAATCTTTTCGAGCCAGGCGCTGGTTCCGGCCACGTCGGACGACGATGCCTTGAAGAGCGCCTCGGCGTAGGGGCGTGCGATGGTGGCGAGTTCTGCCATGGCTTCTATCAGAGTTCGGTCTGCAGACGGGCGAGCAAATCGGCGTGAACGCCCGCATTCACTTCCTTGCGCAGGATCTGCTCTGCGCCCTTGACTGCCAGTGCCGCCACCTGCTCGCGCAGGGCTTCACGGGCCTTCAGTGCCTGCTGTTCGGCTTCAGCGCGTGCGGCTGCAACGATCTTGTTGCCTTCCTCGGTCGCGCGGGCCTTGGCCTCTTCAACGATGGCCTGGGCGCGACGTTCGGCGTCGGCAAGACGTTGTGCGGACTCGTTGCGGGCCTGGCCCAGCTCGGCTTCCACGCGCTTGTTGGCGGCGGACAGCTCGGACTTGGCCTTGTCGGCTGCAGCGAGGCCTTCGGCGATCTTCGCAGCGCGTTCGTCAAGCGCCTTCGCGATCGGCGGCCACACGTACTTCATCGTGAACCCGACCAGGATCAGGAACACGATCATCTGAACGATCAGGGTACCGGTAATGCTCACTTTTCACCCTCTCTATGGGATTGAATCGAAGCCATTCGCTAGCAGGGCCAGGGAACGACGACGCAGGTCCGACGAGAAAGACTTACTTCGGCAGGTTGGCGATTTGCGACAGGAACGGGTTGGCCGTTGCGAACCACAGGGCGATACCGGTGCCGATAATGAACGCGGCGTCGATCAGGCCGGCCAGCAGGAACATCTTGGTTTGGAGTTCACCCATGAGTTCGGGCTGACGTGCGGCCGACTCGAGGTACTTGCTGCCCATGATGCCGATGCCGATACATGCGCCCACAGCGCCCAGACCGATGATCAGGCCGGCGGCCAGTGCAACAAAGCTAATAACTTCCATGATGACTCCTAGAGGACTTTGGTTGAAGAGAAAAACAAAAACAAGAACGAAAGCAACTGATCAGTGGTGATCGTGGGCCTGGCCGATGTAGACCAGCGCCAGCATCATGAACACGAAGGCCTGCAACGTGATGATCAGGATGTGGAAGATGGCCCAGGCCGTGCCCGCGATGATGTGGCCGATGGCCAGGCCGATGCCGGTGGCCGACAGCGACCAGGCACCGCCCATCAGGGCGATCAGCAGGAAGATCAGTTCGCCGGCGTACATGTTGCCGAACAGCCGCATGCCGTGCGAGACGGTCTTGGCGACGAACTCGATCAGCTGCATGGCGAAGTTGAAGGGGTACAGCGCCCAGTGGTTGCCGAAGGGTGCGGTGAACAGCTCGTGCACCCAGCCGCCCAGGCCCTTGATCTTGACGTTGTAGTAGAGGCAGACCAGCAGCACGGCGACCGACATGCCCATCGTCACCGAGAGGTCGGCGGTGGGCACGACGCGCAGGTAGGCGTGGTGCGGGTCTTCACCGGCGAGATGGAAGATCTTGGCCCAGATCGCCGGGAACAAATCGACCGGGAACAGGTCCATTGCGTTCAGCAGGAAGATCCACACGAAGATCGTGAGCGCCAGCGGGGCCACGAACTTGCGGCTGGTGGCGTTGTGGACGATGCCCTTGGCCTGCTGGTCGACCATTTCGACGAGCAGTTCGACAGCCGCTTGAAAACGGCCGGGAACACCCGAAGTGGCCTTGCGGGCAGCCAGCCAGAGCAGCCAGCAACCCAGGATGCCGAGCGTGATCGAGAAGAAGAGAGAGTCGAAGTTGAAAACCGAGAAGTCGGCCACACCTCCAGGCTTGGAGCTTTGCAGGTGCGTCAAATGGTGAATGATGTATTCACCAGCGGTCTGACCATGTTCCGCAGCGTTTTCAGCAGCCATTCGGTTACTCGTCTCTCAGTTTCCGGCGCCGGGGCGAGAACATCACCGCCAACCAGGCCGCCTTCATTGTCACCACCAGGCCGACCAGCATTGCTGGCCAGCTCAGCGCCGTAATCAGCCTCGGCGCGGCGATCAGCATCGCCACGGACAAGGCCATCTTGACCATTTCCCACAGGAAGAATCCGAACACCGCAGTGCCCGGATTCAGGGAGGAAAACCGGCCGGTCAGCCCCCGCGCGAAAACCGCCGACGGGACAACCACCGCGATCGCGCCGTAAGCGGCGGACCACCCCAGATTTTGCCTCCCCGTCAGTCCCCAGGCAGCCAGAGCCACCACCAGACCGACAACCAACTGACCCGCGATCACCCGCCACGGGGAGATCGATGGGTTCTTTGCTCGCAGCTCACGCGCCTCGTCGGCGGTCAGCGGCTTGAATTCTGCGTCGAGGCCTTCAGGGGCCTCCGAGTCATGACGGGCGATTGTTTTCATTTCGAATGAAGCCCGGATGACGACCCAGAATTTCTACAAAGCCATTGATTATAAGTAAAAACCCAGCCTGTCCCGCCACCCGTGGTGTCGCACACGCAAAACGGCGCCGCATTCCCTGACCGGAGCCCGACGTGTCGTGCGCAACCATAATTCCGGCATGCACCCTATCACCGACGCCCTCCCCGCCACGCTTTGTTACCTCGATGGCGAATACACCGCACTGCGCGACGCGAAGATCAGCGTCCTCGACCGCGGCTTCATTTTCGGCGACGGTGTGTACGAATACGTCCCCGTCTACCTCGGACAGCCCTTCTGTTTCGAGGAGCACATGGCCCGTCTCGACCGCTCCCTCGCCGAGCTTCAGATCGAGAACCCCCTGTCGCTCGCACAGTGGCGCGAGATCGTGATGCGCCTGGTGGCACCCGCTGGCGAGGCGCCGCAGTCGGCGTATTTCCAGGTGACGCGTGGCGTGGCGCCGCGCGACCATGCGATGGTGCGCGGCCTGCGCCCCACGGTGTTCGTGATGGTGAACCCGCTGCCGCCCATCTCCGACGCCGTCCGCGCCAAGGGCGTGGCCTGCGTCACCGCGGCCGACTTCCGCTGGCAGAAGGCGCACATCAAGAGCACCAGCCTGCTGGGCGCCGTGCTCGCGCGGCAGATCAGCGTGGAGGCCGGCGCAGCCGAGACGATCATGTTCCGCGACGGCTGGCTCAGCGAGGCTTCGTCGAGCAACGTGTGGATCGTGAAGGACGGCAAGCTGATGGGCCCGCCCAAGAACAACCTCGTGCTCACCGGCATCCGCTACGGCCTCTTCGAGCGCATGAGCAGGACGCTCGGCATTCCGTTCGAGCTGCGCCCCATCTCGCGCGAGGAAGTGTTCGCCGCCGACGAAGTACTGATCTCCTCGGCCAGCAAGGAGCTGCTGCCGGTCGTCACGCTCGACGGCAGGCCTATTGGCAATGGCCGCCCCGGCCCCATCTACGAGAGCTTGTACCAGGCCTACCAGGAGGCCAAGGTACACAACGCGCGCAAGCAGCAAGAGCAGAAACACGGAGCCCCGGCATGACCGACAGCAACACCCCCGCCACCGAAACCACCTCGATCCCCGATCCGCGCAAGGAATCGCTGATCGAGTACCCCTCGCAGTTCCCGATCAAGGTGATGGGCGCCAAGGTCGACGGGTTCGTGCACGCCGTCACGCAGATCGCCGAACGCTTCGACCCGACCTTCGACGCCACCACCGTCGAGCTGCGCGACAGCAAGGCCGGCAACTACCTCGGCGTGACCATCACCGTCACGGCCACAAGCCGCGAGCAGCTCGACGACCTGTATCGCGCGCTGTCCTCGCACCCGATGGTCAAGGTCGTGCTTTGAGCTGCAAGCCGTTCGCGCGGCAGGCCACGCAATGACAGACACAGCCGCCATCGCCGTTCCGGCCGTCGAGCCGGTCGCGCTGGGCCGCGTCGACTACGCCGACACCTTCGCGGCGATGAAGCAGTTCACGCTCGAGCGCACGCCCGAGACGCCCGATGCGCTATGGATTTGCGAGCACGACCCTGTCTTCACGCAAGGCATTGCGGGCAAGCAGGACCACATCCTGAACCCCGGCGCCATCCCCGTCGTGCAGACCGACCGGGGCGGCCAGGTCACCTTCCACGGTCCCGGCCAAGTGGTGGCCTATCCGCTGATCGACCTGCGGCGCGCGGGCTACTTCGTCAAGGAGTACGTCTACCGCATCGAGGAATCGGTGCTGCGCACGCTGGCGCACTTCGGCGTCACGGGCCACCGCGTGGCGGGTGCGCCGGGCATCTACGTGCGGCTGGACGACCCGTTCTCGCACGCGGCGCTGACCGGCCCCATGCCCGCGGCCGACCCGTTCCGCGGGCTCGGCAAGATCGCGGCGCTGGGCATCAAGGTGAGCCGGCACGCCACCTATCACGGTGTGGCGCTCAACGTGCGGATGGACCTCGAACCCTTCTCGCGCATCAACCCTTGCGGCTACGCGGGGCTGCAGACGGTCGATCTTTCTACAATCGGCATCCAAACCACATGGGAAGAAGCCGCCGCGGTGCTGGGCCAGAAGCTCTGCACCTTCCTGGCGCCTTGACACACCAATGAGCACCACCGAAGTCGTCCCCGCACCCGTAGTGAGAGAGGCCCAGAGCGCCGAAACCTACAACCCCCTGGCCAAGCAGAAGGCAGCGGCCAAGCTGTCACGCATTCCCGTCAAGGTGGTGCAAAGCGGCGAAGTGCTCAAGAAGCCCGACTGGATCCGCGTCAAGGCCGGCAGCCCCACCACCCGCTTCTACGAGATCAAGCAGATCCTGCGCGAGAGCAACCTGCACACCGTCTGCGAAGAGGCCTCCTGCCCCAACATCGGCGAATGCTTCGGCAAGGGCACGGCCACCTTCATGATCATGGGCGACAAGTGCACGCGCCGCTGCCCGTTCTGCGACGTGGGCCACGGCCGCCCCGATCCGCTCGACAAGGACGAGCCGATCAACCTCGCGAAGACCATCGCCAAGCTGCGCCTGAAGTACGTGGTGATCACCAGCGTCGACCGCGACGACCTGCGCGACGGCGGCAGCCAGCACTTCGTCGACTGCATCAGGAACATCCGCGAGCTCTCGCCCACCACGCAGATCGAGATCCTCGTGCCCGACTTCCGCGGCCGCGACGACCGCGCCCTCGAGATCCTCAAGGCCGCGCCGCCGGACGTGATGAACCACAACCTGGAAACCGCGCCGCGCCTCTACAAGGAAGCGCGCCCCGGCAGCGACTACCAGTTCAGCCTGAACCTGCTCAAGAAGTTCAAGGCGCTGCACCCCAGCGTGCCGACCAAGAGCGGCATCATGGTCGGCCTGGGCGAGACTGACGAAGAAATCCTGCAGGTCATGCGCGACATGCGCGCCCACGACATCGACATGCTGACCATCGGCCAGTACCTGTCGCCGTCGGGCTCGCACCTGCCGGTGCGCCGCTACGTGCACCCCGACACCTTCAAGATGTTCGAGGAAGAAGCCTACAAGATGGGCTTCAGCCACGCGGCGGTGGGTGCGATGGTGCGGTCGAGCTATCACGCGGACCAGCAGGCAGGACACGTTCTGGCCGGCGGCGCGCCGGCGCTCGATTGACCCTTCCGGAGGCCGTCTCCAACCCGGACTCCACGAAGTCCGGCAAGCCCCTGCACATCCTGCTGGCGATGTGCTACCTGCTGCACCGCACGGGCGCGGAGATGTTCACGCGCGACCTGGCGATGTGGCTGCGCCGCCGCGGGCACGCCGTCACGATCTTCGCGACGGCTTTCGGCGACATGGCGAACGAACTGCGCTTCGCCTCCATCGCCTGCGTCACGGACCTGGCCGACATGGCGACGCGGCCGGATGCGATCGTCGGCAGCACGCACCAGGAGACGGTGCGTGCCTTGATGCACTTCCACGACGTACCGGTCATCACGATCTGCCACGACCGTAGCGACGATCATGGGCGACCCGCGCAGTTCGCGCAGGTCGCGCGCCATGTGGCGGTCGACGAGAACTGTGCGGAGCGGCTGGTGCACGAATTCGGCATCGCGCGCGAACGCATCGAGCTGATACACAACGGCGTCGACCTTGCGCGCTTTCCCAGGCGAGGTGAACTGCCCACCAAACCCCGGACGGCGCTGGTCTTCAGCAACTATGCCTCGCACGACTCGCAGCTGGAGGAAATCCGCGCCGCCTGCGTGCAGCGCGGCCTCTCGCTGGACGTGATCGGCAGCGGCACGGGCAATCACCTGCCCGATCCGGCCGAGGCGCTTGGACGCTACGACATCGTCTTCGGCAAGGGCCGCTGCGCGACCGAGGCGCTGTGCACCGGCAATGCGGTGGTAGTTCTCGACCCGGTCTGGGGCATGGGAGAAATGGTGACGGCGGCGAACGTTGCCCATTCACGCCGCTGGAATTTCGGCCGGGCATTGCTCGTACGGCCCATCACGCGAGAAACCGTGGGCGCCGAACTCGACCGTTACGACTCGCAGGACGCAGCCCATGCCGCGAGCTGGATGCGTGCCACGGGCGGGCTGGATGTCACGCTCGGTGCGCTCGAAGACTGCGTGCGGAGCGCGGTGCTGCAGCACCCTGTGATCGAAGTGCCCGCGGGCCAGCGGACGGAGGAGGCTTCGCGCTACGTGGCGGACTGGATCCGCCGCGGGTATCCGTCGGCAGCGCATGTGAACATCGCGTCGCTGCATCAGCATGTTGCGGGGCTGCAGCAGTCCTTCAACGAACATCAACACATGTACCGGGCGCGGATCGAACAGCTTGAAGCTCAAGCCATGCGACAGCAGGCGGAGATTGCCGGGGCGCACGCGGAGACCGCGCGGGTGCAGGCCGAGACCCGGCTGCAGATCGAGCAATCGCGCGCCAACGCGGACGCGCGCATCTTGGAAGCCGAGCACAAGACCCAACAGGCACGCGCCGAACTCGCGCAACTCCAGGCGCAGCTGCGCGAGGTCTACGCCAGCCGTTCATGGCGCGTGACGAAGCCGCTGCGCCGGATATCGACCCTCGTGCAATCCAACGCCCCTCGCTCATGAAATCGCTGGTGATCGCCGCACATTCTGGCCACGAGCTGCTGCTATGGAAGTGGCTGCGCAACGAACGGCCCGACTTCGTGGTGCTGACCAATGGCGCCGGGTCTTCCGGCGTTCCGCGGCTCGAACCCACGGTGGACAACCTCGCGCGCGCAGGTGCCAACTGGATACCCGGCGTCGTGCAGCCTGTTGCGGATGCCGACATCTACCGCTCGCTGCTCGAAGGCGACACTGGCCTTTTCGCACGATGGGTCGAAGCGTTGACCGCGCACGTCGTCGATCAAGGCATCGAATGCATCGTTGCCGACGAGGCCGAGGACTACAACCCGTCGCACGACTTGTGCCGCCTGCTGGCCAACCAGGTCGCCGCGCGCGCAACGGCGCGCGGCCGGACGGTGACCTCGTTCGGCTACCCCACGGTGGGGCATCCGAGTCCGCCGGCACGCCTTGATTGCGAGCGCCACGTCGTGGTCGAGCTCGACGAACGCGAGCTGCAGGCCAAGCTCGATGACATGCACGGCTACGCGCGCAGCTTCGGCGGCCAGCTCGAAAAGGAGCTGGCCGGCTTCATCGCCGAGTTCGGCGCCCGCGCCTATGGCCGCGAATGTCTGTTCGCCGCCCAGCCCACGCGCTACGAGCAATCGCAGCCGCCCGCGACCAAGCCGGCCTTCGAGATCTTCGGCGAGGAGCGCGTGGCTGCGGGCGTCTACAAGCACGTGATCCGGGGCACCCACCTGCAGGCCGTGGCAGACAGGCTGCGCGGCCTGGTGCACTGACACGACAGTCCCTGCCGACGCCTCGATGACCTTCACCACGCTTGCCAGCGACGACAGCGTCGCAGCCATTGCCACCGATGCGGCGGGCGCGCTCGACGACGCCGCACTGTCCCACGCAGTGATCGGCCTCGGCCGCTTCGGCTGCGTGCACGCGCGGAAGCTGCTGGCGCTCGACGGATTCCGGTTGGCCGCGCTGGTGGACTGCTCGGCGTCGGCCCGAGTTGCCGACGAACTTGCCAAGCTGCCGCTGATGTCCGGGCTTGAGGAACTGCCGCCAGGCATCGAATCGGCCACCATCGCCGCCAACGACGAGGCACATGCCGGTCTCGCGCTTGCACTGATGCGCAGGGGCTGTCACGTCCTCGTCGAAAAGCCGCTTTGCGTGGACCGGCGCGACGGCCTGCTGATGATCCAGTCCGCACATCAATGCGGCGTCACGCTGGCCACCGGCCATATCGAGCGCTTCAATCCGGTGTTCGACGCCGCGATGCTCGGTCGGCTGCGAAATGCGATGACGAGCCACCGCCAGGGCTCGGTCCCGTTCATGCGATTCAGCCGCTGTTCGACCCGCGTCGCTCCGGCCAAGGAGAGCGTGCTCGACCTGATGGTGCACGACCTGGACCTGTTCGCCTGGCTTTGCGCCGTTCCATCCGAGGCGCCACTGGAAGTGCTCGAGCGGCACGTCGGCGGGCAGAGCGTGCGCGCTCGCGTTCGGCTGGGGACGCTGATTGCCGAGTTCGAAAGCGGGTACGGCGGCTCGGCGAGCGCCCGACTGCAGTTTTTCGAAGGAGGCTGGGAGCATCAGCTCGACCTGCGCGACGACGCGCGTGCTCAAGGGCATGCCGACGACGCGCTGGCGCGCCAGTACCGGGCCTTCAGGCAAGCCATCCTGGGCCGGCCCAGCCGCATTGCCTCAGGCGCCGACGGTCTCGCGGCAGTGACGCGGGCCTGCCAGGTGCTGCGGGCATGAAGATCCCGTTGTTCCGGCCCGCCGCATCTTGCGAGCCAGAGGCAACGCGGCTGTCGGAAGCATTGGCGGCGGTACTGCGTAGCGGCACCTACATCCTGGGCCCGCAGGTCAAGGACTTCGAGGCTCGCCTTTCGGGCCTGCTCGACGGCCGTGAGACTGTGGCGGTGGGGTCGGGCTCCGAGGCCCTACTGCTGGCCTTCAAGAGCCTGGGCGTCGGAAGCGCGGGCGGGGGTGACGCGCTCGACGAGGTGCTGCTGCCCGCTTACACCTTCGTCGCATGCGCGGAGGCAGTGATCGCCGCCGGCGCGCGGCCGGTCTTCGTCGACAGCGCGCCTGGCGACTTCCTGCCTGCTCTCGCCGGCTTCCGCAATACCCGTACTCCACGCACGCGCGCAATCCTCGCGGTCGGCCTCTTCGGCGACGCAAGCAGCCTGCCCGAGTTGGCCGCCTACTGCAGCGACGAGAGCCTGCTGCTGGTCGAGGACGTGGCGCAATGCCTCGGTGCCCATGCCTCCGACGGCACGCGCACCGGCAACGCCGGCACCTGGGGCGATGCCGCGGCGATGAGCTTCTATCCCACCAAGACGCTGGGCGCGGCCGGCGATGCCGGGGCACTGGCCTTCAGGAACCCGGAACACGCGCGCAAGGCACGGCTGCTGCGCAACCACGGCTACGACGACGGCCTGCACCGCTGCCTGGGCCACAACAGCCGCATGGACGAGCTGCAAGCCTGCCTGCTCAATGCCGTGATGGACGGGTTCGCGCAGCACATCGCACGGCGTCGCGAAATCGCCGCGCGCTACCTCTCGGCCTGGGCGGATCTGCCGCTGCACCTGCCTCCGGCTACGGCCGGCCACGCGTGGAACTACTTCGTGGTCGGACTCGGCAATTCGGGCGAACGTGCGTCCTTCGCGACGCGGCTGGCCGAAGCCGGTGTCGCGACCCGGGTCTACTACGAGCAGCCGCTTCACCATCACGAGGCGCTGCGGCCCTGGCACGGCGGCGTCAGCCTGCCGCATGCCGAGCGGCTGGCCGCGTGCTCGATCGCACTGCCGCTCTATCCGACGCTTGGCGAGGTCGAGGTCGAGTACGTCATCGACGCGGTGCGCCAGGCCGTACTGGATCCAGCGAGCTGAAACGGCCTAGCCAGGCCGAGCCGAGTGAGCGACTCACCCGCGCGTCGCGTTCTCCTTCATCTTCGCCAGCGCGATGGCGATCGCGGCGCCGCCCAGCGTCTTGATCAGCCCCGAGTGCTGCGCATAGAACTGGCTTACCTCGTCGATCACGCCCGCGTGCTGCTGCTCGGCGTGCGTGGCGATCTCGGTCACCTGCGCGGGCGAGAGCTGCGAGGCCTGGTCGGGCGTGATCTGCGTCTGGCCCGGCTGCAGCATGCGCCCGAGCACGCCGCCCGCCAGCGCCGAGGCGGCCGCCGGCCCAAGCGTGGCCAGGATCTGGTTGAGCACGCCCGCCCGCTGGGCCGGCGAGGACTGGCCGAAGAGCTGGCCCACGGTGTCGCCGAAAGGCGGCGTCTGGTCCGAGCGCATCGCGGCGGCGAGCCCTGCGCCCAATTCGCCGGGCGAGGCATGCTGCGCGACCTGGTCGAGGTGGGCCTCGGCGTTGTTGTTGCCGATGGCCTGCTGGAGGATGTCGAGTAAGCCCATGGAGAACTCCTTGTCTGTGGTGAAGGCGGGAGCGCCCGCCTCAGCGGCTCACGAGGTGCCAGACCCCGAGCAGCACGGCTGCGCCGACCACCGAGGCGATGAAGCCGGCTCCCGCGCCCGCTGAATACCAGCCCATGGCCTGCCCCGCATAGGTGGCGACCAGCGAGCCCGCGATGCCGAGCACCGCCGTGAGGATGAACCCCATCGAGTTGTTGCCTGGCAGCACGGCGCGGGCCAGGAGCCCGGCGATGAAGCCGATCAGAATCGTCCAGATGATGTGCACGGTAGCTCCCTGTTGGTGACAGCAAGCGCCGCCGCTGCTTGGCGGACAGCGCCCGGGGATCGTGTTCCCGCGTTCCTGAGCGCCAACTGACGGCGCGCCGTCCTGCAGCCGCGCGGTCGCCAAGGCGCTGGCTGGAAGCGGGAGCATTTCGCTATCCTGCCGGCTGGCCAAGAAGAAGGAAGAGATGACTTTGCAAACGCACCCTGACGTCCAAGCCGCCATGGAACGCAGTTTCGGCGCCATTGCCGACCTGGTCCGCCTCCACGCACGACACACGCCCGACCACGCTGCGCTGTCGGACGCGAACCGCACGCTGGACTACCGCGCGCTCGACGCGCTGATGGACCGCGTCGCGGCCAGCCTGCAGCGCGACGGGCTCAAGGCCGGCGACGCGATCGCGATCTGCGCCTCGTCGTCGGTGAACTACGCGGCCGTGTTCCTGGGCGCGCTGCGCGCGGGTGTCGCGGTGGCGCCGCTGGCGCCCGGCTCCGCACCCGCGAGCCTGGCGCGCATGATCGAGGACGCCGATGCGCGCATCCTCTTCAGCGACGCATCGGCGGCCGAGGTGATCGGCCCCGCGAAGGAAGGCGGCATCGCGCGCGTGGCGCTCGACGGCTCGCAGGTCGGCCGCGGCATCGACGAATGGCTGGCGCCTGCCGGTGCGCGGCCCGAGCCCGTCGATGTGCAGCCGGGCTGGGCCTTCAACATCATCTATTCGTCGGGCACCACGGGCGAGCCCAAGGGCATCGTGCAGGGCCACGGCATGCGCTGGGCCCACGTGCAGCGCGGCGCGAAGTACGAGTACGGGCCCGACTCGGTCACGCTGCTGTCGACGCCGCTGTACTCCAACACCACGCTGGTGGTGTTCTTCCCCACGCTGGCCTTCGGCGGCTGCGTGGTGCTGATGCCCAAGTTCGACGCACTGGGCTACCTGCAGCTGGCGCAGCAGCGCCGCGTGACGCACACCATGCTCGTGCCGGTGCAGTACCAGCGGCTGATGGCGCATCCGCGCTTCGACGAGCACGACCTGTCTTCGTACAGGCACAAGTTCAGCACCAGCGCGCCTTTCGGCGCCGCGCTGAAGGCCGACGTGCTCAGGCGCTGGCCCGGCGGGCTGGTCGAGTTCTACGGCATGACCGAGGGCGGCGGCACCTGCATCCTGGAGGCACACCTGAACCCAACAAAGCTGCACACCGTGGGCCGGCCCGCCGAGGGCAGCGACATCCGCCTGATCGACGAGGAAGGCAACGAGCTGCCGCGCGGCGACACCGAGGTGGCCGGCGAAGTGGTGGGCCACTCGGCCGGCATGATGACCGGCTACCACCGCCAGCCCGCGAAGACGCGCGAGGCCGAGTGGTTCGATGCCACCGGCAAGCGCTTCATCCGCACCGGCGACGTGGGCCGCTTCGATGCCGATGGCTTCCTGACGCTGTTCGACCGCAAGAAGGACATGATCATCAGCGGCGGCTTCAACATCTACCCGAGCGACCTCGAGGCCGTGCTGCGCGGCCATTCGGCGGTGGCCGACGTGGCTGTCGTGGGCGTGCCTTCGGAGCAGTGGGGCGAGACGCCCGCCGCCTTCGTGGTGCGCCGCGAAGGCGACGCCACGAGCGAAGAGGAGTTGCTGCAGTGGGCCAATGCCCAGGTCGGCAAGACACAGCGCCTGGCGCGCCTCGCCTTCATCGACGAGCTGCCGCGCAGCGCGATCGGCAAGGTGCTCAAGCGCGAGCTGCGTGAACTCGCCGTCCGCTGACACCGGCGCGGCCGCAGCGCCCGACCACGGCGGCGGCGGCAACGGCCTGCTGTGGGTGCTGGTCGCCGTGGCGGTGCTGTTCGCGTTCCTGCGCCCGCGCGCGCCCATGGACTGGCTGCGCCTGGTCGACTGGCAGACCGTCGGCGCGCTCGCCGGCCTGCTCGCCATCACCCAGGGCGTCGAGAAAAGCGGCATGCTGCAGGCCACCGCCCAGCGCCTGCTCGCCCGCACCCACAACCAGCGCAGCCTCGCGATGCTGCTGACGGCCAGTGCGGCCTTTCTATCCGCGCTGGTCACCAACGACGTGAGCCTGTTCCTGCTGGTGCCGCTGACACGCGTGCTCGCCACCCAGGCGCACCTGCCGCTGGCGCGGCTGGTGGTGCTGCAGGCGCTTGCGGTGAACGCGGGCTCGGCCCTCACGCCCATCGGCAATCCGCAGAACCTCTACCTCTGGCACCGCTCCGGCGAGGGCTTCGTCGCCTTCATGGGGATGATGGGCCCGACGGTCGCGGTGATGCTGTTCTGGGTCTTCGTGGCGGTGTGGCTGCTGGTGCCGCGCACGCCGATCGAGCTCAAGCCGCAGGCCGAGGCCGCGCCGGTGCAGCCGCGCATGCTGGCGCTGTCGGGGCTGCTGTTCATCGGCTTCGTGATCGCACTCGACCGGCACTGGCTTCTCGCGGGCCTGGGCGTGGTGTTCGGCGTGTTCCTGGTGAGCTATCCGCGCGTTCTGCGCGGCATCGACTGGGCGCTGCTGGCGATCATCGCGCTGATGTTCGTGGACCTGCGCCAGCTCGCGCAGCTGCCCGCGGTGGTGTCGCTGCTGGGCCACTGGCCGATCACCGAGGGCTGGCGCGCGTACCTCGCGGCCATCGTCACCTCGCAGTTCATCAGCAACGTGCCGGCCGCGATCCTGCTGGACGGCCACGTGCGCGACCTGCCCGCGCTGGCGGCCGGGGTGAGCGTGGGCGGCTTCGGCTGTGTGCTGGGCTCGCTGGCCAACCTGATCGCGCTGCGGCTGGCGAAGCTGCCCCGTGGGCTGAGCGAGTTCCATCGCATCAGCATTCCGTTCCTGGTCGTCTGCGCAGCATCGGCGCTGCTGCTGCGGCTGGGGTGACAGCGGCGGTGCGGCGTCGGACAATCGCGTTCTCCCTTCCCTGCGTCCTCCCATGCACACGCCCGCCACGCACACCCTGGCCCTGCGCGACTACGGCCACTCGCACGGCAGCCACGCGCACGACCATTTCCAGGTGCTGATCGGCCTGGACGGTGTGCTCGAAATCGAGGTGGAAGGCCGAGGCGCCGGCATCGCCGCGGGCGAGGCGCAGGTGGTGGCGCCGGGCGACCGGCACGACTTCAGCTCGCGCAGGCACGGCGCCGTGTGCCTGGTGCTCGACACCACGCAGCCCGCATGGGCCCGCTGCGCCGAGCGCGCTCCGCCCGGTTCGCCGCAGTTGCACGCGCTGGCGCGCTACCTCGCGCAATGCATGAAGCAGCCGCAGGCCTCGGCACTGGCGCTGCAGCACGGCCCTGCGCTGCTGCTGGAGGCCTGGAGCCCGTCGCCGGCGTCCTCCGCCGACTCGCGCCGCCGCCGCATCGACTGGCACCTGCTTGCCGACTGGGCCCGCGCCCGCTGGCACCAGCCGCTGGCCGTGGCCGACCTGGCGGAGGTCGCCTGCCTGAGCCCCAGCCAGTTCGCCCAGCGCTGCCGCGACGAGCAGGGCGTGGGCGCGATGCAGTGGCTGCGCTCGATGCGGCTGGCGCACGCGCGGGAGCTGCGGATGGGCGGCATGAGCGTGGCGGAGACGGCGAGGCGCACCGGGTACCGTTCGCCTTCCGCTCTTACGGCAGCGCTGCGGCGCTGACTTCCCCCTCCCCCGCTGGGGGAGGGTCGGGGTGGGGGCACGACGGCGCCAATGGAAAACACGTCGCCTGATAGACGGCCTGCCCCCATCCCGGCTTTCCCCCAGAGGGGGAAAGAGCAACACCCGAACCATCGTCTCGCGACGACGAACCGTCATTGCGCGACGACCGCATCGCGTAGCCTCGCCGTCCATGCCGTCGACCGCCTACGCACTGATCGCCATCGCCCTGTGGACCACGCTCGCTTCGCTGGGCACTTCCCTGTCCCACCTGCCGCCCTTCCTGCTCACCGGGCTGGCGCTCATCATCGGCAGCGTGCCGAGCTGGCCGCTGGTGCTGCGCGACCGCGGCGCCTGGAAGGTGCCGCCGCGCACGCTGGCGCTGGGCATCTACGGGCTCTTCGGCTACCACTTCCTGCTGTTCATCGCGCTGCGCTACGCGCCGCCGGTGGAGGCCAACCTGGTCAACTACCTCTGGCCGCTGCTGATGGTGGTGCTGGCGCCGGTGCTGCTGCCGGGTGTGTCGCTGAGGCCGCTGCACCTGGTGGCGGGGCTGCTGGGTTTTGGCGGCGCGGCGGCGGCGATCCTGGGTGCAGGCGGGGGCGGCGGCGCTTCCGCCGCGGGGTACTTGGGCTTCGCGCCGGCGCTGGCCTCGGCCTTCGTCTGGGCGAGCTATTCGCTGTGGACGAAGCGCGTGCCGGCCTTCCCGACCTCGGCGATCGGCCTGTTCGGACTGGTCTCGGGGGTGCTCGCGCTGGCCTGCCATGCGGTGCTGGAGCCCTCGGTGCCGCTGACGGCCCGCGACTGGGCGCTGCTCGCGCTGTGCGGCCTCGGCCCGCTGGGCGCGGCCTTCTTCGTGTGGGACATGGCGCTCAAGCGCGGCGACGCGCGGCAGATCGGCATCCTGAGCTACATCACGCCGCTGGGCTCGACGGCGCTGCTGCTGCTGGTGACGGGCCGTCCGCTGACCTGGACCATCGCGCTGGCGGCCTGGCTCATCATCTCGGCGGCGATCATGGGCACGCGCGTGCGTTGATCGCGGCGATGCGGGCGTGCTGAATCAGGCTGTATCCGACGGCGCGCCTTCATCTTTTCTGGCTAGAGTGGAGGCTCAGGAAAAAGGAGCCAACCCACATGGACGACAAGAACAGGGATTTCGAGATCACGCCAAAGCTGGTGTTCGACCTGAACCTGGCGCTGTACCTCGACCTGGTGGCCGCGCTGGAGGGTGCGGGCGCCGTCACCTACCGCCAGATGGCGGCCCGGGTGCTGAACATCAGCATGGATGCACGCAACGACGGCGAGACCGGCCTGTCGACGGTGCTCGAGGGCATCGCCCGGGGCTTCGCCGGCCACGGCGACGGCCTGTCGATCGAACTGCTGAAGGCCGCGCGGAACCTGCGCGAGGACGACGCGCTGGGCGACATCCCCCTGCGCCCCGACGAAGGCTGAGGCAGGCGCGGCCTCCCCCTCCTTCGCTTCGGCTTCCGTCTCGCCTCAGTCTTCGGCGACCTGCAGCACCAGCTTGCCGAAGTTCTCGCCCGCGAAGAGCTTGTTGAGCGACTCGGGGAAGGTGTCCAGCCCCTTCACCACGTCTTCCTTGCTCTTCATGCGGCCGTCCTTCAGGTAGCCGGCCATCTCGGCGATGGCGATGTGGTACCGGTCGGCGTAGTCGAACACCACGATGCCTTCCATGCGCGCGCGGTTCACCAGCAGGCTCAGGTAGTTCCTCGGGCCCGCCGAGGGCATGCTGTTGGCGTTGTTGTACTGGCTGATGGCGCCGCAGATGATGATGCGGGCCTTGCGCGCGAGCCGCGCGAGCACCATGTCGAGGATCTCGCCGCCGACGTTGTCGAAGTAGATGTCCACGCCCTTCGGGCAGTGCGTCTTCAGGCCCTCGCGCACCGCGGCGGCGCCGGCCTTGTAGTCGATGCAGGCGTCGAAGCCCAGCTCCTTGACCACCCAGTCGCACTTGGCCTGGCCGCCGGCGATGCCGACCACGCGGCAGCCCTTGATCTTGGCCAGCTGGCCCACGGTCTGGCCGACCGCGCCGGCCGCGCCCGACACCACTACCGTTTCGCCCGGCTTGGGCATGCCCACGTCCATCAGGCCGAAGTAGCCGGTCATGCCGGGCATGCCCAGGACGTTGAGCCACTGGGTGATGGTGCCCACGTTCAGGTCGATCTTCACCAGGCCGTTGCGCTTGATCTGGTCCCCCGGGATGAGGATGTATTCCTGCACGCCCAGCGTGCCGTAGACGGTGTCGCCCACCGCGAACTGCGGGTTCTTCGAGGCAACGACGCGGCCGATGCCGCCGGCGCGCATCACTTCGTCGATGCCCACGGGCGGGATGTAGCTCTTGGCGTCGTTGAGCCAGCCGCGCATGGCGGGGTCGAGCGACAGCGACAGCGTCTTGACGAGCACGCCGCCTTCGGCCGGTTCGCCGACGGGCTCGGTGGTGAACTTCCAGTTCTCGCGCGTGGCCGTGCCCTCGGGGCGCTTGGCGAGGCGGACCTGGTGGTTGGTGAGTGGGGTGCTCATGGCGTCTGTCTCCTTGACCTTGAATGAGGGGCGCTGGCGCGCAGGCGCATCGTAGCGGCGCCCCCGGAGCGGGCAGGTAGCGCAGGCGACAGCGGCGCGCCCGGCGCCTCGGCCCCTTCCGGGTTCAGGCCAGCCTGACGACGATCTGCAGCCCCGGGTGCGCATTGCGCACCGTGAGCTTGCCGCCGTGCGCCTCTGCGATGAGCCGGCACAGGTACATGCCAAGGCCCACGCCGCCGGTGGCGCGCGCCCGGGCGCCATCGGTGCGGTAGAAGGGTTCGGTCAGGCGCTCGAGCTGCTCCTCGTCCACGCCGGGGCCGTGGTCGCGCACCTCGATCTCGGCGCCCTGGCTGCTGCCGTCGAGCACGGCGCGCAGCGATACACAGGGCGGACGCGGCGCATCGGCGCTGTAGCGCAGCGCGTTGTCCAGCAGGTTGCGCACCAGCAGGCGGATGCGCATGCGGTCCGCCGCGTGCGCCGGCAGGCCTTCGGCCAGATCGAGGTGCACGTGCTCCGCGCCGGGCATCTCGGCCACGATCTCGCGGATCAGCGCCGCCAGGTCGACCGGTTCGCGCTGCAGCGCCACGTGCGGGCTGGCCAGGCGCTCGCTCTCGAGTAGGTCGCTGATGAGGTCGCGCATCTCGTTGAGATCGCGCAGCAGCGCGTCGCGCTCGGCCTGCCCCTCGGGCGTGGTCGGCAGCAGCTCGGCGTTGAGGCGCGCGCGCGTGAGCGGCGAGCGCAGTTCGTGGCTCAGCGCCAGCAGCAGCCCGCGCTTGGCGTCGAGCATGGCCTGGATGTCCTCGGCCATGGTGTTGATGCGCTCGGCGAGGTCCCCCAGGTCGTCGTTGCGGCGCACCGGGATGGGCTGCGTGAACTCGCCCCGGCCGAAGCGCTGCGCGCCTTCGCGGATGTCGATCAGCGGGCGCAGCAGCCTGCTCACGTAGGCGTACGCCAGCAGCACGCACGACAGCAGCAGGCCGAGCGTGGCCCAGCCGATGATGCGCGGCGCCAGCTGCCAGAGCTTGGGCGACCAGCCGAAGATCACGCGGTGGCCGTCGGCGGTCGGGCGGATGAACCACTTGTCGCCGCCGAAGACGTCCTCGCGGTCGTGCATCCACCCGCCGGGGCCGTTCGCGCCGCCGGGGTTGGAATCCCAGTTGACCTTGGGGCCGACGATGCGGATGGTGATCGGCAGCCGCGCCACCAGCGCCTGCGCGCGCGCCACGTCGGGCGGCGTGCCGATCTCGGCCACGAGGCGGTCGGCGTAGTCGGTCAGCATCGGCTTGGCGGCCTCGGCCCAGCCGGTGGAGAACGACTTCTTCATGCCGCCCATGAAGACGGCCGCCATCACCAGCGCGAGGAGCACGAACATCAGCACCAGCCGCACGCGCAGCGAACGGCGCCAGCGGCGCTTGCCCTGCACCTTCTCGTTCCAGCGCGCGTGCCACTTGGCGTGCCAGTCGCCGCGCGTCATCTCGTCGCGGCACTCCTCGCCGCGCCACCGCATCCTGCGGGACTCCCTGCTTCGGCCGAAATTCATGCAGGCTCGCTGCGCGCCACCGCCAGCGCATAGCCCGCGTTGCGCAGCGTCTTGATGCAGTCCAGCGGCTCCAGCTTCTTGCGCAGCCGGCTCACCACGATGTCGACCGCGCGCGTGTAGAGCTCGGCCTCGTGGCCGCGCAGGCGGTTGAGGATGTCGTCGCGGCTGAACACCTTGCCCGGTTCGGCCGCCAGCAGCGCGAGCAGCTCGAACTCGGTGCCGGTGAGCTCCACGCGTTCGCCATGGCGCAGCACCTGGCGCCGGTCGAGGTCGATCGACAGGCCGTCGAATACGCGGTATTGCGTGCCGTTGGAAGCGGCCTGCGGGGTGCTGCGCTGGCGCCGCAGGATGGTCTGCACGCGCGCCACCAGTTCGCGAGGCTCGAAGGGCTTGGGCACGTAGTCGTCGGCGCCGAGTTCGAGACCGACCACGCGGTCCATCACTTCGCCGCGGGCGGTGAGCATCACGATGGGAATGTCGCTCTCCTTGCGGATCTCGCGGCACAGCGCGAAGCCGTCCATCTCGGGCAGCATCACGTCGAGGATGGCCGCGTCGTAGGTGCCCGCGCGCAGCTTGGCCAGGCCCTCGCTCGGACGCACCGCGCTCTCGAGCGTGCAGCCGAAGCGTGCGAAGTAGGTGGTCAGCGGCGCGGCGAGGTGCTCGTCGTCGTCGATCAGCAGGATGCGCGGCATGGCGGGATTGTGCCTCCGGACGAGGAAGTGGCGAATGACCTCGCTGACCATCAGACCCGCCGGCATCGCACCGCCCAGGTCAGGCCCGTCACGAGGATGGAAAGCAGCAGCGCGTGGTAGACCACGTCGGGCACCGTGCGCGGGCCGATGCCCGCGACGATGGTGCCGAGCCCGACCAGCGTGCCCGCCAGCGCGAAGCCCTGCCCGAAGATGGCCGCGCGGCGCGCATGGTGCGGGCGCAGCCAGGTCTCCACCGAGGCCAGCACCAGCACGGTGGCAAGCACCGCCTCTGCCGTTCGCGCCGCCGGGTGGGCGTAGCCGGGCACGAGCAGCCCGGCGTGCACCATCGACGCGACGCCCAGCGTGAGCGCCTCGCTCAGCATCCAGGCACGCGCGGCCGGCGCGTGCACGGCATGGGAGGCTGTGCGGTCGCCGCTCACCACGGATCCGCCTTGCCGATGCGGCCCAGGTGCGTGACGGCGAAGCCGCTCGCGTACTTGAGCCCATAGCCCAGCGCGTGGTCCATGCCGATGTGGGCCAGCCAGATCAGGCTGCCGGCCACCGCCCACGGCATGGCCGCAAGCACGCCCAGCGCCAGCAGCAGCACCGGACCGACGTACGAATGCGCCGCGTTGTAGAGCGCCGCGCCCGTACGCGGACCCGAGAGGTAGCCCAGCAGGGAGAGATCGGGCGCCAACAGCCAGAGCGCGAACACGCCCCAGCCCGCACCGAACTGCGCGTAGGCGGCGAGCGCCACGCCGAGCACCACCGCGCCTTCGAGGCGCAGCAGCGTACGCACGCCGCCTGTCGCTGCCACCGCGGCCTTGTCGGGAGACACCGTGGAACCGGCTTCGCCGGCCCACTGGTGTCGCCCCCGGAGAGCGGGGAGGCGAAGCGACACGGAGTGCGCGAAGCCTGGGGGTGAGCCAGCCCTAGCCATGACGGCTCCAGCGGCGGCCGCCACGTTCCATGAAGTCGCGCACCTTCTGCTGCTGCGCGGCGTTCAGGTTGTCGTAGAAGTCGGCGGCGGCCGCAATGATCTCGGGGCTGCCGTTGCGCACCGCGGCCGTCTTCTCGTCGATCAGGCGGGCGGCGCCGGCCTGGTCGAGCTTGTTGCCCGCGAATAGCGCCTTGAACTGCGAGCGCGGATCGCCCGAGCCGCCGGCACCGCGCATGGCTTCGCGCTGCGCCTGCAGCTTCTCGGCCAGCACCGTGAGCTTCTGCTTCTGGTTGGCGTCGAGCTCGAGCTTGCTGCCCACGCGCTCGACCATCTTCGCGCGGAACTCCGCGCTGTCGCCGCCCCAGCCGTGGCGATAGCTGCTGCAGCCGGCGATGCTGCCGGCAACCATCGCGGCGCCCGCGAAGCCGAAGAGAGTGCGCTTGATCCAGTGTTTCATGGTGATGTCCTTGGTTCGCCCCCAGGCCTCGCGCACTCCGTGTCGCGCGCGCCTTCCCCCTTACCGGGGGCGACACCGATGGCCCGGCAAAGCCGGCTCCATGGTGCCCCTGATAAAGAGAGGGGCTTCGTTGATGAAAGGGGTCCTGCCTGTTGCTTACAGGCGGCTGCTCTTGGCGTTGGCAGCCGAGGCGCGTGCGTCCACGGGGTTCTGCATGGTCGAGATGACCTGGCTGTTCACGCGCGAGCTGGCCGACACGTTCTGGTCGGGCGCGGCGGCTGCGCGGACGGCTTCGGCGACGATGCGCGAGCGCTCGGTCGAGATGGCCATGGTCTCGGCGCCGCGCGAGCCGCGCACCACGTTCTGGTCGGGCGCGGATGCGGTGCGTACCGCTTCGGCGTTGACCTCGGCGCGGCTCTTGGCCGACACGGCGGTCTGCACGCCCTCGTAGCTCTCGGCCTTCGCGCCGGCTGCGGCGAGCATGGCGAAGGATGCGACGGCGACGATCTGGGTGAAGGAGATGGAGTTCATTTCAGGCCTTTCTTGCAGTGGTTGAAGAGAAGGCCTGATCGTGCTTGCGGGGTCTGCGCAAGTCCTTTCGCCGCAGTTTCGGCGTGTTTCGTTAAGTTTCAGCTCACCCTCGGGCTGCGCGAACTTCGTGTCGCGCGCGCCTTCCCCCCTACCGGGGGCAACACCTGCGGCCCGGCAAAGCCGGTTCCGCGGCGTTTCCCGAATGAACAGCCTGATCAGCCCGCCATTGCGGCGGCCGGATCGTCGGAGTCGAGCACGCTCTTTGCCCAGGACTCGAGCTTGCCGGTGTCGGCACGCAGCACTTCCTGCTTGACCGCGAGGATGCGCGAGGGATGCATCGAGAAGCTGCGCAGGCCCAGCCCCAGCAGCAGGCGCGTGAAGGCCACATCGCCCGCCATCTCGCCGCACACGGCCACGCCCTTGCCCTGGCGGCGGCACTCGGCGATGGTGTCGGCCACCAGGCGCAGCACCGCCGGGTGCGCCGGGTCGTAGAGGTGCGCCACCGATTCGTCGGCCCGGTCGATCGCCAGCGTGTACTGGATCAGGTCGTTGGTGCCGATCGACAGGAAGTCGAAGTGCTTGAGGAAGATGCGCAGCGTGAGCGCCGCCGCCGGGATCTCGATCATCGCGCCGAGCTTCACGTGGCCGTACACCGCGCCGCGGTTGTCGAGCTCGGCGCGTGCGAAGTCGATCAGCGAGAGCGTCTGCCTGATCTCGCTCGCGTGCGCGAGCATCGGGATGAGCAGGTGTATCTCGCCGTGCGCCGCCGCGCGCAGGATGGCGCGAAGCTGCGTGAGGAACATCGCCGGATCGGCCAGGCTCCAGCGGATGGCGCGCAGGCCCAGTGCCGGGTTCAGATGCTCCTGCTTGTTGGCCGAGATGCTGTCCAGCGGCTTGTCGGCGCCCACGTCGATGGTGCGGATGGTGACCGGCATGCCCTGCATGCCCTCCACCGCACGCCTGTAGGCCTGGTACTGCTCCTCCTCGTCGGGCAGGCGGGTCTGGCGGGTGCTGGTGTCGCGGCCCATGAAGAGGAATTCGCTGCGGAAAAGGCCCACGCCCACGGCGCCGGCCTTGACGGCGCCCACGGTGTCTTCCGGCATCTCGATGTTGGCGAGCAGCTCCACGCGCTGGCCGTCGAGCGTGACGGCAGGCTTGTGGCGCAGCCGCGCGAGCCGGCCGCGTTCGAGGTCGCCCTGGCGCTGCTTGAAGCCGTACTCGGCCAGGATGATGGGCGACGGGTCGACGATGACCACGCCGGCGTCGCCGTCGATGATGACCCAGTCGTCCTGCCGCACCAGCTGGCTCGCGGTGCGCGCGCCGACCACGGCCGGGATGTCCATGCTGCGCGCCACGATGGCGGTGTGCGAGGTGCGCCCGCCCACGTCGGTGACGAAGCCTGCGAACACGCTCTTCTTGAACTGCAGCATGTCGGCCGGCGAGAGGTCGTGCGCGATCAGCACCAGCGGCACGTCGATGCCGTCGCCCGCGGTGGGGTCGTCGCTGTCTTCGTCGTCGCCGTCCTCGACCGGGGCAGCCGCGCGCTTGCGTCGCGGCGGGCTCGGTGCCAGAACGGCGGCCGTGCCCTTCATGCGGTGCAGCAGCCGCTCGACCACCTGTTCGAGGTCGGCCTTGCGCTCGCGAAGGTACGGGTCCTCCATCTCGTCGAACTGGCGCGCGATGATCTCCAGCTGCGTGGTCAGCGCCCACTCGGCGTTGTAGAGCCGCTCGCTGATCCAGTGCTTGACGCCGCCGCTGAGGGCCTCGTCCTGCAGCAGCATCTGGTGCACCTCGAGCAGCGCCGCGAGCTCGTGCGGCGCGTCGTTCGGTCCCATCTGGGCGACGTTGGCCTGCAGCTTGGCCAGCTCGTCGGCCACCGCGTTGCGCGCGGTGCGCACGCGGTCGATCTCGGTCTCGATCTCTTCGGGCTTGATGAAGTAGTGGGCGACGTCGATGCGGCTCGACACCACCAGCACGGCGCGCCCGATGGCAATGCCACGGGCGACGGGGAGGCCGTGGACTGCGAAGGTCATGTCTTCAGTCCCCCGCTCCGCTGTGGATGCGATGCTTGCACCAATTCGCGGGATGCCGTCGAACCGGCTTTGCCGGGCGGCTGGCATCGCTCCCGGCGAGGGGATTGGCGTTCACACGAAGTGAAAAAGCCTGGGGGTGGACCATTTCATTCGCCTTCGCCGAACTTGTCGTCCATGAGCTGGACGATGGCGTTCATCGCTTCTTCTTCCTGGGGGCCGTTGGTTTCCAGCTCCACGGTGGTGCCGATGCCTGCGGCCAGCATCATCACGCCCATGATGCTCTTGGCATTGATGCGGCGGTCGCCGCGGGAGAGCCACACCTCGCAGGGAAAGCTGCCTGCGAGCTTGGTCAGCTTGGCCGATGCGCGTGCATGCAGGCCCAGCTTATTGCTGATGGTCACGGATTTCTTGATCACTGTGCTTTCTTTTCGCCTGGTTCTGGGGAGCCGCCACCGCCACCTGCATGACACCCGCGGTGCCGCCCGCGAGGGCGCGCTGCACCAGCGTCTCCAGGGGTTCGTGCCGGTAGGTGACGGCACGCAGCAGCATCGGAAGGTTGACCCCCGCCACCAGCCGCGACCGGACGCCGTCCACCAGCTTCTGCGCCACGTTGCAGGGCGTGGCGCCGAACACGTCGGCGAGCACCAGCACCTGCGAACGCGGCGCGCGCAGCTGCTGCGCGAGCGTGATGCGCGCGGCCGCCAGCGTCTCTTCGGGCGACACGTTGGGCAGCACGTCGAGCGCGGCGATGACCTGCTCGCAGTCGGGAAACACATGCAGCGCGCACTGCCGCATCGCGTGGGCGAACGGAGCGTGGGCGATGATGAGGATGCTGTTCATGCGAAAGGGAGGACGACGCGTCGATTATGCGGGGGCGCCCAGGGGAAGTAGATATGCCACATAACGCAGCAGCCACGGAAAGCGGACAGCACCGTGCAAGGCGGACCGATCGGGGCAGCTATCAGAACCATAGCGGACGAGGCGACGGCTCATGGAAGCCTCAGGCCCTCGAAGAAGGTCGGGGCCGCCTCGGCCGACGACGGCCGGCCCAGCACCGTGGCCTGGTAGAGCGCCACCGAGCCGTCCCTTTGAGACTGGGCGAACCACAGCACCTGCAGCGGCATGACGGAAGTGCCTTGCGGCGGCGCAACGACTTCCAGCCGAAGGGGCGCGGGTACCGCCGTGGCGCGCGGCAAGCTTGCGGAAGACTCCGTCACCTGCGCCTCGCCCAGCTGGGCGCGGGTGGCGGTGCGCCAGGCACGCAGCCAGGCCTCTGCCTGCTCGGGGCCGTTCGCGGAGGCGTGCGCGATGGCGAAGGTCGCGCCGCCCGCCTCGCAGCCGGTCATGTCGACCTGCACCGATTCGGCGCCCAGCGGCAGCGCGCGGGTCGCGCGGTCGGCCTTGCAGGGCAGCATCGCCACCAGGCCGGCCCCGGCGGCCGGCACCTCGCGCCAGTTGAAGGCGGGGCTGCAGGCCGCGAGCAACGCGGCCGCGGCCAGCACGGCGAGCCGGGAGCGGGAAACGGCGAGGGACGGCGACGGCATGGGGCAGCGATTATCGAACCGCTCGCGGCGAGCGGGATGTCGCCGGCACGATCCGGCACACGGAACTAAAATCGCCGCGCCCTTGTCTTGCACGAAGCCATGAAGAAATACCTCGCAGCCGCCGCAGTCGTCGTCGCATTGGCCACCGGCGTGGGCGTGTACCTCGGCTCCGGCGCCACCGCCGCCCCCGCCTCCACCTTCGTGCTGCTGGACGGCACGCAGAAGAGCACGGCGGACCTGAAGGGCAAGGTCACCCTGGTCAACTTCTGGGCCACCAGCTGCGTGACCTGCGTGGGCGAGATGCCCAAGGTCATCGCCACCTACGACAAGTACAAGGCGCAGGGTTACGACACCCTGGCCGTGGCCATGAGCTACGACCCGCCGAGCTACGTCGTCAATTTCGCCCAGACTCGGAAGCTGCCGTTCAAGGTGGCGATCGACAACACCGGCAGCGTGGCGCAGGCCTGGGGCGACGTGAAGCTCACCCCGACCACCTACCTGGTCAACAAGCGCGGCGAGATCGTGAAGCGCTACGTCGGCGAGCCCGATTTCGCCGAGCTGCACAAGCTCATCGAGAAGCTCCTGGCCGAAGCCTAGGACCGGCTATCCCCGAGGCTACGCGCACGTCGTGTCGCCTCGCCGCGCCCCTTCTGGGGGCGATATAGGCCCGGCGATGCCGGCTCCGCGGTATCCGTGGATGAAAAAGGGCGCTCCTTGGAGCGCCCTTTTTCTTTGATCTTGTCGCGATCCGCGGGTTATTGGGCGCGGAAGCTGTCGTGGCAGGCCTTGCAGCTTGCGGCGGTCGGGCCGAACTGGGCCTTGAGCGCGTCGATGTTGCCGGCCTTGGCGGCGCTCGCCAGCTTGCCGGTTTCCTCGATCAGCTTCTGCTGGCGTTCCTTGAACTTGGCATCTTCCTTCCAGACTTCGGGCTTGGCCTTGCCGCCCTCGGCACCGGGGCCGAAGCCTGCCCAGGGCAGCTTCGCCATGTCGGCGACCACTTCGGCGTTGGCCGCGGCAGCGGCTGCGTCGTAGGGCACGCGGCCGTTGGCCATGGCGCCGAGGCGGCCGAAGTGCTGGCTCATCACGAACAGCGAGCTCTGGCGGTACTTGATGGCGTCTTCGGGCTTGGCGAACTGGGCGGCCGCGGGAAGGGACATGGCCGCGCAGGCGGCTGCGACGGCCAGGGAGGCGAATCGTTTCATGGGTGATCCTCGTGTGGGGAAAAAACGCCATCGTGCGCGGCGCTGCGGGCGAGTGTAGGGGCGGGCCGTACTGGCCGCATAGCAACAACCCGAAGCGGCCTGGGGCCCGGACTTTGCTAATCTGCGCCTTCCGCAGCATCGCGCCTCTCGCGCCTTCCTCGATGACCGACTCCTCCGTGGCCGCCTTGCGGGCGGCTTCCGGCCCTGTTGCCCCCACCCGGGTCTGGGACCTGCCGACACGCCTTTTCCACTGGGCGCTGGCCGTCGCCGTGATCGGCATGATCGGCACCGGCCTGAACGGTGCCATGGAATGGCACTTCCGCATCGGCTACTCGGTCATGGCGCTGCTGCTGTTCAGGCTGCTCTGGGGCTTCGTCGGCGGACGCTGGTCGCGCTTCGGGGCTTTCGTCTACGGGCCGGGTTCGCTCGCGGCCTACCTGCGCGGACGGGCGCATCCGGATCACCTCGTCGGCCACACGCCGCTGGGTGCGCTTTCGGTGTTCGCGGTACTGATCATCCTCGTGCTGCAGGTCGCGACCGGCCTGATGGCGGACGACGAGATCTCGGCCTCCGGGCCGCTCACCCGCTTCGTCTCCGGCGACATCGTGAGCATGGCCACCGGCTGGCACAAGGCGCAGGGCAAGTGGATCGTGATTGCTCTCGCGAGCGTGCATGTGCTGGCGGTGCTGTTCTACGTGCTCGTCAAGCGGCACCGTCTCGTGCGGCCGATGGTGACGGGCGACAAGCTGGTCGCACCTGACGCCAACGGCCAGATGGCACCCAGCCGGGACGACGCGGCGTCGCGCTGGCTGGCGCTGGTGCTGTTCGGGCTGTGCGCGGGCGTGGCCTGGTGGGTTTCGTCGCTGCGCGTATGAGCTTCTCCGTCTCACGCCCCCTGCCGCTGTCGGCCATGCCGGCGGTGGTGCTGCTCACCCCCGAAGAACCGCACGAGATCGAGGCCGCGCGCACGATCTTCCGCGACTATGCGGGTTCGCTGGGCATCGACCTCGATTTCCAGGATTTCGACGGCGAACTGGCCCATCTGCCCGGCGAATATGCCGAGCCGCGCGGTACGCTGCTACTGGCGCTGGTCGATCCGGCGAACGTCAAGGAAGAAGCCGGGCGCCAGGCGCCGACACTCAGGCGCGCCGATGGCACGCTGGCACATGTGGCGGGCTGCTGCGCGCTGCGTCCGCTGGACAACGCGGACTATGCGAACGCGGCGGAAATGAAGCGCCTGTACGTGCGTCCCGGTTTCCGTGGCCTGGGGCTGGGCCGCCAGCTGGCCGAGGCGATCCTCGATGCCGCACGCAGCGCGGGCTACGGCTGCGTCCTGCTCGACACGCTCGACGACATGGAGTCGGCTCGGGCGCTTTACGAGGACCTGGGCTTCGTGGAGGTGCCGCCCTACTATCACAACCCCGTCGCCGGGGCTCACTATCTGAAAGTGGAGCTCTAGCCCGGCCCTGGCGACGCACGCACTCGGCATAGCCTCACCGCCCCATGTGGGGACCGGGCCGGATCGGGTGGCCGAACCCTGCGGCCCTCCCGAAGAATACCGACTCAGCCGCGGGCCTGGGCCAGCAGCGTGTCGGCGTCGCTCACTTCGAACTTGCCCGGTGCCTCGACGTTGAGCGTCGCGACCTTGCCGTCCTTCACGAGCATCGAGTAGCGGTTGCTGCGCAAGCCCATGCCGCGACCGGTCAGGTCGAGCGTGAGGCCGGTGGCCTTGGCGAAATCGGCGCTGCCGTCGGCCAGCATGCGCACCTTGGTGCCGGTCTTCTGGTCGCGCGCCCAGGCGCCCATCACGAAGGCGTCGTTCACGCTCACGCACCAGATCTCGTCCACGCCGGCGGCCTTGAAGTCATCGAAGTGCTGCACGTAACCCGGCACATGCTTGGCCGAGCAGGTGGGGGTGAAGGCGCCGGGCAGCGCAAACAGCGCGATGGTCTTACCTGCCGCAGCCTTGGTCACGTCCACGGGGTTCGGGCCGATGCTGCAGCCTTCGCCCTCGACTTCGGAGTATTCCTGCAGGGTGGCCGAGGGAAGGGTGTCGCCGACTTTGATCATTGAAAGTGCTCCTGGAAAAAGAAAACGGCCCACATTGTGGGCCGTTTCCGGGATGGCTGCTTCGTCGAGCCGGGGATGATCAGACCAGGACGGCCTTCTCGACCAGACGGGTCACGACCCAGTTCTTGGTCTTCGAGATCGGACGGCTTTCCGTGATCTCGATGGTGTCGCCCAGCTTGTACTCGCCCTTTTCGTCGTGCGCGTGGTACTTGCTCGTCTTGGCCACGATCTTGCCGTAGAGCTCGTGCTTCACACGACGCTCGACCAGCACGGTCACGGTCTTGGCGCGCTTGTCGCTGACCACCTTGCCGATCAAGGTGCGCTTGAGGGATTTTTTAGCTTCCGTCATGTTCACTCCTTACTTGGCGGCTTGGGCTTCTTGCTGCTTCTGAGCAAGAATGGTCTTGGCGCGCGCGATGTCGCGGCGGGTCACGCGCAGCGTCGAGGTGTTCGACAGCTGTTGCGTGGCCTTCTGCATGCGCAGGCCGAAGTGGGCCTTCTGCAGATCCTTGATTTCGGCTTGCAGGCCTGCGACGTCCTTCGTGCGCAGGGTTGCGGCCTTCGTCACCTTGGCGGCAGCCGCGGTGTTCTTCTTACGTGTTGCCATGGATGTTCTCCTCTCAGGCGCCGAGCTGGCGAGCGACGAACGTCGTGCGCAGCGGCAGCTTGGCGGCGGCCAGGCGGAACGCTTCGCGGGCGAGCTGTTCGGGAACACCGACGATCTCGAACACGATCTTGCCGGGCTGGATTTCGGCGACGTAGTACTCGGGGTTGCCCTTACCGTTACCCATCCGCACTTCGGCGGGCTTGGTCGAGATCGGCTTGTCGGGGAACACGCGGATCCAGATACGGCCACCGCGCTTCACGTGACGCGAAATCGCGCGACGAGCGGCTTCGATCTGGCGCGCCGTCAGGCGGCCGCGGTCGGTGCATTTGAGACCGAAGTCACCGAACGCAACCGAGTTACCCGTGGTTGCGATGCCGGTGTTGCGGCCCTTTTGTTCCTTGCGGAACTTTCTGCGTGCAGGTTGCAGCATGTTTTGTTACTCCGTGAGGGCCCCAGGCGCTTGCGCGCCCGGGAGCGACCGATTACTCGGTCTTGGCACCGTCCGCTGCTGCAGCGGGCGCGGCTTTGCGGACGCGCTTAACGGCGGGTTTCGAGTCTGCACCGGCACCGCCGGTTGCTTCTGCGGGCTTGTCGCTGCCATCGGCCGGAGCGGTGTTGCCACCGATCGGGCCGCGGGCACCGGCGCGCGGGCCGGGGCCACGGCGGTCGCTGCCCGGACGGTCGCCACCGGGGCGGCCATCGCGGCGGGGACCACGCGGGCGACGTTCTTCTTCAGGACGCGGCGTCTCGACGGCGGGCAGGTCGTTGCGACCCAGCGTGTCGCCCTTGTAGACCCAGACCTTCACGCCGATGACGCCGTAGGTCGTCTTGGCTTCGGAGGTGCCGTAGTCGATGTCGGCGCGCAGGGTGTGCAGCGGCACGCGGCCTTCGCGATACCACTCGGTACGAGCGATTTCGATGCCGTTCAGGCGGCCAGCCGACATGATCTTGATGCCCAGGGCACCCAGACGCATGGCGTTCTGCATGGCGCGCTTCATAGCGCGGCGGAACATGATCCGCTTCTCGAGCTGCTGCGTGATGCTGTCGGCAATCAGCTGCGCATCGATTTCGGGCTTGCGCACTTCCTCGATGTTGACCGCAACGGGCACGCCGAGCTGCTTGCCCAGTTCGCGCTTGAGGTTCTCGATGTCTTCGCCCTTCTTGCCGATCACGACGCCCGGACGAGCCGAGAAGATCGTGATGCGTGCGTTCTTGGCGGGACGCTCGATCATGACACGCGAGACCGAAGCGTTCTTCAGCTTCTTCTTCAGGTACTCGCGAACCTTGATGTCTTCGGCCAGCATGCCCGCGAAATCGCGGTCGCTTGCGTACCAGCGGCTGGACCAATTACGGGTAACCGCCAGGCGGAAGCCGGTTGGGTGGATTTTCTGTCCCATATTTCTTCCAGGCTTAGTTGCCAACCGTCACGTACACATGGCACGTGGGCTTGCTGATGCGATTGCCGCGACCCTTGGCGCGCGCCGTGAAGCGCTTGAGCGTGGCGCCTTGCTCGACGTAGATGGTCTTGACCTTCAGTTCGTCGATGTCGGCACCGTCGTTGTGCTCGGCGTTGGCGATGGCCGACTCGAGCACCTTCTTCACGATCACAGCGGCCTTCTTCTGCGTGAACTGCAGGATGTTGAGCGCTTGATCGACCTTCTTGCCGCGGATGAGGTCAGCGACCAGACGGCCCTTGTCGACCGACAGGCGGACACCGCGGAGGACTGCACGTGTTTCAGACATGGTCGTTCCTTACTTCTTCTGGACTTTCTTGTCCGCGGGGTGCCCCTTGAACGTGCGCGTGAGCGCAAATTCGCCGAGCTTGTGGCCGACCATCTGGTCGGTGATGTACACAGGCACGTGTTGCTTGCCGTTGTGCACAGCGATGGTCAGGCCGATGAACTCGGGCAGAACCATCGAGCGGCGCGACCAGGTCTTGATCGGCTTCTTGTCCTTGGTCGTCACGGCCTTGTCGGCCTTGGCCACGAGGTGGTGGTCGACGAACGGACCCTTCTTGAGAGAGCGAGTCATTGGCTATCCCTTACTTCTTGCGACGCGACACGATGAAGACCTGCGTGCGCTTGTTGTTGCGGGTCCGATAACCCTTGGTCAGATTGCCCCACGGGTCGACCGGATGACGGCCTTCGCCGGTACGGCCTTCACCACCACCGTGCGGGTGGTCGATCGGGTTCATCACCACGCCGCGGACGGTCGGGCGGATACCCATGTGACGCTTCACACCGGCCTTGCCGAGCTGGCGCAGGCTGTGCTCTTCGTTGGCCACTTCACCGATGGTCGCGCGGCATTCGATGTGGATGCGGCGGACTTCGCCCGAGCGCATGCGGACCTGGGCGTAGACGCCTTCACGGGCCAGCAGCGTGGCCGAGGTACCGGCCGAGCGGGCGATCTGCGCGCCCTTGCCGGGCTGCAGTTCGATGCAGTGGATCGTCGAACCCACCGGGATGTTGCGGATCGGCAGGGTGTTGCCGGCACGGATCGGGGCTTCGGCGCCCGACAGCAGCGTTGCACCAGCTTCCAGACCGCGCGGGGCGATGATGTAGCGGCGCTCGCCGTCGGCGTAGCAGACCAGAGCGATGTGGGCGGTACGGTTCGGGTCGTATTCGATGCGTTCGACCTTGGCCGGGATGCCGTCCTTGTTGCGCACGAAGTCGACGACGCGGTAGTGGTGCTTGGCACCGCCGCCACGATGACGGATCGTGATGTGGCCGTTGTTGTTGCGGCCGGCCTTCTGGAACTGGGGTTCCAGCAGGGCTGCGTGAGGAGCACCCTTGTGCAGGTGGTCACGCGAGATCTTCACCGCGCCGCGTTGGCCCGGCGAAGTGGGTTTCATCTTGATGACGGCCATGATTAAGCGCCTTCCCCGACGAGGTTGAGCTCTTGACCGGCCTTCAGGGTCACATAGGCCTTGCGAACGTTGTCGCGGCGGCCGACGGACTTGCCGAAGCGCTTGGTCTTGCCCTTGGTGTTGAGCACCGACACGCCCTTGACTTCGACCTTGAACATCAGTTCGACGGCGGCCTTGATCTCGGGCTTGGTGGCGTCTTGCAACACCTTGAAAGTGACAGCGTTCGACTTCTCGCCGACCATCGTGGCCTTTTCGGACACGACCGGGGCGACCAGCACGTTCATGAGACGGCCTTCGTCGAACTGGCGTTGTGCAGGGGTGGGGTTCACGCGGCTCATGCGAACATCTCCTTGAGCTTGTCGACGGCACCCTTGGTGACCAGCACCTTCTTGTAGTGAACCAGAGACACCGGATCGGCGTAACGGGGTTCGACCACGAGAACGTTGACCAGATTGCGCGAGGCGAGGTACAGGTTTTCGTCGACTTCTTCGGCGATCACGAGCACGGACTCGAGATTCATCGCCTTGAAACGGGCTGCCAGCGGCTTCGTCTTGGGCGAGTCGACCTTGATCGAATCGACCACGGCCAGACGGCCTTCGCGGGCGAGCTGCGAGAAGATGGACGCCATGCCGGCGCGGTACATCTTCTTGTTGATCTTCTGCGAGAAGTTTTCGTCAGGCATGTTCGGGAAGATCCGGCCGCCCCCGCGCCACAGCGGCGAGGAAGTCATACCGGCACGGGCGCGGCCCGTTCCCTTTTGCTTGAAAGGCTTCTTGGTCGAGTGCTTGACCTGTTCGCGGTCCTTCTGGGCGCGAGTGCCTTGGCGTGCGTTGGCCTGGAACGCAACGACGATCTGGTGGACCAGGTCCTCGTTGTAGTCACGGCCGAACACGGTCTCGGGAGCGTCGTACTTCGACGCGGCCTGGCCTTGTTCGTTCAGGAGTTCGAGTTCCATTACTTCGCTCCTTGGGCTGCCTGCGGCTTGGCCTTGATGGCGGGACGCACGGTGACGAAGCCACCCTTGGCACCCGGAATCGCGCCCTTGATGAGCAGCAGTTGACGTGCTTCGTCGATGCGGAAGACGTCGAGGTTTTGCGTGGTGCGGGTGACGTCGCCGAGGTGGCCCGTCATGCGCTTGCCGGGGAACACGCGACCGGGGTCTTGCGCCATACCGATCGAGCCGGGCACGTTGTGCGAACGGCTGTTACCGTGCGACGCGCGCTGCGAGCTCATGTTGTGACGCTTGATCGTGCCAGCGTAGCCCTTGCCGATGGAAGTGCCCTGCACGTCCACCTTCTGGCCTACGGAGAAGACGCTCGCCACCGGGATCACGCCGCCAGCCTTGTGCTGACCTGCGGTATCGGCGGTAACGCGGAATTCCTGGATGATCTCGCCAGCTTCGACACCCGCCTTGGCGAGGTGGCCGGCTTCGGGCTTGTTCACGCGCGATGCCTTGCGCGAACCGAACGTCACCTGCAGGGCGACGTAGCCATCGGTCTCTTGGGACTTGATCTGGGTCACGCGGTTGTTGGACACATCCACCACCGTGACGGGAACTGCGTCCCCGTCATCGGTGAAGAGACGCATCATCCCCACCTTGCGGCCCAGCAACCCGAGGGAGTTGCTCAGACTCATTTGTTTTCTCCAAAATGGAAGCTTCCTTCGCCGCTGCCACTTCAATTGGCGACAGCGTTTGCCGGGTTTCCCAGGCTGCGGAAGAAGGTTGATAAATCTCTGCTCGCATAGCACCCATGCGGACGCAACAAGGGCAGAGCCAGCGATTATAGCCCGCGGCGCGGGCTCGATGCAAGCGCCGGATTTCCGGCGCTTTCAGGCCTCGGAGGCCCGTTTTTGGGGCGTTTTCGGCCTATTTCGGCTCTTTGGCCGGCATCGAAATGATCTTCTCGCCCTCGGCCGACGAGTTCACCTCGCCCGCCGCCTTCATGGCAGGGGTGCTGGCGCCTGCCTGGATGGGGATGGCGACGATGCTCGTGGCGCCGCCTTGCATGACGAAGACGTTCAGGTAGGCAAGGCCTTCGCGGCCAACGGTGACCTTCGCGGTGACGGTCGTGCTCTGGCCGGCTGGAAGGGTCAGGCTGCTGCTCGTGGACAGGGAGAGGCCGGCGTCGGTCGTCAGGCGCACGGTGGCGCCGGCCGGATCGCTCACGCCGTCGAACTGGAGAACGACGGAGACCGGCTGCCCAACCCTCGGCGCACCCTCGACCCTGTACTGGATCGCCACGCCGGAATCGTTGGGCTTGCGTGCGGCTGCCGTCATCGGTGCGGCATTGCGAGAGGAAGCGGAAGCCTGCTTGGCAGCGCGCTGCGCCGGCACGCCATCCGCGCAGGCGGACGCGGCGGCGAGCGCCAGAAAGGCGGTGACGGCGGCGATGGTCGAACGGGAACGGAGGTTCATGGGTGGACTTCCTCGCTGCTACTTATTGGATCAGCACGCCGAAGCAGGTGTTTGCGCCGGAGTTGTTGACATCATTGACGACCAGAACATAGTCGCCGGCCGAGAGGCTGACGGAATTGGTGTTCCGGCTCACCACGCCGCCCCTGTAGATGACGAAGTTGGGGCTGGCGCCGGCCGGCGGGGTGATCGAGAACTGGTAGCCGCGACTGGTCGGCGCGGTGAAGCGCAGATAGGAGAAGCTTCCGAGCTTGTTCCCGTTGCCGCGCGGGTCTTCGGTGTTCGTCACGCAGGCCGTGGTGTTCGCGCCAATGGTGGCCTGGATGTACATCGGCAGCACATAGTTCACGGTGGGCGATCCGCCGTTGTTGGTTTCCTGGGCGCCGTAGGCATCGTTGGAAGCCGCACTGATGTTCTGGCCCGTGAGCAGGCTTGCCAATGCCGAAGCGTTGCCCGACGCAGCCACGTTGAACGCCGCCGTGAAAGGATGGATCGAGGTGACCGGCGCGCCGCCCTTGAACAGCGCGCTCGTCATCGTGTCATGGATCGGCTTGAAGCCGACCTGCTGGTTGAGGTTCCAGAAGATCGACTGGATCGAGGATTCACGGTACCAGCCCGGATTGGCCGAGGGACCTCGTGCGAGATCGAGATTGCTGCCCTGTGCCTGGCCGGGCCCGTCCGAATCGACATAGTTGCTGCGTCCGAGCGCGATGCCCGACCAGCCATTGCCCCATCCTTCGGAGAAAGCCAGCCGGCGATCGACGCGCTCGCTCGTGGAGTGCGCGCCGCCCGTCGAGTCGTCGCGGCTGAAGGAAGCCTGGTAGTAGTGGCCCCATTCGTGGGCGATCACCGGCGCGTCGAACTCGTCGGTATCCACGTCCTCCTTGCCGAGCACGTAGATCTCGGCCCCTGAACTCCTGCCGACGAAGAAAGTGGTACCGATCTGCCCCAGCGCGATGCTGCCGCTGGCATTCGTGTTGTTGACGCTCCAGAACACCTTCAGCGACGGAAACGCGGTCGCCGGAGCGGCAGTCAGCACCTTCTGCATCGCGGTGTAGACCGTGTCCATGATGGCGAACGGCCCGGACACGCGCTGGCTGGTGTAGCTCGAGCCACCCCAGCCGCTGGCGGCGCGCAGGTCGCGGGTGAGCGCGACGCTACCGGTGGAGAACACCGACGACTGCATGGAATAGATCGCGCTCGACTGCGTGTTGTCGCGCACGGTGACGTCCCAGCTCGGAAGCGCACCGGTGCGGGTCAGCTGGGCGCGCACGCGGACGATGACGTTCGTGTTGGCCGGCACGCTTGCCGAATAGGCTCCGTTGTCGTCAGTAGTGGTGGTTGCGAGTTGAGACCCGCTGGCTGCGTCGAGCACCTCGACGAAGGCCCCGCGGACCGGCTTGGCCGTGGTCTCTGCATACACGAGGCGGCCGCCGGGGTTGGGCACCGATTCGTAGGTGGCCGTGCCGCTCAGGGAGACCGGCGCGGCAGGAACCAAGGGCAACAACGGGATGCCGCCTCCGCCACCCCCTCCTCCACCGCCGCCGCAAGCGGTCAGCAGCGCTGCCGCAATGCATGCCATCAAGCCCGATGCAAAGGAGATGCGTTCTCTCATGGTTGTGCTGCCCTCTTTTCAGCTACCCGGCGCTCCGAAAGATTGGCCAGCGCCGGCAACGGAGGATGCCACATCCGCGTGACATAAAGCACAAAACCCGCCTGCATTTCTACAGGCGGGTTTTCAGCAGGATCGGCTCGAAGCCGAATGGATTACTGCAGCTTGATCTCGACGTCCACGCCGGCCGGCAGGTCGAGCTTCATCAGCGCGTCCACGGTCTTGTCGGTCGGGTCGACGATGTCCATCAGGCGCTGGTGCGTGCGGATTTCCAGCTGGTCGCGCGACGTCTTGTTGACGTGCGGCGAACGCAGGATGTCGAAGCGCTTCATGCGGGTCGGCAGGGGCACGGGGCCCTTGACGATCGCGCCGGTGCGCTTGGCGGTGTCCACGATTTCAGCGGCCGACTGGTCGATCAGCTTGTAGTCGAATGCCTTCAGGCGGATGCGGATCTTTTGCTTGGTAGCCATGGTGATTCCTTTGCTCCCGTCTTGATTACAGGTCGAGGATCTTCGCCACGACGCCCGAGCCCACGGTGCGGCCGCCTTCGCGGATGGCGAAGCGCAGGCCTTCTTCCATGGCGATCGGAGCGATCAGCTTCACGGTGATGCTGACGTTGTC
>Ga0209148_1000123_pt1 | contig 185406 bp, 186 predicted proteins | sample AraplaCol_mMF_r2_2_FD_184288 | JGI IMG/M metagenome (GOLD analysis project Ga0209148, IMG submission 184288) | Arabidopsis root microbial communities from North Carolina, USA - plate scrape CL_Col_mMF_r2 (SPAdes) (version 2) | ecosystem: Host-associated > Plants > Roots > Endosphere | place...
CAAAAGCGATTTGATGCACGTCATCACCACCCAGAAAGAACTCGAGACCGTTCTCGCCGCTTTCGAAAAGTCGGATTTCGTCACCGTCGACACCGAGTTCATCCGCGAAACGACCTTCTGGCCGATCCTGTGCCTGATCCAGATGGCGGCGCCCGGCGTCACCGCGCTGATCGACCCGCTGTCGCCAGACATCAACCTTGCCCCGTTCTTCCGGCTGATGGCCAACGAAGCCGTGGTCAAGGTCTTCCACGCGGCTCGCCAGGACATCGAAATCATCGTCCATCTCGGCGATCTCGTGCCGCATCCGGTATTCGACACGCAGGTCGCGGCCATGGTCTGCGGCTTCGGCGACAGCGTTTCCTACGACCAGCTCGTGCAGCGCATCACCGGCGCGCGGCTCGACAAGTCGTCGCGCTTCACCGACTGGCGCCACCGGCCGCTGTCCGACAAGCAGCTTGACTACGCGCTGGCCGACGTCACCCATCTGATCGAGGTCTATCAGCATTTGAGCGCCGAACTGGCGCGGGAGAACCGCGCCCACTGGCTGAACGAAGAGATGGACGTGCTGACCTCACGCGAAACCTACGATCCGCATCCGGAAGACGCCTGGAAGCGGCTGAAGATGCGGCTGCGCAAGCCGCAGGAACTGGCGATCGTGCAAACCGTGGCGGCATGGCGCGAGCGCGAGGCGCGCGAGCGCGACGTGCCGCGCGGTCGCGTGCTCAAGGACGACGCGATCTACGAGGTCGCCCAACAGGCACCGCGCGACGCGGCGGCCCTTGCCAAGCTGCGCACCACGCCCAAGGGCTGGGAGCGCTCCTCGACGGCGACGGCCCTGCTTGGGGCGGTCAACACCGCGCTGGCCTTGCCCAAGGAGCAGATGCCGAAACTGCCGAAGAATTTTCAGCCGCCGGAAGGCTCGAGTGCCGCGGCGGAACTGTTGAAAGTGCTGCTCAGGATCGTCGCCGAAAAGCAGGGCGTGGCCTCGAAAGTGCTGGCCTCCAGCGACGATATCGACCGCATAGCGGCCGAGGGCGAGGATGCAGACGTGCCGGCGCTGCAGGGCTGGCGGCGCGCCGTGTTCGGCGAAGCGGCGCTGAAGCTGGTGCGCGGCGAGATCGGCATAAAGTTCGACAAGCGTAAAATAGCGGTGTTCGACCTCTAGAGGCTTTCTAGCCGATGCGTTCGGATCAGGACGAGAACCGGCGATACGAGGCGATCGACGCATTGCGTGCGATCGCCGTGATGCTGGTTCTGATCTTCCACTATACGTCCCGCTTTCCCGCCGACTACATCGGGTTCGACCGCCAGATGACGCTGCCATGGCAAGGGATAGTTGGCGTCTTTCTCTTTTTCATTATCAGTGGCTACTGCATCGCGATGACAGCCGAGCGGTCTGAAACCGTGTGGATGTTCTGGCTGCAGAGATTTACGCGGCTGGAGCCCGCGCTCATCGCCTGTATCGCGATCACGCTTATTGTGGTTGCGGCTCTAGGTCTTCCGGGCAGAGAGGTTTCGGCGCTCGACGGCCTGAAAAACGCAAGCTGGACAACCCTGTTTGCTCCAACGCCGCTTGTCGACGGCGCCTACTGGTCACTGCTTGCGGAAGCAAAATTCTACTTTGTGTTCGGCCTCATCTTCTATCTCTGGCCAAATCGCGTTCTCGTCCTTTTCACCAGCTTTACCGTTCTGGGCGCAATTGCACAGTTTTCAGGGTTGTGGAGCGACCATCAGGCTCTGATTTTTCCCTTCAAGGGCATCGCCATGCCGTATTTTCTGTTCCCCTACAGCCTCTTCTTTCTGATGGGCATCGCGGCGAGGCGATCGACCCGAACTGTGCAGACGGTCGTGACAGCCGGATGCCTGGTGGTTGTTGTCAAACTGTGGGGCGGCTCAGCATTCAGTGCATGGGTCATCGCGCTTTCAATTCTTGGGGTGATCGGGGTCCAGCTACGTGATATCAAGATCTGGCGAAGCGTGAGTTACATCGGCTTGATCAGCTATCCTCTGTATCTTCTGCACCAGAATGTCGGTGTCGCGATCATACGATGGCTGGCTCCATGGATCGGCTCCCCGTATCTTCGGATCGGCATAGCGTTCTGCACCGTGGTCGCCATTGCAGCATTCGTCGCATGGGCGGTCGAGCATAGGTTTCGACAGAGGATCGAAATCTATGCGGCGCGCTTGATGTCGAGGGCTGCCACCCCCGCGTGACCCTGCCTCAGACGATGCCGAGCAGATGCAGCGCAAACCAGATCCAGGCCAGCGCCAGCACCACCGCGCCTGCGAAGAAAGAACGGCTGCGCAGCCGCAGATTGTTGCTGGTCAGGTGTACCCAGGCGTGGAAATAGCGCGTCAGGACGAAAATCCACGCCAGCGCCAAGGTCAGATAGTTGACGCCGTTGGTCACGTGGAGCGTCAGGCACAGCACGTAGAAAAGCACCGGCAATTCGAACTGGTTGATCAGGTTGTTGGCGACCGTGATACTGGACGCCGGCTCGGTTGAGCGTATCTTGTATTGGCCGACCTTGGCCTCGCCCGACTTGACGGCGAAGTATCTGCGCCTGCCCATCACAACATAGACGATGTAGATCAGAGCCACATGCGCCAGAACCGGCCAGAAGATCGTCGTCTGGTTCATGAATTTTCCCCTGCCCTGTCCGGCATCAAGCTTAGAGCGTTTCACCGTTTCACGGGAACGGCGAACCGCTCTAACGCTTTGTTTTGACGCAATTGCGAACGGAAAACCGCTTCACACTTTTCCTGGAATTGCTCTAGCGTCTTTGGCCCACCAGCCAGAAAGCGGCGATGACGACCGCCGGGATGGCAAGAAGCGCGAATTTTGTGACGATCAGAGCCGAAGCAAACGACAGCGAATCCGGATTGGCCGACAGGAAATCGGACAGAAGCCGCGCCACGACGATATTCTGGGCATAGTCGGCGAGCGTGTAGGGCAGCACCAGCACCAGCGCGAAGATCGACTGCACCTGCCCGGGAAGCTCGCGGAAGTTCCGCAGGCGCCGGCCGGTGGCCAGGACCAGGCTCATCAAGGTCAGCGACAGCAGCGCCGGGAACAGCAGATCGAAGGTCAGATAGTGCCAGACCAGAATGGTCTCGCCGCCGCGCCGGCCGAGCGCCGTCAGCCAGGCCATGCCTTCGTCGGGTGTGAAGCCGAGATAGCGCATGTCGAGCGACGGCAGGCCGCCGCTCAACTGACGGAAATAGAAGAATTCCATCACCGTCATGGCGATGAAGACCGCCGCCGACAGGAAGCACAGTGCGGCCGCGTGGCGTGGCAGCCGCAGGATCGTCGCGGTCAGGCTCCGCCCGAGCCCGTATTGTTCAGGCTCCGCCGGGATAGTTCGGGCTTTCGCGGGTAATCGTGACGTCATGGGCGTGGCTTTCACGAAGTCCGGCGTTGGATATGCGCACAAAAGTGGCGCGCTCGCGGAAATCGGCAAGATCGCGGCCGCCGACATAACCCATAGCGGCTTTTAGCCCGCCCGCAAGCTGGTGCAGCACGCCAGACACAGGTCCTTTGTATGGAACCTGGCCCTCAATGCCTTCCGGGACCAGTTTGAGGGTATCGCGCACCTCGGCCTGGAAGTAGCGATCCGCCGAGCCGCGCGCCATGGCGCCGACCGAACCCATGCCGCGATAGGCCTTGAAGGAGCGGCCCTGGTGCAGATAGACCTCGCCCGGGCTTTCATCGGTTCCGGCCAGCAGCGAACCGATCATGGCGGCACTGGCGCCGGCGGCGAGCGCCTTGGCGAGGTCGCCGGAATATTTGATGCCGCCATCGGCAATCACCGACACGCCCGATCTATGCGCCGTCTCGACGGCCGACATGATGGCTGAAAGTTGCGGCACGCCGACACCGGCGACGATGCGGGTGGTGCAGATGGAGCCTGGGCCGATGCCGACCTTGACGGCGTCGGCGCCGGCGTCGATCAGCGCCTGCGTGCCTTCGGCGGTGGCGACGTTGCCAGCCAGGATGCGAACCGAGTTCGAAAGCTTCTTGGCGCGCGTGACAGCGTCGAGCACGCGCTGCGAGTGGCCGTGCGCGGTATCGATGACCAGAAGGTCGACGCCGGCCTCGATCAGGCGCTCGGCGCGCTCGAAGCCGTCGTCGCCGACGCTGGTGGCGGCCGCAGCGCGCAGTCGTCCCTGCGCATCCTTGCTGGCGTGCGGGTTGAGCTGCGACTTCTCGATGTCCTTGACGGTGATCAGCCCGACGCAATTGCCCTGCTTGTCGACGACGACAAGCTTTTCGATGCGGTGCTGGTGCAGAAGCCGCTTGGCCTCGTCCTGGTCGACATTTTCCTTGACCGTGATCAGGTTCTCACGGGTCATCAACTCATAGACCTTCTGCGCCGGGTCGGAGGCAAAGCGCACGTCACGGTTGGTCAGGATGCCGACCAGCCGGCCGGTCTTGTGGCCGCCGGTGCCGCCATTCTCGACCACCGGAATGCCCGAGATCGAATAGGTGCGCATCAGCGACAGCGCGTCGGCGAGCGTGGCGTCGGGACCGATCGTGACCGGATTGACCACCATGCCGGATTCGAATTTCTTCACCTGCCGCACCTGCTCGGCCTGTTCGGCCGGCGAGAAATTGCGGTGGATGACGCCGATGCCGCCGGCCTGGGCCATGGCGATGGCAAGACGCGCCTCGGTGACGGTGTCCATCGCGGCGGAGAGAATCGGCACATTGAGATCGATGTCGCCGGCGATGCGGGTGCGGACATCGGTTTCGCCAGGCATGACCTCGGAGTGACCCGGCTGCAAAAGCACGTCGTCAAAGGTCAGCGCCAGTGCGCCTGTGGACGTTTCGATGATTTTTGCCATGGCCAGCCCTTTAGAATGCGGAAAAAGCGCTGGACCAGGATGGACAGCGCCGACTCTCATCTTCCCTTTCAGGATTGGCGCTGGCTGGTAACACGTCGCGACGCGGATGAAAAGCCGATCGTTGCATTGCACAACAGCGTCTTCGACCATTTGATTGTGCCACCCGTGGTTGCGGTCGCACAAAAGTGACAGCAAATTAACACGACATCGGTGGCCGGCCATGATAACCGCCCCCTGTATCGGCTCACTCCCAGCCGAAAAGAAGATTTGAAACGGCCACGCTCGTGAACCGCACCATTCCGCTGATCCTGGCGGTCGCTCTTTTCATGGAAAACATGGATTCGACCGTCATTGCGACATCGCTGCCGGCGATCGCCATCGACATCCACACCAGCCCGATCGCGCTCAAGCTGGCGCTGACGGCCTATCTGGTGTCGCTGGCAATCTTCATTCCAATCAGCGGCTGGATGGCCGACCGCTTCGGCGCCAAGACCGTTTTTCGCGCCGCGATCGCGGTGTTCATCGTCGGCTCGGTCGCCTGCGCCTTGTCCGGTTCGCTGCCGGCCTTCGTGGTGTCGCGCTTCCTGCAAGGCATTGGCGGCGCCATGATGACGCCGGTCGGGCGCCTGGTGCTGGTGCGCGCCACGCCGAAGAGCGACCTGGTCGCCGCGATGTCCTGGCTGACCGTTCCCGCACTGGTCGGGCCGCTGGTCGGCCCGCCGATCGGCGGCTTCATCACCACCTATTTCACCTGGCACTGGATCTTCCTGATCAATGTGCCGATCGGCCTGGTCGGCATCTGGCTGGCCACACGCTTCCTGCCGGAAACCGAATCGATGGAGACGCCGCCGCTCGATTTCATCGGCTTCGTGCTGAGCGGCGTGGCGGCATCCGGCGTGGTGTTCGGCCTGTCGGTGGTCAGCCTGCCCTACCTGCCGCCGGCGACCGGCTTCATCACCGTGGGGGTCGGGCTGCTGTCGGGCGCGCTCTACCTCATGCATGCGAGGCGCGCCAAAAATCCGCTGCTGGCGCTCGAACTGTTCCGCAACCAGGTGTTCCGTTCGTCGGTGCTTGGCGGCTCGCTGTTTCGCATCGGCATCGGGGCGGTGCCGTTCCTGCTGCCGCTGATGTTCCAGATCGGCTTCGGGCTGACGCCGTTCCAGTCGGGCATGATCACCTTCGTCTCGGCGGTCGGCGCCATCGGCATGAAATTTGCCACCGCGCTGATTTTTCGCGTTGCCGGCTTTCGCCGCGTGTTGATCATCGGCTCGCTGGTCGCCGCAGCGTCGATTGCCATCTACGGCCTCTTCACCCCCGAAACGCCTTACGTGCTGATGCTGGCCATATTGCTGGTCGGCGGCTTCATCCGCTCGATGTTCTTCACCGGCGTCAACGCGCTCTCCTATGCTGAGGTCTCGGCCGAGGACACCAGCAAGGCAACGCCGCTCACGGCGGTGTTCCAGCAATTGTCGATCGCGCTCGGCGTGGCGCTCGCCGGCGGCATCCTGGAAGTCTCGACCTCGATCCATGGCGGCCCGCTGACGCTGGGCGATTTCCACATCGCCTTCTTCATCGTGGCGGCGGTATCGGCGGCGGCATCACTGTCATTCATGCGGCTGGCGCCCGATGCCGGCAATGCCGTCTCCGGCCATGGCCGGCTGACGACGCCCAAGACGCTGGAACCGGCGAGGTCGCCGGGCGAGTGAAGGCCGATTTAGACTTCAGCGTCCCCCGGCCCTTCGCTATGGCTCCGGGCGCTCGAGCCCTTCGGAACGTCCACTGGACGTTCCGATCCGCCTGAGGCCGGACCGGATTCTCGCCCCTTGAAGTCTTTTGCCAGGAGATAAAGCTCGACCGATTCATCGCGCGAAGCCGGCGGCTTGACGTGATGGACTGAACGGAAATTCTTCTTGAGCATGGAGAGCAGTTCGTTTTCGGCGCCGCCCTGGAAGGTTTTGGCGAGGAAATGCCCTCCCGGCTTCAGGACGGACAGCGCGAAATCCGCCGCCACTTCGCACAGATGCATGGTGCGGATATGGTCGGTCCGCTTGTGGCCGGTGGTTGGTGCGGCCATATCGGACAACACGACATCCGGGTCCCCACCCAGCGCCTCGGCGAGCTTTCGCGGTGCATCCGGATCGAGGAAATCCATCAACAGTACCGGCGCGCCGGGCACGGCGTCCATTTCCAGGTAATCGATGCCGACGACATGCGGATTTTGCGCCGTCGATTTCGTGCGCGCGGCCGCGACCTGGCACCAGCCGCCGGGAGCGGCACCGAGATCGATCACCTTCATGCCGGGCTTCAGCAAATGGTGCTTATCGTCGATCTCGATCAGCTTGTAGGCGGCGCGCGAACGGTAGCCGTCTGCCTTCGAGCGCTGGACATAGGGATCGTTGATGTGGCGTTGCAGCCAGCGCCGCGACGATTCCTTCAGGCCGCTTTTCTTCTTGATCCGCGTCTTCAGCACGCGAATGCCGGCCGATCCTGGGTTTTCCGGTTTCTTCGTCATTAACGGCCACGCCCATCGTTGCGCCAGACGCCGTCATCGGCCATCAGCTCGCTCAATATGCCTTCGCGCAGGCCACGGTCGGCGACGCGCAGCCGCTCTGAGGGCCAGACCGCGCGGATCGCTTCGAGGATAGCACAGCCGGCCAGCACAAGATCGGCGCGGTCGGCGCCGATGCACGGGTTGGCGCAGCGCTGCTGGAAATCCCAGCCAACCAGTCGCTCCACCATGCGGTCGACGCTGTCGCGGTCCATCCACAGCCCGTCGACCCGACGCCGGTCGTAACGCTCGAGATCGAGGTGGACGCCGGCCAGCGTCGTCACCGTGCCGGACGTGCCCAGCAGATGAAAATTCGGGCTGGCCTTGAGGTGGCTCAGCCGGTCGCGGCCGTCGAAACTCGCCAGACGGCCGGCGACGTCGTCGACCATGGCGTTGAAAATCTCGCGCGTCACGGTGCGGCCACCAAAGCGCTCGGCCAGTGAGACGACGCCGACCGGCAGCGACGTCCACGAGACGATGTGGTTTGCGAGCCGTGGCGAACGGCGGCCGGTGAGGTCGATCAACGCGATTTCGGAAGAACCGCCGCCGATGTCGAACAGGACGACGCCCTGCGTGTCGCGCTCGACCAGCGAGCCGCAGCCGGACACCGCCAGCCGCGCCTCGGTCTGGCGGTCGATGATCTCGAGCTTCAGACCGGCCTCGCGCTCGACGCGTTCGAGGAATTCGACGCCGTTCTCCGCCGAGCGGCAGGCTTCGGTGGCGATCAGCCTGGCCTTCCTGATCTTGCGGCTGCGTAATTTGTCGCCGCAGATCTTCAGCGCCTCGACGGCGCGGTCCATCGCCGGCTGGCCGAGGCGACCATTGGCGGTGAGCCCCTCGCCAAGTCTGACGATGCGCGAGAAGGCGTCGATGACGCGGAACTGGCCATGCCGCGTGGGAACGGCGACCAGCAGCCGGCAATTGTTCGTACCGAGGTCGAGGGCCGCGAAGACCGGTAGCTCGTGCACCGGCGGCCGGCGCGTGCCCTGTTCGGGGCGCGGCGCTGTAGCGGTGGGGGAAATTGCCGGCGCCGTCGGCTGCTTCGCTTCCAAAGCCGGAACGGCGGCCTGGCCTGGCACCGGCGATCTATTGCCCTGCGGGTGCGCCTCGTCACGCGCAAAAACCTTGCGCCCGCGCCTTCGCTTGCGCCGCTTCTTGGGCTTGCCCTTCTGGTGATGGGTCGCGTCGCCCGCCTGCCCTTCGGCGGAGCGCGGCTCCGTCGGGCGGCGTTGCTGCCAACCGGCTGTCCCCGAGTCCGATGGCCCTGGGGAAGCGCTGGACGCGCCCACCTCCGACGCGCCTGCGCCGGTGTCGCGGTCTTCCACTGTCGTTCCTTCCGGCGCCGCGCGAACCGGTGAAGGACGCAGCAGGCGCTTTGGCATGTTTCAAGTTGCTGCCAGACTAACAGTGCCGTGGCCGATCACCAAGAGCCGCACGCCGAATTTTGCCGGCTGGGAGCGAACCGCCTTTTCGCGGAGTGACGTAATGTACCCGCAAGGCTGGATTGGTAGCGCGGACGCGGCGGAGACAAGTCGCGTCGGAGCCGATGCCTTATCGCCTGCCGTTTGCGCCGCTTTCGCCGCTGGCGGATCCTGTCGGCGGCCGGCGCGACAAGTGTTCACGGTTGAATAGCCGGCTTCAATGAGGCATTTCTGAAATGAATGGAAGTCACCGGGCAGCCGGCCTCCCACCATCCAACGAAAAGGAAGCGGGCACGCAGCGCATGGCAGTCAGGCAATGAACTGGAAACGCTATTTCTGGCCGGTCGTCGGCATCGCCGCGGTGATCTTCTCGCTGCTGCTGCTCTGGCATGAACTGCGGGGTATTTCGCTCGACGATGTCTGGGACGGGCTCGCCGCCATCCCAACCCGTGGCTGGGTGCTGGCGGCGCTGAGTTCCGTCATCGCCTATGCAGCGCTCGCCGGCTACGACCACATCGCACTGCTGCATATCGGCAAGCGCGTGTCGTGGCTGTTCGTGACCCTGTGCTCCTTCACCACCTACGCGCTGTCGCACAATATCGGCGGCTCGGTTTTCTCCGGTGCCGTCATCCGCTACCGCGCCTATGGCACCAGGGGCCTGACCGGCCAGGATGTCGGCGTGCTGGTGGCGATCTGCTGGATCACCTTCGTGCTGTCGACGATTCTTGCCTCCGGCCTTGTGCTGGTGTTCGAACCTCAGATCATCGATCGCTTTTCGGGTATTGCCCATCATGGCCTGTCGGAAGCGGCAGGCATCGTGATGCTGGTTCTCGTCGCCGCCTACATATTCGGCAGCGCGCTGCATCTGCGCCCGCTGAAGATCGCCAGCTTCCAGCTGCACTATCCGGCACTGCCGATCGTCGCCAGGCAGTTGCTGATCGGTCCGATCGAACTGCTTGCCGCCGCGGCGATCATCTTCTTCGCGCTGCCCGAGGCGCACAATCCGGGCTATTTCGTCATTCTCGGTGTCTTCCTCGTCTCCTTCTCGGTTGCCCAGATCTCGCACGCGCCGGGTGGCCTGGGCGTGTTCGAGGTGGTGTTCCTGGCTGGGCTTTCCGACATGGAGCCGGTCGGCGTGCTGGCAGCGCTGCTGGTGTTCCGGCTGTTTTACCTGATCATCCCGCTGATTCTGGGACTGGGCGTGGTGCTGTTCTTCGAGCGTTCGCAGTTCAGCCGGACGGAGAGCTGAAGCGCGGATTGGATATTGTGCCCGCGCCCGCCCGCCCTAAACCCCGGCGTATGAAACCAGCTGTCAAAACGTGTCGATTGAACCACAGAGCAGGCTTGACTATTTTCCGCTGGCGGCTACAAGGCAGCGCTCAAGCGGCTCAGCCGTTCGGCCCGCGCGGTTCATGACCACGCCTGCTGGGGAATAGGTTAACGGTAGACCCACGGACTCTGACTCCTAAAGTTTCCTTTTAAAATCAAGCACTTACTGGCCCGCAGCCCGACTAACGCCCGATCAGAAATCAATAGCTTAGGTCCGAAAGCGTCTAACTTTTTTGGACTATTTTTCGCGTGCTATTGAGGCTTCCATGTCCTTTCTTCTCACGGCGCTTTTGCTCTCTGGATGGCCGGTCGTGCTCGATGGGGACACGATCATCTTAGATGGAACGCACGTCCGGATCGCCAACATAGACGCGCCTGAAATCCACCACTATGGATGCGACGCCGAGCTGCGGCTGGGGCTAGTGGCGAAACGGCGGATGATCGAGCTTTTGAACAGTGGGCCGGTCGCCGTGCATCCTGGTGATCCGAGGGATGGCAGGGTCAAAGATCGTTACGGCCGCACGCTGGCGACGATCGAAGTCGACGGCGAGGATGTCGGCCAGATCATGATTGCCGAGGGGTTGGCGCGCCCCTGGACGGGCAAGCGCCGGCCATGGTGTGACTAGGCGTTTGTGCCCGCTGCGATAAAGCGCGTGTAGGCACGTTCAACGCCGATGACTGCCTCATCCTTTATGGCAACAGTGGCATGACCCCCGCCAACCCTGCCGCGATCATGGGAAAACATGCTCCAAAACCAGGTGCCTGCGCCGGGGCCGTGGGCGTTCTTCCTGATGCGGCCGACGCTGCGATCGTCGGCAAATGACGCCGCGAAATCGCACGGCATCGACTGTCCACTGATGACCGTCCTGCCGCATTGAAGCCAGACGCGCGCATCTCTCGCGTCGACATATTTGAATGCCTCATCGCGGCTATCGAAGGTTTCGAGGACGTGGCTGCCATCGACGACCTGGAAGCCGCGCTGGTATGCAAAGCGGACTTTCAATCGCTCGATCATCCCCGGAACCGTTCGGTGTACCAGGTGATCTTGCCGTCGACCTTCATGGGCTTGTGGACCATCAGGCGCTTAGGCAGGTGTTCGGGATGCACCTCAAGTAGCGTAATCTTGATCTGTGGCCTGCAGCGGCTGCAATCGAACTTCAGCGACAGAGGGTCGACGCCGCCACCATAGACCATCATCAAATCCGCAGATCGGCAGTAGCGGACATTCCCGCAGCTGCATTCCGCTTTCACAAGCATGTTGTGCCGGGTCGCCTTGCCCAGCGTGTCGATGGGATCGTGCGCCATACCTTGAAAAGAGGAACAAATTCCTGTCCGGTCAAGAGGTGCTTGACTATTTTGTTCTCATTCCGTTCACTGTTGGCAGGATAGCCACACCGAAGGATCGGGAGGCTTGCCGACTGAGGAAATGCCATGTGCGGCCGCTACACCCGATATTTGACATGGTCGGAAATCCACCGGCTCTACCGCCTGACGGCGCCGGCGGAAATCGGCCGCAATGATGAGCCGCGCTACAACATCGCGCCGACGCAAGACGTGCCTTTCGTGACCGCCGGCGAGAACGGCAATCATCGCTTGCGCGAAGGGCGATGGTGGCTCGTCCCGTTCTGGGCAAAGGAGATGCCCAAGGCGGCCATGTTCAACGCCAGGATTGAAGGCATCGACACGGCGCCGGCCTTCCGGGATGCCTTCAAGTCGAAACGATGCCTGGTCCCAGCCGACGGCTTCTATGAATGGACGATTTCGCCGGCCGACGGCAAAAAGGATCCTTGGCATATCTATCTGCCTAGCCACGCGCCTTTTTCGTTTGCCGGGCTCTGGGCGTACAACTCCAATCTCGACGTCACCAGCTGCACCATCATCACCGAGCCCGCCGGCGAGCCGATGAAGAACCTGCACGACCGGCAGCCGCTCATTCTCGACCAAGCCTATTATGATGCCTGGCTCGACCCGGCGACACCGAAGGAATACTTGAAAGACATTCTCAGCCACGACATCGACGGCCAGCTGCAGTTCAACCGGGTCGGACGCGACGTCAATTCGACCGTCATCAACAAGCAGCCGAATGACCACCCCGCGTTGGTCGGGCCGATCAATCCGCTATGAGCGACGAACCGACTAGGCTCGCCGAAGGCATGACGGCGGCGCCGCGGCAAAGTGGACGGATCGAAAATCACGTCTGCGAGTTTGAAGGATGCGGGAAGCGCGCGCCGTTCGGATTTGCCAAGCCGAGACAGCCATCACACTGGTTCTGTTCCGAGCATCGCGAACACGGCGACAGGCATTTGGCGGGGGTGAGATGATCTTTCAACCAAGGCAAGCTGACGAATATCCAGACCGCGCCATCGACTGTCAGGAGGCGATGGAGCCTGGCTTTCAGGCCATCGTCGATTGCATGCTGGAAGCCGGCTGGTCGCGCGGCGAGGTGTTGCGGTCACTGAAGCGGCTCATTGCCGCCGACAACATGACCCAGAAAGAGAATGCGAGGACGGAGACACAGCTTGCCATCGCTCGGGCCATGATGCGCGCGGGCAAGTCCCTCTGAGGACGCCTCGCTTGGTGGCACTTATGTTGCGCACCTCCGCCCGCATCAACTTTTAGAGGCGGCTAATGTTCCCGGAGCGGGGGATGATCTAATTTGCGTAAAATCAAAGCCGGCGGAGGTGACAGCGCGCATCGTTTTGCAATGTGGCAGCCATACTTAATGCCCCCTGCTTTCATAGCCTGGAACTGGCCGTTCTGGACGAGGACGGTATGCACGCGCTCGTATTTCCCTGTAGACGCGCTGTCGACGGCTGGAAAGACGCAATAACCGGCCATTTAGTAGATGTGGTGCCTACTCACTGGCGACATTGGGGTGAAGAGGATAAGGAAGCCTAGGTCGGGTGAGCCCCTTCCGCGATCACACCATAACCCAAGGCTGACAAATCGGGCATGCATGGGGCGCGGCGGAACCTGTTTCCGCCTGGCCGGCGCCTTTTACCCCCAACGCCCCCCGCCCAACGAGGCGTCGGCCATTTTCAGGGAACGTGCCCGAGCGCCCTTAGCGCGCCTTGTTAGGCTTCGGCGTGATCTCCTCGACCCGCACCTTGTCGCCGATCTCCTTTGCCATATCGAACGCCTTCTGCTTGTCCTTGGTGGTTAGCACAATGCGCCAATGCGGCTTCTTGAAAACGCTGACGACGTAGGTTGTAGCCGGCTTGTCCGTCATCGCTAAGCTCACCGCCCCAATAGAAACAGCCCGACGTGCGCCACGAAGGTCGGCGAACCCAAGCGCACGTCGGGCCATTTGCGGGTGGGTGGTTAGGGGGGTATTGGCCCGCGATGCCTAAGTTATAGGCATATTAGAGATTGCTCAACTAAGACTGAAGTCCCCCTATGGTCCTCGATCCGGCGTCTCTTTACACAACAGCTCCCTCAGGCGCCGGCCATTTTCTCGCAAACCTTTCTGAGCCGTGGCACCGTTATTAACTACGTCTGAAGAGGCCATGGACCCATAGCGTTCGTGGAACGTTTCCCCATCATGCAAAATCACCAACATAGATTTTACTGTCATATCGAGGCCGATGGGAACTGGGGTGTCTGGGACCGCACGGCAAACGGCCCGGCTAAGCTCGGAGGCGGTGATCTTTCGCACTGCACATCGCAGCGAGCGCACGCTGCGGAAAGTGTGCTGACCCGAATTTATGATAACGGCTTGGATGCATCCGCCATGCGCCTGGCTGGGATAGCCAAATTGAGGACTAACGTTTTGCCTTTTGCGTGATCACCTCGATCCGCGCTTTTACGCCGTCGGGGTACTTCCACTCGTTCATTTTAGCACAAGGACTATGCCGTTAGCTTCGCAGAGGGCCAGACAGCCCGGCAGGGCTTGCTGATTTCAATCGGCTATAGCCCCGACCTGTTTTCGGGCGCATAGTCGCGCTATGCGCCGCACCCATCCCCTTCCGGGAAACGACAACGGAAAGCCTGTAGATCACATAGTCGCGGCTACCTTGGCATTGCGCGAAGCCGTCAAGGGTCAGGACGGCGCGGCTAAGATGGCGAAGGCCATACTTGACCTTGCCCCGGCCCGCAGGCGCTACCCAGCCGTAGGACGCCGCACCGGTCCTGTGGTGATCCACCGGATGAACTCGACTTCCTTCCCGGTGACATCCCGCACCGTCTGATGTTCCATCAAGTTTGCGAGGCGCTAGCAGCCCGTGCGATTATATAGCTGGCTTGCGCTCAGGGTGATCCGGCGTTCGTAAAGGCTTGCACAGGAGAGGATTTGCAATGGCCCGCACCAAACGGCTCATGAAAGCAAGCGAGATCCCCGCTTTCGTAGACAGGGTAATTAGGGCTGGCTGCGATATCTGCGCCATCGGCGACAAGGGCTACGTGCTCGGTGACGTCGAGGAGATGATAGCAGCAGCGGATGATCTCAAGTGCATAAGTGAAGAGTTTGGCGACCGTGATCTCTTGCTGCCAGAAATCGTTGCCCACCTGAAATCGCTTGGCCGCCATATCGATCCGGAATCGCCAATCGCGACATGGTATGGCTACCGTGGGAATGAGAAGCTACAATAGGGCTGCCCCGGCGGGCCAGCAAAAAGGCACCACCTGCTAAGCGGAAAGCCAGTAGGCACCGCATTCAGGGGTGTTCCACCTGACTAAAGCCCGCCGCCTCATTTGCGAAGCGACGGGCCTCGGCCAAACCCCAACACACCGATCAACGCAATTGCTGTGCCGACGAATGTGACCGATTATGGGACACGCTTGGCGCAGTATCACATGACGTTGCGGAAAGACTCAGGTATGGCTTGAGGCGCGGCGGATCTAAAAAGGCCGTCTGGCCGGCGCCATTCGGGCAACCTCCCAGCGAGGGCGTCGGCCACCTTTCATCGTCGCTCAAAAGTTGGCTTCCAGTCGCGGTTCCGCTCCCGCTGCTGGCCTTCATAGTCAGGGATGCACGTGAAGAACACCGGGCGCAGATCGCGGCCCGCTGCCTTGCAGTGCGAACAGACGAACAGCCCGACAAGATCCTGATGCATTGAGCCGTGGTCTGGCCCCAGGCGATATATCAGCGCTTGTATGTCGAGTTTGGTCGATCGGCAGCACATGGGATGGCTGCAGTTGACGTGGACGCTTTCGCGCGCGGCAAGGGTATCGGCGAGAGTTTTGAGAGGCATGGCGATCTCCGTTGGAGGGTCGCCGCAACAGGAGGATTATATTCCCCGGCTCTGGCTCGGTGGCAAGGCTATTCGGTCAAGCCAGGGTCAAAATGCACAATCCAATCGAACAGTGTGCGGTAAAGGCTCTCAACCTCTTCATCGATTTCCTCACGCTTGATCCCGAGGGCTTTGGCGTCGGAAAACAGCTTGTGGGTTATCTCGGAAATAGAGACAGCGTCCGGTTTCGTGGTCTCGGGCACGTTGTTGGCAATCCACCGATGCAAGAAGTTGATTCCGCGCGTGCTCATGCTGCGATAAGCTGCGCACGCATATTAGGTTCCGTTTGAGGAACCCGGGCCGACGAAGCCGGCTCTTAGGATGACGATGTGGCGAGCATTTCGCGAAAATCCACTGAAGGTTAAGCTGCTGCTGACAACCGCTGGTTCTCTAGCGCCTCTTCAAAACCGAACATGAGTTGTGAGCTGAGAGTGTTGCGCAACTGCAACGCGCAGTGCTTTTTGGCGGAGGTCACATGGCGCCCAGTAGGCGACCACTCCATAAGGGGGTACTAAGCTACTGATACGCAGTTGATTGAAGGGGCTTGCTATGAAATCTATCCTACTTGCAACCGCCATATTGGCGGGACTAGCTGGCGCCGCCCACGCAGCCGACGTTCTGCAGGAGGCGCCCGTTGCTGCCTCGTTTGACTGGACCGGCGCTTATATCGGCGTGAACGCTGGCGGCGGTTTCGGCACGTTCAAACACACGGCCACCGGCAGCCCCGTGAGTATTGATGTCAGCGCGAGCGGCTTTCAGGGCGGTGTTCAGGCTGGCTACAATTGGCAGTCTGGCCAGGTGGTCTATGGTGTAGAGACCGACTTCCAGGCGGCCGACATCAAGGGTGATCTTTCGTTTCCTGTCACCCTCTTGGAGACCAAGGTCGATTGGTTCGGTACGCTGCGTGCGCGCATCGGCTATACGCCTGTTGACCGCTTCATGATTTATGGCACGGGCGGTCTCGCCTACGGCCATTTTGAAACTGCTATCAACAATGGGTCACTCAGCGGTTCGAAGACCAAGGCTGGCTGGACCCTCGGCGCTGGTGCCGAATACGCCATCAACACCAACTGGACGATCAAATCCGAGTATCTCTATACCGACCTGGGCAAGGCGGACGTTATTAACCTTGGGGGCAACACCCTCACGGACAAGATTGCCTTCCACACCGTTCGTGTCGGTCTGAACTACAAGTTCTAATCCATCGGCGGACCACGACAAAAAAGGCCCCGGCTCGTCCGGGGCTTTTCCTTTTTAGCCACCGCCATTGTCTTCCTCCCGGAAATCCTGCAGCGAGGCGTGCCGAAGATCCTCCTCGCCCCGCAGATGCTTCACACGGCCGATCAACCCGGGCTTAACCCATTGCGTCGCCGGCCGCTTCATGCCCTTTGGCCCCGGTCCAGCGTGCTCCTGGACACGCTTCCAGAGCCGTTCGCGGATTGCCTGGCTCGAATTGATGAAAGCCGAGCCGACATAGCGGCCGGTCGCCCGATCGGCCATCAGGGCAAAGGCGGGTTTGCCAGCCTCACGCTCGACGCCGAGCAACTCGTATTCGTCGACCGAGTAGCATTTCGCCTTCAGCCAGTTCGTCGACGGGCCGCTGCGGTATTTGCTGTCGCGTCGCTTGGATACCATGCCCTCTAGGCCGGCCTGATCGAGGAGGTGGAAGATGGCCTTCGCTTCGCCCGGCAGCGGCTCGCTGAACTGGATCCGGCCACCAGGCTCAATCATGCTGGACAGGATCTCGCGCCGCTCTTCCAGCACCATGTCGCGCAAATCATGGCCATTGAGGTGCAGCAGGTCGAAGGCGGCGAAATAGAGGTCATGCTGCCGCCGCGTGATCGCCCTGCGCAGCTCGCCGAAGTCGGAAAGGCCGGCGTCGTTCAGCACGATGATCTCGCCGTCGACGATGGCGCTTTCCGCCCCGAGGCTCTTCGCCTCCTGCACCAGGTCGCGATATTTGCCCGTCCAGTCATGGCCGTTGCGGGTGTAAATGCGTGTGCCGTCTTCGTCGATGATCAGTTGCGAGCGGTAGCCGTCGAACTTGACTTCGTGTATCCAGTCGTCGCCTTCCGGAGGCTGCTCGACAAGGGTCGGCATCAAGGGCGCGACGAATTTCAAACGCATGCACGGAACTCTGACAGATCGCCATTAAATAAGATTGAGCTAAAATAGTTCCCAGTCTGGAAAGGACGGCAAGACAAATTGGGGGATGGATGTCGTGGTCCATCGCGGTTTGGGTGAAGCACGATGACTGACGATAAAACAAGCTTGGCTATCAGGATCGCAGCCGAGTGGGCGGCGGTTCCGGGTCGTCAATGAGCGCGAACGCCACCGAATTGTTGACCGGCTTGGGTCATTGTTGGCGCGAAGAGACCTACTGCCTCGATTAATGGGCCAATGAGCAGGACCTGGTTTTGGGCCCGTGCCTGTCGTCGAGGGCATGCCGACGCGATATCAAGCTAGGGGGAGAATATATAGCGGGGTATACCTAAATGAATTGCAATAACCCTGCTGATTAGCGGCAGCTTGCAGAAATGGGTAACCCGGTTTATTGTCTTTCAACGGGGAACTATTTGCGGCATGGCTTGGGGAATTTGCTATGCTCAGAATCTTGCGCCAATTCTGGAACGACCAACGCGGCGTCGCCTTGCTGTTGGTTGCGATTATGCTGCCGGTTCTCATCGGTTTTTCATTGCTGGCCATAGACATGAGCCGGGCTACAGGCCTTCACCAACAACTGCAAAAGGGTATAGACGCCATCGCTCTGGCCGCCGCTGCCGAACTGGACGGCAGATCAGATTCGATCACGCGGGCCAACCTCGCAGTGACGACCCTCATTGCCAATCAAACCCTGTATTCGGACGTGGCCGGTCATACACTCGTTCCAGCCGACGTAACCATCACGTATTTGACCGGAATACCAGCTAGCGACGACATCACCTTGACCTCCGCTGGCGTCGATGCCGGCGGCGTGAACTGGGCCAGCATCGATCCAAAAGCGGTGGCTTTTGCCGAAGTGACTATAAACGCATCCGGCCTGGCGAAGGGCGCCGGGGCATTCACAACCATCTTTCCTGCAAGCCTGGTCGGCAGCACCGACACAATGGACATTCGACCACAGGCTGTCGCCGGGTTCGTTCAGTCTATCTGTGAAACCGTGCCGATCTTCATGTGCAACCCATTTGAGACAACCGATCCGTCGACCAGCAAGACAATCCAGCAGGCGTTCGCGTCTGGCGATACCTACAGCCGCGAATTCCGCGTTCTGAAGGTCGACAGCAACCCTGGTCCTGGCAATTTCGGATTGATCGATAACAACCTGAGTTCATTGCGCGATGCCATCGCGATCGGCACCTCTGGCACATGCTACAACCGCAATGCGCTCACCACCAAGACCGGCGTGACCCTGGGCCAGGTGAATACCGGCCTCAATGTCCGGTTCGATCTCTATAGCGGATCGCTGAACAAGAACAACAAGGACTTCAACTATCGGCCTGCCACCAATGTTCGCAAGGGTCAGAAAACCGGCTGTAGCAAATACGATCCGGTGGCGGACAACACTGCGCTCCCTCTCCCGCCAGGAACAAACTACGTTGACGCAAAGGGAATGTCGGACAAAATAGCATCGCAAGGCTTTTGGTCGAGCTACTGGCAAATCAATCACGGCACGGCATATCCGAACGTCCCAAGCGCCACCAACCCGACCGGCTCCAAGACCGCGCCAGCTTCCCGATATGACGTCTACAAATACGAGATTTCTAGCGGGTTCGTCGGTGATAAGTCATTGGCGCCGACCAAGGAAACCGGCATCCCGTCCTGCTACAAGGGTGACGCCCCGACCGCAAATCCAGACCGCCGGCTTCTAAACATGGCGATCGTCAACTGCGTTGCCAACCAGAGCGCGTTGAACGGGCATGTTTCCATTAAGCCTGACGGATACGCGAGCGTCTTCCTCAACATGCCGATCCAGAAACAGGACAACACAAAGGATCCCGAAGATCCCTCAGCTGGCGAGAAGCCCATCAGCCTTGAGATCGTCGACGTAGACGGTGGGTTTGCCAATAACACCCTAGTCGACAAAGCTTTTCGCAACGAAGCGCAGCTCTATCGATGAGAAAAATTGCTCTGGCTTTCCTGCTGATCTCCAACCCCGCTGCCGCACAGATGTCTGCGACAGGTTGCAATGCCCTAAGTGATTCTGCAGGCGCGGCTGCGTTGCAATTGCGGTCTACGGTCGCGGTCGTCAAGGGTGTCGCTTTCCATGAAGCCGTGCCGATGATGCCTGCAAGCGCAAGGGACGAGGCGGCCGATTTGGAAGATGCCAGAATTGGCGCTGAATCAGCACTTCGCGAATATGCGCTGTCTCTGGAGGCATTTGCGAAAGCGATCAAGGATTGCGGTAACTAGGCCCACATTCTTCCACGTGAGGCTCCTCCACCGTTCACTGCGGGCCGGCGGGCTCAATCATTGCTGGCCAGGATCTCACGTCGCTCCTCGAGCGCCATGTCGTGCAGATCATGGCCATTGAGGTGCAGCAGGTCGAAGGCGACGAAATAAAGGTCATGCTGCCGCCGCGTGATCGCCTTCCGCAGTTCGCCGAAGTCGGAAAGCCCAACTTCGTTGAGCACGATGATCTCGCCGTCGACAATGGCGCTTTCCGCCCTGAGGCTCTTCGCTTCGTGAACCAGGTCGCGATATTTGGCCGTCCAGTCATGACCGTTGCGGGTGTAGATCCTGGTCCCGTCTTCGTCGATGATCAGTTGCGAGCGATAGCCGTCGAACTTCACTTCGTGAATCCAGCCGTCGCCTTCGGGAGGCTGCTCAACAAGGGTCGGCATCAACGGCGCGACGAATTTCAAACGCATGCACGGAACTCTGATAACCGCAATAAATAAGATTGAGCTAAAATAGTTCCGGAACTTTTACCGTGACAGAGTGTTCGGTCGAGAATGAAGAACGATCCCCAAACGCGGGCGGCGTTGCGGCTGATAAGAGCCACGGTGGAGGAGCACTGCCCGCCCGGCGTGCTGCCCAGCGAGGAAGCCGTGAATGCCAGCTATGGCCCGGGATTGATGGACGAGGCGGAGGCGATCGCCGCCGCGATCGTCGCTTCGGTTATTGCGGTTGCACGCGAAGGTCAAGCCGCCGGCTCCGAGCATCAAACAAACTTGGCTCTGATAGCCGATTGATCGAAACACACTGGCGGGTAGCCCGCGCCCCTCGGGGGAAGCGCGGGCCGACCAAGATTTGGGTCTTTGGTCAGCGGGCCGCCCACTGAAGGCCAGCCGCCGCTAGTCAAACAAGCGGCAGGGAGCGACGTTCCATCCAATAACGAAAATGACCCACCACCTCATTTGACAACCGCACACGCCCGCGCCTGTGATGGGGTTATACCCCGGTATTTCTTCATCACGGTGGTAAGGTGACTCTGGCTTGAAAACCCGGCCAAATGGGCCACTTCAACTATCGACATGCTGCCGGCGACAAGCAGTCCTTCTGCGAAGTCCAGCCGTTGATCCAGAACGTACTTGTGTGGCGGAACCCCGAATGTCTTCGAGAAGGCACGTATAAAATGGTAGGTCGACAGCCCTGATATGGCGGCGATCTCGGCAAGCGCCAGCTTGCGCGAAAAGTTCTCTTGGAGGAACGACTGCATCCTCCGTGTAGCGCTGGCGGAGAGTCCGCCTTTCACATCCAAGTTCGGTGCCCGTCCTGGGTATCCATCGTCGCGGCCCATCGTTGGCCTCCTGACCCGCCCGGTACGATGCTCAACACTGAGCTGCTCTCGCCGTTCCCCGAAAAAACGATTCTTGATCTACGAACTGCCATTCGCATCGCAAACCCCGCCGGAATGCACAAGCCAAAATATTGCGGCCGATTGTTCAGTGCCTTCAAGCTTTGCAGATAATCAACTCCTTTGCCGGCCGACCTTTCCCACCCGCCACGCTATAGAACAGTTCTGCCTGCTGCAGGGCAAAGCTGGCAAAGGCTTCGCGGCCGGCGCGTTTTCACCGGAGTTGACCTCTCCGTGGGTTGTGCCGAGGAAAGACGGAGCGCCCGCAATCGCGCCGTCTTTGCATTTCGTGCCAGCGTTTCCGCCTCAATCAACTTCGCCTCTCGATCGGCGCGCTCGATGCGCTCTTTGTCGATCCGTCGTTGGGTCAAGATAGCCTCCCTGGCTAACTGACCTATAAAATTATCGCTTGCTAAAATTGTTCCTCCGCTGGTTTCCAGCGGACAGGTTGTGAGCGCCCAAGCGATATTGTAGCCCGCAAAATCGTTTGGCCGCTCCGCGAAGCTTCATTTGGCACCAGCTTTAAAGGTTTTGAAACCTGACAAGCAGGATGTTTTTTGTTCGTGTCGCCGTCCAAATCGGAGCTACCGCCATGACGCAGCCGATGGAAGAGTACATACGATTTCAAACTGCGAATGAGGCCTTGCGCCAGGCGCGAGCGCTAGGGGCTGCCGGTGACCTAGCCGCCGCCTTCGAAATGCTTTGCACCGCATTAGAGCGCATGATCAAGGACGCTGACGAGGACATCGAGGACCTCGTCCAGGTCTATTATGACCTGGATAGTAGGGTAGGCTAGTACCGACTTACGTAGGCCCGGTGTCGGTCCTGCGCCTAAGCCCAGCCGGGCTTACTCGACATCGCGGACGGTGTCGCTCACCGCCGCATTGCAAGTTTCGACGCTGCGACTAGCCCCCTCGCAGAACCCTCCAGATATCGGTCCAGTAGGCGGTGACGAGTGACGCCACCGCCGCCGCCGCCATCCCCGTGACGCCCAAGGCTCCGAGCCCCATAAGCTTCCATCGCGTCACCTCAGCCGTCACTTCCTTGACGCTGGTCATGTCGGCGTTGAGCTTGCTGACCGCGCTTTCGGTGGCGCTCACGCGTTCGACCAGCTCGTCGGTCTTCTGATACATTTTCGCGCGGCTGGCGGCGGCACGCTGTTCCGACTGCTCGTAGCTCAGCGCCGCTCGCGCATCGCTGTCCTTGATGTCGCGGCGGATCTCGGTGATGTCGCGCTGCATGTCCTGGGTGGCCTGCAGCAGGCCGCCGATCATCATTTCCAGGCTCTTGGTGTTTGCAGCCGGCATGGCCCTGCCCTTCGCTACGCTATTTCAGTTCGGCGCGGCGCGCGGCGCTGGCCTTGGTGTGCAGGTCGCATTCCGGGCGGGTGTAAAGCTTGAGCGCGCAGCCTGGAGCCATGGTGCGGTCGATCTTGTTCTGGTCGGCGACGGTTTTGCCCTGCGCTCCCGCGAGGCTGTTACCGAGGGCCTGCCGTAGCGGCGTTACACCGCTGACGCCTGAAGTCGTACACGCCACCAGCGTCAATGCACTCGTCAAGAGACATGCGAGCGTCGATGCCCTTGCGTATCGCATCCTGGTTGTCCTCCTGGATCTTGGCGCGGACCTCGTCGGCGCCCTTGTGCTTGATGAATTCGTAGACCCCGAGAGCCGCGCCCGAGGCGACCAGCGCGATAACCGCCCAGGCAATGACACCGCCGGCCAGGCGCGAAACGCCAAGCCGGCCGACGAGGACGGTGATGAGAACGTTCATGCCGGCGCCGTACCCAGCGCCGCGGCGAGACGCCTGGCCTTGCGATTGGCGTACCAGCGGTAGCCGGCACCGCCGAGCAGCAGCAAGGCACTGATGACGGCCAGGACCAGGACCACCTTCATGATGAATTCGCTGCCATAGGACATCGGAGACAGCTGGTTTTGCAAATCCTGCAGCGTGCCGGCGACGCCGCCGCCGCCGAGCCCCGCACCGATCGCCGCGTCGGCCGGCGCTGTCGATGGCGGGGCGTCAGCGTCCTCGACAAACGCCTTGGCCTGGCCGCCGTCAAAGAAGTTGGCCGCCTGTGGTACCTGGCCGGTTGCCCATGCCTGGCCGATCGAGCGCACCTCGGCGACACGGGCGGTCCAGCCACGGCCGAAGGTGCCGAAGGTGCCGAGGTGGCGCAGGAATGCCATGCGCGCATCGCAGATGCGATCGATCAGCGCGTCGTTGTTCTTGTCCGCTTTCAGTGCAGCCAGCGTGCCGATGCCGAGAACGCCGTCGATGCGCCCTGTGTAGGCGGGCCGCAATGCCTGCTGAAGCCACATGATCGAGCGACCGGGGCCGGAGTTCACCGCCCCGTCAAAGACCACGTAGTCGACGCCGGCGGGCAGCAGATCGCCCTTCACGGCGTCCCAATATTGCCGGTCATAGATCTCGTTCAATTCATCGGTCGAAATGCTCCTGACGGACCGCACCGCGTGCCCCTTGGACCGGCGATAGCCGTCATAGACGCGCTGCGTGACGCCCTTCATGGTGGCGCCGCCCGGGTCCTTCGGGTGATTGCTGTAGCAGCCCTCGTGCGCAAGCACGCGGGCAAGCGATTCCTTCTCGCGGGAAATGGCCATGGGATATCCTTTCCGCCCCATACCGGGCAGGTTGTTCGGTTTCAGATTTTGGATAAGGTCGGCGCGGGGAGGCTGACCGAATGAAAATTGATGAGCCCAAAGGGGATTGGGTAAAGCTGCCCAAGCCGTGGTCGGAACTGCGACAAGGATTGCGCGACGAGGTCGCCGCCAAGGCTGCCGAAATCCATACCTACGATGGCGGCCAGCTTATGCGCGTCGACGGTCGGTGGGAGGTGATGGCGAGCGGCGACAGCCACGAGGCTGATGTGATTTTGAACGCATTGCGAAAGCCAAACTAGATCGGTAGAGAGGTTATATAAATTCCAGACAACTAACCGTTGGGCGATCGATGGGCTTTGCAAAACAACTTAGGATTAAACTAGGCCTGAGACGACCTGAGCTTCCGAAGCATGCATCAGTTGGGAACAAAACATATGGCGTTCTGCCCAGCAGTATCTTTGGGTGTGATGAAACCTCACCGCTACGAATAGGGGCGTACTGTTCTATCGCGCCCGAAGTCATGTTTCTTTGCCGGGCCAATCATCCCACGCACCTCGTTTCGACCTTCCCATTCGAATATGCCCTGAAGAACATTACGCCCTTCGGCGATCTGGCGGTCGACGGGCCGACCGAAATTGGCAACGATGTCTGGATTGGGTTGCGCGCAATAATCATGCCGGGGGTCAGGATTGGAGACGGGGCTGTTATCGGCGCCGGCTCGATAGTCACGAAGGATGTGGCGCCCTACGCCATCGTCGCGGGAAACCCAGCCCGGTTCATCCGAAACAGGTTTACCGACGAACAGATAGCGAGTTTGCTGGCTATCCGCTGGTGGGATTGGAGCGACGAGAAAATCATAGCCGAACAGCCTGGCTTCTCTGGCCCGATTGACGCCTTCATTGCCGCCAATAGGGCGTCATAGCGCATTGGCGTCGATCCAGAACTCATCGACCTGATCATCGCTCCACTGCAGGACCGCAGCGATGACAAGCACCCAAGGGCTGTCCCTATGGAAGTCATTCGAGCCGAGAAGCTGCATCTTTGCCTCCCATTTTGCCGCCTCGTTGGACATGCCATCCACGATGCCCTGAAGGGACGATGGCAGTGATCCAACCGTCAGGGCTGCAAGCGCTTCCTCCTTAGTACACATCTCAACATAGGCCGCATGCATATAGAACTGCTTTCTGCTGACGCTTTGGGGGATCACCCGTGGCTCCGTGGAGGGCTCCGGGAAATAGTCGTCATGCTCCACGGTCTCGCCTGTGGCCATGTTAACCTCAATGCGCTTCATGGCCCTTGGCTCCTTAGCTGTATGAGACGCTGATTTTTCCAGCATCGAATGTATCCGTGCCTCCGACAGTAGTGAGCCGCAGACGGTCAAGTACGCCGGTCAGGGTCTTGGACCCCCCAGCCTGAATGCAGAAGGCGCCATTGGACAGCCCTCCCATAAGGAAGTAAGACCATTGGTTGGTCGCTGCCTCCAAAAGTACAAAGGTAGCAACGCCGTGGCTGACATCGGCGGCGGCAATTCCACCACTCACACCGAAACCGGTTGTGTAGTTTGCCTGACTTACTCCGACAGAACAGCCTGCTCCCAAGTATCCCGTTGCCTCTACACCTCCGGCAGTGGAGCCGATTCGGAATAGGTACGGTGAAGTCCCATTTGACGACAGACCAGCGAACTCCACTTTGACCTCGGTAGCCCATGAGGGAATACCCGTGAAGTCGATTGCGGCTCCGGAGGTTGTGGCTACCGCCGCAGTGACGATGCGGCTGGACCCCCACGAGGGCAGGCCACCCACCAGCTTCAGGAAAAGGCCATCGGTGTTCTTGGCGAGCCTGCCCCACGTACCCGCCCCGGTCCCGTAAATGATATCTCCGGCGACCGCCGCGCCAATGCTCGCGAGAGCGCTCAGAACAGAAGATGCAGCCTGGTAGCCCGATGTGACGGCCGATATTGCCGCCGCGACAAATCCCGTCGTCGCGAGCTGTGTGGTGTTCGTACCAGGCGCGGCGGTGGGCGCGGCCGGCGTACCCGTAAATGTCGGGCTTGCTTTCGGTGCCAGGCTCGACACCGCAACGCCGCTGTCCTTGGCAATCTTGCCTGTAGTGCCATTGAAGGTGGCAATGTTGTCGGCGACGGCGGTGGCTGGCCCAGCTATCAGATCGCTTGCCTTGATGCCGCTGTTCTTGCCAACCTTGCCGGTTGCATCGGCGAATGTGACGATGTTGTCCGCGACCGATGACGCCGGCCCTGCAAAATCGCCTTTGTCGCCGGCCCGGTTGAAGACAAGCCAGCAGGATGCGCCGGGCGCGATGGCACCCGAGCCAGACACATAGGCCAATGCCAGCTTGCGGTAGCCAGTGCCATCAACCACGGAACCGGTGACACTGAAGATATAGCGCACAGCTGGATTGGTGGTCGGCCCGAGCGTCAGGGTGCCACGAATGGTGTTGGTGCTGTCATCCCAGCCGTCGAGCGCCCCGGTGACGGTCACGCCGTAGGCATCGACATTGTCGATATAGGCTGACGTGGCACTGGCCGGTGCGGCGTTGTTGAGGCGGAAATTGCCTGCGCCGGGATCGGCATCGGCGGTTGCCGTGGCAAACTTGAATGTCAGCGCGCCGAGCGCCGAGGCCAGGACCCCCGCAAAGGTGGGGTCGGCGATGATGTCGGCCGCGATGGCGGCGGCATTGTCGTCGATGTAATCGGGCAGGACATCGGCGAGTTCGGCGATGATATAATTGACCAGCACATCGCGCAGCAGCATCGGCGATGCCGGATTGAGCGTGTTGAGATCTACACCTGAGCTAACCAGGAGGCCGCGCAGGTTGCCGATGATGCGATTCCAGTCGTCTGCCGTCAGCTTGGTCGAATCGCCATAGGTCAGGCCATTGCGTGCCCAGGACATGCCGTCCTGATGGACCACCTCCATTCCTGCCGGTGCGGTGAGTTTCTTGACGGCATCGAGAATGCCGAACAGGTCAGGCGCGGCCATGGTTCAAATCCTTGGAATGGCTGGCGGGAAAGGCAAGAAAGACGACGCGGTCAGGTCTTGATGATGAACATGGCCGCGAGGTTGCGCGGCCGGGTTTCGGGATCGCCGGTCACCACATTGAGCGCATCGAGTTCGGTTCCGGAGCCGCTGGAATCGAAACCTTGGCCCGTCCCGCTTTCACCGACCTTGGATGGCCGGGCAAAACCGATCTGGGTTGGATTGGATGCATTGGTCAGGCCGGCGGTGGCGCCGTTGCCCAGGAGGCGCTGCGGTGTCGTGGTCTTAGGACGACCAGTCGCCCAATCCTGGAAGCTGGCAAAGACGCGCGGCGCCGGCACTATATCGACACCACGGCCATCATCGAAGCCGCGCACAAACTCGCCGCGGAAATCCGGGACGTTGAATGTGGACACGGCGTCGCCAGCTCCCCAGGTCGTGCCAATCACGGTGAACAGCGGGGCAAACGTTGTGCGGCTGACGGCCTGGCCGTTGCATTTCAGCCAGCCGGCCGGCGCCGTGGTTGCTCCATGCATGGCGATGATGCCGGGCGCGACCGTGATGGGTGGCGAGGTGCCCGCGACAACGGCATCGAGCAATGACCGGATGGCCTGCCAGAGCTGCGTCGGGTCGTCGGGATCGGGCGTAAGGCCGGCCATGGTGATGACCTTCAGGATCTCGTCCTGAACGTCGTTGAAGACCTTGGCGGGGGGTATGGCGCCGACCAGCCCGGCGGTGCGGTTCGCGTCCCAATAGATGACGCGGAGCAGGCTCGCCACGGCATTGCGTGGATTTACGAACTTCATGTTCAGTCCTCTTTTTCAGACGGAGAAAATGACGGTGGTCCAGGCCGGCTTCATCGCCTTGAACAGGCAGATGAGGTCGTTTGGCAGGCCGAGGTCGCCGAGCGGCGTAAGCCCGGCCTCACCTTCGCCAACGTGGAATTCGTAGAGCGCCACGTTGGGCACGTTGACGATCCAGACATATTCGACTGGCTCAGCTCCGGAGATCTCGTCCGTTCCACCGCACTCGGATCCTCCGGCGCAGAACGGTTCGGGCTCGTCGATGGTGATGGTGTAGCCAGCATCGGCGGCAAGCTGGATGAAGTCGGCCGGCGTGATCGTGCCGCCCGAGCGGATCTTGAGCAGCAGCGAGCGCATGCGCATGTCGAGGGTCTGATCGGGACCTAGACATGGGTCGGGCAGGCCGTATTCGATTTCCCAATCGTCGAGTGAGCTGACGATGGTCACCGCCGACGATTCCAGCACGACACCGAACAGCGCACGGTAGGCGTCCCCAAGGGCGCAACCGATCGCGCGCCAGAAGCGGGCGAGCACGGACATCGGATCGAGCACCTGGTTGTCGGGCGTGCCCCAGGCGGCGCCCCTCGGCAGCAACGCCGTCAGAAACCCACCGGCCGCCTCATCATCGGGATCGGCCAGGACATCGGACTGGTCTGGGACGGCAACGGTATTGTCTCGCGGGGCGAAGTGGAAGAAGGCCTGCTCATCCTCGCCGAGGTAGCGCGGCCAGCGTGTTGCCGGACCAATGGGGGTCGGCTCAGACATAGGACACCGTGCCGAGAACCGGCATCTTGCCGTCGATATAGGTGATGTCGCCCGAAGGGTCGATCAGCACATGCCGATCCTCGCCGACCGCCTTGCTGACCGCTTCCGAGACCCACGAGCGCGACAGGGTGAAGGGCATCGTCGAGACGCCCGGCCTTGCGCGCGCCAGCAGCATGGCCGCGACGGAAGCCGCTATGGCCGACCGGGTCTGCACCGTGTCCAGCGCCAGGCCAGCGATCGTGAGGTTGAGAGGCATAGGAATCGGAGCCGAGACCGAAAGGCCGGCACGGATCAGGCGGCGCGCCTCAAGCGCCTCCTGAACAATCGCGATGTCGCCGGCCTCGGGAATGCCGTTGACGCGGCCATCGAACAGAAACCAGACGCCTACCGTTCCCGGCGCATCCACGAAGGGCAAGGCCCAGGCCTGGCTGACGCCGGGCACTTCGCGAGCGAACCGCTCATAGTCGGAATAGGCGCCGCCCTGCGGCGGCCGCCGCTTGCGGTCGAGGATGCGCGCGCGCAGGCTGGCATCGGTCTCGGTGTCGGCGCCGCCGCCAATTCCGCCCGCCGCCACGGTGGCCTCGAGGTCGAGATTGGGGAATTGGGTCGGGTCGGCGCGCTGCATCGTCTCGCCGGCCGCCACATTGGTAACCGCGCCATAGTCGTCGGACAGGACCAGCAGCGTGACCAGCCCGACCAGGTCGGAGCGGGCATCGGAGGCCGAGCGGTAGAGTCGGCCGTTGTAGACGAAGCCGATGCCGGCCGGATAGATCGTGTCGGCATAGCCGTTCAAGGTCACGTAGCCTTCGGCACGCGCCTTCGGACGACGATAAATGCCATACTCCGCGCCGTGGCGCTCCAGGTGCTGCACACTGGCTGTCGTGGCGAAAATCTGCTCGTAGAGCCAGGCGGCACGCAGATGCATGTCGTGCAGGCCCGCGGCAACCGTCTTGACGATTGCGGTCAGATTGTTTGGCGACACCAGGGCATCGGTGCCCGGCAGATAGCGGCGCAAGGCGCCGCGCAGCCGGGTCGAGATCTCAGTTGGCGAGAGGACGGTCCAGGCCACGCATTTGCTCCGTTAAATATGCCTCACGCCGCGCACCGGCCGCCTTGCGGCCTGCGGCTCCGGCGGGGCGCGCCACGAGGCGCGACGCCCGGTCGGGCTTGCGGCTTCGCCGTTAGTCAGTTGGCGAGAGGACGGTCCAGGCCGCGCATCTGCTCCCACAGGACACCAAAGCGCTGGTCGAACACGACCGCGCCTTCGCGGTCCTTCAAGGTGATGACGAGGTCGATGCGACGCTGCGCCGGATCGGCAGTGGCGACCACGTCGACAGATGAAACCGCCTTCTGATCGACCAGGGTTTGCAGCGCGGCGCGCGCGTAATCCTCAGCCCGCAGCGCGGTGGCATCGCTCGCGGTCGAGCGACGCAGCAGCCAGAGCTTGGAGCCGATCGGCGTTTCGCCGAGGTCGGTGCGCAGATCGAAACTGTCGCCGGGCCAGCCGCGGTTCTGTTCCTCGGGCGGCAGTTCGTCGGGCTCGACGCGGGCATCGGTCATCAGGCAGAGCAGGACAGCGGTCGCCAGTTCGGCGCGTGCGCGCAAGCCGCCCGCATTTGCCTTGTCGTCGCCGGCAAGCGCCCAATCGCCGCTGACGCCATCCCATACGGTATCGGGCGACAGCAGCGGTTCGCCGTCGCCTGTGAGCGGAACGATGCGGATCATTGAGTTCCTTAACGCTCTTGAAATTGATGGGCGTTAGGTGATGACAAATGCACCCGCGCCTCAAAGCTCATTTTTCGCCTATGGCAATTGCGGCATACGCGGTTGTCATCGCCAGCATTGCGCTCCGCCCGGCCTATCCAAAGAGTATTGATGTCGGAATCTTTATCGGCTGCGCAATGATCGCGACCTACGGGTCGTGGATCTGTTTCGACGGATGGCGACGGTCGACCTCAGCCAGCCAAAAGCGTTCTGTCTTGATGCTTTTGACGATGTTCCTCGGCCTTGCCGCCTATGGAGGATACATCTCGTTAAGTCGCATCCTCTCCTAGACCGAGGTGGAGCGCGAGACGAACTTAATGGCTGTGGTGGTTCGTATTGCCGGTGGTGTCGATGATCGACCCCGTGGCGAAGATGTTGCCGTCGACGTGCAGATCGCCTTTCAGGTTCCAGGTGCCACCGGTCAGGGTGATGGTGCGTGACCCGAAATCCATGGTTACCCCTCCGGCGAACAGTTTGATGATATTGCCGCTTGCGTCGTAGAGCGCCGATGCGCCGTCCGGAATATCCGGCCGGTGCGAGGCGTGCTCGACCCCCATCAGCAACGCTTGTGTGCGGCGGCCGGGCATAACCATGGCAACGCCGATCGCGCCCTTCGGAGGACGGCTAGCGGCGCCGTGGGGCTGCACGAACAGAAGATCCTTGAACGTCTCGCCGGCAAGGCCGCGACCAGAGATCAGAAGCTGGCCGTTGTCAAAACGCGAACTATCGATCTCGAAACGGGTCAGGTGCGCGGAAGACTTCATGGTCATTGCGCCGAATACTCCGCTTTCGGCTCTGGCGCAGACCAACCCTTGCCCGACTTCGAGCCCGACGAACTGCCGCCCAGGGCGCGCGGATCGGCGAGCGTCAAGGTCGCGCGCGTGCCGTCGCTTTCGGCCTTGGTGTCCTGCGTCAGTTCGACCGATTTGATGACCATCATCTGGTCGAGATAGATGCGCGGGTGCCTGACATAGACCAGCCAATTCGGTGTCCAGATCTTGCCGCCCTGATCGCGCCATCCCGACACGACGATTGTTGCGTTTACAGCCAATCCCGCAGCGGCACGGGCTTCCCATTCGACGGCGTTCTTCATGTGCGACGCTGTAGCCTCACCGTCGAGAACGATGATCTTGGGCCGGCTGCGGCCGGCAGCGGACGCCTTTGCCTCGGGGCGCAGCGCCTGCGCAGTGACCCCACGCGATTGCTGGCCGCGCACGATGGTCGGATTGAACCTGCCCTCGCCCGAGAATTCGGCGCTGGCAGAGATGATGTTGACGCCAGCTGCGAGCCCGCCCGAATGCGATCCTTCCGGCTTCTTGACGATGCGCAGCTTGCCTTCGGGCGTGTCGTGAATGATTGCCGCTTCGGCGCGCGCCAGCGGCTCGAGCGTCGAGTAAAGCGACTCTCCCGGCTCGATCTGATGCTTGGCGATCGTCTCGAACGAACCTTTCGCCTCAATGCCGATGCCGAGATTGTCGAAGGCCTCGCCGATGCCTTTGATGTCCTTGTTCTCGACAAGGCCGGTCTTGTGCAGGATCGAGGTTTCGACCGCATCCACGGTGCGTGAGACAAGCGTGATCGTCGCCTGCCAATCGTCCGGTCCCTGATCGGGGCGCAGATCCCTGACATAACCGGTCAGCAGCAATGTGCCGCTCGCGGACAGCATTGCCTTGTCGTCCGGCCATGGCGGCGACATCCCCGGCGGTATGTGACCGGTGACGACAGCGGCGCGGACAGCCTCCTCGGCCGAGATCGAAATCGACACATCCTGCCAGGGCAGGAAGGCGCCACCAGCATTGATGACAATGGTCTCAAGCGGCATAGGGTAGTTCCGGTCTCAACAAAACAAAATGAGCATTGACGATTGCCCGGCGTGATGGGCCGGAATAACGATGCGTTTGGACGAACACCCCTCCATGGTGCCGGCGATGTCGCCAAACGAAGTCACCGCACAGAAACTGCCAGTGAGCGGCTCCCGGCTGCTGGTTGCGTTCGGCCTCCTAGTCGCCTTGATCGCCGGAATCTGGCTCGCAATGCCTCATCTTCCTGAGACTTTTGCATGCTCATTTCGCGACAACGCGATGCAGCGCAATCTGTGGCCTGGCAACGCGTCGATGTTCGACGATCTAACTCGCTGGACTGGCGCCGTTTCCGACGCATGCACTCTCTTCGCGACCACATCAAATTGGTCGGTGGTCTTAGCGATCTACAGCGCGCTTTTCTACTTCACGCTTCTTTACAAGGCTGAGATCGCGAAACCGCGACCCATCGTCACCTCGTTGGTAATGGCATTCATGGTCGTGGGTATGTTCATGGGCGGCTTCAACGATCACGCGACCGGCCGGGGTGCGTGGGGCGCCTATCACACGACAGATCCAACCAATACGCTTCTTTGGAAGGCGCTCGTTCGCGAGTGGGTAATCTACTTCTTCATTCCAATCTGGGTTCAGCATGTGAGGTCCGCCTTACTGCCGACGGCCCGATTTTAAGTTGCTGGCGCAATGGCCTCGAACTGGACCGGCATGGCTGCCGGCGTGGCAACGCTGTTGCGCGACACGAGTTCGCCCGCCCTGCCCGCGTCCCCATAAAGAGCATAGGCAAGCGCCGTCGCAGGCAGCGATATCTCTGTCTGGACATTGACCAGCGGCGCCCGGTTTGCGGCGACAGTGCTCAGATCGGACGCGGCGGTGGCGGCAATGTCGGACAGCCATTCATTGACCGACACGTCAAGCCCGCCCGCCAGAGCGTCAAGAACCGGATCGACCACGGGCGCGATGCGGTCGCGCGCGCGGCGCGCATCCTGGCGCGAGAAATAGTCACCCGCCGCAAGCGCCTGGCAGAAGCCGGCAGCAAAAGCCGCCGCAGCCACCAGATCGAAAACATCGGACCCGGCAGGGACGGCTGCCGAAGCGAAGGCCTCGACCGTGGGCGCGGGATCGCCAACATCGGCAATCGCGCCAGAGGTCAAGACGATCGCCGAAGCGACAGCTGCCGCCTGCACCACCGGTTCGCTCGACAGGCGGTTTATCGTGGCAATCGCATCGCCGATTTCGGATAGCCTCGCATCCGGCAGACCCGCGGCGCTTGCCACAGATGCCAACTGGCCGGCGGCGGTGGCTATGGCCAGCGCCGAAGGTGCCGCCTGCCCGGTCGCGGTATCGCGCATACGGAATGCGGCGGCGTTGGACACGAGTGCTGCGCCGGCCGAGATCAGCGATGCAATGGCCAGAGCCCCAGGCACGGCAGCGAAGGGCAGCGACGGCAGGCCGGCGGCGACGAAGTCGATTTCGAAGCCGACAAAACCTGCGCGCGCACGCTCGCGGGACAGGCTCCAGCGCGGCACCCGCACGAGAACCGGACCGGACATCGGCAGGACAAGCGTCGCCGCCTCCGGCGCGTTGAGCGCGGAAGTGAAGCCACGGGCCGCGGCATCGGCGAGGTCGCCAGCGACGTAAGCCGACAGGCTGAAGCGCCTGACGTCGCCGCCCATGTCCTCGGTGACATGCAGGTTGGAATAGGCGATCGGCGAGACGGCGACGCGGCGGCCACCCTCGGCATTCTCGACCTCGACGAAGAACGGCACACCCCGGAAGGATGCGGGGCGGAAGGCTTTCAACCAGTCGCGCATTACTTTGACCCTATGCCAAGGCCGGCATTGGAGCGGCCCGTGTCGGCGCGAACCGGCTTCAACGAGCCGATTGGGCGCGACAGATCGGCGGCGGCGCTGCGCGCGGCGGCGGCAAGGCTGTTGGCGCCGGCCACCAGCGCCGACTTCAGTTCGCCGGCAACGGTCGACAGGCTGTCGGCGCCCTCCATGAGGCTGTCGCGCGCCTTCTTGCCGCCATCGGAAACGGAGGAAGCCGTCTCGATGCCGGCCTGTTTCAGATCGGCGGCGGCGGCAGATTGAGCCGCACCCACCGCCTGATCCATCATGCTGCCCTGTGGTTGCCGCGCGTGCGGCGCCAGCACGCGCGGATCTAGCGTTGATCCGCGCCAGCGCGGCGTGTCGGCATATCGGAACGGCCTGCCCAGATCGTCGGGGCGCGGTGTCGGGACCGGCGTGCCACCGTGGCTGACCGCATCCTGACGATGCGACGGCAGTTCGGGATTGACGGCAGGCGTGCCCTTGGCGGCAAGCAGGCCCTCCGGCGAACGCCAGCCGCCCTGAAATGCTTTGAGCCCCTGATCGTAATTGTCGAAGCCGTTGCGCAGCCACCACATGCGCTTCTGTATGAAGCTCATGCCTTCCTTGTCCAACTGTGCGTTGATGAACTGGGCCTTGTCCATGTTGGAGCTGATGTAATCCATGGCATCGGTTGCGGCAGGCGCGATGCCCGAGCCGATCGACCGTTTCATGCGCTCCCAGGACGCGCCCATGCGGTCAATCTTGGACTGGTTGTCGTCGAGGATTTTGCCCAGATCACGCAAGGTCGACCCGTCGACATTGTCGAGGTCGGCGACGAATTGGTGGAAGGCGTCCTTGCCCTGAACGAGCGCGCGCATACCCTTTTGCACCTGGAGATCGGTGAAAAGACGCGGGATCTTCGAAAGGTCGCCCTTGGTCGCCTTCTCGGTCAACTCGATCATCACATCGAGCAGGTCCTTGCCCTCCTTGCGGGCCTTGGCCAGTTCCTCGGGCAGGTTGATATGGAACTTGGCGAAGTTCTTGACCGTCTCCTGGCTCTCCATCTTCTGCAAGACATTCTGGAGGTCGGTGGCGGCCTCGGATGCGTCGCCTTCGCGGATGCGGATGGTCTGCAACGCCGATGCCAGCCGGCCAAGTCCCTTCTCGCCTTTGTAGCCAAGCGCGGCGAAGGCGGGCGCCAAGCTCGGGATATACTGCGCCATATCCTTCAGTTCGAACTTGCCCTGCTTGCCCGAGGTGACAAGGATGTCGAAGGCGCGCTGCATCTGGCCTCCGGCAATGCCAAAGTTCGTGCCGATGGAATCGGCCGTCGTGGCGATGTCGGTTATCTCGGCTCCGGCAGCCTGCGCAGTCGCCGTCACCGCCGGCAGGAACGACAATGCGTCGTCAAGGTTGCGACCGGCAGCAACAAGCGTTTCCAAGCCGTCGGTGACGCTGTCCTGCGTCGTCGAGTAATCGAGCGCCGCACGGTCGACGGTGCGGAACATTTCAGACATGGTGTCCTTGCCGGCATCGGCGTTGATCGCGATGCGGTTCAGGCGGCGTTCGGCACTGGCAAAATTCGTGACCAGCGCCCCTGCCCCGCGCACGATCTGATAGCCGATGACGCCGCGCATCGCATTCATGGCAAGCGCCGATGTCCGCGCCATCATGGATTGCGTCCTGTTGAACGCCAGCGCCTTCTGGTTCACCTGGTTGAGTTTGCCTGACAACAGGCCGAAGGCTCCCATCGGGCCGAGCTTCGCCGACAGGCGCAGGATTGCCTCGATCGTGCGGTTGCTCATGATTTGGGCCTGCGTTTCAGGAATTCGATGCCGCGATGATGCAGCATACTGATCTCGGAGAAGGTCAGCGGCAGCACCACATTCGGCTGCCAGCCGAAATGGAACATCAGGTCATCGGCCTGGATGCCGACAATATCGCCTACCCGGCAGCCGGCGGCGCGGTACGGATAAAAAAATCAAGCACGCCTTCCCTGACCAGCCTGGCATCGGCGAGGCCAAGGACGCCCAATTTTTCGACGCCTGGCGCCGTCACGCAACGCTTGACATAAGCGGCGACCGTGGCGGTGTTCTCGATGACGACATTCTGCCCGGCCGCCTTCTGCATCTCATAGGGTTCGCCTAGCGCCAGCAGATCCTCGAAGCCGGGTTCGCGCACGGTGACGCTCTTGAAGACCTCGCCATGCGCCTCGTACTGCCTCGAAAGCGGAATGATCTTTTCAGCCATCGTCAGATCTTCTTGTAGGCGCGCGCGATGCCGGCGACGCCGGAAACCTCGCCTGTTGCGCGATTGATGGAGGGCCGCCCGGTGAACGCGGCTTCCGTCCACAGATGCTGCGCGCCGTTGAAAGACTCGTTCAGCGTGACATTGAAGCCGGATGCCCGCATGAGCCGATTCCAGTCGTCGGCCGGCATATCTTCGAAGGTCAGCTCGAAGCCGTAGCCGGTCGGCTCAGCCGTCCGGTAGACCGATCCGTCCTGGTTGGCTGCGCCGGTAAAATTGAGGTTCGACGACATTACCGTCGCCGCCCCACGCACCACGATGCGATCGCCCGTCGACAGGGCAAACGTCATCTCTCCACCAAAATTCTGCATCGGAGTTCCCTTTCAATTGGATCATTGGACTGGCGCTGCAGCCTGAGAACCCGCAGCCTCAAAGCCAGGTAGCCTTTAAATTCGAGCGGCTATTTTCAAATCTTCTCAATCAATTGAGTAGATGGTGGGCAATCTTCGCCAAAGGGGCAGCTATTAATGACCCGTGGGACTATTGCCATCTGGGCCGCTCTTCTTCTTGCCATCTGGTTCGCTGGGCCGCGTTTGCTTGGCTTCAGAAGCTGGGAGTGGCATCAAAAGCTCGTACTTGAAGTTCACACGCCGCATGGTGTCATATCAGGAGGAAGCACGATTGCGGCCGGCGTCAGCCTTAATCCCAAATGGATCCCCATTACGGCAGGCAGGGGGCACGGCTGGATCAAGGGAGAATCGTCCTTCGTGGAAGTTTCGCCCGGCAAGTACCTCTTTGCCGTCCTCCGCGAACAAGATGAAACCGATCGTGCGGTCCACACCTTTAACTCTAAAATTGAGGCCATCAACGGCACGACCGCTCAGATTTTCGGTCGGCTGGAGACGATCCGCCTTACGGGCATCGTGCCGCGTGGTGAGTACCCACAACTTGTAACCTTCGATGATCTATCAGACCCAAAGTCCGTGAAGGAGGTCGATCCCGACAACCTCGGGGCGACGTTTGGCTCCGGTGTATCGCTTATGCGCATGACATTGCAGATCACCAACGAACGAGTAACGGTCGGTCCGATTGAGAAGATTTTAAAGTGGCTACCTGACCACTACGCCGTTCACTTCGACGGGGGCCGCTACGAAACAGTGGCCGCCTCGAATCGCCTAGCCAATTCGCTGACTTCCGGAGCGTTCAAGGTCCCCTGATATGTCTCGCGGCGAACGCATCAGCGACGACAGACCTCACAAGTCGCGATACTGGCTGTAGAGCCGAGCATTGGCGGCGATCACGTCGAGGGCGTTGACGCGGTCGATCGGCGCCATGATGTCGACGCGGTTGGCATTCTGGGTGTTGCGCTGCACGATCAGGCGGTCGGCAAAGCCGCGCGCGTTCTCCAAAACGCCCTGAAGCTCCAGTGTGTCGGCGGCATGGACAAGCGTCGCCTTGATCGACTTCGGCGTCGACAGCGAGCCGAGGCCGCCGGGGTTTTCGTCCGCAAGCGCTTTCTGGCCGTGCTCATAGGACAGCTGCGCCCGGAAGAAACGCAGGATGGCGACCAGCTGGCCGATGGCCTGGATATCGCGAAAAGTCTCGTCGGGCTGGGCGTTGGCATCCTTCTGATAGGTGGTGATGATCTTGTCGATCGCCACGCGGCCATCCGAGGTGATCAGAAAGCTCGAAATGCCGGAGCGCAGCAGCGTGTTGCGGCCGGCATAGGTCGGCACGGTCGAGCGGTTGCGCTGCCCCTTGACGCCCTCGACCACCAGGCCGGTCTGGTTGCGCGAGACGTTGCCGGTAACGCCATCGGACAGCCAGGGCACGACACGGGCGACGAGGCCTGTTGCCCACAGCCAGGCCGGCGTGGCGTTTCCGGCCGAAGCAACGCGCGGCAGGATGGTCAGGTGACGATCATTGAGCGACAGGCCGAGCGTGGTGAGCGCGGAGGTCGTGCCGGTCGAGGTGCTGAAGACGTGGCCATAGACCTGGCGGCTGTAAGCCCAGCGCCCGGACGTATCGTTGAGCAGCGCGGCATAGCGCCCGATGTTGGTCGCGTCGGCAAAAGGCGACACGATCCAGTCATAGGGATCGTCGCCAAGCGATGCCAGCGCGCTGGACAGGTCGGGATCGCCAGTCGGCACCACGGTGTTGGTGAGCGTCAGCACCGCGCCGGCAAAGGCATTGGCGTTGACCGTGGTCGGAACGAAGAAATCGAGATCGGAGAAGATCGCACCCAAATGCCGCGCGGTGACGGTCACGGTGTCCGTCACGACGGTGGCGGTGACCGGCAGGGACGCGCCGGTCAGGCTGTTGAAATAGCCGTTGATGGCGGCGGCGAGTGCCGCCGCAACGGTGTTGGCGCTGTCGCCGGCCGCGATCTGGACCTGCACGGGTTCCCCAGCGATCTCGATGACGCCAGCGCCGCCGCCGGCCGGAGCCGAATTGACCTTGATGGTGTCGACGCGCGCCGTGCCAGTCGCCGCGGCCGAAACAATCCACGTTTCCTGCACCGGAGCGTTGAGGAAGGCGACGCGGGCCATTTCGGCCAGCATCGAGCCGGCGCCAGCCAGCGCTACCGCTTCCTGTGCCGAGCCGATTGCCTGCGGAGTGTTGTCGGGGATCGCCGCGCCGGTATTCTTGTGCCCGACCAGCAGCAGCCGCGACGCCGACTGATAGCTGCCGCCGCTGGTGACTTCGAAGGCGAAGAGCGGCGCGACGAGGCCGGCGCCGGGGATGTTGTTGAACTGGATGCCCATCAGATTTTCTCCTTGCGCTTGGCCGGAGCCGGACCGGCATTGGCCTTGTTGTCTTCATCGACGATCAGCGAGCCGTCATTGACCAGCTGCATCCACACCGGATCCTCGCGGTCGATGGTCTGGCCCTCGGCCGGGAAATCGGTGGCCGGGCGGATGGGGTGCGGCATCCGGTGGGTTTCGTCCGCGAGCCGCGCAAAAACGAGTTTGGGCATGATCAATCTCCGATGTCGGCGAAGGGCGGTGACACATCAGCGGCAGGGCCTGCCTGACCGGACACGCCGTTGACTTTGGTTTCGAAGGCAAAGGTCTCGAGTACCGGCAGCGGGTCGGCAGAACCGAACTGCGAAGCCATGCTGATGAGTGTCGCCTTCGCGTAGGAATCGTCCGGCAGCATGGCCGCTATCTGCGCCGCGGGCTGCGGCAGACCGCCGGCCGTGAAGTCGTCATCCGGTATCAGGCAATCGAACAGCATCGTTGTCCGCTGCCAGCGCAGGCCGAGTTCCGGTACGGCAAAACCTTCTTCGTCGATGCTCTCGACGGCGATGACCGCCTTGCGAAAGATCACACCGGTCGGGCCAACGGTCAGGGCGAATCGTACCTGGGCGCACAGCGCCGCGAGCACGATCCGCGCCTTGGGGTCCGACCCCGCCATGGCATCCACAAAGGGGCCGTCTTCATCTTTCGAGGCGACGGCCAGTTCCGCGACCACCTCGAGGATGGTGCGGCCGTTGCGGGACACACTTCCCTGCCCGGCGCCGCGGCGAGGCGATTCCGAGCGGCGGGTGAAGAGCGACAGGACCGGCGTGTATTCCTTGCCGGGGGCGAGGATATCGAGCGACGGCCGGCGGCTGTCGAAAACACGCTCGCGAGCGAGCGTCGGGAAGGCAGTGGCGCCGGTCGGCGAAAGGCTCTCGACCGCAGCCAGGCGGGTCGTCTCGGCGGCGATTGTCACAGGGCGACCTTTGTCCGGTTGACGAAGATGGCCTTGCGGCGGCCGCCATCGTCGGGGATGGCAGCGACGACATAGCGGGCGTCGCCCAGGCCGATGATGTCGTCGACCCTGATCGGGTGCGGCCAGTCCGTGGACAGAGCGGTGATGACGGCCTCATGGCTCGGCATTTCGCGAACACGGTCACGGTCGGTCATCAAAGTCGGCGGGTGCGAAAAGCCTGGCACAAGAGCAGCCGGACCAAAATGAATGGAGCCCGCGAAATCGAAGCCGGGGCGATCGGGATCGCTGACGCGGTTCGAATTGACGCTTTGGCCCTTGGCGGTCGGGAAGACATGGAAGACCTTTTTGTCGAAGGTGTCCGCGATCGAGCCCTCGAGGACGGTCAACGCGCTTTCCCAATCGACCATGGTCCGCTTCCTTCAAGGCACAGCCGCCGGAGAACCCGGCGGCTGGAGGTTCAGCAGGGATGCTTACGTCAGGTATTGCGGGCGCCCATCAGCGCGCCGGGCCGGGTGCAGAGCTGGAGCGCGTTCATCTGCAGCTCGCCATTGATGCCCTTGTCGTTCGGCATCGGGAACTGCTTGGCATAGAGGCGCTCGCCCATCGTGTTGACGGTCTCGATGTAATCGGCCGGTGCAAAATACGTCTTGAACAGGTTCGCTACGCCGACCGGGAAGAACCGTGCCTTCGTGGCGGCGATACCGACACCCTCGCCATCGATCTCGCCGTAGTTTTCCCAGACGATGTCACCGAACTCGAAGATCGGGTTGGACGACCGGTTCTTGCCGACGAAAGAGTCACGCAGGATCTGGGCGTCAGTCCACCCCTTGTAGGTGTCGCGGACTTCCTTGTGGGACAGCAGCTGATCGAAGAAAGTGTCGCCGACGAAAGCGTGCACGGATGCAAAGGGCACGCCGCCAAGTGCCTTCTTCTCCGCCCGGATGACCTTGGTGCAGGCAAGTCGGAGGGCACCCTCGGCAGGATTAGCATTGTCGAGGTCGAAATCGACTTCGGCGACCTGGTTGATGCCGAACTCGGTGAACAGATTAAGGGTCGTGCCATCGGCATAGGTGATGATGCCGGTGACCGCGCCCAGGCGGGCATGTTCTTCGGTCAAGTCGAAATCGGACATGTTGGCCGAGATCACGTCGCCGACCACCTGCTGCACCGTTGCAAGCTGGTCCGAAGTGCCCTTGGCGCGGACGCCCTGCACCTGGTCTGCATAGACGGCCCAGTCACGCTGGAAGTGCGGTACCTGGAAGTTTGTCATCTTGCGCTTGGGCATGTCGCGCGTTTCGCCAGGCCCGCCGCGGGGCGACGGCTTGACCAGCTGCAGGATGTCGCCGACGCGTTCGATGGCGATCGAAGTCGTGTTGACCGGGTTTGTCGAAAACAGCCCCATCTCGCCGATGCGGCCGGGCCGGTATTTCAGGTCGTTGACGAAATCGGTCAGCGAGGTGCAGCTGAACGCATCGTTTTTGAAGATGTCGAGAATGTTGTCCATTTTCGGTTTCCTTGGAAAGCCCGCCTTGGCGGGAGCGATTGATGGCGCGGGCGTGCCGCGGGCTCGGTCGGTGGCCGGCGGTTACCCGCCGCGCCGTCAGTTGCGGATGATGATGCCGCGCGCCTGAAGCGCCTGGGCGGCATCGGCTTTCTGCGCAGCGGTGATCCCGGCCGGCCATTCGATCTGGTGGCCGTTGACCTCCGCATCGCGGGCGATGATCGCGATGGCGGCGGTCGCGTCTGCCGGCGTGGTGACGCCGTAGATCGCGATGGCAGCAGCCACTTCCGATCCATCGGTGCCGGCCGGGTTGAGGGCGATATACTGGAAGTCCTCGGCGTCAGCCTCGACGGTGACAGTGAAACGGTCGCCGGCGACGAAGTCGGTGGCGTCGGCGATCGTGAACTTGATCTCCTTGTTGAACGCCTGGCCGACGGTCGCCTTGCCGATCGACTTGCCCGAGGGATCGAAAACCTCGAACGTGCCGCCATTGGCCGCCGGCTCGGTGCAGGTGATGACGTAAACGCCATCCTTGACCCTTGAGGACACGGCAGGGTTGGCCAGCGTCAGCGCACCCGAACCAGCCGTGTTGCCGGCGTCCGCCGCGGCAGTGGCGACAACGCCCGCAACGACAGCGATCTTGGCAAGCACGGTGCCCGCGAGGAGCGTCTGCGAAAAGGCGATGGTGGCGTTCTCACGCGAGCGATGGAAGTTCGCCTCGCTGAGCAGGAACTCGCCGGCGTGCCGGCCTTCGGTAAAAGTCGTCATGGCTTCAGCCTTTCAACGAATGGAGGGATGGCTGCGCGACTGGCTGATCAGCCGTTGCGCCTGTTGATGCTTTCGGCCGCCTTCTTCCAGCCAGCCGATGCCGCGGCGCCTTCGGTCCTGGCCGCGCCCGGCTGAGCGAGGCCGGCAACGGCAAGTCGAGACTTCTCGTATTCCGTCGCATCAGTGCCGGCCGCCGGCTTCGAGGCGGCGACATTTGCGACGACGAAGGCAGCGACATCCTCGCCGGACATCGCCGGCGACTTGGCCGCGAGGTCGAGCGCGGCCGACATGCGGCCGGCGTCACCCTTGACGCCTTCGGCGCCGAGCGCTGCGGTCAGCCGCGTGTTGGCCGCGGCAAAGCCGACGCCATGGCCTTTGGTTTCAGCCGCTGCAACGGCCGCATCGTGGTCTGCCTGTGAAATGCCCGCCGGGGCGGGCGCCTGATTTCCGGACATTCCGGTCTCCTTTGCCCGCGGGGGGCGGTTGGTTTCAGTTGAGGCTTGCGCCTCGGTTTCTTCCCCGTCTTCAGGGGAAAGCTCATCCGCGACCGCGAGCGTTGCTGCGCGGACTGCGGCCAACATGCTGGTCATGGCTCAGGCCTTTCCGTTGATGTCTTTGATGAAGGCGGCGAATGCCTCCTGGCCATCGCCGATGGCATCGGCGAGGCCACGATCGACCGCCTCGGCGGCGGAATAGGCTTCGGCCTCGGTTTTCAGCGCGGCCGTTTTCGACAGGCGCTTGCCGCGCCCCTGGGCAACGACACCGGCGAAGCGGTCGCGCATCTGGTCGACCTGCGCCTGCCACTTCTCCTGCACGCCATCGGCAAGCGGCTGATAGGGATTGCCGTCGACCTTGTGCTTTCCGGCATGAATGAAGGTGACCTTGATGCCTTCCTGTTCCAGATTCCCGCTGAAGTCGGCATGCATCATGACGACGCCGATCGACCCGGCGCCGCCGAACTCCGGCATGATGATCTGCCGCGCCTGGCTGGCCAGCAGATAGCCAGCCGAATAGGCATAGTCGGTTAGGATCGCGATCGTCGGCTTGGCCTTGGAGAGCGAGCGAAACGCGGCGGCGGCTTCGAAGGCGCCGTTCACCTGCCCGCCGAACGAATCGATCTCGACCACGGCGCCCTTGACAGCCGTGCTGCGCTCAGCCCGGACGAACTGCGTAATCAGGCCCTGATACGACGTCTCGCCGGAATTCGACCCAACCCACGCACCTTTCTGGACAAGCGTGCCCTCGACCGGGATGACGGCCACATTGTCGACCACCTCGAACGGTGCGATGCCGCGCTGGTCAAAGCGCCGGCCCATGCTATCGCCCAGTACGCCGGCCGACGGGCGGCCATTGGCAAAGGCGACATGATCGACGGCGCCGGGGGCGTTGACGATGGTGATCGGCAGGCCGGTGAGGCGTGGCCCGAGCATTTGCAGCAAAGTCTGCGCCTTGCCGGGATGATAAAGATGGGGGCGGTCGAACAAGGCGCCGCAGACGCGCTCGAAAGCTAGCGACATGAACCGCTTCCCCCTACGAAGCGCATACGCTTGGCGAAGCGCGAACGATGGCCGCTGGTCTTTGCCGAGCAGGCCCCGGCGAGGCGCATCAGCTCGGAATCGAGAGCCGCCATGCTTGCCACCGAAACCCGGATACGCTGGTGCGTGACGGGCGAGCGAACCTCGGTCTCCTCGACGCGCTCACCGGCGAGCAGCTTCAGCTTCGCTGCATAGAGCGCCTGATAGAGCGCGCAGGGATCCTCGGCGTCGACCTCGACGCCGGCAATCTTGACCGGGTTGGCCATCAAGCATCTTCCTTCTTGCGCGCTGGCTTGCCGGCCGGGATAAGATCGTCCTTCGGCGCGCCTGCCCCCGGATTGCGATCGAACGGGGACGGCATGCCTTCCGCGAGATAGCGCTTGTGCCAAAAGAGCCTGCGCTCGAAGACTTCCTCCGCGTCGACACCGATCTCGGCGCATTCCATATCCGGCGTCGACGTGCCGTTGAGCAGTCGCTCGGTCGCCGCCTTGGCGCTCTTCTGGTCGTCGGCGGTGGCCTTGGCCGGTCCTTGCCAGGTGGCCCAGAGGACCTTGTCCCTGTTCGCCGCGAAAGCCTCGTAGCCGCCCTTGAAAGGGATGCGCCCCGTGCCGATCAGCTCATCGACACGATGCTCGTAAGCGATCTGGCAGATCGGCGAGGCGATGCGGTCGCGCCGGCGGGTGACCACCGGATGCAGGGAAGCGCCCTCCATGCGCGTCGACGAATATGTCGCGCCCTCGTAATTCATGGTGTAGCTGGCGACGCTGATGCCGATGGCGCGAGCCATACCCCGCTGCAGCTCGTTGGACACCGGCAGGAACTGCGGGCCGGGAATGCCTGTCGACATCAGGTCCAGCTTTTCACCCGGGGCCAGGTGAGAGATCTTCGGATCGCTGCCGACCGAGATCTCGCTTCCCGCCGCCTTGTCCATGACGGCGAGAAAATAATCGCGGTACTGCGCGCGCAGCTCTTTGTCGCCAGCCCCCTCGCCCAGGGCTTCCAGTGCCTCGAAGGCCTCGGCCGTTGGTTTCTCGCTGGTCAGCGTCTGGGCGAAGACGGTCTGCAGGATGCTCGCCTGAATCGTCGTGTCGACGAGGACTTCCCACTGAAGGTAATCGCGGAACGCCGCCACCAGCCGCGAAATGCCGCGCACATCATTGCTGTCCATCGGGTCGAAGACATGGGCGACCATCTGCCGGCCCTGTGCGTCATAGGCGAGATGATCGCGCTTGACCTGAATGCCGGTCTCCTTCTCGCAGAGACGATAGGCGACCGGCCGGCCATTCTCGTCGTGGACAACGCCCTGATACAGCCCCTCCATCTCGTTGGTATCCTGCACCAGGGCCGTCGGCGTGGTCAGGCACATTTTGGTGCCGGACGCGATGCCGTAGCGGCGCCGCTCGGCGATGGGCATATAGTCCATCAGCGCCAGCGCCTCGCCGTACACAACATCATGGCGCAGCGCGATGTCGACCATCTGCGGGGCGGTGAACTTGCCCTTGAGATCGCATTCGCGGGCATTCCAAGCCCAGTGCTTCCACTCGGTCTTCAGAAGCTTGATGAAGTCGTCGGTTTCCTTGCGATCGTAGCCCAGGCCGGACAGATCGGGCATCGGGTTGAGGAGCAGCTCGACCCCGACCGTGTCGGCGATGACCTGATCCACCGCGCCGCGCAGACGGCCCGAATTCTGGATGATGTCCATGGCAAGACCGGCCGCACGCCGCCAGGCGATGCGCACCTCGTCGCGATGGTCGCGCATGCCGCCACCACGTGTCGACAGGATCCTTGATCGCGTGTCGCGCAGATAGGAGGCCTGCGGCGCTGGCCGGCTCGGCGCAATCGCAGAGCCGGCCTTCACCCGGACGCGAGGCTTGTCGGTCATTACCGCTTCTTCCACTTCTGTTGACGGGCCTTCGACGCCTCGTCTGACGGTCTTTCCGCCGGCGCAGGTGGGGCCGTTGTGGCTGACGCTGCTCTCAGCGCATCAAGCAAATCCGGTTCCGAAGTCGGTCGGAGCAGCTTGCGCAGGTCCGCCCAATCGTCTGCTCTCTTGGTCGATAGGCCGAGCATCTCGGCCATGGCCATGGCGTAAACCTGCGCGTCCAGGCAGTGGTTTTCCCGCCGCAGGCGCTTCCATTCCTCCTGGAATTTCCCGCGCACCACCTCAGCGACGAAGGCTTCGGCCGTGAGCTGGAGGAAATATTCCTTCGGCAGGAATTCGCCGAAGTGCACATAGCCTGGCGGATCAAATGGCTCGCCGGAGCGCAGCCCCAGCTTGTGAAGATTGGCGAAAAGCTCCGCCTTCAAGCCCCATGTGCCAACCGGCCACAACATGGCGCTACCGAAGCGCTTGCGTTTGCCGCGCTTGGTGACCGACTTCTTCGCCGGCACGCTGATGGCCGGAACGCCGCGCCCGCCGACACCCTTGACGGCGTAGGCGTTGGCGCGGCGGCGACACCATTCCAGCACCTGGTTGGTTCGGCCCCCGTCGCCGCCGTCAACCGCGAGCGCCTCGATCCGCCGCATATTGCCGAATGCGTCTTCGAGCGGCTTGGCAAAGAACGCGTCGAGCTGCGTCCACGCGCCATCGGCGGCGTTATCGGTTGCGCCCTCGAAGAACCGAACGCCCAGCACCCAGCTCTGCCGATCTTCGCCGAAGGCAATGACAAGCGCCCAGATTCCGTTGTGCTGGACGTCGGCACCCGCGACGACGATCAGCCCGTCCGCAGGGATCCTCATTTCCGCGAAGGGCTCGCGGCGCTCCATGAGTCGTTCGAATTCCGGCGCGTTGCCCTTCACCTTGGCGGGCAAGCCCAGCACCAGGTTGAAGATGCCCTTTTCTCCGAGACCGCCGGCCTTCGTGTGGTTGAGCACGTCCTCGGCGATCGCTTCGTAGCTCATCATGAGCGAATCGAAGGCATCGACGTGGAAGCCGGGGTGCCGGTCCGGCCCTTCGGCGGTGGCGACATAGCGCCCGGCCCTTACACCGACGACGCGTTCCGCTTCGCTGACGATGTGACCGCAATCGTGGCAGACATAGAAGCTCTTGTGCGGATGCAGCCTGTCTAGATGGAAGCCCTCATAGACCTGCTTGAACCAGTGCCCGCACTCGACGCAGGCGATATTCCAGAAGCGCTGGTCGGACCGCCGGAAGGATCGGTCGATCCGGCAATGACCTGGCGCGTCGCCAAGCTCGTCGCCAGTGTCGATTTCGGGCGTCGAGAGCTCGAATATCTTGAACGACTTTGTGCGCCGGAACGCGGTGAAGCGGCCGAAGAACAGCGTTTCGGGATCGTCGCCATTGATGTGGGTCTGCCATTTGGAGACCTCGTCCTTGACGCCGTATCGTGTCGTTTTGCCCGACAGGTCCGTCGCCACGTTGGCGTTGGCCAGCATCAGCGAGCCGCCCGCGAAGCGTTTCTCATACATGGTCGAGCCGGCGCCTGAACGATCGACAGCCGGGAAAATCACCCGCTTGCCGGTCTCGGTCTGCCAGGCCTCGATCGTCGGCTGCAGCTTCTGGCTGTTCATGTCGCGCAGGAAATCGATCGACGGCAGGCCGTAGATCGTATTGTCCGGCGCGGTGTCGGCGATATAGAGCGACCAGGCCAGCGCCAGGATCGTCACGCCGGTCTGCTGCGACTTGCGCACCGTAACCAGGTTGCACTGGTGTTCGATGCTCAGGCAGTCGGCGATGTCGCCAAGGTAGGGCGCATCATCAAGCGCCCAGAGTTCCCCTTTCTTCGGGCCGTCGATCAGGACGATGTTCTTCGGCAGCCAGTCGCGGAAGCGCGCCGGCGGGCGTGGTCTGATGGCATCGGCCAGGGCCATGCCGGCGAGGCGCAGCGCGCCTGGATGGCCGGCGTCAACATGGATGCTCAAAGCTCGTCATCCTCGAGCACTTCGTCGAGTTCGGCGGCATGCTCGACGATGGCGCGCAGCTTGTCGGCGATCTCGGTGTTCAGGTCGAAGGCTATGTTCCGCAGCAGGACGCGCAGCCCGTGCGATCCCTCTCGCGAAACGGCCAGTGCCATATCGTCGGCCTTGTTCTGGAGACGTGCGATGCTCGACTGGATCTCGCGCCCGCAAACAGTCAGGGCTTCGCGCATGCGGTCAGCGCGAACCAGCTGGCCGATATGCTCCTGCCGGCGGAGCTTTTCACGCCCGACCTTCAACCAGGCTTCCTGTCGAAGCGCTTCATCGCGCGACGTACTGGAATTGGCCGGCGATGCCGAGGGCGCATCCCTGCGCGCCGCCGCCACTTTCTCCGAGCTGGCGAACTCGCCGCGGTAATGGTCGTAGTGCGCCAGCGAAAACCGCATAATGCGGTCTCGGCCATCGCGCTCGACGGGCAACGAGTGCTCCTCGACGAGCCGTCGGACCAGCTTTGTCACGGCTTGCTTGGTGACGCCGTCACGCGCGGCCACGTCGGCCGGCGTCGCCATCACGATCTCTTCAGACGGCATCCAGACAACCTCGCTTACGCCGCTGACAACCCTGACAACCCAACTTTTGCAACTAACCGTCTGGCCGAGACCCGGGGTCGCCCCGGCCCGTTCGGGGGATGGACGGTTATACGGTCCCTAGAAGGGGGTGGGTCACCGAGGGAGAAGGTGCGAGACTTCGTGAAGGTACCGAGGGAGGAGATGGCCCTCCATCACGTCGCTCATCACCTGGAGATAGACATCGGGGTTGTTGATCACGGCGTGAGCGGGGTTCGGGCCGTAGAGTTCGTGGATCGGCAGCCTCGCCTTCCCCGCCCGCATGTATACGCCCTCGTGGCCGCTGCCCATCGCCGCGATGAAGGCCGAGCGATAAGACCCTCGCATACGAACGGTGACGCCCCTGGCGGTCTGACGCGCACCGATCTTGGCCAGTGGTATCCAGTTGGATCTTAGGACCACGTCGGATGCATCACGTCGCGGATTGGACACGATCTTGGCCAGCCCACGCACGATGGATTGCGGTAGCTGGACATGCTCGGAGCTGCGCTTGACGATGCGCGTGCGCGCCATTTGTGTGATGCGGCGTAGGGCACGGCTTGCGGCCTTGACCTTGATCTCTTCCGGCAACCGGGCAATGCCGCTTGCCAGATGGGCGAAGTCGGATGCGTCGGCGTGAAGCTCGATTGCCATCCGATCTTCCCAACAAAAAACCCGCCTCGGTTGGCCGGGCGGGCTTTGATCTGATTTACCGTGTTCAGGTGTAGGTCAAGTTTCCGCCGCGCGTCAACGTGCGGAGCCAGTTTTTTTCCAGGGGTACTCCGCCGCCCCTTCGATCACGTTCACGCCCGGCCGGTCGCTGTCCAGCCAAGGCGTCATCGACCTGTCCGAGAAGACCAACCGGTGACCGGTCAGCTGGGTGGCGATCTCCTGCTCCAGCCGGCGCAGAGCGGCCACCCATATCTGGTAGTCGAGCCTGCCAAGGATGTCGCCGGCAGGGTCGGCCGACAGTTCATGCTTGCGATAGGCGCCGCTCATCGGCCGTCCAGAGCGGGCATTGTAACCGTCGACCTCGAGATCATAGGTCTTGCCGTCCTCATGGCGTATCCGCTGCAGGACGAACCATGCCGGCCTGCCGCCCCGTTCCACCATCCTGACCTTCGAGGGCTCCGCCTGATAATCCGGCTCGCGGCCGAGAATGGCGGTGCCGACGACCAGGCTGACGATGCCTTCCGCGCGCAGATATGGTGGCCTCGCTTTGTAGCGCTCGACGGCACGATCGACCGCCGCCTGCGCCAGGCCTTCGGTGTCGGGCCAATCCGCCAAGGCGTTCCAGCCCTGAGGGACGACGACATCGCACTGCGCCAGCCCAGCCACGGCGCGGCCGACCAGCACCGCATCGTCATGCGGCTCGCCCTGCTCGATCCAATAATTGTCGTAATCCCTGGCACCGCGATCGATCAGCGCGCCGAGTTCGCCAAAACTCAGGATCTTGCCCCATGACGAAGCCTGCAGCGTCCGCCAGGCCGAGTTCGGATTTTCCAGCCCGTCCACGCCGCCGCCCTTCGGCAGTTCGTGGACGAATGCCCAGGTCAACAGCTCTTCAATCGTTACCGTTTTCATCCTTGTCCCTGCGATAGTTTTCGATGGTTGCGAGAGTCTAAGCGACAGTCTGAAAGTGAGCTTTGTTAAGGCATTCCCGTGGGTTGGGTGGACGGCGCGGGAGTAGCGACAGTTCTTGCCGGGCGAATGCCAGATGTCTCCCCGGCCCCTGCCCCGTCGTCCCCGTCAACGCATCCGAAAACTGGTGCGAACTCCCTCAAGTCTTTGATTTCATTTCCATATCTGCTCTTTCCAGCCTGTCGCGGACTGTCGCCAAGTGTCGCGACTGTCGCGCCAGTCAGCGGCTTGGCCAGCGCCCAAAGCGGGGTTGCGGGGCTCATCGGAACTGGCTTTCCAGGTCCGGGGTCTGTCGCGTCGCCGGCACATCGACCAGCCGCAGGCCGCGATAGACGACGATGCGCCCATCCACCCGGTCGTATTTCTTCTTCATGATCAGCCCGAAGGCGGTCAGCGAAATCGGCCTGCCGCCTTCATCGACGGTGAAGTCGACATAGGCCTGGTAGAATTGCTTTGCGGTCAGCTCGCCGGCGGGATCGCCAACGACACAGCGCGCACAGAAGGCCGAGGTGCGGTCCATCTCGTCGCGGTATTCCTGCGTCTTCAACCGCACCGCATCGGGAATGACCAGGCCTTCGCGCAGGAAGATCATCACCCCCTCGACGAGCCAGTTGAGGATGCCCGGATATTCGGGCACGAACTCCGCGATCACCGCCTCGAACTCGCGCTGGTCGGCCTCGGCGATGATCTTCGACCAATGGATGACGGCCATGCGGCGCCAGATGCCGTTGTCGGTGCCGGTGATCTTCGGATAGCCGTTGCCCGACATGTGGCCTGTGAACACCGGCTTGAAATCGAAGTAGCCCTCGAACAGATCGCGCACGGTAAAGTGCTCGCCGCCGGTCAGATCCTTGACGAGGTTCTCGCGAAGATCCTCGCCCTCGGGCAGTTCCTTGACGCGCAGGAAGCGGCGGCCATAAAGCCTGGCCATGTCGGGGTTGGCGGCACCCCCGGCCTTGCCTTCGCCGATAAAGGATTCCGAGGGCAGCGTCACCGCCGCCTCGCCCAGCAGGCGGCAAAGCGTCTCCATGTAGACCGACTTGCCGTTCGCCCCCTTGCCATAGTGGAAGAACAACTTCTGCACGGTGATGCCAACGAGGCCTAGCCCCGAGGCGATTTGGACCATGCGCCGGACATCGTCGATCGGCAGCTTGTCGCGCAGGAACTCGTCCCATTTCGGACATTTCGCCGTCGGGTCATACTCGACGGGCACACGCTGGGTAATCATGTCCTGCCGTCGATGGCCGTCGACGATCTTGAGTTCGGCGTCGGCCACCTGCAGGAACTCGGGCAGGTCTTCGCGGCAATCGTCGGGATCGTCGAAGGCGGGATTGCGGATCTGCCTCGTCGTGCGGCGAAAGCACAGCGTGTGCGAAGCAAGTGCAACCTTCAGCGGGTCGGCGTTGAACTCGTCGGGGCCGCGCTGGATATGCGGCGCGGCGCAGGCAAGCATCGCTTCCAGCCGCCCCTTGTTTTTCGAGGACACCGCATGCGTCATGCGGCGGCTGACGCGTCTGGCGACATTGGCGTGCGAGGCTTCGGCGACCTTCGCCAGCTTCCTTTGTGCAGGGGTCCGCTCCTCTTCAGGCACTTTAAGCGCTTCAGTTCCGCGTTCGATGGCCAGCCTTTCGGCCGGCGTCGGCTCGATATAGTCGACTTCCAGCGCGATCCGCCCGCCGACATTCTGGGCGATGGCCAGCGCGCGCGTCTCTCCGGTCTCGATGTCCCAATGCGTGCCGGTCCACACCGCGAAGGCGGCCCTCCGCGCCTTCGATTGCGCCCGCACAAGCAGATCCACGCCGAAATGCGCCAGCAGGCGTTCGGCATTGTCGGTGTCGGAATGGTCGAGCGACGCACAGGCGCGGACGATGTCGAGATCGACCTTGCCGCCACGGCGCGGCTCGCCCTCCTGCGGCTCGTCGACTGCGTCGTCAGGCGGGGTGCGGGGCAAGCCGGCCGCCTGCGCCTGGCGCGTCGCTTCATCGAGCAGTGCCGCGACCTCAGGCGGCATGGCGGACTGTTTCCTGGCCATTCAAGCCCTCGCCCCGGCAGCCATGCCGGCAAAGTCGTAGCCGGCGCGCGGCCAGACGATCGGGATGAGGCGCCCCGCCCATGCATGCCTCGCCCGGGCGCGCGCCATGGCGGCGGCCGTCATGACGCGCTCGGAATCACCGTCGGCAAGCAGCACCAGTTCGCTGACATGGCCCGCCACCCACATGGCGTCGTCGCGGTCCCGGTCGGCTTGCGGCAATGGCCCGGCCACCATAATGGGGCGGGCGACGCCCTTGCTGTCGAGCTTGCGCAGGGTCGGATGCGCGAAGCGCGACGAGGCCTCGGCCGGGCCGGCGAGATTGCCGAGATCGCCGGCGGCGAAATAGAAGGTGTCAGCGCGCCAGCCCTCCCAGGCCGCGAAGGCGGCGCTGTTCTCGATGCCCTCGCCGCCGACCCATCGCGACGCGCGCGGTTCGCCGAACAGAGGGACCAGCCCACCCTTTTTCGAGCCGCGCATCTTCTTGGTGGGCAGAACATCACCGGTCAGCGGATCAACCAGACGCGGCCGGTATTTCGGCGGCCGCGTCAGGTCGAGCCAGGTGATGTGGCAGCCAATCGCGAGCAGGTCCGGCCCGACGAAGGGCGCGACCATGGCCGGTCCGCGATGCAGTTCGCGTGGCCGCCCGTCATCACCCTGGCCATGCCAGTAAGGCAGTGCGGAAACACAGCGCAGCCAGCGCGACGCGCCGATGCGGCCGCAGCCGCGCGCCTCGAGATAGTCTGCGACCGGTCGGCCAAAACGGCCAACAGGAGCAGCCGCGCCATAGATGGCAATCGCCTTCGCCCGTTCTCTTTCGCGAAAGCCTGTCTGCCTCTCCGCTTTCGCGCCGGCTTCCGCTCGATTGCGCTGTCGGCGCTGCTCAATCCGCTCCAGAAGCGCGGTACCTACGGCGCTGCTCCCTGCGTGGTGCGGCACAGGCCGGGCGAGCACGATCGAGCAGGCCTCAAGAAATCCGTCCCGTCGATGGACATCGAGCCCGAAGCAATGCGCTGCCATGCCGATGGCATCGTTCCCGCCGGCACCACCGGTGCGGCAGTTCCATTTCTGCTTGCTCGTATTGAAGGCGAACGTGTCGATTCCGCCGCAGGTGGGGCAAGGTTGCGGATGCTCGTAGCCGTGGCGCGTGAATCTGAGACCGAGCTGCATTGCGGCTGCAGATATCGACACTGACCTTGCGTCTTCGACGAATTGATCGAGAGCCAAGTCCATTTTCTCAGTCCGATGCGCTCATCATTCGAACAAGGCTAGCTGCGCCGGCGGAGCCTCTCTGGGCAAGCCGATGGCAAAGAGTGCGGATCGCATGCGCTGCCGCCAGAGGCACAACTCCGTTGCCGAGCATGCGAAGTCGATCCACGCGACCAGTGTCCAGTTTGCCGGCCAACCCATCAGCCATTCGACAAACAGCGGGTTCAAGATGCGGCGCCCGTCCGATGATGTCTTGCCAGGTCTCGACGTCAGCGGGGCCGGGAGGGAAGAGGCCAAACGCAGAGTCTTGTTCATCGATTTCGAATTTCCGGGTTGATGGCTCTCGCCGAAGCTCAACGATGTCGGTGTCGGCCATGAGCGTGCTTGGTTCTCCAGGCCCACTTGGCGCTTCGTTCCGTCCGGTGTCATGCCGGTGGGAGAAATCTCCGGCCGAAGTGTTCGGCCACCGTTCGGCGGGTTGGGCGTGTACCAAAGATGCTCCACGAAATTCGGGAGTTGGTGCAGATGGCCAGACCCTTTCGTCACATGGTCCGATCCATTGGCCCCCTTGTAGTCTCGCGCTGCAGGCGTCGGCCAATTCGCCACCACGTCCTCCAGCCGGCCGTTTGGATCGTCCACATGGTCTCTCAGCATCGAAGCCGCACTTGCTCTCATGGTCGGCCATGCCGAGGATAAAGACCCGCTCGCGCTCGTGGCTCGCGCCAACTTCCGCCGCAGTGAACAGTCCAATCTCAACCGAAAAACCAAGCTTGCGAAGGTCTCGCCAAACCCTCTCGGCTCCAGCGATTTCGTCAGCCCCCGCCGCGAGCATCCCGGCAACGTTCTCGATAACGACGAGCCAAGGGCGTGCCTGGACCACGATGCGTCGGGCGTCGCTCCAGAGATCTCGTGTATCGAAACTGCCTTGCTTGCGTCCGGCGAGACTGTGCGGCTGGCACGGAATGCCCCCAATGACTCCGTCAACCGCACCACGCCATGCGCGGCCATTGAAGGTTCTGGCATCGCTCCACACAGCTGCCGGATGTAGGAGACCCTTTTCCATCGCTGCCACCAAATGCGAGACCGCGAAGGCTTCCCTCTCCACCATGCAGATTGTTCGAGCACTCGGAACTGCCAACTCGAATCCGAGATCGAGCCCGCCGCCTCCTGTGCAGAGGGAGATAAGGTTGAGCGAGGGAGATATAACCACACTCATTTGCCCTCGGGGGACACTAGGTGCTCGCCCATCCGCGCAAATCGGACCTCAAGCGATAGCATGGTGAGTATCTGCCGAGCTGAAAGCCCCAGCCGACCCGTAACCTGCTCCATCGTCTGGCCCATCTCGAACAGCAGCCGCACGCCTTCCGCCTGCATCGGCAGTGGCAGCTTGAACAGCCTCGCGGCATCGATGCTCCCCGGCGCGCCGAAGCACGTCCTTGTATCGCGTGTCATGGCTTGGGCTCCCGTCATGGATGAGCGGTCATTCGACATGGCCGGCGGCTCCTGTTTCAGTGCTCTTCCCGTGAAACAGTCTCGCCAAACCGCGTGCGTTCACCGCTTGTGGGGGCGGGTCGTAGAAGGCGCGAAACGACAGGCTCAGCCAGTCGCAGACGGCGATGACCTTTGGCGCCGAGACGCTCTGGCCATTGCAGATGCGCGACAGGTCGGAGGCGCTGACGCCGATCTCCACGGCGCAGACGCGCCAGCCGCGGCCATCCGCCTCCAGCCTGGCGCGCAGCAGCTTGCCCAGCTCTCGATAGTCGTATGACGCCAGCCGCGCCGGCGCGCATGAACTAGCCATGTCGGATCTCCTTTTTGAGGAAGAGCGCCGGCTCCTCGCCGATCCAGTCGCACAGTGCGAAAAACTCGAATGCGCCCGGATTGCGCCCGCGCGCCGCGCGGAACACCGCATCGAGCGCGACCTCGGCCTCCCTGGCGACGCGCCCTGGAGTCTTGCCCCGATGGACGCGGCGCGCTTCGAGGAACAGGGCAAACACCTCGAAGTCGACATGGCCGGGATCGAATGCCGGCGAGACAAAACTCATTTTGTTGCTCCGGTTGATGGATGGCCGGCCCCGGCTTGGGAGGCAGCGGGGCCGGCGCCGATGTCGGCTGCGGCGACATCGGGAGGTGGGCCGAAAAGGTCGGGTCGCTGCTCATGCCGGGAGATGCCGGTTAGCCTCTCGAAGGCCAGCACCCGCTCCGCCGGCACCCGCTTCCACGAATAGAAGGCCTGGTGCCGGATGCCCAAGGCGAAGGCGAGCTTCGCCAGTCCGCCCGCTCGGGCGGCGCCACGTTCAACGATCTGAATCATGGCCTGACGGTAGGTGTTGCCTACCTACTTGTCAATCACCTACGTAGGTGCAATTATGTAAGTAATGGTTACAACCCGAGCATGACAAAAATGGCGCCGGACACCGCGACACTTGGCCAAAGGCTGCGCAGCGCGCGCGAGGCGGCTGGCCTGACACAGGACGACGTCGCCGCCCGCTTCGGCATCAAGCGGGTCTCGGTCACGCAATGGGAATCGGACACGACGCGGCCAGCGCTAACCCGCCTGCCCGAGCTGGCGGCGCTGCTCAACACCGACATGGAATGGCTGCTCAACAGCCAGGGCGCCCCGCCGGCGCCCACGCCAAAGGTCGAGAAGCCGCGCCAGCCGAGGACGCCGATCATTCCAGGCAAGGATCTCGTCGGCAATCGCGACCTTCCGATCTACGCCGCCGCCATGGGCGGCGAAGGCCATATGATCGTCACCTTCGAAGCCATCGACTGGGTGAAGCGCCCGGCCGTGCTGCAGAATGTCAGGGGCGGCTACGGCATATTGGTGCGCGGCGAATCTATGATCCCCGCCTATTGGCCGGGCGACACCGCCCTGGTGAACCCGCATCTGCAGCCGGCGCGCGACACCGACGCCGTGTTCTTCCACACGCCGCCAAAAGAGCAGGGCGACGAGGAAGCCATCATCAAGCGCCTGGTCGGCATCAACGACCGCGACTGGACGCTGGAGCAGTACCGCCCTGCCCACACGTTCAGCGAAAGCCGGATTGATTGGCCGGTGTGCCATCGGGTGGTGGGAAAGTATAACGCGCGGTAGCCCAGCAGTAACCGCCCCGGCCATGTCCTCGAATAACGGTTAGCTTGGACCCAATCCGAGCCAGCCAGCCTGCGATACGGCGAGGCCGCGAACTGCCTCTAATTTCAGCTCTAAAACTTAGTATTGATAGCCGTCGCTCCAATGGCCAGAGCGCTTCACCGCCCCCCTCCAATCAGGGTCTTGAGGTTCGGCCATGTCCAGTTGTAAAGTTTGTCGGTGGCTAATGCAGCCTTCGGTTTGACATTGCCACCATGGGAGTAGCCGGCAAGTAAGAAATACGGCACCCCCTCCTCCTGAGCGATCTTGAGCTCGGCACTAACGCCGGTCGCTGTATCCGTGTGCTTACCGCAAACTATACAAACCACATCGACAGAGCGGATTCGGGTGCGCGCGTGCTTCTTCCAATTATCGTCGATATGTTCCTTGATCGACCAGTCGGCAAGATCGAATGGACTGTCATCGAGCTTTGCCTGCCCGATGAGGAACGTCTTGAGTATCTCATCGTGATCGTAGTCGAAACTCACGAACACCTTGGTCTTCGCCATACTTATCTCCCGTCTGATGCTAATATGGGTGGTCAGCGCAGGACTGATTTGAGCGTTTTGTGAAAGTCAGTCGCCTGTGATTTTCTGATTTGCATTCGGCCGAGTTCGGTGGCGGCGTCGCGCACATGGCGATCGACGGCCGCGTCCGTTGCCTTCGAATAGTGACAGTAGAGGTCGATATGGCGCTCGGTGTGTAGAGCGGGCCATTTCTCCAGATAGCTGGGCAACGACACGTATTGTTCGGAATAACTGGCCATTCTGAAACCCCTCTCAGATCCCACGCCGATTTCCCACGGCACCCACCAGGAATCCTTAGTGTGGTTGGAAACGACTGCAATGAGCTGCTGGCACTCGCTTATCCGCCCCAACAAGTGGTCGGCCAAGTCCGGACCATCCTTGACCAGGGCATCGTCTACGGCATCGAGATACGTGTCCAGACCGTTCACCCTGACCCGGCGGGCCACCTGTTGCGCCAGCGAAAGGTCGGTGTTTCTGTACGAAACAAATACTTTTATCGCCATGCTTCTGCCCCACGAATCAAACGGCGCTCTGTTGAATGATTAATGCATACGGTCGGAGTAGCAAGAAGTCACAAAGTCTTTGTGTATCAACAGCGGATAACATCGGTCTCCAGCTGTGTTTTATCTTCGATAATCGGCCAGAAGCGCGAGGGTGCGCTGGTTGGGCCAGCAACAATACCAGCACGCAAACTGCTACAAGAATTTCATGCGAAAGCTTGGTGATACCAGCTACGAGATCGCTTAATAATGCACGCCGACAGCGAATATTACCGTGCAGGATCCATGGCCAAGCTGCAACCCTGGACGATCGAGACAATGCGTCAATGCCGTCGGCGACGCCGAAGCCCTCCTGTGACGCGTCCTTGACCCTATCGGGAAGATGACAAGACGTCGACCCCTGTAGGCAGTTTAGATAAGGCATCAACTTATTTACTGTTTGTACGGCCGTATGGAACACCTAACAGCAGCCCTAAAATCTCGGTGAAAGAACCTCATGAAAGTACCTGTTTTCATCAGCAGACCAAATCCGCACCTTTCGGCCCAACTCGCGTTCATCAACCAGTTCATAGCGGAGCTTCAAGCGCGAGGCTTTGAACCATTAACGCTTGGACCTGGTAGTAGCTCCGATTTCGAAGCGCCACTTGTGGGCATAAGACGACTTCTGACTCATTGCTGCGGTCTCGTGTCGATTGCCTTTAGACGGACCCATGCGCCAACGGCCACCAAGTATCCCGGAGCCGACATCGCCGGAATGTCGGAGACGACAAACGGCGATTTATGGCTTACAAGCCCCTACTGCCAGATCGAGCCCGCAATGGCCTTCCAACTGGGTCTACCTATCTTGATCTTACGCGAGGAAGGAGTGTTGGCCGAGGGTGTGCTTGAGAAAGGCGTTACCGGCCTGTACCTGCCGGAATTCAATCTCTCTGCCGGGCAGGCCTACATCACAGGAGAGGCTTTTCGTCGGCTGCTCGATCAATGGGGAAGCAGGGTTCAAGCGGTTTACAGAAGGCGTGGCGACCCACCAAAGCTCTACGACTAAACTATCCCCAACAAAACCAGCCTTCCAGATAATTGACACAACCTCAATGCACCAGCATTAAATACTACTCGTGACAAATCACACGATCACAGCTTGGGAATAACGATGGAACGGCGGAAAGCCTTAATCATAGGCGTTGATTATTATGACAAATTTACCCCTCTGAAAGGCTGTGTGAACGACGCGCGATCCGTGGCCAGGGTGCTAAGCCGTCACGCCAACGATGAGATCAATTTTCAGACCCCACGTTTGCTGCTTGGGGAAGACAGGTTCAAGCCTGTGTCGCGGCGCGACCTCCGTTCCTCAATTCAGGCTTTGTTCGAAGACGACCCCGCGATCGCGCTGCTCTATTTCGCGGGCCATGGCCATATCGACGAAGCTGGCGGATTTCTTTGCCCCAGTGATTGCCAAGACGGTGACGATGGCGTTCCACTGGTTGAGGTATTGAATTTCGCACGCAACTCTAAAGCTAAAAACAAAATAATCGTACTCGACAGTTGTCATGGCGGCATACTTGGAAACTACCAGGCTGGGACAGGCACCGCTGAGATAGATGAGGGGATGACCCTTCTAACTGCTTCATCCGAACAGCAGTACTCGTACGAGGGAGGTAATGGAGGACCCGGTGTATTTACCAACCTCTTCGTCGACGCCTTAGAAGGTTCCGCCGCGAATCTCGTCGGCGACATCACGCCCGGCAGCGTCTATGCCCACATCGATCAGTCCCTTGGGGAATGGGGCGGTCAGAGGCCAATATTCAAAACGAACGTGAAGTCATTCGTTTCCCTGAGGAAGGTCCGCGCGCCCTTGTTGCTTGAGGATCTGCGACAGATCTCGGCGATCTTCCCAACTGTCGACTATAAGTTCCCGCTTGATCCTTCCTTTGAACCGGAGCGAGCCCCGGGACAGGAATCCAATATCCCTCCTCCAGATCGAGAAAATAATAGGACATTTAAAGTCCTGCAAAATTATGCGAGGGTAAATCTCGTCCGCCCAGTGGGCGCCGAACACATGTGGCATGCTGCAATGTACAGTAAATCTTGTGAGTTGACAATTCTCGGGCAGCATTACTACCGTCTCGTTGCCAAAGGTCTAATTTAATTGCGGAGTTCCATTCGTGCCGACACAAAATCGAGCAGAACTTATAGAAGCATTGGCTTCGATCGAGCACGATAGGTGGTCCCACTGGCAGAAGTATTTGCACTCGACCGCAGAACACCAGCCTGACGGCTCCCTGCGGCTCGCCCCCGAGCTTGTACGGCGCTGGGAGAAGCAGATGAACTCCGACTATATGACCCTGACCGAGGAAGAGAAGGACAGTGATCGGGAGCAGGTTATGAAGTACCTTCCCATGATAGAGAGTTGGCTCTTCGCGAAAGGGGAGCGCGGGTGACCGATGATTTCGAGACTTTCAGAGACCCCCTACTCTCTGTATTTCAGTCAACGGTGTCCGAGGTTGCGAAGAAAATCGATCGATCGCCCTCCTTCAAGACCAGGACATTGCAGCGCTCAGCTAGTTTAGCGTTGCCACGACTTGCGGCCCAAATAGCCCGTAGGGAATTAGGGCTATCAGAAGAAGCTGTATTGCCTGATGGCGCTAGAGGATTGTCCAAAGCGCAGACGGCTGGACTCTGTGCCGAATTGGCGTGGCGATACGTTAAGGCCGCGGCGATGGACGATAACGTTGGCTTGGCAGCCGTGGAGGCTGAGTACATTGGAAGTACCTGCGACGCGGCCTGGATATCAACGCTCAAGGAGTATCATCGCTACTTCGGCATGAGCGGCGACAAGGCGGCCATTCCCTATATTCGAGCGGCGAACCTCGGTCCGCATGTAATACCTATTCCGTCTAACGCCAAACTCGCTCTCATCGCGGATTGGGGGACTGGCGCAAGGCCGGCATTAAATGTTCTGACCGATATCGCCAAACATGATGCGAGCAGCCTATTACACCTGGGTGACATCTATTACTCGGGCACTTCAGATGAATGCCGAGCGAACTTTTTGGAACCAATTGACAGGATTTTTCGACCTGCCAACAGCAAGCCGGTATATGCAGTCCCGGGAAATCACGACATGTACTGCGGCGGGGTGGGCTTCTACAACATGATAGAGCAGCTCAATCCAGTATCGGTATCTCAGCGGGCAAGCTTCTTCTGCCTCAGATCCGAAGACGAGGCTTGGCAGATATTAGGCATGGACACTGGGTTGCACGACAACAGTCCATACGGCGTAGAAGATGCACTCACATGGATCGAGGAAGATGAGTTGGCTTGGCATTGTGACAGGGTCCGGGAGTTCAAGGGCAAGACATTGCTTTTGTCGCATCATCAACCTTATTCAGCATTCGCGCAGATCGGGCCACTATTATCTGAAGGCAGGAGAAGTTCGGCTAACCCTCATTTACTAAAAGCGTTCAATGCTCTAGCCAGAAAGGGAGCGATCTCAGCTTGGTTCTGGGGCCACGAACACACGCTCAGCATTTACCAGCCCTTTTCCGGTATCCAGCGCGGGCGATGCATTGGTCACGGCGCTATCCCGGTCTCAATTCATGATAACGTCTACAAACCGTTAGATGGTCTCGATGATGTGCCAACTTTGGTAGACGGAACTTTGATGGGGGCCAGCCAAGGGGTGTGGCACCATGGGTACGCTCTGCTGACGCTGGAGCGGCAAACCTGCCGCGCCGAATACTATGAGGTCGGACCGACAGGAGGACGGCTTCTGTTCAGCGAGACGCTCGACTAGCGAGTCAGGAATAGCCGCGACGGTGAATCTCATCGTGGCGTCTGATCTTTTCGGGCAAGATCATTTCAACACCGTCAGAATTTATCCACGCGCCGAACAATACCAACTGTGTTCCGATAGGCGCGCAAAGCCCTCTATTGTCTGCACCGGGCTGACGCGCTGCCGCCTCCCGTCAATTGAGCTGGCCACCGAACATAGTCTCATATCATTCTTCCGCAGCGGTTGTTCTCTTCCCAACGCACGGAGTACCGTCGGACGGAGCATCGTCACTATGAGTGAATTCGCGCAGCGACCTAAGTTGGCATCTCTTTGCAACCGGCAACGGCACCCCCGATTGCACCATCAAAGGCAACATTTCGGCGAGCGGAGAACGCATCTACCATGTGCCGGGACAAAAGTATTACGCCGTGACGGCCATTAGCCAAAACAAAGGCGAAAGGTGGTTCTGCTCGGAAGAGGAAGCCGTTGCGGCTGGCTGGCGAAGATCGAAGCGATAAGCGATCGACAGAAGACCCGCCGACTGAAGCCGACGGGCTTTTTCTTCGTACAACGCGGCCCCCGCCAACAGTCCAGAAAACTTAAGCGCTGCTACTGAAGGACGGCTGGACCGTTCGCTACCGGCGCAGATGCAACACATCAAACGGGTGGGCGTGCAGCAGCTTCCTGTGTTGGGGAGGGATTTGGCGGAGGGTGCGGTCGAAGGTGTCAGGGCGAAGCAAAACCCCGAACCTGCTCCTCAGCAATATGCGGTCCATGACCGTGGGGTTCTTGCGCACGACCGCAATTGCCGGAAACGCAGTCGTGGCGCGATAGAGAATATGGTCGATCTCAGCCCAACGTGCCTCCTGCCACCCTAACACGCTCTTTGTGCGTATCCCGGCCAACCCGATTTCGACTTGACCGACATTAAGCCTGATCCGTGCAAGCCCAATTGCCACAAGCCCGCAGAAAAGGGCCAATCCCGCGTGAAAAGCAAATCGCGCCATAGGCGGCATGAGCGCCACCAGACGCGCTGGCCATGAATAAACATGCCAGTTCGGATCAAGCGAGGCGATGGCCATCCAAATACACCAAAGCGCCATAGCCATCATCAGCAGCGCACCCTTCATAAAGGGGTCGGATCTAAGCCAGTTCGCCATCCATCTACGCATACCCACAGGAGATATGGCAGGACTGCGAACATTCCGTTATTCAGACGGGAAAGAATTTATCGACAGTAATTGGTAAAACGTCGGCCGGGTGACAGACTGACCCTAAGACTGCCAACCAGAACTGAGGGTTAGCGAGGCCTCAAAGACCGCTGCACCTTTATCGCCGCGAACTTTAACGGTGAGTCTGACCAGGTCCTGGTCGGGCATCTCGTCGTGGGCAACGTCACGGAGGATACGGACGGCCTCGCTTCGAGCCGTCTCTCGTGACGCAAACAGCTGGCCGTCCTGGTCGAGAACAGCACCTTCGCTGCTATACAAATCGAAAAAGTAGCGGTCCATCGCGGGCGATCCTTGGGTAAGATGCTCCTCGCTGATCTTGCCGGTGGCCCGACCTAGCTGAGCTATGCGAGCGAGCCTCGATGAAGCCGCCGCGAAGGCGATGCACACTGCGCCCCCGAGTTTCGCAGCTCCCGACGCCGCCGGCACGAGGCAGTCGGCAATGGTCGCGCTGGATCCCGCTATTGCGCCAAGCGATCCGGATCGACCGTCAATGTCACGACGAGGCCGTAGGGTTCCCAGTCGTAGCCAATCCTGCCACGCAAGTGACCCTTAACGCTTCGCTCTACCAGCCTGCTGCCGTAACCGGGCCCGTCAGTAGGGCCGATCACGGGAGGCCCGCCACGTTCAGTCCAAACGATGGTGACGGCTTCATCATGTGCGGAGCATGCAACATCCAGCAAACCTGTGTCGACGCTCAGGGCGCCGTATTTGAGAGAATTGGTCGCCAATTCATGGATGATGAGCGCGAGGACCGTAGTCGAAGATTCGCCAACGCTCATCCTTGGCACCGATACCCTGATGCGGCCGCTGAAGGCGCCCAGATCGTCGTATGGCGCAAGAAGCACAGTGAGCAAATCACCAAGCAGGGCTGAGGCTGCCTCGGTCTGACCGGGCACAGGTCGCACGAGGTCATGCGCGCGCCCCAGGGCCGTCAGGCGCTGCGTCAGTTCGCGGGCCATGTCGGTTGTTGTCGTTGTCGAGCGGGACGTGATGGCGGTGAGGCCGGCTGCTATGGCCAGCAGGTTCTTAACCCTGTGGCTCATTTCCCCGGCGAGCAGCTCGCGACCTTCTTCCGCCTGTTTACGGCCGGTTACGTCGATGAAGATGCCGAACATGATGCGCTCAACGATCCCGGCATCGTCACCTTGGCCGCGGGCGGAAATCCATTTGACCTCTTCGCCAACCATGATGCGAAAGTCGATCTCGAAAGGCCCGACAATCGCTCGTGTCGCATTAAACGCGGCCCGCACACGATCGCGGTCGGCGGGATGGATATGGGCCGAGAGATCCTCGAAGTTAACATCCTTACTGAGCGGTACATCCCACAGCTCGTAAGCATTTTCATCCATGGCCAAGGCATCGGAATCGACATTCCAACACCACAGCGCAACCCCAGCCGCTTCAATGGCGCGGATCAGGTTTTTTGCTTCCCAGTGCATAGGCTTATGCAGCGCGGTTTTAGTCACTTACCCTCCCCCACAGGCGGCGTCTTGCTTTGACTTCGTGTGTCGAGCACGCCAATCGGGTGGAAATGTACCGCGAGACATTTGTACCAGCACAGCTCAACAGCCCGTGTGGATATTGGTTCCAACGGTTGTTGTCGTATTTTTCCGAGGTGGCCGGAACGCAATAAGCTCGCGCAGCGGTTTCGCTCGCATTACCTAGCAAGCGATCGGGGTCTCGACCTCCAAAGCGGGCAACGACCCGTAGGAACAGAGCACCCTTGCGTCTTCATATTCGCCACTGGCCGGATCGCCGCTGCGGCTGAATGCGATCACCCCGGCATTGCTTTTAGACAGCTTTTCAGCCAGCCGCATCGCATGCTGCTCGTCATGGACCTGAATAGGCGTGGCGGCTGCCAGCGCGCCTTTGGCTGTCTTCTCATAACTCTGTACAACGAAGTATGTCAGCATCAAGCGCTCCCACTCACGGCTGCGTCACCATGACTCAGCAATGAGAACAAAACAAGTACGATTGACACAAGGCGTGGCTGCTTCACAACGCCATGTAAGAACAACTTACCTTCCGTCATCTTGACGATGTAGGTAGGCAACGCTTACGTTCCACATCGTTGAACGGTTGGAGCGTGTGGTGGATTCAATCCTTGGGCAGAAGCAAATTGGGGACGTTGGACCCGGCGGGACCGTACAGCATGAGCACGGCCGCACAGGCCAGATCCTCGCTCTTGCCCGCCCAAGCGGCGACCGTCTCCTCAATCTAGCTTTTGACCACACCGGCGACGACGGGATCGTCGAGCTTGACCTCATAGGCTGCCAGCAAGATTGCGGCGGCGCTGTCGCTGACCTTGACCCTGGAGCAGATCCTGGTTGCCGCGATGGCCTGGCCGATATGGGACATGACGTTCATCTGTTCATCGGAATAGGCGAACGCCTGCTCTGTGCCCATCGCGCCGAGCAGCGCCGCAACCAGCCATCGTCTCATCCGCAAAGCCTCCGCCGCGCGCCGAAGCGCGAGCTTTACCACGCCAAACTCGCCAGGGAACTGCCTTCGCTCGCCGCGCGCGCAGCCATCCTGTTCTGCTTCGCGATCGTGCTTGGCCTCGTGCCGTGACGTCTTTCCCCACCCCCAACCTGGAGACCGTCCATGTTTGACGCTGAATACCGCACGCCTGAAGCCTCGCCCGCCCTGCCCGACGAAGCCGAGGACTCCCATCCCCGTTGTCTCGAAATGGCCGAGACATTGCGCGATCTTTTCGCCGCCGGCGGCGGCGTGCGGTCGCGCGATCTCATCGCCGCCGGTTTCACCTGGGCCGAAATCGCTGAGTTCAGGGAAGCCGCCGCGAAGCGCGCCAATGCCGCCTCCGTGCGAGAGATTCACAACCGTCCCGACATGGTGCCGGACCTCATCGCCAAGGCCTGCACGCCCTTGCCGCACAGGCCGCCTCTGCCGCGCGATACGTCGGAGACGCAGGCCCTGCTCGTCGATTGGGGGCGCTATTGCACGGCCCGCGCCGCCCTGCTCCTCGATCCCTGGGCGGGCCAGCGCGAGCGCTGCCTGAAGGTTCTCGCCTCCTATCTTGACCGGCTGCCGATCTTCCCGGCCATCCGGCAAACCGTGCTCCGCAAGGTCGAGACGAGCCTGCCGGAGGCGAGCCAATGAGCGCGACCGCCAAGCACCAGACCAGGTACGAGCGCCTGGCCGCGCAGCAGGCCGCCCGTCGATCGTCGGAAACAGCGGCAAACGCGCCTATCGTCATGTTCGACGCGCAGGTGGCCGACCTCGCCGAAATCCGCGCCGAGCAGATCGACTTCGCCCATCTGGCCAGCACCCTGTCGAAGGTCTCGCGCTTCAACGGCCGGCACCAGGGTGCCGCCGTGTCGGTCGCGCAGCACTGCGTCATGGGCGCGGACGCCCTGTTTCGCGAGAACGGCGATGCCGTCCTTGCCGGCTACTTCCTGCTCCACGACGGCCACGAATATCTGCTCGGCGATATCGGACGGCCCGTCGTCGTCGAATTCGATCTGCGGACCGCCGCGTATCTGGTCGAGCGAGGCGTGCCGGCCGAGCTTGCCCATGGCGCCGTGGCCGAGGGCATCAAGCGCGCAAAGGCGGCGCTCGATGCGCCGATCCTCGCGGCGGCGCGGTTGCCACCGATCGCGCCGGTCTACGCCAGGCTGGTCGCCGAGATGGATGAACGCATGGGCACGGCCGAAGCCCGCGCGCTTTACGGCTCAAGGACAGGCATTCCCCTCGTCCGCAACGACCTGCCGCCGCCGCAGCTCACTGGCGCCATCGAGCCATGGGGAGCGATGAAAGCCGAACTCGCTTTCCTCGAGCGCCTGCAGCGCTACCTCGGCATTGCCGTGCGGGCTTGAACAGCGAGCCGCGATGACGTCACGATCCGTCCCCCTGCCCGCCAGGCGCATGCTGTCGCCGGCCGAGGCCGCGCAATATTGCGGCGGCGCTTCGATCGAATGGCTCAAGGCACACGTCAAGGTTACGCCGGTCCGGATCGGCAGCCTTGTGCGCTACGATGTGCGGGCGCTTGACAAGTGGTTGGATAGCAAGGACGATTCGCTGCCGCTGAGCGGCGACGATTGGCTGGGGCTTCTCGATGCGCGTGAAGATAACGGGCGTTAAACGCTACAAGGACAGGCTGGGCAACGAACGCGCCTATCACCGCAAAAGCGGCACGCCTCTCGACCCGAAATTGACCGGCCAGGCGCTTGCCGCCGAGGTCGATCGCCTCGACAAGTTGCACGCGCCTCAGAAGCCCGAGGCCGGAACGCTGGGCGGGCTGCTGGCCAGCTACAAGAAATCGCCGAAATTCACCGACCTCGCGCCCCGGACCCGGGCCGACTACCTCAAATACATGGACCATCTGAAGCCGATCACCGGAACTCCGCTCTCCCTGATCGATCACGCGTTCATGGCCAAGCTGCGCGACAAGACGGTCAAAACACGTCGCGGCGCCTTCACCAACCACATGATGGCGATGCTGTCATCGGCCTTCAGGCACGGCAAGGAATACGGGCTGGTCAGCGCCAATCCCTGCCTCGAACTGGAGAAGGCGAAGATCCCGGCCGACCGCCGCAAGGAGAACCGGCCCTGGACGAAGGCGGAGCGTGTCGAGGTGCTGGCAGCCGCCCCGCTGCATTACAAGGTTCCCCTGGCGCTTGCCCGCTTCCTCGGCATTCGCCGCGGCGACATTCTCCGCTTGCCCCGGATGGCCTACCGCGACGGCTATATCTCGTTCAGGGCAAGCAAGAACGGCAAGCTGATGAAGCTTCCGGCACTGGGCGAGCTGAAGCGCATTCTAGATGACGCGCTGACCGCATGGCCGATCGCCGAGATCGACGTCACGATGCTCTGCCTCAACTCGGACCGCCAGCCCTGGACGGAGATGGGCTTCACCGCCTCGATTCGGAAATTCTTCGCCAAATGCGTCGACAAGGGCATTGCCGGCGAAGGCCTGACCATGCACGGCCTTCGCCACACGGTCGCGGCGGAGTTGCGGACGCTCGGCTACAAGCTGGAAGACATCAAGAACTTCCTCGGCCAGGAGACGATCGAGATGGCCGAGCATTATTCTTCGTCCGCAGACGTGTCAGGGGTCTTGATCGACATGGCGAATGTGATACAAGCCAGCCCGAAACGAGAACGGGTTTTGACTAACCCGCGCAAGAAAAGTGTCTAACCGCTTTTCTCTCGTTCGGCCAAAGTCTTGATTTCAAAGGCTTTTTGGGGAATAGGTTAACGGTAGACCCACGGACTCTGACTCCGTTAGTCCTGGTTCGAATCCAGGTTCCCCAGCCACTCTCTATTCATCATTTGAATCAACCGCTTACACAGAATTTTACGTCTTGATGCAGACCATTCCAGGTCACCCGCTTACGTGGTGATCGCGGCTGTGATCGGTTTTCGCAAGGTATAAAAGCAATTGCTAATATACTGGAAAAGTGCCAGCATTGGGCTCCGCGTCGCGTATGGGAGGATGCCATGGCCGATGGTGGAATGAATGTCACCAAATTTGAATCCAAATCTCACGACAAACCGGATGAGGTTCGCTCGCCCGCCAAGACACGGGTCGAGGTGGTGCGGCTTCCAGGCTTTACGCTCGGGCGGCTCAATATGGAGCCGGGCTGGAAATGGTCCGAATGCGTGAAGCCGGTCGTCAAGACGGATAGCTGTCAGGTATCGCATGTCGGCTATGTCGTTTCCGGAACCATCACCATCAAGATGAATGACGGAACTCAGAAAACCTTCACGAAGGGTACGTCCTATACGATCCCGCCCGGCCACGACGCCTGGGTGGAAGGAAACGAACGCTTCGTCTGCATCGAGGTCATGAGCGCCGAGCAATACGCCAAGCCGGCGTAGGGCAGGCTGCAAACCTGCTGGCCAAAAGGTTCGCGTCGGGCCGCGAGGCTGTTGCCGCGACATGACTATCTAGCCCGCGACCACCGCGCGATGACATTGCCGTGGTTGCGCGTCGGTCGCCTCATCGCTTCCACATCGTCGATCGAAGAACAGCCTGCATATGCTCCGGAAGGTCGAGTTCGCCGCGCGCCTCTATCTCCAGGAGATATCGGGCCTTGGCCAGGCGATCGCATTCCTCGACCGCGGCATGGCCGCAGATGGCGAGCAGCGCCCTCTCCTCCTCCCGGCTGGCTCTGTCGGAGTCGCCGCCTATGTCGTGCAGCGCTTCGCCGAATGCCGCGTATGCCGTCCTGTGCGCCTCAATCAGCTCTCGCAGTCCATCGGACGGTTCCTGGTCTCGGCCCGGCGGCGCTGTGCCGAGTGCCGTTGCCGCGGCCGTCGAGGCGACGACCGCGCTGCCGGAGTGGAAAAGCAGGGCGCGGCGGTTGATCCTGGACGTGGCGAACTCTCCCGTTGCTTCGATGGCTATCAGATCGATGACGTGACACCATGAGACCGTAACACGACCGTTTGCACATTTATGTCAGGATGGAAGGGGCTCGTGGCGGCCGAAGCAGGTGAGATTTGCAGCGCAAAAAAGATTGGTGGCTCGTGCGTTCCAATGGATAAGCTGCGTAGAAGTCTCCTCCACGAGGCCGAGTAATGGTCACTGACACCGAGTTCATTCTCCAAAACCTCAGCCAAGGCTGCGTGACGCTTGCCGACGGCGAATTCCTCATCGACAGGCTGGTGAAGTATGTCGGCAACGGAAGGATCCGTTGGCATGTCGAGTTCCGCGGGCACCGCATCGAGTTCACAACTGGCCAGTTGAAAAAGCAGCCGACCTTCCGAAAGAAGATACTCGAACAGGCCGGCGTGCTGCCGCCGCAACGGGCCGGGGGCGACTACAGGCGATGGGCCATCGCGTTGAGGAAGAACGCCATCGAGCTTCCTTGGCGGGATAGGCCGGTTGATGCCGGTTTCACCATCGACAGGCTTGTCAGTCTTGGAGGCGACCGCTGGACGGTTGACTACCAAGGCAAGGTCATCAAGTTCACGACGACCAAACTGCGCAGGCAAACCAGTTTCCGCAAACGCATGCTCGGCAAGGCCAAGGTGCTGCCGCCTCAGCTGGATCCGGTTGCCTATCGGAAGTGGGTGGACTGGCTGATTCAAAACGCCACGGAGGCGGCACCGCAGGCCAGCGATGCCTTGATGAGCGAGAAAAGCTGGCTTGACGACCTGCCGGATCTGGCTGGCTGGCAAAAGGAAGCACGAGTTAAGGAACCAACTGACGGTGGCGATAGTATCTGAAACAACCGCTCAATCTTGAATGAGAACCCATGGACCGCTTCAACCTCGGCACCTACCGCCGCCCCATCTCCACCGGCTCGACTGAGACCCAGCGCTGGTTCGATATCGGGCTCAACTGGTGCTACGGCTTCAACCACGAGGAAGGCATCAAGTGTTTCGAGAAGGCACTGGAGACCGATCCGGGCTGTGCGATGGTGCATTGGGGCATCGCCTATGCCGCCGGGCCTTTTTACAACCTTACCTGGAAGGAACATGGCGAGGCCGAGGCCAACAGCGCGACGAAACGCTGTTTCGAACATGTCCAACTGGCGCGCGCCCATGCGGCCGGCGCCAGCGATGTCGAACGGCGGCTGATCGAGGCGTTGGCCTCTCGCTTTCAGAAGCCGCACAAGGTGAGCCCAGAGGAATTCGAACGATGGGACGATGCCTATGCCGCCGCGTTGCGGCGGGTGTACCAGGATTTTCCCGACGACCATGACGTGATGGCGCTGCTGGTCGAGGCGCTGATGATGCGCACGGTGCGGCGGCTGTGGAACCTCAAGACGGGTGAGCCGGCGCCGAATTCGGACGTGCTTGAGGCCCTTGATGTCTGCGAGCGATCTATCCGGCTCGCCGACGAGGGTGGAATTGCGCAACTTCCGGCGATCCTGCACCTGCACATCCATCTCCTGGAAATGTCCACCATGCCGGAACGCGGCTTGCGCTCGGCCAATCTGCTTGGCGAAATGTGCCCGGATGCCGGGCACATGAACCATATGCCGGGGCATATCCATGTGCTGTGCGGCGACTATGAGAAGGCGAAGATCGCCAGCGAAAAGGCAGTCCGCGCCAACGACCTCTATCTCGCCTATGCCGGCGAGCCGACCTATTACCTGCTCGGCTGCTGCCACGATCTGCATCTGATGATGTTCACCTGCATGTTCCTTGGCCAGTACCGGCCGGCGCTGTGGGCCGCCGACAAGGTGCGCAGCCTGGTGACGCGAGACGTGGTCGCCATCCAGGACCGGCCCAAGCTAACGCAAACGGTGGAAGGCTACCACGCGATGAAATCGCATGTGCAGGTGCGCTTCGGCCGCTGGCAGGAGATCATCGCCGAACCGGCGGTGGAAGAACCCGTCCTCTATGTGCTGACAGCGGCCATGCAGCACTACGCCAAGGGTGTCGCACATGCGACACTGAGGCAATTCGCCGAGGCCGAGCGCGAGCGCGACCGGTTCCACCGGCATGTGGCGAGCATTCCGGCCGAGCGGCGCTTCCTCAGCAACCCGGCCCGCGCCTCGCTTGCTGTCGGTGCCGCCTTGCTCGACGGCGAGCTTGCCTATCATCAGGGCCGGCACGAGGAGGCTTACGCCCATTTGCGGCGAGCGGTCGAGCTGGACGACAACCTCTCCTACACCGAGCCATGGGCGTGGATGCACCCGCCGCGTCATGCGCTGGCGGCACTGCTTCTCGACCAGGGCCATGCGCAAGAAGCGGAGCAGGTCTATCGCGACGATCTCGGTCTTAGCGGCAAGGTGCAGCGTTGCGCCCAGCATCCGGACAATGTCTGGGCCTTGCACGGGCTGGTCGAATGTTTGCGGCGGCGCGGTGAGAGCGAAGAGCTGCCGGCCCTGCAGGCCAAGCTCGCTGCGGCGCTGGCCAAGGCGGATGTGGCGATCAGTTCGTCATGCCTGTGCCGGACGAGCGTGCAGCGCGGCTGCTGTCACTGAGATTCCGATCTGAGGATGTTTCTATCCGAACCCAACCTTCAGGAGATGGGAGCCAGAGCCGCCGCACAGACTGGGTCTTTATGGCCGCAGCGCGGACAGCTCCCGACTGATCGCTGAAGTACGCTGCGCGCAATTCTTGATCAGGTGAGGAAAACGGCATCAGCCGATCATGCCAGGCTCAATGAACGGCTTTCCTCGATGAGCGCGGAGCAGTCGATCTCATCATGGAATTGGGCGCATGCGTCAGGCGCAAGCCATGATGCGTAAGACCGAAGCCGCTTGAGCCTGGCTGTTTTCTCGAGCCGCGCCAGGCGCTCATCCTCGGCCGGCTGGGCACGAGGTGGTCTTTTGTTCCGCTCAGCGGGATCTTGCATATAGACTCTCCCCGGTAGGCCTATAAAGAGGCCCGCTCAATGAGGGAGTTGGCCCACTCACCGGAAGATGAAATCACCTGTTGCTCCGGGGGCCGCTCTCCACCTGGGCTGGATGCCACCACAGGCGCGGACGAAAGTCGCCATCCATTTTGATGAAGCTGCCACAATTGGGGTCGGCCCCGGCAGGCCTATCCTCAACCCTCAAGCCTCGCCGCCCTGATCCAGTTCGTCGCGCCTGTGCCGGACGAGCCTGCAATCAGATCCCTTATGCTGTCGTTGAAGTGGGCGGTCGCCCTCAGACGAGCTGCGCCATCCGCTATGAGAATATCTTCGCCAGTTCGTCGATGCTTGCGCCTTCCTTGACCTGGCGCAGCTCGACATAGCTGACAGCGGCGGCGATCGACAGCACCATGGAGACCACGGTCTGCACCAGCGCGGCGCCCAGCTGAGCCAGAATGCCGCCAAACAGGAAGAAGACCAGCAATACCCCCCACTGGATGACCATCGCGATGATCATCAGGATGAGAAACAGGCCAAACAGCGACCAGCGGTTGCCCTTGGTCAGGGCACGGCTGCGCGACATCGAACCGAACACGCCCCGCCGCTCCTGGATCAGGACCGGCACCGACATCGACCATCCGAGCCACAAGATGATGCCGGGCACGATCAGGGCCAGCATGGCAAGGCCGGCGCCAAGGGCGACCAGCAAGCCGATCGCCAGAGTCGGCAGCAGGAAGCGGACCGCAATCTGAATGCAGTCGCCGAAGGACGGCCGCCTGCCATTCAGGTCCTCGATGGTCGCCCGGACCAATGAGGACTGAAGCAGCAGCGTGAAAACGAAGGAAACCAGCCCGGCGACAAAGCTGAGGTAGGAATTGCGAAACATTGCATGGGGATCCGCCATCGCGCCCGGATCGCCATGCAGCATCGCGTCGATCTGCGGCTGGGTCCACAACCGGACAAGTAATGTCGGCACGCCGGCGAACAGCGCGGCAAGGCCAAGGCAAAGCCCGATGTTGCGGCCGATGACGGCAAAGGTGGTGTTGAACACCCTGCCGATCTCGAACCGGCCGGGCTGTCCCAGTGTCGCAGTGGTCATGATATTCCCCTAGAGCCGCCGCCACATCCAAACGGCTAACCTCGAAAGTAAATCTGCCAAGATTGAAAGGCTTCGTCCAGTGGACTTGCAATTGTCGAGGGGTATTGCCAGTGTCGAGGTCGAACCGCAGGTGCAGAGGGGCGAGCGGGTGACAGTCGCACAGCCGCAGGACGCCGAATGGCTGGCAAAGATACACAAGCAGTTGCTTGCGGACGGTTCCATCCAGTTTGACCTGCCGACGCTGGTGCAGCCCGAGCCGCCGGAATGGCTGAGGCCTTTTCTGGAAATATTGGCGAAGATCGGCCCCTACATGATCTATCTGTTCTGGGGCGCGGTGATCGCCGGCGTCGCGGTCATCGCGCTTCTCGTCGCCCTCGAAGCCAAGGGCGTGGCATGGCGCCTGCCGTGGCGGCGCGCCCGCAAGCAGGCAGAGGCGGACGAGGCATGGCGCCCGGATGCCGGCGCCGCGCAGATACTGCTGTCCGAGGCCGACGCGCTCGCCGCGCGCGGCGACTATGACGAGGCGGTGCATCTTCTGCTTCGCCGCAGCGTCGCCGACATTGCCGGGCGGCTGCCCGACTTCCTGCGCCCGTCGCTGACCTCGCGTGACATCGCCAGCGCCACATCGCTGCCGGCGCGGGCACGCAGTGCCTTCAGCGAGATCGCGCGCATCGTCGAGGCGGCGCTGTTCGCCCGCCGGCCGGTCGGTCCCGAGGGGTGGGGGCAGGCGCGCGGCGCCTATGAGCGCTTCGCTTTCCGGGATGCCTGGACATGAGTGCGCCGGCGGCGGAGGCCGCGCAGGAGCCGTTCAGCCGGAAAACCCTGTTCTGGGGCATTTTTGCCAGCTTGCTGGCCGCAGCGGGATTTTTCCTGCTGTCGACCTACGCGCCGGACTTTCGCCAGCCGGAAGGCGGCGGCACGCCCCTCTCCAAGGGTGGCTCCGGCTATGCCGGGCTCGTCGAATGGCTGAAGCTCGCCAATGGCCAGGCGCCACCCATGGCCCGCAGCGAGGAGGCTCTCAGCTCAGGGCTGGCGTCCGAATTCCTGCTGGTCGTCACCATCGCGCCAAACAGCGACCCGGGCGCACTGGCAAGAATCGTCAAGCTTCGCTCGGGCAAGGCCACGCTGTTCGTACTGCCCAAATGGTTCACCTTTCCCATGCAGGACCATGAGGGCTGGGAGACGAAGATCGAACGGCTGCCCGATACGGTCGTCAACGACTGGCTCGGCCGCATCGCCAAGGCCAAGCTCGGCGAAGGCAAGAGTTCGGTCGGGCAGATCGACGTCGCAGGCCGCACGGTCGCCGCGCCGGAAGAGCTGCAATGGGTGGCGGACGACCACCCCTTGATCGCTGCGGGCAACGGCAAGGCCGTTCTCACGGAGATCGACGACGAGCCGTTCTACATCCTGACCGATCCCGATCTGATCAACAACGCGGCGCTGAAGGATCCGCAAAAGGCGGCGGCGGCCCTCGACATGATCGCCATGCTCGAACCGGCCAAGGGTGCGGTGATGTTCGACCTGACGCTGCATGGCATCGGGCAGAAATACGATCTCGCCAAGCTCCTGGTCGAGCCGCCCTTCCTGGCACTGACGCTGTCGGTGCTGGCGGCGGCCGCCCTTGCCTTCCTGCATGGGCTCGGCAGGTTCGGGCCGCCGCGCACCGAGGCCCGGGCGATTGCCTTCGGCAAGCGGGCGCTGGTCGACACCACGGCGATGCTCCTGAAACGCGCCGGACGGCTCGGGGAGCTTGGTGACCGTTACGCGGCGCTGATGCGCGCGCGTGCCGGCGCATTGCTCGGCGCGCCGCAAGGCTTGCCGGGCGAAGCACTCGACCGCTGGCTCGATTCCCGCGACCGAGGCGAAACGCAGGGCTTCAGCCGTCGCTTCAAGGCCGCGAGCGAAGCTGGGAACCTGGCGCAAATGCATGAAGCAGCCCAGGAGCTGCATGACTGGACGACAAGGAGGCTCGGTGAACGTCGATGATGTGAAGGCCCTGGCGGACGCGATCAGGGAAGAAGTGGCGAAAGCGATCACTGGGCAGCGCGACACGGTCGATCTGATGCTGACGGCATTGTTCGCCGGCGGCCATATATTGCTGGAAGGCCCGCCGGGAACCGCCAAGACCATGACCGCGAGATGCTTCGCGCAAGCACTTGGCGTCGCCTATGGCCGTATCCAGTTCACCCCCGACCTGATGCCTGGCGATATCGTCGGCTCCAACATCTACAATTTCCAGAGCGGGCAGTTCACGCTGACGCGCGGGCCGATCTTCTGCGACCTTTTGCTTGCCGATGAGATCAACCGCACGCCGCCGAAGACGCAGGCCGCCCTTCTTGAAGCCATGCAGGAACACGCCGTCACTTTCGACGGCACCACGCATGCGCTCAGCCAGAACTTCATGGTGGTCGCGACGCAGAACCCGATCGAGCACCAGGGTGTCTACCCCCTGCCCGAGGCACAGCTCGACCGCTTCCTGTTCAAGCACCGGGTGAGCTATCCCGATCTCAAGGAGGAACGCGCCATCATCGTCCATCATGGCGGTGGCACCGCCTGGCACGATATAGCGCAATACGGCATCAAGGCGCAGACCGACCGCAAGACGCTGGAAGCAGCCCTTGCCACGGTTGGCGACGTGACGCTGGTCGACGATGTCGTCGGCTATATCGCGGCCCTGGTGCGCCGCACGCGCGAAAGCCCGGACCTCGAGGTCGGCGCCAGTCCGCGGGCGGGCGCCATGCTGGCGCGCGCGGCACGCGCCAGGGCGGCACTCGACGGCCGCGCCTATGTCATCCCCGACGACGTCAAGGCGCTGGCGGTTCCGGCGCTGCGCCACCGTGTCATCCTGTCGCCGGCGGCGCAGATCGATGGGCGGCTGGTGGAGCAGATCGTTTCCGACCTCGTCGACCAGACGGAGGCGCCGCGTTGATCTACCCGACCGGCAGAGCGGTGTGGGCAGCGGCGGCCGGGGCAATCCCTGCCTTCCTGATCGCGCTTGCGCTGCCGCATGTCTGGTATCTGGGCCTGCTGTGGATCTGCGCGCTGCTTGCATTTCTCGCGGTCGACGCGGCGGCCGGGCGTGGGCGCGCCTCGCTCAGCGCCAGTCTCTCAGCGCCGCCGCAGGTCGGCGTCGGCGGGCGCTTTACCGTGCATGTCGCGGCCAGCCTCGGCCAGCGGGCGCGCAGGCTGCAAGCGCGTGTCGGCCACGATCAGCGTGTGGAGCCGGTCAGCCGCACAGGCGGCGCGTTGCCGGCGAACGGCGGCACGCTCGACCTCGAATTCACGGCGCTCAGGCGCGGTATTGCCAGTTTCGACCGGATCTGGCTGCGCTGGAATGGCCCGTTCGGGTTGATCTGGAACCAGGTCGTCCTACCGATGGACCGCAAGGTGGTGGTGCTGCCCGACGTCAGCAGCGCGCGCGACGAGGCGATCACCTTGCTGCAGCGCTCCGCGCTCGCCGACGGCCATGCACAGAGGCGGGCCGGCCAGGGCCGCGAGTTCGAGGCGCTGAAGGACTACCAGCCAGGCATGGGCCGGCGGATGATCGACTGGAAGCGCAGCGCCCGCCACGGCAAGCTTCTGGCGCGCGAGTTCAGGGTCGAGGAGAACAACAACATCGTGCTGGCGATCGACTGCGGCCGGCTGATGTGCGAGCCGGTCGACGGCGTGCCGAAAGTCGACCGTGCGGTAACGGCAGCGCTGTTGTCGGCCTTCATTGCGCTCAAGGGCGGCGACCTCGTCAGCCTGTTCTCCTTCGATGCCATGCCTCGCGTCTCGAGCGGGGCGGTGCGTGGCTCACCGAGTTTCACGATGATCCAGAAGCGCGCGGCCGAGATCGACTATTCCAGCGAAGAGACCAATTTCACCCTGGCGCTGACGACATTGGCGGCCAAGCTTGACCGTCGCTCGCTGGTCATCGTCTTCACCGATTTCGTCGACCCGATCAGCGCCGAACTGATGCTGCGCACTGTCGGCCGGCTGACCGAGCGGCATCTGGTCCTGTTCATGCTGATGAAGGATGTCGAACTGGAGACGCTGGCCGACATGCAGCCCACGAAGCCCGAGGATGTGGCCCGCGCGGTCACCGCGGGCGGCCTGCTTCGGGAGCGGCAAGTGGTGATCGGGCGGCTGCGGCTGCTCGGGGCGCATGTGATCGAGGCCGACCACCAGCGCCTCGGCCCGGCGCTGGTCGAGCGCTATATCCAGCTCAAGGAGGAGAACCTCCTATGACGCTGCCCGCCGGCACCGATGCCGTACGCCAGTCGCTGGCAAGTTTCCGCCAGGAGCGCGAGACCGACTGGAAAGCGTTCGAGGCGCTCCTTTCGCGCGTCGAAAAACGCGCGCCGCGAACGCTTTCGGAAGACGAACTGCTGGCACTGCCCCTGCTCTACCGTTCGGCGCTGTCCTCGCTCTCGGTGGCCCGCGCGACGTCGCTCGACAGCGCGCTGATCGCCTATCTGGAGGCGCTCAGCCTGCGTGGCTACTTCTATCTCTATGGCGCGCGACGAGGCTTGAGGCAGCGCGTCGGCGATTTCTTCCTGCGCGACTGGCCGGCGGCAATCCGCGATCTGTGGCGCGAGACCTGGGTGTCGGTCACACTGACTGTCGTCGGCGCCATTGCCGGCTATTGGCTGGTGGCGTCGGACAAACGCTGGTTCGACGCCATCATCGCGCCCAGCCTTGCCGGCGGGCGCAACCCGGATTCATCTGCCCAGGTGCTGCGCAGCGTGCTCTACGATGGCGGCAGCAGCCACTTCCTGTCCGGCTTCGCCGCCTATCTGTTCACCCACAACACGCAGGTGGCGATCCTGGCCTTTGCTCTCGGCTTCGCCTTCGCGGTGCCGAGCGTGCTGATCATCCTGATGAACGGCTGCATGCTGGGCGCGCTGTTCCAGGTCTATGCGGCCAAGGGGCTGGGTTTCGAGCTCGGCGGCTGGCTCTCCATCCATGGCACGACGGAGCTGTTCGCCATCGCATTGGCTGGTGCGGCAGGCATGCGCATTGGCACGCGCATCGCCTTTCCCGGCGAACTGACCCGGATGGCCGCCGCCGCCCAGGCCGGGCGGGTGGCGGCGACCGCGATGGTCGGCGTCATGGTGATGCTTCTGTTTGCCGGGCTGCTCGAAGGCATCGGCCGGCAGACGATCACCAGCGATGCGACGCGCTACGCCATCGGCGGCGGCATGCTGGCGTTATGGATCGCCTATTTCTACCTGTTCCGGATGGTGCGGCATGGCCACGGCTAGGAACCCTGCCGCGCTGATAAGGCCGCTGATCACGCCGGAGGGTGTCGATCTCAGGGTCAAGCTGGCGGACGCCGGTACCAGGGCTTCGGCCTTCCTGCTCGATGTGGTGATCATCGTCGCTGCCGCTGTCGCGGTCACCCTCGTCGTCATCTTCGGCCTCGGCGGCCTTGGCGTGAAGGAGGCGGAGCCGCTCTTCATCGTCTGGATCATCTTCATCTTCCTGCTGCGCAACGTCTATTTCATCGCCTTCGAGGCGGGGCGGCGGGCCGCGACACCCGGCAAGCGGATCGTCGGCGTGCGCGTCGCCTCGCGCAGCGGCGCGGGCCTCACCATCGACCAAGTCATCGCGCGCAACCTGATGCGCGAGATCGAGGTTTTCCTGCCGCTGTCGATCATCGCCGCGCGCGGCGGCGCCGGCGTCGCCGACACGCTGTCGACGATTTTCGGCCTGGTGTGGGCGCTGCTGTTTTCGCTGTTTCTATTGTTCAACCGCGACAGGCTGCGCATTGGCGACCTGCTTGCCGGAACCTGGGTGGTGGAGACGCCGAAATTCAAGCTGGTCGAGGACCTTTCGCAGCGAAAGGACCCGGTCGCCAAGCGCTTCCATTTCAGCCCGGCGCAGCTCGACGCCTATGGCATCGCCGAATTGCACAAGCTGGAAGAGGTGCTGCACCGCGACGATTATTTTGCGATGAAGGCCGTTGCCGAGACCATCGGCCACAAGATCGGCGCGAAGATCGAACCGATCGATTCAAGGGCCTTCTTGACCGCCTACTACGGGGATCTGAGGGCGCATCTCGAGCGCAAGCTGCTGCTCGGCAACCGCAAGGCGGATAAACACGCTAGATAGCGCCTGCCCAAGCCGAATTCACGCTGCCTCACCCCAGCCATTTCTCATAGTCGGCCACCAGCAGGTGCAGCGGGGCGACATCCTCGTCAATGTTGGAGAAGCGGCCGATCGGCTCGCGGAAGACATTGTCGGTGAGATCGTCGTTGACGGTCGACACCTCGCCGATCAGCACGTCCTTGCCCTCGGCCCAGAAGGCATGCCAGACCCCGGGCAACAGCGTGACGCTCTGGCCAGGGTCGAGCTTCAGCAGGCCGCCCGCCGGCAGCCTGTGGATGGTTCCATCGACCGGGACCGACACCTCGGCCTTGGGGTCGATGCCGCCGTCGCGGTCGTGCATGAACAGTTCCAGCACCAGCTTGCCACCGCCACGGTTGATGATGTCCTCGGCCTTGATGTTGTGACGGTGCATCGGCGACAGCTGGTCCTTGCGCGAGATCATGATCTTCTCGGCATAGAGCATGCCCATGCCCTTCTTCATGTCCTCGTAGCGGCCGTTGCGCACGGTGAACAGGAAGAGGCCGAGCTCGTCGAATTTTTCCTGGCCATAGTCGGTGATGTCCCAGCCGAGACGCGAGGTGAAGATCGCCGAGGAATCGACCTGGCGCGCCTTCATCTCCTCCGGCGACCAATAGGCGAAGGGCGGCATGATGTAGCCGAACGAGCGGATGAAAGCGTCGGCTTCGCGGATGATGTCGTTGATGGCGGAGCGTTTCATGATCGTGACCCTTCGTATCAATTTTTTCGACAAATCGCATAGCCGAACGACGCCGCGGTGTCGATCCATCTCGCCGTTCCCGTGCCTTGCGCCACGCGCCGATGGCCCACCGATCCGGTCCGCTGGCCGCGTGACATCACGCGCTTTCAGGCTCATAAACCCTGCGAATTCTCACAGGGATAGAAGATGCCGACCGTCCACGACCTTGATACGCCGTCGATCCTGATCGACGCCGCGCGCGCCGAAGCCAACATTGCCCGCGCACAGGCCCATGCCGACAGGAACGGGCTGAAGCTCAGGCCGCACATCAAGACGCACAAATTGCCCTATTGGGCGAAGAAGCAGGTCGCGGCGGGTGCCGTTGGCATAACCTGCCAGAAGATCGGCGAGGCCGAGGTGATGGCCGATGCCGGGCTGTCCGATATTTTCCTGCCCTACAACATTCTCGGCCGCGCCAAGCTGGAACGGCTGAAGGCGCTGCACGGCCGTGTGACCCTGTCGGTGACAGCGGACAGCACCGACACGCTGAAAGGACTCGCGGCCACTTTCACCGATGCCGGCCACCCTCTCCGGGTGTTGGTCGAATGCGACACTGGCATGGGCCGCTGCGGCGTGCAGACGGCTGATGAGGCTCTGGCGCTGGCAAGGCTGATCGACAAGGCCGGTGGCCTCGCTTTCGGCGGGCTGATGACCTACCCGGCCGCCGGCCGCGCGACCGAGGCTGAAGCCTGGCTCGCCAATGCCAAGCAGGCGCTGGCCGCTTCGGGTCTCGCCTGCGAGCGCATCTCCAGCGGCGGCACGCCGGATATGTGGCGCTCCAGCGATGCCTCCGTCGTCACAGAATATCGGCCCGGCACTTACATCTATCTCGACCGCTATCAGGTCGCCAAAGGCGTCGGCACATTGAACGATTGCGCGCTGACGGTGCTGTCGACGGTGGTCAGCCACCCGACACCAACACGCGCCATCCTCGATGCCGGCAGCAAAGCGCTGTCGAGCGACACGCTCGGGCTAAAGGACTTCGGCGAACTGCTCGGCGCTTCCGACGCAAGGGTCACCGGGCTCAGCGAGGAACATGGCACTGTCACGCTTTCCGGTGACGCCAAGCTGCGCATCGGCGAGCGCGTGCGCGTGGTGCCCGACCATTGCTGCGTCGTCACCAATCTGTTCAACGAGGTCAATCTGATCGACGGCGAGACCGTGCTCGAAACGCTGCCGGTGGCAGCGCGGGGGCTGATGGCCTGACCGCCTTCGGCCGGCGAAGAATAAATCAGGCCGGTTGCCGCTCCGCCTGACGCGCCGCTACCCGCCGCATGGCGATCACCCTGCGACGGCGAATTTCGGTGCGCATCGCCATCAGATGGAGCGCGAAGAACAGCGCCGTGAAGCCGACAGCCATGACCAGCAACGGCCAGAGCAGGCTGGGGTCGATGGTCGGGCCGTCCAGCCGGAACACCGAGGCCGGCTGATGCAGCGTGTTCCACCAATCGACCGAGAATTTGATGATCGGTATGTTGATGAAGCCGACCAGCGTGATGATGGCGGCGGCCCAGGCGGCGCGGCTGGCATCGTCGAGCGCACGGGTCAGCGCGATGATGCCGAGATACATCAGGAACAACACGAAGACCGAGGTCAGGCGCGCGTCCCATACCCACCAGGTGCCCCACATGGGCTTGCCCCAGATCGAACCGGTGATCAGCGCCAGTGCGGTGAAGACGGCGCCTATGGGCGCGGCCGATTTCAGCGCGACATCGGCCAGAGGGTGCCGCCAGACCAGCGTGCCAAGGGCCGAGACCGCCATCAGCGAGTAACACATCATGGCGAGCCAGGCGAAAGGCACATGGATGTACATGATGCGCACGGTGATGCCTTGCTGGAAGTCCTCAGGCGCGGCGAAGCTCATATAGAGGCCGACGGCGAGGACGAGCGCGGCGATCGCCGCCAGCCATGGCACGATCTTGTCGGCCAGCCCAACGAAGCGCGTCGGGTTGGCGAGGTCCATCCAGCCGCTCAGGCGTGAAGTCGTGTCGCTCATGCGGCTTTACATAAACCGTCGGCGCGATCGGGGCAATCGAGGGGCGGTGTCGCAGGCTTGGTTACCATCCCCTTGCGGGGAGGGTCGCTGCGAAGCAGCGGAGTGGGGGGCGGCGCTGCCCCCACCCGGACCTTCGGTCCGACCTCCCCACAAGGGGGAGGTAAGGATGATATTTACGCGGCCTCGCCCTGCACGGAGCGGCTGAGGCGGCGGACTTCCTCGTCGTTGAGCAGGCCGCCGGCACGCAGCAGGCTGGCGAAGCGGCCGTTGCGCAGCGACAGTTCGGCGAAGCCGCCCATCTCGACCACCCTGCCCTTGTCCATGAACACGACCAGATCGGCGTCGCGAACGGTGGTCAGGCGGTGGGCGATGATGAAGGTGGTGCGGTCGCGACGCAATTCGTCGATCGCTTCCTTGACCCGGTCCTCGGTCTCGACGTCGAGCGCGCTGGTCGCCTCGTCGAGCACCAGGATCGGCGCGTCCTTCAGCACGGCGCGAGCGATGGCGATACGCTGGCGCTCGCCGCCCGAGAGCTGGCCGCCACGTTCGCCGACCACGGTGTCGTAGCCGCTGCTCTTGGCCAGGATGAAGTCCTGCGCGGCAGCCGCGATGGCCGCGGCATGGATTTCGTCATTGCTCGCATCGGCGCGGCCGACGCGGATGTTGTCCTCGATCGAGCGGTTGAGCAGCCCGGCATCCTGGAACACGGTGGCGATCGAATGGCGCAGCGACTTGCGGGTCACGGTCCGGGTATCGATGCCGTCGATCAGGATGCGGCCCGTGGATGGCGAGAAGACGCGCTGCAGCAAATTGATAAGCGTGGTCTTGCCGGCACCCGTCGGTCCGACGATGGCGACGGTCTGGCCGGCCTGAACCTCGAAGGACACGTCGCTGACGCCCTGCCCCGAATTGGCGAATTCGAAGCCGACATCCTCGAAACGGACATGGCCGGTGACATTGGTGAGGTCGCGCAGGCCATCCGGCTCGGCGGCATCGGCGGCCGAGTCCTCGAGCTTGTAGAACTCCTCAAGCTTGGCGCGAGCCTCCGAAATCTGGTTGGCGAAAGCCGACATCTGGTCGAGCCGCGAGATCAGCAGCGTGGCGAAGCCGGTGAAGGCGATGACATCGCCGACGCGCAACTGGCCGTGGGTCACCAGATAGGCGCCGATCAGAAGCACCACCATCATCGAGATGGTCGACGACAGGCGATTGAGCGCATTGGCGATGGCCCACCAGTCGAGCACCGGGTTCTGCGCGTCGAGCAGGTTCTTGACGTATTGACGCAGAGTCTCGGCCTCATGGCCAAGGCGGTTGTAACTCTGGAGAACGGCGACGTTGCTCACGGAGTCCGTCACATGGGCGAACACCTTGTGGTAGTGGCGCTCGACGGCTGCCTGGCCCGCCTTGGTGCGCTTCATCACCAGACGGCCGATGCCGACATAGAGCACGCCAAGCGCGAGCAACACCATCGACATACGCACATCCATGCTGAGTGCGGTCGGCACGAGCAGGACGAGCGCGACAGCCGTGGACAGATGCTGGCGCATGAATTCGAGCCACAGGCTGAACAGCGTCTCGACGGCACGCAGCAAAGTGTGCAGGGCGTTGGACGTGCCGCGCTGATGATGCCAGGCGAGCGGCATGGTGATGACGCGCTCGAAGGACTGGCACAGCACTTCGCTGCGCCGGGCGTGAGCAAAGCGATCGGCGCCGCGCGCCACCAGGACGAAAGCGATGACGTTGAAGGCGCCCAAACCAGCCCACACGGCGAGCGTGGAGAATACCGAGCCATGCTCGGAAATGGCATCGATCACCCGGCCGAACATGATCGGTTCCAGGATGGCGATGGCGGCGAGCGCGACATTGGCGCCACAAATCAGCGCGACGCGCCTCTTGTCGGCGGCCAGATAGCCCAGCGCTCTCCAATAGATCTGCAGAAGTGACACTTCAGCTACTCCGCCAATTCTCTACTGTGCTCAATGCCGTATTGTGCACTGCACCATTGCTTGACACGTAACGGTTGACGCGTCGCAAAACAATGCCCGTCTATCGCTTCCGTTCCGATTTAGCGAACAAAAGATGACGACGATGCGAAATCTGACGTGATCACCTAACGGTTTGAGATAAAAGGTGAAATGTCAGCCTTGCGGCAAAATCATGGCAGCGGATGACCAGTGCCACATTTTTAATCACAGCAGGCTCGCATGACTGGCCAGGCGACGCCAGGCGGATGCCGTCAGCGATCGCGGGCAAGTAAACATTGGCGGCATCGCGCGTCCCGAAGGACGCGCGACCTGTTGAACTAAGATATTGATTTTACGCTGGTATCTTGACCACGACTTCGGTCTGGGTGCCAGCCTTGGGTTCGAAGGAGGCGGACTTTGTTTTCGAACCATCGACTTCAAGCGAGATCGTCTTGGTTTTTTTGTCGCGAACGACATGAACCTTGATCTCGGCGCCCAGCATCTTGAGCGAAGCCTGGTAGCCATCCCAATGGCTGGGCAGTTTCGGCCGGAACGTGATCTGCTTGCCGCGCCGTTCGATGCCGAGGATGCCTTCCACCGCAGCCCGGTAGAGCCAGCCCGCTGAGCCGGTGTACCAGGTCCAGCCCCCGCGCCCGCCCTTGTCGTCTCCGGCATAGATATCGGCGGCCACGACATACGGTTCGACGCGGTACTGCTCGGCCGAGGCCTCGTCGGATGCGTGGTTGACCGGGTTCAGCATCGAGAAGCAGCGATAGGCTTCGTCGGTCTGCCCCATCTCGGCCAGCGCGATGACGAACCACGTCGCCGCGTGCGTGTACTGGCCGCCGTTCTCGCGCACGCCCGGCGGATAGCTCTTGATGTAGCCGGGGTCCTTCTGCGTCTTCGAGAAGGGTGGCGTGAACAGTTTGACGATCTTGAGCTTGTCGTCGACGAGAAGGCTGGTCGCCTGCTGCATCGCCGTCGTCGATCGTGCCGGGTCGCCCTCGCCTGAAAGCACGCTCCAGGACTGGGCGATGGAGTCGATCCTGCACTCTTCGGAGGTGCGCGACCCCAAAGGCGTGCCGTCGTCGAAACTGCCGCGCCGGTACCACTCGCCGTCCCATGCCGTGCTCTCAAGCGCCCGCTTCAGCGCCTCGGCATGCTTTGCCCAGGCCTGAGCCCGCTTGCTGTCGCCTTCGCCCTTGGCGACGGTGGCGAAGTCGCCAAGCGTCTTCAGCAGGAACCAGCCGAGCCACACGCTCTCGCCCTTGCCGTGCTCGCCGACACGGTTCATGCCGTCGTTCCAGTCGCCACCAAGGATCAGCGGCAGGCCGGCCGGACTGCTGCGCTTGATGGCAAGGTCGAGCGCTCGCGCGCAATGGTCGTAAAGCGACACGGTCTTCTTCGAGACTTCGGGAGTGAAGAAGGCGTCATGCTCGCCCTCGCCGAGCGCCTGCCCATCGATGAAGGGCAGTTGCTCCTTGAGGATGGCGGCGTCGCCGGTCACACTGAGATAGCGCGCCGTCGCGTGGGCCAGCCAAACCACGTCGTCGGAGATCATGGTGCGCACGCCAGCCCCGGTGCGCGGCAGCCACCAATGCTGCACGTCGCCCTCCGGGAACTGCCGACGCGCGGCGTTGAGGATCTGGTCACGCGCCAGTGCCGGATCATGCGCCAGCAGTGCCAGCGTGTCCTGCAACTGGTCGCGGAAGCCGAAAGCGCCGCTTGCCTGATAGAAAGCCGAGCGGGCGCGGATGCGGCAGGCAAGGCTCTGATAGGGCAGCCAGTGATTGACCATGGCATCGAGCGCCTTGTCCGGCGTCTCGACCTGGATGGTGTCGAGGAAGCCGCGCCACTCGCGCTCATTGTCGGCCAGGCGCAGGTCGAAATCCTTGCCTCGGTGCGCTTGCACCAGCGCGCTCGCCTGCGCGGGGCTTTCGGCATCGCCGAGCAGCCAGAGCAGCGTGACGTCGCCGCCGGCCGGGATCTCGACGTCGCGGGCGATCGCCGCGCAGGGATCGTCGCCGGCTTCGACACGGCCCGAGAGGGCCGCACCGGTCAGCACCGCCTGCGGCAGTTCGCTGGACCCGTGCCGGCCGAGGAACTCCGAACGATCCGTCGTCACCGAATGGACAGCGGCATCGGCGGCGAGGAAAGCCACCCGCTCGCTGAAATCGAGCCCATAGGGGTTTTGCGCCAGCAACGCGCCAGTCGCCCCGTCGCGGGAGGGGACGATGGTAGCGGCCGTGCGCGACCGGTGTCCGCCCAGCACCCATTCGGCATAGGCGTAGACGCGCAGCCGCGCCGGCACCGAGCCTGAATTCTGGATGCGCAACCGCGTGATCTTCACCGGATCGACGGGGTCGACCACATGGGTCAGGTCCATCGACAGCGGCCCGCGCCTCGAGCGGAAGGTGGAGAAGCCCTGGCCGTGCCAGGCCTCGTAGGTCATCGAAGGATCGCGCACCACCGCGGCGATCGGCGAGAACGCCCTGCCGCTGGTCTGATCGTAGATGTAGATGCCCTCGCCCGGGCGGTTCGAGACCGGGTCATTCGACCACGGCGTCAACTGGTAGTCGCGGCTGTTGCGGCTCCAGGTGAAGGCAGCCCCCTCGGCGGAGGTGTGGAAGCCGAACGAGGCGTTCGCGACGACATTGATCCAGGGTTGCGGCGTGGTGCGCCGGCCAGCCAGGCGCACCACATAGTGCCGCCCGTCGCCGTCGAAACCGCCAAAGCCGTTCCATTGGCTGAGGCCCGAGCCATCGGCGCTGACATCCGCCACGTTTTGCGAGGCGAATGCGTGCGCAGTCGGCGCCGGGATTTCGCGCGGAGCCGGCAAGCCGGACGCCGGCAGTCCATCGCGCGCCTGCAAGGCAGCCGCCTCGGCCCGCTCGATCTGATCGAAGATGGTGCCGTTGCGCGTATGCAGCACCACCCGGGCGACGGCGAGCAGCGTCTTGTAGGTGGTCTCTTCCATCAAGTCGCGGCGCACCGCGAAAATGTGCTGGCGGGGGCCGAGTTCCTTGCCGCGCAGACGGCTGTTTTCACACAGCGTCTCGACCGCGCGCTGCAGGTCCTGGACATAGGACGAGGCCTGCTCGTTGACGACAACGAAGTCGATCATCATGCCGCGGGTGCGCATATATTCCTGGAAGCGCAGCGCCTGCGCCACGATTTCCAGATCGGCGACGTCGCCGATCCTGACCAGGAAGATCGGGAAATCGCCAGAAATGCTGGTCGGCCACAGGCTCGACTGCTTGCCGAGGCCCGAAGCGATGGATTCGGCCGGCAGGCGCAGGAACGCGTCGGGGTAGATCAGGTAGCGCGCCAGTTTCTGCACATTGGCGGCGTCGGTCAGGCTGAGGCCCATATGGCGGGTCTGAACCTGGCTGCGCGTCCAGGCAAGCATGGCCTGGCGGGCAAAGCTCTCCTGATGGTCGAGGCGGTTTATCGCCTCCTCCAGCTCGGTGCGGTTGGCCCCGACCACAGTCCAGAAGGTCAGCGATACCTTCTTGTTGGCGGGCACGCGCACCTGGCGGCGCAGCGAGGCGATGGGATCGAGCGTGAAGCCCGAATGACCGCCGAGCCTGGCGCCCGGATCGAAAGCGGCGGCATCGACGATCGAGCGGCCACGGCCGATAAAGGCGCGCCTGTCGGTCTCGGCCTCGGCGTCGCGCGCCGGTCCGGATGGATCGGTGACGAAATGCGCCAGTGTGATATCGGGCTCGCTGGTTTCACGCTTGCGGCGCGTGGCGAAGATCGCTCCGTTGTTGGCGGCGATCTCGGTCTCCACGAACATCTTCGAGAAGGCCGGATGCGCGTTGTCGGAGGCCTCCGACCCCAGCACCAGCTCGGCAAAGGACGTCACCTCGATGAAACGATCGGACGTGCTTTCATTGTAGAGCGTGATGCGACGGCCTTCGCCATTGCCTTCGGAAATGACGATGCATTCGACCTCGGAGCGCAACGTGCCGACCAATTTGACGAAGCTCGCCTTGTCGTCGGAGAACAGGGTCTGCACCTTCTCCTCGGCCGCGCGCTTTGGCTCCGCCGTTGCCGACCACCAGTCTCCAGTGCTGACGTCACGCAGGAAGATGTAGGAACCCAGACGGTCCTCGACCGGGTCCGGCTGCCAGCGCGTAACGGCAAGATCGCCCCAGCGGCTGTAGCCGGAGCCGGTTGCCGTCACCATCACCGAATAACGGCCGTTCGACATCACATTGGTCGAACGCAGCGCCCGCAAGGGATCGAGCACGATGCGGGTGTCGGGGCTCTCGGTTTCGGTCTCGTCCTTGGCGCGCTCGTCCGCTTCGGTCCTGACGGTCGCGGTCGGGATGTCGCGCGGCGCCCTTTCCTGCAGCAGGAGTTCAGCCGATTCAATGACCGGGTCGCTGTGGAAACGGTCGCGCAGGCGACCCTCGAAGATCGCGTCGGCGACCGCCGCGATCGACATGCCCGAATGGTGCGCATAGTAATTCAGCACGACCGCGTGGTTAGTGCCCTCAGGCACGCGCTGCGGCGTGAAATCGACCGCATCGTAGAAGCCATGCGGGCCAAGCGCACCGATGTCGCGCAGACGCGCCAGATTTTGCACGGCTTCGCGCGGGTTGAACTGCGCCGCCAATATGGTGGCGTATGGCGCGATCACCGTGTTCTGGCCAAGACCGCGCTTCAGCCCAAGCCCGGGCACGCCGAAATTGGTGTACTGGTAGGTCAGTTCGCGGTCGCGGGCGTTGTAGGCCGCTTCCGAAATGCCCCAGGGCACGTTTTTCTGGCGGCCGTACTGGATCTGGCGCTTGATGATCAGCTTGCTGGTCTGGTTCAGGATCGAGCCCTGCGCCTCCTTCATCACCAGCGGCGGCATCAGATATTCGAACATCGAGCCCGACCAGGACATCAGCGCGCCCTGGAAGCCGATCTCGACGATCGGGCGGCCGAGCCGGAACCAGTGCTCGGTCGGCAGGTCGCCCTTGGCGATGGCGAACAGGCTCGTCAGACGCGCCTCGGAGGCGAGAAGGTCGTAGCAGCTTTCGTCGAGCTGGTGCTCCTCGACCCGGTAGCCGATCGACAGCAGCTTGCGTTCCGGCCGCATCAGGAAGGCGAATTCCATCTCGAAGGCGAAACGACGCGTGCGCTCGCGCAAGGTCAGGAGCTTGGCGCGCAGCGCTTCGACGGCGTTGTCGTCGCTGTGGGCATCGTGGACATGCGCCTCGCAAGTGGCTTCCAGCCGCGCCGCCCAGTCGACGATGACGTCGCTCGGGGCCGAGGCCGCCTCGGTGTGGATGGCGGTCGCCAGCTTGCGGATCTCGCCCGCCAGCACGGCGAGGTTGATGGTGCGGATCGAGGCCATTTCCGGCTGCGCCTTGATCGTCTCGACGGCGCGCCGCATGCCGTCCAGGCGGTCGACGAGACGCTGGCGCAGAGGCCTGAGTTGACGGCGGTCGTCCGGCAACTCGTCAAGGCTTTCGCTCAGGATGGTCACCGTGTCGAGAATGCCTTCGAAATCACCCTGGAGGTGAACGGAAGGCGCTTCCGCCCATTCGGCGCAGGCCGCAGCCACCGCCACCAGGTGGCCGGCGAGATTGCCGCTGTCGACAGCCGAAATATAGAGCGGGTAGAGCGGCTTCAACGTCGTGGTGTCGTACCAGTTGAAGAGATGGCCGCGGTGGCGCGGCATACTCTCTATGGTCGTCATAGTGGCGTCGATGCGGGTGATGGCATCCGACAGGCTGATCCAGCCGAAATCGCGCGCCGAGACCACCGACAGGAGATAGACGCCGACATTGGTCGGCGACGTGCGCGGCGCCACGACCGGTGCCGGGCTTTCCTGGAAATTGTCCGGCGGCAGATTGTGATGCTCCGCCGTGACGAAGCTTTCGAAATAGTGCCAGGTGCGCCGCGCAATTGTGCGCAGCGTGTGGATATCGGCCTGTGATATGCGCAGCCGGTCCTCGGTTTCGGCCGAGCGGCTGATCCAGCTGGCGATCGCCGGCGAGCCGATCCAGAACAGGGCGAAGAAGAAGGCGACGAAGGCGCCGGTGGAATCGGCCAGCACCGGAATGGCCAGGCCAACGAAGCCAATGATCACGGCGCCGTACATCATGCCGTAATAGGAGCCGACATCATTGTCGCCGGCCTTGTGCGCCTGGGAAGCGGTGCGCCATTCCAGAAGATTCTGGCGGCTGACGAACAACCGGTAGAGCGTGCGCACGATGGCGTCGCCCATCATCCAGGCGTTGTGCGCCATCAGCACGATCTTCAGCGCCACCATGGCGGTGCCGAAGGCGACGTCGCGCGCCAGCGCCGAGAAATGGCCGCGCGGCGTCTGGTCGCCGCTCTTGGGCAGGATGGCGTTGACGACGTCGAAGGTCGGCGCCATGAACAGGCTGAGGATCAGCAAGGCCTGCCATTGCGCGGCCTGCGTGAAGGGCAGCAAGGTCCAGCCGGCGATCGCCGCCATCACCCAGAAGATCGGCGTCAGCGAGCGGCGCAGATTGTCGACCATCTTCCAGCGCGACAGGGCCGGAACGCCGGAGCGCGGGTCGAGGATAAAGCCCAGCAGCTGCCAGTCGCCGCGTGCCCAGCGATGGTGGCGCGAGGCGTCGACCGAGTAGCGGGTCGGATAGTCCTCGACCAGTTCGACGTCGGTGACAAGTGCCGCGCGCGCCAGCGCGCCTTCGAGCAGATCGTGGCTGAGGACGGTGTTTTCCTCGATGCGGCCCTGCAGGGCGGCTTCGAAGGCATCGACGTGATAGAGGCCCTTGCCGGTGAAAGACCCGTCGCTGAAGACATCCTGATAGAGGTCGGAGACGGCGAAGACATAGGGGTCGAGGCCGCGATTGGCCGAGAACACACGCTGGAAGAACGAGGCCTCGTCGCCTGATGTCAGCGAAGCGGTGATGCGCGGCTGCAGGATCGTGTAGCCGGCGGTAACGACGCGCCTGGCGGCGTCGAAATGCGGGCGGTTGAGCGGATGACAGAGCTTGCCGACGAGGCTTGCCACCGCATCGCGCGTGGTGCGCGTGTCGGCGTCGAGCGTCATCACGTGGACGACTTTTTCCGGCAGCGGCACATCGAGCGGCAGGAACGTGGTGTCGCTGTCGCCGCGCAGCAGAAGATCAAGCTCGTGCAGCTTGCCACGCTTGCGCTCCCAGCCCATCCAGGCCCCTTGCGCGGCGTTGAAGAGGCGGCGGCGGTGCAGGATGTAGAAACGCGGCGCGCCTTCGGTGGGATAGCGGGCGTTGAGACGGGCGATCTCGGCCCGGGCATATTCGAGAATCTCGGTGTCGGCCGCATCGATCTCGATCTTGCTGTCGGGCCAGTCCGACAGCAGCGCGAAATGAATCTCGTCCACCAGATTGGCAAGGTAATGCACTTCGAGGTTGCGGATGTTTTCCTCGACATCGTCGCGCGAGCCGATGAGCGAAGGCACAACCACCAGCGTGCGCGCCTCTGGCGGCACACCGTGCCTGTAATCGTAACCGATCAGGCGCGTCGGCTTGAGGAAGAGCGAGACAACGGTGTTGAAGAAGGCCAGCGCGCCTTCGCTCGCCGGCACGGCAAACAGCGCCAGCATCAGGACGATCGAAGTCACCGACAGGCCGAGATTGGCCAATGCATTGCCGGTGAGGACAAGAAGCAGCGCCGTCAGCGCGAAAACCGGCAGGACGATGCCAAGCCATCCGGTCTTGGCGAAGGCCCGCTTGACCGTCTGGCTGATGGTGGGCCGATAGTCGATCGCCTTTTCCAGCTCCAGACGGCGCGGACCGACCAGGAAGAAGCCGACATCGGTATGCACGGACGGAGCAGGAGCGGAACCATCGCCATCGCCGGCCGATGCGTGTTCGCTGGCGGCGTGTTCACCAACGGCCGGGCCGGCCAGTTCGATTGCCTTTTCGGCGACGCGGTATTCCGACAGGTTCGAGCGGCGCGCCAGTTCCTCGATCGCGGTGCGGTATTGGTCGCGCGAAAAGAAGTCGAGCGCGGCAAAATCGGTGCGCTCGCGCAGCAAGGTGTCGATGCGGCTGACGCCTTCGAACCACACCGTCCAGTCGACGTCGTTGATGAGGCGCAGGCCGCGGATGATGTTGCCGGTCGTCACATTGCCGCTGGACAGCGTGTGGTGTTCGGAGATGATGATCTCCTCGGCGTCGGAGCCGGTCTTTTCGAGCTCGCCTTCCAGCCATTCCAGGGCCTTGCCGGCATTCTGCGAGCCATCGCGCAGGCGGTAGAGAAGCTGCGTGGCAAAGGTGGTGTCCTGCGCATGGGCGCTGAAATTGGCGAGGATCGCCTGGCGGTCGGCGCTCTCGTCGGTCGCCAGCACCTTGTCGGCCACATCGTTGGCGATCTGGCGCATCTGGCGCGTGCGATTGACCCTGACGGCCAGCCGGCGGAGATTTTCGATCAGCACGAAGCGCAGAAGCGATGGCAGCGCCCAGAGTTCACCGATCTTCAGCGGTTCGACCGACTGAAAACCCTGGACGATGGACTTGAACATGGTCGCCGAGACGGAACTGTCCGAATGCGCCACATAGGTCCAGGCCAGCGCCAGCGCGCGCGGCACGGTGCCGCCATCGGGCAGTTTCAGCGTCGGCAGCTGACGATAAAAGCGGCGCGGCAGGTCGCGCTTGACTTGGAAAATGGTCTCCTCGACCAGATAATTGTTGTCGAGCAGCCATTGCGCGGCCGGGGTGATGGTTTCACCCTTGGCCTGCGCCGCATTGGTCGAACGGTAGACTTCAAGGATCTTCTTGGCGCTGTCGCGGATGCGGGCCTGGAAATCGAACGGGATCAGGCCGAACAGGTCGGCGAGATCGCCCTTTGCCAGGCTTTCGCCGAGCAGCCGCAGGCGCTCCTCCGGCAGGAATGTCGACCTTATCGGCTCTTCCGTGATGGCCGGAAAGCTCGCGCTTGTCTTCTCGATCTGGGCAGGATTCGTCTGAATATTCATTGAAAATTCCGTAAGCGGGCACTCAGCGGCGTCACCGCCACGGCAATGGCCCTAAAACCGGTTCAAATGCAATTGGTTGCATCAACCCCTATGCCGAAAGTTTGTTTCCGCACCACGACAGAGCGTCATCTTCCGACCAAACTCAAAGACGAGCGCCCCTCGCTCCCGTCGGGTTCGATCGGCGGAGAGGATTCGGGCTTTTTCGTGATGCCGGCAAGAGCTTACGCGATATTTCGCCGGCATTGCGATCATGTTTGGAAACAGGCGGTAACCGTTGACGCGAAAGCGTCAGGCGGCGGCGGTTATCCGCACCACGAACAGCGCCGTATCCCGCGCCGGCTCGACCCGCAGGGCGGGAGCATCCGGCCCGAGCAGCAGCGTGTCGAGCGGCCCGAGGCGAATTGACCCAGCCTCGGGGAAGAAAGCTTCGCCCTTGTGGCAAAGGATGAGGGTCGAACCGGCCCGGGTCGCGATGTCCACAGGCCGTGAAATCGCCAGACGCTCGACCGAATGCAGCGTGCGGCCGCGGCGCGTCATGACATTGAGGTCGGTGATCGGGCCGGCGATCAGCGCGGCACTGGTTGGCAGGTCGGCCGGAAAGAAAAAGGGCTGGGAAGCCGGTGTCAGCCGCGCGGCCGGCCGGCCGGCGATATCGAGCACGATCCCCTCGCCTTCCAGCACCGACAGCGTGCGGTCGATGCCGGCAAAGCTGGAAAACGGCCCGCTGCCCTCGACGCGGGCCATCGACACGCGCCAGTCGAAATCGTCGAGGCCGGCGCCGTCGGGCGAGACGGCGATCTCGGTCGTCGTGCCGCCGCCGTTCTTCCACGGCATGACGCGGTAGTCGGCGGCACGAAGAATGCGCATGATCTCAACCTATCAGCCGAGAATGCCGGGCAAATTGAGCTGATGCTCCTTGGCGCACTCGATGGCGATGTCGTAGCCGGCATCGGCGTGGCGCATGACGCCCGTCGCCGGATCGTTCCACAACACGCGCTCCAGGCGCCTGGCGGCGTCCTGCGTGCCGTCGGCGACGATGACCATGCCAGCATGCTGGGAAAAGCCCATGCCGACGCCACCGCCATGGTGCAGCGACACCCAGGTGGCGCCCGACGCGGTGTTGAGCAGTGCATTGAGCAGCGGCCAGTCGGAGACGGCGTCCGAGCCGTCCTTCATCGCTTCCGTTTCGCGGTTCGGCGAGGCGACCGAGCCGGAATCGAGGTGATCGCGGCCGATGACGACCGGCGCCTTGAGTTCGCCCTTGGCCACCATTTCATTGAAGGCGAGCCCCAGCCGGTGGCGGTCGCCGAGACCGACCCAGCAGATGCGCGCCGGCAGACCCTGGAACGAGATGCGCTCGCGCGCCATGTCCAGCCAATTGTGCAGGTGGGTGTTGCCAGGCGTCAGTTCGCGCACCTTGGCGTCGGTCTTGTAGATATCCTCGGGATCGCCGGAGAGCGCGGCCCAGCGGAACGGGCCGATGCCGCGGCAGAATAGCGGGCGGATATAGGCCGGCACGAAACCGGGGAAGGCGAAGGCGTTCTCGAAACCTTCGTCCTTGGCGACCTGGCGGATGTTGTTGCCGTAATCCAGCGTCGGCACGCCGGCGTTCCAGAAGGCCACCATTGCCTCGACATGCTCACGCATGGACGCGCGAGCCGCCTTCTCGACCGCCTTCGGGTCGCTGACGCGCTTCTCGCGCCATTCGGCCATGGTCCAGCCCTTCGGCAGGTAGCCGTTGATGGGGTCGTGGGCCGAAGTCTGGTCGGTGACCATATCGGGGCGGATGCCGCGCCTGAACATTTCCGGCACGATCTCGGCGGCATTGCCGAGCAGACCGACGGACTTCGCCTCGCCAGCCTTGGTCCAGCGCTCGATCATCTCCATCGCCTCGTCGAGCGTCTCGGCCTTCTCGTCGACATAGCGGGTGCGCAGGCGGAAATCGATGGAGTCCGGGTTGCATTCGATCGCCAGGCAGCAGGCGCCGGCCATGACGGCAGCCAGCGGCTGGGCGCCGCCCATGCCGCCGAGGCCGCCGGTCAGGATCCACTTGCCCTTGAGGTTGCCGCCATAATGCTGGCGGCCCGCCTCGACGAAGGTCTCGTAAGTGCCCTGCACGATGCCTTGCGTGCCGATGTAGATCCACGAGCCGGCCGTCATCTGGCCGTACATCATCAGGCCCTCTTTATCGAGCTCGTTAAACTTATCCCAGGTCGCCCAGTGCGGCACGAGGTTGGAGTTGGCGATCAGCACACGCGGCGCATCGGCGTGGGTGCGGAAGACGCCGACCGGCTTGCCCGACTGCACCAGCAGCGTCTCGTCCTCGCCAAGCGTCTTCAGCGAGGCGACGATGCTGTCGAAATCGTTCCAGGTGCGCGCCGCCCGGCCGATGCCGCCATAGACGACCAGTTCGTTGGGGTTCTCGGCGACATCGGGGTCGAGATTGTTCATCAGCATGCGCAGCGGCGCTTCGGTCGTCCAATAGCGGGCATTGAGCTTGTCGCCGCGGGGGCTGCGCACTTCACGGATGTTGTGGCGAGGATTGTTCATCATTGTCCCTTTCGGATGGCGGCGTGTCAGCGCCCTGCCCAGTCAATGGCGGTTTGAAGGATCTTGGTCAGTGTGGCGCGCATCGGCGCGGCAAACTCGGCGTCATAAGGCACCGGCCAATTGTCCGGCTCGCCCTTGGCCTCCGGCTCGGGCAGATAGCCGCGATCGGCGAGTTCCATCTGCAACGCATGGTAGCCGCCTTGCGGATTGCCGAAGTAGCGCGTGATCCAGCCGCCCTTGAAACGACCGTTGACGACATAGCTTTCACCGCTTTCGGCCATGATCTGGCCGACCAGGTTCTGCAGCGTCGGATCGGCGGTCTGGCCGTCATTGGTGCCGAGGTTGAACACCGGCAGCGTGCCGTAGAACAGGCGCGGCAGCACCGAACGGATCGAGTGGCAATCGTAGATGACGATTTTTTCGTGCAGGCCGCGCAGCCTGACGGCCTGGGCCGCCAGCATTTCATGGTAGGGCACGAAATAGGATATGCGGCGCTGGTCGATCTCCGATGGCGTCGGCTCTTCGCCGGGCAGGTAAAGCGGATCGCCGTCGAAAGTCTCCGTCGGGCAAAGCGTCGTCGTGGTCTGCCCCGGATAGAGCGAAGCGCCGGAAGGATCGCGGTTGACGTCGATGACCGTGCGCGAGATCGACGTATGCACCACCGTCGCGCCGAGGCCGGCGGCAAAATCGTAGAGATTGTCGATCCACCAGTCGCAATCGCGGCGGCCGAGCCAGGGCGAGACCAGCCGGTTGTCGATTCCGGCGAGATCGGTGCCGGTGTGCGGGATGGACACCAGAAGAGGCGCCGTGCCTTCCGTTACTGTCAGCCAGTCGGTCATGTCAGGCTCCCGAGATCGAAGGCAGTGTCACCGCGCCGGCTGCCCTGATCGTCGCACCGCTGCGCACCATGGCGATCGCCTTTTCCATGTCGGGGTGGAAATGCCGGTCGTTGTCGAGATGCGGCACCTCAGCCCGGACCAGTTTGCGTACCGCTTCCAGCGCATTGCTCGACGCCAGCGGCTGGTGGAAATCGCAGCCCTGCGTGGCGGCCAGCAATTCGATGCCGATGACCGCGGTCGCGTTCTCGACCATGCCGATCAACCGGCGCGCACCGTGCGCGGCCATCGAGACGTGGTCTTCCTGGTTGGCCGAGGTCGGGATGGAATCGACTGATGCCGGATAGGCCTTCTGCTTGTTTTCCGAGACAAGTGCGGCCGCCGTCACCTGCGGGATCATGAAGCCGGAGTTCAGGCCAGGCTTGGGCGTCAGGAAGGCCGGCATGCCTGATAGCGCCGGATCGACCAGCATGGCGATGCGGCGTTCCGACAGCGAGCCGATCTCGCAGACGGCCAGTGCGATCATGTCGGCGGCGAAAGCCACCGGCTCGGCGTGGAAATTGCCGCCGGAGAGCGCGGTGTCGTCCTCGGCGAAGATCAGCGGATTGTCGGTTACGCCATTGGCTTCGGTGCCGAGCGTATCGGCAGCCTTGCGCAAGACATCGAGCGCGGCGCCCATCACCTGCGGCTGGCAGCGCAGACAGTACGGATCCTGCACCCGCTCGTCGCCGACACGATGCGATTCACGGATGGCGCTGCCGGCCATCAGATTGCGCAGCGCCTCCGCCGTCTCGATCTGGCCGCGGTGCTTTCTCAAGAGATGGATGCGGGGGTCGAAAGGCGCGTCGGACCCCTTGGCGGCATCGGTCGACAGCGCGCCGGCGACCAGCGCCGACTGGTAGAGCACTTCGGCCTCGAACAAAGCGGCGAGCGCATAGGCGGTCGAGAACTGCGTGCCGTTGAGCAGCGCCAGGCCTTCCTTGGCGCCAAGCGTCACCGGCTCGAGGCCGTGCGAGACGAAGGCGACCTTGGCCGGGAAACGGCCATGCGGGGTAAAGCACTCGCCGACACCGATCATCACCGCCGTCATGTGCGACAGCGGTGCGAGATCGCCGGACGCTCCGACGGAGCCTTGCGCCGGCACCACCGGGATGACGTCGTTGGCGAGCATCGCTTCCAGCAAATCGATGGTTTCGGGGCGCACCCCGGAGGCACCTTGCGCCAGGCTCGCAAGTTTCAGCGCCATCATCAGCCGGGCAACGGCAACCGGCATCGGCTCGCCGACGCCGGCGGCATGCGACAGCACGATGTTGCGCTGCAAGGTCTCGAGATCGGCGGCGGGGATGCGCACGCTCGCCAGTTTGCCGAAGCCGGTGTTGATGCCATAGACCGGCTCGCCCTTGGCGACGATCCGGGCAACGGCTTCGGCGCTCGCCTTGATTTTTGGACGGCAGGCCTCATCCAGCTTCGGCACGGCGCCACGGTAGATGGCGCGCCAGTCGGCGAGCGTCGCATTGCCGGGCTTCAAGGTCAGTTCGGTCATTGTCCTCTCCAGATGCGGGAATGCAGCGGGTTGAAGCCCATGCGGTAAACGAGTTCGGCGGGGCGCTCGATGTCCCAGACCGCCAGGTCGGCGGATTTGCCGGCTTCCAGCGTGCCGGTCTGCTTCAACAGTCCAAGTGCACGCGCCGCCTCGCGGGTGACGCCGGCGAGGCATTCATCGACTGTCAGGCCAAAGAGCGTCGCGGCCATATTCATGGTGAGCAACAGCGAGGTGAGCGGCGAGGTGCCGGGATTGCTGTCCGTCGCCACCGCCATCTTCGCACCATGACGGCGGAACAGGTCGATCGGCGGTTTCTTGGTCTCGCGGATGAAGTAATAGGCGCCGGGCAGGATGGTCGCCACCGTGCCGGCCTTCGCCATCGCGGCAGCGCCCGCCTCGTCGGTGTATTCGAGATGGTCAGCTGACAGTGCCCCATAGCTGGCGGCAAGCGCGGCGCCGTGCAGGTTGGACAGCTGGTCGGCGTGAAGCTTGACCGGCAGGCCCAGGGCCTTGGCGGCATCGAAAACGCGCGCCATCTGCTCCGGCGAGAATGCTATGCCTTCACAAAAACCGTCGACCGCATCGGCCAGTCCGTCGGCGGCAACCGCGGGAACAATCTGCTTGGCGACCAGATCGATAAAAGCGTCCTTGTCTCCCTTGGCTTCAGGCGGCAAGGCGTGGGCAGCCAGACAGGTCGTACGGATCGTCACCGCCCGTTCGCCGCCCAGCCGGCGGGCGGCGCGCAGCGACTTCTTCTCATTGTCGAGGTCGAGGCCATAGCCCGATTTGATTTCGACTGTCGTGACGCCTTCGGCCATCAGCGCATCGAGGCGCGGCAGCGTCTGGGTGACGAGCTCGTCCTCGTTTGCCGCGCGCAGCGACTTGACCGAGGACACAATGCCGCCGCCGGCCCGGGCGACTTCTTCATAGGTGGCGCCGGCCAGCCGCATCTCGAATTCGTTGGCGCGGTTGCCGGCATAGACAAGATGCGTGTGGCAATCGATCAGGCCCGGCGTGATCCAGCGGCCCTCGCAATCGACGGTCTCCGCGCCCTGCCCCGCCGAAGCCGGCATATCCGCTTCGGCACCGGCATAAACGATGAGACCATCCCGCACGGCGATCGCGCCTTTCTCGACAATGCCGAGGCCGGCCACACCATCGGCCATGGTCGCCAGGCGCGCATTGCGCCAGACACGATGGCCGCTCTTCCCGTTTGCTCCACCCATCATCTTTTCCATTTGAAAGGATGGCGATTATGTATATACATATTGAAATGCGACGCAAGTGGTCTCGTCGCGCAGGCATGCAGATTTGGAGACGGACGTGACGGCGATCTTTGCGGAACAGGCGCTGCTGCCGAATGGCTGGCAAGGCAATGTCAGGATCGCGCTCGACGGCGGCCGCATCGCCTCTGTTGAAGCGGGCGCAGCACCGCGGGCCGGCGACGAGCGCTGCGCCATTCTCGTGCCGGGCATGCCCAACCTGCACAGCCACGCCTTCCAGCGCGGCATGGCCGGCCTGGCTGAGCTTCGCGGCCCTTCCGCAGACAGTTTCTGGAGCTGGCGCGAGGTAATGTACCGCTTCGCGCTGTCGATGACGCCCGATCAGGTCGAAGCGGTCGCCGCGCAGCTGTATGTCGAGATGCTGGAAGCCGGTTTTTCCCGCGTCGGCGAATTCCATTATCTGCACCATGACCGCGATGGAAACCCCTACGCCAATCTCGCCGAGATGGCCGAGCGCATTGCGGCGGCAGCCGGCGAAACTGGCATCGGCCTGACCCTGCTGCCGGTGTTTTATGCGCACTCCTCCTTCGGCGGCGCGGCTCCGAACGAAGGCCAAAGGCGATTCATCAACGATGTGAATCGGTTCTCCCGGCTTGTTGAGGAGTCTCGCGAATCGGTTCGCGTGTTGAATCAGGCTGTTGTCGGTGTCGCCCCGCACAGCCTGCGCGCCGCCACGCCGGAGGAATTGACCCAAGTTGCTGCCTTGGCGCCGAATGGGCCGATCCACATCCACGTCGCCGAACAAGTCAGGGAGATCGAGGACTGCCTCGCCTGGTCCGGCGCGCGCCCTGTCGAATTCCTGCTGGCCAACACCGAGGTCGATCAGCGCTGGTGCCTGATCCACGCCACGCACATGACCGATGCGGAAACGATCGGCGTGGCCAAGAGCGGCGCCATTGCCGGGCTTTGCCCGATCACCGAGGCCAATCTCGGCGACGGTACGTTCGCCGCGCCGCTTTTCAGGGAGCATGGCGGCCGCCTCGGCATCGGCTCCGATTCCAACGTGCTGATCGGCCTGCCGGATGAGCTGAGGCAGCTCGAATATTCGCAGCGCCTCGCCCATCGGGCCCGCAATGTGCTGGCCGTCGCCGGTGGTTCGACCGGGCGTGCGCTGTTCGATGCCGCGCTTGACGGTGGCAGCGTGGCGCTCGGCGCCGGCGCCTCGCAGATCGCCGCCGGGAGAGCCGCCGATCTCGTCTCGCTCGACGCCAAGAGCCCCTCGCTGGCCGGCAAGACCGGCGACGCGATCCTCGACGCCTGGATCTTCGCCAATGGCAGCAAGGTCGACTGCGTCTGGGTGCATGGGCAGAAACAGGTTAGCGGCGGCCGGCACGCCAGGCGCGAAGCCATCGCCGAGCGCTTTCGCGCCGTGATGACGGCGCTTTCGGCATGAGCACGGTCGAGACGGCAGATGCGGACAGCGGCGGTTCGCTGCACCAGCGCATCCTGTCCGACATCAGCGAAAAGATCCTGTCGGGTGCCTGGGCGCCCGGACATCGCATTCCGTTCGAGCACGAACTGACGACCGAGTACAATTGCTCGCGCATGACCGTGAACAAGGCGCTGTCGCAGCTGGCCAAGGCCGGGCTGATCGAACGCCGCCGCCGCTCGGGCAGCTTCGTCCGCCGGCCGCAGTCGCAGGCAGCGGTGCTGGAGCTGCACGACATCAGGATCGAGGTCGAAGCGCTCGGCCTGCCTTACCGATACGAGCGGCTGGAACAGTTGAAGCGCCGCAGCAACGCGGAGGACAGAGCGCTGCTCGGGCTTTCCGCCGCCGGGTCGGTGCTATGGATCGAAGGCCTGCATTTCGCCGGCCAACGGCCATTCGCACTCGAGCAGCGCCTGATCAATCTTTCCGCGGTTCCGGAAGCCGGGGACGAAGAGTTTCTGGAGATCGCCGCCGGCCCCTGGCTGATCGGCCGCGTGCCCTGGAGCGAGGCCGAACACCGCATCCGTGCCATGGCCGCCGATAAGGCTATCGCCGACGCGCTCGACATCGATCCGGGCGCGCCCTGCCTGGTGGTCGAGCGCCGCACCTGGAGCGCTGAACACCCGGTTACCCATGTGCGGTTTATCTATCCGGCGGAAAGCCACACGCTGGTGGCAAGATTCACGCCGTCGCACGGGTGAGGCCTCTTACCCTCCCCCTTGTGGGGAGGGTCGCTGCGAAGCGGCGGGGGGGGGTCGGCGCCAGCCCCCATCCGGACCCGCGGTCCGACCTCCCCACAAGAAGGCCGGCCGTGTTTTAGATCGCCGCCGTGACAATAATCTCGACCAGATATTCCGGGCCGGCGAGCTTGGCTTCGCCGGTGGCGCGGGCTGGGGTGTGGCCCTGCGGCACCCATTTGTCCCATTCAGAATTCATCTCGGCGAAGGTGCCCATGTCGGCCAGCCAGATGATCGCCTGAACGATCTTGGTCTTGTCGGTGCCGGCCTTGGCCAGCAATTCGTCGATGGTCGTCAGGATGTCGCGGGTCTGCGAGGCGACGTTGCCGCCGGGCTCGCCGACCTGGCCGGCCAGATAGACGGTGTTGCCGTGGATGACGATCTGGCTCATGCGCGGGCCAACATCGATGCGACGAATGCTCATGGGAGGTTCCTTCCTGTTATGGGTGGCGCCTGTTTAGAGTTGGCTTGGGCTTCGGGCAAGGCCGCCGGCGCCAAATCCCCTTGGACCAGCGAGATGAGGGATTCACGGCAAGTTGAGCCGCCGGTCGCAATTCCGCCCGATTGGCTTGTTGACTAATGTAATAACATCACATATCCAATCGACCCCTGTCCGCGGCCGGATTTTGCTGCTTCCACGGAACGACATGACCCAGACCTGCCTGACATTCCGTGACCTGACGCTGGGCTATAACAGCCACCCGGCGATCCACCATCTCGACGGCACGATCCGCAAGGGCTCGCTGACCGCCGTGGTCGGTGCCAACGGCTCCGGCAAGTCGACGCTGATGAAGGGCATTGTCGGGGTGTTGAAGCCGATGGCCGGCGAGGTTGTTCGCGCGCCAGGCGTGCGCGCCGCCTACCTGCCGCAGCAATCGGAACTGGACCGATCCTTCCCGGCGCGCGTCGTCGACCTGGTCTCGCTCGGTCTCTGGCCGAAGCGCGGCATGCTCGGCCGCTACACATCAGAGGATCGCGCGGCGGTCAGCCAGGCGCTGATGGCGGTCGGCCTTGGCGGCTTCGAGAAGCGGCCTATCGATACGCTGTCGGGCGGCCAGTTGCAGCGAACGCTGTTTGCCCGGGTGCTCTTACAGGATGCCGACCTCATCCTGCTCGACGAGCCGTTCAATGCCGTCGATGCCAAGACGGTCGGCGATCTGATCGCCCTGATCAAGCGCTGGCATGGCGAGGAGCGCACCATCATGGTCGTTGTCCATGATCTCGAACTGGTCCGGCAGAATTTCCCCGAGACCCTGCTTTTGGCCCGCCAGCCGATCGCCTGGGGCGAAACGCGCGAGACGCTGAAGCCGGAAAACCTGCTGCGAGCCCGCCGCTTCCACGAAGCCTGGGAGGAGAACGCGCCCTGGTGCGAGCCGGACGGGCACGCCCACGATCATGCGCATGGGCACGATCATCATGGCCATGATCACGACCATCACCATGACGTCGGACCGAGGGCCGCCTGATGGACGCGCTCTACGGTCTTTTCATCGCGCCCTTCGCCGATTTCGGCTTCATGCAGAGGGCGCTGTTCGGCTCGCTGATGCTGTCGCTCGGCGCCTGCCCCATCGGCGTATTCCTGATGCTGCGGCGCATGAGCCTGTCGGGTGACGCCATGGCCCATGCCATCCTGCCGGGCGCTGCCGCCGGCTTCCTGTTCTACGGGCTGGAAATCCTGCCGATGACCATCGGAGGGCTGATCGCAGGCATCATCGTGGCGCTCGGCGCCGGTGCCGTCTCGCGCTTCACCATCCAACGCGAGGACGCCTCGATGGCGGCCTTCTATCTGATTTCGCTCGCCATCGGCGTGCTGATGGTGTCGATCCGCGGCTCCAGCGTCGATCTCATGCATGTGCTGTTCGGCACGGTGCTGGCGCTCAACAATGAGGCGCTGACCCTGATCGGCGGCATCGTCGCGCTAACGCTGGTCAGCCTCGCCATCTTCTGGCGGGCGCTGGTCGCCGAATGCCTCGATCCGCTGTTCCTGCGGTCGGTCAGCCGCATGGGCAGCCCGGTGCATTTCATTTTCCTGGGCCTCGTCGTGCTCAACCTCGTCGGCGGCTTCCAGGCGCTCGGCACGCTTCTGTCGGTCGGACTGATGATGCTGCCGGCAGCCGCCGCCCGCTTCTGGACGGTGCGCGTCGAGCCGATGTGCATGCTGGCCGTGCTGATCGGCTTTGCCTCCTGCATCGCCGGATTGCTGTTGTCCTACCACGCCTCGCTGCCGTCCGGCCCGGCCATCATCCTGTCAGCCGGCGTCGTGTATTTCGCCTCGATCCTGTTCGGCACGCGCGGCATCCTGCGCGCCCGCATCATCCATCACCGTCACAGAACAGCCTGATCCCCCGCCCCTGAAGGAGACCGCTTATGCTGAAATCCATCCGTGCCGCCCTGGCGATGAGCGTTATAACATTAACCGCCCTTGGCGCATCGTCGGCTTTCGCGGCGCCACTGAAAGTCGTCGCCAGCTTCACCGTCATTGCCGACTTTGCCAAAAATGTCGGCGGCGACCGTGTCGACATCACCACCATCGTCGGCCCGGATGGCGATGCCCATGTCTATGAGCCGAGCCCCGCCGACGCGGTCGCCATGGCCAAGGCCGATATCGTGCTGGTCAACGGCCTGCATTTCGAAGGCTTTTTGCAGCGGCTGGTCGATGCCAGCGCCACCAAAGCTTCGATTGTCACCTTGACCAGCGGCGTGACGCCGATCAACTTCAAGCCTGAATTCGCCGACGCCGACGCGGCCGAAAGCGGCGGCACTGGCGGCGGCAAGACGGTGACCGACCCGCACGCCTTCCAGTCGATCGCCAATGCCAAGATCTATGTGAAGAACATCGCCGAGGCTTTCTGCGCGGCCGACAGCGAGGGCTGCGTCAGCTACCAGACCAATGCCGCCGCCTACACCAAGAAGCTCGACGCGCTGGAAGGCGAAGTGACGGCCGCGATCCAGTCGATCCCCGAGGCAAAGCGCGTCGTCATCACCTCGCATGACGCCTTCGGCTATTTCGAGCACGAATACGGCCTGATCTTCCTCGCCCCACAAGGCATCTCGACCGATTCCGAACCGTCGGCCGCCGATGTCGCCAAGCTGGTCGAGCAGGTGAAGCAGGACAAGGCGGCGGCGATCTTCGTCGAAAACATCACCAACCCGCGCCTGATCGAACAGATCGCCAACGAGACCGGCATCAAGGTGGGCGGCACGCTCTATTCGGATGCGCTGTCGCAGCCCGACGGCCCGGGCTCGACCTATATCGACATGATGCGCAACAACATCCGTCAGATCAAAGGCGCGATCCTCGGCAGTTGAGGAGCGCCGTTCCCGGAAAGGCGGAGCCGGTCTCCGCCTTTTCTCGGCTAAGGCCTTCCAGCCCGAACTGTGTCGCGGTCTGCCCAATCCGTTTCCGGACTGGGCGGCTTGAGTTGGAATCCTCGCCGGAAACGTCTATCTCTGCAGAACGATTTCCGCCGGCGGATTGCCGGCCACGTCGGGGAGTGGCAAGACTCCCCGCAAATCAGATTGCGAGGATGCTGCGATGGAATACCGCGAAATCAGCGACGATTATTCGGTCTCTGGCCAGATCCAGCCCGAAGATGTCGCCGCCATCAAGGAAGCCGGTTTCAAGAGCGTCATCTGCAACCGGCCGGACGACGAGCAGCCCGGCCAGCCTTCGGCCAAAAGCATCGGATCGGCGGTCGAAGCCGCCGGCCTCGCTTTCCGCTATATCCCCGTCATAAGCGGCCAGATCACCGCGGAGAATGTCGAGGACCAGGCCGAGGCGCTGGACGAATTGGAAGGCCCGGTGTTCGCCTATTGCCGCTCCGGCGCGCGCTGCACGAATCTGTATGGGCTGATCCAGCAGTCGAAGGGCTAAATCGGCAGCGCGCCGGTTTCCTTCAAAGTTTCAAGCACTATCGCCGTCTTCACATGCTGCACGGACTCGTGCGGCAGGAGCACGCCGTTGACGAACTCCGACAGCGACTTCAGGTCAGGCGTGACAACCTTCAGGATGTAATCCATCTCGCCGGTCAGCGCGTGCGCCTCCTGCACTTCCGGCAGCCGCGCCACCAGTTCACCGAAGCGTCGCGCATTGTCGCGGTTGTGGGTGGCCAGGGTCACCGAGATGACATTGACCAGCGAGAAGCCGAGCTTGTCGCGGTCGAGCACTGCCCGATAGCCCTTGATGTAGCCGTCCTCCTCCAGCCGCTGGCGGCGGCGCGAGCATTGCGATGCCGACAGGTTCACCCGTTCCGAGAGATCGTTGTTGGTCAACCGCGCATCACCCTGCAGGAGCGCCATTATCTTGCGGTCAAACTGATCAATGCGCGCGTCATCCATGGTTTCGTCTCTCATCATGCATGCTTCGCGCATGACATCATCATTTCAAGCGTTTGAATGCAAGCACCATGCGTCGGCTCCGCGTTATGATGGCATCAGATGGCCTTTTCGGGCCAAGCCAGCTTTGGAGGAATGCCATGGGTCCCTTCCCGCACGACGCCCCGCCCGCCAGGATCAGCAAGGACAACCCGGCCGGTACCGATGGTTTCGAGTTCGTCGAATTCGCGCATCCGGAGCCGCAGAAGCTGGCCGAACTGTTCACCCGCATGGGCTATGTGGCGGTGGCCAAGCATCGCAGCAAGGACATCACCGTCTGGCGCCAGGGCGACATCAACTATGTCGTCAACGCCGAGCCGGGCTCGCATGCGATGAAGTTCGCCGACAAGCACGGCCCGTGCGCCGCCTCGATGGCCTGGCGCGTGGTCGATGCCAAGCATGCGTTCGACCACGCCGTCTCGAAGGGCGCCACGCCTTACGAAGGCGCAGACAAGGCGCTCGACGTTCCGGCTATCGTCGGTATCGGCGGTTCGCTGCTCTATTTCATCGACGCTTACGGCAAGAAAGGCTCGGCCTACGACGCCGAATTCGAGTGGCTCAGCGCGCGCGATCCGCGACCGCAAGGCGTCGGCTTCTATTATCTCGACCACCTGACCCACAATGTCTATCGCGGCCAGATGGACAAATGGTGGGATTTCTACCGCGAACTGTTCGGCTTCAAGCAGATCCATTTCTTCGACATTGACGGCAAGATCACCGGCCTGGTCAGCCGCGCCATCACCTCGCCCTGCGGCAAGATCCGCATTCCGCTCAACGAATCCAAGGACGAGACCAGCCAGATCGCCGAGTATCTGAAGAAGTACAATGGCGAGGGCATCCAGCACATTGCGGTCGGCACCGACGAGATCTACGCCGCCACCGACAAGCTCGCCGCCAACGGCCTGAAATTCATGCCCGGCCCGCCGGAAACCTATTACGACATGTCGTACGACCGGGTGAACGGCCATGACGAGCCGATCGAGCGGATGAAGAAGCACGGCATCCTGATCGACGGCGAAGGCGTGGTCGACGGCGGCATGACCAAGATCCTGCTGCAGATCTTCTCGAAAACCGTGATCGGGCCGATCTTCTTCGAATTCATCCAGAGGAAGGGCGACGAAGGCTTTGGCGAAGGCAATTTCCGCGCCTTGTTCGAATCGATCGAGCAGGACCAGATCAAGCGCGGCGTGATCAAGGTTCAGGCCGCGGAATAAGGTTCAGGTCGAGCGGATTGAGCGTGGCCCTTATGGGCCATGCCCAAGATCAGATTTCGAGCCCCAGCCGCTCGACCTCTTTCTCCCTCAGCTTTACATCGTAATCGAGCAAAAACTCGTCCAACTGCGGCGGCTTGACTGACGTGCCGGAGAGCATGGCGTGCACCTGACCGCGATGGTGGATGTCGTGCAGGAAGACATGGGCCAGGATGTCGCCGATGCGCTCGGGGATCATGCCGTCCTCGCGCCGGTCGGTGACGACGCGGCGATCGAGATCGGCTGCCGACAGGCCATCGCAGAAGGCGATCAGCCGCCGGTCAGCCGCAACCTGGGCGGCAAAAAGCGCGTTGGGTTCGTCGAAGGGCACGAACTCATCATGGGCTGCGGCACCGACGCCGCCCTCTTCGAGAAAATCGAGATAGAGGTGATCGACCGCGAGAATATGGTTGAGCGTCGCCTTGATCGACGGGAAGAAACTGGTGCGCTCGGCCTCGAACTCACCGGGCATGAGCGCGAGCACGGCGCGATAGAGCCGGTCGTTCGACCAAAGATTGTTACCGGCCATGCGGCGCAGATGATCCAGAAGATTCACCGCTGAAACCTCCCACGTCCCCTATCCCTGATATTTCTCAACCTTCTGCTCGATGGCGCCGAAGATCGAATGGCCCGTACTGTCCTTCATCTCGATGCGCACCGTGTCGCCAAAGCGCAGGAACGGCGTCTTGGGCTCGCCTGATACAATGGTCTCAATCATGCGCAGTTCGGCGATGCAGGAATAGCCGGCGCCCCCCGCGGAGATGGGCTTGCCCGGCCCGCCGTCGAGCTTGTTGGAAACCGTCCCGGAGCCGATGATGGTGCCTGCCACCAGCGGCCTTGTGCGGGCGGCATGCACGATCAGCGCCGGAAAATCGAAGGTCATGTCGACGCCTGCATTGGCGCGGCCGAACGGCTTGCCGTTGAGGTCGGCAAGCAGCGGCAGGCTGACCTTGCCGCCGTCCCAGGCATCGCCCAGTTCATCCGGCGTCACCGCGACCGGCGAAAAAGCCGAGGATGGTTTCGACTGGAAGAAGCCAAACCCCTTGGCCAGTTCCGGCCCGGTCAGCGCGCGCAGCGTCACGTCGTTGACCAGCATGACCAGCCGGATCGCGGCGCGCGCCTGTTCGATACTGGCGCCCATTGGAACGTCGTCGACAATGACGGCGACCTCCGCCTCCATGTCGATGCCGAAGGCCTCGTCGGCCATGCGGATGGGATCGCGCGGCGCAATGAAGGCGTCCGAGCCGCCCTGGTAGATCAGCGGATCGGTCCAGAAACTCGCCGGCATCTCGACGCCGCGTGCCTTCCGCACCAGTTCGACATGGTTCACATAGGCAGACCCGTCAGCCCATTGATAGGCGCGCGGCAACGGCGAATGCGCGTCGTGCTCATGAAAACGGGCTGAAGGCACCGCATTGTTCTCCAGCGATTCCGCGATTGTGCCGAGATGCGGCGAGACCCTGCGCCAGTCGTCGAGCGCCGCCTGCAGCGTGCGCGCCAGGAAAGAGGCATCGGTGTACTGCGTCAGGTCGCGCGAGACGACGACGAGTTTCCCGTCGCGCGTCCCGTCCTTCAATGTGGCAAGCTTCATGTGTCCTCCCGTTCGTTATTCGTAATGTTTGCCGGCATAGAGAATCCTGGCCGCGGCTTTCCAGGGATTTTCATCCGCCAGGAATGCCGGGTTATGTCTCCCATTGTCTTCGACGCAGGCGACAGCTGATTCAAGAAATGTGGCTATCGAATTGTTTTCCCAGCCATTCCAGCTAATGTCAGGTCCCGACGGCTGCAACGCTTTCTTGCGGTCAGAATCCTCGCGATCCTTGCGCAGCGCGTCGATGAAGCGGACAAAAGACGGCAAGTCCCGCACGTCGTTGAGGAACGAAGAGAGCTGCGCCCAGGATGTCTCTCCGGACTTGCGTACCTCTTCCCAAAGCTCGTCGTCGGCCATCGTTACTCCCGGAACCCCACAACAAGGCCGTCGCGGGCGATCGTCAAGTCGCCGGCCCATGTTTTCCTGACGGCGGCAAGCCAGTCGTCCTCGCCGATCTCGGCATCGTCGGCGGGAATGAGGTGGTTGAGCACCAGCCTCTTCACGCCGGCATCGCTGGCGATGCGCCCCGCCTCCTCGGCAAAGCTGTGGCTGGCGAGCAGATGTTCTCTGAGCCGGGCGCCATTGCCGGTTCTGGCAACCAACCGCTCGATGCCCTCTTCCAGCATGGCTTCGTGGACGAGAAGATCAGCACCCTTGGAGAAATCGGCGAGCGGCGGAAAGAAAGCCGTATCGGCTGAAAAGACCACGCTTTTGCCGCCTTGGTCGAAGCGCAAGGCAAAACAGTCGGTCACTGGCGGATGATCGACGCGAAGCGCCGTTACCTTCAGGCCGCGTTGATCGAGCACATGGCCCTCGGCGAATTCGCTGACCGAAACCAGTTCGCGAATATCAGGCCGGCCCTCATCGACGATGCGGATTTCGATATCGAACTCCATCGCCTGGCAGAAGCGCCGCCAGTAATGGCCGGTGCCGGGCGGGCCGAAGACGTTGACCGGTTTCGCCAGACCCGCCGTCCAGGCGGTGTGGACCAGCGGCCCGAGTTCCAGCAAATGGTCGGAATGCAGATGCGTGATGAAGATCAGGTCGAGCGCCTTCAGGCTGATCCCGGCATCGACCAGGCCGCGCGTCACGCCAAGCCCACAATCGACGACGATGGTTCGCCCACCGATCTCAAGCAGCGACGAGCTCGGCCATGGTCCGCCCGGCCGCAGTGCCGGGCCGCCCTTCGAGCCCAGCAGCACCAGCCGGTCAGGCATTGGCCTGCCGCTCAAGACCAGTCGCCCTCGGGCGTGCCATTGAAGCGCTTCTTCAGGTCGGCCCAGCAGTCGATGTAATTGTCCTGCCTTGTTTCCAATTCGGCGCCGTAGCGGGTCAGCATCTGCGGAAAGCGGGTCTCGAACATGAAGGCCATTGTGTTATCGAGCTTGACCGGTTTCAGCTCCGCGCGCGAGGCCTTTTCGAAGCCAGGCGCATCCGGGCCATGGGCCAGCATCAGATTGTGCAGGCTGATGCCGCCGGGAACGAAGCCTTCCTCCTTGGCGTCGTACTGGCCGTGGATCAGCCCCATGAACTCGCTCATGATGTTGCGGTGATACCAGGGCGGGCGGAACGTATCTTCCGCCACCAGCCAGCGCGGCGGGAAGATGACGAAGTCGATGTTGGCGGTGCCTTCCTCGCCGCTCGGCGCCGTCAGCACGGTGAAGATCGACGGATCGGGGTGATCGAACAGGATGGCGCCGACCGGCGAAAAGGTCGCCAGATCATATTTGTAGGGCGCGTAGTTGCCATGCCAGGCGACGACGTCGAGCGGCGAGTGGCCGATCTCGGTGACATGGAAATTGCCGCACCATTTCACGATCAGCCGGCACGGCGTTTCCTTCTCCTCGAACCAGGCGCAGGGTGTCTTGAAGTCGCGCGGGTTGGCCAGGCAATTGGCGCCGATCGGGCCACGGTCGGGCAAGGTCAGCTTGGCGCCGTAGTTTTCGCAGACATAGCCGCGCACTACGGCATCGACCAACTCAACCTTGAAGACGAGTCCGCGCGGCAGCACGGCGATCTCGCCGGGCCGAAGCTCGATCACGCCCATCTCCGTCACCAGACGCAAGGCACCGACCTGCGGCACCACCAGCAACTCGCCATCGGCGTTGAAGAAATGATCGTCGACCATCGATGTGTTGGCGACATAGACATGGGCAGCCATGCCGGTCTGCCCGAGTACGTCGCCAGCCGTGGTAATGCTGCGCATGCCTTGAATAAAATTAGTCGGCTCCTTCGGCATCGGCACCGGATTCCAGCGATACTGGCCAAGCGCCAGTTCGTGGTCGCCGACATTGGGAGCTGTCTTCCACAAGGGATAAGCTACCGCCTTGAAACGTCCGGTGTGCTTGACGCTCGGCCGGATGCGATACAGCCATGAGCGCTCATTGGTGCCGCGCGGGGCGGTGAAGGGCGAGCCCGAAAGCTGCTCGGCGTAGAGGCCGTAGGCCGGCCGCTGCGGCGAGTTCCGCCCCTGCGGCAGCGAGCCGGGCAAGGTTTCGGTCTCGAAATCGTTGCCGAAGCCCGGCATGTAGGAAAAGGCCATCGCTTCCTCCCTTGCGCGTCCGGCAAGCGCCAGCCGGATTGACCAAACTCGTTTCATTTGTAACCATCAGAAATGTAACTATCAATGCCACCATGGCGCGCAGGGAAATGACCCATGGAACCGGAGATCCTGGAACTCGAAAGCTTCCTGCCCTACCGGTTGTACCGCCTCGCCGATGCCGTCAGCCGCGAATTCTCGCGGATATACAAGGACAGTCACGGGCTGACGCGCCCGGAATGGCGCACACTTTCCGGACTTGGCCAGCGCGGGACGATGACCGCGACAGAACTCGGCGAGCAGTCTGCCATGCACAAGACCAAAGTGTCGCGCGCCGTGGCCGAGCTCGAACGGCGGCGCTGGCTGACGCGAACTCCCGATGAAAACGATCGCCGTGTCGAGCATTTGACGCTTACCAAGGCGGGCCTTGCCGCCTATCGTGAGATGGTGCCGTTGGCGAAGGCGTTCGAGCAGGCGTTGCTTGCCAAGTTGGGCGCCGACGAACGGGCCGCTATCGTCAAGGGCGTCTTGTCGCTGGAAATCGCATTGGGTACGAGACAGCGGCTTTCTCCGGGAGAATGCAAGACGGTCGCTGCGAAGGGGTAGCGCGCTCAAGCAGCCATCGGTCTCGCGATCCCTGCTTGTCCGCTGGCGGATTTTGTGCGCCTGTTGTCGGTTGGCGGATGATCCATGAGCGAATCGGGGGGTGGATGACGTCGCTGATTGCGAAGCCGGTGGCCGTGGTCGTCTTGCTGTTTGCCCGCGCGATCACCGCCGTGCGGCCGTTCTGGCACGAAGGCAGGCTGCCTCGCCGTCGCTCGATCTTCTTTGCCAACCACTCCAGCCATGGGGATTTCATCCTGATCTGGGCTGTCCTGCCGCCGCGCCTGCGGCGGCGGGTCCGTCCCGTAGCCGGCGCCGACTACTGGCTGAAATCAAAACTCCGAAGCTTCATCGGGCGCGACGTTTTCAATGCCGTCCTGATCGATCGCAATCGAGACGGACGCACGATGGATCCCGTCGAGAGCATGGGGGAGGCGATGCGGGAAGGCTCCTCGCTCATCCTCTTCCCGGAAGGCACGCGCAACCAGTCCGACGCGTCCTTGCAGCCGTTCAAATCCGGCCTGTTCCATTTGGCGGCGTTGCACCCGGACTTCGAGTTGGTTCCGGTATGGATCGCCAATCTCAACAGGGTGATGCCAAAGGGAGAGTTCGTGCCTATCCCATTGATCTGCACAGTGACGTTCGGCGAGCCAATGCACCTGGCTGATGGCGAGGACAAGGATATGTTTCTCGAGCGGGCACGGGAGGCGCTGCTCGCGCTGGCGCCTAAAAAGGCTGCGGAATGAGCGCGACCCAATTCGACATGATGGTTCTCGTGCTCGGCGTCTGCGGGATCCTGCTCGTGGCCTCGTTCGTAGGCCATGTCCTTGAGCGACGCTTGTCGCCAGATGGTTCGAATCCGGCTATCGAGAACCTCAACGCCCGAATCAATGCCTGGTGGGTGATGGCGATCCTCATCGCCATCGCGTTCGTCGCCGGGCGCATCGGCGTTCTGTTGCTTTTCGGCTTCTGTTCCTTCGCCGCTCTTCGCGAGTTCGTGACGCTGACCAATACGCGGCGTGCCGACCACTGGGCGCTGGCCACCGCGTTTTTCGTCGTATTGCCGTTGCAATACGCCCTGCTCTGGATCGAGAATTACGAAATCTTTTCCGTTTTCATCCCGGTCTACGCCTTCCTGTTGATGCCCATCATCTCGGCGGTCCGGGGCGACACGCAGCACTTCCTGGTCCGAATCGCGGAGGTGCAATGGGCGCTGATGATCTGCGTCTTCTGCGCCTCGCACGTGCCGGCTCTTTTGACGTTGCACATTCCCGGCTACGAGGGCCGCAATGTGCTTTTGATAGCCTTCCTCGTCATCGTAGTTCAGTCGAGCGATGTGCTGCAATATGTCTGGGGGAAGATGATCGGGCGTACCAAGATCGCACCAAGGCTTTCGCCGTCCAAGACTGTCGAAGGTTTCGTCGGCGGCATTGCCTGCGCCAGCCTCGTCGGCGCTGGCCTGTGGTGGATCACGCCGTTCTCTCCGCTTCAGGCCGGCGCAATGGCCTTCCTGATCACGTTGATGGGTTTTTTCGGCGGCCTCGTCATGTCCGCGATCAAACGCGACCGCGGCGTGAAGGATTGGGGCCATCTGATAGACGGCCATGGCGGCCTGATCGACCGGCTGGATTCGGTGGTTTTCTCTGCTCCGATATTCTTCCACCTTACGCGTTATTTCTGGTCGCCCGGATGAGGCACTGATGAACACAGGCGATCGCAGACCCCTTGCAAGCCGCGACACGCGCTGGGCACAAGCGACGGCCAGACGTCTCGCCGCACTGTCGGTGACCCCCAACCAGATTTCGCAGGCCAGTATCCTCGCCGGCGCGCTGGCCGGCACCGCTTTCTGGCTCGGCGGGCAGAGCGACGGCATGGTGCGTTTGCTGCTCTTGCTGGGCGCTGCGCTGTTCTGCCAACTGCGTCTGCTGTGCAACCTGTTCGATGGCATGGTCGCTGTCGAAGGCGGCAAGGCATCGGCCGATGGGCCGTTCTGGAACGAGTTCCCGGATAGGATCGCCGACATCGCCATCATGGTCGGAATAGGCTATGGCATCGCCATGCCCGGCCTTGGCTGGGCAGCCGCCTGTTTTTCGGTTCTTACCGCCTATGTGCGGGAACTGGGGCGGGCCAATGAAGGACCGAGCGATTTCTCCGGCCCGATGGCCAAGCAGCACCGCATGGCGGTTGCAACAATCGCCGCACTGCTGACTTCGGTGGAATTTCTCTGGAATGGCCGCAACGAGGTCCTGACGCTCGCGCTTGCCATCATCGCGATCGGCTCCGCCGCAACCGCGCTGCGCCGCGCCTGGCGACAGGTGCGATGGCTGAAAGCCAGGCGACCCTAGAACGTTTCACCCTTTCATGGAAACGGCGAACCGCTCTAACTCTTTGTTTTGACGCAATTCCCCAGGGAAAGCGCTGCGCGCTTTTCCCGGGAAAACCGCTCACACTTTTCCTGGAATTGCTCTAGGGTTTTGCTGGCTACGGTTGTCGGACGCGCCTACCAGTCCATCACCACCTTGCCTGAACTGCCGCTCCGCATCGCATCGAAACCCGTCTGGAAATCATCAATGCCGATGCGGTGGGTGATCAGGCCGGTCACGTCGAGCGGCCCCTGGACCAGGGCAATCATCTTGTACCAGGTCTCGAACATCTCGCGGCCATAGATGCCCTTGAGATGCAGCATCTTGAAGATGACCTTGTTCCAGTCGATCTCGAAGCCGGTCGGCGCGATGCCGAGGATGGCGATCTTGCCGCCATTGTTCATGGTGTCGATCATGTCGCGGAAGGCGGGTGCCGCGCCCGACATTTCCAGGCCGACGTCAAAACCCTCGGTCATGCCGAGCGCCGGCATGACGTCTCGCAGCTTTTCCTTCGAGGCGTCGACGACATGCTGGACGCCGAGCTTTTTCGCCAGCGCCAGCCGCACCGGGTTGATGTCGGTGATGACCACTTTTCGCGCACCCACGCATTGCGCCACCAGCGCGCCCATGATGCCGATCGGCCCGGCGCCGGTGACCAGCACGTCCTCGCCGACCAGATCGAAGGACAACGCGGTATGCACCGCATTGCCCAGGGGATCGAAGATTGCGGCGATCTCGTCCGGCACATCGTCGGGGATCGACACGACATTGTGCTGCGGGATCGCCAGATACTCGCCAAAGGCGCCGGGACGATTGACGCCGACGCCGAGCGTGTTACGGCACAGATGCCCTCGCCCCGCGCGGCAGTTGCGGCAGTGGCCACAGACGATGTGGCCCTCGCCCGAGACGCGCTGGCCGACCTTGTATTCGGTGACCGCGGCGCCAAAATCGGCCACCGTGCCGACAAACTCATGGCCGGTCACCATCGGCACCGGCACGGTCTTCTGTGCCCACTGGTCCCAATTGTAGATGTGCACGTCGGTGCCGCAGATCGCGGTCTTCCTGACCTTGATCAGCACGTCGTTGGGGCCGATCTCCGGCACCGGCACCTCTTCCATCCAGATGCCTGGTTCGGCCTTGGCCTTCACCAGCGCCTTCATCATGTTCGACATTCTTTTGTCCCTTGAATCTCTTGATCCGGAATCGCTTTTCGGCGCCGGCTGCTCAGGAAATGACGGCCAGCTCCCTGCCGACCGCGCCGAAGGCCTCGACCGCCCTGTCGATATCGGCGCTGGAATGCGCCGCCGACATCTGCGTGCGGATGCGCGCCTGGCCCTTCGGCACCACCGGGAAGGAAAAGCCGATGACATAGATGCCGCGCTTCAGCATGCGCGCCGCCATCTCTTGCGCCAGCGTCGCCTCGCCCAGCATCACCGGGATGATCGGATGATCGGCGCCGGCCAACGTGAAGCCAAGCTTGCCCATCTGCGACCTGAACCGCGCCGCATTGGCATAGAGGCGTTCGCGCAAGGCATCGCCATTGCGGATCAGCTCGAACACCTTGATCGAGGCACCGGCGATGGCCGGCATCAGCGTGTTGGAGAATAGATAGGGCCGCGAACGCTGGCGCAGCCAGTCGACCACTTGCCTCTTGCCTGAGGTATAACCGCCGGAAGCGCCGCCGAGCGCCTTGCCCAGCGTGCCGGTGATGATGTCCACCCTGCCCTCGACGCCGCAATGCTCGGCCGAGCCGCGGCCTTGTCTGCCGACGAAGCCGACCGCATGGCTGTCGTCAACCATGACCATGGCATCGTATTTGTCGGCAAGGTCGCAGACGCCCTTCAGGTTGGCGATGATGCCGTCCATCGAAAACACGCCGTCGGTGGCGATCAGTCTGAAGCGGCAATCCCTGGCTTCCTTCAGCCGCGCCTCGAGATCGGCCATGTCGTTGTTGGCGTAGCGGAAGCGCTTGGCCTTCGACAGCCTGACCCCATCGATGATCGAGGCGTGGTTCAGCGCATCCGAAATGATCGCGTCTTCCTCGCCAAGCAGCGTCTCGAACAGGCCGCCATTGGCGTCGAAGCAAGAGCCATAGAGGATGGTGTCTTCCAGGCCAAGGAAGGACGAGATCGTCGCTTCGAGCTCTTTGTGTTCCTCCTGCGTGCCGCAGATGAAGCGCACCGAGGCCATGCCATAGCCATAGCGGTCCAGAGCCTGCGAGGCCGCCTTTCGCAGGTCGGCGCTATCGGCGAGGCCGAGATAGTTGTTGGCGCAGAAGTTCAGCACCTTCTCGCCGCCGACCTCGATCTCAGCCGACTGCATCGAGGAGATCACCCGCTCGGACTTGTAGAGGCCGGCCGATTTGAGCCCGGCAAGCTCGCTGTCGATATGGGAGAGAAATGCTGCGGTCATGATCAGGCCTCGTTTGACGTGGCCAGACTGTCGTCCCGCCCGCGCAAAAAATCCATCGCAAAAGCGACCGGATGGGGTGGCCGGGCACCATCTGATGGGACGCATGGGCACAGCCCGGGCCACCACCAGGGAACACTCGCGCCAATCAATGTTCAAATGCCGGCCGGCAGCGAAAGGAGCCGATAACCATTTCGCGATCTTTCCGCGTCTTCCCCTTGCCGTCCGGCTGTGGGTTTCCGGTCCTGTTAACGTTTTCGGTTCAATGGTGGTCATACAGGAATCCGTTGGCGAGAGGGCCGCCCCCGAACATGTCGCAGCAGCCGGTGCAAACCGTTTCAGGCAAGCTCATACTGCTGATCAAGGCCGGCTATTGGCTGGCGCTGCTGATCATTGCAACCATGGTGGCCGCCTCCTTCGTCCTGCTCCAGCAGACGATGGCCACGCAGCAGCACAACAACACCTTGCTCGACATTGTCGGCACGCAGAAGACCCTGTCGCAACGCATCGTCTTCCTGGCCAGTGCAACGGGTGCCGCCTCGCGCGACAAGCGGCCGGCATTGGTCAGCGCACTGAAGCAGGCCACCGCCGAGTTCGAGACCAACTACGATCTGTTGCTCGAGCAGACCGGCGCGGATCCGCAATCGCCGGCCAAGCTCGATCCGAAGTCGATCGAGAGCGTGCTTTTCGCCAAACCCTTCCATCTCGATTATTTCTCGGTTGGGCTGATCGCCAATGGCGACCGTCTGATCTCGGCCCTAGAATCGCAACTCAATCTCGACAATGACGGCTACAAAGGCGGCGCCGAACGCGTCAACCTCGATGCCTCGGTCGCCAACGCCACCTTGTCGGGCTATGCCGCGCTCGGACAGCGCATCAGCGCCGATGCCGACGCGCGCTCCGAAAAGCTGCTCGCGCTCCACCGCACGCTGTTCTACGCTACTCTCGGCGTCATCCTGCTGGTGGCGCTGTTCATCTTCAGGCCGATGTCCAACGCGATCCTGCGCAAGACGCGTGAACTGGTCGATGCGCGCAATTCGATGGCCTTCATCGCGGTCCATGACGGCCTGACCGGCCTGCACAACCGCACCTTCCTGACCGATCATTTCGACACGCTGATCAAGGGCGCGCACCGGCGGCGTGAACGGCTGGCGGTGGTCCAGCTCGACCTCGACCGCTTCAAACAGATCAACGATACGCTCGGCCACGCCGCCGGCGACTATGTCCTGGTCGTCACCGCACAGCGCATGCGCGATTCCTGCCGGGCGTCGGATCTGTGCGCGCGGCTCGGTGGCGACGAATTCGTGATGATCCTCAACGGAGCGGGCAGCACCGAAGACATCAACATGCTCGCGCGACGCATCCTGGCGCACATCAACGAGCCGATCGTCTTCCAGGGCACCACCATCCTTCCGGGTGCCAGCGGCGGCATCGCCGTCTATCCGATCGACGCCGACAACGCGCAGGACCTGCTCGTCCATGCCGATCTGGCGCTATACTCCGCCAAGAAAATGGGCGGCGGCAACTTCTCGTTCTTCTCGGAGGAGTTGCGCCGCGAGCTCGACTACCGCAAGCAGCTCGAACACGACATCAAGGTCGCCATCTCCGAGCGGGCATTCCAGGTTTATTTCCAGCCGCAGGTCTCCTTGACCGATGGCACGATCAGCGGCATCGAAGCCCTGGTGCGATGGAACCATCACGAGCGCGGCATGATCTCGCCCGGCGAATTCATTCCGGTCGCCGAGAAATGCGGCTTCATGCCGGAGATCGGCCGCATCGTGATCAGCAAGGCGATCAACGAAGCCGCCGAATGGAACCGCGCCGGGATTGCCTTCGGGCGGCTTGCCGTCAATGTCTCGGGCACCGAGCTGCGCGAGCACGATTTCGATGCGTTTCTGTTCGAGACACTGGAAAAGGCCGGGCTGCCGCCGCAGAAACTGTCGCTGGAGATCGTCGAATCCGTCATTCTCGACGATGAGAAGACAGGCATCGCGGCGAAGCTGCGTCACATCAGGGCCGCCGGCGTCCATCTGGAACTCGATGATTTCGGCACCGGCTATGCGTCGCTCAGCCACGTCAATCCCAATGAGATCGACCGGCTCAAGATCGACCGCCGCTTCGTCCAGAACATCCATGAGAATGGCGACAACTCGAAGATCGTGCGCGCCATCACCGAGCTTGCCCGCGGTCTCGGCATCTCCATCGTCGCCGAGGGTGCTGAAACCGAGGCCGAACTCGACTCGCTGTTGGCGATCGGCTGCGACCAGGTACAGGGCTATTCCATCGCCTTCCCGATGCCGCAGGACAAGGCGTTGGAATGGTTGACCGCCCGCATGCCGAAGAAGGCCAAACTGCGGGTCCTGCAGGGCAGCCTGGCGTAGCGGTCCGGCTTGACAACCAGCCGCCGAGATGGCGGCCTGTCGCGGCAACAACCGGATCGTTCGGTTTATGACATTCTTTCGGTTTGTCCTGGCGGCCATCCTGATGTCCGCGCTGCCGGCCCATGGGGCGGACCGCACCATCTATCTCACCTTCGACGACGGCCCACTGAACGGCACCGGCAACATCCTCGACGTGCTGGAGGCAGAGCAGGTTCCGGCAACATTGTTCATGGTCGGCATGCATGCCGAGGCCAGTGCGTCCAACAAGGCGCTGGTGCGGCGCGCCAAGGCCATGCCGCTGGTGACGATCGGCAACCACAGCTACAGCCACGCCTATAATCACTACCGGCACTTCTATGGCGACACGGAAGGGGTGGTTGCCGACATGCTCATGGCGAATGCCGTGCTGGGCCTGAAGCCCGCGGTGCATGCGCGACTGCCCGGGCGCGATGTCTTCCGGCTGCCGTCGATGTCAAAGGACGACAACTCGCTCGGACCCGCGCAAGCCGGCCGCGAGGACCCCGACTACGAATTCGTCGCCGCTTCCGGCTTCTATCTCTATGGCTGGGACCACGAATGGGTGCACAAGGACAGCGGCGAGCCGGTGCAGAGCGTCGACCACCTGGTCAGCGAGATCGATCATCTGTTCGGCTATGGCCACTTCGCCAAACCGGGCAAGCTGATCCTCTTGATGCATGACGAGATGTTCCAGGACGGGTTTGACGGCAAGACGAAGCTCACCGACCTGATCACCGCGCTGAAGCTGCGCCACTACGCCTTTGGAACGATCCCGAACTATGACAACTGAGCCAGTGGTCCGGTATTCCTAGCTTGCGACATTGTCGCGCAACGCGGCCAGTACCTTTGCAAACTCCGCCAGGCGCTCGTCGGGCAGGCCTGTGCGAAGCCGCTTGTCGAACGCAAGCGCGGCCTGTCGCAATTTCTCGAACAGCGCTTCTCCCGCTTCCGTCAATTCGACCACATGGACCCTTCGGTTGACGGGATCGCGCCGGCGCGTCAGCAGACCCTGCGCTTCCATCGCATTGAGGTGGTGGGTCAGTGTCGCGCCCTGGATGCCGATCATGCCGGCGAGTTCGCGCTGATTGGCGAGCTCGCTCGACTTGACTGACAGCAGCGTGAGCCAGACCGGCAAGGTGCCGCCCGCTTCGACCAAAGCGGCGTCGAAGGCCTGGGCGACAAGTTTGGCGGTGCGGCCGAGATTCATGCCGACTGGCGGGCGTTCAAAAGGCGTCATTGCCGGACACTAGACGGTGTTCTCCCCAGATGGAACTGACTCCCACCTTATACATTGACATCTAACAGTTAGATATCTAACTGTTAGATGTCCAATAGGCGAGAGAGGAGTGCCGTCATGCAATATGTCTACATCGTCGTCATCGGGCTTCACGTCATGGCAGGCGTGTTCTGGGCCGGCACCACCGTCACGCTCGCGCGCGATCCCGAGATCAAGGCGGAACGCTTCATCCAACCGCAGATGGGCGCGGCCGGCATGGTTTTCCTGACCGGGGCGCTGCTGTGGTATTTCTTCCATGGCGCCTATTTCGACTCGATGGAAATGGTGCTGGCACTCGGCATACTGGCGGCTTTCGCCGCCGCCGGCGTGCTCGGCGCCATGGTCAGGGCGCCCAGCCGACAGCTTGCCGGCGCCAATGCGGAGATCGAAACGCAACTGCGCGCCAGAATGGCCATGGGCGAACGCATCGCCGCACGGCTGCTGGCGGTCACCGTGCTGTGCATGGCGATCGCCAGGATGGTCTGAGTACCGTCCGCACCGCGAAGCCCGGAGATCGTACGTTGCCCGGCGACGAGCCAGTGACGTGCGGGCGCGCGGCCGGATCGGCATACATGGGCTCTCGTATGCAGTTCCGACCGCGCGCCACCAACAACTGCAATTCCGGCGGCTTGAGCGGATCGCGCGTCAGATCCGCAGGCCAAACCTGATGCCGTCATAGATGGCGGCATGGATGTTGCGCGAGGCGACCGCATCGCCGATGCGCAGCAGCACGAAACCAGATCCTGGATTGCGGACCGGGAAAATGTCGCCACCGCCGACTAGGCGTTCGTAGTCGATCGCACCGCCATTCTTCGATAACGGCTTCAGGCTGAGGTAGAGATCGTCAAGCGGCACCGTGCCATGTTCTACCACCACCTGGTCGACCTTGCGTTCCCCACGCCAACCATCGGCAAAATCCGAAGCAAGTTCGGCGATCAGCTGATTACCCTCGCGCCGCACCGAGCGCAGGCGCGTGTTGATGGTGATGGTGACGCCTCTTTCCTGGAAGGCGCGCATATACGGCACGTGGTTCATGCCGCCCATTTCTGGAGCAAAGAAGCGCTCCGGCGAGACCAGTTCCAGCCTCGCACCGCTGTTGGCGATCAGTTCGGCCGCCCCCATGCCTTGATGGCCGCCATTGTCGTCAAAGAGCAGCACGTTCTCGGCAGGCTTGACGCTGCCGGCCATGATGTCCCAGCTCGACGTGACGAGATTGTCGCCGGCTGTCAGCGGCGGGTTCTGCGGCAGGCCGCCGGTGGCGACGACCACCACTTCGGGTGCCAGCGCCAGAATATCGTCCTTTTCCGCCCAGGTGTCGTAGCGGATCTCGACGCCAAGTCGGTCGAGTTCGGCCAGCCGCCAGTCGATGATGCCGATCAGTTCCTTGCGGCGCGGATTCTGCGTTGCCAGACGCACCTGGCCACCCGCTTGCGAGGATGCCTCCAGGATCGTGACCTGATGGCCGCGCTCGGCCGCGACACGCGCCGCCTCCAGTCCGCCGGCGCCGGCACCGACGACGACGACTTTCCGCCTGGGGCCTTCGGTCTTGACGATGATATGCGGAATCTCGGCCTCGCGGCCGGTCGCCGCATTGTGGACGCACAGCGCCTCGCCGCCTTCGTAGATGCGATCGAGACAATAGGTGGCGCCGACACAGGGGCGGATCTCGTGCTCACGGCCCTCCATCACCTTCCTGATGATGTGCGGATCGGCAATATGCGCACGGGTCATGCCGACCATGTCGAGCTTGCCGGTGGCGATCGCATGGCGCGCGGTGGCGACATCGGAGATGCGCGCCGCATGAAAGGTCGGGAACTTCGTCGCCGCCCTCACCTCGCCGGCAAAATCGAGATGCGGCGAAGACCGCATGCCGGTCAACGGAATGACCTTGGTCAATGCCGCGTCGCTCTCGATCGAACCGCGGATGATGTTGAGGAAATCGACCTTGCCGGAGCCGGCCAGCCGCCTGGCGATCTCGATGCCTTCCTCCTTCGACAGGCCTTGCGAAAAGTCCTCGTCGGCGACCATGCGGATGCCGACGACGAACTTTTCGCCGACCGCCGCGCGCACCGCGTCGAGCACCATGTTGGTGAAGCGCAGGCGATTGTCCAGCGAGCCGCCATACTCGTCGTCGCGATGATTGGTGGCCGGCGACCAGAAGCCATCCATCAAATGGCCGTAAGCCTCGAACTCGATGCCGTCGAGGCCGGCGGCCTGACAGCGCTGGGCGGCCGACGCATAGTCGGCAACGATGCGTTCGATGTCCCAGTCCTCGATGGTTTTCGGGAAAGCGCGGTGCGCCGGCTCGCGCACCGGCGAGGCCGACAGCACCGGCAGCCAGTCGGCCTTGTTCCAGCCGGTTCGGCGGCCAAGGTGGGTGATCTGGATCATCACCTTGCAGTCATGCTCGTGGCAGGCCTCGGCGAGTTCGGCCAGCCACGGCACGATGCGGTCGTCATAGACATGCAGATTGCCGAAGGCCGCGGGACTGTCGCGCGAAACGATCGCCGAGCCGGCGGTCATGGTCAGCGCCATGCCACCCCTGGCCTTCTCGGCATGGTAGAGCCGGTAGCGCTGTTTCGGCATGCCGTCCTCGGAATAGGCCGGCTCGTGGCTGGTCGACATCACCCGGTTCTTCAGCGTCAGATGCTTGAGCTGGTAGGGCTGGAGAAGCGGGTCGTTGCTGGTCATCGTCTTCCTGCGGTTTCAAATTGTGCTGAGCAGCAAGTGCTGCCGCATTTCCTATTTAAGCATCGGATTCGTCCGAAAATCGCTGCGCACCTTTCGGTCCGATGCTAATGAGCGGCAAATTCGAAGGAACCCCGCCCATGATCGATACAAAAACCCTTACCCAGCTCGGCGCGCACGTCGAGACGCCACAGAGCCCCGAAGCAGCGGTCCTGGAAACCGTGCCGTTTTCGCGCGGCGACGGCCCGCCGGCGATCGTGCGCTTCACCTGCCCGGAATTCACCTCGCTTTGCCCGGTGACGGGCCAGCCGGATTTCGCCCATATCGTCATCGACTACGCACCCGATGCGGCTTTGGTGGAATCGAAGTCGCTGAAGCTGTTCATGACCTCGTTTCGCAACCACGGCGCCTTCCATGAGGATTGTACCGTCATGATTGGCCGTCGCATCGTGGCAGCAACCAAGCCGCTGTGGTTGCGTATAGGCGGCTATTGGTATCCGCGCGGCGGCATTCCGATCGACGTTTTCTGGCAGACCGGCGCTCCACCTGAAGGCGCATGGCTGCCGGACACCGGCGTGGCCCCCTATCGCGGGCGCGGCTGAGCCCCCTCATTCGCACTGATACTGGCTGAGCGCCCATTCGCCGGTCACCGAAAGCAGGTCGGAGATCTTCCAGTCGCCATCGACCTTCTTGAGCTTCCATTCGAGACGGTGCTGGTTGCCGGCGACGACGAAGGCGACGATGACCTTGGCTTGGTCGCCGTTCACGGCCTCGATGCTCTTCAGGCTCTTGTCGATTGCGAGCCTGTCGTAATCGGCATTGTCCAGCGCCATGTTGGGGTCGAGGCATTCGCCCTGCCCCGACGCCCGCAACGCATCACTCTTGTCGAGCACCGTCTTGGCCGGATCGACGAAATTCTTGCGCTGGGCCGGATCGAGCTCCAGCCCGATATGTTCGTAGAACGGCTTGACCACCGCTGTCGGCGAACCCGGCAACACGGGCGCGGACGGCTCGGATGGCGGCCATGCCAGGGGTGGCGTTGCCGGTTCCACCGCACCGCCGGGTGCATTGGCGGGCGGCGACCCGCCATCGCCCGGCGGGGTCTGCGCCGGGGCGTTTGCCGGTGGGGCGCCGAACAAGCCCTGTGCGTCGGCGCAGGACCCTGTCAAAACGCACGCGGCCACCAGGGCCATAAGACGGGCCATCGCATCACTCCAGGCTTCGAACGGTCATGCGTTCAGGCCGGCGGAATGTCGAGCCTTTGGTCGTCGAAACCTAGTCACAAAGATGCAGAATTTGAGGAAACCAACAAGCACCTCGAGGTGAACGCTTCGCGTGGTTGCCGGCGCGAAGCGTTCGAAGACAACCATTCCAGCGGAACCATCGGCAGATCAGGACCCTCGGGCAACGCACACGACCGAAAGCCTGCCAGCCCCAAGAAACTTACAGCCATGTCTGGCTGGCGGGTTTGCGTATAGTGTGCCAGTACCCCGCCAGGTTCCGCCAACAAGGAAGACTGTCTCTTGAACTATCTCGACGCCTTGGGGCTAACCCATGAAACGCTTCGACCGGCCAACTATTGCGAGATCGGCTGCAGACTGGGTTATAGCCTGGCTCTGTCAAGAGCTCCGGCCATCGGCATCGATCCCGATTATGAGATCAAGGTCGCGTTGACCGCCCCCACGCGCCTGTTCAACACCACCAGCGACAGTTTCTTCGCACGCGATGACGTGGCGCAAATCCTCGGGGCACCCATCGATTTGGCGTTCATCGACGGATCGCATCTTGTCGAATTCGCACTGCGCGATTTCATGAATCTGGAGAAGCATGCCAGTCCAGACAGCGTCATTATAATTGATGACCTGCTGCCACAGCACATGGACTACGCATCACGGCAACGCAATACAACCATCTGGACTGGTGATGTCTATCGCCTGGTACCTATTCTTCGCCACTACCGGCCCGATCTGGACATTCGAGTTTATGACGTCGACATGAAGGGTTTCGGCATGGTGACCCGGCTCGATCCGTCGTCGGACGTGCTCGCCGGCAACTATCGCGCCATCGAAGCCGACATACTGGCTGGGAAGTGGTCGTTCCCAACCATCGCAGCCATCCGCGACCACATGCAGCCACGCGCCACGGATCTGTTGGCCAACGATCTTGGGATCATCGCGGCACGACGCGCGGCCAAGGCGTCGATGCAATCGGACCGGCGCGGGGCGCCAGCATTGCCGCAGCGCAGGCCTCGTCTCTCGGTCGTCATCTGTGCCTACGAGATGCCGCGCGAGGCACCCCGCACGATCCTGTCCGCGACCGCTCCCTATCAGAAGGGACTGAGGCAGGATGAATACGAAGTCATCGTCGTCGACAACGGTTCAAGCACGCCGCTCACATACGAAAATCTGCCGCCAAATGCGCAAATCGTAAGAGCACCAAACCCCAGGCAATCTCCGGTGTTTGCTCTGAATTGGGCTGCCCGCGAAATCGCCAAAGGGGAGATTTTGTTGTTTGCCATCGATGGCGCCCGCATATTCTCCGAGCGGCTGATCGAGGAGACCGTAAAAGCTCATGACAAGATGGAGGATGCCTTTGTGTTCTCTCTGGCCTGGCACATTGGTCCTAAGGTGCAGATGCAGTCGGTGCCGGAAGGGTATGGGGCAAAGATCGAAGATGAATTGATCCGTGCCGCGCGTTGGCCTGACGAGTCGGACGGGCTGTTCGGGATTTCGGTATTCGCCGGCTCCTCAAGCAATGGTTTCTTCGGCGACATTACGGAAAGCAATTCTTTCTCGATAAGCCGCACGTTGTTCGACCGACATGGTGGCTTCGACGAACGTTTCACATCCCCAGGCGGCGGCCTGGCAAATCTCGAGATATTTCGCCGCTACGTGACGCGCCCTGATGCGCGCAATGTCTGCCTGCTCAGCGAGGGGACGTTCCATCAGGTCCATGATTCCGTGGCGACCTCAGGCAAAAACAGGTGGGAGGCTTTTGCCCGCGAATACGAGGCAATCTTTGGCGTCCCCTATCTCAGACCTTCATATCATTGCTTTTACCAGGGAAGGCCCCGCGCCGGAATGGTTCCATTTATCCTGCAATCGCTTCAGGGTTGATTGCAGGTCGCCGGCGAAGCGCTATGGAAGGGGTTCAAGATGTTCCTTGCAGCCAAGCAGCCTGAAGGCTGCCAGCGCAGCGCCATGCGGCGTCGAAACCGAATCTAACTCTTTGTTTTGATGCAGTTCCCAAGGGAAAACGCCACGCGCTTTTCCCGGGAAAACGGCACGCCCTCTTCCTGGAACTGCTCTAGCTGAAGCGTCCATGGAAAGCTTGGCCTTCAGGTCTTACTGCATTCCACCGGACAGCGAGCACTGCCCGGTGGAATGATCTCTCATGCAGAGCAAGAGCGCTTATTGCAGCGGTGTGCCCCCAGGTCCGGGGAATGCCGTCAGCGGCGTGCCATCGTTGACGTTTCCAGAAATCATGTTGTTCTTGAACGACTGCACCACGCCCGATCCGATAGAGCTGACACCGGTTACGTTGGCGAACACGGTCGATTGGCCAAGAGTGACGATCGAGCTGCCGGCGCCGCTGGCTGCCGCACCATCGGCATTGACGCCCACGCCGGCATTGGATGACACCGTCGTATTTGTTACCGTGGCGCGAACCGGTGAGGCTGCGGCAACCGTCTTCACGGTCACGCCGTTGCCCGAGTTGCCGCTGACCAGGCTGGCTGTCAACGCCATATTTATCGCCAGGGTGTTGCCTGTCCCATCAACGGTGATGCCGCTGCCGTTGTTTGTGACCTCCGTTCGCGCGAACGCAGCGTTTATCCCGACGGCGCCTGTCGTCTTGATCAGAATGCCATTCGTGCCTGCCTCGGATATCCGGGTATTGCTGATATAGATTTCGGCAGGTCCGTTCGGCGCGACTTCCACGCCCTGGCCGGTGACGCGCTGGATGATCGAATCCTCGATATGCAGCTGGCCCTGACCAAGAAAGCGTACGCCATTCAGGCCTGTGCCTACGCCATCGATATCCAGACCCCGGAGATGCACAACGCTTCCAGACGGAGCGTTGACAATGATTCCATTGGTTCCGGCGGAGAGTACCCCGCCTTCCGTAAATACACAGTCGATCGTAATCGACTTAGCGATTGTCACCGTGCCGAAACCACCGGGATCGAGGCAGTTGATCTCCCCACTGACAGCCGTCTTCGAGATCGCGCCTGCAAAGGTCTTGCAAGGCGCAGTTCGGCTACACGGATTGGCGTCGTCACCGACGCCGGAAACCCAGGTCCGGGTCGCTTGCGCGGAAGCCGGCGTCGCAAGACACACCATGACAAACGCAACTAGTATTGAAGACAATAGATATGTGATCGACTTCATCTACCCACCCTCCAAATTGAAAAAGCTCAATACTTGGACCAAGCGAGGTCATTTACCCCGAAGCATCTAAAAAAGCAACAACTAACACAAATGACCCGCCTTTGCAGCCGTCTAAATATCGACTTTGTTGCAATAGCGAAATAACTGCCGCATCGCGACAAGCTACCGCCGGATTAGGCTTGTACGATACCCACGTAACAGCTCTATGCTGCGACGCCGAGCGCCGAACCTATCGGTGGAACATTCTTGGTGTGGCGCGATTCGTCGCGCGTGGCAATTCCGGCGGACAGGATGGGATCGGTGCGGCGCCAACAGCTTGGACCGGTGGCGGCCGCCGATGATCGGCCGCTTGGATCCGTCCTCCGGCCGATGCGCTACCCTCGACATCGGGATGTCGCGCAGTTTAGCCTTGACGTCACTCTGGCGCCTTGTCGAGCAGACATTCCAGTGCGCTCAGCGTCCAGTTGCTGCTCTTGGAGGTGATGTCGGTGATCTTCCACTTGCCATCCACCTTCTTCAGCGACCAAACCATCTCGCGTCTGGAATCATCGCCTTCCGGGAAAAGATTGAACGTTGCCGTAACCTCGGCCACGCCTCCATCCACCGCCTCGGACAGTTTCAGGGTCTTGGAGACGGTCTTCTGGTCGAAATCCTGCGCATCAAAGACCGGGATCGAAGTCGATACAGGCGACCTGGTCGGGATTCTTCTTGGTCGCCTGGTCGTTGAGATCGAACAGTTTCGTCACCGGCTCGGTGAAGCGATCCCGATATTGTGCATCGGCCTCGAATTTGACCGCCGGAACATAGAAGAACCTCACCGCGTCGGACGCCGGTCCGGCGAAGGCGGCCGCGGGCAAGGCTGTCGCGAGGGCGGCAAGGATCACTGTCCGTCTCATGCAGAATCTCCGGCTTTTGATGGCTTGAAGCAATCAACACCACACATCCTGCATACCGGCTTTTTTGCGGATCATGAAGTCCCTGCCTGGCCTGCTTTCAGCCGTCCAGCCAGACGTTCTGGAGGTCCATCTCGAAGGTCTGGTGGACGCCGTAGTTCTTCACCTTCTTGTTGGTGTGGCTATACAGCTTCTGCCAGAACGGCTGGATGATGACGCCGGAATCCTGCAGGATCTGCTCGACGTCCTTCATCACCTCCTTGCGCTTAGCGACGTCGATCAGCGAGAGCGCCTGTTTGAGCTTGGCGTCGAAATCGGGGTTGGAATAGGCCGTTTCATTCCACGCCTCGCCGCTGCGATAACCCAGCGCCAGCACTTGGACGCCGAGCGGGCGCATGTACCAGATGGTCATCGAATAGGGATATTTCGTCCAGTCGTTCCAGAAGGTCGACCCCGGCAGCACGGTGCGCTTCACCTTGATGCCGGCATCGCGCAATTGACCGGCGATCGCATCGCCGGTGTTCTTCTGCCAATCGTCCTCGATGGTGATCAGTTCGTGCTCGAAGTCGGCCTGACCGGCTTCCGCCATCAGTTTCTTGGCGCCGGCGGCGTCGCGCTCCTTCTTGGGCAGAGCATAATATTCCGGATGGATAGGGCTGACATGGTGGTTCTCACCGACCGTGCCGCGCCCTGCATAGCCGAGCTGCAAGACGGCATTGTTGTCAACGGCCATCTGCAGCGCGTTGCGTACCCGCTTGTCGTCATAGGGCTTGTGCGTGATGTTGGTGCGGGCAACGAGTGTCGTTGCCGTCGCGACCTCGGATTTCTGCAGGCCCATCTTGTCGAGAATATCGATGAAGTCGGCCGGGCTCTCGAAATTGAGGTCGATCTCGCCGGAATCGAAGGCGTTCACCGTGGCATTGAAGTCGGTGCCGTAGTCGACGAAGTCGACGCCGTCGAGCGGCGCCTCGCCGCCCCACCATTTGCCGTTCTCGCGGCGCTTCACCACCGCCTTCTGGCCGACATCGTAGGAGACGAGTTCGAACGGTCCCGTACCGATCGGCTTCTTGACCGGATCGGCGCCGTCTGCATCGAAATTGCGGTGCACGATAAGCGCCGGATAGTCGGTGAAGTTCGGGATCAGCGAAATGTCGGGTTCGCTGAGCTTCAGCTTGACGGTGTGGTCGTCGACCTTGCTGATCGCGCCGTCCCGCGCCTTGCCGGTCTTCGCGTCGATCAGCGCGCCGACGCGCGCGGCCATCGAATTGCCGGCGACGCCTTTCTCGCACCAGCGCGCCAGATTGTGGACGACGTCATCGGCATTGAAGGCATCGCCATTGTTCCAGGTGACGCCCTTGCGCACATGCAGGACATATTCGGTAGCGTCGTCGTTGATATCCCAGCTTTCAAGCAGCACCGGCTCGAAGGTGAATTGCCTGGTGTAGCGTACCAGCGGTTCCAGCCAGCTGCGCGAAATGTTGGCCAGTTCCACCCAGTCGTAGGTGCGCGGGTCCTTCTGCGCCTTGACCGACATCGAGACGCGCAGCGTGCCACCCTTCTTCGGCTCCTCGGCCAGGGCCTGTCGCGGCGCGGCAAGACCGATCATGCCATAGGCAAGAGCCGTCGATGCACCGAAGGCGCTTGCCAGCGCCAGGAACTCACGCCGGTCCATGCGGCCGGCCCGCGCTTCCTGCGCCATGGCCTCGATCGCGCTTGGAACTCGATCAGCATTGCTTGTGAAAAGTGCCATTTTCTTCCTCCCTTATGTTTCTCGTCGGGTCTTCGCCCTTTTTCGTCAACTCACCGTGTCCGGCAGCTTCTCCTCGCGCCGCGCGATCAAATCCCTGAGACCCTCGGCAATACCCTCGTCGAGTTTCGGCTCCTCGTAGTCGGCGAGCATGTTGCGTGCCTTCTCGCGGCCGCGCGTGTCGTGGTCCTTCGCCCCTTCGGCATTCCACTGTTCGTAGGAGTTGAAGTCCATGATCGAGGGCATGAAGAAGGCGGACTCGAAATGTTCGAGCGTGTGCTGGGTGCCGAGGAAATGGCCCTGCGGCCCGACCTCGCGGATCGCCGCCATGGCTTCCTTGAAATCGTCGAAGGAGAGCCCGCCGGCATATTTGTACCAGCCGACAAGCTGCTCGCAGTCGGTGGCGAATTTCGAATAGCCGCAAGTCAGGCCGGCTTCCAGCCAGCCGGCGGAATGCCAGATGTAGTTGGCGCCCGACAGGATAGCGGCATGCATCAGCATGTTCGCTTCGTAACCCGCCTGGGCGTCGTTCAGCTTGGAGCCGACATGGAAGCCGGAGGTACGCCACGGCAGGCGATATTTCCGCGCGAGAGCCCCCATCAGATACATCATCTGGGCGGCCTCTGGCGTGCCGCCCATCGGCGCGCCGGTCTTCATGTCGACGGTGACCATGAACTGGCCGTAGACCTGCGGCGAGCCTGGGCGGATGAGCTGGGTCAACGCCACGCCGGCAAGTGCCTCGGCATTGACCTGCGCCACCGCGCCGACGGCAGAAGCCGAGGTCGAAGCGCCGCACAGCGCGAAAGGCGCCAGGATCAGCGGCTGGTTGTGGCTCGCGTAGACCCGCATGGCGTCGATCATGGTGGCGTCCCATACCAGCGGCGAATTGCAATTGGTAATCGCCACCAGGACAGGGTTGTCGCGCACGAACGCCTCGCCGAAGACGATGCCTGCCATCGCCATCGTGTCCTCGGCGCGCTCCTTCGACGTCACGATGCCCATGAACGGCTTGTCGGAATGCTTCAGCGCCGAATGGATGATGTGCAGATGCCGTTTCGGGACCGCGATTTCCATCGGCTCGCAGATGACCGAGCTCGAGGAATGGAGCGCCGGCGCCATGTAGGCCATTTTGTGGAAATTGTTGAGGTCGGCGAGCGTGCCATAGCGCCTGTTGTTGTCGAGGTCACGGACGTAGGGCGCGCCATACATCGGCACGAAGATCGAGTTGTTGCCGCCGACGCGCACCGTGCGCTCGGGGTTGCGTGCGTTGAGCGTGAACTCCGACGGAACCTTCGAGACGAGCTCCATCAGCAGCGCACGGTCGATGCGGACACGCGTCTCCCTGACATCGGCGCCGGCCGCCTTCCAGAGTTCGATCGCGCCGTCGTCGCGGAATTCGCAGCCCACCTCTTCGAGGATTTTCAGGGATTCCTCGTGGATCAGTTCCACCGCCTCGTCCGGAACCATCTGATAGACGGGAATCTTGCGCACAAGGGTCGGGAACGAGGTTATGGGCGCCCCTCGCAGGGCCTTGCGCCCAAGGCGGCCACCGCTTCGGCGGCTGGTGTGTTCGGTCAACTCAGCGGCCGGCGCGTTCATGACAACTCCGTCTTTTCATCTGCGTCAATTTAGTAAGACCGAACATGGCTGTGACGCTGGAAAATCCTGATCTCTTGTATAAGCTCTGCTTATGCGAAGCCTGCGCCACCTCCTGCCCTCCGCCGGCAGCCTGATCGTCTTCGAGGCGGCCGGTCGGCTGTCGAGCTTCACCGCCGCCGGGCGCGAGCTCGGCATGACGCAAGCCGCCGTCTCCTATGCGGTGCGCGGGCTGGAAGAACAGCTCGGCGCCAAGCTGTTCCAGCGCCGCCACCGGCAGGTCAGCCTGACCGAAGCCGGGGAACGCTTCCACGCCGATGTCTCGCTGGGGCTGTCGCACATCCGCAAATCGGCCGAGGACCTGCGCCTGCAGGCAACCGGCGGCCACGTGACGCTTGCCGCCTCGACCGCTTTCGGCTCGTTCTGGATGATGCCGCGCCTGCAGCAGTTCCGCGACGAATTGCCGGGCATCGACCTGCGCATCCAGACCGCCGACCGCGACCTCGACATCATCGCCGAAGGCATCCCGCTGGCCGTGCGTGGCGGCGAACCCCGGGACTGGCCGGATTATCATTCGCTGCCGCTTGCCGATGAGGAGATCTTCCCCGTCGCCGGCGCCAGCTACCTGGCCAAATTCGGCATGCCGAAGACTGTCGGGGATCTGGCCACGCACCGGCTCATCCATCTCGAAGAGCCGTACCGCGAGGCGGCCAGCTGGGACGAATGGTTCCAGTCAGCCGGCGGCAGCCTCAGTGATACCGCGCGCGGCCTGCGCATCAATGATTACGGCCTGGTGATCCAGGGCGTGATGGAGGGGCAAGGCATCGCGCTCGGCTGGCGGCACCTCGCCGAACGGCTGCTTGCAACCGGACTGCTGGTGCAGGTGACGGATCACGTGCTCAAAACCGGCAAGGCCTTCTATATCGTCTGGCCGAAGAACCGGGAACTCAGCGACAATGCCCGCAAGGTCAGGGATTGGCTGGCCGCGCAGGCGTGAAACCGTTTCACGGTTCCACCGCAGTTCACCCTCGCCCGCACGACACGAATCCGCCTATACTGTCGCCATGCCCATCCGCCAGCTTTCCGAAACGATGATCAACCAGATCGCCGCCGGCGAAGTCATCGAGCGTCCGGCAAGCGTGGTCAAGGAACTGGTCGAGAATGCGCTCGATGCCGGCGCCTCACGCGTCGAAATCGTCACGGCGGGCGGCGGGCTGAACCTGATCCGCGTCACCGATGACGGTTCCGGCATTCCCGAGCCGGAGCTTTCGCTGGCTATCGCGCGCCACTGCACCTCCAAGCTCGCCGAGGATATCAACGACATCCGCTCGCTCGGCTTTCGCGGCGAGGCGCTGCCCTCGATCGGCTCGGTGTCGCGGCTGTCGATCCGCTCGCGCACGGCCTCGGACGACAGTGCCGCCGAGATCGGCATAGAGGGCGGCCGCGTGCTGCCCGTCAGGCCAGCGGCGGCCAACCGCGGTACCACCGTCGAAGTGCGCGACCTGTTCTTCGCCACGCCGGCACGGCTGAAATTCATGAAGGGCGAGCGGGCCGAAAGCTCGGCCACAAGCGATGTGGTCAAGCGCATCGCCATCGCCTTCCCGGCCGTGCGATTCACGCTGGCCGGTTCCGACCGCTCGACGCTGGACTTGCCGGCGACCGATGACAGTCCGGAAGGCAGCCTGCGCCGCGTCGCCCAGGTGATGGGGGCGGAATTTCCCGACAATTCCATCGCCATCGACGCGATGCGCGAAGGCGTGCACCTGACCGGCCATGTGTCGATCCCGTCCTTCACCCGCGCCAACGCGCTGCAGCAATATGCCTATGTCAATGGCAGGCCGGTGCGCGACAAGCTGATCGCCGGCGCCATCCGCGGCGCCTTCGCCGATGTGCTGCCGCGCGACCGCCACGCGGTGACGGTGCTGTTTCTTTCGCTCGATCCGGCCATCGTCGACGTCAACGTCCACCCGGCCAAGGCCGATGTGCGCTTCCGCGACCCGGGCCTGGTGCGCGGGCTGATTGTCGGCGCCATCCGCCAGGCATTGGCCAATGCCGGCATCCGCTCAGCCACGACCGGAGCCGCCGGCATGATGGCGGCGTTCCGGCCGGGCGCCGCATCTTATGATCATGGCGGCCCGGCCAACGGCCATCGCAGCTATGAAGCGGCCTACCGCGCGTCCGGCTCCGCCGGCTTCGACCCCGTGCGCTCGCCGCAGCGGCCGCTCGACATGCAATTCGGAGGCTTCGAGCGTGCCGGCGCAAAGAATGGCGGATTTGGTGAACCAGGCCAGGCGGCGTTCGATACCGGCCCGCTTGCCAGCGCCGATGCGCGCGCCGGGCAGAGCGAGGCGGCCGAGACGCTGCTCGGCACGGTGCTCGGAGCGGCCCGCGCGCAGGTGCATGAGAACTACATCGTTGCGCAAACCAGGGATTCGCTCGTCATCGTGGACCAGCACGCGGCGCATGAGCGGCTGGTCTATGAGGCGCTGAAGAACGCGCTGCATTCGCGCCCCGTGCCCTCGCAGATGCTGCTCCTGCCCGAAATCATCGACCTGCCGGAAGAGGATGCCGAGCGCCTCGCCATGCACTCCGAAACGCTGGCCCGCTTCGGCCTCGGCATAGAGCGTTTCGGCCCGGGCGCCGTCGCGGTGCGCGAGACGCCGTCGATGCTGGGCGAAACCAATGTCCAGCAATTGGTGCGCGACCTCGCCGACGAGATCGCCGACAACGACACGGTCGAGACGCTCAAGGAAAGGCTGGACAAGATCGCCGCCACCATGGCCTGCCACGGCTCGGTGCGTTCCGGCCGCCTGCTCAAGGCCGAGGAGATGAATGCGCTGCTGCGCCAGATGGAGGCGACGCCGGGTTCCGGCACCTGCAACCATGGCCGCCCGACCTATATCGAGCTGAAGCTCGCCGATATAGAGCGGCTGTTCGGGCGAAGATAAGCCTGTGAGCGGCGAACAGACGGTCCAGTTCCAGTTCGAGGCCGAGGTGATCCACTGGAGGGGCCCTTCGCCTTACTTCTTCGCGCCAATAACCGAGCAGCATGGCGAAGAGATCAAGAAAGTCGCGAAGTTCGCGACCTATGGCTGGGGGGTGATACCTGTCGAGGCGACCATTGACGGCTTCACGTTCGGCACATCTCTGTTTCCCAAGGACGGAAGCTATCTTTTACCGCTGAAGGACGACGTCCGGCGCAAGTGCAATCTAACGGCAGGCGATTCGATTTCCGTTTCCGTCGCGATACACCTTCGCGGACGATAAGGCGGCTCCGTGCCCTTGCTCCAGTTCCCTGTCAAGACATCGCGGCGACAGTCCGTTATTTGTTGGGGTCAAGAAACTCCGGCGTGGCTCCCGTCTTGATTCGAGAAAAGCAGACAACCCTTTGATCTAACGCTTCAAATTCACCACGATGACGCCGCCGAGCGCCAGCGCGCCGCCGAGCATGCCGAGCAGCGTCGGCACTTCACCCAGCCAAAAGAAGCCGATCAGGGCGGACATCGGCGAGACCAGATAGAGGAAGTTCGAGGCACGTGCGGCCGGCAGACGCGACAGCGCAGTTGCCCAGGCGGCATAGGCGATCAGGCTGGGCACGATGCCAAGGAAGATGACGGCGCCGAGGCCGGCGGTGTTGGCGACTGCTGCTTGCGCAAAACCGCTCGGCAGAAAGGGGGACAGGCAAAGTGCGCCAAGGATCATATTCGAGGCCGAGATGGTCAGCGGGTGATGGCGGGCAAACAGCGGCTTCTGGACGATGGTGTTGACGGCCGAACAGAGCGCGGAGCCAAGCACGAGCAGTGCACCAGCATTGAAATGCAAGCCTTGTCCGTCTGCCATTGCGATGACGCCGATGCCGGCGAAGGATATCGCGGTGCCAGCCCAGGCCCACCTTGAAAAGCGTTCGCCGAGTAGAGCCATCGCCATTATGGCGGTGAAGATCGGGCTGACATTGATGATGAAGCCGGCGGCACCGGCCGAGACGGTCAGTTCGCCGAAGTTGAGCATGGCAGTGTAGAGCGCGACGAAAATGGCTCCGCCAAAGACGAGACGCCACACCTCGTCGAGCCTGGGCAGCGCCGGACGCTTGACGGCAAGGAAAATCGCCGCCGGCACCGCGGCGATGGCAAAGCGCAGGGCGCCCAGTTCCAGCGGCCCGAAGGCGGTAAGGCCGGCGCGGATCGCCGGAAAGGCGGAGGCCCAGCCGACCACCGTCAACCCCACGGCGATGGCGGCGGTGGTGTCCATCCGCTGTGTCTGATTCAACGTGCCCGTCATCGCGCTCATCCCATTGTCCTCGTGCTGTTCCCGTCCTGGAGGCCACAAAACGCCTTTTCCCGCTTGTTGACAAACGACCAAATCGAGGATCACCTGTGACTATGGATCACAGCTCAGACACAATGGTGCCGCTCGAGACCCTGCGTGCCTTCGACGCGGCGGCGCGCACCGGCAGTTTTTCGGCGGCCGCCGAGAAGCTCAACCTCACCCATGGCGCCATCAGCCGGCAGATCGCCAAGCTCGAGGACTGGCTGGGCCTGAAAGTGTTCGATCGCGGCGCGCGCGGCGTGACGCTGACGATCGAGGGCAACCGGCTGCATCTGCGCACATCGGAGGCTTTCGCACTGATTTCGAGCCATTCCGACCGCTGGGTCGAGCCGCGCGGCACGGCGGTGGTGCGGCTGACCTCGATCCCCTCGGTCAGCGGGCTGTGGCTGATGCCGCGCATGGCGGCACTGGAAAACAATCCCACCAAGCTGCGCATCGTGCTCGATGTCGATATCCGTCAGGCCGACCTTGCCGATGAAGGCATCGACCTGTCGATCCGTTGCGGCCGGGGCGGCATTCCGGGCCGCGTCTCGATACAGTTGTTCGAGGAGCATGTCTTTCCTGTCGCGTCGCCGGAACTGGCACGCGAGATCGGTCGCGGCGACCCGGCCCGGCTGCTCAAATTCCCGCTGATCAACGATTCCGACGCCTCCGCCTGGCGTGCCTGGTTCGCCGCGCAAGGCATGGATTATCGCCCGCGCCCGCAGGACCGCCGCTTCGAGGATTACAATCTGGTGCTCGACGCCGCCGCCTACGGGCTCGGTATCGCGCTGGCGCGTCCGCCGCTGACCGGGCATCAGTTGCAGTCGGGTCGAATCACGGCGGTCGACGAGCGCACCGCGCTAAGTCCTGTGTCCTATTGGCTCGACCGGCCGCTGGGGCGGCCACGCAGCGCAGCGACGGACCTTGCCCGCCGCATCGCGCAGCAGGCCGGATTGGCGCCGGACAAGATCGAAGCGTTTATCGAAGCCGAGCGATAGGTCTGCCGACCGATTCGACGTTCAGCGGAGCAGCAGCAGAACGAAGCCGAAGACCATTGTTGCCAGCAAACCGGTCATGATCGAAACAAAGCCGATCCTCACCAGCAGGCCCTCGGGATTGGGTACCGCGGCGGCGTGAGATTGATTGGCTGGCCTTCGCCGTCCCGACGACATCCCCAGGGCGGCGGCATTTTGCGGGACCGGAACCTGTGGCGGGATAAACGACAGCAAGGACAACCCTGCGGCCCTGGCGGGCGCGTTGTCATTGGCCGTTGCCGCGGGCGGCAGGGCACCGCGCTGCGTTTCGGCTTCGGGCGTCGGTCTCCTCGCCGCGACAGTTGCCAACACCGCCTCGTCGCGCGTGTCGAGCTGGGCCTGATAGGCCTCGACGATACCGGAAGATGCAATCTGCTGTGATTTGACGGCCATCGGCGCCGCCGGCATCGCCAGCAAGGCGGGTGCCGTGCGTTGGGCGAACAATGAGGGCGCGGCAGGCTGGACCAGTTCCCTGACCAGCGCCGTCCTGGCCGGATCGGCCTTCGCCAACGGCACGGGTTGCGGCGTCATCGCCTCCTTGAGCAGGGAAGCCAGGCGGGTGGAAGAAATATCCATCATGCCCCCGATAAAAGCGCTTTTCAGTGTGCCGTAGCGCTTCAGCATTGTCCGAGGCTTGTCGCAAGCTTGACCCGGCCGCAGATTTGTGGCGATGAAATCTGTATGACACTCGGCACCACCGCATGATGAACCGTTTCGAAGGCCCGGGCGGCAAGGAAGCCCGCATCCGCTACCTCGATGGCGATTTCCAGGTCACCAGCCCAGGCTCGTTCGTGCGCTGCGCGGTGACCGGGGAACACATCCCCCTGGACGAGTTGAAATACTGGAGCGTCGCCAGGCAGGAGCCTTACGTGAACGCCACCGCTTCGCTGCGCCGCGAAATCGAGGTGCATCCGGAGCTGCGCAAGCGAAGCTAGCTTCTCAGCTTGCGCTGCCGCCAGGCATCGAGCGTTTCCTCGATGATGCGTTCGGGCACATGGTCGAGCTCGAAAACCGTGTCGATTTCCAGCACCTCGAGCCAGTCGAGAAAGTCCTGTGAGGCGCCGTGGCGCAACCGGGCGGCGTCCTTGGCCGTGGTGATGAGCCCCAGCCCTTCGGCGCGCGCCGTCGCCGCCAGCTCGGCAAGTTCGTCCTCGGCGTAGAAATGATGGTCCGGAAAGGGTTTTGCGAGGACCACCTCGCCGCCGGCCTCGCGCACCGTATCGAAGAATTTGTCGGGATGGCCGATGCCGGCGAAGGCGAGGAACCGCTTGCCGGCAAGCCCGGCCTTACTGCTGGGCTCCGTGTGCGCCTCGAAGATCGGCCGGCCGGCGCGCGCCGCCTGGCGCACCACGGCGTCGGCGGCGGTGCCCTCGCCCATCTTCAACAGCCCGCTGGTGAAGACCAACTGGTCGACGATCTTGGCCCTCAGCGGGCCGCCCGGAATGACGCGGCCATTGCCGATGCCGTAGCGGGCATCGACGACGACAAGCGCGTAGTCGATATGGATGCGCGCACTCTGAAAGCCATCATCCATGATCAGGAAATCGCAGCCATGCTGTTCCAGGAGCAGCCGGGCGCCGGCGGCGCGGTTCGGCGTCACCGCGACGGGGGCATGTTCGGCCAGAAGCAGCGGCTCGTCGCCGACATGCTTGGCGGCATCGTGATGGGCATCGACCACATGCGGCTCTGCGAAGGAACCGCCATGGCCGCGCGACAGGAAACCGGGCTTCAGCCGCATGCGCTTGGCCTGTTCGGCGAGCGCGATGGCGACCGGCGTCTTGCCGGTGCCGCCGACGGTGAAATTGCCGACGCACAGGACCGGCGCCTCGATCTTCTCGCGCCTGGCCCGCCGCATACCGCGGCCGGCAACCATCGCATAGACGGCCGACAGCGGCGACAGCGCCAGGACTTTCCAGTCCGGCTCTTCCCACCAGAATGGTGGTGCTTCGGAGGTCACGCTAGCGCCCGTTGGCGCCCTTCAGGCGCGATTTGACGACCAGTGGCTGGATATAGGGTTCGAGCGATTTCAGCGTGCGCGCCAGCGCGCCGCGCATCTCGTCGACGGTCGCCACCCCCGCAGCCATCATCTCGTGGCGCGCCACTTCGTTGGTCAAAAGGAAGTTGACGGCGCCGGCCAGCATATCGCGATCGCGCACCAGCTTGGCGCCGCCGCTGTCGATCAGGCGCTGATAGGCCTCGCGGAAATTCTGCACATTGCGCCCAGCCAGAACCGCTGTGTCGAGCATGGCCGGCTCAAGCGGATTCTGCCCGCCCTCGGAGGTCAGCGAGCGGCCGACAAAGGCGATCTCGGTCAACCGGAGATAGAGCCCCATCTCGCCGATCGTATCGCCGAGCAGGATATCGGTGTCAGGCCCTATACGATCGCCCTTGCTGCGCCGCGCGACCTTCAGCCCCATGCCGGAAATCTGCGCGGCAAGGCTTTCCGCGCGATCGGGATGGCGCGGAACGACGATCGTCAGCAAGCCGTGGTGGCGCTTGTGCAGCGTCGCGTGGACTTCCGCCGCCACCACTTCCTCGCCGTCATGGGTCGAGATCGCGGCCCAAGTCGGGCGGCCGCCAATCTGCCGCTGCAAGGAGGCCAATACCCGTTCGTCGACCGGCGGCGGGTTGGTGTCGACCTTGAGGTTGCCCGACACCGTGACCGGGCGGGCGCCCAGCGCGCGAAAACGCTCGCCGTCGACATCGGACTGGGCAACGACATGGGCGAGGTTCTCGAACAGCGCCTCGGCGATGTTGGCGCGCTTCTTCCACGAGGTGAACGAGCGGTCGGACAGCCTGCCATTGACCAGCACCTGCGGCACGTGGCGCGCGCCAAGCTCGAGGATGGTCATCGGCCAGATCTCGGATTCGGCGATGATTGCCAGGTCCGGCTGCCAGTGATCGAGGAACCGGCTGACCGCCGGTTTGAGGTCGAGCGGCACATATTGGTGGATGATGCGGTCGCCAAGCCGCTCGTCTGCGACCTGCGCCGATGTCACCGTGCCGGTGGTCAGCACGATGTTGACGCCATAGTCGAGAATGCTTTCGACCAGCGGCACGACGGCAATGGTCTCGCCGACGCTCGCGGCATGGATCCAGATCACGGGCCCTTCGGGGCGCGGGCGGCCGGCGACGCCGTAGCGTTCGCGGCGCCGGTTGCGGTCTTCCTTGCCGCGCGAGGTGCGCCAGGCGACGTAAGGCCCGACCAGCGGATAGGCCGCGGCACCGGCGAAACGGTATGCCGTCAGCATGGCGCGCGCCCAGCGACCGCTCATCGCCGGCCATCCACGAGACGGTAGGCCTCGGCCGTCGCGGCATTGAGAGCGGTGGTGATTTCCTGGCGCTTGCGCTCCATTTCGGCGTCATCGGCGTCGGCCGCGACAAAGATCGGCGCGCCGATGGTCACGGCGGAACGGCCGAAAGGCAGGTTGATGGTGGTCTTGTCCCAGCTCTTTTCCAGCACCTTGCGGCGGCTGGTGGCGATGGCGACAGGCAGCAGCGGCCGGCCCGAGAGGCGCGCCAGGAGAACGATGCCGAGCCCTGCGTCGCGCGGGGTGCCATGCGGAATGTCTGCGATCATGGCGACGTTCTTGCCTGATGTGAGCGACTTTTTGAGGGCAATCAGTGCCTTGGCGCCACCCTTGTCGAGATGGCGGGCATTGTCGCGCCCACCGGAACCGCGCACCGCCTCGATGCCGAATTTCTCCAGCATCAGCGCGTTGAGCTCGGCATCGGCGCTGCGCGACACCATGGCGACCAGCGGCTTGCGCTTGGGATAGTAGGCCGGCGTCAAAAGATGCTGGCCGTGCCACAGAGCGATGATGCCGGGCTCGAATTCGGAATAGGCGCCGCCAGAAAAGCGCGCCGAGCCGGCGACCAGGGGGCTGGTCAGGCGAACCAGGCGCACGAACTGCGCAAGCAGGCTGGCAATTGCGTTCTTGACGAATCGCGACTGCGCGAGCGGCTCGCGCACCTTGCGCCAGAACGCCTTGGTCGCGCGGCTGCCGCCCCGGCCAGTCGGCGTGGTGTCGCTGGCTGGCCCTTTCGCCAGGTCATGCTCCATCGAAGTCAACCGGCGGCCTTGTTGTCGGGGTCCAGCAGACGGTGCAGATGAACGACGAAATAACGCATATGGGCATTGTCCACGCTGGCTTGCGCCTTGGCCTTCCACGCTGTGTGCGCGGATTGATAATCGGGATAGATACCGACAATGTCGAGCCCGTCGAGATCGCGGAACTCGGTGCCCCCAAGCTTCTTCAGTTCGCCGCCGAACACCAGATGCAAAAGCTGTTTCTTCCCGTCTTCCGCGGTCATGTCGGTCCTTCACATATTGTGAGTTTGTGACAGGTCTAGACCAAAGCCGCCGACTTTGGAACCTGCGAATGTGCTTTCACGCGTCCAGCCCGGCAATGACATCGACGAGCACCGCCAGCAATTCACCGCTGCCGGCGGCGAGCGCGCCGTGGCGGGTCACCTCGCCGGCATAGAGCGGCGTGCGGCCATGCGGGTCGAGCAGTTGGCCGCCGGCCTCGCGCAGGATGAGATCGGCGGCGGCGATGTCCCAGTCATGCGCATTCGGCTTGACGAAGGTGGCGTCGAGCGTGCCGTTGGCGATCATGGCCAGGCGGTAGGCAAGCGAGGGGCTGTAGGGTGCCCGTACCAGCCGCTTCTGCCAGCCGGGCGGCAGCAGGTCGATTAGCTGCTTCAACCCTGAAATCTCGGCCTTGTCGCCAAGCGTACGCACGCCAATGCGCTTGCCATTGCGGAACGCGCCCTGGCCGGGCAGCGCCCAGTAGGTCTCCTCCATGGCCGGGCATTCGAGCACGCCGGCAAGCGTGCGGCCCTCTTCGACCACGGCGACACTGACGCACCAGGTGCGCTGTCCCTCGAGGAAGCCGCGCGTGCCGTCGATCGGATCGACGACGAAGGTGCGGCGCGCCGAAAGCCGCGCCGAATCGTCGACCGTCTCTTCCGACAGCCAGCCATAGTCCGGCCGCGCCGCCAACAGCGTGCCGCGCAGATAGGCGTCCGCGGCATGATCGGCTTCGCTGACCGGCGAGGTGCCGCCCTTCATCCAGACCTGTGGGCTGTTGCCGAAGTAACGCATGGCGATCAGACCCGCCTCGCGGGCGGCGTCGCGCAGCAGCGACAGATCCCCAACGGTGCCGGCAGGGGCAGCGGTCAGTTCAGGCTCCGGCAAGGGTCATGCCTTCGATCAGGAGCGTCGGCGCGGCGGTGCCGAAATTGCGGTCGAGGTCATCGGCCGGCACCATGTTGAGGAACATCGTCTTGAGGTTCGAGGCAATGGTGACTTCGGCGACCGGATAGGCCAACTCGCCATTCTCGATCCAGAAACCGGAAGCGCCGCGGCTGTATTCGCCGGTCACCATGTCGACGCCCTGGCCGAACACTTCGGTGACATAGAAGCCGCGCTTGAGCGACTTGACCAAATCCTCCGGCGAGCGTTCGCCCGGCTCGATGGCGAGATTGGTGGAGGACGGCGAGACGGAAGAGCCGCTGCGCGAGCCGCGGCCGTTGGTGACAAGGCCGAGTTCCCGCGCGGCCGAGGTCGACAGGAACCAGTGGTTGAGCACGCCCTTTTCGACCATGAGAAGCTTTTCGCCCTCGACGCCCTCGCCGTCGAACGGCCGCGAGGCCTGGCCCCGCGGCCTGAGCGGCTCGTCGGTGACGGTGATGGCGGACGAGGCCACCTGCTTGCCCATCATGTCGCGCAGGAACGAGGTCTTGCGCGCCACGGACGCACCGTTGATGGCGCCGGCAAGATGGCCGGCGATGCCGCGCGCCACGCGCGGGTCGAACACCACGTCGACCGGCCCGGTCGCCGCCTTGCGCGCGCCGATGCGGCGCACGGCGCGTTCGCCGGCCTTGCGGCCGATATCCTCCGGCGCATCGAGATCGGCAAAATGCTGGCGCGAGGAGAATTCATAGTCGCGCTCCATGCCGGTGCCCTCGCCGGCGATGACGCTGGCGGAGCGCGAGAAGCGCGAGCCGACATAGTGGCCGATAAAGCCGTGCGAGGTGGCGAGCACGATACCGCCCAGCCCGGCACTGGCGCCGCTGCCGGCTGAATTGGTCACGCCCTTGACGGCAAGTGCCGCCGCTTCCGCCGCAAGGGCTGCTTCCTTCAACTGGTCGGCCGATACTTCGGTGGCGTCGAACAGGTCGAGATCGCGCGTCTGCTTTGCCAGCAGCGCCGGATCGGCCAGACCCTGATAGGGATCCTCGGGCGAGACTTTCGCCATGGCAACGGCGCGTTCGGCCAGTGAGCGCGGATCGGATGCGGCGGTGGCCGAGACGCTCGCCACTTTCCGGCCGACGAAGACGCGCAGCGAGACATCCTCGGCCTCCGACGATTCGGTGGCCTCGACCTTGCCGAGCCGCACCGACACGCCGGTGGAGCGGCCGCGCACGGCAACCGCGTCGGCGGCATCGGCGCCGGCCTTCTTGGCGGCCTCGACCAGCGCCGCGACGCGGTCGGTCAGTTTTTTAGCGTCTGATGTGTCGGCCATGCCTGTGATCCTGCTTGTCGCGGCGAGCTTGCGGCCGCGCCCACCCATCTATTGTTCCGGTCCGGCTTGTGCAATGGCACAGGCTTCAATCAAAATGCGTCGCTGCATGGTTCCCATCGCGAACCCTGTGACGCAAAATCAGTCCGCAGCCCGCACGGAGTACCCTTCATGACGCCTTTCCATCTCGCCTTCCCGGTCCGTGATCTCGATGAAACCCGCACTTTCTATGGCGAAGTGCTGGGCTGCGCGATCGGCCGCTCGTCGGCGACCTGGGTGGACTTCGATCTTTACGGCCACCAGATGTCGGCGCATTTGCGGCCGCAGGCCGCGCAAGCCGCCAGCGACGGCAAGGTCGACGGCATTCTGGTGCCGATCCCGCATTTCGGCGCTGTGCTGCTGATGGATGACTGGCAGCGCCTGGCGACCCGGCTGGAAGCCCGCGACGACATAGACTGGCTGGAGCGGCCAATGGTCCGCTTCAAGGGCGAGCCCGGCGAACAGGCGACGCTGTTCATCCGCGACCCCTCCGGCAACGCCCTGGAATTCAAGGGTTTTCGCTCGCTGGAGCAGGTTTTCGCGCACTAGGACCGGGCACCACTAAGCCTGCGGCTCAAGAGCCAGCGACCGGCATCCAGATCACGTCCTCTATTTTCTGCGCGCCGGTGGCCAGCATCACCAGGCGGTCGAAGCCGAGCGCGATGCCGCTGGCCTGCGGCATGGTGGCAAGGGCAGCGAGAAAATCCTCGTCCAGCGGATAACGCTCGCCATAGATGCGCTCTTTCTCGTCCATTTCGAGGATGAAGCGCCGGCGCTGCTCCTCGGCATCGGTCAGTTCGCCAAAGCCGTTGGCGAGTTCGACGCCGCAGCAATAGAGCTCGAAGCGCTCGGCGACGCGCGCATCCCGCGGGCTTGGCCGGGCAAGGGCCGCCTCGGCGACCGGATATTCGCACAGGATGGTGGCGCGGCCGAGGCCGAGATTTGGCTCGATCTTTTCCACCATCACGCGGCTGAACAGGTCGGCCCAGCTGTCGTCGGGCGCCGTGCGCAGGCCGGCTCGCCCCAGCGCAGCGTAAAGCGCGTCCCGGTCGGTGCCGCCATCGGCGGCGACCGTGGCTAGGAGATCGATGCCGGCATGGCGCAAGAAGGCGTCCGCCACCGTCAGACGTTCCGGCTCGGCAAACGGATCGCAGTCGCGGTTCCGGAAGGAGAAGCGCGTCGCCCCTGCCCGCGTCGCGGCCAGCGCCAGCAGGTGGGCGCAATCGTGCATCAGGCTCTCATAGGCTTCGCCCACCCGGTACCATTCGAGCATGGTGAATTCGGGATGATGCAAGGGGCCGCGCTCGCGGTTGCGGTAGACCGGGCCGAGGCTGAAAATGCGCTGTTCCCCTGCGGCGAGCAGCTTCTTGCAGGCGAATTCCGGCGAGGTGTGGAGATAAAGCGGCGAACATGCGCCATCCGGCCCGACCGCTTCCGTGGCGAAAGCCGCCAGATGCGCCTCATTGCCGGGCGAGACCTGCAGCGCCGCCGTTTCCACCTCGATGAAGTCGTTGCGGGCGAACCACTCCCGCAAAGCCGCCGTCAGCCCGTTGCGCAGCAGCAGGCGCGGGCGGCGGTCGGCGTGAACGTCAGGCGTCCACCAGGGCGAAGCGGCGGTCATGGGCGATTTGAAGGCGTGCTGGCGCGCCCCATGTCAGTTTGCAGCGGGGGCTGGCGGTTCGCGCCAAGATGCGCTACCAGCGCCGCACAAGCCGGCAAACGCCCGTCAACTCTCGCAGGATTTAAAACCGTGGTGAAAGTCATCGCCAGTTCGCTCCGCAAAGGCAATGTCGTCGACAAGGACGGCAAGCTTTATGTGATCCTCTTTGCCGAAAACATCCACCCAGGCAAGGGCACGCCCGTGACACAGCTCGACATGCGCCGCATCGGCGACGGGGTGAAGGTTTCGGAGCGCTACCGCACCACCGAGCAGGTCGAGCGCGCCTATGTCGAGGAGCGCGAGCACACCTTCCTCTACGCCGACGGCGAAGGCTACCACTTCATGAACCCGGAAACCTACGACCAGGTAGCGGTGAGCGAAGCGGTGGTCGGCGACGCAGCACCCTATCTGCAGGAAGGTATGCCGGTGCAGGTCTCGCAGTTCAACGGCATCGCGATTTCCCTGGTCCTGCCGCAGCGCGCCACTTTCGAGGTGGTCGAGACCGAGCCGACGACCAAAGGCCAGACCGCATCGTCGTCCTACAAGCCCGCCGTGCTTTCGAATGGCGTGCGCACGGCAGTGCCCCCGCACATCGCGCCCGGCACCCGCGTGGTGGTGATGACGGCCGATGGGTCCTATGTGGAGCGGGCGAAGGACTGAGGGGGTATTCGGCACGTCAGCGAAGCACTACTGCTTGAAACAGTGTTCGCGGTGCCATTGCAAGAAATGAGGGTGCGGGCGTTCGAGCTGTCGGCGAGGCGGAAGCGCGCGGCGGGTCTTGTTTACGAACCCTTGCACGCTCTCGAGGTCATTGACCTGCCGCGAGATCAGGATTTCCAGATCGTCGGAGAGGCTGATCAGTCCGCGATCGAACATCCAATGCGCGGTACCTGATAGTGCGAGTCCATTATTGACGACATCGGGGCCGTTCGCTTCGACGGGTCGAATATGTGCCGCGGCAACTTCCGCCCGACCACCGCCATTTATCAACTTCAGCCCGGTGATCGCGCAGCGCTCACCATAGGCGCGCAAGACGATACGGCGGAAAATACGGTCCCGCACGATCCGCGATCCGATGTAACTTATGCGGTCGCGGCTGTGCTCGAACTGGAACGGCGCCTCTTCATCCTGAAAGCCGGATGAAATGCCGATTTCATCGACGCGTGGCAGCAACGGTTCACGGGCGTCAAGGCCCAGATCGAGAATGCGATTGAAGTCGCCCGGACTGATTGGCCGGACGGCCGATTGAGCGCGACCAGAAATCCGCCCTTGGTCGTTAAGCAAACCTCGCTCAACGAGTCCGTCCATCCCATTGAATGGAACGGGATTGGCGAAATCGAGGTATGAGCCCGGCACAATCAAAGCGAGATACATATCAGGCGCCACAGGATCAGGGATAACTTGCTGGACTTTGGCTAGAGCAAAATAGCCACGGGTATAGTCTACTTTTCTAGGTTCATAGTAGATGATCCAATCGCCGACGCATGCTTCCACACGACGCAGATACTGGCTGGGGAACTGATATCGCTCAGCGGGGCTGTCATCGTAGATCGAATCCGAGCGATGGATGAAGACCCCGAATCCCATGATCTGCCTGTAACTTTGGGGACACCTCGGCGACATGTAGCATCAAAATTCCTAGGAGCTTATCTAGATTAGAAAAACTCCCTCTCTGATAAACCGCTTTTTTCACGGAGCCTGTAGCAAAAGGCTCATCTGGTTCGTCCTTTGAGCGAAAAGGAGAACACCATGAGAAAACTCATCGTCACCGAGTTCATCAGCGTCGACGGTATTGCCGAGGTCGAGAAATTGCCAGACGTGACCTGGAACGACGAGATGAACAGGTTCAAGGAGGATGAACTTGCCGACAGCGGCGCCATGCTTTTGGGGCGCACGACCTATGAGATCTTCGCCGGCTCATGGCCTGGGGAAACCGGGGATTTTGCCGACCGGTTCAACGCGCTGCCGAAATACGTCGTTTCGACCAGCCTGAAGGCGCTCGACTGGAAGCCGGCCGAATTGCTGAAGGGGTCCCTGCCGGACGCGGTGAGGGCGCTGAAGCAAGGCAGCGGCGGCAACATCTATGTGCATGGCAGCCTCAGCGTCGCGCAGGAACTGCTGCGCCACGGGCTGGTCGACCGCGTCAGGCTGCTCAGCTATCCCGGCGCCGTCGGCCAGGGCAAGCCGCTGTTCCCGCCGGGCGAACAAGTGGCGCTCGAGCTGATTTCGGCCGCGCCGTTCAGCAACGGCGTTGTTGCGCTGGAGTATGCGCCGGCGAAGTCTTAGCGGGCTTCCAGGCGACCTCGACACGGGACCGCCAATTGCGTGCCACCGCTCAACCGGCCTTCTTCCCTCGCCTCCCCTTGATGGCGGCGCCATTGCGCGCCTCCACCACCCGCTCCACCTCGCGCTTCAGCTGATCCTTGATATCAGCCGTCTCGTTCATCAGCGCGTCGATCTTCAGGAAATCGAGCACGCGGTATTTCGACACCGCCGGGCGGACCAGAATGTCGGGGCGGCATTGTTTCAGCTTGTTGGCGATGATCGACTGCATCATCAGCTGGGTGGCGCCGAACATCAGGTCGACGGAAGTGGGGTGCTTGCGGTCGGCCTCTTCCGGCGCGCCGACGACGTCGACGCCGATGATGATGTCGGCGTCGTCCTCGATGAGATCGAAGGGCACGGGGTTGTAGATGCCACCGTCGATCAGCAGCCTGCCGTCGCGCATCACCGGCCGGAACACGGCGGGGATGGCGGCCGAGGCGGCGAGCGCGGAGTGCAGGTCGCCTTCGTCGAAGACGGCGAGCTTGTGGCCGAAATAGTCGGTCGCGGTCACCTTCAGCGGGATCTTCAGTTCGGCGAATGTTTCGGGAATGGCCTCGGGCAGGAACGCCTTCAGGATGCGCTCGACATTGAACTGGCTGACACGGATGCCGTTCTGCATGGCTTCGGCGATGCTGCCTGGCCGCGCGCGCCACATGCGGCTCGCGACTTCGGCGCGGCGGCCAAGGATCGAGCGGGCATAGTCGTGGATGTCCTTGCCGGTCATGCCCGCGGCCATGCCGGCGCCCATGATGGCGCCGATCGAGGAGCCGGCGATCGCCACCGGCTTGATGCCGAGCTCGTCCAGCGCCTCGATGACATGGATATGCGCCAGGCCCCGCGCGCCGCCGCCGCCGAAAGCTATGCCGAAGGTCGGGCTCATCCCTTGCCGGCTCCGGCCAGCGGCGGCCCGACCACCATGATGGTCGGCTCGGCCGTCAGCAGCTTTTTCGCCGCCGCCTTGACCTGGTCGAGCGTCACCGCGTTGATGTAGCCGGCGCGGCGCTGCATGTAGTCGATGCCGAGATCGTCGAGCTGCAATTCGACCAGCGTCGCGGCGATGGAACTCGACGAGTCCAGATTGGTGATGGCGTAGGCGCCGATCAAATATTTCTTGGTTGCCGCCAGTTCAGCCTCGGTCGGGCCTTCCTCGGCCAGCCGCCTGGCGACATCGCGCACGATGCCGAGCGTCTCGGCCGCGCGGTCGGAGCGCGTGCCGGTGGTGACGATCAGCGCATTGGCATGGTCCTGATTGACCAGCGAGGAATTGACGCTGTAGGCCAGCCCGCGCTTTTCGCGCACCTCCGCGAACAGGCGCGACGTGAAGGTGCCGCCGCCAAGGATCTCGTTCATCAGCACAGAGGGGAAGAAATCCGCCGACTTGCGCTTCACGCCCGGCCAGGCGAGCTGCAGTGAGGTCTGTGGCAGGTCGTAATTGACCTCGACGCGCTGCGCCAGCTGCGGCTCGACATCGGCGACCGGGGCGAGCGCCTGGGCCTGCGGCAAATCGCCGAACACCATGTCCAGCTTCTTCTTCAGCGTCTCGGGATCGATGGCGCCGACCACGGCGACATGCAGGCCGCCGCGCGCGAACACCGCCTTGTGCAGGGCCTTCAGATCGTCCTGCGTGATGGCGGCGATGCTCTGCCTGGTGCCCTGGTCGGAGCGCGAATAGGGATGGTCGCCATAGACGGCGCGCGCCCATTTGTGCTGCGCCACCGTGTCGGGATCGTTCTCGTTGGCGATGATGCCGGACAGGATCTGGGCGCGAATGCGGTCGATCGGCGCCTGGTCGAAGCGCGGCTCGTTGACCGCCAGCCGCAACAGGTCGAAGGCCTCGTCGCGCTGCTCGGCCAGCATGCGCATGGAGCCATAGACGCCGTCGCGGGTCTCCTCGAAGCTCATCTCGGCGCCGGCATCGTCGAGCCTGATCTGGAAGGCTTCCGAATCGAGAGACCCGGCGCCCTCGTCGAACAGGCCGGTCATCAGATTGGCCAGTCCCTCCTTGCCCACCGGATCCTGCGTCGAGCCGCCGCCGAAGACGAAACGGACGGCGACGATCGGTACGGAATAATCCTCGACCAGCCAGGCGGTGATGCCTTTTGGCGAGGTGACCTGCTGGATGTCCATGGCGCGGGCGGCCAGTGCCGGCAGAATCAGGAAGAGGATGGAGAGGAAGAGGGTCGCGAGGGCGTGCAGGGCCTTGCCTTCTCCCCTTGTGGGAGAAGGTGGATCGGCGCGCAGCGCCGAGACGGTTGAGGGGTGGGTGAAGGATCGCCGTCCCCGCGAAGCTAGAACACCTCTCATCCGACCTCGCTTCGCGAGGCCACCGCCCCGGGGCGAGCCACGGGTCTCACCCCGTCCTTCGGACCCCACAAGGGGAGTAGGGGGAGCCTGCCGGGGAGAAGTCAACCCGCCACCAAACTGGTTCGTCATCATCAGTTCCCCGCCTGTTGCTGCGGCAAGAGATAGCCTGATGTCGAGCGAGCGAGCACCAGATAGCGTGCGGCGACGGCCTTGACCTCGTCCGCCGTGACCTTGCGGATACGGTCCGGCCATTGCTGGACGTCCTGCACATTGCCGCCGGTGGCCAGCGTCGAGCCATATATCTCGGCCATGGAATCCTGCTTGTCGCGGGCAAAAACCATCGACCTGATGTAGCGGTCCTTGGCCTTTTCCAGCTCATCCGGCGTGACGCCGCCGCTGGCGATGCGCGCCACTTCCGCATCGACCGCGGCTTCGACGTCGGCCAGCTTGGCGTCGCCGCGCGGTGCGCCATAGACGGTGAAATTGGTGTCGTCGTGCATGGTGCCCTGGAAATACGCGCCGGCGTTGGAAGCGATACCTTGCTGGACCACTAGCGCCTGGTAGAGCCGGCTGCGGTTGCCGCCGCCGAGGATTTCGGCGAGCAGGTCAAGTGCCTCGGCCTCGCCCGGCTTGGCTGTGTGATAGGACGGCACCACCCATTGCGTCGAGAAACTCGGCACGCTGACGCGGGCGTCGGAAAGGGTGACCGTGCGCTTGGTGTTCTGCTCCGGCTCGACCGGGCGTATGCGCGGCGGCAGGTCCGGTCCGCGCGCCACCTTGCCATAGGTCTTCTCGGCCAGCGCCTTGACCGTCTCCGGCTCGACATCGCCGGCCACGATCAGCACGGCGTTGTTGGGCCGGTAGTATTTGTCATAGAAGGCGGTGGCGTCGGTGCGGTTGAGCTGCTCCATCTCCTGCATCCAGCCGATGACCGGAATGCGATAGGGCTGGTTCTGCCACAGCGTGGCATCGACTTCCTCGTCGAGCACCGCCTGCGGATTGTTGTCGATGCGCGAGCGGCGCTCCTCGAGGATGACATCGCGCTCGGTCTTGATGACGTCGTCGGTGAGGATGAGGTTACGCATGCGGTCGGCCTCGAAACCCATCATCTGCTCGAGCGCCGAGGGCGCCACCGTCTCGTGGAAAGCGGTGTAGTCGTAGGAGGTGAAGGCGTTGTTGGAGCCGCCAATGTCGGAGACCGCGCGGTCGAACTCGCCGGCGGCGTGGTTTGTCGTCGCCTTGAACATCAGATGCTCGAAGAAATGGGCGATGCCGGATTTGCCGGGCGGTTCGTCGGCGCTGCCGATCTTGTACCACACCATATGGGTGACGATCGGCGCGCGATGGTCGGGAATGACGACCACTTCCATGCCGTTGTCGAGCAGGAAATCCGTCACCTTGAACTCGGCCGGCGTCTTGTCGGGCGACGCGGTGCCGTCGGCCAGCACGGGGCCGGTGAACGTGAAGGCCAGCGAGGTTGCCAGCAGTATCGTCCTCAGCCATTCAGCCCTGGATGTCATCAATGGCTCCGGTTTTCTCTTCAAGACGATAGGCAAGGTGCGGGCGACAAGCAAAGTGAATTGTTGTTGCCGGCAAAGGCGGCGGCAAAGAGGCCGCCGCTCGACGCAGGCGTGTCACGCGGCCTCGATGAAGCGGATTATGGTTTCGCCATAGTTGCGCTCGTCCAGCACCGAAAAGCCGGGGCCAGGTTCGAAGGGAACCGCCGCCGTCTCCTCGACCACGCACAACGCGCCGGGGCGCAGCCAGCCGCCGGCTTTCGCCGATTGCAAGGCACGCTCGCCCAGCCCCTTGCCATAGGGCGGGTCGGCGAAGACCAGGCCGAAGGGCGCCAGCGTGCCCGCCTCGCCAAGGCCGGTGGCGTCGCGGCGAAAGATCTTGGTGCGGCCGGTCAGGCCGAAGGCCTCGACATTGTCGCGGATCAGGCCGCGGCCTTCGGCCGATTCCTCGATGAAGACGCCATAGGACGCGCCGCGCGACAGCGCTTCCAGACCAAGCGCCCCGGTGCCAGCGAACAGGTCCAGCACGCGCGCGCCGTCCAGCTGTTCGGCAAAGCGATGCGCCAGCACGTTGAAGACGGCCTCGCGGGTGCGGTCGGTCGTCGGACGGATGGCGCTGCCGCGGGGCGTCGCCAGCGGACGCCCACGAAACTCACCGCCGACGATTCTCATCTTGTGCGGGGGCCCTTGGGGCCGCTGCGCGGCCGTTCGCCGCCAGCCGGACGCTCGCCACGCGGCTTGCCGAACGGCTTTGCGCCGCCCGGTTTGCCAGCGGGCTTGCCATAGGATGGCTTGAACGAGGCCTTGCGCGCCTTGGCCTCAGCCGCCTTGGCGGCGTCGGCGTCCGCCCTGCCCTTGCCGATGGGCCGGGCCCCGGGAGCCATCCAGACATTGGCCTTGCGCTGGCCGGGCGGCTCGATCGGCCTCTGCTCGCGCTCGGATTTCTTGCCGCCAAAACCGCCGCGAGGTTTGTCGCCGAAGCCACCACGCGGTTTGTCGCCGAAACCGCCGCGTGGCTTGTCGCCGAAGCCGCCGCGTTCGGGCCGGGGTCCGCGTTCGCCAAAGCTCTTTTCCGGCCGCTCGCCCCTGTCGGGACTGGTCGACAGTTTGCCGAGCGCTTCGTCGCGGCTGCCTTCGCGGCGCTTGCGGTTCTTGATCAGCCCACCCTCGCCGATCGGCCGGCGCTCGCCGTCGCGCGTGAATTTCGGCCGCTCGGGTTCCGCCTCGCGAACCTCGGTGCGCCGCACCGGCTTGTTGGAGAAGGGTTTTGCTATCTCAGCATCGAAGTTGGCGCCGGATTCCTCCACCAGGCGCTCGCCAAGCTGGTCGCGGAGGACGCGGCCCTTGATCTCCAGCACGTGGCCTTCGGGAAGATCCTCGAGCTGGAACGGGCCATAGGAAATGCGGATCAGCCGGGTCACGTCGAGGCCGAGCGCGCCGAGGATGTTCTTCACCTCGCGGTTCTTGCCTTCGCGCAGGCCGATCGTCAGCCAGGCATTGGAGCCCTGCTCGCGGTCGAGGCTCGCTTCGATGGCGCCGTAGAAGACGCCGTCGACGGCAATGCCTTCGCGCAGGCCGGCAAGCGCGCTCTCCTCGACCTTGCCGTGGACGCGCACGCGGTAGCGGCGCAGCCAACCGGTGGCCGGCAGTTCGAGCACGCGCGACAGGCCGCCATCATTGGTGAGCAGCAGCAGCCCTTCGGTGTTGATGTCGAGCCGGCCGATGGTCATCAGCCGCGGCAATTCGGCGGGCAGCACGTCGAAGACGGTCTTGCGGCCCTCGGGATCACGGTTGGTGGTGACGACGCCGGCCGGCTTGTGGAATAGGAACAGGCGCGTGCGTTCGATCGGCGGGATCTCCATGCCGTCAAGGTGGATGATATCGCCAGGCATGACATTGAAGGCCGGCGAAGTCAGGGCGCGGCCATTGACCTTGACGCGGCCTGCGGCAATCAGTTCCTCGGCGTCGCGGCGTGAGGCAAGCCCGGCGCGCGCCAGCCGCTTGGCGATGCGTTCGCCGGCCTCTTCCGTGGCCTCCGCGGGGCGCGGGCGCGGCTTGAAGCCGGCCGATGCCCCTTGGGGCCGGTCACTGAAATCATGCTTGGGGCGGTCGCCGCCAAAGTCGCGCTTGGGACGGTCGGCAAAGTCACGCTTCGGGCGATCGCCGAAATCGCGCTTGGGACGGTCGAAGCGCTTTTCGCCACCCTCCGCCGATGCGGCAACCGGACGATCGCCACGCGGCGCATAGGGCTTGCGTGGCCCTTCGCGCTTCTCATACGGCTTGCGCTCGCCCTCGGCCGCCATCGGACGGTCGCCACGCGGCGCGTAGGGCTTGCGCGGTCCTTCGCGCTTTTCGTAGGGCTTGCGCGCGCCTTCGGCCGCCATCGGCCGGTCGCCGCGCGGCGCGTAGGGTTTGCGCGGTCCCTCGCGCTTCTCGTAGGGCTTGCGCTCGCCTTCGGCCGCCACAGGACGGTCGCCGCGCGGTGCATAGGGCTTGCGCGGTCCTTCGCGCTTTTCGTAGGGCTTGCGCTCGCCCTCGGCCGACGTCGGTCGATCGCCACGCGGTGCGTAAGGCTTACGTGGGCCTTTGCTGAATGGCTTGTCGCCGCCCTTGAAGTCGCGCTTCGGGCGTTCGCCCTCGGCGGCCATCGGCCGATCGCCGCGCGGCGCATAGGGTTTCTTGGCACCGAAGGATGGCTTCCTGTCGCCTCGCGGAGCCGCAGGTTTCTTGCCCGGGCCTTTTTGGCGCGGAGATTTCTTGTCGTTGTCGTCCATGTGGCCTTTGTCCGTTTGCGCTGCTACAGCGTGGCGCATCCTTTCGGGCGCGCAACGAACGCTGTAGCACTTTGATTTGGCGCATGATCTTTTCCGAAAATCGAGTCCGATTTTCGGGTTGATGCGCTCCATAACAGGATCGCGGGAGTTTGTCAGGGAAAAGTGGAAACCGGTTTTCCCGGGAAGACAAGCGAAAACCAAAAGCCAGGAGTGGCGAGGAGATAATCGGAATGGAAACCGCGTGAAGCGGCCGGATTTCATGGCGCTGGCCCTGCAGGAGGCTGAAGCTGCAGCCTTGCGCGGCGAAGTGCCGGTCGGCGCCGTCATCGCCAACGGCAGCACGGTCGTCGCAAAAGCAGGCAACCGCACCCGCGAGCTCGCCGACCCGACGGCGCATGCCGAGATGCTGGCCATCCGCGAAGCCTGCGGCAAGCTCTCGAGCGAGCGGCTGACCGGCCACGATCTCTATGTGACGCTGGAACCTTGCGCCATGTGCGCCGGCGCCATCTCCTTCGCCAGGCTGCGCCGTCTCTACTTCGGCGCCGCCGACGAAAAGGGCGGCGCGGTGGTCAATGGCGTACGCTTCTTTGCCTCGCCGACCTGCCACCACACGCCCGACATCTATCCGGGCATGGGCGAGACCGAGGCTGCCCTGCTGCTCAAGGAATTTTTCAGGGAACGTCGCGACTGAGCCGCGCCGTGCCAGCCGAAAAGGCAGCGCGGCGTTCTTAGACCCTTTGCTTTGACGCAATTCCCAAGGGAAGCGCTACGCGCTTTTCCCGGGAAAACCGTTCCGATTTTCCTGGAATTACTTTAGAGGGACGGCAACCAGTCGAACCAGCCGGACTTCTTGCCTTCCGCCTCTTTCTTCAGGCGGCGTTCCTTCTTGTATTCGTCCTCGCCGAGTTCGTTCTGCGGCGCCGTGTCGGCCGCGACGCGATAGGCCAATGGCGGCTCGCTCAGATATCTGCGGGTGTTGGGGTCGCCCTGCTTGCTCACGGCGAGACGACGCTGGATCTCGGCGGCGCGGCCCTTGTCGGAATCAGCAGGCGTCCAGGCCGGCGGGTGGCTGGAGCCAGAATCAGCCATCGCCTTCTTGACCGAGGCCGGATCGGTCTGCACATCGTCGACGATCTCCGCCTGATAGCTCGGATCGTTCTGGTGGGCGGTGGCGTCGGCGCGCAGGCGCGCGCGGCGTTGCTCCGGCGATTCGGGCCATTGGGCGCTTGCCGTCTGGATGCTTTCCTGCGGTGCGGGAAGCGCTTCCTTCTGTCCGGGAGCGGGCTTCACCAAGGTGGGGCGCGGCTTGTAGTCGATCGGATCCTTGCGCTTCGGCGCGAAGGAGACGGCGCCGGTGAGATCGCCGGCCAGCTGTTCGGCAGCGGTCTTGTCGGTGCCATAGGTCGGAGAGCCCATGCAGCCGGATAGAGCGAGGCCCGATGCGACAAGCGGCGCCAGCAGCGCAAGGCGCGCCTTATATCTCTCGGTCATGCCAAAAAGTCCCACTCTAGACAGCCTCTCGATCGCCACCGGTCTTATGACCGGTCCCCATCGTCCAAGCACTTGCGACGGAAATCCGGCGACAATTTGTCTTCCGGAGTTTCGCGTGTTTACCTCAACCGCTCGTTAAGGGCAACGCACGGGCGGATTTGCAGCGCCCGGCGTGGCATTTGTGCACTATTAAGCGACATGCAGCTAAAGCCTGCCGAGCGCCTTCAGTTCATGCAGCACGGCAGCATCGCGAGCGGAGACATCGGGAAATGCAGGATCCTGCCCGACATCGGCCGTGTAACGCCAGGAACGCGCGCATTTGACGAGGCCGCGGTCCTCGGCTTTCTCGACCACCACGGCGACGCCCTTGACATCGTCGAGGGTGAAGGCGCCTTCCGGCGCCTGACCATGGGCAATGACGAGATCGCTGGTGATCGCCATCTCGGCCATGTCGACATCCGATATCGCCGCTTCGAGCGCTGCGTCGTTGATGGTGACGACGGGCACCGCTTCCAGTGAGGAGCCGATCACCTTCTGGGCACGCGCGATCTCGAGCGCACCGGTGACGACGCGGCGCACCTGCCGCACCTTGCGCCATTTTTCCGCCAGCGCCTCATTCTTCCAATCCGCCGGGATTTCCGGGAACTGGTCGAGATGCACTGACGCGGCATCCGGATGCCGGTCGAGCCAGGCCTCTTCCATGGTGAAGGGCAGCATCGGCGCCAGCCATTTCACCAGGCAGTCGAAGAGGTGGCGCACCACCTGCACCGAGGCCTTGCGCTTCACGCTCGACGGCGCGTCGCAGTAGAGCGCGTCCTTGCGGATGTCGAAATAGAAGGCCGACAGCTCGACCACCATGAAATCGACGAGCGCGCGGGTGATGCGCTTGAACTCGAAGGCGTCGTAGCCCTGGCGCACCACCTCGTCGAGCTCAGCCAGCCGATGCAGCATCAGCCGCTCCAGCTCCGCCATCGCTTCCAGCGGCACGGTCTCGCCATCGTCATGGGCGAGCGTGCCCAGCATCCAGCGGATGGTGTTCCTGAGCTTGCGGTAGGCGTCGATATTGGTCTGCAGCACATTCTTGCCGAGCCGCTGGTCTTCCCAATAGTCCGTCGTCACCACCCACAGGCGCAATATGTCGGCGCCCGACTGCTTGATGACGTCCTGCGGCACCACCGTGTTGCCGAGCGACTTCGACATCTTGCGTCCGTCCTCGTCCATGGTGAAGCCATGGGTGACGACGGTGTCGTAGGGCGCCCTGCCCCTTGTGCCGCAGCTTTCGAGCAGCGAGGAATGGAACCAGCCGCGATGCTGGTCGGACCCTTCGAGATAGACGTCGGCCGGCCATTTCAAGTCGGGACGGTCCTCCAGCGTGAAGACATGCGTCGAGCCCGAATCGAACCAGACGTCGAGGATGTCCATCACCTGCTTCCACCGGGACCCATCGTGGTTGCCGAGAAAGCGTTCCTTGGCGCCGGCCGCGAACCAGGCATCGGCGCCCTCTTCCTCGAAGGCGTCCATGATGCGCCGGTTGACCGCCTCGTCCTTCAGCACGTTGCCGTCCTCGTCGGCGAAGACGGCGATCGGCACGCCCCAGGCGCGCTGGCGCGACAGCACCCAGTCAGGGCGCTCCTCGATCATGGCGCGGATGCGGTTCTGGCCGGCGGCCGGCACGAAGCGCGTGTCGTCGATGGCCTTCAAGGCGCGGCTGCGCAGTGTCGTGCCGTCGCCGAGGTCCTTGTCCATGTAGACGAACCATTGCGGCGTGTTGCGGAAGATCACCGGTTTCTTCGACCGCCAGGAATGCGGGTAGCTGTGCTTCAGGCGGCCGCGCGCGAACAAGGCATTGCGCTTGATCAGCTCGTCGATGACCGCCTGGTTGGCGTTGCCCTTCTTGCCATTGTCGTCGATGACACGCGCCGCCCCGCCCTCGCGATCCGGGCCGAAGCCAGGCGCATCCCTGGTGAAGAAGCCGGCATCGTCGACCGTAAAGGGGATCACGGTGTCGATGCCGCGTGCGCGCAGTTGGGGCGCGGCGTCCATCCAGGCGTCAAAATCCTCGCGGCCGTGGCCGGGTGCGGTGTGGACGAAGCCGGTGCCGGCATCGTCGGTCACATGGTCGCCCGCAACCATCGGCACCGGGAACTCGTAACCGCCGCCGAGCCCCTTGAACGGGTGCGAAAGCACAAGATTTCCAAGCTGTTCGGCGCTGACGTCGTGAAGGCGCTTCAAGGTGACCTTGGCCTTGGCCTGGCTTTCCTCGGCCAGGGCGTCGGCGAAGATAAGCTTCTCACCCGGCTGCGGGCCAAACGCGTTCTCGGCCGCAGTCACCTCGTAGAGACCATAGGCGACGCGCGGCGAATAGCTGACGGCGCGGTTGCCCGGGATGGTCCACGGCGTCGTCGTCCAGATGACGACATGGGCGTCCAGCAGATCCAGCGACCGTCCGCTCAGGTCCGGATTGAGTTCCGCCGGCTGCCCGTCCACGACATTGGCGACGACAAGATTGGCCACCGGAAACTTCGCCCAGATCGTGTCTGACTCATAATCCTGGTACTCGATCTCGGCCTCGGCCAATGCCGTGCGCTCGACGACGCTCCACATCACCGGCTTCGAGCCGCGATAGAGCTGGCCCGACAAAGCGAACTTCAACAATTCGCCGGCGATGCGCGCCTCGGCGTGGAAAGCCATCGTCGTATAAGGGTTCTTGAAGTCGCCGATGACGCCAAGCCGCTGGAACTCACCGCCCTGCACCGAGATCCAGTGCGCGGCGAACTCACGGCATTCCTTACGGAACTCGTTGACCGGCACCTCGTCCTTGTTCTTGCCCTTGGCGCGGTACTGCTCCTCGATCTTCCACTCGATCGGCAGGCCGTGGCAGTCCCAGCCAGGCACGTAGTTGGAATCATAGCCGCGCATCTGGAACGAGCGGGTGATGACGTCCTTGAGGATCTTGTTCAGCGCATGGCCGATATGGATGTTGCCGTTGGCGTAGGGCGGGCCGTCATGCAGCACATATTTCGTACGGCCGGCGGCACTCTCGCGCAGCTTGGCGTAGAGGTCCATGTCCTGCCAGCGCTTGACCAGCACCGGCTCCTTCTCGGGCAAGCCGGCGCGCATCGGGAAATCCGTCTGCGGCAAATAAAGCGTCTTGGAATAGTCGATCGTTTCAACAGTGTCGGTCATTGATCTGCCATCTGCGTAGCCCCGTCGGCACAAAGCCCGGGCGTTGAGGTCTTTGATTGATGCCTATCGTTTTCCCAAAACCGGACCCACTTTTTGGGCGATATGCGTCTATGTTCTGAAAAAAGCGCGAGGGCGCGCGCGAAACTCCCGGCGGTTCCGGCGGCGCTCAGGCCACCCGGAACACCGGGCCAGTAATTCGTATCGCGATCGCGAAAAGGCGCGAAAAGCTCATCATGGCGTGGCTTTTAGCGGAGATAGGCGCAGGAATAAAGCGTCTCGTTCGATTCGCCTACATCTTGAAGTCGAAGCGATAGGTGGTCGACACACCGACCATGAACTGGTTGCGGTCACCGCGCTCCCTGACCAGACTGGAATCGGCCGCCGGACCCTCCAGGCGCGAATATTCGCCGAACAGGCTGGCGGTCATCGGATCGGTCACCTTCCAGGTCACCGCGCCGCCGAGGCCGACGGATTTCAGGCCGCCGCCGGGGTTGTACTGGCTTAGGCCCGAGGCAACGGCTTCCTGCGCATTGACACCATAATAGGCGTCGAAATAGTTCGCCGAAGCAAAGGACACGCGCGGGCCGCCCGAAATCCTGACGGTTGGCGTCACATCGTAGAAGGCGTCGGCGGCGATATCGGCGACAAAGCCGTTATGGGCACGGATGCCATGCCGCAATTCGGCGCGCGCGCGCATCCAGTCCGTCGGATAGAATTCGAAGAAACCGCCGACTTCGCCGCCCCAGCGAACCGGATCGAGTCCCTTGAGTTCGTCATCGCTGCTGCGTGAAAACAGGAACTTGCCGGTCAGGCCGGCGCGGACGCCGCCATCATCGACAAGCGCCAGCGAAATATTGTCGTTGCGCGAGGTGAAGCGAGCCTGGGGACCAGCCTTGCCCAGGGAGATGATGGGCTGGGCGCTGAGCATGTATTTCTTGCCGCCTTCGAAATTCGGCGCGACGAGGCCCGTGGCGCCAACCGTCAGATACCAGTCGCCGGACAGCCAGCCGAAGGGGCCGTCGCCAGCCCCGGCCGCGCCCGACGTGGCCAGCATCACGGTAGCCAAGGCTGCAGAAATCTTCCCGACCGGACTCATGGCCACTCCACTAACACGATACAACTGTCCTTCGGTGACAGCTTTGACGAGGCTTTGGTAAAATTTGATTTAAGGTCGAGACATCCCCTCGCATTGCTTGCCCCATCCGGCTCACCTCGGCTGGACGCGGGCCGGCACCGGGGATAACTTCATTGGATGCTGGCGGTCCTCAACGGAGGTGGCGACATGACCTTACACGGCGATACACTGAAGAACGCGATCGGCCAGACGCGGGAAAAGTGGGGATGGTTTGTCGGCCTGGGCGTGGTGCTGCTGATCCTCGGCGGCATTGCCTTCGGCAATCTGTTCATCGCCACGGTGGCTTCCGTCTATGTCGTCGGCTGGCTGATGCTGGTGGCCGGCATCATCGAGATCATGCATGCCTTCGGGGTCAAGACCTGGAGCCGCTTCTTCTACTGGCTGCTTAGCGGGCTGCTTTACGCGGTCGCCGGGTTTTTCGCCTTCGACAATCCGCTGCTGGCGTCGGCGGTGCTAACCTTCCTGCTGGCCGTTGCGCTCGTCGCCTCCGGCGCGCTGCGGGCCTGGGTCGGCTACAGCCACCGTCCGGAACAGGGCTGGGGCTGGATCGTCGCGGCAGGCCTCATCAGCGTGCTTGCCGGCCTGATCATCGCCATGGGTTGGCCGGTCAACAGCCTGTGGGTGCTCGGAATGTTCCTGGCGATCGACCTGATCTTCCAGGGCTGGACCTTCATCGCGGTCGGCCTGGCGCTGAAAAAGTAGCGTCTTGCTTGAGCATGATCTTGTCCGAAAACCGGTATCCACCACTTTTCAGGATCATGCTTAGAAGGCAATGGCCGCGTCGAGCCGCGAAAGCGGCTTGACGCCGGCGAGCAGCGCGCGGGCTTCGGCTTCATCGCGCTTCATCTGCACCACCAATGCATCGAGGCCGTCGAATTTGATCTCGCTGCGCAGGAAACCGAAGAACGAGACCTCGCAGGTCTCGCCGTAGAGATCGCCGGAAAAATCGAAGACAAAGGTTTCCAGAAGCGGTGCGCCATTGTCGTCGACGGTCGGGCGGCGGCCGAAGCTGGCGACGCCGTCATGCAACGTGCCGTCGGCGCGCCGGAAGCGGACGGCATAGATCCCTTCCTTGAGGGTGGCTTCGGCGGGAAGCCTCATATTCGCCGTGGGAAAGCCGAGCGTTCGCCCGAGCTGCTGGCCGCCGACGACTTCGCTTTCCACCGTGAAGCGATAGCCGAGCAGACCGGCGGCCTCGGCCACTCCGCCATCGCAGAGCAAGGCCCGGATCCGGCTCGACGAAACCACCTCGGCGCCCTCGTCGCGAAAAGCGTCGACGAGCGTGACGCCGAAGCCGTGGCGTTCGCCGGCTGCCATCAGATAGGCCGGCCCGCCCTGGCGGTCCTTGCCGAAATGGAAATCGAAACCGGTCACGGCGTGGGTGATGCCAAGCGTCCTCTCCAGCACGTCGGTGACGAAGGCTTCCGCCGACAGCGCGGCGAAGTCGCGCGTGAACGGCTGCTCGACGAGCGCGGCAAAGCCCAGCAGGGACAAGAGCCGCGCCTTCATCGGCGGCGGGGTCAGCACGAACAGCGGCAGATCGGGCCTGAAGACCTTTCGCGGGTGCGGTTCGAAACTCAGCACGAGGGCTGGCACGTCACGCCGCACAGCCTCGGCCAACGCCCGTTCGAGCACGGCCTGGTGACCACGGTGGACGCCATCGAAATTGCCGATCGCGACAACGCCGCCACGCAGATCGGCGGGCAGCGGCGCGGTCGCGGTGAGATGCTGGAAGCCTACCATCGCCACCTACTGCAGTCTGACCATGACGGCCACCGGACGATAGCCATGCCGTTCCAGGAAGAGCCCGAGCCTGGCCGGATCCGGCCGGGTTGCATCGCCGTAGTCGCGGGCATGGATGCCGCCGGAGACATAGAGAACGTCGAAACCATTGTCGGCCGCGCCCTTCACGTCGGTCATCATCCCATCGCCGATGGCCAATACCCGGGAACGCTCGACCGGCCGGCCAAGCACCTCCGCCACCTCCTTCATCGCCAGGTCATAGATCGGCGCGTAGGGCTTTCCCGCGATCAGCGTGCGGCCGCCGAGCTGGGCATAGTCGCGCGCCAGGGCGCCGGCGCACCAGATGATGCGCTCGCCGCGCTCCACCATGATATCGGGATTGGCGCAGATGAACGGCAGGTTCCTGGCGCGCAATCGGCGCAGAAGTTCCGTATAATCCTGAGGCTTCTCGACCTCGTCATCGAACAGCCCGGTGCACACAACGCCGGCGGCCTCGAATTCCTCGACGAGCTCGACATCCAGGCCGTCATAGAGGGTCAGATCGCGGTCGGCGCCGATGTGGAAGATCTTGCGTGGGCCTTCCGCGATCAGGTCGCGGGTCACGTCGCCCGAGGTCACCACACGGTCGTAAGCTGACGGCGGAACACCGATCACACTCATCTGAGCCACGACATCGGCGTTGCGGCGGGGCGAATTGGTGATGAGAACAACGGGAATACCGGCTGCCCTTGCCCTGGCCAGCGCCGCTGCAGCCGCCGGGAAATGCCATTCGCCATTGTGCACCACGCCCCAGACATCGCAAAGAATTGCCGAATAGGCTTTTGAGACGTCTTCGAGCGAGCCGACGATGTCAGGCGAATCCGCCATGCCGTTTCCTTCAATATGCGCGTTGCGAGTGCCGCAGCCGACGGTTCGCCGCAGCGGGTTCGAATTATCCGAACCGATCCATGCTGTCACCAGCTTTCACCTGGAGATCGGCGCGAAGGCGCCCCTGTGTGCCCAAACGGCGCTATCAGCAGGCACCGAAAGCCGCGGCTGGACAGCGTTTGGTTAACGCGCGTTGAAAGGGCGGCTCGGCCTTGGACATATTACGGCAACCTGAAATTTAACGATTTATGACAGGGTCCGCACCGATTATCGATTTGGCGGGGGTATTTTGCGGCAATGATCCGGAGATTCGGAAGCGATCGGCGTGGCAATTACGCGCTCATGACCGTCATCGCCATGGTCCCGCTCATGGGCGGCCTGGCGATCGGCATCGACTACACCGAAATGACGCGGCAGCGACAAAACGCCTTGAACGCCCTGGACGCCGCCGGCGTCGCCACTGCCCAGCAGATCGTTGCCGGCGCCACCGACGCCGATGCAAAGGCGTATGCCAAGAATTTCTTCGAAGCCAATCTCGCGCATATCGATCCAGCCAACACCACGCTGGCCGTAACGCTGCCCAACAACAATACCGGCGGCGGCACCTTAAAGCTGTGTAGCACCCTGACCTACAAGCCTACTTCCTGCCGACGGCAAAAGTGCTGTTGGGTGGCAGCGCCGCCAACAGCGACATCAGCTTCGGTGCATGCTCCGAAGTCCGCCTGAAGAATACGCTGGAAGTGTCGCTGGTGCTCGACAATTCCTATTCGATGACGGAACTCGGCAAAGGATCCAACAAGGTGCGGTTCGACCTTCTCAAGAGCGCCGCGAAGCAGCTCGTCGACCAGCTGGCAGGCCAGGCGCAGATGATGAAGCAGGTCACCAATCCGGTCCAATTCAGCCTGGTCCCCTTCGCTGCGTCGGTCAATGTCGGCTCTGCCAATGCCTCGGCGACATGGATGGACACGGCCGGCATCTCGCCGATCCACCATGAGAATTTCGACTGGACGACCATGAGTTCTTCCTATTCGTCCACCAAGTACGCCCAAAACATCGGCGGGGTCTGGTATGCAAAAGGCAGCGGCTGGGACGCGAGCCAGAAGGACCTGCCGCTGACCCGCTTCTCCATCTACAACCAGATGAAACGCACGGCCACGGCCACCTATGTCGCGCAGTTCAAATGCACCGCGACCTATTCCAACGGCTCATGCAGGACCTGGCAAAGCGGCTACAACTACACCTACGGAAACGTCGCGTCCTGGGGCGGCTGTGTCGAGTCGCGGCCTTATCCTTACAATATCAACGATACCGCGGCGGCGACCGGGACGCCGGCGACGCTGTTCGTGCCTATGTTCGCGCCCGATGAAACCGATCTCACCGACAGCAATTACCCGCCTCGCCCCGCCAACAACAATTGGATTGCCGACGGGTCGTCGGGCAACAGCGCGGCGCGTCAGAGCTATATGCCGAAGTATTTTACCGACCCGGGCACCACGGTTACTCCAGGCTACGGCATGGATGCCGGCCCCAACACGAGTTGCAGCACCACGGCGATCACGCCTCTGACCGACGTTTCCACAACAACCGGAGCGAACACAATCAAGGCTGCTATCGACGCCATGGCTGCCGACGGCGCCACCAATGTGCCGGAAGGCATGGCCTGGGGCTGGCGGACCCTTTCCAGCACTGCCCCGTTCACCGAGGGCAGACCCGAGACAGAAAGAGGCAACGACAAGGTTCTGATCGTCCTGACCGATGGTGCGAACACGTATTACACACCAACGTCGGTGACGGCTCAGACCTACTCTGGAACCAACTGGAACTATGGCGGCAACGATCTGGCGGGCAGCAAAGCCATTTATTCGGCGCTGGGCTACATCGTGCCCTTCAGCAACGCCTACACCTACGGTCGGATGTTCCTTGGCACCAGCGACAGCGTCAGCAAGACCGACTATTCCAACGCCAACTACACCAAGGCGATGAACGAGTACTTCACCACGCTGTGCAACAACGCCAAGGCCGCCAACATCATGGTCATGACCATTGCGCTCGACCTCGACGCCACCAAGACGGCGGAAAAAACACAGATGGACGCACTGAAGGCCTGCTCGTCGGATTCCCGCTTCAGCAAGGATCCGACTGATCCGACCAAGCCGATGAAACTGTTCTGGAATTCGACCGGAGCGACACTCTCCGACGATTTCAAGGCGATCGGCAACGAACTGTCCAACCTGCGCATCGTCAGCTGATCGCAAGGTTCCGCTCGCGCACACCCTGCCCGACAAGGCGTTTCGTTCGGGTCGGTGCCGCAGGCTTGCATTGGTTAGCGTTTGGTGAAGCGCCGACCAAGCAATAGAGCGGTTTCCCAAACCCGTCCTTCAGCGTTTTGTGGAAGGCTGGCGTCAATCGAGAATCCGCCGGCGGGGGCCGCTGCAAGACATGCATGAACTTTGGCGTCAGTTCCGCCGCGACAGACGCGGCAACTATGCTCTTATGACAGTCGTCGCGATGGTGCCGCTGATGGGCGGCCTGGCGATCGCTGTCGACTTCACGGAAATGAACCGCGAAAAGCAGATGGTGACGAATGCGCTCGACGCCGCCAACTTCGCCACGGCGCGCCGGCTGACGGAAGGTGCTACCGACGACCAGTTGAGAGCCTATGCGCTCGACTTCTTCAACGCCAATCTGAACGATGTCGATCCCGCCAGCGCGACGCTCAACGTCACCTTGCCCAGCAACGCCACCGGCGGCGGCCTGCTCACGATGAGCGCGCAGCTTGCCTACAAGCCTTATTTCTATCCGGCCTTCGCCCAGCTCGTCGGCAAATCGGCAACCGATGCGAACCAAAGGATCAACTTCAACGTCACTTCCCAGGTACGGCTGAAGAACACGCTGGAAGTTGCGCTGGTGCTCGACAATTCCGGATCGATGACCACGCTCGGCACGGGCTCGGGCCAAAAGCGCATCGATCTTCTCAAGACCGCATCCAAGCAGCTGGTCGACACGCTGGCCCAGCAGGCGGTCATGATCAAGCAGGTCGACAAGCCGGTACAGTTCGGCCTCGTGCCCTTTGCTGCTTCGGTCAATGTCGGCCCCGCCAATGGCAACGCCTCGTGGATGGACACGGAGGGCCTGTCGCCCGTGTCGAACGAGAATTTCGACTGGTCGACGCTGAACGCGGCCAACAAATATGCCCAGCAGACCAACGGCATCTGGTACAAACGCGGCACCGGCTGGGGCAGCGAGGAAGGCCAGATGCTGACCCGGTTCTCACTCTACCGGGACATGAAGGTCGTCACCAATCACGAGCGTGTCGTCAACAGCAAGCGGGTGGTTTGCGACGAGTACAATTCGAACAACACCTGCAAACGCAGCCACGACGAATATGACTACATCGATTCCTACGGTCCGTTCGCCAGCTGGCAAGGCTGCGTGGAGGCCCGGCCCTATCCCTACAATGTCAACGACACGCCGCCGTCCGGCGGCTCGGCCAACACCGGCATAGGCGTCGGCGATCCGGCAACGATGTTCGTGCCGATGTTCGCCCCGGACGAACCCGGCAGTCACTGGAAGCTCACGCAGGACCCCGACGAAGCAGCCCCGGTGACCTACGGCGCGGTGAACAGCTGGTGGAACGACGATCCCACGAGCAGCACCGGTCAAACGCGGCTGCGCAACATGGCCAAATATTTCCAGCCGCGGCCGATCGATGCGCCGGCGCTGGCCGCCGGCAACGGTCCGAACTACAGCTGCACCACCAACCCGATCACACCGCTGACCGATGTGAGCGTCGCCGATGGGGCCACCTCGATCAAGGCGGCGATCGACCTGATGCAGCCGAATGGCGGCACCAATGTTCCCGAGGGCCTGGCATGGGGCTGGCGGGTCGTCTCAAGCGGCGAACCGTTCACGCAAGGGCGCCTGGAAACGGAAAAAGGCAACGACAAGGTGGTGATCGTACTGACCGACGGCGCCAACACCTACTATACGCCGTCCTCGCTGGGCTATTCGGACCCCGCCAACTCGAAATCGACCTACGCGTCCTACGGCTATCTCAACCCCGGCTACAACGGCACCTCGGTCGGCCGCATGTTCATGGGCACATCGAGCGCCATCGGTCAGTTCGACTACTCGAACGGCAATTACACCAATGCGCTCAACGAGCAGATGGCAACGCTTTGCAACAACGCCAAGGCGGCCAACATCATGGTGATGACGGTGGCGCTCGACCTGTCGACGACCCAGGCCAGCGACAAGCTGGCGATCAATGCGCTGAAATCCTGCTCGTCGGACTCGCGCTTCCGCAAGGACCCGACGGATCCGAGCAAACCGGCGAAGCTGTTCTGGAACGCGACCGGCGCCAGCCTATCGAACGACTTCAAGGAAATCGGCAACGAACTGTCGAACCTGCGGGTGGTCGGCTAAGCACGCCGTGTCGGGGTCCCTTTCGGCAACATGCATTGCCGCGCCTCTGGCGCAACGCCTGGTCCCTGCAAGCCCTTGCGGGCGCTTGCCGTGGCAGGCAGATATTGGCTGCTCGCGGGATCGCGTCGCGGGCGTGCTTGGGGACGAACAATGCCCGATACCGCCAACCATATCGCCTTCGCGCTGGTCTGCCTCGGCATGGTGCTGACGCCAGGCCCGAACATGATCTACCTGATCTCGCGCTCGCTGTCGCAAGGGCCAAAGGCCGGACTGATCTCGCTTGGCGGAGTCGCGGTCGGCTTCCTGTTCTATGTGTTGTCGGCGGCGTTTGGCATCACGGCGCTGCTGCTTGCCGTGCCCTTTGCCTATGACGCGCTGCGCCTTGCCGGCGTGCTCTATCTGCTGTGGCTCGCCTGGCAAGCGGTGAAGCCAGGCGGACGTTCGCCGCTCCAGGTGCGCGACCTGCCGAAAGACAGGCCGCGCAAGCTGTTCGCCATGGGGTTGATGACCAATCTGCTCAACCCCAAGGTGGCCGTTCTCTATCTGTCGCTGCTGCCGCAATTCATCAGCATCGGTAAAGGCCACGTCCTGTCGCAGCTGTTGGTTCTGGGCGCAACGCAGATCTCGATCAGCCTGACCGTGAATGCCATCATAGCGGTGACGGCCGGTTCGATCGCCACCTTCCTTGCCGGACGGCCATTGTGGCTGGTCATCCAGCGCTGGATGATGGGCGGCGTGCTGACGGCGCTGGCGCTGAAGATGGCGACCGACGCGCAGCGCTGAGTCCCTCTAGAGCAATTCCAGGGAAAGTGTGAGCGGTTTTCCGTCCGGAATTGCGTCAAAACAAAGAGTTAGAGCACGATCTTTTCCAAAACCGGTTCCTACTTTTGGGGATCATGCTCTAGCTACATCGGCCGGCGGATCGGCCGGATCTGCGCCGGCTCGACTACCTTGCGGTAGAGGTGCCAGGTGGCATGGCCCAGGATCGGCATGACCACGGCCAGCCCGGCAAACAGCGGGATCGAGCCGATCACCAGAAGCACGGCAACCAGCAGGCCCCACAGCGCCATCTGCAGCGGGTTTGCCACCACCGCCCGGGCCGAGGTTTCGATTGCCGAGACGGCACCGACATCACGGTCGAGCAGCAACGGAAAGGCGATCACCGTCGTGGCCAGCACCACCACGGCGAAGACAAAACCGGCCGCATTGCCAAGCAGGATCAAGGTCCAGCCCTTGCCGGTCGTCAGCACGTCGCGGACAAAGGCGCCGACCGAGGCCGGCGGTTGGTCGCCGAACAGGCTGGTGTAGATCGATTGCGCGGTGAACAGCCACAACAGGAACAGCGCAAACAGCATGATGCCGATGACCGCGATCGACGGCAGCGCCGGGGAACGGCGCACGTCCAGTGCATGGCGCCAATTCGTGTTCATGCCGAGCTCGCGCCGGCGGCTGATTTCGTAGAGCCCGATCGCGGCAAAAGGCCCGACCAAGGCAAAGCCCGACATCAGGGGATAGACGAGCTGAATGGCGTTGGAACCCGAGCTCCACTGGGTAAGGATCAGGCCGACGATCGGATAGATCAAACACAGGAACACGTAGTGGGAGGGTTTTGCCCAGAAATCCTCGGCGCCGAGCTTGAGCGCGTCCCAGAGATCCGTCGTGGTTATACGGCGCACCGTGGGCTGCACATGCATCCCATAGGCGTCCGCCATGACATGAAAGCCGGCCATAACCATCCTCCCGTGTGTCGGGGGCAGTCACCGCCGTGATGGCCGCCCGCAGCTGCCACTAGTAGATGTGGCAGCATAGCCGATTTGCCAGGGGTTGTCGCCGAATCGATTATCTTGGTCGGGTCCTCACATGATTGTCATCGCCTGCCGGCAAAAGCCGGCAGCGCGGAATCTACCGCGGCGCGTTGAAGACCGCCTCGATATGATGGCCGTCCGGATCGACAACGAAGGCGGCATAATAATGCGGACCATAGTCAGGCCGCGGGCCTGGGCCGCCGTTGTCGCGGCCGCCATGAGCAAGGGCTGCCGCATGAAATTGCGCGATGCTTTGACGATCCGGGGCGGCGAAGGCCAGATGAAAGCCCGGACCAGGCGGCTGCCCTTCCGGGCGAAGTTTTATCGCCAGCTTGTCGCCGCCGCCAGGAATCCCGTAGCCCACCGCCTGGTCGGGCTCGCCGGGCCTCAAATCATCCCAGACCCTGACATAGCCGAGCGGCGCCAGAGCGGCATCGTAGAAGGCCGCGGCGCGCTCGATGTTGGAGACGCCGAAGGAGATGTGGTGCAGCATGTGCTGAAAAATCCTTGTCCTTGGCTGCTGTCGACCGCTTTCGTTTGTGCCGGCAGCCGGTGCTCAATTCATGGAACGTGATCGCCGGCCAGACGGCCGAACATCCGGAAATCATGGTGCCCTTGAAGACCTCGTTTGGCGAGCCGTCTCGCCTCATTTTAGAATTCACGCATTTTAGCAATTGCTTAAATTACTCTTAGATATCCCGAGCGTATCACTTGGGCATTGCAAACCTTGGCGACGGACGATGTTCACATTGAGAGGCTTCTGGCCTTCAGAGCGCGGCAACTTTGCCATGGCGACCGCCATAGCGATGCTGCCGATAATGGTTGTGGTGGCCGGCGCGATCGACCTGACGGGCACGAGTGACGACGCCGCGCAACTGCAGAACTCGCTGGACGCGGCTGGACTTGCCGTCGGCACGAAGTACCTACCCAGCATGGCCGCGAGTGATGTCGAGGCACTTGGGTTGACATTTTTTGCGGCCAATTTGAGCCTCGCCGACCACCAGGAATACGCAGACAGCGTCTCGGCTTTTTCGGCAAGCGCCAGTGGCGGCCCGAGCGCCTATTACATCTCGCTTTCATCCAGCATCAACCGTCCGAGCTTCATCAATGGCGCGGCCCCATGGCCAGCTCACCGCTCGGCCACGGTCAAGATGAATCCCGGTGCGCAAGCCTGCGTCCTGGCGCTCGATCCACATGCGTCGGCCGCAGTAAGCCTGCAGGGCTCGACCGATGTCTCCATGAGCAGTTGCGTCATCGCGGCAAACTCGGACGCATCCGATGCTGTCAGCAGAGGTGGTTCCGCGCAGATTTCGGCGGGCTGCGTCTCGACCGTCGGCGGCACTTACGGGCTTTCGCCGCCCAGCGCCAATCTCACCTGCGGAGCCCCGCTCGAACACCAATATGCATCTTTCGATCCTCTGGCGGACGTCGTTCCTCCCCCTAACACTTTGTGCCTGCCGGTCCCGAACGGCAAAACCTATACGCTGTCGCCCGGAACCTATTGCGACAAGACGTTGTCGGGAAACATCACGCTCAATCCGGGCGTCTACATTTTCCGTGGCGTCACTCTAAAACCCGGCGGCAACGGCAGCCTGACCGGTCAGGGCGTGACCTTATTCCTCATGGAGGGCTCACAGATCACCATAAATGCCAATGAGCAGGTGAACCTATCCCCACCCACCAGCGGTCCCTACGCCGGCATCACCATTTTCGAGAACCGCGGCAACACATCGGCACTGACGCTGAATGGCGGTGCAAATTCCGCGATCAGCGGATTCGTCTATGCGCCGGACGCGGCGATATCCTTTGCCGGCAACTCAGATATGAGCGGTCAGGGCGACTGTCTGAGGTTTGTTGGCTTGACCGTGCAGATGACCGGAAACTCATCCATCAAAACCGACTGCACGGCCTTGTTTGGAAATCGCGAAATGTATGCCAGCCGCCTCATCACGCTTGTGAAATGAGCGGCTAATCCGCATTCCGTCTCGGATTTTGCCGCCCTGCCCGGCAAAAGCCATGATCGCCAGTATGTCAGGTGGGCATGACAATCGCGAAAACCGCAAACTCCCCAATCCCGAATCCGAACAGGCGCACGCTGCTCAGGGTCGCCGGCCTCGCAGCCATTGCCATGCTTTCCGCCTGCAGCACCGTCTCTGTACCGACGGGCGAAGGCGCAGGCGTCTCTTCCTCCGCCACTACCACCCTGGCGGGCTTGCGCGCCACGGCCGGGCTTGGCCCGCTGACGCCGGACACCCAGCTCGAACAGGCCGCGCTGCAGCAGGCCGGCTACATGGCGTCGCGCGAACGCATGAGCCACACCACGGGCTGGGGCAAGGATTTCGCCTCGCGCATGAAGGACAATGGCGTGCGGGGCGCCGCGGCCGAGAACATCGCCGAAGGCCGCTTCGACCAGCAGAAACTGTTCGACATCTGGATGCACTCGCCGGGCCACCGGCGCAACATGCTCGACCCTGATTTCAGCCGCTTCGGGCTCGCCTATGTCCGCGACGGGCGTGACCCCAACCTGCGCTACTGGTCGCTGGTGCTCGGCAGGTAGCGTCTCCCTAAAGCCGTTTCGGCTATAGGCCAGCACTAACCGGCGCACCAATCTCAGTCCACCTATACGGCCGGCGCACCCGCCCGCCGCCGGCTCAGTCCATATGCGCCGCAGGCGCCGCGCCGCCGGACGGCGCAGCCTTTGGTTTGCGCAGCAGGAAGACGAACGGGATGGCGGCCAGCGTCATCACCATCAGTATTTTGAAGTCGTTGACGTAGGAGATCATCATGGCCTGGAGATTGACCATGCGATCGACCACCGACAGCGCCATCGGATCGCCGCCCGCTGCCGCCGGCGAGACGGCCCAGAGATTGGGATTGAACGGATTGATGAAGGCCGAAAGCTCGGCGTGGTTGATCTGCGTGTTGCGCACCAGAAGCACCGTCACGACCGAGACGCCGATCGACGAGCCGAGATTGCGCACCAGGCTGAACAGTGCGGTTGCGTCGGTGCGGTAGCGTGCGTCGAGCGTGGCGAAAGCGACCGTCGACAGCGGCACGAACACCATTCCCATGCCCAGGCCCTGGATCACGCCGGAGCTGATGATCAGCCAGTTGTCCATCTGCGGGGTGAAGCTCGCCATGGTGTAGAGCGACTGCGCGGTCAGCAGAAAACCGATGACGACGAGAATCCTGGCGTCGATCTTGCCCATGATGCGCCCGACGACGAGCATCGAGATCATCGTGCCGATACCGCGCGGACCGATGACGATGCCGATGGTGATGGTCGGATAGCCGAAGATGGTCGACAGCATCGGGGGCAGAAGCGACATCGAGGCCAGGATGAGCACGCCCATGACGAAGATGAACGCCAGCCCGGTCACGAAATTCCGGTCGAGGAAAATCTTCGGATCGATGAAGGGATGGTCCGCGGTCATCGTGTGAATGATGAACACCCAGAAGCCGGTGATGGCCAAGCCGAGTTCGATCCATATCTCGACCGAGGAAAACCAGTCGACCTCGCCGCCGCGATCCAGCATCAGCTGCAGCGCGCCGACGCCGAGCGATATCATGGCAAAGCCGAAGAAATCGAAGCTGCGCACCCGCCGTGCTACGGCCGGCAGATAGGCCGCCATGCCAAGGAAGGCGACGATGCCGACCGGCAGGTTGATGAAGAACACCCAGCGCCAGTTGAAATTCTCGGTCAGCCAGCCGCCCAGCGTCGGGCCCAGGATCGGCCCAAGCATGATGCCGGCGCCCCAGATCGCCATGGCCTGGCCATGACGTTCCTTGGGATTGATGTCGAGCAGGAAGGTCTGCGACAGCGGCACGATGGCGGCGCCGAACACGCCTTGCATCAGCCGGAACAGCACGATGGTTTCGAGGCTCCATGCCAGGCCGCACAGCATGGAGAAGATGGTGAAGCCGACCACCGCCGTCAGGAACAATTCCTTGCGGCCGAAGCGGTCGGCGAGCCAACCGGTGACCGGCGTCATGATGGCGGCGGCGACGATATAGGAGGTCAGCACCCAGTTGATGTTGTCGGGGGAAGCGCCGAGGTCGCCGGTCATGGTCGGCAGCGCGACATTGGCGATGGTGGTGTCGAGCGCCTGCATGATCGTCGCCAGCATGAGCGCAACCGTGATCAGGCCGCGATGCGGCACTTCTCGAAATGGCTCTGGCGTGCTCATGATGCGGAACTTCCAGCAGGTAACAAAACCGTGTACACAGGGGTTTCCGGGCGGCAAAGCCTCCGTTGAGAGACCTTCATCGCGGTGGGACGCGATTATCGATGTGGGGGTTACATCGACCGAAAGTCTCTGGTGAGCGGATACCTGCCGCCCGGAAACATGAGGACCGAAGGATCCGTGTCGAAGATTTCAGATTTCAGCCAGGCCGCGACACGGCTTGAACAAAACGCTGATCCTTCTCACGCCTCCCCTCGGACCAATCTTGGCTGTCCGCTTTGACCTTGTCTGGCCGTCGCGGACTTCCGCCGACTTTACTGCGCGACCTCGCCAGCCGTGGCGTGGCCGAATATGGCGGGAAAGCCGCGGGCAATGCCGGTGTCGACGGTGACCGAGGCGCTCATGCCGGTCCGCAGCGCCATCTTGGCGTCGGGATCGGTCAGTTCCAGGCGCACCGGGATGCGTTGCGTGACCTTGACCCAGTTGCCGGTGGCGTTCTGGGCGGGCAGCAGCGAGAATTCAGCACCCGTTCCCGCACCGATCGCCTTTACCGTCGCCTCGAAGGTCTTGCCCGGATAGGTATCGACGACGATCTCGGCCTTCTGGCCCGGCTTCATGTTGGTGAGCTGGGTTTCCTTGAAATTGGCATCGATCCAGGTGTCGTCGGTCTCGACCAGCGAAAACAGCGGCGTGCCGGAGCCGACGAACTGGCCGACCTTGAAGGACGAGGCCTGGGAGATGACGCCATCGGCGGGCGCCTTCACCGTGGTTCGCGCCAGGTCGTAGGCGGCCTTGTCGCGCGCGGCGAGCGCGGCCATCACGGTCGGATGCTTGTCGGTTTCGATATCGGGGTTGCCGCCGAGCGCGGCCTTGGCGCTGATGATGCCCTGCTGGGCGACGGCGACCTGCTGCTTTGCCTTGTCGAGGTCGTTGCGGGCCTCATCCAGCGACGATTTGGCGTTGATGCCCTTCTGCGCGAGGTCGGCGGCGCGGTCATATTGCGACTGGGCGTAGTCGACCTCGCTGCTGGCGGACTTCTCCTGCGCCATCGACTGGCTGTAGGCGGCGCGCAGCTGCTCAACATTGAGGCGGGCCGCGGCAACCGCGGCATCGGCCTGGGCAAGCGCTATCCGGTAAGGCTCGGGATCGATGGTGAACAGAAGGTCGCCCTGCTTGACCATCTGATGGTCTGTTATGGCGACCTGGACAATGCGGCCGGCCGTGTCCGAGGCGATCGACACCTTGGCCTGCTGCAGATTGGCGTTCTCCGTCTCCTGATAGCGTCCGCCGGTCACCCAGACATAGCCGCCGCCGATGATCAGGGCAGCCGGCAAGGCAAGCATCAAGAAGAAGCGGCCCATGCGGCGCTTTTTCTTCGGCGCCGGGGCCGGCTCCACGGGAGGAGCGACCGCGACTGGAGCGGCAGCCGGCTGGGCCGGCGCTTCCATCTCCACCTTGGCGGCGTTTTCGTTGACTTTGGCTACCGCGTTCATGCTGCTGCGCCTTTCGTAGGCTCGACTTTTTCCGAAGACGAGCTATCGCCGTCGGCGAGATTCTGGGCCATCGCATCGAGCGCCCTGATCAGGACGCGACGATCCTCCGGCGAAACGCCGACAAGCGATTCCTCATAGACTTCGCCAGCCAGGCTCTTGACCTCGGCATAGGCGGCGCTCGCCTTGGCGGTCGGGAAGATCATGCGCACGCGGCGGTCGGCGGCGTCGGCGCGGCGTTCGATCCAGCCGCCCTCCTCCATCCGGTCGACGAGGCGCGAAACGCTGATCGGCTCGATTTCGAGCAATTCCGCGAGCCGGGCCTGGGTAACGCCCTCTTCCTTGGCGACACGCACCATTAGGCGCCATTGCGCCGACGACAGGCCGAGCCCGCTGGCGCGCGTCTCGAAACGCTTGCGCATCAGGCGCTGCACGTCGTGGATCAGAAATCCCAGCCTGTCTATGCCATCAGAAACCATGAGCGATACATATAATAAGCGTGCTCACTATTCAAGGTGCGATGTTGTGGCGAAAGCCGGCAAATGTGCATGACGGTCGTGCAACGCGATCTTGGTTAGTGATTGGTGAACGCCCAGCCTCCTGGACGACAGCCGGACAGGTGGAACTGCTATTCACAGGCGGTTTCTCACGACGAGCGTGACGACGAAGAAGGCGCCGAGCGAGCTGGTGATGATACCGATCGGCAGTTCCTGCGGCGGCAGCAGGGTTCGCGCCAGGAGATCGCTCGCCAGCAACAGTACCGCCCCGAACAGCGCACAGCTGGCGATCAGGCGCAGATGCAAGGGACCGGCCAGCGGCCGCGACAGATGCGGGATCATCAGCCCGACAAAGCCGATGACGCCGGCGACCGAGACGAGAATTGCCGTCGAAAAGGCGGCGACGAGAAACGTCGTCCTGCGCATCCGTGCCACCGGCACGCCGAGGCTCTCGGCGGCGCTTTCGCCGGCCAGGAAGGCGTCCAGCCTGCGATGGTTCCACAGCCCGTAGGCCGCGATCGTGCCGGCCCCCAAGGCGCCCAGCCAGACATTGTCCCAGCGCGCCAGGCCGAGCCCGCCCATCGTCCAGAACAGCACCGAATGGGCGGCGCGCTGGTCCCCGGCAAAGACCAGATAGTTGGTCACGGCCGTGAACAGGAAGGATACGGCAAGGCCGGCGAGGATCAGCCGCTCTGGCCCCTGCCCCCTCACCCGCGCGACCAGCAGCAGGACGATGCAGGCGGCCAGTATGCCGCCGGTGAAGGCCGCGACCGGCAAGGTCCAGATGCCAAAACTGTCGCCAAAGACGGTGATGACGGAAACAGCCCCCGCGGCCGCCCCCGACGACAGGCCGAACAGGAAGGGATCGGCGAGATCGTTGCGGGTCACCGTCTGCAGCAACGCACCGACTATGCCAAGGCCACCACCGACACAAACCGCCAGGATCGTGCGCGGCAGCCTGAGATCGACGACGATCTTGCCGACCGGTCCAGACACCTGGTGCTCGTTCAAGCCGACGGCATGGCCAAGCGAGGCGATGACGTCGGTCAGTGGGATCAGCGTCGAACCATAGGCGATCGACAGCAGCACGAGGGTGACGACCGCCACCGTGCCCGCCACCATCGCCAGCGCGAATGCCTTGTGCCCTGAAAGCGCGCCGGATTTATGCCCGGGGGCAAGAAGCATCAGAACGCTTCCGGATGCATCGCCTTGGCGATCTTGGCGATCGCCTCGATATTTGCCGGTCCGGGCGTCAGTTCGGCATAGCGCAGCGCCACGAAGCCCTCGTTCCTGACCGCGTCCGTTTCCTTCATCGCCGGGTGGGCCTTCAGGAAGTCGAGCAGTTTCTTGTAGCCGCCGCCATCCTGGTAATCGAGCAGGATGAGGAATTGCGGATTGCGCGACGCCACGGTTTCCCAATCCGTATTGCCCCAGCTGGTGTCCATGTCGGCCATGATGTTGTCGCCGCCGGCCGCCGTGATCATGGCGCTCGGGATGGCGAATTTTCCGGCGGTGAACGGCTTGTCCTCGCCTGAGTCATAGAGGAACACACGCGTCCCCTTCGCGCCGCCGACCTTGGCGGTGATATCCGCGAGCTGGGCCTTCCAGCCGGCAACAAGTTTTTCGGCCTCGGCCTCCTTGCCGAAGATCTTGCCCAGTTTTTCGACATCGCTATAGAGCAGGTCCATCGAGGCGGCCGGGCGGTTCTTGTCGAGATGGACGCAGCTTTCGGTCAGCACCAGCGTCTTGACGCCGTGCGGGGCGAGCGTGTCGGGTGTCACGTCGCCGCCCGGCTTCATGCCATAGTACCAGCCGGCGAAGAAGAAATCGGGCTCGACGGCGACGAGGTTTTCGAGCGTCGGGTACTTGGGCGCGAGTTCCGGAATCGGGCCCTGCTCGGCCTTGAATTCGGGACCGACCTTGTACCATCCGGTGATGCCGGTCAGGCCGACGATCGACGGCTGCAGCTTCAGTGCGAAGGCCATCTCGGCCATGTTGAGATCATGGATGACGGCGCGCTTGGGTGGCGCGTCGAAAGTCAGCGGCTTACCGCAGCTGTCGACGGTGACCGGGAAGGCAAAGGCTGTCGAGGCCAGCAGCGAGAAGACGAGCGACAGTGCGAAACGTTTCACGGATTTTGCTCCTTGGTTGAACAGCGTCGGATGAGGGATGGGTTCGATCAGGATGGCGGCGCGGCGCGGTTCGGAACATCGAACACCGTCAGTTCGCGGTCCTCGGTCGGATGGCGCAGCCGAAACACGTCGACGCCGAAAATCTCGCGGATCAGTTTTTGCGTCAGCGCTTCGCGCGGGGCCGCCAGCGCATGCAGCCGCGCGTCGTTCATCACCGCGACCCGGGTGGCGAAGGGCGCCACCAGAGCCAGATCGTGCAGCACCGCGATCACCGTCATGCCGAAGCCCGCCACAAGTTCGAGCAGCTCGCCGCGAGCGCGCGGGTCGAGATGGTTGGTCGGCTCGTCGAGGAACAGTACTTTCGGTTGCTGGGCGATGGCGCGCGCCAGCTGGGCGCGCTGGCGTTCGCCGCCCGACAGTGAGCCGATGGCGCGGGCAAGCAGCGGCAACAGGCCGGTCCGGCGCAACGCGTCGACGACGATGTCGCGCTCCTCGCTCCTGCGCCTCAAGCCGGCATGCGGGACGCGGCCAAGCTCGACATAGTCGATGACCGCCAGCCGCGGGTCCGGCTGGTCGGTCTGGCCGACGACGGCGATGTGCAGGGCCCGCTCGGCGATCGAGATCGCGTCCAGGCGTCGCCCACCAAGCGTCACTTCGCCGGAACTTGGCCTGAGCATGCCCGACAGCATGCGCAGCAGCGTGGTCTTGCCGGCGCCATTGGGACCGATGATGGCAAGGCGATCGCCCGAGGCCACCGACAGGCTGACCGCGTGGACCAGGTCCCGCCCATTCGCCATTGCACAGAGGTCGCGTGCTTCGAGAAGCGGCATGGTCATCGGCTGTTGCCCGCGCCCGGCCCGGGGATGCGGGCCAGCGTCTTGCCGGCCAGCCGCGGTGGACGTTGTCCGGAATTGCACCAGCCGTCTGCAAGCGCGGCGTAAAGCCTGGCAAATCGCACGAGATCGCCGGCGTCGGCCTCGGCGTCGATGGAGCCGAAGAGATAGGCGGCTTTGCCCGGCGCCTGGAAGGCCACCGTCAGCGGCCGCGCGCAGCCTGCCAAGCATTCGACACCTTCGACCGTGAAGCCATGCGCCACGGCGGGTTCATGGCAGGCCGCGAGCCGGGACCGCAAATCCACGCATGGGCTTTCGCCCGACCTGATCCCGGTCGGAACGTCGCGGCAAAGCGTGCAAACGATGATGCGATGATCGATGGCGCCGTCCAACTTTCCGTCACTTTCCAAAACTGGCGACGGAAGGATGTTGGCGAGCCGGCCGACAAGACCGACGTCCACGTCTCCTCCCGGCACACCCCGTCCGGTCAACTCTGTGATGGCAGGTCTCCTGGCTCGCGGGTCTCAGCGCAATCCTGCCTTCCCAGCCTTGCCGGCCAGTGGCATTTCGGATCTTGCTCACCGCTTACAGTTGCGGGGGCAGCCACGGCCTCGACCCTTTGGGCCTCACCGTGTTCCCTTTTCACCCCTCGCCTTTCGACTCGGGGACCATCATTGCTCACCGTAATTTTCCTCCAATTGCTTCGCAACGGATTTCTCCGTTGGCGTGACCGGCATCAGAGCAGCATGGTGATTGGCACCCACGGCGCGGCACAGGCCGCCTGCCTCATATGTAATAACATAACGCAATAAAGTGTGGTGCTTGGCGCTGTCAAGCGATGGCTGCAAATCATTGCGTGCGGATTGCACGGCAAGCGCAATTTCGATCAAATTGCCAAGCGCGGAAACAGCAAGATGGTCCGGCCAAATGCGAGAAGCCCATGAACCCGACCGAGAAAGCGCTGTGGTTTGTCGAAAGCCATCTGCCGGAGGCTGTAACACTCGACGACGTCGCCCAAAGCAGCGGCGTGTCGCGCTTTCATGTGACGCGCGCCTTCGGTGCCGCTACCGGCCGTTCTGTCATGGGCTATATGCGCGCGCGGCGCTTGAGCGAAGCGGCGCGCAGGTTGGCCGGCGGGGCGCCCGACATCCTCTCGGTGGCGCTCGATGCCGGCTACAACTCGCATGAGGCCTTCACCCGGGCCTTCCGCGACCAGTTCGGCACGACGCCGGAGCTGGTGCGCGCGCAAGGCTCGACCAAGACCCTCGATCTCGTGGAGCCAATCCTGATGGACCAGTCCTTTCTTGCCAACCTCGAGCCACCGCGCTTCGAGACCAGCCGGCCGTTCCTGATCGCGGGGCTGGGCGAACGCTACAGCTGCGAGACCAGCGCCGCCATTCCGATGCAGTGGCAGCGCTTCGGCCCCTTTATCGGCAACATTCCGGGCGAGACCGGCGACGTCGCCTATGGCGTCTGCGTCAACGGCGACGATGCCGGCAATTTCGATTATATCGCCGGTGTCGAGGTCTCGGATTTTTCCGACCTTCCCAGGGAATTCAGCCGCGTGCGTATCCCGGCCCAGAAATACGCGGTGTTTTCGCATCGCGAGCACATTTCGACCATCCGCCGCACCGTCAACACGATCTGGAACAAATGGCTGCCGGCCTCCGGGCACGAAATAGCGGACGCGCCGGAATTCGAACGCTATGGGCCGGAGTTCGATCCGCGCAGCGGCAATGGCGGGCTCGAGATCTGGATACCCATCAAGTCCTAGGTATCGAGCGGACCGTACCTTGGCATGGGGATACGATCCACCGCTTCGCCTACTCCACGGTGAGAGGGACCTCATAGAGGCCGGGATGAGCCTGACCCAAGGCCCGGTTGCGGTCGAGAAAACCGTTGCTCCGCAGATGCTCGAAGACCCGCTGCATGGCAGCCTGATCCTGCGCCTAGGCGTAGTTGACGACCCGCGTGCCGTCGAGACTTCGGTGCAGGCTGGCGGATATCCAGCCGGGAATGCCGCGGCAACTCATTGCCGCCTCCCGCAGCAAGTCGATCAGCGCCTGCTGTCCGCCTTCGGGCACGGTGAAGACATTGATCTGTGTGATGACGCCGGTGTCGGCGCGAATGATGGGCATTTTGCTTCTCCTTCGTTCGCGTCTGGCAAACGAAGGAACGCCGATCAGCGAAGACCCCCCGAACGCCAAGCCCGGCGTAAAGCACGCCGTGGGCTTGCCGCGGGTTCGCATATTGGATGGGAACGGAGCTTCCAGCTTGTGGAAGGGAGCGGGCTTACCATATGCCGCTCCAGGGTCCTTTTCGACCCGCGTTTCATATCATCGACGCAAGGCGCCAACAACCGCGCATCGTGGGATCCGGACAGCGTTCGCTAGAGGTCGAGATCCCAGGTCTGACCGACCAGATCCTTGCCGAAGGAATGGTGGCGCTCTTCGTCGATCAGCTTGAAGCCCGCCGCCTGATAGATGCGGCGGGCCGAGCCCAGTATATCGTTGGTCCAAAGCGTCAGCGTCTTGTAACCCTTGGCTCGCGCGAAGGCGATGCATTCGTCGACCAGACGCGCGCCGATGCCAAGGCCGCGCGCCGAGGGTTCGACATAGAGCAGGCGCAGCTTCGCCACCTCGGGCGACTTGCGCACGACGAAGACCGAGCCGACGACCTCGCCATCGCGCTCGGCGATCCAGCTGCGCTCCCATTTCGGGTCGAAGGATTTCACGAATGCCGCGAGGATTTCGGCGACCAGCGCCTCGTAGGTTTCGTCCCAGCCATAATCCTGCGCGTAGAGCATTCCTTGCCGGCGGGTGATCCAGCCGATGTCGCCGATCTGCAGCGACCGCAGCAGATAGGGGATTTTCGGCTCGGCGCTTTCGTCCAGCAGTGCCTGGACCGTGCGCATCGATTTCACCAGCCGGTCCTGTTCCGAGGCAGGCAGCCTTTCAAGCAGCGCCGCCACCTGGTCATGGGAATCCTTGTTCAGCGGCGCGAAGGCATTCCTGCCCGCCTGGGTGAGCGCAATCGAGGATTGCCTGGCATCCGAAACCAGCGTCGACCTGGAGATGAGGTCATCGCGTTCGAACTTCTTCAGCAGACGGCTGACATAGCCGGCGTCGAGACCGAGATCGCGCCCGAGGTCGGTCGCGGTCAGGCCGTCGCGATGCGCCAGTTCGTAAAGCACGCGCGCCTCGGTCAGCGAGAAGGCGCTTTTCAGCAGCCCTTCGTCGAGCAGCCCGATCTGGCGGGTGTAGAAGCGGTTGAAAGCCCGCACCGCATCGATCAGGTGCTTGTTGGGCGCTTCGTTGTTGGGCTGATGGTGAATCGTCATGGATATCTCCTGCCTTCGCAGGATCAACCATTTACTTGACTGAGTCAACTATCAGCAAGGTCACATCATCGGCAACACCGGCCAGCGATCAATGATCCGGCCGCCGGCAAGCACCGCTATCGGCCCGAATTGCTGCAGCACGGCCTCGCTCTGCGTCGGCCGCAGAAACGCGTAGTCGCCTGGCCTGGCGACGCTATCGGCAGGCAGACCCATGAATTGCTGGTTGGAGGACTGGCCGAGCAGGCCGTTCGTCTTCATGCCCTCGGGAAAGACCGGCTCGGCCATCCATTTGCCGCCATAGAGGTAGCAGCCCTTGCGTGGGAACCGGCCGAGCGCCTGCAGCAGGCGGGTCACGGCCGGCGGACCCGGCAGCATCGGCTCGACCACTTTCAGGATCGGCGTCGCGATGAAGGCGGCCGGCTGGAAACCGTCGAGGCCAGCTGTGTCGAAATCGCTGGGCAGCACGAAGGCCGAGCCCATCGACACTTCATTGGCAATGCCGCCATGATGAAGCAGCGCGGTCTTGCTGCCGCCAATGTTCAGGATGCGGCGCTGGTCCGGACCGAGGCGCGCCACGAAGGCGGCAACCCTCTCCGAAGCCTGCGCCAACGCCTTGGCCGGGCCGCCGAACAGGCCAGGGATGTGCGGCGCATGCGCCTCATAGGCCATGACGCCTTCGCAATGCAGCCGTTTGTGAGCTGCCAGCGCGCTTAATGCTTTCGACAAGGTCTGCGGGCTGGCGAAGCCGCCGCGATGCAGCCCGACATCGATCTCGAAGGCGATGCGCAGTTCGATATCGAGTTCGGTCGCGAGCGCGCCGTATTCGGCCAGCCTTTCGCCACTGTCGATCAGCCAGCAGGCGCGCGACCAGCCGCCGCCCCTCACCAGTGCCGCCCTGGCCGCCCCGACCGGCATCGGCTTGCCATACAGGAGATCCGCGCCCGGAAACGCCTCCAGCACCGCCGCGCTGATCGGCGGATGGAAAGTCATGAAGCGATCAGTGCCGAGCTTCTTGCCGATATGCGAAAGCAGCGGCAGGCAAGCGACCGACTTGTCGACCAGCCGCACGGCAAGGCTCGGGTCAAGCCTGGCCTTGACCAGCGCAATGTTGCCATCCAGCCGGTCGAGGTCGAGCAGCAGGCAAGGCTGGAAGATGCCGGCCGTTTTCAGTGCTTCAGCGAGCGCGGCAAAATAGGCACTCATGGTTCAATGCCAAACAGGCCGGCCATGTAGGGCGAGACGAAGCGGTTTTGCGGATCGATGTCGCGGCGTACCGCCATGGCATCGTCCCAGCGCGGATAGAGCTTCTTGAAGTCCGCCGCTTTCAGGCTGTGCATCTTGCCCCAATGCGGCCTGCCGCCATATCTGCGGAAGATCGGTTCTGCCGCCTGCATGAAGGGCAACGGATCGCTGGCGGCATCGTGGTGGATCGCGATCGAACAGGTCGACCTGTTGTAGAAGGGCGAGAGCCAGAACTGGTCGGGCGCGACGCTGCGCACCTCCATCGGAAAATAGACTTCGGGAAAGCGCTTTTCGGTCAGTTCGATGATCTCGGCCAGCGCCTTCGGCCCCTCCTCGAACGGAAGGTGATATTCCATCTCGTTGAACTTGGTCTGCCGGTCGCTGGCATAGACGTTGAGCCAATCCTGCACATAATCCTCGGCCGGCACTTTCGCGACGGCACCGAGGATCAGCCGGCGGCGCAGTGACGGCAGCCAGGCGAGCCCCGTGCGCAGCCGGCGCAGCGTGCGCAAGGAGCCTTCGTCATCGTCGGTCGGGCGCGTGGTGGTCGCCTCGGTGCTGAAATCGCTGGCGATGAACTGCGCATAGCCGGAAAACGGAATGTAGTAGAATTCGGCCGAGCGGTGCGCTGTCATCATCTTTTCGAAGTCGCGCAGCATGTCGCCGATCGGCAGTACCCATTTGCGGCGGCGCAGCCGGTAGGTCGCGATGTTGTTCAGCGTCACCTCGCTCAACACGCCGAAAGCGCCGAGCGCGACGCCGATGGCGTGGATCATGTCCTGGTCCCCTGCCCTGGTGAAGTCGCGGACCTTGCCAAGCCCGTCGACGATCTGCACCGTCTCCAACTGCGTGTGATAGGCGCCGAGCGTCGGCCCCGAGCCATGGGTGGCGGTTCCCAGCGCACCGCCGATCGCCTGGCGGTCGATGTCGCCCATATTGGGCAGGCCCTGGCCGATGCCTTGCAGGATGTGCATGAGCGGACCAAGCCGCGTCCCTGCCTTCACGCGTGCCTGATGCTTTTGCGCGTCATGCGAGACCAGCCCCTCCAGCCTCTCCAGGGACAGGATGGTGCCTTGCGACTTCACCAGCGGCGTGAAGGAATGACCGGCGCCGACGACGCGGATTGGGCCGGGCGCGGTGCGAACGAGATCGCCGAGTTCGCCGGCATCGGCGGGACTGGCGAGCAGCCGCGGTTCAGCGGTGACAAAGCCCGACCAGTTGCTCCAGCTGTTCGACATGCTGCCCTCCGCTCAGGCAACGGCGCGGCGACGCCGCGACACGACGATGAACAGGCCGAGCAAGGCGACACTGGCAACTGCGCTGGCGGCGGCGAATTCCGGCACCGGGCGGAAATCCTTGCCGTTGATGAGCAAGGACGCCGCGATCGGCCCGATCGCCAGGCCAAAAAGCTGTGCCGCTGGCACCAGCAGCACGGCGGTGCGCGTCTCGTCGGCGGTGATCGCCAGCCGGATCTGGTAGGGCACGATGAACAGGAGGATGAAGCCCATGGCCAAGGCGGCCATCCAGAATGTGATAAGGTCGGGTCCGCTGGCGAGAACCAGGGAGCAGACCAGCGCCACCACACCGATCGCAGCAACGGCAAGGCGGTAATCGATCCGCGCTTCGAACGCGGTCGCCATCATCGCCCCCGAGACCTGCGCCGCGAGGCTGGCCGAGACGATCAGGCCGACGGTGCGGCCATCAATGCCGAACTGGGCGCCAAGCGGTTCCAGAAACGCCCAGACCGAGCCGAAGAACATGAAATAGCAGAAGACGCACAACAGCGCGGTGATCGAGGGAATCGTGAGCACATTGGTCAGGTTCTCGTCCTTTGGCAGGTCGGCGTAGTCAGCGGGGACGACGAAGGCGACGATGAGCGACAGGACGCAGACGACCGCGAGAATGAGGAAGCCGCCAGCCGATCCGGCGGCCGGGATGACATAGAGCGCCAGCAGCAGGGCAAGCGCGCATTGCGCCAGCGTCTGCATGGTGACGAAAAAGCCGCCAATGCGTTCGGCGCGCCGCGAACGGGCGATCAATTCGGTGGCGACCGCGACCAGACCGCCTTCGGCAAGGCCGGCCAAGGCGCGTGCCGCCATCAACGCATTGGCGCCGGCGGCATAGGCCGTCCAGACATTCGCCAGCGCCAGCAGGAGCAGCAGGACAGCGCTTTTCCAGCGCATGTTGCGGGCCGACAGCAGCATCGCGACGATCGCCGAACCGATGGCGATGGCGATCATTTCGGCGGTGGCGACCAGCGCCAGTTCGTCGCCGCTGACATGGCCCTCTGTATAGAGGGCACCGAGCAGCACCGGCTGCAGGCCGAGAATAAGCAGGCCGACCGACCCGATCCACAGCGCCGAAGCAAGCTGCCCGCCGGTCGGATTGCCGACCAGCCAGTCGCCATCGCCAGACTGCCCGGCATTTGTCGAAGTCAAAGGCGCCTCCCAACGTCCTTGCCGCGCGGCAAAAAAGCTGACAATCTGTCAGCATTTCAGAAACTGATACTTGATCATATTTTTTGTCAACCAGAATTTGGCAATTCGTGCGAAAGACCGGTGCATGATGGAAGCAAGGCGAACAGCGACCGAACCAAGGCGCAAGCCCAAGCAGGAGCGCAGCCGCGAGCGCATCGACGCCATCCTGTCGACGACGATGCGGCTGATCGGCGAGAAGGGCATCGATGCCGTCACCATGAAGGAAGTCGGCGCGTTGGCGGGCGGGCCGATCGCCACCGTCTACCACTACTTCCCCAACAAGTCGGCGATCCTGGCTATGCTCTATGAGCGGTTTTCGGAAGTGAGCCGCGCGCGATTGACTGATATCCTCGCCGATGTCCGCGAAACCAAGGACGTCATCGCCGCTGCCGACCGGTTGCTTGACGACTACCTCGGCCGCGTTGCCGGCGACCCGGCCATACAGGACCTGCAGAACGCCATCCAGGCCGACAAGGCGCTCAAGAATCTCGACATTGCCGAAACCCGGCATCAGGCCAGGATGTTCTGCGACCATGTCACCGCCTTGATCGAGCCGGACAAGCATGAGCAGTTCGAACGCATGGTTCTCTTGATCTTCCAGCTCGCCGGTGCGGTGGTGCGCCTGGCGCTTGCGGAGGGGCAGGCCGAGAGCCGCCGGACCATCGAGGATTACCGGTCGATCATCCACACACAGCTGCGGTTGTTTCTCTAAGCCCCAATCCGTGGAAAAAATTACCGCCTTTCGAGGCTGCCCCGCGCCTTGACTCTCACAGGTCGGCAGCCTATTTCAGCGCCACGTTAGCACTCACCCTTGGTGAGTGCTAACTATGTGTCCGGCTTCGCCGGACGGAGGAACTGTTTCTCACCGTTCTCATTCGAGGAAGAAAAAATGGCAAAGTCGAAGTTCCGCCCGCTTCATGACCGCGTGGTCGTTCGCCGGGTCGAATCCGAATCCAAGACCGCCGGCGGGATCATCATCCCGGATACGGCGAAGGAAAAGCCGCAGGAAGGCGAGATCATCGCCGTTGGCTCCGGCGCGCGCGACGAAAGCGGCAAGCTGGTCCCCCTGGACGTCAAGGCTGGCGACCGCATCCTGTTCGGCAAGTGGTCGGGCACCGAAGTCAAGCTCAATGGCGAAGACCTTCTGATCATGAAGGAATCCGACATCATGGGCATCATCGGCTGATCATCGGCCTCACCGTCAACTGAATTCCGGGCTTTATCCCAAGCCCCTGCCAGGAGCTGAAAAATGGCTGCTAAAGACGTAAAATTCTCCCGTGATGCCCGTGAGCGCATGCTGCGCGGCGTCAACATCCTCGCCGACGCGGTGAAGGTGACGCTCGGCCCCAAGGGCCGCAACGTCGTCATCGACAAGTCGTTCGGCGCCCCGCGCATCACCAAGGACGGCG